>Ga0070733_10000011_pt1 | contig 254717 bp, 233 predicted proteins | sample Coa_R1_9_FD_66450 | JGI IMG/M metagenome (GOLD analysis project Ga0070733, IMG submission 66450) | Surface soil microbial communities from Centralia Pennsylvania, which are recovering from an underground coalmine fire - Coalmine... | ecosystem: Environmental > Terrestrial > Soil >...
CGCGCTAGCTCGACGATCCGGCGCCGGTATTCCGGCGCATATGGCGGATGGGTTCTTGGCATCGGGGAACTCCTTCTCTCTTCCTCCCCAACACCGTCTACGAAAGCGGGTCAAGTCCACTCCAGCCCACCGTACTTGCTGCGCCAGGTGTAGAAGGTCGCGTCCGAGATCCCGTGCCGCCAGCACAGCTCGCTGACCTTCGCTCCTGCTTCGGCCTCCTTCAACACCCCGATGATTTGCTCTTCGCTAAACCGTGCTCGCTTCATGTCTGCCTTCGTTTGTGACCCAAAACCCGAAAAGTACGCCAGCCATAAGTTGAGAGGACGGTTTGAGGCGTGGTCTTCTGCAACAGCCTGAGGAGGGTACGGGAATGCCAAAGAAGGGCCACAGCGAGGAGCAGATCCTGCGCGCATTGCACCAGGCCGAGAGTGGTACCACGGTGCGAGAAATCTGCCGGGAACACGGGATCAGCGACGCCACCTTTTATATTTGGAAGAAGAAGTACGCCGGACTGGGTTTGAGTGAGTTACGCGAGCTGCGGCAGCTGCGGGAGGAGAACGGCAAGCTCAAGCGGCTGGTCGCCGACCTTTCTCTCGACCGGCACATCCTGCAGGAGATCGTACAAAAAAAGCTGTAAGGCCCCGTCAGCGGCGCGCGCTGGGACTGTGGACGCAAGCGGTCTTTGCGCTGAGCGGACGCCGCGCGGCGGGGCTGATGAATATCACGTGCAAGACTTTACGGTACCGGAGCCGACGGCCTCCGCAGGACGCTCTGCGGATGCGGCTGCGCGAACTCGCGGCCAGCCGAGTGCGATTCGGCTATCGAAGACTGACGGTGATCCTGCGGAGAGAGGGCTGGCGGGTAAATCCCAAGCGTATCTATCGGCTCTACACCGAAGATGGGCTTACCGTGCGCACCAAAGTACGCAAGCGATTGGCGCGGCGATCACGAGCTCCAATGCCCAAGGCGACCCGACCCAATCAGAAGTGGAGCATCGACTTTATGAGCGCGAAACTCCTTGATGGACGCTGGTTTCGGGTGTTGACGGTAATCGATCAGTTCACGCGCGAATGCCTGGCGCTGGTCGCCGACAGCGCGCTCAACGGCCAACGGGTGGCGCTCGCGCTTTCGCAGATAGTGGCGGAGCGTGGAACGCCGCAATCAATTACCGCGGACAATGGCAGCGAATTCGCAGGTAAAGCAATGGATGCCTGGAGCTATCAGTACGGAGTACATCTGGAGTTTATCCGTCCAGGCAAGCCGATCGACAATAGCAAATATCGAGTCGTTTAACGGTCGGCTGCGTGATGAATGTTTGAACGTCGAAACCGTCTTCGATTTGAGCGACGCCAGGGAGAAGCTCACGCGCTGGCGACTAGATTATAATCAGGTGCGGCCGCACAGCGCGCTGGGCGATCGTTCTCCCGAGGAGTTCGTGCGCGAATGGCAAGCCTCGAGCGCGGCTCCGCCGCGCACGGCTTGGCCGGCCAACAACACACCGGCCGGCGCCGTGCAGGCAGCGATTCCGCGGATCCAAAACCTTTACAGCTTTCCGGCTCACCCCTGGTCAAAATGAGGGGTGAGGCCGAAAAGCTGCCCTCGGCGTCGGCGGGAAACGCGGCTATAACGAGCAACTTGCTAGAGACCGTCAATTGAGTATGTTGAGTGCGATAAACGCCGGAATTACCGGCAGCAACCGATCACACCCGCCAAATCTCTACCGCCGGTCGGGGTACTTCCGCGGGGCGGGTCATTTGCGGCAGACACTAACCTATCGGTGGGATACTTCGATGGGGTAAGACCACATAGGCTGACCAACACACATACGTCTCTTGTGTTTTAGAGCGCTTCCCAATGTTTGCGTCGGGAGACGCCGCCAAATCTCATTCGTCGGCCGGTTTCATCTCATTGGTGTGAGGATTCCAAAGACATCTTTTGGTCTGGCCAAAGATCGTTTGTACTTTTTGGATCCCTAAAGACTGCTTTAGATTCGGAGTCTCGACCTTAATGTCGTAGACAGCGCCATTTGGGGGTCCACCTTATCGCGGTTACCTCCACCTCCAACATATTTCCGTTGTCACCCGCGTAGATGCCTTTTTCCCCTCGTGCGATGACTTCGAGCCAGCCATCACTCTCACCCTGAAAGAGCTCAGGTTCTTCGGAAACTACAGTTCTGCGTTCAAACGATTCCGCGATTCTTAGAAGAGGATCTAGTTGCGACGCGGCCGAGTTGTTGTCCCTCCGTCTGGCTAGCTCCACGGCGAGTTTGACTACGGCGGGCAAGTTCATGACGAATTGTTGAGTAAGCCTCAGACTTCCATTGGTAGCATCGAAGATACAAGTGCCCTTTTGAGTGCCCGCTCGACCGCTGACATCCACTTTTGTATGAAAATCGCCGAGGCCGACGTCTCTCTCTTGCACGCCGAATTCCCCACAGAACGTCTCCAGCAGAATGTGTTCACCGTCGCCGGAGATGTTGATCTGCGGTAGGTGCAAACAGACTCCAGTCGTCCGAAAAAATCTGTTAAGGCTACGTTGATAATACGGTGAAGCCTGATTATAGACGTGAGTTTCTTTACTAGGGCTGCGCTGTTCGGTGAAGCCAGTGACTAACTCGCTCACCTGCAACTCTGTTTCCACAATCGAGCTTCCGTTCTGAGAAAACCAAGTAAGCACCCTTTTGGATACTTCGGAAATACCATCACACGGGAATTGGGTGTTGTGGTCCACTGTTTCTCGCGCTTGACCCTAATCTCGCCCGATTTGTAGCTGAAACGGGTTACACGATACGGACGAGCCATGTAATAATAGATTGCGCCAGGGTACCCTTCTCTAAGCGCGTACGAATTACGAACACGGTCTCTGCCACAAGGACGTGCGCTGTCCAGCCGCAGATGTGACGCCCGATCGGATTGTTGGCAAGGCGAGCTTTCCAAACGGCACCGAATCGGACTTCCAATTGGGCTGTTTCAAGTGGGATGACGCTGTAACCGGCCCTTGATATCCGCAAACAGCGCCGTGACGGTCTTGCGCTCGCCGTCGAGAGTTTCAGGCGCGGGCGTCTCCGCTACGCGAATCGGTGAGGCGGTCGATTGCTTTGCAGTGGTCGCTGCGGATGCTCCGAGCGCCGCGCCGCACTCGCCACAAAACTTCTCGCCCGCGGCATGCGGTGTTCCACATGCGATGCATATCAGCGCGAGCGCGCTGCCGCACTCGACGCAGAATTTCTTGCCCGCCGGATTTCAGTTTTACAATTCGCGCAGCGCATTTTGAGAGCGACAAGCGTCGCCCGTGCGGCGGGAGTTACAGTCCCAGATGGACGATATCGGCGGCACGAATGTTGCCGCCATCGATCACCATCGTGGCGCCGCTCATCCAGCCGGCCGCCTCGGACGCGAGGAAGACGCATGGCCAGGCGATGTCCTCGACCACGCCAAAGCGTCCGAGGGCGCGCGAGCGCAGCATCATGTCGCGGACCTCGTCGTTGGGCCAGATGCGCTCCGCGGCGCCTGCGGTGGTCACCGGTCCGGGCGCGATACAGTTCACGCGGATGCCGTGGCGTCCCCATTCGGCGGCGTGGGACTCGGTCAGCTTGATGACGCCCGCCTTGGAGGCGGCATAGGGCAGCATCGTCGCCGAGCCATGGACGCCGGAGGTCGAGGAGAGGTTGATGATGCAGCCGCCGCTCTTCTGCTCGATAAACTGGCGGGCCGCGGCTTTCGAGCAAAAGAAGGTGCCGTCGAGGTTGATCGAGACGACCGCGCGCCAGCCGTTGGGCGAGAGATTCAGGCTCGGCGTCGTGATGCTGCCGCCGTGATTGTTGATCATGACGTCGAGGCGGCCGAAGCGCTTGACCGCTTCGGCGACCATCTCGTCGCATTTGGCCGCGTCGCGCACGTCCACGACGAACATCTCGCAATTGCCACCGAGGCCGCGAATTTCGTCGCGCACCGGCTCAAGATGGGCGGCGTTGCGGCTGGCGATGAGCACCGGCGCGCCGCGCGTCGCGAACTCGCGCGCGATTGCGATCCCGATGCCGGTGCCGCCGCCCGTAACGATCGTCACTTTCCCGGCGACGCTGAAGACGTCTTTCATCGAGCGCAAACCTCCCTACAGGCTTGCGTGATGGTCTAGCGCAGAAGTCCGAGCGCCGCCAAGCCTCGCCCGCGGCGAGCACTGAACTATGCGAGATTATACGGGGACTATGAGGCGACCCGGACTAGGAGGCGATCGTGGTTCTGAGCGAGGGACGGCCGCGCCGATGGCTCGAGTGCCGTGGCTGCGGCGTGACGCGAAGACGCAGGCGTGAAGAGCCGCGCTCGCCATGATGATGGCGGATCGCGTGTTTCCACGCGACGATCCGCCGCCGGAGCACTCCGGCATGGATTCCGAGCGCGTCGCAGGCCGTCTCGAAGCTCAGGATGCCGGTATAACGGCTGTGCGTCATAATCCAGTGCTCGGCGTCCACATACAGCCGCCGTGCGTGCACCGCCGTGGCCATAGCACCGCGCTGATAGACATTTATGGCGTCGATCAACAGCGCGAGCATCAGCCGCTGTTCCCCGGTCAACTGGGCGCCTCCCGAAAGATCGTGATACTGGCAGGGAAGGATCAGATCAGCGCTGCCCTCGACAAGCAAACCATTGGAAACCGCGCAAAGCCTCATCGTAACTGCACCCCGGTGCTCTAACCCCATCAAGAGCTGAACAAGGTGGGCGCGGGTTTGGTTCCCGACAGGACAAATTTAGGAGGCAAAGGGAAAAATGCCGAGGCGGTCAGATCGAGAGCGTGTAGACCAGATCGATGAGCTTTTGATCGAGCTTGCGCGGACCTTCGACGACGTCCGCGAAGGGGACGCAGGCGATGTTGCCGCCCGCGGCGCCGATGAGCGAGGACGGGACCTGATCGATAAAGCCGCGCACCGCCGCCGCCGATCGCGACCGAAATCGCGATAAAACCCGAGTCGCGCCCCATCACCTCGACGAAGAACAGCCGCTCGCTCGCAAAAGCCGTATCGCGAATCCGATCGATCGCCTCGAGCGCGGTGTTGACCGCGGTATCAAAGCCAATCGAGTTATCGGTGCCGGGCATATCATTGTCGATCGTCGCCGGGATGAACATCACTGGCATCGGATGCTCTGAAGCGAAGGCGCGCGCGGCGGCCAGACTGCCGTCGCCGCCCAGCACGATCAGGCCGTTGACGGCCCGATAGCGCAAATTCTCGGCGGCGCGCGCCCGTCCGCCGACGGTCGAAAACTCGGCGGAGCGCGAGGTCTCCAAAAGCGTGCCGCCCTGCTGAATCACGTTGGAGACCGAGCGGTTGGTCAGGGGCATAAAGTCGCCATACACCACACCCGCAAAGCCGCCTCTCGCGCCGATCACCTCGATTCCGGCGCCGTTGGCCGTGCGGACGACCGCGCGGATCGCGGCATTCATGCCCGGCGCGTCGCCACCCGCGGTCAGAATCGCCAGCCGCCGCGGCATCTTGATCGTCCGGCGCTCAAGTTCCGGCGGTCGCGGCTGTGGTTCCTGATCCATATGAAGAGGCGGGTGCCGCTACCGACGCGTTGCGTGTCTTCGCGACACGCCCGCAGCGGTCAGCAGCCCTTGTGAAGGCTAGCATCACGTCTGACGATTGAAAAAGGCCGCGGCATTCACCGTTGCAGACCGGCCTCATTCAGCCGCTCCTCAAGCATCGGGAGGCGGTCGTGGCCCCAAAAGGGCTCGCTATTGAACAGGAAGATGGGAACGCCAAAGATTTGATCAGCCGCGGCTTCGGCTTGCGCATCGTCGTAGGCGCGCTTGCCAGCTCCCGTGAGATATTCCGGGTACTCCTCTTGCGGCAGTCCGAGCTCGCCGAGCAACGCGGCAACTGCTGCGGGCTCATCGGCCTCGAATTCGCGACGGAAGAAGCGCTCGTACGCGCGGCGGCTGTAATCGAGCAGCCGTCCATGCTCGCGGGCGAACAGTCCGCCGATCAAAGCGGGCGTAGTGTCGTAGATCTTTCGCGGTCCGCGGATCAGGAGTCCGCGCGGTCGCGCCCAACGGCGGGCGTCGAGATACGAGTAGCGCACCTTGAATTCGGAGTAGGCGCTGCGCGCGCCCTTGCCCTTGATCCGCAGTTGAAACGGAATCCAGCGCACGCGCACGTGGTAACGCTCTTCGAGTGCGAAGCCGGGATCAAAGGCGAGCCAGGCAAACGGACTTTTGTAATCCGAGTAGAGCTTGATTTCGACCGGCTCCATGATCATCTCCCGGCTCACGGCCCGTGCGATGCCGATGGTTGCAGTCGCCCGAGGGCTTCGCGGGCCTGACGCACCGCTGTGCTGTCCGCGTCGCTTCCGGTGGCCTCTGCGGCGAGGCGGTAGTGCACCAGCGCCTCGGGACGATCGCCGTTAGCCTCGAAGGTTCGCGCCAGGTTCAGTTGCGCGGAGCTATTCTTGGGGCAGCTCGTCACGGCGTCCTGATAATAGGGCAGGGCATGCGCAAAGTCGCCTGCGGCAAAGCGTTCGCCGCCCTTGCGCGCCGCCTCGCGCATCACGGCCTCATCGCAGGCGCCGGCGGCTGGGTAGGTCGAGGAGTCGGTTGCGCGTTGGGTCTGCAGGGACACGACCTGTTGCTTGAGCTGATCCAACTGCACCTGTTGCTGTTCGAGCAAAGTCTGATTGGCCTTGATCTGATCGCCGAGACAGCCGGCGAGCATAACCGCGGCAAGGACAACTGCGACGGCGCATGCCAAGTCACTCGGCCGAGCGTTGAACCAGGTCATCAAGACTGCTGAAAGTTTAATGCGGCACCGGCGCGGCAGCGTGAAAATGATAGACAAATTCATCGGCACGAGCATAGCCGAATTCGTCCCGAATCAATCGCTGAAGGTAGGCGTCATCCGAGCGCAATCTTGCAACCTGTCGCTCCAAGTGAGCGTTTTGCTCGCGCAAGGCGTTGTTTTCAGCCGTCAGCCGCGCGCGACGTTGCGACAGCGACAGGAGCAGGCGCGGTCCCTGAGAGGGGCGCAGGCCAGAGCCGATCAATCCCGCCAGGAGGACCGCCGGGATAAGGCTGGGCCAATTCCGGCGGAGCAGCGAACTTAACCTCGCCATATGCGAATCGTAAATCAACCGCAGATCGGGATTCAAGAGAACTAATACTAATCGGGCATCGGAAAGCCCGAAACTCTCGCATCGACGGGCTGATTATAAAATTTAGAATTTGTTTATAAATTTGCAGGAAGCTCTTGCTTTGAACATAACAGGTTTCTATAATGCCGAACGTAAGAGGTTTTTCGCATAAGTTTTGGTGCTCGTCTAACGGCGGCAACCCTTACAGGAGGATCGTGTATGGCAATGGCAAAAAAGCCCGGTAGCAAGGCTGCGAAACCCAAGACCAAACTGAAGAGTACCATGAAGAAAAAAGCGACCAAGAAGCCCGTCAAAAAGAAGTAGTTTTCTAGATCGCCCACCGCCTGCATGGCGGAGGCGCAATTGCCGGGCTAGCCGCCGCGACGAGCCGGGGCTCGATGCCTCGTAAACCGGGAAAAGGCCCTCTTGAAAAAGGGGGCTTTTTCTTCGTCCGCGGCGTATAAGAAAAGGCGGACAAACACGTTGGCGAGGCCGCTGGAGCGGACCGCGTTGCGCTGGGAGCAGCCGGCAACGCGCAAGTTCGCAGGATCCATCGTGATCCTGCCCGAACTCTTCACTACAAATAGTCATTATTCACTCCTCTCAGGCTATCTGACGAGCGTCGGTTGGGAAGTCTGCACCGTCGATGCGTACGCCGGGCTTGAGCGCCGCCGCTTTGCCGGCCTCTGCGACTCCGTCGCCGAAGCGATCGCCGCGAGCGGCCGCGAAGTGATCCTGCTCGGGCACGGCCTCGGAGGATTGATGGCCTTCGCGCTGGACGCGCGGGCGGCAGTGGTTGCGAGCGTCGCGCTCGCGCCGGCGCTACCCGGTTTCCGCTCGCCGCTCCTCGACGGTCTGCGCAACCGTCTCGCCGCGATCCGCGGAGCGTTGATTCGGCCACCGTCGGGCCGCGCGTTGTTTGAGTTTGTCGCCGACGCCGATCGCTTTCAGCGTGACGCGCTGATCCGCGAGCTCACACCAGGCGATGCGACGGCGCTGCGCGAGATCGCTCGCGGCGCGATCGGGGTGCCGCCAATCGGCGCCACGCCGCGCCTGATTGTCGCAGGTGATTCCGATATCTTCGCGCCGCATGAACAGGTAAGCCGATTTGCTGCCGTGGCCGGCGCTCAAAGAGCGACCCTATCCGGTCGCGGCCATTGGCTGGTTGGCGGGCGCGCGCTCGAAAAGACCGTCAATGAACTCCAGCGCTTTCTCATAAAAAGCCTCGGCCGCGATCTCTTACTGCTCTATCCCCCAGATCCGCCCGACGAGCCGAGTTGACCCGCCTCGAGTTTCCGCCTGCAGCCTCGGAATTGTGCCTCATGAGGCTATCTGTTAGATTCAGTTATGGCGCGGATACGTAACAAGTTCGCGATTCAAGCCAGTACCACCGGGGAGGCCTGCGGAGATTCCGTGGGCCTTTTCAGTTTCGCACTCGCGCGAGGCTCTGGTTCCCCGCTTAATGCCCTGCCGCTGACGCAATCAGGAGGAAAATGATGCTGCATCAGGAACTCCGTGAAGGTCTCACGTTCGACGACGTTCTCCTGCTACCACAATTTTCCGACTTGCTGCCCTCAAGTTGCGACGTCGCGACGGCGCTGACGCCGCGCATCCGACTGCACATTCCGTTGTTGTCGAGCCCGATGGACACGGTGACCGAATCGCGCACCGCCATCGCGATCGCCCAGCTCGGCGGCCTCGGCTTTATTCATCGCAACCTGCCGATTGAACGCCAGGTGGCGGAAGTTGCAACGGTGAAGAAGTTCGAAAGCGGGATGATCGCCGATCCGGTGACCGTCGATCCGGAGCAGCAGATTGGCGACGCGCTCGCGCTGATGCAGCGCCACGGCATTTCCGGCCTGCCGGTCGTTGCGAGCGAAAGGCTAGTCGGAATTCTCACGAATCGCGACCTGCGCTTCGAGCGCCGGCTCGATCGCAAGGTGCGCGAAGTGATGACCACGCGGGTGATCACCGCGCGGCCGGGTATCAGCCTCGACGAGGCCAAGGAAATCCTGCAGGCCCATCGGATCGAGAAGCTGCCGCTGGTCGACGATCGCAATCGTCTGAGCGGTCTGATTACGGTCAAGGATATGGACAAGGCGACGCGCCATCCGTATTCGAGCAAGGACGCGATGGGCCGGCTGCGCGTCGGCGCCGCGATCGGAGTGGGGCCGGAGCGCGCGGAACGGGCGGCGGAGCTGCGGCGCGCCGGCGCCGACGTGCTTTGCTTGGATACGGCGCATGGCCATTCACGCAATGTCATCGACGCGGTGATTGCGACCAAGCAGGAATGCCCCGGCCTCGAGGTCGTGGCCGGCAGCGTCGCGACCGCGGAGGGCGCCAAGGCATTGATCGACGCGGGCGCTGACGCCTTGCGCGTCGGCATGGGACCCGGCTCGATCTGCACGACGCGGATGATCGCGGGGGTCGGCGTGCCGCAGATCACCGCGATCATGGATTGCGTAGCCGTCGCCGGATCGCGCGGCATTCCGGTAATCGCCGACGGCGGCATCCGCTTTTCGGGCGACATCACCAAGGCGCTCGCTGCGGGCGCGTCGACCGTGATGGTCGGTTCGCTGTTCGCCGGCACTGAAGAGAGTCCCGGCGAGACCATCCTCTATCAGGGACGCACCTACAAGATGTACCGCGGGATGGGTTCGCTCGGCGCGATGACCGAGCGGATGCGCGATCGCTATGGCCAGAACGAGCTGCCGGCCAACAAACTGGTGCCCGAAGGGATCGAGGGCCGCGTACCCCATCGCGGCGCACTCGCCTCCAATATCGAGCAACTGGTCGGCGGCCTGCAGGCGGGTATGGGCTATATCGGTGCGGCGACGCTCGACGACTTGCGGCGGCGCGCGAAGTTTATCCGCATCAGCGACGCTGGCCAGCGTGAAAGCCACGTCCACGACGTCTTCGTCACCAAGGAAGCGCCGAACTACCGCCCCTAGCGCACCAGGCGGAGTGAGGCTTTGCGAACGCAGCCGAGCACGGGGGGCGGCGGAGTCTGCGACGCGCGGCGAAAACCAGGAGTCTGCGAGCTGCGTTAGGATTTTAAGTAATCAGCCGTCTCGAACACACGCCTTCGCCGTGACAGAATCACGGCGAATTATGGCGCGTAAAAAAAAACTGCGGGTGGCGGTGTTGTTCGGCGGCCGTTCAGGCGAACACGAAATTTCGCTGCGCTCCGCCTTGACCGTGATCGCGGCAATGGATCCTGCGCGTTACGAGATTGTGCCGATCGGAATCGCGCGCGACGGCAAATGGGCGCTGCGGCCCGACGCGCTCGCGGCGCTCAAAGCCGCGACGCCAAGACTCCGCGCTCTCGGACGCGGTGGAATTGCGGTAAGCCTGCCGCCCAATCCCGGACGTCACAGTCTGGTCGAGCTTGAAGCGACGAATGGCCGGATCAAGCCGAAGCGGCGAACCGCGACCCCGCTGCTGCCCGGTCCGCTCGACGTCATCTTCTCTCTGCTGCATGGAACCTACGGCGAGGACGGCACGGTCCAGGGTCTGCTCGAATTGAGCGGCATTCCCTATGTCGGCGCGGGTGTGCTCGGCTCCGCGATCGGGATGGATAAGGACGTGCAGAAGCGGCTGATGCGTGACGCGGGCATCCCGGTCGTACGCTATTTCTCGCTCACCCGCACCGAACTCGAGGATGACCCGCCGCGCCCCGCGCGGATGATCGACGAACTCGGTTTGCCGGTTTTCGTCAAGCCCAATGCGCTGGGCTCCTCGATCGGAATCACTCGCGTTGCGCAGCGATCGGCGCTCGCTGCGGCGCTCGACGATGCCTTTCAGTACGATCGCAAAATACTGATCGAAGCGTCGTGCCCCGGCCGCGAGTTCGAGTGTGCAGTGCTCGGCAACGATCGTCCCGAAGCGTCGAGTCCGGGTGAAGTGGTGGTCGGCGGCGGACACGCCTTCTACAGCTACGAATCGAAGTACGTCGATCCAGCGGGAGCGGCCGTGAAAATTCCGGCGGAAATTCCGCCGCGAGTCGCAATGCGAATTCGCGAGATTTCCGTCGCCGCTTTCAAAACGCTGGGGCTACGCGGGATGGCGCGCGTGGATTTCCTGGCGCGGCCGGACCTCGGCGAAATCTTCGTCAACGAGGTCAACACCATTCCCGGCTTTACCGCGATCAGCATGTATCCGAAGATGTGGGAAGCGAGCGGCATCCCCTTGTCCCGTCTGGTGGACCGGCTGATCGAGTTGGCGCTGGAAGAGCATCGCGAGCGCGCGCGGCTCAAATACTCGTACGCTCCAGTGAAAGAATGAAAGAACTATTAGTCGCGACCACTAACCCGGCCAAGCTCGCGGAATATCAACTGCTGCTGCGCGATTTTGGTCTCACCGTGATCTCCCTGCGCGAGATTGGGATCGCGCAGGCTGCGCCGGAGGATGCCGCGAGCTTTGCCGAGAACGCGGCGATCAAGGCGAGGTTTTATTTCGATCTCGCGAGAGTTCCGACGCTAGCCGATGACGGTGGGCTCGAAGTCGATGCTTTGGACGGCGCGCCGGGCGTGCGGTCTCATCGATGGCTCGGGGTGGCGAATCCCGATGACCGGATGCTGGCGGAAGAGGTAATTCGGCGGATGACCGGTGTTGCGCCGGAGAGGCGCACCGCGCGAATTCGCGCTGCTGCAGCCCTGACCTGGTTCGAGTCGGCAGTGCAACGCGAGGCGCGTGCGGAAGCTGCGCTCGAGGGAGTAATCGCCGACCGCTGCTATCACGAGGTGCGCGCGGGCTTTCCGTATCGCTCGGTGTTGTGGCTCCCAGAGCGCGGATGCTATCTGGCGGAGCTGAGCGAGGAGGAAGCGGCGCAGCTCAGCCAGCGGCGCGCCGTGATCGAGCGGCTCTCCCGTGCATTGACCGGCGTCGCGACAGCGAGGGAATGAGATCGACGGCCGCGTTCGCCAGAGAGTAAAGTCAGTTCGCCGCATCGCCTACGGAGACTTAGTTGGAAGGAGTAGCGCAGAACCTCCGCCGCTGGCCCGTCGAGGGCCTGGGCCGCGTCCCCTACTGGGTTTACAACGATCCCGTGGTTTACGTGCGCGAGCAGGCACGCATCTTCGCCGGCCCGTATTGGAGCTATGTCGCTCTCGAGGCTGAGATTCCGAAGACGGGCGACTTCGTCCGCAGTCACGTCGGCGAACGCCCGGTAATCGTGATTCGCGACAAGAGCGGCGGCGTCAACGTCCTGCTCAACCGCTGCGCTCATCGCGGGGTCGAGTTCTGCCGGACGAATTGGGGCAACGCGCGCTCCTTCACATGCCCCTATCATCAGTGGACCTACGATCTGACGGGCAACCTGACCGGCGTGCCCTTTCGGCGGGGCGTCAACGGGCATGGCGGGATGCCTGCGGAGTTCGATCCCGCGCAGAATGGCTTGACGCAACTCGTTGTCGCGCGGCGCCACGGGGTAATCTTCGCGAGCTTCGATACGGCCGCGCCGCCGTTCGAGGACTATCTCGGCGCGTCGATGCTGGGTTACTTCGATCGCGTCTTCGACGGGCGCGAACTGCGCGTGCTCGGCTACTCCCGCCAGCGCATCCCGGCCAACTGGAAGCTGATGTTCGAGAATATCAAAGACCCTTACCACGCCAGTCTCCTGCACGTCTTTCTCGTCACCTTCGGCTTGTTTCGCGCCGACCAGCCGGCGCAGGTGAAGATGGACCAGAGTGGGATGCATTGCGTCCTCGTCTCGAGCAAAGGAGAGCAGCAGCTCAACGCCACGACCCGGGCGATGCAGAGCTTCCGCGCCGACTTCAAGCTGACCGATCCGCGACTGCTCGAACCGGTGCGCGAGTTTCCAGGCGCCGCCACGGTCGTGATGCAGACGCTCTGGCCCAACATCATAATTCAGCAGCAGTCCAACACGCTGGCGATGCGGCAACTGGTGCCGCGCGGCCCCGAGCTCTTCGACCTGATGTGGACCTTTTTCGGCTATGCCGATGACACGCCGGAAATGACGCAGCGCCGCTTGCGGCAGGCCAATCTGATGGGACCGGCGGGACTGGTCTCGATCGACGACGGCGAGGTCATGGCTTTCTCGCAGCAAGGCGTCCGTCAATTCGCCGACGGCGCCGGAAAGCTCGAGATGGGCGGCCGCGGCACCGATGATGAGGATCACATGGTCACCGAGACGGCGATTCGCGCTTTCTATGAGCACTACCGCCGGGTGATGGAATTCTGAACGCCGGTGGCGAATTCCGACGCTTCGCTTATGGGGCTTTGACGGATGGCGCGCGCACAGCATGACCTCGCCTTGCGGTATGAGATCGAGGATCTATATACGGAGTACGCGCACGCGCTGGATAACTACGAGCTCGAACGCTGGCCCGAGTTCTTTATCGACGATTGTCTCTATGAGATCGTTTCGCGGGAAAATCACGAGCGCGGCTTGCCGCTGGCGCTGATGCGCTGCGAGAGCAAGGCGATGCTCACCGATCGCGTCGTGACGATCCGGCAAACGCAAATGTTCGCGCCGCGCGCGCTGCGCCATCTGATCAGTTCAATCCGGATTGCGCCTGCGGCCGCCGATGGCATCAACGCCGAGGCCAATTACGCCGTGCTGCAGACGCTGGTCGATGACGAAACCCGCATCCTCAGCGCCGGCCGCTATATCGATATACTGCTGCGCGATGGCGACGAGCTCAAATTCAAATCGCGCACCTGCCTGTACGACACGGTGATGGTGCCCAATTCACTGATATATCCTTTGTAGCATTACTAGTGCGCGCGATGAGGCAACTGCGAGGAAACTCTGATGAGCTCAACTGAGATTAAATTCGTCGATCGCACCGGATTCGTCACACCCAAGCTCGATCTGTGGCCCTCGATTGTCATCGCGAAGGAGCAGATCGCGACCGAGGTGACACGGCTCGCGAGTCTTCCGACGCCTGCTAATGGGCGGAGGCGTTCGCTCATTGTTCATCCCAACGAGAATGGCAGCGGCCTCGCGCCCGGGATTCAGGTCGCGCTCGAGGTGCTGAAACCCGCCGAACGTACCCGCCCAATCCGTCACAACTCGTCGCAGGTCAACTTCTGTATTCGCGGTCGCGGCCACGCAATAGTCAATGGGCGGCAGATAAACTTTAGCCAGTACGATGTCTGGAACACGCCCTCGTTCAACACCTACCAGAACTTCAACGACAGCGACGATCTGCAAGTGCGGCTGACTTACAGCAACGCCGCGCTGCTGGAAAAGATGAACGCGCATATCGTTGACGAAGATCCGCCGGCGGAAGAGGTTAGCGGCGCAGCGCCCGCCGGCGAGACCGATGCGCGGCGCGTCAACCCGTTCGGCACTTTCGCGCTTGGGGGCGACGGCGCCTATCTGCTGCCGTATGAAAAACTGATCAACCCGGAGGTCATCAAGTCTCCCGTGCTGCACTGGCCGTGGCGTCAGGTCAAGGAACATCTCGACAAGCTGCAGGCCCTCGGACAGTCGTACGTCGGACGGCGCTTATACCTGCTGTACAATCCGGCAACCGGCCGCACCAACGGCACCACGCACAACTTCTTCGCCACGATGACCGTGCGCCCGCCGCACATCGTCGACAAACCGCATCGCCACGCCGCCGCCGCAGTCAATTACTACTTCTCAGGTAGTGGCTATAGTACTGTGCGCGGTCAGATACTGCATTGGAAGGCGGGCGATCTAATGCTCTCCGCGCCGGGCTGGGCCGTGCATCATCATGCCTCGAACGACGAGCCGGTGTACGAACTGACTATTCAGGATAGCCCCCTCAATCTCGCGATGGATTCGCTGGTCTGGCAGGAGGACCTGCGCGAGCCGATGCGCCTGCTGGGTTCGAGCCACGGCTTCGACACCAATCGCGCGAAGCTGGCGTGAGGCTAAGGGGCTGCGCCGGGGGATCTCTTGGGCGCGTCCTTGACGATCCCGGACTGGGCCGGCTGTGTCCCCGGATGGTGCTCGAGCAGCGCCTGCTCCTTGATCTGCTTGAGCAGCCGCGCCTCCTGCACGCCATGTGACGCGCATTGCTCGTCCGACGGCGGGTGCAGCGGCACATTCAGCGGCGCCGTGAAGGTCGCGCTCACACTGATCACACTGGTATGCGGGCCCTGCGCCTTGACCTGAAAATCATAGACGATCGAGGCATCGGGGTCCGGCTCGGCAGGGACCTTGCCCGCGATACCCCGTAGCTGCCCGCAGTCGGCGTCGGTCAGCGTAAAGCCGCCGACCGCCTGGGCTTCGAGGGCGCCCGCGTCGGGATTCTCCGTGATGATATGCAGAGCGTCCTGCACAACTACCGTGTGGAGCGCATCCCAGGCGAGATCATACGGTAGGTCCAGCTTGACCGCCGCACGGTTCGGCGCGAGCGGCCGCGCCTGCGGCGGATAGAAACATCCGGAAAGGATCGTGAGCGTAGCAATGATGCGGACAGCTTTCATGTGATTCAACGCGGCATCATAGCAGCCCTAGTCGATGGTCATAAGTTCCCACTTCCGGTCCGCATTAAACGGGACTGCGGCGCGCCCGCACCACGCTCCACTAAGCGCGGCTTTGTGGTAGAGTCGCGGCATAGCAGAAGTCGTTGTTTCATTCTCTGAGCGGAGGCGCGAGTCCAATGTCCGGCCATTCGAAATGGAGTTCAATCAAACATAAGAAGGCGGCGCGCGATCAGAAACGCGGCAAGGTTTTCACCAAGATGATCAAGGAGATCACGATCGCCGCGCGGCTCGGCGGTGGCGATGTCAATGCCAATCCGCGGCTGCGCACCGCCGTCGCCGCTGCAAAAGCGGGCTCGATGCCCAATGACAATATCGACCGCGCGATCAAGAAGGGTACCGGCGAGCTTGGCGGCGGCCAACTCGAACAGGTCGCTTACGAGGGCTACGGGCCGGGTGGCGTCGCGCTGATGCTCGATGTCCTGACGGATAATCGCAATCGCACGGTCTCGGAAATCCGCTTCATGCTCTCGAAGAGCGGCGGCAACCTCGGCGAATCCGGTTGCGTCGCCTGGATGTTCGAGCGGCGCGGCGCGATCACCGTCGAGAAGCAGGCGGCCGACGAGGATCGCTTGATCGAGCTCGCATTGGAGGCCGGCGCCGAGGACGTCATCGCCGCCGACGACGCCTTCCAGGTGATGACGCCGCCCGACAAACTCGCCGCCGTGCGCGACGCCCTCGAGGCGGCTAAGATCGCGATCGCCGCCGCGGAATTGACCATGGCGCCCAAGACCACTGTCAAGGTCAGCGGCCATCAGGCGGAGCAGGTGCTCAAGCTCATGGAGGACCTCGAAGAGCACGACGACGTGCAGAGCGTCGCGGCCAATTTCGATATCGATGACGAGGTGATGGCGCAGTTCTCGGCGGCTTAACGCTAGGCGGAGTGAGGCTCTGCGAACGGAGCCGAGCAGGCGAGTCTGCGAGTTGCGTTCCAAATTAAGTCGGCGGAGTGAGGCTCTGCGAACGAGCCGAGGGGCGGGGGGATGCGGATAATCGGGGTTGACCCAGGCAATGCGGCGACCGGGTTCGGGGTGGTCGAGCGGTGCGCAACGCTGGTCTGGGTAGGTGCGGGCTCGATCCGCAGCAATGGGATGTCGCGCGGGCCAGGCCGCCTCGCTGCACTGTACGAAAAGCTCCTCAACGTGATCGACGAATACTCCCCGGCCGCGATGAGCCTCGAACGCAGTTTCGTTGCGACCAACGTCCAGAGTGCTTTTACGCTCGGCGAGGCGCGCGCGGTCGCGATGCTCGCTGCGGCTCATCGCGGGCTCGAGGTCTTCGAGTACACGCCCACCGACGTCAAACTGACGATCGCCGGCTACGGCCGCGCCGACAAGGCGCAGGTCAAGCGGATGGTCCGGCGGACGCTCGAGTTGGATGAGGCCACGCCGTTGACCGATGACGCTGCTGACGCCCTCGCGATCGCGTTGACGCATCTGTTTCGCGCGCGCCTGGGTCTCGCGATTCGCGCCGCCGACGCCCAGCGGCGGATTAAATCCCGGGTGCGCGCATGATTGCTACGCTGAGCGGCCTGATCCTGCTGCGCGACGCCGGCCGCCTGATCGTCGAGACCGGCGGTGTCGGCTACGAAGTTTTTATCCCGTTGAGCACCTACTATCGCACGCCGGCGGCCGGCGCGCCGGTCAAACTAGAAATTCGGCAGGTGGTGCGGGAGGATGCGCTCACGCTCTACGGCTTTGCGAGCAGCGGCGAGAAGCGCGCCTTCGATCTCCTGATGAGCGTGCAGCATGTCGGTCCCAAGCTCGCGTTGCAGGTATTGTCGGTGCTCGCGCCCGACGAGTTGGCAGCCGCGATCACGCGTGAAGACACTGCCCGGCTCGACGCCGTGCCGGGGGTTGGCGCGAAGGTCGCCGAACGCATCGTGCGCGAACTGCGCGACAAGGTCGGCGGCCTGAGCCTCGCGGCGGCAGCCGTCGTGGACGGCGCAGTTAACGGGCGCGCCGGCGGCGACGGGATGCTCGACGACGCGATCTCTGCGCTGATCAATCTGGGCTACAAGCCGGTTGAGGCGAAGCGTGCGGTCGATGCGATCGGCGCGCCGGGCGCGGGCGATGAGCTCGAAGCGATCATCCGCAGATCGCTCGCCGTCATTCTTGGTGAGAAGTAAATCGCTCGGTGAGAAGTAATCGCGTTGAAAGATGCGCAAATGAAAGACCTCGCCCCGCTTGACGCGACGATCACCCGCGAGCGCGCCGCTGCGCCTGACGCCGAAGCGGTCGCGGCGCGCCGCGCCGCATCGCCGGCGCCCGCGGCCCTGATGGCCACCGCGCCGGCAGCCGGCGAAGAGCAAACCATCGACCTCTCCCTGCGGCCGCGCTCGATCACCGAATTCGTCGGCCAGGAACGCATCAAAAAAATTCTCGGGATGTCGATCGCGGCCGCGCGCCAGCGCGGCGAGGTGCTCGATCACGTGCTGTTTTCGGGCCCGCCCGGGCTCGGCAAAACGTCACTGGCGCATATCATCGCGCGCGAGCTCGGCGTCAACCTGCGCTCGACCTCCGGACCCGCCATCGAACGCGCCGGCGATCTCGCCGCGATCGTCAACGACCTCGACAAGGGCGACGTGCTCTTCATCGACGAAATTCATCGGCTGGCGCGCGTGGTCGAGGAGATCCTCTACCCGGCGATGGAGGACTTCGAGCTCAACATCGTTGTCGGCAAGGGACCCGGCGCGCGCACGATGCGCCTTGCGGTAAAGCCCTTTACGATGGTCGGCGCCACCACCCGCTCCGGGCTCTTGAGCTCGCCCCTGCGCGACCGCTTCGGCCAGCACTATCATCTCGATTTCTATGCGCACGACGAACTGGCGGAGATTGTGCGACGATCGGCGCGGCTGCTCAACGTCAGGATGAACGATGACGGCGCGGCCGAGCTCGCCGCCCGCGCCCGCGGCACCCCGCGGATCGCCAACCGCCTGCTGCGGCGGGTGCGCGATTTCGCCCAGGTTCACGACGCCGCGATCGTCACGCGCGAGGTCGCGCTCGGCGCCCTCGAGTTGCTCGAAATCGACGCCTGCGGCTTCGACCGGATGGATCGCGCGATCCTTGCTGCGATCATCGACAAGTTTGACGGCGGTCCGGTCGGCGTCGAAAGCCTCGCCGCCGCCGTCGGCGAAGAGGCCGACACCATCGGCGAGGTCTACGAACCCTACTTGCTGCAGGAGGGGTTTGTGGCGCGGACCGCGCGCGGACGCGTCGCGACACCGCGCGCTTACAGTCATCTCGGGCGCACCCGCCGCGGCGCCTTGTTGTAAGATCTGCCTGCTCGCTCGGTTTCATTTCGCTTGAAATGCTCTTCAAAAAGGACGAAGTAGAAGATAGTTTCCACAGACCAATATTGCGCGAGGCAAATTATGGGACAGCTACGTTTGATCTCGGCAGACTCACACGTGATGGAGCCGGAGGATTTCTGGACCACCAGGCTCGATCAAAAATTCCGCGACCGCGCGCCCCACGTCGAGCCGCGGCCCGACGGCAAGGGCTACCTCTTCACCGCCCCGGGGATCAGCCCGTTTCCGGTCGCGGGCGGCTTCGGCACCGGCCGCAGCGGCGTCGAACTGCGCGAACACATGAAGAAGGGCTATGAAGCCGCGCGACCCAGCGGATGGGATCCCGTCGAACGGCTCAAGGACCAGGACATTGACGGCGTCGAAGCGGAGGTGCTTTACACGACCCTTGGGATGCCCTTATTCGGGCTCGACGATTCGGACCTGCAGCGCGCCTGCTTTCATGTCTACAATGATTGGCTCGCGCAGTTTTGCGCACATAATCCCAAGCGGCTTATCGGGACCGCGCTCATCTCGCTCGAGGATATCGCCCTCGGCGTCAAGGAACTCGAGGCCTGCGCGAAGAACGGACTGCGCGGGGCGATGATCTGGGGCTCGCCGCCTAAGGACAAGCCCTATTCGAGCAACCTTTATGATCCGCTGTGGCAGGCGGCGTCGGATTGCCGCATGCCGCTGTCTTTGCACGTCATCACCGGCAAGGGCAAGGGCGGCGATCTCGCCAAGGTGGGCGACGCCCTGATGGGCGGCGCGTCACGCGTATCGATGGGCGAAATTTACGCCAATCTGATTCACGAGGTGCAGCAGTCGCTAAGCTCGATCATCTTCGGCGGCGTGCTCGAGCGTTTTCCCAAGCTCATTATCGTCTCGGCGGAAAACGATGTCGGCTGGATTCCCCATTACATGTACCGGCTCGATCACGCTTACGAGAAATTTAACGCGATCATGCCGAATCCCCTCCCGACGAAGCCGAGCGAGTATATTCGCCGCCAGATGTTCGCGACCTTCCAGGACGATCCGGTGGGTCCGGCTGCCTACAAGTTGTTCGGATCGGCAAACTATATGTGGGCGTCGGATTTTCCGCACACCGACTCGACCTGGCCCGAGTCGCGCAAAGTGGTTGAACGTGATTTTGCTGACGTGCCCGAGGCGATCCGCAGCAAGATCGTCTTTGACAACGCCGCCGCGCTTTACGGGATCGGTAACTGATACCACCGCCGCGCGGACGAGTTGAGGCTGCTTCTGTCTGCTCCCTCTCCCACGTCGGAGAGGGAGCGCCAGCATTAGGTGCGTCGCGTTCAGATATAGTCGGCGCCGATTGATCCCACCGACCCAGATTTTCCCCGCCGACGAGCATAATCGCCGGCTCGCGGATAACGTCGATCTCGCGACCATCGCGAATCCGCGGCCGGCGGCGCGCTACAACCTCGTCGTGATTGGCGCCGGCACCGCCGGGCTCGTCGCCGCAGCCGGCGCGGCCGGACTCGGCGCGAAGGTCGCGCTGATCGAACGCCATCTGATGGGTGGTGATTGCCTCAACTATGGCTGCGTCCCCTCGAAGGCGCTGCTGAGCGCGTCGCGCGCCGCGGCCGCAACCAACTCGGCGTCACGCATGAGGATCGCACCGCCCATCGACGAGCAGGAGATTGATTTCGGCGCCGTGATGGAGCGGATGCGCCGGCTGCGCGCCGATCTCAGCGTCAATGATTCGATCAAGCGCTTCACCGCGCTAGGCGTCGAGCTATTTCATGGGCAAGCCCGCTTCACCGGCCGCGATTGCGTCGAGGTCGAAGGCGCGACGCTGCGTTTCAGCCGCGCGGTGATCGCAACCGGGGCACGCGCGCTCGCTCCGCCGATCGCCGGACTCGCGGAGAGCGGCTATCTCACCAACGAGACCGTTTTCGCGCTGGAAACGATGCCCCGGCGGCTCGCGGTGATCGGCGCCGGACCGATCGGCTGCGAGCTGGCGCAAGCCTTTCGCCGCTTTGGCGCGGACGTCACACTTTTTGAGCTAATGCCGCGTATCCTGCCGCGCGAGGACCCGGATGCCGCGTCGCGTATCGAGCAGGCGCTCGCGTGCGAGGGCGTCGCAGTTCTCACCGCGAGCGATATCGCAAACGTCGAGAATCGCGGCGGTGCCAGGCTCATCCGCTTTACCGGCGAGGGCGTCGCGAGCGAGCTGCTGGTCGATGAGATCCTGATCGGCGCGGGCCGCGCCCCCAACGTCGAGGAGCTCGGGCTCGAAGCCGCTGGCGTCCAATATGGTCCGCTCGGCGTCACGGTCGACAATCGCCTGCGCACCACCAACTCGCGGATTTACGCTGCGGGTGACGTCTGTACCGCGTTCAAATTTACCCACCTCGCCGACGCGATGGCGCGTATCGTTATCCGCAATGCGCTCTTCTTCGGGCGCGCCCGCGTCAGCCAACTGACGACGCCGTGGTGCATCTACACCGATCCTGAGATTGCGCACGTCGGCCTCTCAGCGGCTGACGCCGCACAGCGCGCGATCCCGATTCGCACCTTCAGGCAGGAACTCGCCGAGGTCGATCGCGCGGTTATCGACGGCGAAACTGCGGGTTTCGCAAAAATCCATGTCGCCGCAGACAGTGATCGAATTTTGGGTGCAACTATCGTCGCTAGTCACGCCAGCGAAATGATTTCCGAGTTGACTCTGGCGATCAGCAAAGGCATCGGGCTGGGCGCGCTGGCCGACGTGATTCATCCATATCCGACGCAGGCCGAAGCCATCCGCAAACTCGCCGACGCCTACAACCGCACCCGCCTGACCCCTTTGGTCAAGCGCCTCTTCGCCGCCTGGATGTCCTGGCGCTAGCTGTGATGCTTCTGTGGCCCGGCTGTCAGGGTTGCGCGGACGATTACTGCTCGGCGCGGCGTTGCGTAGCTCGAGCTGCCTGAGACTGTAGCACCCCCGGATGCGCAAGGGCCATGCGCGCGACGACGGTTGGACGACCTAGCGGAACCAAGCCCATTTCGCCCGCTGACTGCTCGACGACCAGATAAACCATCCGGATGGCCTGGATCACTTCGGCGGCTGAACAAGCCGTAAGACCAACGGCGACGGCGCCGAAGGCAATCGCGGCAGCCGCGTAACCCATTAGCGCGGCGCCGCCGGCCGCGATCGTGCTAAGCCACAGCGCGCCCCGCGTCACCGGCATCAGTCGCGCGCGAATCGCGACATGATGTTTCATCCGATTGCCGCTGTGCTCCTCATCCGCGGTCTTGATTTCGACCCGCGTCAGCGCGCCCGGCTCCAGGGTCAGGTCAGCGTCGCTCCAGCCGACGTCGGCAACCGCGGGCCGGCCAACCTTGGTTTGTAGCCGGTTGATCCGTTCGAGCAGGGCCTCACGCGTGATCCAGGCCTCGTTCCAATAAGCGAGCCTTACGCTGCGGCGGCGCCAGGCGATCGTCGGACGCTGGCGCGGCGCGCTATCGATCGTCGCTGGTTGCCGCGCGTTTCGGCGAAAGCGGTAGCGCGCGAGCGTCCGTGACATCGGTCCGGTATAGGCCAGCCACGCGATCAGCGCCCGCGCGCGAAGTCCGCGATGGCATTTTTCCAACGGCGCTTTAGCGGCATAGTAGAGCGCCCAAATCGGGCCGAGCACGAGCATCGCGAGCGCCGGCACAGGGCTGACGCCAAAGCCGATTGAAAGCGCGAGGGCGATCGCCCATCCCACGTTCCATTCCGCCGTCATCGGCATGACCTTGAGTACGCTGAGCGGCGCTTCCGAAACGCGCTGCAACTCCTGCGGACGGCGCGACCAGCCAACCCGGCTCCTGGCGCAGCCCGGAAAAGTCCGCGCGAGACCGGGAATCGTGCCCCGCCAGCGAATCTGCCCCAGCCCATTGAAGCGTTCCGGATATTTCAGAAAGAGCATTGCCTCGGCCTTGCCGTAACCGCGCTGTTGACCGTAGTAGGCCTTGACCGTGTTGCGGCGGAAATGCCAGACGAAGGCCGACGGACAGAAGCCCAGCGTGCGACCCGCGTCGAGCAGCCGCCAGCAGATATCGACGTCGTCGCCGGCCGCGGTGAATTGCGGATCGAACCCGCCCAATTCCAGCAGCGCGGTTTTGCGAAAAACCATGTTGCAGCCCGCGAGATGTTCAGCCCGATCGTCGTCGGTCAGCACATGGCAGGGCGCGCCGGGCGAAGCCGCGGTCGCGGCTTCGACCCATCCTTCCTCGTGCGGCGCATAGTTCGGACCGCCGCAGCCGTCGAAGCCACTTCTGACGATCGCCCCGACCATCAGGCTGAGCCAATGGGGATCGACCACGCAGTCCGAATCGGTATAGGCAATCAACTCGCCGCGCGCCGCCTGCATCCCGACATTGCGCGCGACGCTTAGCCCCTTGTTCGGCTGCCGAATCAGGCGGAACTCGGGAAACTCGGCCGAGATTTCCGCCGTGCGATCGCGCGAGCCGTCATCCACGATGACGACCTCATAGTTCGGATAATCGATCGCCCGCAACGATTCGAGGCAGGCGCGCATCGTGCGATCAGCGTTATAGGCGCAGATCACCACCGAGACCATCGGCGGCGCCACGAAGGGCTGGCTCTCCGCGCTGCTCAGTGCGCGCAGACCCGACCAATCTAACGACGCTGCCGGCCCGGTCGTCGCCGGGACGACGACACCCGCGGCCCCTAGACCGAAGGCGCATGCGATTAACTCGCCTTGCCTATTTTGCCCGGGCAGCCCGTGGCCGAACTCCAGCACTACCGGGCGCGCCTCGGCGAGGTTGTGCAGTTGCACCACGTTAGCGCTCAATTCCGCCGGCCCAAGTGCCGGCAGTTCCGCGTAGATCAGGTCCTCATCGAGGGATGACAAGGCCAGCGTGGCCGGGCGATGCTTCACCGCGATCATTCGCTCCGCATCGACCTGGCGCACTGCCGCGATTAATCTGCCCAGACGCTTGCGCAAGTTCTCGACGCCGCGATGACGCAGATCGTCAGGCTCGACCTGACAATCAATCAGGTAACCCATCAGCGACGGATATCCGCGTAAGATCGTGGCCAGATGAAGAAGCCGGGAACTCAGCGCGCGAAAGTTGCTGTCTGACAACAATTCGTTAGCTGTGACCGTGAACTCGACGAAAAACTGTAATCCACTTTGCGCCGCAATCCCGCTCAGCGCTTCCGCCTGCGACTCAGCCAGGATCAATCCCGTCGTGTGCGCCTGAACCATATCGCCGAGCCGTTTGCTCAGCTCCAGTTTCTGATGAAAGTCCAGCGCATCGCCAACCTCGGCGATCCGCGTCGCCTTTAAGAAGAACTTCCGACCGCGCTGATTGAAGAATTTTCCGTGAGATACGACTCTGGAGGCGGATTTCGTCGGAGCCATGAACTTCCACTGAGCCAAAGCCATGCCATAACAAAAATCCTTTATTGACAGTCATTTAACCGACTTCCAAAGACCCTTGGTAGAAAGTCCTTGACGAATTGGGATGCCCCTCGCGACGTTTTAGGCCACGAGCAGATCCGCATCGCCGCCTCGCGATCAGTGCGCGAACTCCCTTAAGATAGACGGTTCATCCACCTCCTTCAGATCCGGTTGATCCTCAGGATTTTGCATCTTGCGCTGGTTTCAGCCCGCGACTTCTTGCATAATGCAAATCAGATGATTAGATAAATAGTGAAGTGGCATTAGCTGCGGCCCGCACCAGGGGTACGCATGCTGTGTTCAGACCACGCCAGGCGCAACGAAGTGGAGCCGAGCACAGGGGACGGCGGAGTCTGCGACGCGCGGACGAAATCAGGAGTCTGCGAGCTGCGTTCGAATAGAGGTAGTTTCGACTGCGATGAATAAAGCGCATGAGGATAAACGAGCGGGAGATCATCATCACGGGCCGCTAGCCAGAATGGCCCGCAAGTATGTGGCCGAGCGCGATCGCTCGAAGATCCCCCACCACGAGGCCACCGACGCACCGATTGAAGCACAACCTCACGAACTTGAAGCGATCCGCGACCACTTGGGCGCCATCGCGAAAACACTCGCCGAGTTGTTTGGTCCAGCTTACGACCGCGGCGAGATCAGTACTGCAGCGCGCGCCAAGGCGGCGGACATTATCGAGCTTAATTTCGATCGCATCGTCGAAGAATGGTGCGTCGCGCTCGAGCGCGTCCTCGGCTATGACGACCTCAGCCGCGAGGGCATGGGCAATGCGCTCGTCCGCTTCATCTCCCATCTGCGCGACCCGGACGATTTGCGCACCTATGTTCATCTCCGCCGCCACTGCCAGAAAGGCATGCTGGCCAGCGCCAAACCCTCCGAATTCAACATCTTCCATATCGTCCTGAAGCAAGTGATCCTGGTTTACATCCGCGCCAATCTCAAAGGCCGCCCGATGGAGCTGGTGCGCGACACGATCGTCGCCGCGCTGGACGAACGCCGTCTGATGGTCGCACAATTTTATATCGACGCGCGCGAGGCGGCGCTCAAGGCGTCCGAGGAAAAATACCGCAATTCGATCGACCACGCCCCCGATGCCATCTACGAAATTGACCCTGAGACCCTTATCGTTACCGGCGTCAACGCCGCCGCCATCGAGCTTGAGCGCGCCATGCCTGAAGGCGAAGCCCACGAACTTGTCGGGCAGCGGCTGCTGGAGCTCTGCCCCGCAGAGGCTCAATCGGGCGTCCTTAAGCACATCGCCTGTGTTGTCGCCAACGGCTCCGACCAGGTGATGGATTTCCCTATCGGCGGACGCTATTTCGACGTCCATTCCGCGCTCATCTCGGCGGGTCACCGCCAGTTCATCCAGATGATTCTGCGCGACGCGACGCAGCGTCACGAGATGCTCGATACGCTGGTCAAGGCCGAACGGCTGGCGGCCGCCGGCACCTTTGCCAGCGGCGTCGCGCACGAGGTCAACAACCCGCTGGCTTCGATCTCGTCGCTGGTGCAGGCGTTGCTCCCCGACGAGCCTGACGCCGAGCGGCGCACGACCCTGCGCACCATCCTCTCGCAAATCACGCGGATCGCCTCCACGCTCAAGGACCTCGTCAACTTCGGCCGCCCGGCCCCCCCCGAGCGCCGTCCCATCGACCTGAACGATCTGGTCAACGAGACCTTGCGCCTGCTCGCCTACAATCGGCGCTTCGATTCCATCCGCATCGAGCCCTCGCTCTCTCACGAGCTGCTGCCCGCCTATGCCGACCACAACGGCATCCAGCAGGTGCTGTTGAATTTGCTCTTCAACGCCGCAGACGCCATCCAGCATCAATGCGGAACTATCCGGATCGCGACTAAAAGCCATCGCAACTCGGCTGGCGAGACCTGCGTCAAACTGAGCGTCGGCGACGACGGTTGCGGCATCCCGCCCGAGAATCTCGAGCGCGTCTTCGATCCTTTTTTCACCACCAAGTCCACCGGCTCCGGCGTCGGTCTCGGCCTCTCGCTCTGCCAAGGCATCGTCTTGAGCAATCACGGCACGATCAAGCTCGAAAGCCGCGATGGCGCCGGCACCACCGTCACGATCTGCTTGCCCTCGATCACCGACGGCGCTGCGCCTGAGATGCGTTCGGCGGCGCAATGACTACCAACGGCGCCAACAACGGTGGCGCTTGGCCGCGCCAGGATCAACTGGAGCAGCGCGCCCCCTACCGCATTCTGGTCGTCGAAGACGAGCAGCTCATGCGCTCGATCATCGTGCAACTCCTGCGCAGCGAGGGTTATGAAGTCTCCGAGGCTTCGGCGCCCGGCGTGGCGCTCGAGATCTTCGAGCGTGAGAAGATCGATCTCGCCATCCTCGATCTCAACTTGGGCGGCGGCGGCAGCGGCCTCGACTTGCTCGGCAGGATGCGCGACCTCGATCAGGAAGTCATGGGCATCATAGTCACGGCCTACGCCAGTATCGAATCCGCCGTCGAGGCCCTGCGCAAGGGCGCTTACGATTACATCACCAAGCCCTTCGCCAACGATCATCTGAAGGCCGTGGTGCGCAACGCGCTCGCGCAAAAGGCCTTGTTTCACGAAAACCGCTTTCTACGCCGCGAGCTGCGCGAGAAGTATCGCTTCGAAAGCCTCATCGGCAATTGCGACGCGATGGAACGGGTCTTCCGCGTGATGGAGAAAGTCGCGCGTACCGATTCCAGCGTGCTCATCACCGGTGAGAGCGGCACCGGCAAGGAGCTGGTCGCCCGCGCGATTCATTTCAGTTCCGAACGCGCCAACAAACGTTTCCTGCCAATCAACTGCGGCGCGCTGCCCGAAAATCTGCTCGAAAGCGAACTCTTCGGCTACCGCCGCGGCGCCTTTACCGGCGCGACGCAGGATAAGGTCGGCCTGCTCAAGGCCGCCGACAAGGGCACCGTCTTCTTCGACGAAATCGGCGACATGCCGCTCGCCCTGCAGGTCAAGCTGCTGCGCGCCCTGCAAGAGCGCGAATGCTATCCGCTGGGCTCCAACGAGCCCGTCAGTTTCGACGTCCGGATGCTCTGCGCGACCAACAAGAACCTGGAACGCGAGGCGCGCGAGGGGCGTTTTCGCGAGGAATTGCTCTATCGCATCAACGTCATCGGACTCGAGTTGCCGCCCCTGCGCGAGCGCAAGGACGACCTGCTCCTGCTCGCCAATCATTTCCTGCGCAAGTATGAAAAGCAGCTCAACCGCACCGCGATGCATTTTTCCAAGGGCGCGATGCGCCTGATGATCGGCTACGGCTGGCCGGGCAACGTCCGCGAACTCGAAAACACGATCGAACGCGCGGCGATCCTCGCCGAAACCGACGTCATTCACAGCCACGATCTACCGGAAAAGATCCACGGCGCAGGCAACTCAGGCACCGCGGCTTTTCAGACCGGCGTCACGCTCGAAGAGCTCGAACGCGATCACATGCGCCGCGTGCTCAACGAAGTCAAAGGCGACAAAGTCCGCGCCGCCCAGACCCTCGGCATCCATCTCTCGACCCTCTACCGCAAGATGCAGCGCTACCACCTCGAAGGCGAAGGCCTCCAACCCACCATCGCCTGATCCCGCGGATGTGCCCTCCGTACTGCGCGGCGCGTTACAGCGCGTCGGGAGCGCGGCCGAGCATCTCCAACTCCGAGCGCGTATACGAACCCAGGCTCCGGACGTCCAACTGCGTATAATTCCGAATCCAGCGCAGCGCGATTCCGAATGAGTATTGGTAGCGCGTCCGTAATTCCCGCTCGCTCGAATCCCCCAGCCGCGATGATGTCGGTGTATTCCGAGATCGCTTTTGCTAACTGGATTCACCGGTTAAAGCTGGTACGGTCCCCTGTTTCCACCACAACAGAAAAGACTCGCCGTCGAAGGCTCCGACCGCGACGCCTGCGAGCGTCTCGACGATCTTGTTGAAAGCAGAATCATCTAATTGGGCTTCGGGCTCTGTACTGTGTGTCTGAGCTACATAAAAAAAGGCTGCAAACGGATAGCTGCTACCACTGGATACAACACCACGAATTTTATCCTCAGAAAACTCCCCTGTTTTCAATTGCCAATAGAGTTCTTCCTTGTAGGAAACGATGTGATTTCGATGCTCGTAGTCTTGTAGCCAAGGATCATCGACCAACGCTTGTGTGTCCTGTATCAACACGATACCCCCCGAATTACCCAAAAACGCTTGGACGATCTTTGCAAGCGTTCTCTCAGCCGGCACACCATAGCGCAAACCCGGCAAGTGACCCGTGACCAAATCCGGCAGCCGCCCGGGATCAGCGTTTTCGGGCAAACCCACAAACAGCTTGCCCAAGGAAAAATCGGCTTCTGCATGTACTCGTCTCGAAAGGCTTGTTCCGTCTCTGAGCTGCTCCTGAAAACCCTTCCGAGCTCGTGGGTCAGCGGTAATATCTTGAATAGTAAGTGTTGGCTTCATAGCGCGTCGGGGGCGCGGCCGATCGCCTCCAACTCAGCGCGCGTGTACGACCCGAGGCTCCGAAAATCCAGTTCCGTGTAGTCGCGAATCCAACGCAGCGCGATCCCGAATGAGTATTGGTAGCGCGTACGCAGTTCCGGCTCGCTCAAATCGCCCAGCCGCGCGATGATGTCGGCGCATTCCTCGCCGAGAATCTCTTTGACCATCGCGGGCGCATGATGCCGACCGCTATCCGCGCACGCACTTTCATGTAGCAGCCGCTGCGCGGTTTGCGCGATCGAGATGCGCGCGGTAGCCAGGTCTTCCATCAGGGCCGGCCGCGCGCCGGGCCGCCCCGCCATCGAATCGATCCCCTTGGCCCCGCGTCCGCGCAGCCAGCCTTCGAGGTATTCCAGGATCGTTCGCAGATTGCGGCGCGTGCCCAGCTCAGTGATCGACCCGGCCGGCGTTTCGATCTGCAGGGGATAGTTGGCCGGATCGGCCATTTCCGGCCCGGGCTTCCATCCGCTCTTGTCCAACTCCACGAAGGGCTGCGCGGCCGCCGCCATATGATGAATATGCGCGACCCAGCCACGGCGGAAACCCTGGCGCGCTTCCCACTCCTTATCCGCGCGGATCGCCGCGGCGGCCTGCCGGTTCACCGCTTCGTCGCGACTGGGCAACGCCGTCGCCATACCGCCGATCGGCACTGCCCCGTGACGCAAGCAGATCGCCACCAGCCGGCGGAACAGATTCGCCAGGAACGGCGTCGTCTTGATATCCACGTCGAAGCGGTCGGGCCACACACCGCCAGGATTCGTCATCGCGTATTCAATCAGGCTGGCCTTCAAGTCCCAGCGCGCGGCGTTGAGACCTGCTGCGTAAGGACCCAATGCGTAGAGCATCTCTTCCATCGCGAACGCCGCCGGCAGCGATTCGACCAGGAGTATCGCGCGGATCGAAGCCTCCGCCAGATGGGGCAGGCGGGCGCGCGCGTGATCGAAGATCTCGCGATACAGCCGCACCTCGGCCACCGCTTCGGTCTTGGGCAAATAAAAGTTGATCGATTCGCCGCGCGCGGCTTGGGCGCGTCCGGCGTGAAAAAGCGTCAGCGCTATCCCGAGCAGACTCGCCGCAGCCGGACGCCCATCGATCGTCAGATCGTGCTCGTCGAGGTAGAGGCCGCGCTCGCGATGCATAAAAAAGGGCAGGTTACCGGGTTCCACCCGATAGCTCTTGCCGCGCTGCGCATCCTCGGCACTCAGGGTGCCCTCCACCGCGGCCTTGCGATTCTGCGCTGCCGCGACCGTATCGGCGAGCGAGTGCCCGCCCGAATCTTCGTCGTCGTCCAGGTAGCCCGCGGCGCGCTCGCCTTCAGGACCGGGATTGAGCGCCTGCACCATCATCGAGGCGATCGCGGCGGGTCCGGAGATTTCAATCCCGGGCAGCATCAACGGCGGCGGCAGCGCGGGCACTTGCCACCGCTCGATGGTCGCCTCGCTCGGCGGCAACGATGCGGGCGGCGTATTGTTCTGCAACGCCTGTCGCAGGCGCTCGGCGCGCGCGATCCGCACCGCTGCTACCTCGCTGCGCATCGCATCATCAAGGCCGGCGAGAAAATCGAGGAATTCGGGAGTCAGGATTTCGCTCGCGCTCGCAACGTCGCGATATTGCACCCGTGGATGATTGCTCATAGTGATCCCATTCTATCGATGCCGCTCGCCGTTCAATCAAGGCCCGCACCACATCTTGAGCGGCGCGCCGCCCGGACGCTGAAACAAAGTTCAGGCGGCGGCCTTTTTGCGGGCGCGGCCCTTGCGGAAATGCGGAATCACCTTCTCGGCGAACAGTTTCATCGACGCGCGAATCTTCTTAGGCTCGATTCCGGGCAACGCCAGGCCGAGCGCCAGATGGGTCGCGTGGTTCTCGATCTGCTCGATTTGCGCGATCGCGTCGTCGGGCGTGCCGATCATGAAACCTTCGCCGATCATGCCGGCGTCGTTGCTCTTGCGCAGCTCGCCCACCGGCGGAATTGCGCGATACTTCTCGTCGCCCGGCACGTCATTGGCCTCCGCGATCCAGTCGCCGTAGCGCTTGAGCAGATAGTGCAGCGCAAATTCGCACTCGTCCCAGGCCTTTTCCCGTTTCGCTGCGACGTAGCCGAAGCGGAGCTGTGCGATATTGAAATCCGCCGGATTCCTCCCGGCCGCGACCAGCGCGTCGCGGTAGATGCGCACCTGATGCTCTCCCGTCCCCGCCAGATGGAAGCCGTTGCGCGCGGCGCGCTCGGTCGCCGAGCGCGAACGCGCGCCAATCCAGATTGGCGGATGGGGCTGCTGCGTCGGTTTGGGATAGAGCGTCGCGTCCCGCACGGTGTAGCACTTGCCCTCGAAAGTGACGTGATCCTCGGTGAAGAGCCGCTGCATAATCTCGACGCCCTCGCGGAGGCGGCGGCTGCGTTGGTCGCGCGGGATGTTGAAGCCGGCAAACTCGCGCGGCACGTAGCCCTGCCCGAGCCCGAGGTCGAAGCGGCCGTTCGACAACGCATCGATCGTCACCGCTTCCTCGGCGACGTGCAGCGGCTCGTGCAGCGGCATCAGCAGGACAAAAGTACCGATCCGAATCTTCTTTGTGCGCGCAGCGACCGCAGCCGCCAGCGGCATCATCGTCGGCGAGTAGCCGTCGTCGACGAAATGATGCTCGGTCAGCCAGATCGTGTCGAAGCCCAGCTCTTCGGCTTCAACGCAAAGATCAATGTGTTTGCGGTAGAGCTCGGAATACGACAACTCGTTGCGCGACGAGTTGCGAAAGGACATCAGCAGGCCAAAGTTCATGATTGCGTTCTCTCCTCCGATTGCTTGGGACTAGCTCTAGTCGCTGGAATTCAAAAACTCCAGCCCATCGCCGAACAGCCTTAGTGCCCCGGCAAAAGCCCAGTCGTGGTGCTAGAATCGACGGCGTCGTGCCGGACAAGGTCATCACTCTGCGCAACCCGCCCGCCAACGCTGAAAGCGGCGAGCGCGGTTACCGCATCCGCTACGCCGAAGTCCTTAACGCGCAGCAGCTCGACGCGGTAACGCATCGCGACGGCCCGCTGCTGGTGATCGCCGGCGCCGGCTCGGGCAAGACGCGCACGCTGATCTATCGGGTCGCGCGACTGATCGAGAGCGGGGTGCCGCCCGGGGCGATACTTCTGCTGACCTTCACCCGGCGGGCCGCCCAGGAGATGTTGCGGCGGGTCGAGCAGTTGATCGGCGAACGCGGCAGCCACGTGGCTGGCGGCACCTTCCATTCGTTCGCGAATCAGGTGCTGCGGCAGATGGGATCGACGATCGGGCTGGCGCCGAACTTTACGATTCTCGATCGCAGCGACATGGAAGACGTGATCAATCTGATCCGCGCGCGGCTCGAACTCGGCTCGAAGGATCGGCGCTTCCCGAAGAAGGGAACGATCGCCGAAGCGATTAGCATGGCGCGCAACAAGAATCGCGCGCTGCTGTCGGAACTCGAACAGGATTTTCCCCATCTGCTCGAGCATGCCGAGGCGCTGATCGCGATCGCGCAGGCCTACGAAGAGTACAAACGCGCGCGCGCCCTGCTCGATTATGACGATTTGCTCTTTCGACTGGCCGAGCTCATGAGCGCCGACGAGTCGGCGCGACGGCAGCTCTCGGCGCGCTATCGCTACATCATGATCGACGAATATCAGGACACCAATGTCATCCAGGCGGAGCTGGCGCGCCTGCTGGCGGCGACGCATCAGAATGTGATGGCGGTGGGCGACGACGCGCAATCGATTTATTCATTTCGCGGCGCGAATTTCCGCAACATCATGGATTTCCCGGCGATTTTTCCGCGTGCCCGCGTCCTCAAGCTCGAGGAGAATTACCGCTCGATTCAAGGGATTCTCGACGTCGCCAACGAAGTGATCGCGCGGGCTAGTGAGAAGTACACCAAGGCGCTATTTACGCGGCGGGAGGGCGAGCTGCGACCGATCCTGGTGCGCGCGGCGGACGAGCATATGCAGTCGCGTTTTGTCGCGCAGCGCATCCTCGAGTTGCGCGAGGAAGGCGTCGCGCTCGGCGAAATCGCCGTGCTCTTTCGCTCGAGCTTTCACGCGTTTGACCTCGAACTGGAATTGCAGCGCCGCGACATCCCCTTCGTCAAACGCGGCGGCTTCAAGTTTATCGAGACCGCGCACGTCAAGGACGTGCTGGCGCATCTGCGGGTAATCGCGAACCCGGCCGACGCGATTTCATGGATGCGCGCGCTGATGCTGATCGCGGGCGTCGGCAGCCGGCGGGCGCATCAATTGACTGACGCGATTATCGGCGAGGCCGTCCCGGAGGCAGCGCTGGTGCGGGCGGCGGGTACGTTCGGTCCGCGTATACAAGCGGCGGCGCAGGGCTGCGTCCGGCTGGCGAAGTTGCTCGCCGAACTGCGTGATGGCCTGCGGCCTGCCGACCAACTCGCGCAGGTGGTCGAGTACTATACGCCGATCATGCGCGAGGCTTACCCTGACGATTACCCAAAGCGGGAGCGCGACCTCGAGCATTTCCAGAGTCTCGCCGAGCGTTATCGCAGCCTCGAATCGATGCTGGCGGACATGGCGCTCGAACCGCCCAACGACTCAATCGGCGACGTGCTCGCGATCGAGCCGGAGGAAGGATACGTGACGCTCAGCACGATCCATTCGGCCAAGGGCCTCGAATGGCGCGTGGTCTTTCTTATCTGGGCGGCTGACGGGCGTTTCCCCGGTCCGATGAGCGTGCGGCCCGATGAGCTCGAAGAGGAACGGCGCCTGATGTACGTGGCGAGCACGCGTGCGCGCGACGAACTCTATATCAGCTACCCAATCTACATGATGGATCGGCAGCTCGGTCACGTGATGGGGCGGGTCTCGCGCTTCCTCGAGGATCTCGACGCGAATGTGCTGCCCACGGCGACACTGCAAGAGGCCGAGGATGAACCTTCCCTGTGAAGCAGTGGAGAAACAGATCCGGAATTCTTCGCTGTCCCCATTCGGGGGCAGCGAACGCGGAATTTACCCTCAAGGCCGAAGGGCTGAGAATGACACAAAGTAGCGTTATACTATCAGAGAGTAGTAGGCCTGAACGCTCCCCCTAGCGCTTCTCGACGAGCGCGGCGAGTTGCTCCGTAGCTTCGCGATCAGCCACGGTCCAGTGACGAACCCGCGCCGTATATTTTGTGCTTCCCGCATGCTCCTCGAACGTGAGGATTACAGTCATAAAGGGCTTTCCCATTGGCCCCCACGCCCTGGTATAGGCATGGGTATATACAAGGCGCTCATTCTTGACAACTGTTAGATAGACACGCGGATTTGGAAACTTATTGCCGTTGGGGCCACGTAGATGATCAGACTGGAGCCGGTAGGACGTTCGTCCGTTCAACAACGGGAGTTGTGCACGGCGCGTGTGCAAACCATTCTTTCACCAGTTCCGGCCTAGTCCACACCTCGAATCCTTTTTCGCGCGACGCGTCGATGATGCGCGTCAGAACGAGATCGCAGCCCTCGGTCGCGGTGGTGGTTTTGGTGACGGTCATGGTTTGTGTCTTTCTCCATTCGATTTGTGTAAGTGATGGATTGACAAAACGGCAAAATAGCATGTCGAACCTCGAGACATTCGCGCTCGACCTCCGGCTTTGCTTAGCCTTCGCGAAGATGAGTGATCCCTGAGACACTGCTCGAAATGAAGTGGTTAACGATTCTCGCGCTCCAAGTCTCGTCCGCTGAGTAGAGGGTGCAACACTCGCAGCGCGTGTTTGCTATCCCATCTAGCCAGGGCTAGGATGCAAAGGGAAAAGTTGGTCAACCTGATAAAGGAAGACGAGTATGACTCAAAGCGATGGAACACCTACGGCGGAAGTGGTGATAACGATGGCGGATCAGCAGCTTTAACAATCAACGGGTTTGGTCCTTCTTGGATCGTCGCTACTCCTCTACTTCAGTTTGTGAATAATCATAGCGGCGAATCATTTGCGTTTGCTGGAGTTAGCGGCTGGATCAGGGCAACTCCCGACGGTGCTCGATCATTGAACATGTTGAAAATGCTCTGTGGGATTTTGGATCGTGGTGGTCAGCGAAATGGGGACCGGACTTTATAGAAGTCACCTTTGCCCTACGCCTACGAGACATGGATGCAAGTGCAATTGGAACTGTCGAAATTTGGGGGTGAGAAGATGACAAAGCAGCAAGTTCACAGCGGTGTCGGATCCGTTGGCGTCGGGATGATGGCGGCCGCACTAGTTAATACGGTCATCGTTTATGATCCTAAGAGTGGGTGGAAGAATTATCCATACACATCAATTTGTAACAATCGAACCAGGTACGCCGCCTACGCAGAAACGCATGGAGGAGGTGGCGCTCAAATTTGCTGCTCCTAAAGAGGGAAAACAGAAATTCGCAGTCCTCCATCACAAGGAGCCATTGAAGTTCCACGCAGGCTATCGTGTAGATGTAAATACTTCTCGGCTCGTAGCAATTCAGCCGTAGTAGTATTAAGTGTAGGTCCGCGTCGGCATGCGATTCATCTGTTTTAGCAGGCTTAGGCGCAAGCGCGCTTGGCGATTGCGTGTGGAGATACGACCGGCCGCTACGCGCAAAGAAAATGGGCTTCATGAAGACTAGAGATGCGGCTGCGAGAGTCTCGTTCGGTTTTTAGGTATTTAAGTGAGGATATGTCCATTTTGTGGCCGAATTCAGATAGCCGCGCCTCGTTATAGGCACTCCGCGAGCGATTTGTAGGGCTAGCAAATATAGGCCGACGTCTGACCTGTCGCGGACCCTTGCGTGACATTGTCTACCGCTCGAAGATTGACGATGTCAAATTGATTGCGCCAACAGCGTGCGTCGATAACGGTTTGAAAATACCCATTAATATCGACGCTGGCCGAACCGATGTTCAATGGACCGCTCCGACCAAACAAATTATCAGCATAAATGTAGGCGTCCTACCGACGCATAACCATTGCCGGTAACAGTCACCCAGCCACCTTCTTGATTTTTTTCAGTACTCACCTGGATTGTAGGCTGCAGATCTCCAGGTATTAAATTGATCGAATAATCAGGCGTATTACTTATAATTATCTCTCGAAACCCAGGCGCACGGGTTGACGGGTCATTTTGATAGTTGCACCAGTTGAAAGCGCTGGAAGGACAATTGGTCACGTAAGGGCCAGCCCATACCGCCCCATCTGCTGCCTCGACGTAGTAGTAGAAGTGGGTTGATCCAACACGTCGCAGATCGGCCAGTTCCGAAATGTTGAGCCAAGAGCTGTCGCCGGGTTGAAAGTTAAACCAACCCTCGGTGCGGAAGGGTTCAGAACCGCCTTGACAGTTTGGATCAAACCATTGGAAAGCGATCCAAACTTGTGCCCTGTAATGATTTGCGAAGCCAATCATGACGTTCTCCTGCTGTTCCGCATCGAGGTCTCGGGATGCGCGGTGTCGGACTCCTGCTCTCTGAGTTTCCGACGAACGGCTGAGCGTCCAGTTGTGGTTGAACGACTATGAGATGTAGTCGTAGTCTGCCCGGGTTGTCCCATTGCAGTTGCCACGACAAGGCCAACCGGCGCGGGAGATGCCCGCCTGCTATCTCCGCCGCTAGCCGATGGGGCGCAGCCTGCCGCGGGTTGCGCTCTTGCCAGATCAGGGGTCCGATGTATTAGCGAAGGACTATTTGGTCCTGGCTGAACAATGTCAGGGTGGCCAACTGACTCTGGGTAGTCAGTTTAATCTGCCGAGGTTGTCCCATTCCAGTTGCGGCTAAGATGCCGATAGGCATGGGTGATGCCTGCCTGCCATCTCTAGTGCTGGCCCGCCGAGCGCCGTCTACTTCGGACCGCGCTCTGGCTACCTCAGTGGATCCATGCGGTACACTCGCTGGAGAAGGAGCGCTCAAGTGGCGTTGCGCAGAGACGTTTCCTTCCATAATCGTCCTCCTTAATTCCGCCTCTGGGTTCTCAACTCACGATATAGACCGAATGGTTTCTTTCTGAATCATTAAGCAGCACTAAGGTTCAACACTCGCACAACACCGTTTCTTATTGCAAACGGAAAAAGCAAAGTGTTTGAATCGTGCTCAGAAGCCGACTTGTCAAAAGGCTGCGCGTATCAAAAGTAAAAGTGACGTATCAAGCTTTCATAGGCTCGGCGCGACACCAGCGTTCCCGACAGGCGCTATGCGCGGCCGCGTATAAACGGCCTGCCACGAGGCAACGCTTCGATCGCTCAATGCTAGCGGCGCGGGGGGTGGCGGGTGTAGTGGGTCGCGGACTTCGCGGCCGATGAGCTCGACCTGATTGGCCCAGGCCTCGGGCTCGGCCACCGGCCAGAGCACGAATTTATCGAGGCCGCGCGCGATATAGGGCTCGAGCTGCGCGATCATGTCGGCGGGAGAGCCATACAGCGCCCGCTGGGCGAAGGCTTCGGCGCCGCGTCCGAGTGAGGCGAGGATCGGCTGGAGCTCCTGCATCGCGCGTGAGCGCGAGGGACTCGCAGTGCAGGAGCGGGCGGAGATCGAGACCCTATTCGCACGTGCGCAAGTTGCCGCCCGATAGCAAGATTGAAGAGCTGAAGAGGGTGCTCGCCGATCTGCGCGTAGACGGGTACGCGCAAGTGATGGTCTTCACGCAATACACGGACACGATGGATTTCATTCGCGCGGAGCGGGCGCGCGACAGCGACCTGCGCGTGATCTGCTTTTCCGGCCGCGGCGGCGAAATCCGTGATCCAGATGGGACATGGCGGACGGTCTCGCACGACGACATCAAGCGGCGATTCCGAGAAGGCAAGGCCGACGTACTCGTCTGCTCGGACGCGGCCGCGGAAGGACTCAATTTTCAATTCTGCGGCGCACTCATGAATTATGACCTCCCCTGGAATCCTATGCGTGCGGTCTTCGCTTCGGCGTCGATTCTGTCGGCGAGGTTTCGCCTGCTTTGCGGATCGCTTGCGTGCCTAAGCAGCACGGTTTCGCCGATGAGGCTCGGCAGCCGCGCCAATATCGGTTGAAGCCGCCCGACCACGCCTTCGAAGAGTTTGATCCGTTTGCATACGAGATGTAAACGTCGCAGCAATTGACGAAGATTTCATCGAACCGGAGCGCGCGCTGCCAACGCTTTCGCTCGATGACCTCGACCTCGTTATCCGGGGGCCTGGAGTGCTGCCGCCCGGAATCGAAATCTAGTCAATGGGCGCTCGCGAGCACAGCTATCTCGCACCCGGAAAGCCCGGGCAATTCCGCGTCACGACTGACGCAGCTTACTACGAGCAGCATTCGGACAGCATCGAGCTTTGGTCGCCGGGCAATCCTCTGTTTCCTGCTGCCGAAACCGCAGTCACGGAAAACCTTGCCCCTGCGGGACTTTCTATACGAAGGCTCCTTTCCGACTGCGCATAGCCCGCAGTGATGTCAAACGCTGCGCGCCATCGGCCGCAATCACGGCGCGCTGACGGAGTTCCGCATCCGCCATTTTCGACAAAACAACCGTGTTACCGATGCACCCGAGTATCCTACTATTGTTTCAGTTGTTACAGTCCATTAGTTGTCGCGGCTGAGGCGATGGAGTGTGCTGAGGTGGCGCAGGGCGTCGCGTTTGCGCCCGATCCGTTCGTAGAGCTCGACGAGGTTGCGATGGGCCTCGGCGACCAGCGGATCACATTCAGTGGCGCGCTGGAAACTCTGCAAGGCGAGCTCGAATTCCTCGCGTTTGCGCTGGAGCAAACCCAGGCGCAGATGGACCTCGGCGTTGGCCGGCACGAGCATCGCGGCGCCGTGTAGATGGCGCATCGCGCCGACGAGATCGCCCTCACGCTCGAGCAGCGCCGCCATCTGCAGATGGACCTCGAAGTTTCGCGGCTCGCGCCCGATAAGATCGTTGTAGAGCATCAGCGCGCGCAGCGGATCGGACTCGGCGAGCCGCCGCGCCTCTTCAAAGCGGGCGCGCAGGCGCGCCGGCCCGAAGCCATCCTCGATCTTGCCGGTCGGCCGTTCGCCCGCGGGCCAGAGCAGCAACTGCCCGCTCTCCGCCTCGAATACGAGATTGCCGTCGCGCACCAGGATTTGCCCATTCTCGCTTCGCAGATTGAGCGAGGTGAGGGGCCGGCGCGCACCGAAATAACGGGCAATGCCGTCGAAGCGCAGCCGAAATGATTTCAGATGCGCGCGGCTCGGCAGCAGCTCCTTCGCCATCCGCATCAGGAGGAGGTCGTTGAAAGCGAAGCGATGACGGCGGCCGCGTTTGGCCGCAGGGCTCACGAGCTGATGTTTGACCCAATAGCGGATGCGATCGGGAGAGACGGCGAGAATCCGCGCAGCCGCGCGCGTCGAAAACGTTTGCGCGCGCGCCGTCCCGCCCTCGCCCGTATTCACCACCACGGCATCGAGTATAGGAACCGCCTCACGAATCCTCAATCCGCACCGACGCATTTTTGCACAGGACACTAGCGGAGGCGCGCCGCGCGCCGAATCGAGCAGGCGAGTCTTGACCAAGGCCGCGGCTCGCGGACTCGCCCGCCCCCTGGAGCTGCGTCAAAATTCTTAGTTGGCGGAGCGACAGCCAAGCTCCACCTGCGTGGCTAGTCGCCGATCTCCTTGACCAGCTTATGCAGCCGCACCACGGATTCGACCGCGTTCTTGGCATTGTCGATGCGATCGAGCGCCTGCATCCGATCCATCCCGGGACCCGTGATCCCCAGGCCGATGGGCTTGTCGAACTGCAGCGCCAGGTTGACCGCGGCGCCCGCCACCGGCGCCGTGATCAGCTCGTCATGATTGGTGTCGCCCTTGATCACCGCGCCGAGGATCGCGACGCCGTCAACGTCCTTGCGCTTGAGCAGCTTCTTGACCGCGAGCGGCATGTCGAAAACGCCGGGCACATGGATGACCTGGCTGACCTCCGCGCCGAGAAACTCCGCGTGGCGCCGCGCCCGCTCGAGCATCAGGGAGGTGACGTCGAAGTTGAAGTCCGAAACCACCAGTGCGATTTTCAATGGGCGCTCCTATGCGATCCCACGGCGTCGCGAATCTCGACGCCGTAGCCCTTGAGATATTGTTTGAGCTGCGGGATTGGGTGCTCGCCGTAGTGCACAATCGAGGCGACGATCGCGGCGTCGGCGGCGCCGCGCGTGAAGGCTTCGAGCAGGTGACGCGGCTCGCCGGCGCCGCCCGAGGCGATCACGGGAATCGGCACGTTCTCGCTGATCAGCCGCGTCAGTTCGAGGTCGTAGCCGAGCTTGGTGCCGTCGCGATCGATTGAATTGATACAGAGCTCGCCGGCGCCCAGCCGCGCCCCCTCCTGCGCCCAGGCGAGCGCGTCGCGGCCGGTGGGCGTGCGCCCACCGTCGATCACGACCTCGCAGCCGGAAGGGAAGACGCCGTTTGCCGCGCGGCGCTGCACCTGCATCGAGAGCACGATGCACTGGCGGCCGAAGGCGCGCGCGCCCTCCGCGATGATCGCTGGATCGCGCACCGCGCCCGAGTCAATCGAGACCTTCTCCGCGCCCGCCAGCAAGACTGCGCGCAGATCGTCGACAGTGCGCAGGCCGCCGCCAACGCTGAACGGAATGAAGATCTCGCGAGCGACCGCGCGCACGACTTCGAGCATGATGCCGCGCCGCTCGTTGGACGCGGTGATGTCATAGAAGACAATTTCGTCGGCGCCCTGCTCATAGTAGTAACGGGCCATCGCGACCGGATCGCCGACGTCGATATTTTCGAGGAACTGGACGCCCTTGGTAACCTTGCCGGCGCGCACGTCGAGGCAGGGGATGATGCGTTTCGCAATCACCTGACTATTTCTCGGAGCGTGAGAACTGATCGCGATCGAGCCGGCAGAAGTTATCGAGCAGCTTGAGCCCGGCGGCGCCGCTCTTCTCCAGATGGAACTGCGTCGCGATGACGTTGTCGCGCGCGATCGCGGCGGTGAAGGTCACACCGTAATCACTGGTCGCGATCGTAACCGAAGGCTCAGCCGGCATTGGGTAATAGGAATTGACGAAGTAGAAGTGAGTATTATCCGGCACCCCCGCAAAGACCGGATGCGGCTGCGTCTGCCGGACGCGGTTCCAGCCGATCTGCGGGACCTTCAATGCCCGTCCATCGACCGACGCCGGATAGCGCTCGACCGTCCCCGCAATCACGCCGAGGCATTCGGTATCGTCTTCTTTGCTGCGCTCGAGCAGCACCTGGATCCCGATACAGATACCGAGAAAGGGCTTGCCGGCGCGTGCGACGTCATCGCGCAAAACCGAGTCGAGGCCGAGCGCGCGCAGATTCTCCATCGTGGCGCCCGCCGCGCCGACGCCGGGCAGGATCACGTGTTCGGCCGCGCGGATTTGCTCCGCACGATCGGTTATCGCGCATCGATGACCCAGATGCTCGAGCGCGCGCGCCACGCTCGTGAGATTGCCCGCCCGATAGTCAACGATCGCGATCATCGCATCCGCCCAGAGGCCGGATCATAACGATAATCCGCGCATCGTGACAGCCGCCGTTTGCCAAGAACCCTCGTTAACGTTATCAGAGACGCTAAAGAGGAAAGGAATCTATGGCCAAAATTGCACTGGCTTTTGCGCTGATGCCCGACAGCCCCATGAAAACGATCGTCGAATGGACGAAGAGCGCGGAGGATGCGGGCTTTGACGGCGTATTTCTCACCGAAGCCAATAACGACTCGCTCGCCTGCTCGCTCGGGCTGGGACTCAATACGAGCCGCATCAAGTTAGGCACGGCGATCACCAATATCTATCTGCGTCATCCGCTGCTGCTCGCCAACGAAGTCGCCGCGTTGCACGAATTCACGGGCGGACGGTTTATCCTCGGGCTGGGCACCGGCCATCGCGAGGCCAACGGCGCGATTGGCATCGAGATGGGCGGCCCGGCCGATCCGATGAAGAAGATGCGCGAGACCGTCGCAACGCTGCGCAGGGCGCTCGACGGCGGCCGCACTAACCCCAAGGTGGAGGGCAAGCAGCCGGTCTATCTGGCTGGCGTCTCGCGGCCGATGGTGCGGTTGGCGGGCGAGATCGCCGACGGCGTCATTTTCAATTTTTTCCCGCCGACGCGGGTCAAGGAGGCGCTCGGCGAGATCGCCGAGGGCGCGCACAAGGCCGGCCGCGATCCGCGCGAGATTGAAACTACACTGTTTGCGACCGCCTTCATCTCGGACGACCTCGAGGCGGCGCGGCGTCCAGCGCGGACGCTGCTCTCACGCTACGGCGCGATGCGCTTCTACGGCAATATGTTCGTCCACGCCGGCTTCGAGCGCGAGATGGCGGGTATTCGCACCGCCGGCCGCGACGGCAAAGCCGCAATCGCCGCGGTCAGCGATCCGATGATCGACGCGACGCTGCTGGTCGGTCCGGAGGCGCGCATCCGCGAGCGGCTCAGCGAGCTGACCGCGCCCGGCGTCGGCTGGGCGATCGTTTTCGTCAATCCGGTCGGCGAAGATCGCGCGAGCGCGGTCAAGCGCGTGATGCGCGCGCTGCGCCCATAACACTTGGCGACAGCGCCGCCGCAGCGATTGACTTCGTTCCGCTTCGCGCATAACTATCTCGGTCGCGTTCGGTGTACGGGAAGCCGGTGCGAATCCGGCGCTGCCCCGCAACTGTATCGGGGGACGACGGCCCATCATGCCACTGCTGCGGCGGGAAGGCGGGCCCGAGTGAGAACCCCAAGCCAGGAGACCGGCCGGACGACTTTGCGGTTGCCTTCCGCGGGGGAGGGTCGCGGGGCGTCCTGCCGCTGGTCGGCGGGATGCCCGTCGTTCCGGTCTAATCTGACGGTTCGATGACGACCACTCTCTGCGCGAGACGATCGCGCCACGAGGGTGGTTATGCGTCAAGTTCTCTGTTGGCTCGGTGCGTTCTGGGTTTTCGCGATCGTTACGACGGTCCGGGTGGACGCCGCCGATAGTACTGAGCCCGCGACGGCCGTAACCGTTTCGGCTGCTTCGCCCTCGACGCCAGTGGCCGTGGGAGCGGCGGCGCCAGCTCACGTCGCGACCAAAAGTCCGGGCACAACGCCTCTATCTCCTACGGCCGACGCCAATGCGAAGCAGTCCCCCGCGAAGCTGCCCGCAATGACGATCGTCGTCACGCCCACGCGGCTTCCCGAACCACTGGGTCAAGCCGGCACGACCGTCTCGGTCGTTGACGCCCAAGAGATCGAGACCCAACAGGCGCGTAGCGCGATCGATGCGCTCGCCCAGGTCCCGGGCGTGCAAGTCGTACAAAGCGGTTCGCCGGGCACGCTGGCCGAAGTCTTTATTCGCGGCGCCGATCCTTCGCAGACGCTGATCATGATCGATGGCGTTCCGGTCAACGACTCGGCAACTTCGTCGTTCGATCTCAGCCGGCTCACTACCGGCGATCTCAATCAGATCGAGGTTTTGCGCGGCGCCGGTGGCGCGCTGTACGGCTCACAGGCGATCGGCGGCGTGATTAATCTGATCAGCCGCGAAGGCTCGGGACCGCCGCAATTCTCGCTCTTGTCGGAGGGCGGCAATAGCTCGAGCGTCAACCAGGTCGGGACGTTCAGCGGAGCCGAAGGCCGGCTCGCCTACTCCGGCGCGGTCTCTTACTTCTCGACCAACGGCTTTCGTCCGATCAACGACAGCTCGGATAATCTCGCCGGTGCGCTGCGCCTCGATTATCATCTCGACGAAAATACGACGATTCGGGGTTTCGCGCGCTATATTCGCGCCAATGTCAGCCTCGTCAGCAATTCGATCGCCTCCGGCATCCCGCTCAACCCCAACGCCCATCAGCGCAACGAGTTCATGCTCTTCAAGGGCGAGATCGACCATCAGTTCTCGGAGCGGCTGAGCACGCGGCTGAGCGCCTTCTACGTCCGCGACGAATTGCGCGAGAACGAAGTCCCCTTTGCGGGAAGCCCGATTGAAGACACCACGCACATCCCTGACGAGACCCGCGGGGGCAACCTTGACGCGGTTTATCAGGAGCCGTTCGGGCTGCGCACGCTGGTCGGTTTCGACTTCCTCGACCGCTGGGTCCATTCGCAGGACGATTTTGTCAGCTTCGCGCCGCCGCCCTTGTTCCGCTCGCTGACGGTCTTCAACGCCCGGCGGCAAGAGTACGCAGGCTACGTCGAGCAGGAAGCGCGGCTGTTCAAGGATCACCTGATTCTTACCGGCGGGTTCCGCGTGGACGGCAACAGCGATTTCGGCAAGGAAGTCAGTCCGGACTGGTCGGTCGCGCTCCCCTTTAACCAATACGGTCTGACGTTGCGCGCCAACTATGCCGAGGGTTTTCGCGCGCCGGCCTTCGACGAATTGTTCTTTCCCGGCTTCGGCAATCCGAGCCTCGGACCGGAGCTCTCGAGCGAATACGACGGCGGCGTCACCAAGACTTTCGGCGAGAAGCTGTCGGTCACCACGACCTACTTCGCGCGGCGGGTGCATAGCGACATCGTTACGGTCCTCTGTCCTTTTAACGCGGTGAGCTGCCCGTTCGGCTTCACGGAGGGTAACGTCGGGCGCGTCGATACCCAGGGGGTCGAGTTTGTGCCCAACTGGCGCCCGCTCAAGGAACTCGATCTGAGCGGCAGCTTCACCTATCTCGATCAGCGGCACGCGCCGCCGCTGTTTAGCCGCACGCCGGTGCGCGTCCCCAAATACTCGGCGGCCGCGAGTGCTCAATACACGCATCGCGATCTGATTCTTGACCATGACCGGACGGCCGCGGCGGTAATCTACAACTTCGTCGGCGACCGCAACGACTTCAACAACACCGGCAGCATCGTGAATCACGCCGCGTACCATCTCGTCGATCTGGCCTTCTCCTATTCACCCGGCTGGCATTCGCGCTTCATCCGCGACGAGCAGTTGGTCGCGCGCATCCAGAACCTGCTCGATCGTCAGTACTCGCAAGCCCTGGGCTTCCCCGCGCCGCCGCTCAACTTCCTGGCCGGCGTGAAGCTCGATTTCGGAGCCGTCAATGCAGCCCATCCCGACGCATTCAGATAAACTGATGGTGCCGGGAAGGGGACCTCTGCATGAAGCGAGCGGCGATGATTTTGATCTTTTGTTGCGCAACCGGATGCATCCAGGTGCCGGCGCCGCCCCCCAGCACGATTACCTCGTGGAGCCCGATGGGCGGCTTTTCGATGTCGTCCGGGTCTAATTGTGCAGGACAAGCCACTCTCACTGGCGGCGCCGCGACAGTTCAGAACGCCTGTTTCTCCGGCGCCGATAACGTCGTGCTCTGTACGGATACGACCGCCGTCAGCGCTGTCCGCTGTACGCCCGCCCTCGGGACGCTGGCGATCGCCGGGTCAAGCAGCGATGTCGTCGCCTACGCGCGGATCCGTTAACCCCGTGGCTGCGTCGAGTCAAAACTGGCTGCGCGAGACGGTTCGCGGTTGAGAGCCGCGCGGGCCTGTGTTAATTCCATACGACGCTCGGGGCGTAGCGCAGCATGGTAGCGCACCTGCCTTGGGAGCAGGGGGTCGGCCGTTCAAATCGGCTCGCCCCGATTTCGCGCCAGTAGCTCAGGTGGATAAGAGCAGCGGCCTTCTAAGCCGCGGGTCAGGGGTTCGAGTCCCTTCTGGCGCGCCACGAGAGCGCGTCGTAGCGGCGCAGCAGCCGCCGCGATGATGGGTTTTGGAAGGGTTGCGTGCGACAGACCGCGACGGCGGTTCTGTGCGCGGTGGTGAGTGTAGCTCAGTTGGCAGAGCACCGGGTTGTGGCCTCGGCGGTCGAGGGTTCAAATCCCTTCACTCACCCCAAAAATCTCTTGTCAGGAAGATCTTGCCAGAAAATCTCCTGCCAGGAGGACGTTTGCCAGGTCGACAGGGTTTCCCACGGTGGGCCGTTAGCTCAGTTGGTAGAGCAGCTGACTCTTAATCAGCGGGTCTGGAGTTCGAGTCTCCAACGGCCCACCACCAAAGGCCAAAAAATGCAAGCTTTTCTCTGAAGCCAACGCAGACATCATCCGACTCGCCAAGCCGAATTGCACCGATTTAGTCAAGCTGGCACGAACATGGAGCGCTGCTTTGCGCCCGTTGGAACGGTTTGCTCTGCTCTCAACGCTCAGTTCCGTTCGCCGCGGCCAGAGCAGCGACTAACCGCCTGTCTTTACTGATCTCGATCCCGACCGCATCGAACGGATTTGCCGGCTGGCGCGTCCATCGTTTACCAAGGCGGTCTTTTCTAATCCCGCCGGCGCCGATTTCGCTCAAGTCAGATGGCCAAAGAGGTCGGGCTGTCGGCTAAAAGTTGAAGCGCCGAACAGATCATCGGTCTGAGCGTCGCGGCTGGAAATCGTGGCTAAGCCAAAGCGTTCTTCGATGAATTTGGCGAAGGACGAAAACTCGGCCATCTTATGGAAGATGTAACCTGGCCGGGCAAAGGGCGAGACGATAATCAGCGGCACGCGGAAGCCGAGGCCTTCGCTATCGAGCTGGGGGGCAGCACGTGATCATAAAAGCCCCCGAAGTCGTCCCAAGTGAGGAAAATCACCGCGCCGGGCCACGACGGACCATTCTGCACGGCACTAATCTGAGTCATGGTCCAGCCCATGCCGGCGCTGATCGAAGAGGGCGGATGCTCGGAGTATTTATCCGGCGCGATCAGCCACGATACTTGCGGGAGATTGCCGCCGGCGGCGTCGGTGGCGAATTGTTGCCAAGGACGAAAGTCGACCGCCCAGTCGGGCCCGCGCCGCACCAAGTTGATCGCGTCCGCAGGGATACCCATTGATAGGCGGTTTGGCCTTTTGGCGGGCCGTAATACGCCCACGACACGTGGGCGGCGTCCAGCTCGTCGAGCAGGCTAGTACCGGTAAAGCACGGCTTGACCGGTCCGGTCAGGGTTTCAACTTTGGTTCCCGCGCGGGAATCACAACCCCAGACCCCCTGCTGCGTCGGATTGTCGATCGCGCCGAAACTCGTGGCCGTCGTCGCATAGAGGTGATTCGGAAAGGACGGGCCCATCGCGCTGGTAAAAAATTCGTCGGCCAGAACGTAGCTCGTGGCGAGATTCCAATAATCCGTGATATCCGCCTGATAGTATTGTCCGTAACCCTCGTGATTGAAGCGGTCCATCAAGCCGTTATCGTAATCGTAGCGGGCGCTCGATTCTGAATGAGGAATATCCTGGATAGCCTTGGTCAAATGCTCGAGCGCCAGCAGCTTACCGCGATGATTTCCGACGGTCACGCCGTCAGCGCCGGGATAGGTGCCGAAATAGTTATCGAGCGTGTGGTTCTCCTTGACCATGATTACGATGTGTAGCACCGAAGTAGGTATTGTCTGGGCGTTCGCGTTGCCAACTGCGGCAATCCACAGTGTCGCCCCTAACATAAGCAATTTTGGTTTCGTCATTTTTCCATTTCTTGGTGGTTTGCAGGGATGAAAGCATTTTCCGAAAGGTTGTCGACTCGTTTAGGTCACTTCAACGGTGTGTTCGCGACCTGTAGAGCCACGGACCGTTCGGGAGTCGGCGTCTCGGGAGCGGTCTCCACAGCCGCGCCTACCCGCCCGTTCATCAGTTTTACCTCAAGCCAAGCCGCGGCGAACAGCCATGAAAGCGAACCGACCAACGCCCCGATCCCGAAGAACAGCAATAACAGCATGTTTTCTTAACTCCCTGCTCGGCAGAGCATGGGCGTTAGCCCCGAATGGCCGCCCGCGATTACTAAGCAACCGGCGTGCCCAGCTCAAGACCACCTAACCATCGCGCTTTAGCGCAAGCTCTGGTGGGTATCGGGCAGAATGCCCCGATGGGAACCGGCCCGGGTGGGGCGGGACGCCCCACTTCACGATATCATCGGCGGAAAGATGGGCGTTGCGGCGGGCGCGCCGGGTGGCACGCAATTCGCGTTCGTTCTATTTTAAGGAAGCTTAGAACCTTGCGCCGAAGACCGCCGATGAAAGTTGGAACCCGACTCACGTTGATGATGCTGGCATTTCTCGGACCGGTCGGGCTGGTCTACACCTTCGTGACTTTGCGCAGCACCACGCTGATTTTTGCCGAGGACCTGAGGGCGGAGGCCAAGATTGCGCAGCGCGCTTTGAATGCCTCGCTCACCCCCGATGTGCAGCAGGGTGAATGGGACGAAGTCCACTATATTATGGCGGCGATCGGCAGCGACGATCTGGTTGCCGCGCTGCTCGACAAATCGGGCAGGATCCGATTTGCGTTGCGGGGTTTTCCGATAGAACCGCCGTCGCTTGAGTGGATTTCGCGCCGGATCAAGTCCACCGGCGCCGCGGAATTTATGCGTCGCGCGGGCGGCCGCACTTGGTATTGCCGGATCGTCGCGCTGGGGCCCGGCGCTTCGGGATACCTGATGGTCGCACAAGACTGGACCGCGCTGAGCAAGGATCGCGATCGTCGCATCGTCGCGGCGCTAATCGCGATCGCCGGAGTGTTGCTGATCGTGGTCACGGTGATTCCATTGGTCGCCCGGCGCTATGTCTCGCGTCCGCTTGCCGACCTCCGCAGGCGCGTAATGAATCTGGACGGCGCCGACGGCTCGCAACCCCGCCCCGGTGGCGATGAGATGACATTGATTTCTGAAGAGTTTCAGCGCGTTGACGATGAATTGGCTAGCGCGCGCCGACGCCTGCTCGAAGAGAGCGAGCGCAAGTTGCAACTCGAACGCCGCCTGCGGCATGCCGACAAACTCGCGACCATCGGGACGCTCGCTTCCGGTTTTGCTCATGAGATCGGAACGCCGCTCGGGGTGATTCGCGGACGCGCGGAATTGCTGCTCAGCGGCTATCCGAATGAACGCAAACTGGCGGAGGCACTGTCGACCATCATCGCCCAGATCGATCGCATTACCAAGATGGTGCGGATGCTGCTTGATCTGGGCCGCCGCCGCGAGATCCTGCGGGCGGCAACGGACGTGAGGACGATCGCCGTTCGGACCATTGAATTGCTCGAGACCGAGGCCGCTCGGCGCGGCATCGCGGTGGTTGCCGAGCTGGGCGCGGAGGCGCTGGTCGTCGACTGTGACCCCGATCAGCTGCAGCAGGTCTTCGTCAATCTCGAGATGAATGCGCTCGACGCGATGGCGGGCGGCAGCGGGACGCTGCGGGTGAGTGCCTCCGCCGCGGACTCAGCGGGCGGCGTGCGCATCTGCTTCGAGGATAGCGGACCCGGCGTCCCCACCGCGATCAAGGATCGCATCTTTGATCCATTTTTCACCACTAAGGCTCCGGGCAAGGGCACCGGAATGGGCTTGGCGGTCAGCCAGTCGATTGTCGCCGACCATGAAGGCGAACTGTCCCTCGAGCCGAATTCCCGCGGCGCGCGCTTCGTCGTGACCCTGCCGGCGGCGGCCCCGCCGCGGGTGCTCGCGCGGAGCGCGTGAGGCAAGGCTCGCATGGATCACAAGGCGACGATCATGGTCGTTGACGACGATAGCGCCATGACCGGCATGCTGGCCGAAGTCCTCAGCGCGGCCGGCTACGCCGTGCTCGCGGCCAATTCGGGCGAGGAGGCGCTGGCGCGCATCGCGCGGGCATGCCCGGATCTGGTGATTTCCGACCTCATGATGACCGGCATCAGCGGCCACGAGCTGCAAGCCGAAATCAAGCGGCAGTATCCGGACCTGCAGGTCGTGATGATCACCGCCTTTGGCTCGATCGAAACGGCGGTGGAATCGATGCGGCTGGGTGCATTCGACTACATCACGAAACCGTTTAGCAACAGCGAGTTGCTGATAGTGGTGCGGCGCGCACTTGCGGATCTCGAGCTCCGTCAGGAGGTGCGCCGGCTGCGCAGCGAATTGGCGCGCAGCTATGGCCTCGAAAGCATCATCGCGGCCAACCCGCGAATGGCGGAGTTGCTCGAGATGGTGCGGCGCATCGCCGACAGTCCGGCGAACGTTCTTTTGACTGGCGAGAGTGGCACCGGCAAGGATCTGCTCGCCCGCGCGTTGCACTTCCACAGCAGGCGGGCGAAAGCCCCGTTCGTCCCGATCAATTGCGCAGCGATTCCCGAGAGCCTGCTCGAAAGCGAGCTGTTTGGTCATGTGCCGGGCGCGTTCACCGGCGCGCGCCAGAACAAGACCGGGCTGATTCAAGCGGCGGCCGGCGGCACGCTGTTTCTCGACGAGATCGGCGAGATGCCGCGGGCGCTGCAAGCCAAATTGCTGACTGTGATCGAAACCAAGCGCGTGCGGCCGCTCGGGGCCACCGCCGAGACCGCGGTGGATGTGCGGGTGGTGGCGGCGACCAACGCCGACCTTGATCAGGCGATCGCGGCGGGCACGTTTCGGGCAGACCTGTACTATCGGCTCTCTGCGATCATCCTGCACCTGCCGCCGCTGCGCGAACGGCGCGAGGATATTCCCCTGCTAATCGAACATTTTATGGCGCGCGCCGCGGCCGAAGCGGCGCGGGCGCCGGCCGCGATCGCGCCCGACGCGATGCAGCGGCTGTTGCGCTACGCCTGGCCGGGCAACGTCCGCGAACTCCAGAACGCGATTCAGCGCGCCTTAATCATGTGCGTTGAAGGCCGCATCAGTCGCCACGACCTGCCCAGCAAGATCGCCGGCAACGGGGCTGACGAGTTTCCGCGTGACGAGGCGTTTGCACGACGGCCGACGCTCGATCAGCTGGAACGCGACTACATCCGGTCGATACTAGGTGCGGTGGGTGGCAACAAAAGCGAAGCCGCGACGATTCTAGGCATCGACCGCAAGACGCTTTATCGTAAGCTCGAAGAGTCGGCGACTCGCGCCGCGTTAGTCGAGGCCGCGGCGCGCAGCTCCGGCCCCGGCGATGAATCGTAAGCGCGCGCGGCGGGTGAACCCGCTCCATCTCGCGCAGAGTTTGACGGCAGCCCTTGCCATATGAGTATCGTTGCGCCCGCATCGCAAGCGTCAGTTTTCACGGTGATGGTCGTCGACGATCAGCACGAGACGCTGACCTCCACCCGCATGTTGCTGGAACATGAAGGCTACCGGGTACTGACCGCGGCCAGCGGCGCGGCGGCGCTGGCAACGCTCCGCGAAGAGCGCGCGCAACTCCTGCTGATCGATTACTTCATGCCGCGGATGAACGGCGAGCAGTTGGTCGAGGCAATCCGTCAATTCGACCGCGACGTGCAGATTATCTTGCAGACCGGCTATTACGGGGAAAAGCCGCCGCGCGAGATGATGCGGCTGCTCGACGTGCAGGGTTATCACGATAAGACGGATGGACCCGATCGGCTGCTGCTGGGGATCGAAACCGCGCTCAAGAGCGCGCGCCAGCTCGCGCGGGTCAAAGGCGCGGAGGCTGAACTGGTCGAATCGCAAGCCGAGTTGCGCCGCCTCTCGATGAGGCTGCTCGAGTTGCAGGAGGAGGAGCGCGAGCGGATCAGCCGCGAACTGCACGATGAACTCGGCCAGCTGCTGACCGCGATTGCGCTGGATCTCGATTGGTCGTCGCGCCATTGCCCGTCGACGCTGCCCGCGCTGGCCGCGCGGCTCGCGGAGTCCAGGGCGCTGATCGAAGATGCGATCCGCGGCACTCGCGAGCTGTGTTCAAGCCTGCGGGTTGATGAATGGCACGAGCGCGGCCTCGCGGCGGCCGTGCGCGCCTGCGTCCGCGAGTTTGAAAAACGCTGTTCGATGGCGGTGAGCTTTGCCGCTTCGCTGGAGGATGAAGAGTTTGAGGCCGAGGTCGTGCGCAACGTCTGCCGCATTGTCCAGGAAGCGCTCAACAACGTGGGGCGTCATGCGCAGGCGGCCAAGGTCGCCATTGAGTTGAGCCGCACCGCAGAGCATCTGGCGCTGTCAGTGGCGGACGACGGGATCGGGTTTGACACCGGCAAGAAGAGCGATCCGCTTGCGTCCGGCCTGATCGGGATGCGTGAGCGCGCCCGGCTGATCGGCGGCCAGCTAACCCTGCGATCGGTGCCTGGCGCAGGGACCCGGATCGAACTGACGCTGCGCGCGGGTGCGCGCGTCGCGCGATGAACGCTGCCGGTTTCGTCGATTCTGCCGGCCGCTTTGAGCAGCTGTCCACCAACGCCCAAGGCGTAATCATCGGCCGGATTCCGCTCGGCAGTGGGCCGGCGCGGGAGCCACAAAGGTTGTGATCAAGCCGGCCAATAGACGGCGTCACGACGCCACCGCCGCGGCCCTCGCCGTGTTGATGATCGCGCTAGCCGTGACCTGCACGATCACCAGCCTGCGCTGGATTGGACGAACCTTCCCCGGCTTTTTCGTAATGGCCAACGGCGTGGTGGCGTCGGTCAGCCTGCCCGACTGGCCGGCCGCTAAGCACGACGTTTACCAGCACGCCGTCATGGCGGTTAACGGAGTGCCCACCAACACCGGACACGAGGTGTACGCGATCGTGGGCCGCCTGCCCAGTGGCGCAAAGATCACTTACATGCTCCGCCAAGGCGACCGCCAGTCAGAGCTAGCCGTCAACTCGCGCACCTTCACTGATCAGGACTATCTGCTGATCTTCCTGCCCTATCTGTTGTCGGGTCTGGGACTGGCCCTCATCGGCATCGCGGTGTGGTGGCTCGCGCCGGAGGCGGCGGGTGGCCGAGCCCTGCTGATCGGTGGAATTGCCGGGGGCGTGTTCGCGATCACGGCCGCGGATTTATATTCGCCGGCGAATTTCTTCAGACTGCATATCCTGGGCGAAGCGTTTTTCCCGGCGGGCCTGCTGATCCATCTGGCGCTGGTCTTTCCAGTCGATCGTTTGCGCCGATGGCGCGGGTGGCTGCTCGCGCTCCCGTATATGATCGCAGCGGCATTGGGCGCCAGCTACGAGTTCTACCTCTACCGGCCGGCGGCCTACACGCTGATCCACAACCTGTGCATGATCTACGCCGGCCTCGGCGGCATCTTTCTGCTTGGCGCAGTAGCCTGGGACTATTGCACCAGCCCGTCTTTTCGGGTGCGGCAGCGACTGCGGATCATCCTGCTCGGACTGCTGGCCGGATTCACTTTCCCCGGCGCGCTGATGCTCTACTCGGGGCTCGCCGGCGGCGCAGTGCCGGTTAATTACGCGGGTTACACCGTCGTCATTTTTCCGCTCAGCGTCGGGTACGCCATTATCAAACACGACCTGTTCGAGATCGATGCGTTGATCAAGCGCGGAGTCTATTACCTGGCGCTGACGGCGACCTTGATGCTCGGTTATCTGGCAATGCTCGCGCTGCTTGATTTGGACCTCAACGCGGCGCATTTAGCCCCAACGCTGCCGGCCTCGCTGGCTTTCATCTCGATCCTGGCCCTGCTGCTCAATCCGCTGCGCAACCTGCTGCAGAAAAGCATTGACCGGATCTTTTTCCGGTTGCATTACGATCCGCGCCGGATGCTCGAAGCGAGCAGCGCGGCGCTCGGCTCGACGCTGCGGCTCAACGAGATTCTGGCCTTTGTGCACGAGACGATCGGCGCCACCGTGGCGGCCCGGGATTGCCGGATATTTCTCCAGCAGCCCGCGCATGGCCGCTACCTTTGCGTCTATCCCCCGATGGACCATCCGCCGACGCTGGCCGCCGATGATCCGCTGGTCGAACGCCTGAAGTCATACCATCAGGGGGTCTTTACGACCGAGGATGGCGAAGAACCCAGCTTCGCGCCGGCCCGGATGGCGCGCGCGCACGAATCCGAGGTCGCGCAGCAGACGATGCTCGCGGCGCCGCTGATGCTCAAGCATGAGTTGCTCGGCATGATTCTGCTCGGGCGTAAGGAATCCGGCGCGTTTTTCTCGGCGGACGACCGGGCTTTCCTTGGCGCACTCGCCAATCAGAGCGTGCTGTCAATCGGCAACGCGATGGCTTATGCGGAAATCGAAGCGCTCAACCTTGCGCTCGAGGCGCGGGTCGAGGAACGCACCCGCGAACTCGCCCGCAGCAACGCCGATCTACGTTCGTCGATCGAACGCCTCGGCCACGCTTATAGTGATCTGCAACGCAGTCGCCAAACCCTGACTCGCGCCGAAAGCATGGCCGCGCTAGGCCGCTTGAGCGCCGGTATCGCGCACGAGATGAACACCCCGCTGGGCGCGTCGATGACCTCGCTGAAACTGATTCAGCAACTGGTCGAAGAATTGCCGCGGCCGGCGCCGACCGGCAATGCCCCACACAACGGCGCCGCCGTCCAGCAAATCATGATGCTGGTGTCCAACACGCGCCAGTGGATCGACAAGGCCGCGGCGCATATACGCAGCCTCAAGGCCCACACGCGCGATCTGGAGCAGGAAGAAAGCCGCACGTTCTCGGTGCGCGAGCTCCTTGAGCAAATCGAGCCCCTGGTCGCCCACCGCTTGCGGCTGGCCGACTGCACGCTCAAGGTCACCAGCGGCCCCGACCCGCTGGTCTTCGGCGACGCGGGAAAGCTCAGCCAGGTACTCACCAATCTGATCGTCAATGCGATCGACGCTTACACCACCAGTCTCCTTGAAGAGCGGACGGTCGGCGTGGATATTCGCAGCGATCAGAGCGCGGTGGTGATTACGGTCAGCGATCACGGCTGCGGCATCAGTCCCGCCAATCTCGACAAGATCTTCGACCAGTTCTTCTCCACCAAGCCGCTCGGCGAGGGCACCGGCCTCGGCCTGTCGATCTCGCGCGATATCGTCACCGCCCTGTTCGGCGGAACGATAAGCGTTGAATCGGCCGTCGACCAGGGCAGCCGCTTCATCGTGTATATTCCGGCCGCGTCGCCGCGCGACAATCCCGCCGCGCCCCGCAAGCCAGGAGTACGCAGCTGAGTGTGACGCTTCCGGCGGCGGGCGCATCCGCCGACTAACCGGGCTGCTAATATCTAAATTCATTCAATTGACTGAATACCTAGGCGGCGCGGCGAGCGGGAGCAGCCGACGCCGGGGTCAGCAATCGATACATCGCGCGGGCATTCTCCCAGCAGGCAAAGTCGCTCTCGATTCGGCGGCGGGCGGCCAGCGCGAGCTTGCGTTGCAGCGTGGCGTCGCCGAGCAACCGCTGGAGCGCGTCGGCCGCGGCGTTGGGATTACGCGCGCCAACCAGGAGACCGGTCTGTCCATGCTCCACCAGTTCCGGGATACCTGAAATGGCGGTGGTCACCACCGGAACACCGGCGGCCATCGCCTCGGCCAGAACGTTGGGGATGCCGTCGCGATCGCCGTCCTCGGCGATCTGCGGCACCAGGGCAAAGGCAGTCGCCTGACAGTAGAGCGCGATCAACCGGTCATGCGCCATCGCACCCGTAAAGGTGACCCTCCCGTCAAGACCAGGTTCCTGCCCTTGCGCCTCGAGGCTCGCACGCAACGGGCCGCCGCCGACGACGATACAACGGAACGCGATGTCGCGCGCCCGCAATATGCGGCACGCTGCGAGCAGGTCGCCCATGCCTTTTTTCGGCACGAGCCGGCCGACCGACAGGATGAGTGGCGGCAGCGCGGTGGCGTTGTTACCGCCATGGCCTGCCAGCGCGGGGGAGCGTGGCATGGCGGGAAACTCGCTCAGGTCGATCCCGTGATAGACGAGATTCAGCTTGCCGGCGTCGGACGGCTCGGCGAGCCCGCCGAGATAGTCCATATTGTAGCGGGTGCAAGTCGAAACGAAGCTGGCGGCATGGAGCCGGCGGCGGATCACCTCGCGCGGAGTCAGGTAGAGATCCTTCGCGTGCGTCGTGAAGCTGAAGGGCACCTCCAGCATCAGGCTCGCCATATGGGCAACGGCGGTGGGCGCGTTGGCAAAATGCGCATGGATATGGCCCACACCAGCGCGCCGGCAGCGGAGCGCGATGTAAGCCGAACGCATGAACTGCTTCCAGACCCCGAGCGGCCGCTGTGACTGCGCCGACCACCCGACGGCGAGCAGCAGGACATGGAGATAGCGCAGCGGCGCCGACGCGAGCATCAGCAGATGCGACCACAGAATCGTACCGATCCGCCGCAGCGGATTGGCCGGGAAATAGGTCACGGGAGCGGCGACTTCGGCCAGGGTCGGATGGGTCAGTTGCTCTTCCGGACGCAGCAGGGAGAAGATTTCGAGGCGCGCGCCCAGACGTTCGAGCGCCCGGATTTCGTTGAGGATAAACGTCTCGGATAGGCGCGGGTAGCGTTTCAGGATGAAGGCGACGGGGGGATTTGCAGGTATTTTCATGGTTCCTCGCTTGCTTGAGAGATAGCGCCGCAGCGCGCTGCGGCGGCGTGCGAATGACTTATTCATAGCGGAGGGCCTCGATCGGCTTGAGCAGCGCGGCCCGCTTGGCCGGGTAATAACCGAAGAAGACGCCCACCGCGGCGGAAAACAGTAGCGACCCCACGATCGGCGTGAACGAAAGCACCGTCGGCCCCAGATCGAGCGCTGTGACTGCCACGGCGCCCAACACTCCCAACACCACGCCCGCCAAACCGCCGGCCAGGCTGAGCAGCACCGCCTCGGCCAGGAACTGCGCGAGGATATGGGTGCGTTGCGCGCCGACCGCCAGGCGGATACCGATCTCGCGCGTCCGTTCGGTCACTGACACGAGCATGATGTTCATGATGCCAACGCCGCCGACTACCAGCGCGATCGAGGCCAGCGCGGCCAGCAGCATCGTCAGCATTCGGCTTGTGCTAGCGGAGGCCTGCGCGATCGCGGTCATGTCGTGCACCGTGAAGTCGTCGTCTTGCCGGGGCTTGAGGCCGTGCCGCTCGCGCAGCGTAGCTGTCAGTTCGTCGATGGCGGAGTCGATCAGGCCGGCGTTGACCGCCTGTGCGTATATGATATTCACCTTACCGAGCATCCGCGGCGCCTGGCCGGCCATCGTGTTGCGCACCGCCTCGACGTTGTAATGGGCCTCAAACGCGGGCGCGGAACCGGGGTCCGCGATTGCCGCGGAGCCCCCGCCCGCGGCGGTCGCGGAGCCCAACACGCGGCGCTCGGCGGTGGTGAACGGGATCATCACCGCATCGTCCTGATCCTGTCCTTCGTTGGTCGCGCCCTTGGGTGCGAGCACGCCGATAACGCGGAACGGCACGTTCTTGATGCGAATCGAGGCGCCCACCGGGTCGTCCGTATCGAACAGATTGGTTGCGACGGTTTGGCCGAGCAGGCAGACGGTGGCCGCGGTGCGCGCCTCCTCATGATTGAAAATGCGCCCGCTGGTCACGCCCCAGTCGCGAATCGTGAAATACTCGGGTCCGGTGCCGACGATCACGGTGCTCCAGTTGCGATCCTCATTAACCACCTGCGCGGCCTGGCGAATGACGTAGGCGACGCCGCCGATTGCGGCATCGTCAGCGCCGATCGCGCGCGCGTCGCCAACCGTCAGCTTGGAGTTGCTGCCGCTTCCGACGCGCACGCCGCTGGCGATCGTAGTACCCGGATGGACTGTCAGCATATTCGTGCCGAGGCTGCGGATCCGTTGCTGGATCACCGCGCTGGTGCCCTGGCCGATCGCCATCATGAGCACCACGGCGGCGACGCCGATCAGGACGCCGAGCATCGTCAGCCCCGCGCGCAGCCGGTTGCGCCCGAGCGAGCGGCGCGCGCTCAGCAGAATCATCGCGGCGAGCGCCCGCCAGGCGCCGCTCTCCGCGATCGCGGCGGGGGGCGAGGGGACCGCATCCGCGATCGTGGGCGGCGCGGCCGGCGCAGTGCGTGGGTTAAGCTGGTCCGTGACGATCAGCCCGTCGCGCAGCGTGATCGTGCGGTCGGCGCTGCGCGCAACCTCGGCGTCATGGGTGACCATCACGATCGTCAGACCCTGCTCGTGGCAAAGCGTGCGGAGCAGGTCGAGGACCTCGGCGGCGTTGCGCGAATCCAGATTACCGGTCGGTTCGTCGGCCAAGAGCACCAGCGGGCGGTTGATCAAGGCGCGCGCGATTGCGACCCGCTGCTGTTGGCCGCCGGAAAGCTGATTGGGCTGGTTGTCGAAGCGGCCCTCGAGCCCCAGCGTCGCCAGCAGGCGCCGCGCGCGCGCCCGCCCCGCCGCGGTCCATCCGGAGTAGATCAATGGCAGCTCGACGTTTTCCAGCGCACTGGTTCGCGCGAGCAGATTGAAGCTCTGGAAGACGAAGCCCAGTAGGCGGCCCCGCACGGCCGCCAGCCCACTGTCGTCGAGCGTGCGCACGTCCACGCCGTTGAGCAGGTAGCGGCCGCCGTCGGGGCGATCGAGGCAGCCGAGCAAATGGAGCAGCGTGGACTTGCCCGAGCCGGACGCGCCCATGATCGCGAGGAACTCGCCGCGCCCGAGCGTGAGGCTGACGCCGCGCAGCGCCAGAAAGGGCTCACCGCCCACTTCGTAGCGCTTGACGAGATCGCGAGCTTCAATAATCGGCGTCATGATGGCTTAGCGCCCGGCCGCGGCCGTGAGTTCGTCGGCAGACGGGGCCCCCACGACTTCCTGGGTCGCAAGCTGATCGCCCAGAACGGGGCCGGGACCGATCAACTCTGCATAGTCGGCGTTGCGCAGGCCGAGCGCGACCGTCATCGGCGCCGGGCGGCCGTCACGCATCACCCAGACCCGCGACACGCGGCGGCCAGGCGATACTGCCGGCGCTGCTGGTTGGGACGAGCGCGCGTCGTGCGGGGTGAAATGGAGCGCGCGGACCGGAATCCGCACGACGTCGTCGCGATGGCCGGTGATGATATTGACGTCGGCGGTCATGCCCGGCATCAGCGTAAGGGCGCGGTTATCGATCGCGATCACGACGTCGTAGGTGACAACGTTCTGCACCGTAATCGGGGCCTGACGAATCTGATTCACCACACCCTGCATCGTGCGGTTGGGAAACGCTTCGACGGTAAAGGCGGCCGGCTGCCCGACGCGGATATTGCCGACGTCGGCTTCGCTGACGTTGCAATCGATCTGCATCCGCGTGAGGTCGCGGGCGATCAGGAACAGCACCGGGGTTTGGAAGCTGGCCGCGACGGTCTGGCCGACGTCGACGTTGCGCAGCACCACGGTGCCATCCACTGGGGAGACGATATTGGCGTAGTTGAGATTAACCTCGGCCTCAGCGAGCGCCTCCTGCTGCTGTTGGGCCAGCGCACGATTAACCTTGACCTGGGCCGCGGCCTGATCGGCCGAGCTGCGGTATTGATCGACCGTATCCTGGGCGACGGCGCCCAGCGGCAGCAGCTCGCGGGCGCGCTGGTAAAGCAGGCGCTTGTAGCCGGCGTCGGCCTGATCGCGCTCGATCGCGGCTTGCGCGTCGGCGAGCTGTGCGCGCGCCTGCGCGACCTTGAGGGTGAAGGGCCGGGGATCGATCCGCGCGATTAACTGGCCGCGCTTGACGCGCGTGTTGAAGTCGGCATCAAGCTCGATAATCGGGCCGGAGACGTAGCTGCCGACCTGCACGGTCGTGACCGGATTGACCGTCCCACTGGCATTGACTGCGCGCACGATCGCGCCGCGGCTAACCGCGGCAGTCGCGTACCAGACGTTGGGCCTGCGGGCGTGTGCGAGGTAGAGCGCGGCGGCCGTCGCCAATGCGATCGCGGCGGCCAGCCAGGTCCATCGCGCGTGCCTGGCGAACGGATGGGCCACCGGCGGCGCGGCGCTGTCAGGCCGCTGGCCGCTAACGTCGAGATCAAGTTCAAATGCCACGGCGGTTGTCCTCCTAGAACTTGGTGTACCAGGGCGCCCGACGTTCGGCGGACGGCGCCAGTTCAATCTGAAAATGGTCGAGCAGGGTGCCGGTGGCGTGCAGTAAGGTTATTCCGGCGACCTGGAAATTGGCTTGAGCGCTCACCTGGCTGGCCTGAGCCGCGATCAGTTCCTGCTGAAATTGCAGGACCTCGTGGCTGTCGGCGAGGCCCAGCGAGTAGCGGCCGTCTTCGGCGCGCAGCGCGGCGCTCGCCAGATCGACGGCCGCGGCCGTCGCGCGCACCTGCTCGCGGCCACGGTCGAGCGCACTCAGCGCGTTCTCGACTTCGCTCACGACGTTATTGAACAGATCGCGGTAACGCAGTTGCTCCTGATCGTACCGGATTCGCGCGTTGGCTAACTCCGCCTGGGCGGTCTCGTTCGCCAGCGGGACATCGAGGTTCAGCCCGGCCTGAAAATGGTAGAAGTTGAACTTGCCCAGGCCGTTAAGCGCGTCGCCGTAGACTCCTTGATAAGGCACGGCGATGCCGGTTTTGGCGGCCCCCCCGCCCAAGGTGGTGGTGCAGTTGCTCGGAAAGATCGCGGTCGAAACGTGGATACAGTTGACGTTGCCGCCGATCGCCGAAACCCCGACGCCGGCAGTCGCATCGAGCTCAGGCAGCGTTTGATTATTGGCATAGTGCAGATCGAGGCGATCGTTCCGCAGGGCGGCCTCGAACGCGGCGAATTCGGGCCGACGATGGAGCGCGTCGTCGAGCGACTGCGTCACGCTCGCCGATAGTGCGACGCTGTTGCCGACCGCCAGGGGCTCGAGGTCGCGAGGCCCGGCGCCCGTCGCGGCGGCGCCCAGGTCGCGCCATAACGCATCCTGCGCCTGCGCCAGCTCGTCTTGCGCCGCGGCTACCTGCGCATTAGCGCTTTCGACCTGGGAGCCGGCCTCCTTGACGGCCAGCGTCGCCAGCAGTCCGCGCTGCGCGCGGGCGCGATCGAGCCCCAGCAACTGCGTCGCGAGCGTCAACGCGCCGCGCGCCACGTCGAGCGCTTCGCGCGCCCGCACCGCTTGCCAATAATCGACGCCCACCGCCAGCACGAAGTCCGACAGGCGCTGCTCCAGCACGGCGCGCGCTTGCGCTTCGCCGGCCTCGGCCATCCGCACGTGGATCGTTGCGAAGCCGAAGCCGAAGTTGCGCAGCAGCGGCTGGCTCAGCGTCGCCGACAGATCCGTGCTGTAGAACGGGTTGAGCCCGAGATCGATATAGTTCGACCGGACGTGGCTATTGTCGAAAGTGAGCGACAGCGAGCCGTTAGTCGACCCCAGCAATTTGGTCAGGCCCAGGTCCCAGCCCTCCTGGCGCTGGTCGGTGATCGGATTACCACCGGTATCGAACAGAAAGCGGGTCGGCAGCACGTCGCGCCGCCAGCTCAGTTGCGAGGTCAGGCTCGGGTCAAACGCGCCTTCGCTGGCGCGGATTACCTGATGGGCCGCAAGGGGTTCAAGCACTTCGGCGCGCAGGGCGGGATTGCCGCGCAAAGCGAGCGTGATCGCCTCCTTGAGTCCGATCGGCCGCGGCGCGCCGAAACTCAGGCGCAGCGGCTCCTGGCCGCCGAGGTCCGCGACCGGCAGAGTTTCGCTGCCGGGCCGCCACTGATCGATGAGCGCCCGGGGCATCCGCAGCGGCGCCGCGTAGGTTTCGGCGGGGGGCGGCGTGATCGTGATCGGCGCTACTTGCGGCACCGGCGCCTGCCCGATACTGGCGATAGCCGGCGCCGCGCCGGCGGCGGCCGAGCTCTGGGCGCGCGCCCGCACAGGTCCGCCGGCGATCGCGATGACGACGAGCGCCGCGAGATAGCGCGCACAGCGTTTCCGCCCGTCAAAAGCTCTACTTGGCAATTCTTTCTCCTTTTCCATTAGGCCGCCTTGACATTCCGTCCGAGCATCTCGCGGTAGTGCCGGCCATGCTGCAGCAACTCCGCGTGAGTGCCGTGCTCGACGATTCGTGCGTGCTCGAAATAAAGAATCAGGTCAGCGTCGGCCGCCAGTTCGAGATCATGCGTTGCGATAAAAGTTGTCTGGCCGTGCGGCAGCCGCTTGAGCGCCGCGATCACCGCCTCGCTATTCTCGCGATCGAGCCCGTTGGTCGGTTCGTCGAGAATCAGCAGTGGGGCGCGGCGGATTGCCGCCCGCGCGATCGCGATCCGCTGGCGCTGGCCGCCCGACAGGGTCACGCCGCGTTCGCCCACCGGCGTGTCATAACCGAGCGGCAAAGCCTCGATAAACTGATGCGCGTTGGCGAGCCGCGCGGCCGCCTCGATCGCCGCGGGCGAGGCGGCGGGCGCGCCATACGCGATATTGTCGCGCACACTGCCGGCGAACAGCACGCTGTCCTGCGGCACGATGCTAATCTGCGCGCGCAGCGAAGCGAGCGTGTAGTCACGCAGGTCGCGGCCGTCCAGCAAAATCGCGCCGCTACCGACGTCGTAGAGCCGCGGCAGCAGGCCGAGCAGGGTCGATTTGCCGCTGCCGGAGGGGCCAATCAGGGCCACGCGCTGGCCGGCGCGAACCTTGAAAGTGATATCGGTCAAAGCGGGCCGGCCCGGCGCGTAGCCGAAGCTGACGTTTACGAACGCTACTTCACCGCGCGCGCCGGCCGCGTCCGCGGCTCCGGGCCGCTCGCATACCGACGGCGTCTGATCGAACACCGCGAGCGCGCGCTCCCCGGCCACCACTGCGCGCGCCAGGCGGGTCGCCTGCTTGGCGAAATCCTTGAGCGGACGGAAGGCGTTGCGCAAATAACTCAGGAAGATCACCAGATCGCCCACGCTCATCTCGCCGCGCTTGACGATATGCGCGCCGAACCACAGCACCGCGGCCATAACCAGCGCGGTCAGCACGTCGAGCGACCGCCCGAGGCTGCCCGCCAAGCGGCTGGCCTTGATCCCTTCGGCTAGACTGTGATCGTTGTCGGCGGCGAAGCTCGCGGCAAAGCTGTCGCCGAGCGCAAAGGCCTGCACCAGTTTGATCGCGCTGATGGTCTCGGCCGCGGTCGCCGCCATCGCGCCGTCGCGCTGGCGCTGGTGCCGGAGCGTCTCGACGATCCGCCGCGCGCGCAACGCGCTGGCCGCCCAGAAGAGCGGTGCGGCGATCAGTGCGATCAGGCCGAGCTCCAGGTTCATCCATAGCATGAAGGCGAGCGTCGCGCACATGATCAGCAGGCCGCGGAACAGCGGCACCCCGGCGGACGTGGTGGCGTCCGTCAGCACGCCGAGATCGCTCATCACACGCAGCGTCAGATCGCCGCCGCGCGCCTCGCCATGAAACGCCAGCGAGAGGCATTGCAGATGGCGGTAGAGATCATAGCGCGCGGCGCTCAGCACGCGATTGCCGGCCGTCGCGAAACCGATACTGTTCAGGTACTCGAAGAGTGCGCGCAGGGCGGTGAAAGCGACCATGGCGATCACCGCAGCCAGCAACAGAGTATCGCCGCTGAGACGATCAAAAATGTCGATATGCCACCCGGAATGATGATGGCGGCCGGCGATAATCCGATCGAAAATCAGCTTGAGCGGCCACGGCTCGATCAGGCGCAAACCCGCCTCGGCAACGAGCGCGAGCATCGATAATGCGATCAGGCTGCGTTGCCTGCGGATGTAGATCCCAAAGCGTCGCAGCAACCGCCAGAGACTAGCGACCGACTCACTCAAAAGCGGTGCGTGGCGATCATTCATGGCGCTGAGACACCGCAGTCAAGTGACGCCGGCGCCCGGCCCAGGCCAGCCAAGGTCCGCGTGAGCACGCTGTCCCAGCTCCGATCTGCGAGCATCGCCGCGCGCGCTGCCATCCCGAGCTTACGGCGCAGTCCGGGATCCGCGGCGAGCCGCTCCAGCGCGTCAGCCAACGCCGCCACGTCGCCCGGCGGGCAGAGCAGTCCGGTGCGGCCGTCCTCGATGACCTCTTCGATCTGCCCGATGCGGCTCGCCACCACCGGCAGTCCAGCCGCCATGTACTCGAAAATTTTGAGGGGCGAGAAATAGAAATTTGCCAGCGGCGGATACGGCGCCACCGCGATATCCATTGAAGCCAGCAAGGCCGGCACCCGCGCCTGCTCGACCGCGCCGCTGAGTTCGGCGGCGAAGGTCACGTCCGGCGCGCGCAGGCGCTCGGTCAAAGCGGCGCGACCCGGCCCGTCGCCCACCATCAGCAGCCGCAGTTCATGATCGCGAAGACGCAACCGGGCACAAGCCTCGACCAGCGTGTCGAGCCCATGCCAAGGCTTAAGGCTGCCGACGAAGCCTACCGTCAGGGCCCCTTGCGGCGCCGGACTGGCCGGCATAATGCCGGGCCGGAACCACTCGGTATCGACCCCATTGGCGATCAGCCGAATCGGTGCATCGACACCCAGCCGCTCCCGCAGATAGGCAGCCACCCCCGCCGACACCGCAACCAGCCGGCTGGCGGCGGCGAAGGCGCGGCCGGCGACCGCTTCGGCCGCAGGCCGATCGTACAGCTGCCGGTACTGGCTCTGCTCGTCGATCAGCGGAGCGTTGACCTCGAGCACGGCGGGAATTCCGGCGGCGCGGCCATATTCCAGCGCCGCGCAGCTCCACAGCGAGTAGCGTTCATAGATCAGCTCGAAGGGACCCCGCGCGCGCAGCGCGGCAAGCAGATCCTGATTGGCCGCCAATTGCGCCTGCTCGGCCGCGGCGTCACGCGAGCGGGGCGCGGGGAGCTGATAGACGCCTACGCCCTCGAGGCCCGGCGGCGGGGTTCCGGCGGTATTGGCCGCGAAGATGGTCACCGTCGCGCCGCGCCGCACCAGCACCCGCACCATCGCCTGGACGTGCACCGAGGAGCCTTTCGAACCCCAAATGGGAATCCCGCGATCGGCGCACACATACGCCACGCGTTGCGGCTCGCGCTTCGCTTCGGCACCGGCCGGCATGTCATTCATCCTCCGACGACGTCGCGCGCAGGCCTTCACCGTCATCCAGCAGTTGCATCATCAGCCGCGGCAGCCGCTTGAGCCCGCCGAGGTCGACGCGGGCGCGCGCGCTCAGGTTGGCCGCCGGTCCGCTGGCGATCCACTCGCCGAGCCGCGCCGGGGTGGCCGCGTCCGGAGAGAGCATCTCGACCAGCCCGAGTTCGCTCCAGCGCTGCGCCCGCACCAGTTGCTCCTGGCGCGGCTTGACGCGCGGGACCATCAGGGCGGGCTTGCCGCAGGTGAGCAGCTCGCACGCCGTGTTGTAGCCGCCCATTGCGATAACCTTCTGCGCACGGCGCAGCAGTACCGCGGGCTCGGCCACAAACTCCAGCACATGCATCCGCGGATCTGCTTGCGCGCGCGCCCGCGCCAAAATGTCACGGGGAATAAATGGTCCGGTCAGGACCACGCCGTGCATCCCGGCCGGCCGCGGAGTGGACAGAAAAGTCTCAACCAGATGGGCCCCGTCCTGCCCCCCGCCGACTTGGCAGAGGACGAAAGGTTCGTTGGGCAAACCCAACTGGGCGAGAGCGGCAGCGTCGCTTGGTGCGCTTTCCCGGCGCACCCGCGGGTCGAGATAGCCAGTGAAATGGGTCATCGCGCACAGGGCCGGGGAAAAGCCGTACTCGCGCCGGAGGTCGTAGACGGCCGGATCGCCATACACCCAGATGGCGTCGTAGTAATCGGCGATCACCCGGGCGTTATCGAGCTTCCCCCATTCCTGTTTGACGGACTCCGCGTCGTCGAGCGTGTCGCGCAGGCCCAGCACGCAGCGCGGCCGTCCCGCCGTCCGCAGCACCGCTAGGGCCGCGTCGAGTTCCCGCACTGCTCCGCGCGGCACGTTATCCACCACCAACAGGTCGGGATCGAAACCTCGCAGCGCCGCCATGATGAGCGATGTGCGGAGCCCCAGCAGTTCGTTGAGGCTCAACTGCAGATTGCGCGCCTCGTACTGCCCATGATCGTCCTTGTAAAGCGCCGGCAGCGTTACGAAGTCCATCCGCGGGGGGATCGGGAAGGCGCTGGTCTGACGCATCCCCGCGATCATCAGGATGTCGGCATCGGCGTCCGCCGCGAGGAGCTGTTCGGCGATTAGCAGATTGCGCCGCGTATGTCCGAGACCCATCGTGTCGTGCGAGTAGAACGCGACCCGCCGGCGGCGGCGCGGCGCGCGCCGCGTGTTGCTCACGACGAAAGGCCGCCGTCCGAAGTCCTGTCCCGTGGCTGTTACTGTTTCCATCATGGTTTCCGGAGCCTCCCGCCGTCGCGGCTTGAACCGCCGCCGTGCGGCGCGTGATGCAGAGTTAATTCGGTCACCTGCTCATGGTGTCGTGACGCTCACGCGCCGGCCAGCGCGCGCCGTCCGGCACAGCCGGAAACTTCTAGTGGAAATGGCCCGAAAGACCTGTAGGGATTTTGCTTGAACGCGACGTTCAGCGCGGCGCGATGCGGCCGCGCGCGATCACGCAGCCCAGCGCGGCCAGCGCCACGCACAGCCATGCGAACCAGTCGCCGTGGCGCAGATAGAAGGTCAGCTCGTCAGGCAAAGCGACCACGCCGAACGCCGCCCCGTCGGCGCCACCGCGCAGCAGGCCATACGGCCGTCCCAACGGATCGACAAAGCCGGTCACACCCGCCATTGTGGCCCGCGCGAGCGCGCGCTTGTTCTCGGCCGCCCGCACGGTCCCCATCGCGAAATGCTGGGCGGCGGCGGCGCGGCCGCCCGCCGCCGCGAGCCACTCATCATTGGAGATATTCACGAGCAGGTTGGCGCCGCCCCGAACCAACGCCCGCGCATATTCCGGATAGGTTGCTTCGTAACAGATCATCACTCCGAAACGCACCATGCCCAAGTCGAAGACTGTTGCGCGGGTCCCGGCGCTGAACTCCGTCGGATAGTCGGTCGCCCGCGCCAGCAGCGACGGCAATCGGCCGGGCCGGTACTCGGCGAAGGGCAGCAGCAGTTCCTTGTCATACGTGCCCAGCAGATGGCCGCTGTTGGCGAACAAGAAGGCCGAATTGTGGTAGAGCATCCGGCCGTCCACCGCTTCGGCGCGGGGTCCGCCGACCAGCAGCGCGGCGTGCGACGCGCGCGCCAGCCGTGCCAGCTCGAGCTGGACCATCGGATTGCGATCGACATAGAACCCGCTCGCGAACTCGGGCCAGATGATCAGATCGGCGGGCGTGGTTTGGACCGCCGCCCGCGTCAGGGCCGTATAGTCGCGCAGCGCGGCGAAGTAGAATTCTTGCCGCCAGCGCTCCTGGGCGGGCATGTCATGTTCGATCAGCAGGACACGCAGCGTGCGATGGTGGGCGGTGTCGTATTGCTGGATACGCGCCCGGCCATAAAGGACGATCACACCAGCCAGCGCGCCCACGACCGCCGCGCGCATCGCGACCGGCGCGGCGGCGGCCATGAAGCTTTGCCGCGCGCGGCAAAGGTCAAGCGCCTCGGCTACGACCAGACCGGTCGCGGCGAGCAGGAATGAAAGCCCATATACGCCCGTCAGGTCACTGACCTGAAGCAGCGCCGGATGCGTGTACTGGCTGTAGCCGAGCAGCTCCCACGCGAACCCGAGCGGCAGCTTGGCGCGGGCGAACTCGCCCGCCACCCAGCACGCCGGCGCTGCGCTCAAGCGGAGCGCGCCGCGGGCCGAACGGAGGACCAGACTCACCCCGGCGGCGGCCAGCGCGGTGTAGATACCGACGCAGCCGAGATATGCCGCGAGCGTGAGTCCGATCGCCGGCAGACGATTGGCGACGAAGTACGCGACGATCGCGGTCTCCAGCCAATAAGCCACGGCCGCGCTGATCATCACGCCGTAAAGCAGGCCGTATACCGCCGCACGCCGGCATGACCGGCCGCGGAGCACCACATACCAAGGCGTGAGCGCCACCCATCCGGCGCTCGACCAGTTGTAAGGCGGGAAAGCCAGCCCGTAGAGGACGGCGCCGATCGCCAGCAGGGCCAGATCCGCGGCCGTTCGCATGGTGGCGGCAGGAAACCTCAGGGCGTCAGACTCTCCTCGCCCGTCTCGGTTTGCCAGCTGCCCGTCAGGCTGGTGCTCGGCTGGGTCATGATGTTCAGACTGCCGATGGCGCTGCCGGGCGCGATGGCGGCGCCATTGACCTGACCCTTGATCGCGAAGACCACGACGCTGTAGTCCACGTGCGGGGTGCCATCAATATGCCAATTTGGGTCGCTTGGGTCGATCTGCTTGGGCTGGCCAGGCATGTGCTGCGCACAGTAATTCTCGAACGAATGACGGGAGTAGAACAGCCCGTCGCTGCCCGAATCATCGCTCGGCGGCTGCACTTGAAAATGGTTCTGGCTGGTCGAGTTCAGCGCATCAATATAGTAACCCTGCCAGTTGAAGATCTGGACGTCGCCGGTGGCGAAGGTCAGCGGATAGTTATCGAAGTACGCCGTAATCTGCACCGGGTCGCAGACCGCTTGCAGACCGCCGAGGGCGAGATAGAAGGTGCCGTCGGAACCGACCGCCGAGGTAAACGGATCGAGATTGGTTGACGCCACCAGCGACGCCGCCGTCGCCGGCCGGCCCAGCATCGTGAACGAGCTCGACGGGATCGCCATCGTGAGGCTGCCGCTGGCGAGCGCGATACTCACCGGGCCCGGCGGCAGTTCGTCGGGTGCCGTTATCGCCAGTTGCGGGCTCCACGTGAGGCCGCTCGGATCGGTGATCGCGCGTTTGAGTACGACCGCGCCTGTGCTCGTATACGAACTGCCCCCGCCGCTAAAGGTCACGTTCCAGGTCTGGCCGACGCTGAGCTGCGGACCAAAAAACGTGAGTTGCATGCCGGGTACGCCGAATGACGGGATCACTGATCCCGGCAGCGGCGGCGGCTTGCTGCATCCGCATCCGGCCCACGCGACCGTGCTCAGGGTAATGCTCAGCAGCCCGATGACGGCGATCAATCCGATGACGAAGGGCGAGCGAAACCAATGTCTATATTTTGTCATGGCCTGCTTATCTTACCCGAATTGTGCCAAACAGTTCGTGTCAGGAGTTTTTGAAAGTAAAGTGGGCGCCGCGCCTCACGAGGGTTGCGGTGAAGCGTCTGCGACCAATCGGTCGGGCGCAGTAGTAATTGGCGGCCATGCGGCTTCCGCGATCAGTTCGGCCACCCCATCCTCGGTCCCGATTTGCGGCTGCCAGCCGAGCACCCGGGCCGCGGCGCTGTAATCGGCCAGCGTATGGCGCGCGTCACCGGCCCGCGCCGGACCACGCACCGTCGCACCGCCGAACAAAGCCGCAATACGATTCACGCTCAGATTGCGGCCCTGTCCGATATTCAGCGCCCGGCCGTCGGCGATGAAGCAGTCCATCGCGAGCAGATTGGCCCGCACGACATCGTGGACATGGGTGAAGTCGCGGGTCTGCTCGCCATCGCCATGAATCGTCAGCGGCTGGCCCGCACGTTGCGCGCGCAGGAACGTGCTAATCACGGTGACGTACGCGCCCTCGATGGTCATCCGCGGCCCAAACACATTGAAGTAGCGCAGGGTCAGCGTTTGCAACCCGAACAATTGATGGAACAGGCGGGTGTACTGCTCGCCCACGAGCTTCTGCAGGGCGTATGGATTGAGCGGGTTCGGCGTCATTTCTTCGCGTAGGGGCAGTTCGGTCTGGTCGCCGTAGACCGAGGACGACCCGGAGTAGACGACGCGCCGCACCCCAGCGGCATGCGCCGCCATCAGGACGTTTAGCGTGCCGAGCGCATTGGTCAGGTGAGTCTCGCGCGGCTTGACGATCGAGAGCGGCACCCGCGCCAGCGCTGCGGTATGAAAGACACAGTCGACGCCGGCGAAGGCCGGCTTGATCCGCTCTGGGTCGCAGATATCCGCCTCGACCAGTTCAGCCCGCGGATTGAGTACGGCGCGGCGGCCGGTCGCGAAATTGTCCAGCACCCGCGTCCGCATCCCCTTTGCGATCAGGGCGTCGGTCAGATGGGACCCGATAAACCCTGCGCCGCCAGTCACCAGCACTATCCGCTCTTTCGTCGCCATGCTTACACCTTCGCTATGGTTGCAAAATTTTTGATACTCGCCTGAACGCGCCCGCAGGCGCGCCGCTTGCCGCGTTCGGACTGAAACCCGCTGCGCGCCGGCTCCGGCTCAGTGGGGATATGCATTAATTGCGGCTCCAAGTGAAGCACATGTGGATGATTGATCGCGGCGCGTCTCCGCGACAACGTCGAGAGGTCAGACGGGCGCTGGAAGTTCACGGGCGAATCGGCTGAAACCGTCGTCAGGATTTTTCTGAGGCGGGCCCGCGGCGCGAAAAATCCGGGGAAAGTCATTCCGATCCAGCGCACGCTGTTGACCGTCACCATGCCGGCAAGGGCTCCAAGCAGGACGACGAGCACGCCCGCGGCGCCCCGATGCGACCGACGGCTCACGGCCGCCCGGCTAATTCATGGGTCCCGCTTGAGCATACCGCGACGGTGGTCGGTCCACCCGGCGCCGCTGCTCAGTCGTCCCATGAGGTCCCTTTAGAACGCCGCCGGAACGCCTTTTGTCAGGATAAATCTGAAACCTCATCCAGGATTGCGCTCGTGCGCCCTCACCAGGCGTCATCGATCAGCTTGCTGCGCAGGGCAAAGCGGATCAGATCGGCCGTGGTCTTGAGCCCGAGCTTGGCGAGCAGGCGCGCCCGATAGGTATCGACGGTCTTGACGCTGAGGTGGAGGGTTTCGCCGATTTCGCGGCCGGTACGGCCCTCCGCCAGGAGCTTCAGCACCTGCAATTCGCGATCGGACAGGTCAGCCAGCGATCCCGCACCAACCCCCTTGCCGCTTGCCGCCAGCCGCCGGGGCAGATTCTCGAGCAGCGCCGGCGGCAGGTAGGTGCCGCCACCGGCAATTTTGAGCACGGCGGCGGTCAGCTCCTCTCCAGCGATCCCTTTGCCGATAAAACCGCGGGCGCCAGCCTGCAGGGCACGCACCGCGTATTCTTCATTCGCATGCATCGTCAACACGATGACCTTAAGCTCGGGCTGCTCAATCAGCAACTCGCGCGTAAGCTCGATACCGTCCAGGCCGGGCATCGACAAATCAATCAGCGCGACGTCGGGGCGCAGTTTGCGCGCCAGCCGCAGGGCCTCATGGCTATCCCGCGCTTCTCCCACCACACGTAACTCGCGCGAGTCCGCGAACAGCCGCCGCACGCCTTCGCGCACGATCGGATGATCGTCGGCCAGCAGAATTTTAAAAGCCATCGTTCGGATTCGATCCCACCATTGCGCTGCGCCAAGTGTTGCCCGCCCGCGCGAGCGCCGCCAGTGACCTTTACTCAGCCGCTGCGCGGGACTTCGAGCGCGATCCGCGCGCCCTTGCCCGGTGCGGACTCGATCACCAGGCGCGCACCGATCATCAAGGCCCGTTCGCGCATCCCGATCAGTCCGACCGCGTGGGGATCGGTGATCGCCGCCGGATCGAAGCCCCGCCCGTTGTCTACAGCCGTCAGCGTGAACCCCTCCCCCGCGCGCGTGATCGCGATCCGCACCGCGGTCGCGCCGGCGTGACGCGCGATATTGCTAAGCGCCTCCTGCACAATCCGATACACCTGGCGCGCCAACTCGGTGGTAGCGGCGGGGTCTTCGGTCAACGCGCTGGTAAACTCAAGCTCCAGGCTCGCCCGCGTGGCGAACTCATTGGCATAGGTCTCCAGCGCGGAAACCAATCCGCCCGCCCCCAGATTGCCCGGCCGCAGCGTCGCGCAGAGCTCGCGAGTCTCCGCGATCGCCTCGCGCACCAGCCCCGCCGCTTCGCGCAGACGCTCGCTGCACGAAGCGGGCTGGGCGGTGAGCCGGGGCGCCACCCAGTCGAGATCCAGCGCCAGCGCCGTGAGGAGCTGTCCGAGATGATCGTGCAGCTCGCGGCTGATGCCCTCGCAGACCTCGTCCTGCAAATGCAGCAGCCGGTCCGAGAGGCGCCGCAGTTCCGAACGCGAATCCAGCAGTGCCCGGGCATCCTGGCGAATCCGCCGGAGCTGCGCCGCCGCTTTGAGTGCGACGTCGACCCAGAGGAGCAGATGGTCGGGACCCTCGGATTTGTCGTGATAGCCCTGGATAGCCAGCCGCTTGAGCATTTCGCGCGGCGGACGTTCGCCCGCGTAGCCGGTCTGCAGAATGATCTGCACATCTGGATCGAAGGTGCGAATCTGGCGAATTAATTCCTCGCCGGTCATCTGCGGCATGAAGTAATCGATCAGCAACAAATCGGCGGGGGCCTGCCGATGCACGGCGAGGGCTTCGCGCCCACTGGCGGCGAGCGCCACCTGATGGCCTTCGCGATGGAGCAGCAACTCAGTTGAGATCAGGGTTTCCTCCTGATCGTCGACCACCAAGACCCTAAACCCGGAATTCGCGCCCTGTGCGCGCCACCATACCACCCGACCATTCTAGCGCCAAGGGGCCCGCCGCTCTACGGCTCAGGTCGTGGTAAGCACTTTTCGCCAACGCTGCGCAAAGTCGCCCGTTTCGACGCACCGCACCAAGAGCTTCAGACTTTTCCATCTTGTCGACGGTTCACAGATTCTTGAATCAACCTCTGACACACGACACTAGTAGCCGAGTTTGCGGTCGACCTGATTGAGCAGGGGCTGGCCCGCGACGAAGCGGCCGAGATTCTCCGCGAATAGCTGGCAACAGGCCGAGTTGTAGCCCTTGAACGCGCCCGACATGTGGGGCGTTAGAATCGTGTTGTCGAGATCCCACAACGCGCTCTCGGCTTCGAGCGGTTCGCGCTCGAAAACGTCGAGGCCGGCGCCGCCGAGGCGTTTTTCGCGCAAGGCCGCGATGAGCGCGTCCTGATCGATGACCTCGCCGCGTCCGATATTGACCAGGTAGGCGTGCGGGCGCATCGCGGAGATCTGCGCGGCACCGATAAAGCCGCGGGTGGCCGGGGTTGCCGGCAGCGTGACCGTGATGAAGTCGCTCTCGCGCACGATCGCTGAACAGTCGGCGGGTCCGAACCATCGCGCGGGCAGCTTGCCTTCCGGATCGCCGATGCCCGGAGGGCTCCAGCCGGTGTCGGCGCGCTGATCGGGATTGCGCTTAAGCGCGAGGATCGTCATGCCGAAGGCGTGGCCGAGGCGCGCGGTTTCGCGGCCAATCGAGCCGTAGCCGATCACGCCCAAGGTCTTGCCGCGCAGCGAATCAACCGAGTCCATGAAGGCCCAGTTGCGCAGCCACTCGCGGCGCATCTGCGCGCGCATCGTGACGTGAAAACCGTGCGACCAGGCGAGCATCGAGGCGATCGTGTACTCGGAGATGGGCGTCGAGTGAATGCCGCTGGCGTTGGTGATCGCGACTTCGGTGCGCGCGCGCAGCTCGCCCTTCATCACATGGTCGGCGCCGGCCGAAAGAAATTGAATCCACTTGAGGGCCGGTGATTTGCGGATCAACTCGTCAGGCGCGCGAAAGCTGAAAAGCACGTCGCAGCCGTTCGCCGCGGCTTCGATCATCTCGGCCTGCGAGCGGCATCGCCGGTCGATGATCTCGGCGCCGCCGCTGACGCGTTCGAGTTCACGCAGCTCTTCGGGCTCCAGCCCCACCGTCGAAAGAATTCTCATTGTGATCGCGGCTCCCGCTTCTTCTTGGCACGGCGGCTTGTCGTAGTACAAGACGCGGGCGCGAGCCGGGCGGCCTCGTACGCCGCCGCCTCAGGCGGAGAGTGACCGCGGCGCGGCGGCGGCGCGCTCGCTGATCGCCGCGAAGATCCCGGCCAGCGAGACGAAGAGCTGCGGCAGCCCGTCGAGCCGCGCCGCGGCGCGTTCGCTCTTGGCCTGCACCAGCGCACCGATCGCAAAGCGATGCAGACTCAGAATCGCGGCGGCGACCTCGTAGCTGTGGCTTAAGTCGATGACTCCGCTCATGTAGCCGAGCAAGGCGATGCAGCGGTCGAGCTGTGCGCCCGTGACTTCCCACGCCGGAGCGGGATCAGCCACGGCAATCTCGTGGGTCCATCGCGCCAGACGCAGATATAGTTCTTCGAAGGCCCGCTCGTGATTAAGCGTCGTGGTCTGCGTGTTCAGATAGGCGGTGGCGTTACGCATGATTAGGGGGTCCTCGATTTAGGTCGCTTAGCCGTTGACCGTAAGATTCGAGCCGATGGGCGAGCTCGAGGTGCTGGAGTTCGACGAGCTGCCGGATGAACTCTGCGTGTTCAGGTAGAGCTCGACGCTCTGGTATTGGGCGATTTGCGCCTGCAGCAGGGCATACTGGGTCGTGAGCGCATTCTGCTCGTTGGTCACCTGGGTCTGAAGGCTGGTGATTTGGGCGTTCTGCTGGGTGATCTCATTCTGGATGGTAGTGGTATCCGACGCGATGAGTCCGGTGCTGGGCGCCAGCGTGGAAGTGATGGTCGGACTGAGTGCGGTATTGATCGCGCTCAGCGCGCTGTTAACGCCGGTCGGGTTGGAAGCAACGTTGGTGGCGAAGGTTGTGCTGTTGAATATCAGTTGACCGGACTTGGAATCGATCGTGATGCCGAGGGTTGACAAATTAACCGTACCGAGGCTGGAGCCCAGGCTTGACAGCAAGGTTTCGAGGCCGCCGTTGCTGGCAAGCGCCGGGGCTGGCTGGCCGGGGACCGCCTGGACGAAGCTGTTGGTACCGGTAAGTAATCCATTGTAGGCGTTGACGAAAGTGTTGACGTCGGCAGTCAGGCTGTTGACGTTCTGGCTGACCGTGACGGTGGTCGGGCCGCCGGTGCTCGAAAGATTGAGCGTCACCCCCGGGATCGCGTTGGTGACGCTGTTGCTGGCGGAACTGACGATCTGATTACCGGCCTGGACCTGCGCGTTCGCTGCGCTCGCGATCGCCGGCGCGAAGGCGGCCACCGAGAACTGGTCGCCGGTATTAAGGATGCCGGCGTTGAGCGAGAGCGTCACGCCGTCAACCACGGCGAGGGGACTGCCGGTTGCGTAATTGGCCGAGACGTCGATGGTGCCGGTTTCACCGGAATCGCTGACGTAAGAGATCGTCAACGGCGTCGAGCCCACCGTCCCGCCGCTCGTTACGGTGAAGCGATAACCCTGCGAGAGCTTGCCGCTATAAGTCCCGCTGATCGTCGGGGCGGCGGTGCCCGTGACCGAATCTAGGGAGACCGGGCCGATTTCGTTGGCACTGAAATCGGGCGACGCGCCGCCGCTCAGACTCGAGCTGACGCTGAAGGCGTTGGCGGCGCCGGTCGAGTTCGAGGAGAGTTCGAGGCGATAGGGCGCGCCCGGCAATCCGGTATTCACGACCTGGGCGGTGACGCCCAAGTTGGCGGTGTTGATCGCGCCGGCGAGGCCCGAGAGCGTGTTGTTGGTGGTGTCGACGGTGATCTGATGAGCGACGCCACCGACCGTCAAGGTTACCGTACCTGTCCCCAAGGTGCTGGCGGAGCTGGCAAAACCCTGCGAGGCGCTGATTTGCGAGGTCGCCAGCGCGCTGACCGTCACGTTGTAGACGCCGCTGGCGGGACTGCCGGTGCTGGAGGCGGTGAAGGGCGCGCCGGCCTGGACGTTGACCGCCTGCTGGGGCGTGGTCGCGTCGGTATTGAGGTTGGCGACGGCGCTTTGCAGCAAGCTGACGTTGGCGCTGATCGCGCCGAGCGAGCTGATCTGGGTGTTCTCGGCGCCGATTTGATTGTTGAGGTTGGTGATCGGGACCGAGGCGGCCGCGACCTCCGTCTGGATGATCTGGTTGAAATTGATGCCGGTGAAATTGCCGAAAGTGATCGGCGGTGCTCCTGCCATTGTGCTTTACCCGTGGCTTACCCGAAGGTGTAATCTTTGGCGGCTGACGGCGGGGAGGGGACGGCGGCGCCGCCCTCTTCCCCGCCGGTTAGCGGAACGTTACTGAAAGAGCGCCAGCAACTGCTGGGGCGCCGCGTCGGCCTGCCGTAACACCTGGACGCCCGCCTGCTGCAACACTGATTCCTTGGTGAACTGGGCAAAGGTCTGCGCGACGTTGGCGTCCTGAATCGTCGACAGTGCTTGGGTTAAGTTCTGGCTATAGGTGCTCAGATTGGTCGCCGTGGTGGCGAGCTGGCCGAGACTGGCGCCGATACTGGCGCGGTCGGTCGCGACGGTCTGGATGGCGGTCTGGACGGCGCCGATCGCGGTCTGCGCGGCGGCCTGGGTCGAGACGTTAGAGACGCCGCCGGCGGTGCCGAAGTTGAGCGAAATCTGGTCGCCGACCTTGAAGGTATCGGCAGCGTTGCCGACCTTGAGATCGAAGCCCAGGTTATCGACGTTGGTGATGGCGAGCTGCGCGGCTGCGCCATAGAGCGTGACTTGGCCGCCGCCGCCGGTTGAGTCCGCCACCTGGAAGGTGATGTTGTCAGTGCCTAGCGCGCCGCTGGTGGCTGCACCGTTGTTGATCGAAACGACCGTCAGGGTGAGGCTGCTCGGTGCATTCGAACTTAATTTGTCATTGGTGGCTGTTGCCGCAGCTTGATTCGCCAAACCGCTCGAAGAAGCTGCCGTACCGCCCAGCGCGACATGCGCCGCGACGCCGACCGGCGCGGCGATGCTGACGTTGGTGCCTGCCACCAGAGCCGTGCCGGAGACTGGCGTGGTCGAACTAAGGAGGCTGGCTGCTGAGATGGTGGGCAAGGCGACGCTCTGCTGCTGGGCGCCGGTGTTCGCCGACCCCACCTGGAAAGTCTTGCTGCCGCCGCTGAGCAGGGCGATGCCGTTGAATTGCGCGCTCTGCGCGATCGAGTCGATCTGCGAATAGAGGCTGGCGTACTGGGTCTGCAGGTCGGCCAACTGTGAGGAGCTGAAAGAACCGTCAGCGGCTTCGGTCGCGACCTGCTGCAGCGTCGTCAGGACGTTGTTGATATTGGCCAATGCGCCATCGGCGGTCTGCAGGAAGCTTTGTGCGTTGGCGTCATTCGCCGAGGCCTGGGTGAGCCCCGACAGCGTGCCGGCGGTCTGGCTCGCGATGGCGAGACCTGCAGGGTCGTTTGCCGAACTGACGATGCGCTTGCCGCTCGAAAGCTGCGCGATCGACTGGTTGAGCCCGTTCTGATTCTGCGTCAATCCGTTCGACGCGATCAGCGAGCCGATGTTGGTGATTAGACTAAGCGCCATCTGGTACCTTCCCTTGGCATCAAGCGATGCATTTTTCGGCCAGTATGTTTTGCCGGCTTCTATCAGCAAAGTGCGCAACCAGAGCCTAATCGGAGCGCGCGCGGAGGATCGGAAGAAGGAGGTTTTCCTAGTCGAAAGGTAACGTCGTTCTATTCGCGCCCTCTGTTCCAGGTTGAGACTTTTGCCGCGACACAACTACCCGGGGTCTCTGCAATCTGGCATCGCCGGACTGCCGTGAGCAGCATCTTTTCCCAAGGCTTTCCTATCTTCACGGGTGCCGACCCCGTGGCATCGGACTTGCGCTGGCCCCCCATATGACGAAGGCGGGTCTTTCAGCGTTGGCCGATAGTTATGGGCTCGAGCGCGGGGTGGCGCAGGCGCTGCAGCGACGCGGCGAGCGCTTTTTCGCGCTGCTCGGGGAGTCCCTGGAACCGCTGATCGCACGGCGCATCAAGTTGCAGGGAGTGCGTCAGGCGGTCGCGAGCTTTGCGGACTTTTGCGCGGCGTCGCCGGCGCAACACACGCTGGTGTTTGGGGTTGGAGCGAAACCAGCGCTGAGCATCCGGGTTGATCACGCGCTGGCGCTGGGACTCGTCGATGGAGTGTTGGGCCGAGTCGACACCTCGTCGAGCGAGGCGAGTGAAGCGCCGCTGACGGCGACCGAAAAGCGTATCCTTCTTAATCTCATCAAGAGCGCCGTGAGTATCGCCGCTCCGCAAGCCTTTCAAGAGCTCTTGCAAGACGCTTTACAAGCTACGTCAGCGCCTCGTCGCGGCGGCGCGGAGGAGCTGGAAACGGTCCTGCAGATTATCAGCGTAGCAGACCGGGCCGGCCTGATTGCGGACACGATCGAGCCTACAGAGCCAATGCTGGCGCTGAGCGGACAATATGTGATCAGCGGGCGCAGCGGCGCGCTCGCGCTCGGACTTAGCCTGGCGATCGCCGGCCGCGCGAGCGCAGCTCAGCCGTCGGCGGCATCGGAAGCTCGCAATACGGTGGAACGGCTGCGCCAGACGCTTGGCGCTGCCCGGCTGCCGCTCGAGGCCGTGCTCGGTGCGGTGACGATGCCTCTCACCGCGGTCAAGACACTGAGCCCGGGCTCGGTGATTCCATTGGGTCGGATGCGGGGTATCGCGCCGCCGGTTGAGCTTAGAGCGGCCGGTCAAACCCTCTGTGCCGGAACCGTAATCGCGGAGCGCGGCTGGTACCGCTTCCTGATGCAGCCGCGGCGCGAATCCGGCGCGGCCTGAACGCGGGTGGTCCGGTGGCGCGATTCGTTAACGCAATTAGCAGATGCGGCCTGGTGAGACGGCCGGGTGATTTAGACCAGTAGGAGATAAATTCGGTGAACGAAACTACGCTTGCGAATGACTCGGCGGCGATCGACGACGCTAGCACAAACGATACGCCGTCGGCTGGCGAAGCCGAGGCTGCCGGCCGGGTCGAGTTCGGCGTTTTGCGCCAGGTCCCGATGACCGTGCAGGTCGAGGTCGGACGCACGGTCATGACGCTCGGCGAGATTCTCGACGAGCTCGAAGTCGGCGCCAGCCTGCGGCTCGATCGTCACGCGGGCGATCCGGTCGAGGTCTACGTCAACGGTGCGCTGTTCGCCCGCGCCGAGGTGGTGATGATGCAGGATCAGATCGGGGCGAAGATTATCGAGCTGGTGGAAACGCCGCCGTCGGGACGGCCGTCGGGGCTGCGCTGATGGCGCCTGCGCCGTACGGCCTCTCCAACCGCGCCGCCGCGGAGCCTTGGCCGCGGGTCGCACTCGGACCGGGCGCGCCGGCTGAATTGGCGGAGTTTGTCGCGAGCGCCGGAATAGAGGTCCTGCCCTTCACTCAGCGTCATGCCGCTGCCCTATACGTCGATTTCGTCGGCGCGCGGCCGCCGGGGGTCGAGCTCCTGAGCCTCGATCTGGAGCCGCGCGCGGGTGGCGGACGCGCGGACGCTGATCTGGCGATCGCGGACTGGCAGGCGGGGGCTTGCCTGATCGTCTCGGCGGCGCTGCGGCTGCGGCCCGCACTGCTGACCGCGGATCCAGTGATGCTGGCGGCGGTGCGCAGCGTGCTGGGCGTCGCGGCCAGTCCGGTGCCGGTAATCTTGAGCGGTGAAATCGGCACGGGTAAATACAATCTGGCGCGGTTGTGCCATCAGGCGAGCCGCAGCCGCGGGCCGTTGTTGACGCTCAACTGCGCGCGCTTTGACGAACTTGACGAGCACGCGCTGATGGGTGCGATTGCGCGCCAGGCGCCGGGGCCGTTGGCCGGGCCAGCGGCGGCAATGCTCTTCCTCGACGAACTCGGCGAGCTGAGCGACGGCGCGCAGCTCAAGCTCTTACGCATGTTGCAGGCGGGCGATCAGCAGTTCTGGTCAGCCGCGCCGCTGGCGACAGCGCCGCCGGTGCGGTTTATCGCTGCGACCAACCGTGCGCTGGGGACCCTGGTCGAACGCGGCGATTTCCGCCGCGAGCTCTACTGGCGGCTTAACGTCTTTGCGCTTGAAGCGCCGCCGCTGCGCCAACGCGTCGGCGATATCGCGCTGCTGGCGCGGTACTTTATCCGGCGCGCGAATCCGCGTCGCAGTTTCACGCCGGCGGCGCTCAAGGCGCTGGGCGCCTACGCTTTTCCCGGCAATGTGCTGGAACTCGAGAGCCTGGTCTCGCGGGTCGCGATCGCGCCGATTAGCGCCGGACAAAACCTGGTCGATGTGGCGGAAATCCGCCAGCACCTGAGCGTGGCGGCGGCTGCGGAGGCGGCCCCGACGACCGGCTGGAAAACCAGCCGCGAGGAGGCGCGCCGCGAAATGATCCTGCGCACGATCGCCGCGGCGGGCGGTAATCGCGCGGCGGCTGCGCGCCAGCTCGGGATCACGACCCGCGCGCTGCAGTACCATATCACCAAGGCCGGACTCTCCCGCCGCCGCGCGCCGCGGCTCGGCGCGGCCGCCGCGCTGATTCCGTCCAGCCCCGGGCCGTTGTTGCGCGAATGAAACGGCCTGCCTGCGGCCAATTGAAGGGAACTCCCGATGGAACATGAAGAAGGCGGCGGCGGACATGATTCGAGCGAACGCTGGCTGGTCTCCTACGCCGATTTCATCACGTTGCTGTTTGCGCTCTTCGTCCTGATGTATGCGATGTCGATGCAGTCGAGCGATCAGGTCAATCGGGCGTGGACGGCGGCGGCGACTGGAGTTGGCGTGCGGCCTCATCGGGGCGGCACGCGGCCCGAGCTCGGCGAAGCGGCGCGGGCGTCGGGCTCGGCGATGACGGAGATGACGCGCCGTATGATGGCCGAGACGTCGCGCAAGGGACTGGCCAATCTGGGCGATAATCTGAGCACGGCGCTGCTGACTTTTCAGGATTCGGGGGTCTCCGTCAGGCTCGATAACCGCGGGCTGGTGATCTCACTCTCAGCCGCCCGGTTCTTCGCCAGCGGCGACGCTGAGATCAACCCGGTGCAGCTTCCCGTGCTGGCCGCGGTTGCGAAAGAGCTCAGCGGCAAGCCGAATCCGCTCGAGATCGACGGCTTTACCCCAAAAAATCATTCTCCAGCGTCAGTTCGCCGATCTTCGCGTGCAGCGACTTCAGATCAATCGCGGGGGTGGCGGGCCCACTACCAGCCGCGGACCCGAACACGCCGGCCGCCCCTTCCAGCAGTTGCGCCTTCCATTGGGTGACCTGATTGGGATGGAGGTCAAATTGCTGCGCCAATTCCGCCAGCGTCCGCTCGCCCCTGACGGCAGCCAGTGCCACCTTCGCCTTGAATGCCGGGGTGTGGTTCCGGCGCGGCCGTCTGCTCATGTTCTCTCCTGTTCGGCTGCCATCTTGGCCGCCGGCAGGCAGAAACTCCAATTATCCCGCTGTCCAAATTCTCCCGGCCAGCTCTAAATCGCCTCGTGACTAAGCACGGTAAATTACGTGGTCAGGCTCTCGGCCTCCCAGAGGACGCGGAAACGGCCGCCGCCGAGCGCGGGCTTGCGCGAAGGCTCGGTGGGATTGCATGGTTCACGCGCTGGTGCGGGACAAGCCAACTATCGTGCTCGACGTGGACTGGCGACTTTCCAGCATGCCAAGTCTCAGTTGATACATACAGTAAGCAGCGGCAGCCAAGAGGATAAGCAATCCGAGCAGCATCGGCCCCACCAGCCGGTTCCACCAGACGCCGACAGAAAATGGGAATGCAAGGCGGTGAGTATCCGGCGGTTCACCTATCGTGACGAAAGCGGTGTAATTGCCGGGTTCGAGTTCGGCCTGCACATCAACCACGCCTGAGCGATAAAGCCGTGCGGGTATCGAGAGTCGGTGCGCGCCCCCTTCAATCTCGATCGACACCGGAATATTGGGCAATTCCGCGCCGAGCAAGTCGAAAACCAGGAGGGTCTGGCCGCCGCGCGGCAGGCTGCCACAGTATTCCTCGAACTGATTGAATCGGGGCTGGTAGGCCGCAAAGTGAACAAGGTAGTCCAAGCCGGCTCGGCGAACGCAGGGGTCATAGTCCAAACCGGGTCCGCCGCCGTGCGCCCAAGACGGGCGCGGCGCGAGGCAGATGGCAAAGACTGCCAGCAGAGTCAGGAAGCGCAAGATCTCAGCCGGGCTTGGCCGGCGGCGCCCAGATCGGAACCGTGCCTCGCCGATACGCGTCGCATCATTCACCGTCGCGAACACGTTCCGTAAAAGTCGGAATGATTGCGCTGCTGAACTCGACCATCGAGCGCTCACCGTCCGGACTGAAAAACATGAACAGGCCCCCGATGCGGCTGGTCGGATCGCTCACGAGCGCAGTAAGGCGGTCGGTCTCCCAGACCGAACTGGTCGCTTCGATGTCCACCTGCATGGTTTGTCCCGGGGCTATTGGCTCGTCGGGCCGCACGAGCAGGCCGGCCGGCGCGATCAAATCCTCCGGATAGCCCGTTTCCGGCCTTTCGACGGCGCTATCAAGAAAGCGCAGGTTGGCGGTCGTGAATTCGCCGATCCTGACGGGTTTCGCGCCGTGGTTGGCGATGCGGAGCCGAAACTGGACCGAGCGCCCAGGCACCAGGTAAGTCACCTGCTCCGGTGTGATCGAGATGCTGGCGGGCGAATCGTCCAAAGCGGGAACCTTAGTCTGGTTGGACTGGAGAGGGATGGTTACGGGGTATTCCATATTGGTGATCGCGAAGCCCGCGATCGCCACTACCAGAGTGGTGGCGAGAACGATGGCGGCCGCGATGCGATCTTTTCGCGTTATCAGATGGTCTCCTTCGCCGGCTTGGACGGCCTCGTAGCGCGGCATCAGGAGAGGTTTCCGCAGCCAATAACCGAGCCACGCGAGGGCGAGCACTACCCAGACCAGGTGCCATCTCACGACCGCCGCAAGACCATAGCGGGAGAGGTCGAGCTTGAGGCCGGTGAGCGTAGTGACAGGGTCTTTAAACGCACTTGCGTCACCCGCGACGGTAACCCAATTGCCCGGTCCGATTATCGCGCCCGCATCCTGGACATCCAGCATCGGATGAACGTGATAGCGGCCCGGAATCCGGCCGCGCAGAGTGAACTTGTACTGGTAGTCTTTGCCAAGCTCGAGCGGCATCGACGCCACGCCGTTGACGCCATCGATGAAGCTCGAGGTCCTGATGAATACCGGCCCAGGGATGCCGACATTAAGGAACGTCAGCCGATCCGGCTTCGGGATTTCGAGCGGCCAACTCGCCATCACGTGAAACCGGCCGGAGACCGTAAGATCCTGGTTTACATTAACGTGATCAGCCGACCACCTGGTGTCGTACCATTGTATGGTCGACAATCGCAGCGAAGGTTCCTGGGCGCGTTCTCCATGCGCGAGGGCATTGGTGCCGAACGCCAGCAGCACGCCGACAATAGTCGCGGCCAGCAGCGTTGCGTTGCGCTTCGCGAGATCTTTCCGCTTATCCATCGAGCGCGCTCATATCGCCAGTCCGCACAATTGCCGCGTCACTATCTCGCCGTGTCGCCAGCCAGCTTGTAGCTACCCGTTTAAATTTTCTTAAGCCATGCAAACTGACTTCTGGTGAAAATCCGGCCGACGGAGAGGAAAACCATGTAGACGATTATAGACATAACAGCCGCAAAGGCGATCGACAGGTATATGGGATCCTGTCCGAAGGTACGCAGGGTTCCCCGGTTGATTATCCGAATATATTCGGGCGTGCCGGTTCTGACATAGTGAAAACCCTGCAGGTCAGCTAAGGACATCAGCACGCCATCTACGTTAACCGGGAGCAGGAAGCGCGCTATCAAGGGCCAATTGGCGAGGTAGAACAGTACCGCCCAGAGGGAGCCGCCGATGATGCCCGTGAGGAGGTAGCTCTCGGTAAGAACCAGCGTGGTATCCAGCGCGATTCCACATGGGATCAGGGTCGAAGGCCAGATGAAATTCAGCGGGAAATAGGCCCATCCGTGCATGTTGAAGAAGCGATTGATCCATTCGGCATAAACCAGGCAGAGGGTGAGAAAGGTCGCCGCGAAGGGCAGCCGAAACTTCGACCAGAAGATGTAGGTAGTCGCGGACGGCATCGCGATCAGGACGATCGGAGTGAATGAGAGCCACCAGCGAGTATCCTTCCAATCGTCCCAGAAATCCCAGTCGCCTACCGTGAGGATGGTTGTGACATGATAGATTCCCATGAAAAGGAAGAGCAGCAGGACGGCGATCACCAGATCAAACCAACGATAGACCCGCCGAGCCTCCTCGGGAGTCGCTACTGCCGGTTGCGAACGGGCTCGCGGATGCGCTGCCATCAGGATCCTTTCGGGGTGGTTGCGCCGCTCAAATCGCGCCGAGCAGGGCCCGTTCCGCGCTCAGAGAGCCGGCGAAAGTCCCGTCCGCCGCGCGCGTTGATCACATCACCTCGCGCTCGAATTCGAGGGCGGGGTCGGCGGCCGGCCCGTTGGTGCCGACGTAAGTCTGCGCCTCGCCGGTGGTCAACTCGTGGATATAGTCGCAGCCCTGGAGCAGGAGCCCTCCGAGGCCCAGTCCAGCCCACGCAAAGATCATGAACCCCCAGTGTACGGGAGCTGAGAACCGTTCCTCGAGAATCCAGAAGCTGTGAGCCCATTCGTTGAATCCGACTACGGGCAGCAGCATGAATGGTCCCGACACGCCGATAAGCCAAGGCAGCGAATGCCGGGCGGCGAAGCGCGGGACCCGCGTCATCCCGTAGAGGTAGGCGGTGATTCCCAGAATAATGTAGATGGGAAAGGCCCAGTAAAAGAGGATGATGTGGCTGGGTGTAAATGAAGTGTCGCGAATGACGGTTTGATGCCAGCTCGCGTCCTCCTCACCAAAGAAACTCCCCGCCCAAAATACCGCGAAGACGTAACAGAATATCAGGGCAACGAACACGCCGAACCGTCTGAGCTCTTCGCGCGAATCCACCCGAGCAAAATCCTTGGGACGGCTGACCCAGACGTAGCCCCAGATGGCTGCGGCGGCGAGCGCCTCGACCGCGAACTGGCCGAAAAGCAGGTTCATCCAATACGTCTGGAACTCCGGGGAGGTGGCGTCCAGGCCCGCGCTCCAGGCGTAAACCTGTTGGTATATCCTGGCGGCGATCATCAGCATCCCGACGATCCCGCAGACAATCATCATAAACGTGGGACTAATCCAGTGACTGTTAGCCCGGCCGGCCGCAGTGGAGCGCGTCTGCGCAATGCCGGCTACTTCCGAGGTGTTCAATAGTGTCGCCATCTTGAGGACTCCTTACCACTAGGAAGCCAGCTCTTAACGCACGGTGTTGCGCATGATAACCATCACGCCTCCGAGCCGCTTTTTTCAGATCCCTGTTATAGGATCCAACTCGGACAGATATCACCCGGAATTTCGATTTATTCCGGAATTTCCATTTTCAATCCTCAATCAGACTCGCACCGACACCGGGAGTTTTGCAAACGCGAAGTTCGAGCCCTGTTTTGAGTCAAAAGGGCTTTCCGCCCCGCCGCAACGGGCCAGTTCGGCCTCGCGTTGACATAAGATACCCGAACCTGCCGCTTCTCCGACCAAATTCTCAGACACTTCTGCCTGCGCCCCAGCATCGTCACCGAAAATTTGCTGCGCGCTGCAAGCCACCTATCCCGCTGGCGACGGCAGCATCGTGATCTTTCGCAGCATGCCGGCAAACAACCGCCGCGTCAGATGGCTCTCCGCCAACAGCAACCAATAGTAGCGCGCATGTTGGATGAGCCGTCCGCCGGTCTTCACCAACCGCTGCTGCAAGCTGGTCAGCGACCACTTCCCGATCGGCGCGGGCAGCGCCAGCCGCCGCGGTCACCGCGCCGACGAACGCCGGGACGACCGCCGAGGCGACTGCAACATTATCAGCGCCTGCTGCGCCGCCCGGCGACACTGCGCCGCTGGAAGCGCCGCGCTCGGAATATGACGAACTCCGCGCCAAGCTCAACGAAGAGGCCAGCCGCGATCCGCAGGCCGCCGCCGCGATCCTGCGGAAGTGGCTCGAAGCCGCCGAGGGCGCGGCCGGCGAACGCAACGGTTACGTGCACTGATGACGCCGCCCTCGCGCAGCTACGCCTTTCCCGCCCGTAACGAACTTAGCGGCGGGCCGGAGCGTTCCGCGGAGCAAGACCCGGCAGCCGCCGCCGCGCTCGCGCGCGGCTATCAGGAGGGTCTGCGGCTCGGGCAGCAGGCCGCGCTCGCGGAGCTCACGCAGGCCGCGGCGGTCGCGCACGCGCAGGCGCTGGAAGAGGGTCGCCGCGCCGGGCTGGCTGAACTCGAGAGTGCGGCTGGCGCGCTTCGCGCGGCTCTCGCGGAATGCGCGGATGCGCGCGCGGCCACGCTCGTCGAGGCCGAGAGCTTTGCGGTCGAACTCGCGCTCGCGGCCGCGGCGCGTCTCGTCGAAATCGACGAGGTCCGCGCCGATTTCGTCAAGCGTGCGATCCGCGCGGGAATCCAGACGCTCGCGCCGCAGCGGCCGCTCGAGGTGGTGTTGAATCCCGCTGACGTGGCGGCCGCCGAAGCTGCACTCGAGGGTTTGACGTTGCGCACCGACGCGGCGATCGCCGCCGGCGGGGTCCGCGTCGACGCCGGCCGTCTGTTGGTCGAGAACACGCTCGCCGACGCGCTCGAACAGATTCGCCTCGCAGTCTTCGCGACGCGGGCGCGCCGTACGCGCGCGCGGCGGACATGAGCGCGCCGCGTGCGCTCTATCTCGATCGGTCATGATCGATCTTGCCGACTATCTCGCGGCGCTGCCCGCAATCGCCGCGCCGGCCTGCGGCCGGCTGACCCGCTCGGTGGGCCTGCTGCTCGAAGCGACCGGGCCGGACCTGCCGGTGGGCGCGATGGTTGCGGTGCGCGACCGCGCGACCCGCGTGCTCTGCGAGGTCGTCGGCTTCCACGACGATCGCCTACTGTTGTTGGCGATCGAGGACGCCCGCCAGCTCGCCGCCGGCAGTCTGGTTGCGCCCTGCCATCTCACCTTCAAGGCTGGTCCCTGGCTGCTCGGGCGCGTGCTCGACGGGATGGGCCGGCCGCTGGACGGCAAGCCGGCGCCGGCGGCCGGCGAGCCGATCGAACTCGAACCGGCGCCGATTGCGCCGTTGGCGCGCGGACTGACCGCGTCTCCGCTAGGGGTCGGCGTGCGCGCGATAGATGGTCTGCTGACGCTCGGGATCGGGCAGAAGATTGGGGTCTTTGCGATGCCCGGGGTCGGCAAAAGCGTCCTGATGGGCATGATGGCGCGCGGCGCCGCGGCCGACGTCAACGTAATCGCGTTGATCGGCGAGCGCGGCCGCGAAGCGCGTGAATTTATCGAGGACATCCTCGAAGCCGAAGGCCTCGCGCGCTCCGTCGTGATCGTGATGCCGGGCGACGCGCCGGCGCCGCTCAGAATCCGCGGCGCCTTTTTGGCAACCACGATCGCGAGCTATCTGCGCGGCCAAGGCCGCAACGTGCTGCTGCTGATGGACAGTCTCACACGGGTCGCGATGGCGCAGCGCGAAATTGGGCTCGCCGCCGGCGAGCCGCCGACCGCGAGCGGCTATCCGCCTTCGGTCTTCGCGGTTATCCCGCGCCTGGTCGAGCAGGCCGGTGTGGACGCCGGCGGCGGCGCGATCACCGGAATCTATACGGTGCTGCTGCACGAGGAAAACGACCCGGTCGGCGAGCTGGCCAAATCCGTGCTCGACGGCCATATCACACTCAGTCGCGAACTCGCCGGCAAGGGCCATTATCCCGCGATCGATGTTCAGAACTCGATCTCGCGCGTGGCCCAGCGCGTCACGGCTCCAGACCATCGCGCGGCCCGCCGCCGTTTCGTCGAGCTTTACGCGCGCTGGCGTGAGGCCGAGGAGCTGATCGCCTTCGGCAGTTACCATCCGGGGGCCGATCGTCGGCTCGACGAGGCGGTGACACTGCACGCGAAACTGGAAGCGTTTCTGCAACAGGGCCTCCATCAGCAGGTCAGCTTTGACGACAGCGTGCGCCAACTCGGCGACGCGATCGTCTGAGCGCCGGGCCGCGCGGGACTATCGCCAACATGCAACGAGCCTCTGATCGGGACATCGTGGCGTCGCGGAAAGCGACGCCGCCGGAGACATCCGGCGGGCCCCTCGAAGCGCGGGCTCTCGCAGCGAGCAGTCTGCCGGCGCCGCACGGCGATCAGTACGCGCTAGCTGCTGCTCTTGAGTGAAGACGCGCAGCAAAAAAGGAAACGCCTTTTCCTTCGTTCGTCCACGCTGACGCGCCTGACCTCACACACGTAAGTTTATCGCCCGCTGGCCTGCTCCTTGCTGAACTTCTGCCGCAATCACGGAGGACGGGATGAATCGGGAAACGCTGATGTCACGGCTGTTATGGCTGCGCGAGATGCGGCTGCGGGAGGAATTGACTGAGCTCAAGACTCGGGCTGCCGCACTATCGATGGTCGAGCAGGTGCGCGAGCAGGCACGCACGGCCGCTATCCTGGGCTCGGCCGCTGACCTGCGCGATCTGGGCGCGATCGGCCAGGTGCGACTCGACTCGACCAGAACTGCCGGCGCCGAAGCTGCGCGCGTGCGCGCCGCTGGTGAACGGGTCGATCAGGCGCATCGGCAGAGCGACGCGATCCGCGGCGCGCACAACGACCTCCTGCGGGAAAAACGGTTCGAGCAGGAACGCGCACAGGAACACGACGCCGACCAATTTCAGAGCTGGAAGCGGCGCGTCAGTCCGCGTGGCGACAAGCGGTAAGCGCTATGCCGATTCGGGAAAATGCTGCCTTGAACAGCGCGGCTCTGGTCCCTGCGCCGGCGGCGCGCAAGAGCGAGACTGACAATCGCGACCAGGCCGATTTCGGCGCGCAACTCGGCGCGATGTTGTCCATACTCGCGCCGCCGCTGCCGCCTGGTGTTAAAGCGGCCGCCCCGACGACCGAGACCGACGCGCCGGGCCAGCGCGGCGCCGTCAATGCCGCGGCCGCCGCGATAACTGCAAGCGCGGGCAGTGCGCAGGCTGTCGCCAGTCTCGACCAGCCGGCCACGCTCGCGTCGGCTTCTGCGGTGGCGCGGTTCGCGACCGGATTAAAGGCGGGCGCGAGCACGCCGTCACCGAGTGTGCCGCAAACCGCTCAACTCGCGACCCTCGCTTCGGCGCAAACTGGCGCTGGGCAAGCCCCCTCGCCGGCGACATTGGCGCAGCTCGACCTCGCCGCCCACACCAGTCATCAGACCGACGGGCTCACGGAGAATTCGTCCGTGCAAACTCTTTCAGCGCAAAACTCTTCGCTTCGGGAAGCTCCCGGCTTTGTGCTTAAAGCTGCGAATCCCAGCGCCGACTCGCCACTCGCGGCTCATTCGCGGCCCGCGCCGTCAGCCACTGAGGCGGGCTCCGGCCACGCGAACGCGACTACCCATCCGGCGTCAGCCTCGAGTGACGCCAAAACCAATACAAAGACCGCTGCGATGACTGGCGGTGCGATTACCGCATCCGCGCCGCCGGCAACGGCGGCGACCGCTGCGATGACCGCCAAGACGCTCGCCGTGGCCGCGCCACCACTGTCGCAGCAGCATACATCGGCCGACACGCCTGCGCCCGCAGTCGTCTCGCGGCCGGCGGGCGATAACGTCTCCGCACCGCGGATCGCGGCCTCGGCACCGTTGCAGCTCGCGCGTGAAGTCGCGCCGCCGTCAGAACCCGCGCGCGCGACGGCGTTGAAGATCGATCTCGCTGACGGCGCCTCCGCGCGCGTCAGCGTGCGCGAACGTGCAGGTGCGGTCGAGCTGCGGATCGTCACCGATAACGCGCCGGTCGCGCAGCGCCTGCAGGGCGAGGTCGGTGCTTTGCGGCGGGCCCTGGACGCTTCGGGGCTGCGGCTGCATAGCGCTGACGTCAGCTATCAAGGCGGCGGGAGTTTCCGCGGCAACGGCGGCGAGCGCAGCGCCAGCCAGCCGCCACCGCGTCCGGTTGCCGCGCCCGGTCAAACCGTTTTCACCGTGCAGGAGGTCAAGGAATGAGCACGACCACGGCTGCGACGGCTCCCGCGGCGCCCGCGCCCGCCAGTAACCCGGCGACTCCGACGACGCCAACGTCACTGCTGACGTCGACGAGTTTCCTTCAGATTCTGGTCGCCGAGTTTCAGAACCAGGATCCGACCACCCCCACCGACCCGACCCAGTTCGCCACCCAATTGGTGCAGTTCGCCAATCTCGGCCAGCTCCAGAATATCGACAGCGCCGTTACGCAGCCCCCCGCGACCGGCCTGATGCAGGCAGCATCGGCCTATATCGGCCGCGAAGTGCTCGCACCCGGTAATCAGCTCGGCCTGCTCAATGGCAAGGCGACCTCGATCAGTTTCACGCCGAGCGTGACCGACAGCTATACCGCGCAAGTCTTCAACGCCGCCGGCGCCCAAGTCGATACGGTCGCCCTCGGGACGCAGACCGCCGGTACGCTCGACACCTTCACCTGGAGTCCGCCATCGGGTAATCCCGATGGCGCTTACAGCGTCAATATCGTCAACAGCGCGGGGGCCCCCAGCAGCGGGCTGATCGAGCAGGGCGTCGTCCAGAGCGTCTCGCTGACCAGCACGGGCGTCGCGCTCGATCTCGGCAACCTCGTGATTCCACAAAACCAGGTCGGTTCGGTCGGCGTGCAGCCGTCGGGCAATTAATCCGGAGGATTTCAACTCATGGCGGGTGATGTTTTATCGGTTATTCAAAGCGGCCTCGAAAGCGTTGACGCCGCGATGCAGGCGGTGAGCGACGACCTCGCCAACTCCGGAACTACCGGCTTCCAGTCCGAAGCGGCCGACTTCGCCACGCTACTCGGCGAGTTCGTCAACGGCAGTCCGCTCGGCGGCGGGGCAGTGGCGCAGGGAATCGTGCGGGATTTTTCGCAAGGCGCGATTACGCAGAGCAACTCGCCAACCGATCTGGCGATCCAGGGTAACGGCTTTTTCGTCTTTCAAGACCCTTCGGGCAATCAGGTCTTTTCCCGCGACGGCCATATGACGGTGAGCGCGAGCGGCCAACTGCAGGCCTTTAACGGCGATCAAGTCCTGGGCTTCCCGATCAGCTCGTCGGGCAGCGTCGGCGGACTGCTCGGTCCGATTACGATTCCGCAGGGCCTGCTGGGACCGACGGCGTCGACCAAGAATACCCTGAGCGGCAATCTCGACGCCTCCAGTCCGGTGATCACGGGAGCGATCAATCCAAGCGATCCCACTACCTACAATTCGTCGGTCAGCACGCAGGTTTTTGACAGCCTGGGCAACGCCCACATCGTGACCTTTTTTTTCCAGAACGCCGGCGTGGGCGCGCCACCCGCGGCGGAGAATTGGAACTGGACGGCGACTCTCGACGGCAGTACCGCCGGACTCGCCAACAACTCCGGCACGCTCGGCTTTGACGCCAACGGCAACGAGGTCAGCGGCGGTATACCGGCTGCGGCCTTGACCGCGACGCCGGCCGGGGCCGCCCCGCTCGCGCTCAATCTCAATCTGAGCGCCATCACGGAGTTTGCCAGCGCCAACGCCGTCAGCGGCAGCGCCGACGGTAACGCCGCAGGCGGGCCCTCCGGCGTCTCGATCAACAATAAGGGCGTGGTCTCGGTGGCCTACTCCAATGGGACCACGGTCAACGTCGCCCAGGTCGCCGTCGCGACCTTCGTCAACAACCAGGGTCTCGCGCTGTCCAACGGCGGTGTCTATCAGCAGACCAGCACGTCCGGCGCCGCCACGATCGCGACGGCCGGCGCGGGCGCGGCCGGCTCGATCGATCCCAGCTCGCTCGAGAGCTCCAACGTCAACACCACCGGTCAACTGGTTTCGCTGGTCGTGCTGCAGCGCAGTTTTCAGGCTAATTCCCAGGCGCTGCAGACCCAGGACAACATCCTCAGCACCTTAATTCATATCCAGAGTTCCTGAGGACAAACCGATGAACAAACTGATTATCGGCGGCGGCGCGCTCATCCTGCTCGTCGCCGCCGGCGGCGGCTACTACTGGTTCAAGCCACGTCACGCGGGCGCGGCACCCGCCGCGGTCGCCGCCCCACCGCCGCCGCCCAAGGTCGCCTATATCGACGCCAAGGAGATGACCCTGCGGCTCGCCGACACCGCCGCCGAGCACTATATCAAGCTCACTCCCGTGATGGCGGTGCGGGTCAAGCAGGCGGAAGAAGTCACCGAACGGGTGGCGGTGGTGCGCGATCGCATCGTCGCAATAGTCACCGCCCGCCCTTCCACCGAGCTCGCGACCCCGCAAGGCGAAGCCGCTCTCAAGCGCGACCTCATGGCGGCGCTTAAGCCCGACTTCCACGACGACATCGTCGATATCTACTTCAGCGGGTATCTCGTCGAATGAAGTCTTTCACCGTCTTGCGCCCCGCGGCTGCGATCGCGGCTACTTTGGGCACGCTCCTGACCCCTGGCGTCGCTGCGGCGTTCGACCTCTCGATCAATCCCGGCGAGCGTGATGCGGGACCGCTCGAAATTGCCGGCCTTCTCACGCTGATCACTCTCGCGCCCGCCCTGCTGATCATGCTCACCTCCTTCACCCGGATCGTGATCGTGCTCTCCCTGATGCGCCAGGCGCTCGGCCTGCCGCAGACCCCGCCGAATATGGTGATCACCGGGCTCGCGCTGTTCCTCACGTTACTGGTGATGACGCCGACCTGGAATCGCGTGCGCGCCGCCGCGGTCGATCCCTACATGGCGGGCAAGCTCGATCCGGCCGCGGCGATGACCGCGGCCGAGGCCCCGCTGCGCGACTTCATGCTGCGCCAGACCCGCACCGAAGACGTCGAGATGGCCTACGGCCTGATGACCAAGTCGGGCGTCCCGCCGGCCGCGACTCGCTCGGCGGCGGCCCTGCCCTTTTCCGCGCTGGTGCCGGCCTTCGTCGCCAGCGAGCTCACCGCGGCCTTTCGCGTCGGCTTCCTGATCTACCTGCCCTTTCTGGCGATCGACCTGGTGACCGCGGCGGTGCTGATGGCGCTCGGGATGTTCATGTTGCCGCCCTCGATTGTCTCGATTCCGCTCAAGCTCCTGGTTTTTGTGCTGGCCTCCGGCTGGCCCCTGCTGCTCGGCAATCTCGCCGCGAGCTTTTCGTGAGGTTTACGCAGTTTCCGGAGTTACCTTATGACCCCAGCAATCGCCGCCGACCTGTTTCGCTCGATGCTCTGGCAGGCCCTCGAGGTCGGCGCGCCGCTGCTCGGCGCGATGACCGCGACCGCGATCATTTTCGGCGTCCTCCAGGCGGCAACGCAGGTGCAGGACGCCGCCGTCTCCTTCATTCCGAAGCTCACCGTGGCGTTCGTCGTCGGCTGGCTCACCGCGGCCTGGTTCACCGCGACGCTCAGCGGCTTTATGCATAAGGCGCTGAGCGCAATTCCGTGGGTAGTCGCTCGCTGAGGGGTCGCTCCTTGAGGATGATGGCGCGCTGATGAAGCTGCAAGTCGGCCCCGAACTCACGCTCGCCTTCGGCCTGCTCTTTGCCCGCGCCGCTGGCGTTACGCTCGGCCTGCCCGCGATGCTCGGGGTGGGACTGCCAATCCGCTTGCGCGTGCTGCTCGCGGCCCTGCTCGCTGGCGCCCTGATGTCGCGCGCGAGCGTGACATTGCCCGTCGCGGCGGGCGTTCTGCCAATCGTGCTGCTGGTTATCCGCGAGCTCGGCGTCGGCGTCATGTTGTCCTTTGCCGCGGCGCTCGTCTTCGGTGCCGCCATCATGGCGGGAGATTTGATCGGCGCCGGGATGGAACTCAACACCGGCGGTCTGCTGCGCGTCACGACGCAGATACCCAACGTTGCGGCCGACGCCTTCGGCACCCTGGCCGAACTGTTGTTTTTCATCGGCGGCTTCCATCGGACGCTGCTTATTGCCCTGGCGCGCAGCGTTGATGTGGCGCCGCTCGGGCAGCTTACGCTGCCGCCGCCGTCGGCTTTGATCCGGCTGGGCGGCCGGCTTTTCGTTCTCGCGTTGGGTCTCGGGCTGCCGCTGCTGATTCCGCTCTTTGTGCTGGCGCTGGCGCAGGGCGCGATTGCGCGGCTGGCGCCCCAGGTCAATATTCTTGTCGCGGCGCCCGCCGCGATCGTCCTTGCAGGACTGTTTTTGCTGACCCTCGACGCGGCCGGACTGACCGCCGGAATCACGCGCGTCTGGTCCTCGGTAATGGCTGAGGCGCTCGGGTGGCTCAATGGCTGAGCGCGACGAAAAGATTTTCCCGGCGCTGCCGCAAAAGCGCCAGCGCGCGCGCGAGCAGGGCAACGTCGCGCGCAGCCGCGATCTAACCGGGGCGCTCGTGCTGGCCTTCGCCGCCAGCGCCGCGGCCGGCGCGCTTGGCCTGATCGGTAGCACCGCGCTGCGCGCCTTCCGCCAGGCCTTCGCAGCCGGAACTACGGGCCGACTCGGCGATACGACGGCGGCGGCGCTGTTGCCGCCGCTGATGCTCGTGGCCGCCGGCACGGGCCTGCTCGCCGCGGTCGCGCTGCTCGCCAGCGCCGCTCAGGGCGGGATCGTCTTCGCGCCTGCGCGGCTCGCCCCCGATTGGAAGCGGCTCAATCCGCTGAGCTATTTCGGCCGCATCTTTGCCGTCGCCGGCTTGATCGAACTCGGCAAGGCTGCGGCCAAAATCGTCTTGATCGCACTGCTTGGCTGGGAGACCGCCTACTGGGCGCTCACTGCCGGCTTCAACAGCGGGAGCATCGATCAGAGCCTCGGCGTGATGGCTGCGGCGGTCCGCCGGCTGCTCGGCTGGAGCGCCGTGATCGCGGTCGTCACCGGCGCCGCCGACTACGCGCACAAGCGCTACGAGCACGAGACCGAGCTGCGCATGACGCGGCAGGAATTCCGCGACGAGCTCAAGCAGGAAGAGGGCAATCCGCAGGTCAAGCGCGCGATCCGCCGCGCCATGCGCATGAGCGCCAAGCGCGTGCGCGGCATCCATCAGGCGGCGACGGCGACCGTCGTGCTCACCAATCCGACCCATTACGCGGTGGCGCTGCGCTATCGCCGCGGCTTCGACCCGGCGCCGCAGTGCGTCGCCAAGGGCGCCGGTGAGCGTGCTCATCGGCTGGTCGCGATCGCGCGGATGGCCGCAGTGCCGATCATGCCGAATCCCATCCTGGCCCGCGGCCTGTTTCGCGCTGTCGAAGTCGGCGATCAGATTCCGCGCCACTTCTACCGCGCCGTCGCCGAGGTCCTCGGCATGATTCTGCGCGCCGAAGCGGCCCGCCACCAGGCCTCGTCGCCATCGCCGCAGCCGGCCGGACAAAGACCGCAAGTCCGGGGACAGGAAGCCTGAGGGCAGTAGCCAAGTACGATGCCGACGAACCGACTCATCTCCGCGTCCGAGCTGGCGCTGCCGGCCACCGCGATGCTCGTGCTGGCCGGGATGCTCGCGCCGATCGGCGCAACTCTACTCGACGTCCTGCTGTCGTTTTCGCTGGCCCTTTCGATAGTTGTGCTGGTGGTCTCGGCCTCGAATCGGCGCGCGCTCGATTTCTCGGCCTTTCCGACCGTCCTGCTGGTGGCGACGCTGCTGCGGCTCTCGCTCAACGTCGCCTCGACCCGGCTTATTCTGCTGCACGGTAATCTCGGCGCGGCCGCCGCCGGCACGGTAATCGAGTCCTTCGGCCGGGTCGTGGTCGGCGATAACTACGCGGTCGGAATCGTCGTTTTCGTCGTCCTCGCGATTATCAACTTCGCCGTTGTCACCAAAGGCGCCAGCCGTGTCGCCGAGGTCGCCGCGCGCTTCACGCTCGACGCGATGCCCGGCAAGCAGATGGCGATCGACGCTGACCTCAATGCCGGTATCGTCGGCGAAGAAGAGGCCCGCCGGCGCCGCCGCGAGCTCGCGCGCGAAGCCGATTTCTACGCCGCGATGGACGGTATCGGTAAATTCGTGCGCGGTGACGCCGTCGCCGCGATCCTGATCATGGCGATCAATCTGATCGCCGGCCTGTTTATCGGCGTGATCGAAAAAGGTCTCAGCGTCGGCGACGCCTTGCACACCTATACCATCCTGACCGTGGGCGACGGCCTCGCCGCGCAGATCCCCGCGCTGCTGACCTCGACCGCGGCCGGCGTAATCGTCTCGCGCACGGCGGGCGATCTCGACCTGCCCAACACGATCGGCAAGGATCTCTTCCAGAATACCGCCGCAATGTTCAGCGCGGGCGGCCTGCTCGCCCTGATCGGACTGATGCCGGGCCTGCCTCATATTCCCTTCCTCGCGATCGCCGGCGGGCTGATCGCCCTGGGCTTTCGCGCGCGTACGATGGCGACCGCAGCCGCGGCGGAGGGGGCGGTAGTCAAACCCAAGGCCGCCGATCAAGCCGTCAGCCCATGGCCCGATATTTTGCGGCTCGAACTCGGCTCCGCGCTGATTCCCTTCGTCAATGAGCCGTGGAAGCTCGCCGACAAGATTCAGGCGCTGCGCCCGAAAATCCGCGATGAGCTCGGAATCACTCTGCCCGCAGTGCGCATCGTCGATAACCTCGCGCTCGACCAGCACACCTATCGGATCTCGCTGCGCGGCGCCGAGGCCGCCCGCGGTTCGATTCGCGCGACCATGTCGCTGGCGATACCCGGACCGAAGGGCCCGAGCCCAGCCGTCAAGGGACTCGACACCACCGAGCCCGCCTTCGGTTTGCCCGCCCTCTGGGTGGCCGGCGAACAGATCACTAATGCACGCCTGGCGGGCTACGCCGTGGTCGACGCGCTCACCGCGATGGTCACGCATTTCGCCGAAATTGTTCGCGCCAACGCGGCCGAGATTCTCACCCGCAAGGATGTCGAGGGGATGCTCGAAGCGGCGCAGAAGGTCGTTCCGCGGATCGTCGAAGAACTCTCCGGCGTCAGTATCCATCTGGGCTCGGTCTACCGCGTGCTGCAACTGTTGCTGGCGCAGCGTATTCCGATCCGCGACCTGCCCGTAATCCTCGAAGCGCTCGCAGCCGAAGGCCCATCGAGCAAGGATCCCGCCGAGCTGGCCGAACGTATCCGCCCGCTGATCGGCCGCGCCATCTGCGAGAGCCTGCGGCGTCCGGACGGCGTCCTGCCGATTCTCGTGGTCGACCCCCTGCTCGAGGAGCCGTTCTTCGCCGCCGCCAGCGCAGATCAGAAAATGCTGACCGACCCGCAAGTGCTGCGCACGGCCACCGAGGCGGTGCACAAAGCCACCGGCGAGGCCGCGGCAAAGGCCGGCGAGATGCCGGCGGTGGTGGTCTCGCCGCAAATCCGCCGCATCTTCGAGCGCGTCGCGCGCCGCGCCTCCCGCCATATCGTCGTGCTGGGCGCGACCGATATCCCGGCCGGCGTCGAGCCGACGATCGTGGGGCGGATCGGATGAGCCCGAATCGTTTCAAGGAATACGCCGACGCAGCGCCCGAAACCGCGCCCGCTGCGACCGAACTCAGCCCCGCGGAAATCGCCACGCTGGTCGAGAACTATCTGCCGCTGGTGGTCAGCCAGGCCGATCGTGTCTGGCTCTCCTCCCGCATCGGCTTGACCCGCGATGATCTGGTCTCGGCCGGATGCTTCGGGCTGCTGCTGGCCGCGCGCCGCTTCGATCCCAGCCGCGGCGTCGGCTTTGGCGTCTTTGCCCGTTCGCACGTGCATGGCGCCTTGATGCGCGAGATTAGCACCGCGATGAAAGCCTCAGGCGCGAACGTTGACGACGTGCTGGCGCTGCCCGGCGAACCGATCGAACCCGATTCACTGCCCGCCGACGACAGCGCTGGCGGCGCGGAACATGCCCAGAGCGCCGAAGTGCGGAACTTGATGGAGTGCCTGCTGACCGAAGGCGAACGCACGCTGCTCGCGCTCTATTTTTTCGAGGAACTCAGTCTGGCCGAAGTCGCCGCGGTCAGCGGCAGTTCCGAAAGCACTGCCGCGCGCGCAATCAAGGCGGCGTTGGCCAAGCTCAAGGCCGCCCTCGCCGAAGGAGACTATCGATGAACGCGCTTTATCTCGCCGCCTCGGGCGCCGCCAGCCAACTCGCGGGCCTGGGGATCGCCGCCTCCAACCTCGCCAACCTGGCGACGCCGGGTTTCCGGCGCCTGCTCAATATTGTGCAGAGCGTCGGCGGCAACGGCTCGCCATTCCAGTATGCGGCCAGTGACGCGACGCCGCCGCTCGATCTGACGCAAGGCCCGATCAACTCGACCGGCAATCCCCTCGATGTCGCCGTCAGCGGCCCGGCCTTTATCACCGTCCAGTCCCCCCAAGGACCGGCCTATACCCGAAATGGCCAATTGCAGCTCGCACCGGACGGCACGCTGCTCGCCGCTGGCCTGCCGATCGAGAGCGCGGGCGGCGGCGGCCCGATCAAGCTCCCCGCCGGTCAGATCACGATCGCCACCGACGGTTCGATTAGCGTCAACGGCGCCCCGGCCGCAAAGATCGCTCTGGCCGACCCGGCCGCGGTCACTCTGACCCCGCTCGGTGGTGGTCTCTACGGCGCCGCCGGCGGCGCCGCGCTGCCCCCCGCCACCGGCACGGCCAGCCAGCTCTATCAAGGCTTCCTCGAAGCCTCGGCCGGCAGCGCGGTCGGCGGGATGGTCTCGCTGATGAACGTTTCGCGCAGCTACGAGGCCGCGATGAACTCGGTGAAGGCGATTGACGAGAACTCCAACCGCGCCATCCAGGCTTTCACTCTAACTGCTTGATCGAATCAGGAGGCAACCCTTCGTGCTACAGGCTTTATCTATCGCGGCGACCGGTATGCAGGCGCAAGAAACCCGCATCCAGGTCATTTCCAACAATCTGGCTAACGCCTCCACCCCGGGCTTCAAGGTCTCGCGCGCGCGCTTTCAGGATTTGCTCTATGTCAGCACGCGGCAGGCCGGCACGCAGTCGTCGCAGGTCAGCTATGTGCCCACCGGTGAGAAAGTTGGACTCGGGACCAAGACCGCCGCAGTCGACCAGATTTTTACCGAGGGCGAGCTCAACAACACCGGTAATCCGCTCGACGTCGCGATTCAGGGCGACGGGTTTTTTCAAATTTCGAGGCCCGACGGTTCGCTCGCCTACACCCGCGACGGCAGCTTCCGACTCGACCAGAACGGCCGCCTCGTCACGCTCGACGGCTACGCGACCCTGCCCGGGATCAGCGTGCCGCAAGGCGCGCAGAATCTGACGATTGGCCCCGACGGCACGATCTCGGTGCAGGTCGGCACGCAAAGCACGCCCACGCAGGTTGGCCAATTGCAGATCGTCCGCTTTATCAATCCGGCCGGCCTTCAACCACTCGGACAAAACCTTTATGCGCAATCTCAGGCCGCCGGCTCGCCGCAGACCGGTATCGCCGGCCAGAACGGCTTCGGCTCGGTCTCCCAGGGTTTCCTTGAGATGCCCAATGAAAGCACCGTGCAGGAGTTGGTTGAGCTGATCGAGGCGCAGCGCGCCTACGAGGCCGGCTCCAAGGCGGTGCAGGAATCCGACCAGATGCAGAGTATCGCCAATGGCCTCGTCCGCGTTTAAGTTCGCCGTCGCGGCTGCTCTCGCGATCAGCCTGATCGCGCCGGCGGAGGCGGATGCGGATACGGTCACCCCCGTCGCGGCGGTATTGGCCGCTCAGCCCGCGGCGTCATCGGCGCATCCTGGGGCATCAGCGCCGACTACCGCAGCGCCGCCGCTCCCCGATTTGAACGCGGCGCTCGTTGCCCGCGTTACACCCCTGATGCCGCCCGGCGTAACTCTCCAGGCCGTCACGCTCGGCTGCGACCCGCCCGCCGGCGCCACTCTGGCTGACGTCGCGCCCGGCATGACGCAGCTACAATCCCGCAGCTTGACAGTGGTGCTGACGCACGACGGGGCCACAACGGCCTGCACCGCTATCGTTGCAGCCCAACGACAGGTGCTGGTCGCCGCGCGCGATATCGCGGCTGGCGAGGCGGTCGCCACCAGCGACTTCCAGGCGCAAGCCGTCGAGGCCTTCTCGGCCGCTCCCAATGCGCTCGAACAATTGCCGCGCACGAGCATGGTCGCCGCCAACCCGATCCGCGCCGGCCAGCCGCTCTACGCCTACCAGCTCATCCGTCCACTCGCGATCCATCCGGGCGATCTCGTCATCGTGACGATCAGCAATGGTCCAGTCACCGTGCGCGCACAGTTGCAATCCAACTCCGCCGCCAGCGTCGGTGATACGGCGACGGTAATCAATCCTGAAAGCGGCGCGCCAGTCGGCGTTACGGTCACCGGCGTCAAGACCGCGGAACTGGTGATGCCATGAAACGGGTTCGCTTGCGGATGCTGATGCTGAAACTGCCGCTGCTACTACTGCTCGCCGCGACGCTTAACGGCTGCGTCGCCTTGCCCTTCCTGCCGATGATCGCCCACGCCGTGCCGCGGATGCTGTTTCCGGATCTGGATCCGGCCAACCAGGCGCCCAAGGCGGCGCAACAAGCGCCGCCGCCGCCGGATACGCAAATCGCTACTGCCGTTGCCGCGCCGATTACTGCGCCCGGCGATACCGGCGTCAATATCGATCAGGTCGATCGCGTCGCCTTCGCCCCTGACGCCGCCGGCAGTATCCCGATGCGCGTAATGGCCGACGATCTCGTCGCCGACGTCAAGGCGCGCTCGGTCGGCGACGTCCTCACGGTCAACGTCACGGAAGCCGTCGCCAGCGAAAGCAAGGCCGGCACTACGCTCTCGAATCAGCGCGCGATCAGCGCCGGCTTGCCCAACTTCTTCGGCGTTGCCGAGAATTTCGCCGCCAAGAATCCGTCCTTTAATCTCGCCAGTCTGGTCAACGGCACTTCCACCAACAGCACCACGGGCGCGGGCGACCTGACCGCAGCCGATACCTTCACCGCGACGGTCAGCGCGGTCGTGACCGCGGTGAATCCGAGCGGCACACTCTCGATTCGCGGCGAGCGCAGCCTTCAGGTCAACGGCGAGGACGACACGATTCACTTGAGCGGCGTCGTCCGTCCTCAGGATATCGACTCCTCCGACGCGATCGCCTCGGCGCAAGTCGCCGACCTCAACCTCAGTATTTCCGGCGAGGGCCAGTCGCGCGACAAGCAGGGTGACGGACTCGCCACCCGGATGTTCGACCGGTTGTGGCTCTTCTGATGAAAATCACGGGTATCGTCGTTTTTTTGCTCTTTATGGCGATCGGCTACGTCTGGGCGCTTGATCAGGGCGACCAGGCGGACCCGCGATTGTTGCCGCCGCCATCCGCGCAGGCGCTCGAGGCGCGCTACGTCGCGCCGGGCGGCGGTCTGCTCGGCTTTCAACATGGCAACGACGGCAATTACGCGCCGCTCGCCACGCTCGCCCATATCCACGGTATTCGCATCAACCATCTGCTCGGCCATGGCCTAACGGTCGGGCTGCAAAACAGCGGCGATTCGCAGCAGACACTGCTCTCAATCCAGTTTCTGCTCAACACGCTCCGCCATGAGAGCATCACGCTGCCCGCGGCGCTCAATCCCGCGAATATTCAGGTACGTAATCTGGCGGCCGTGATGGTCACCGCGGATATTCCACCCTTCGCCCGGGTCGGCGCGCGAATCGACGTGCTGGCCTCGACGATGGGCGACGCGCGCTCGCTGCAGGGCGGGACCCTGCTGATGACCCCGCTGCGCGGCGCCGACGGCGAGGTCTATGCGCTCGCGCAGGGACCGATCTCGGTCGAAGGCTATTTCGCCAACGCCTCGGGCGGCGCTTCCGAGCGCAAAAACTTTCAGACCGCCGGCCAGGTCCCCGGTGGCGCGACGGTTGAACGCGCGATCCCCAATGATTTTTCCGCCCTGCGCAAGCTGGAACTCGACTTCGAGGATCCCAGCGCCGCGGTCGCCGCCCATGCCGCCGGCGCGATCATCGGCAAGTTCCCCGACGCCCATACCGCGATTCTCGATCCCGGCACGATCGAGGTCGAGCTCCCGGCCTGGATGTCGCCCGTCACCTTCGCCGCGGCGATGGACTCCATCATGGTCGCGGCCGGCCAATCCGATCGCGTCGTGGTCGACGAGCGCACCGGCACGATCGTGGTCGGCGGCCGGGTCAGCGTCGGCCGCGCGGCGATCAGCCATGGCAATCTGACCATCACCATCGAACCCAAAGTCGACGTCTCGCAGCCCGGGCCGCTCAGCGGCGGCACGACCGTCGTGACCAAAACTTCCAGCGTCAAGGTCAACGAAGATCCGGGCGAATTTTTTATGCTGCCGCAAGGCGCCACTGTCGAGCAGATCGCGGAAACGCTCAACGCGGTCGGCAGCAAGCCCGGCGACGTCATCGCGATTTTCGAGGGGCTGCGCGCCGCCGGCGCGCTGCGTGGCGAGCTGATCATTCGCTGACCGCTATCAGCCGACTGGGCGAAACGCTTTCCGTTCAAGGAACAGAGGTTATGAGCCAGGAGTTAAGATTATGAGCATAGTTGTTCAAGGCCTCTTCAACCGCGCGCTCTTTGGCGGCCAAGACCTGCAGCGGCGCAGCGCCGCCGAGGGCCTGAGCCAGACCTTCGCGACGATTCTCTCGCGCCAGATGCGCCAATCAATGGTGGGCGTGGACTCCGGTCCGATGGGTATTGGCGGCGGCGCTACCGGCGATATCTACGGCTCCTTCATGGACGATGCGATGGGCAAGTTGCTGGCCCGCTCGCCCGCGATGAAATCGCTGAATGCCGCGCTCGAACATGATCTCGGCGGCACGCATAATTCCGCTGCGCCGCGGGGACTCGATAGCAAGGACCGGCTGATCGAAAAGATCGACCGCGCGGTGCTGGCCGCGGCGTCGCCCGCCGAATTGTCTGTCCCATTTTCGGGCCCATCCGAAACATCCGCCGTGTCCGAATTTAAGACGGCGGCGATAACGCAGGCCGATAATCGTGGGCCGTTGATACTGCCGCCGGCCCCCTCGGCGATGGTCCCGGACTTGCCTCCACCCTCCAAACTTGGGGGTACCCTCTAATGTCGAACTCCATTAATGGCCTGAGTGTTGCCCCGTCGGCGACGCAACTCGACGCGGCTGCGACCACCGCGGCGGCGCCGGTTAATGGCGCGGCGCCGGTTCGCGACACTGCCGGCGCAGCTGGCCCCGGGCCCTCCCCGAGCGCGCCGGCGGACCGCACGACGCTCTCACCGCTGGGACTGCTCCTCGGCTCGGCGAGCAGCGCGGTGGCGTCACTATCGTCGTTTCGCTCGGAGCGGGTGATGCAGCTGCGCTCGGCCTTGGCCGACGGCATTATCGGCCGGACTTAAGTCTGGTCGCGCAGCGCGTGGGCCAGGCCTTAACTGCCAGCGGCCAGTGAGAAAGAGAAGTACAAAATGACGCCTTTGGAATACCCGGCACTGGGCGGTTGTGACCTCGGTAGTGTCGCCAGGCTCGCGCGTTTCACCACCGTAATCGGAGCGCTGAGCGCAGAGTTGAGCGCGCCGCATAGCGCAATCAGCCGCGCCGAGCTGCTCGAGCTACGCCGCATCCTCGACAGCTTCGCCCGGCTCACCACCGGCCTGCGCGCGGCGGTACACGAGCGCGTCCACGCGATCGGTGGAGGCTTTCACTATGTCGGTTAATATCACTTCCGTTGCGGTTAGCGGGATTGCCGCGGCCGAGGCCGAAATCGCCGCCACCGAGTCCAATATCAGCAACGCTTCCAATCCGAACTACTCGGCGGAATCGGTAGTGCTGGCCGCCGCCCCCGGCGCACAAGGCCAGGGGATCGGCGTCGAGGTGCTGGGGACGCAGCGCGCGCAGGCGCCCTTCCTCACCGGTCAGATCGATAGCGCGCAGTCCTCGGCGAGCTTCAATCAGGCCTTCACCCAAGCCACCACGCTGGCGCAGAACTATATCTCGCCGAGCGGCGGCACGGACCTCTCCGGCTATCTGCAGGATCTTTTTAATTCCTTCACGACGTTGTCCGCTTCACCGACCGATCCGAGCGCCCGCACCGCGGCGATTAGCGCCGCCACCAACTTTGCCCAGGCCTCCGCGACGCTCTCCGGCAATCTGCAGCAGACGGCCGGCGATCAGCTCGCACAGCTCGGCACGCTGGTCTCGCAGGTGAACAATATTACCCAGCAGGTCGCGGCACTAAATTCGCAGGTTCAGTCCACCCAGGCGCAGGGCGGCAGCGCCGCGGCGCTGCTCGATCAGCGTGACGGCCTGGTCGCCCAGTTGTCCCAGTTGATTGGCGCCACCGCCGATTCGGCCGGCAACGTAACCGTCAATGGCGTGCCGCTGGTCAGCGGCGCCAACGCGCTCACGCTCAGCACCACCGGCACCGGCGTTAATGTCGGCCTGCAGGTCACGCTCACGCACGGGACGTTGCCGCTGCAACCCGCGCAGCTCGGCGGAAGTATCGGCGGCGTCATCTCCGGCGCCGCGAGCGTGCTGCAGGCGCAGAGCAGCCTCAACGGCTTCGCGACTTCCGTTGCCGGCGCGATCAATTCAGTTTATTCGACCGGCTATGGCCTCGACGGCTCGACCGGCAACACGCTCTTTGTCGTGCCCGGAACGTCGGGCGCGCCCATCTCGATCAACCCGGCCGTCACCGAGCAGAACTTCGCCGCCGCCGCGAGCGCCGCCGGCGTCCCCGGCGACGGCTCCAATGCCGCCGCGCTCGCCAATCTGGCCGCGGCCACCAACCTCGATTCTGCGGCGCCGTCGGAAACCCTGGGCCAGGCCTTTACCGCAATCGCCTCGCAGTTCGGCTCGACCGTCGCCAACGCCACCACCAATCAACAGCAGGCGACCGCCACGCTGACTTCCTTGCAAACCCTCCAGAGCTCGATCACCGGCGTCTCACTCAATGACCAGTTGACGCATCTCGTCCAGTATCAGAACGCCCTGGAAGCCGCCGGGCGCGCCTTACAAAGCGCCAACGACATCACCCAATATCTCATTCAAGTGAGTAGCCAGTGACCATAGGTGATTAGCCAATGCCTGTATCAGACTTATCCCTGTTCAATTCGCTCGGTTTCGCCCTCGACAATACGACGAGCGGTCTCCAGACCCTCGAGCAGCAACTGGCCACCGGCAAGCAAGTCAATCAGCCTTCCGACAACCCCTCGGCTTTCGCCCAAGGCGAGCTGTACGCGACGAAGCAATCGGCCGTCACCAACGACGTCTCGATCGCCACACTGGCGCAGGGCCAGCTCTCCACCGCCGATAACGCGCTGGCATCGGTCAACACGGCCCTCGATACCGCGATCCAGGACGCCACCCAGGGGTCCGACGGCACGCTGAACGCCGGACAATTGTCCGCGATCGGCCAGGCGGTGGGCGGCCTGCTTACTCAGGTCATCGGCGCCGCCAATACCCAGTATGGCGCAAGCTATATCTTTGGCGGTAATCAGGTACTCACTCCGCCGTATGACAACGCGGGTAATTACTCAGGCGACACCGGCTCCAACTCCGCGCAGTTAAGCGACGGCACCAAGCTCCAGTTGACCTTCAATGGCCAATCGATTTTCGGCGACAGTACCACCGGGGTGATCGGCACCCTGACCGCGCTGCAAAGCGCGCTTAATTCCGATAACCAGCCGGCGGTCGCCGCTACCCTCACGCAATTGCAGGCGGAGGTTACCCAGATCGCCCAGGTGCGCAGCGGGATCGGCGGGACCATCAACAACGCCGCCAACGAGGTCAGCAGCGGCAATACTAATATCATCTCACTGACCAGTGCGATCAGCTCCGCCACCAACGTCGACGTCGCGCAGGCCGCGGCCAGCCTGCAGCAGCTCAATCTGCAGGATCAGGCATTGGTGTCGCTCGGCTCCGACCTTGGCAAACTGCCGCTGATCAACGTTCTGGCCTAAGCGTCGGCGCTCAACATCGGATAGAGGAGGAAAAGCGAAAAATCATGGCGCTGCAAAGTGAGTCTTCTGCCCGGTCGAACAAGGCCGCGCTGTTCGCGATGACGCTGAACAAGGATGTCCTGGCCAAGGTTCTCAAGCATCTGAATGAAGTCGAGTTGGCCAACCTGACCCAGGCTTACGAGCAGGAGGCCGCGGGCAAGCCTGACGAGACGAGCCTGATCGGCGTCGGCCGCGAGTTTCTCGAATTGGCCGCAGGCGGCGCCGGCGGACACTTCAAGGAAGCGCTCGTGCTCGCCGTCGGCGAGGAGGGCGCATCGCAGATTTTGCGTCAGGATCCGTGGCACGCGCTGGCCAAACGAGTGACGCCCGCGACGCTGGCAGCCCTGCTCAAGGACGAGCGCTCCGAGACCATCGGGATTGTGCTGGCGAAGCTGCCCTCGGCCTATTCGTCGGACCTCTTCGCTCTGCTGCCTGAGGAATCCCGCGCCAAAAGTATCGAGCGGTTGACCCGCAGCGGCTCTATCGCCGCCGCCGCGGCCGACGCGCTCGCGGCCGCACTTGAGGAAAGCCTCAATAGTGGGGTCGGCGCCGGCGCCGGCGATCAGCAGGCCGGAGTCAAAGCCGCCGCCACGATGCTGAATCGGCTCGACAGTGAGGCCGCCCTCGCGATCGTCGAGCAGTTGCGCGCCACCGAGCCGGCCTGCGCCGCGGCGCTCGAGCGCGAGATGTTCCACTTCGAAGACCTGCTCAAGCTCGAAGTCCGCGTGCTCGAACGCATCCTCGGCGAAGTCCCGACCGAAAAGCTGACCATCGCGCTTAAGGGGATGGCGCCTGAGCAGCGCGACCTCATCTTCAGCGGGCTCACCGATCAGGTGAAGCAGATGGTGACGCAGGGACTCGACGACAGCGGGAGTGTTGCCGCCACCGAGGTCCGCGCTGCCCGCCGCGAAATCAGCACGCTCGCCCTGAATATGAATCGCGACGGCAAGGTTCGCCTCCGTGCCGATGAGCAGGAGATGGTCGCTTGAAAGCGCTCATCTGCCGCCTCTCTCAACAAGCACGATTATCGAAATCAGGACACCGGCCTCGTTGTCTTAGGACAATCTGCGGAATTTGAGATGCCTGAACTTGATTCACTCGCCCAAAAGCTAACGTTTCGCACTTAACAGCTCAGGTACGCGTCTTGCGCTAACCTTGGACGAACGGCGATTCATCAAGATTTGCCTGAGTTCGATCAAGGAGAGCGAAGAGGCGAGTGGGGACGAAAACGCAACTCGATTTCGCCAGCATCGTCGGGCTGTTGCTTGGCCCGGCCTGCGTGCTTGGCGGGCAATGGATCGAAGGTGGCGCGCTCGGCTCATTGGTACAGTTGAGCGCCGCGATGATCGTTGTGGGCGCCAGCCTTGGCGCTTGCATGCTCTCCTTTGCCCCTTCCTCCCTGATGGCGGCGGCTCGCGACGTGAAAAAGGTCGTTGCCTCGACGGTGCCTGATCCGTTCGAGCTGATCGACCGCATCGTCGGTTACAGCACTGTCCTGAGCAAAGAAGGTCCGATCGCGCTTCAGAAGCAAATCTCAAAGGAAAGTTATCCCCTGTTGAGCACCGCGCTGAACCTGCTTGTGAGCAATATGGCGCCGGAATCATTGCTCGGCGTGCTCGAGCGGCGGTTTGCCGAGAACTTCCGGCTCAACAGCGCCGGCGCTGACGTTTTCGATGCGGCGGGCGGCTACCTGCCGACCTTCGGCATCATGGGCGCGGTGCTCGGTCTGATTCATACGATGTCCATGCTCGATGATCCGAGCAAAATCGGCTCCGGCATCGCCACCGCGTTTGTTGCGACCCTCTACGGCGTGGGCACAGCCAACATCCTCGCCTACCCGTTCTCCAAAAAAATCCGCGCCCGTGCGCAAACCGAGAAGGAACTCGATCGCATAGTGATTACGGCCTTCAAAGGTATCCTGGCCGGGCAAAAGGGACTGGCGCTGCGTCAAACCTTGACCGGAGGATCGCCAACACCGCCGGTTGCGCTGGTCAAAAAGACAGAGAAAACGGAGAAGACCGAAAAGGCCGCTTAGTCCTTCTTCGATCCGAAATCATGGCGGCCGCGCGCCTCTGTGTGTTACTGGTTCTCCCAATCTGACCGGCGCGTGCGGGAGAATCAAATGGACACAGAGGCGCTCTGTTTTTTGTCGCTGGGTGAGGTCGCGAAGCAGATTCGCGAGGGCAAATTGACTTCCGGCGAGGTTACCCGATGCGTCCTCGAACGGATTCGCGCGCACGACGGGCTTCACGCCTATAATCTGGTAATCGAGGACTCCGCGCAGCTCGCTGCTGCCAAGGCCGACGCGGAGCTGCGCGCCGGGCGCTGGCGCGGACCGCTTCATGGCGTGCCGGTCGCGGTCAAAGACCTCTGTGGGACTAAGGGGATTCCAACCACCTGCTCCAGCGCCGTTCTGCGTGACTGGCGGCCCGATTCCAGCGCCACCGTGGTCCAACGGCTCGAAGCCGCCGGCGCGATTCTTCTCGGCAAGCTCAACCTGACGGAATTTGCGATGGCCTGGTACCATCCATCCCTTCCGATACCGCTCAATCCATGGGATCACGCCTTATGGCCGGGGGCGTCGTCCAGCGGTTCGGGGGTCGCAACTGCAGCCGGACTTTGCTTCGGCGCGATCGGCACCGATACCGGCGGCTCGATTCGCTTTCCCTCGGCGGCGTGCGGAATCGTCGGCTTGAAGCCGACGTGGGGGCGCGTCAGCCGGTACGGTGTCTTTCCGCTCGGCGAATCACTTGACCACATCGGACCGATGACGCGCAGCGTCGGCGACGCCGCCCTGATGCTCGCCGCGATCGCCGGTCGCGACCCGCACGACGATACTTCTCTCGCCGCGTCGGTGGACGATTATCAGTCGGCTCTCGCTGGCGGTGTCAGCGGACTGCGCGTCGGGCTCGATGAGCGCTACATCGCGACAGCCGACGTCGCCGAAGCGGTGATCGACGCCGTGCGGACGCTCGAGCGGCTCGGCGCGCGGGTCGTGAAGATTACCATTCCCGACGTCGAACCGGGGATCTCAGCTTGGACGACGCTCTGCGCCGCCGACGCGGCCGCTGCTCACGAGCACACTTACCCGTCGCGGGCTTCAGAGTATGGTCCCGGCTTCCGCTCATTTCTCGAAATCGGCGCCGAAGTGCGCGGTCAGTCTTACGCCAAGGCCCATCAGGTGCGTGAACGTTTCGCCAACCAAGTGCAGATGATGTTCGATCAGGTGGACGTTTTTGCCTGCCCCTCGATGGCGATGGCGTCGCTTCCCGCCAGCGCGATCCCGCCCGATGCCAGTGGGTTGATCGACGGAGGGAGCAACTCTCTTGTCTATTTCACAGCGCCGTTCAATCTGAGCCGCAACCCAACGTTGTCGCTTCCATGCGGACAGAAGCCCGGTGGCCCGCCGCCCAGCCTGCAACTCGTCGCCCGTCATCTTGGCGAAGCGACTCTGCTCCGCGCCGGCGCAGCCTTTGAAAGGGCCACCGACTGGCATCTGCAACGGCCGCCCTCGAAATAGGCTTTGGTTCACGCGGGATGGGAATCAGTTTCAGGAGGCTCGCAGCATCCGGAGAAATTCGCCGCCGCCATGTGGCCAATCGGCCGGTGGCGATTGCATCCGCTCGGGTTCGCAGATCCAGCTTGCGCCCGTTCGCCCGATCACCTCGCGCAGCTCCGCGAGGTAGTCGCGGGAATCGGCCGTCGAGAATTTGACGCCCATGGCTTCGACCCGGCCTGTTACCGGCGCGAGACGGCGTGCGAGATCAGCAGGATCGAAAAACGGCGAGATTGTGAGCGTACGGAAGCCCGGACCGCCCGTAAAAGCCGCGTCGCGATCGTAAACTATCGTCCAGCCCGGGAGCGCACCCTCCCACAAGCGCACCGATTGCTCGCTGAGCGCGCGCCAGCGCGCTGCCTCGCGCACGCGTCGGATCGCGATCGCATCCTCGAGCGCGAGGGCGCGCGGCGGCGGCAGGGGACCGCGCGCAAGCCGCTCGAGCGCCGCGGCGATCTCCTCGGCAAAGTCCCGCGTTGCAAGTCCGTCCGTCTCGCCGACAAACAGATGATGTGGCGAGAGGCATCCGCGCTGCTCGAAGACCGAGACCTCCTTGGCAATCGTCTCAGCCAGCGCGTCGCGACCGGCGCCCCCGATCGCGCCCGCGGTCACAACGATCCCGCTGACGCGCGCGCCGAAGCCGACGAATCTCGACAGTCCACGATCCGGCTGGCCGAGGCCGGAAGCTCTCGCCGGCTCGAGTTGCGCGATCGTACCATCGTCGCCGAAGGCCACGATCCGATCGCAACGTGCGCTCATTGCTTTGGTCAAGTCAGTCTGTTTACGGCCCCAACTAAAGACCGCGATTCGCGCGCCCACGGCCGCGTCCACTTCAGCGAGCGCGCGGGCGAATTCGGCAAAGAAAATCGGCTCCGCCGCGGCCGTCTTGATGATCACCGCGCATCCCGCGAGTATCGCCGCGGCGACTTCGTGCAGCCCGGCGCCGGGCAGGTTGGCGGGCATGATAAAACCGATGAGCTCGCGCCGCGCCCGCAGCGTTCGCGCGAAGGCCAAAACCCGATCAAACTCGCTCCACGGTGCGCAGACGCGATCCAGCGGAAGCGACAATGCCGACCAGCCCCAGCGTGCGGCGATTGCCGTGACGGCCGCGCATCCGCGCGGATGTTCAATCGATCCGAGTTGACAGCAAGTTGCGACGATTGCAGCGGCCACGCACTCGACCGGAGGGGCATTCGCTGCAAGCACCGCACGCAGGCTGAACTCCGCAGCGAACACTTCATCGACTTGCGGCGCGACGCTTGTGGAGTTCAAGGTGGCCGATTCGCGAACTCTGCGATCGCGAGCGCACATCCGCGCGCGTCGCCGGTTGCTGCGCGACCGAGGATCCTGACGCCTCCGCCATCGATCACGCCTAGATCCTCCGTGAGCAACATCGAGACCGACGCGACGTTGGCGAGATCAAAGAACGCCAGCAGGCCGATCTCACCATCGGCAACCGGCCGCAACGACCCGGGATCAAGCACGAACGACTTGAGCCACGGCGGCGGGAGTTTTACCCGCGCCGCGGTCGGCTCGCTGCGATCTGAGTTGAACGGCGTCGCGTCATAAAGCTGCGAACACATTTCCGTCATGCCGTACTCATTGATCACAAGGGCCGGATCGAGATTCAGGCAGCGCGAAGCCTGCTCGGCCACTTCCGCCGCACTGAGCGGCGCGGTCTGGCCTTTGGCGCCGCCGGTATCCATCAGGCGCGACCCTGCGGGAAGGACGATCGCTAGCGAAGCGCGGCTGCCGCGCGCACCGAGCAAACGAGTCCGCGAGGTGCGTTCAGTGGATGACTCGGTGAGCGCCGCGAACAGCTTGGCGCAGGCCGCGGTGGTGGCGAGAATACAAACCGGTGCGCCGGCGCGCGCGCACCCGCGCAGAAACTCGATCGCCTTCGCGACGTCGATCCCCTCGCGCGTGGCGACGCACGCCAATTCCGCCGTACCAAACTCCTCGATACACCAGCTGATCATCTGCGACAGCGACGACTCGGGCATCCGCTCGGCGGTCGGATGAAGCGCAATCATCGCCAGGCGACGCCCGTCGGGGAACATCATCCGGCGCAGGTGGCCGATGGCGGAAGCCCGGTAGATCTCCGGGTGCAGGACGCGATGGCGGCCGCGCTCCGCCATCCCGATCGTGGTGCCGCTGGTTAGAAAGAGGCGGGCCTGCGTCGCGGGCGTCTCGGCGAGACTTTCCATCTGCGCGTATTTGAAAGCGAGCGTGCTGACCGCGGGAATCTGATCAACGCGCCGCACGGCCGCAGGCTCGACGCCCAGCGCGGCAACATAGCTTCGATATGCCGGCACATGGTCGACCTGATATGCGAACACGCGGAGCGCCAGCGCGTCGAAGCCCTCGCGCGACCCGGGCCGCTGGATGAAATCGAGAACTTCGTCCAGAATCGTCATAAGGGAAACGCTTTCAACGACCGCCTCGTATATTATGACGACGACAGTATCGCAGACCACGCATCAACGAGGGGGTTAATTCGCCGGGACTGCGAAATCTCGTGGTGGTTGCCGGCCTATTCAATTTCAAACTGCGGTTTGTTAAAAACATTGAATCGAGATGTTCGAGGGATAAGGGGCTCCAAGCAGTAAAAGATGAAAAAATTCTCTGCGGGTGTGGTGTTGGGCTTTCTGGTGAGCTGGGGAATGGTTTTCGCAGAGCCGAATTTCAATCACAACGGGATCTTCTGGACCAGGCTCAATAATACGGCCAAAACCGGCTATATCAATGGCTACGGCGATGCGATGCAGGTGAGTGTCGGTAAGCTCGAGAGCCTCTCGATTGCGGCCGATCTCTTTCACTGGAAAGGCGCCGATAAAATCATCCGTCAGCTCGCCGACGAGCTTTCGACTTCCGAACTCACGCCTGCCGAGGCCGTGCACAAGCTCGACACTTTGTACGCGAATCCCAAGTACAGCGAGCTTGATCTCGGGCAGGCGCTGCAACTGCTCACGGTCAAAGCGCCGCCGGACGACCCGGCCGCCGCCAACGCGCCCGCGCACAAGTAAATTTCAGCGCCTCGCTCTTCGCGCAATCCGTCAGGCGACGCGACGCAGCCGACAACGATGATAAATCGTTGACACTTGACGTCTGTTTGACGATTCTAATTTGAGTAAATAAGCTGTAAAACGCTTCACTAAATGATTCAAGAAAGGATTGGATGACTAAAACAATAACAATGCTAGCGCTGGGCGCGTCGGTGGGACTTACTGCGATGGTTTGTCCTACTACGACCGGCGCTCAGGAAGTTCAGGTCGGCGCGACCTTTGTCGGCGAGGTCAACCACGATATTTCAGCGCCCTTGAGTGATATCGCTATTGCCGCCGAGAGCTCCGTCAGCAGCGGCACGCACGAAGTCCTGCCGGTGCGGCGTCGCTCAGGCGCTGCCCCTGCCGTCGCTAGCGAGACTGACCCCGTGATCCAACGCTCGGGCGGCCCACTTGTCGCTGCCACGGTCGGTCTGAATTTCGACGGGGTGAGCAATATCAGCGGCTTCGTACCGCCGGACACCAACGCCTCGGTGGGCAGCACGCAAGTCGTCGAGACCACCAACGTTTCGTATCAGATCTTCAACAAAAGCAGCGGTGCATCGATCCTCGGCCCGGCGGCGGTCAGCAGCATTTGGTCTGGCTTCGCCGGCACGCTTTGCGGCAAGACGACCTCGAACTACAGCGATCCGGTGGTGCTCTATGATAAGGCGGCGAGCCGCTGGCTGGTAACCATCCTGGCCTACAACAGTTCATTTACATCCAATTCCGAATGCGTGGCGGTCTCAACCGGCTCGGATGCAACCTTGACCTATAACCGCTACGAAGTTTCGTTCGGATCGAGCCTGCCCGACTATCCCAAATTCGGCGTCTGGTCTGACGCTTACTACGCCTCCTTCAACATCTTCTCCGGCGGAGTTACCTTTCTTGGGGCAAAGGTCTGTGCGCTTGATCGCGCGTCGATGCTTGCTGGCGGCCCGTCAAATACCGAATGCTTCCAGCGGACCACGAGTGACTTCTCTTTCCTGCCATCGGACGTCGACGGCGCCACGCCGCCCGCAACCAACGAGCCGGACTTCTTTGTCGAGCTGGGCAGCAGCCCCAATACGCTCGAACTCTTCGACTTTCACTCGGACTTCGCGACTCCGGCCAATGCCACTTTCACCGGACCCACGATGATCAGCATTGCCCCGTACACCCAGGCCTGCGCCTCAACCGGCACCTGTATCCCGCAACCGGGTATCAGCCAGAAACTCGACTCGCTAGGTGACCGCCTGATGCACCGGCTGGCATGGCGCAATCTTGGCGGCACAGAACATCTGGTGGTCAATCACGCGGTTAAGCCGAGTAAGGCGGTGGCGGCGGTGCGATGGTACGACATCATCAATCCGGATTCTGCCCCGGCGATCGCGCAGCAGGGAACTTTCACGGTCGGCGCTATCTCGCTCTGGATGGGCTCGCTCGCGATGGATAAAGCGGGCGACATCGCTCTCGGTTTCAGCGCCTCGAGCAGCAGCGTTCATCCGAGCATCCTCTACACCGGGCGCATTCCGACTGATCCGATCAACACGATGGAGGCGATCGCCGCGATAAAGTTGGGCTCAGCTTCACAGACCATCAATCGCTGGGGTGACTACACCAGCATGGCCGTAGATCCGATCGACGACTGCACTTTCTGGTACGCCAATGAGTACCTTGCTACCAAGGGCTCCGACTGGCACACCCGCCTCGCCACCCTGAAGTTTCCGGGCTGCAGTTAACCCTCTAGCCGATAAGTCTCCGGACGTTCCCGCTAGCCGCGGGAACGTCCGGGAAACACTTCCGGTTCCGCCGGAGCGTCAGGGCAATGTGCCGGTGGTGTTGCCGTTCTGATCACGGGTCGTGATAGTCATGGTGCCGCCGAGACTATTAGTGGTGCCGGTCAGATACGCCGACATCCGATCGAGATTGTTCCCATCGACGACGTTGAAGCCCCTGACCTGAGCCGTGCTGCTCTCGAAATCGACCATTGAAGCCGCCACCAGCCCATTTGAGTCCACTACGGAGAACCCATTGCCACCACGGCCGTTGCTATTCAGGAACGGCGGTGGCTCCTGAAGGGGCCGTTCTGATCGAACAGATCCTCATAGTTGAACATCCCGTCCAGCGTGATGCCGTCGTCCTGGCGGCTGACGCCATTCAGGTCGCTGGCGAAGACACCGGCGAAATTGGTAGCGTCAAATGTGCCGATCCCGGTGGCGCTGCCGTTAGCGTCGATCGCGAAGAATTCGGCGTCGATGAGATCCTGCGAGAGGCCAAAGCCCGTCCGGACCTTGCCGCCGCCATCAAAGACGTTCGCCCCGAAACCGCTGGCGGTTGTCGAGGTTCCCTCGCCAAACGCGGCGCGCACAATTCCAGTTCCGGCTTCCACGACGTTGTTGTCCCAAGTGGAGATGCCCGCCAAGGTTTGTGTCGCGTTGATGCCTACGGTCAGCCTTGGTGTTGGGAGCTCTATTACGAGAAGGGTAAAGTTCAGGTCCGAATCAATGACGCGACGTTGCCGCTATCGGTCGGGCGATTGGGGAAGATTTGCGCAAGTTGTGCGGCTGAGAGTCCCATATGCGCGGCGAGCACTCGAGTGATTGGCTCGCGGAAATCCGTCGTGACGGCGAGATCGCGCTCCTGATAGAGATTGCTGCTCGCTAGTCCGGGCCAGCGGCCGTAAACCCGCCCGCCGCGGATCGGCCCGCCCATGACCCACATCACATTGCCGTGACCATGGTCGGTGCCGCCGTTGCCGTTCTCGCGCATCGTGCGGCCGAACTCCGAGATCACGAGGATCACCGTCTCGCCGTATGCGGGACCGAGCAGTTTCGTGAAGCTGCCGAGGCCGTCGCCGAGTTGCTTGAGATGATTTGCGAGTTGCCCTTGCACCGCGCCTTCATTGACGTGCGTATCCCATCCGCCCAGCGCCATGAAGGCGAGCTTGATCGACGGGTCCCGCTGGATCAGGTACGCCAGCCGGTCCGCATCCTGACTGAAGCCGTCGGGCGTGGGCGCACCATTATCGGCCTCGGCCATGTCCTGCCGCAGTTCGCCGACCAGCTGCTTGCGCGCGGCGCGACCCTGCTGGTAAGCGACGCTGATCGCATCGCGACCATCGTAAAGCCGATCGAAGGCCGCTTCGATTCGTGGATTGTCGAGCGGCAGGGGACGCGCCGCGCCGCGCCCGAGTGCAATATTCGCGACCGGTACGCGGCCTGACAGGATGCGCGGCACGACCGGTCCCAGGCTCACCGCGCCGGTCGGACTGCGGCCCGGCAACGCCGCCAGCACGCGATTCATCCAGCCGTCGGCCGTCGTCTTGATCCCGGGCGTGCCGCTCTCCATGTAGTCCTGCGCGTCGAAATGCGAGCGCGTCGGATCGGGCGAGCCGCAGGCCTGCACGAAGGCCAGCGTGCCGGCGCGCCATTGCGGCATCAGCGCATCGAGCGCGGGATTAAGTCCGAAGTGGCCGTCGAGGTTGAGGACCGCGCCATCGCCCTTGCGCGGGATCGCGATCGAGGGGCGCGCCGCGTAATACTCGCTATCGCCATACGGGACCACGACGTTCAAACCGTCGACGGCACCGCGCAGAAAGACTACCACCAGTCGCCGGCGGTCGGCCGATTCGCCCGCCAAGGCGCGCGCCGCCCACGAGTGCGTGCCCAGCAGGATCACGCCTTTGGCAGAAAGCGAGGCGGCGGCGCGAATAAATTGCCGGCGATTCATCATCTTCGCCGGCGGCGTGGGATGATCGTGCTTGAACATGATTCGATTGGGTTCCTTATCGCATCATGAATTCGGGACTGCCGAGCAGCAGCGGCGCGCGCAAGCCCGTGGGCGCCGATTCGACCGCGGCTTGCGTCCGGGGAGAAAAACGGTCGCCGAGGGTCATCGCGAGCGCGACCGGATCAGGCGGCGCGGGTTTGTTCTCTACACGGTCAACCATCGCGACCCGGCGCATGCCACCGCCCGCACCCTCGCCGGCAGGCTCGTCGGCGAAGTCGGAGAAAGGACGGTTAAGCGGCAGCCGGCCCGCTCCGAGCGCGGTCGCGAAGGCCAGCCGCAGCATCATCGCGTCCGGATTGAGCCAGGCCTCCTGCGTGTTCTTGTAGCCGTCCGGGGTCTGGCAGCCGAAGAGCGGCATCCCGAGTCCCGCCATCGTGTTCATCAGGGGCCGCACGTTACGTACCGGCGTACCGGTGGCGCGCACGGCCGAAATCGCGAATTCATAGGGCGTCTTGAATTTTGCCGCGTAGCTGCGCGAGTCCCAGAATTCCGGGCTGGCGAACAGCGTTTCGAGGACGACGCGGAGATCGCCGTCATTCGCGAGATAGCTCCGCGCAATCCGATCGATCAACGGGGCTGGTGGATTGTCGGCGACGAAATACTGCGCGAGCTGCGTGCTCAGGTGACGCGCAGTCGCCGGATGGCGCGCGAGCAGATCGAGCGCCCGCTCACCTTCGTTGATACCGCCGCCGCGGATTGATTCTCCGAGCAGACTCTTGTCGCTGAAATCGTGACGTGACGGATCGAAGAAAAAACCGTCGGGCGTGCGGACCGCGCCCGGTTGCTCACCGAAGCGGCGCCGAAAGCCGCCCCCGCCCAGCGGTGGCCGGCGGCGCACGATACCCCATCCGGTAAGAATATGGGCCAGCGCGATGACATCAGCCTGCGAGTAGCCGCCGTTGACGCCCAGCGTATGCAGCTCCATCAGCTCGCGGGCGTAATTCTCGTTGATCCCTTCGAGCTTGCCGCGCGCGCCCGGTGAGTCGGGCGCGGTGTTCTGCCAATTGTCGAGATAAAACAGCATCGCCGGATGCTTGGCCGTCGCGCCAAGCAGATCGCGAAAGCGGCCCATCACGTGCGGGCGAATCGCCTCCTCTTCGTACGCACCGACCCACAGATAACATAGGCCCTTGCCGGCAAAGACGTTGAAGTGGTTGAACCAGAAGGCGGTCATCACCTCCTGGAGTTGCCGCGGACTGCGGACGGCGCGCATCAGCCGCGCGCGTATCGCCTGCTCGACGACAATTCGGGCCTGTTGGCGCGCCTGCTTTTGCGCTTCGGGGTCGCGATTGGGCTTTTGATTCGGTCCGCGGCGGCCGCCCATCGGCGGGCCATATTGCAGAAACAGCTCGACCGGCGTCATCCGCAGCGTCTCTAACGCGCCGATTTGCTCCTCGAGCTCCGGCGATTCAGGGAGCCCATGCGGATTGAGTTGTTGCGCGATCCAGCGCTCAACGCCGAGCCGATTCGCCGTCTCGACATCGCCCGGGGCCGGACCGAAAGCGAGCCGATTGAGCGCGTGCAACGGCCGCAACTCCAGCGGCATTGCCGCCGTTTGAGTCACGACGGCTCACCGCCTGCCGTCGGTAACTCGGAGTAACACCTAACCTAAACTCGCACCTATGTAGGTAGGCCGTTTTGCTTGCCCCTTTGCCTGCCCGCCCGATGCTAATTGTTTACAAAGTAAACAAACTCTCGTTGTTCGCTTATTTCCTTCGCCTAGTTTGTTCATTCTTTTTTAGCTCCTTACTATTATTCAAACGGTCTCCGCCATAAGGGTATGACGGAGACCGTTGGCTAAACGTTTACTGACTTATGTCGGACGCTATCGCGCGAGCCTAATACTTCGCCGGAGTTCCTTGGGTCCGATGTACGCGCCGGAGAAACAGAGTGGGATGACTCTTGAACTTCTCTCTGACGCCCGGATGATGCTCCAGATAAGCCTTCAGGTCGGGATTGGATTTCAGGTAGGCCGGGTCATCGACGAGACGCGGGTCGTGGTTTAACTGTTCTTCCATCCCGGGATGGCTGTCGAGAAAATCACCGAACTTATCGGCATACTTATGGTGTTTGTCGAAGTGTGTCGGCCGCGGCGGTTGTAGCGGCTCGCCCTGCGCCATGACCGGCGCGCTCAGCGCTCCCATCAGCAGTGTTGCCGAGAGCAGAATCATCGGACGTTTCAAGTTCATTTCATTCTCCTTTTGCGTTGTCGGTGGCAGCGCAGACAGATCTCCCGCCCGGTTGATATAAACACTAAATGATCGAGACGCCACAATAAATCGCTCGACCCCGTTCAGGCTAGCGCGGCGAGCGGCCCCAGGCCTCGATCAGACTCTCAAAGGCGCGCCGCAGCTCAGGATCGGCGACGCCCGGCAGCTCAATCGATCTCCGGGTATTGCGCGGCACCGCGCGCAGACGCGGCCGCTCTCGACGGCTGAGCCGGCCCTGCATGAAGCGCACGTCCCGGATCGCATCGCCGTCGATTTGATGGCGCAGGCGGTCGAGGATTTGCGGCTTCATCAGGTTGAGCTCCTGCAGCCACATTGCGCCCGATACCTTCACTACCGCAGTGTGGAACTTGAGTCCGACGATCTCGGTGCGCCGCGCGATCGCCTCGCCGACAACTTCGGGCCAAACGCGAATCAGCCGGACGATCTCGAACCGCCCGTCGGAATCGAAGCGCGCGAGCAGATCCTGGATAGCGCCGCCAATCTGCTGCGGCGGCCGGCGTCGGCTGGAGGCGATTGTCATCGCAGGTAGTTTCTCACAATCTCTTGATCGTTCCAGAGGCCCAATGGTCTTTTAGCAGGTTTGTCCACAGTTTAGCGGCATAGAAATGCATTCGCAGCACGCTGAAGCGATCACAATAGCCTAAGCTTCAACTTCTTTGAGCCTCGTGCGGGCTTTAGGCAGCCTTTATGGGCATCTTGGGCGGTTGCATGAAAGTTATCCACAACCTAATATATAGTTATTCACAACGTCTTGAACACCATATGTAGGGGTTCGCTCTTGACAGAATCTTCGCACCATACTAATTCCGAGTGACACATGGCGGTGGTTTCACGGGCGGGAAGGGAGCGAAAGAGCGATGGCGTTAATCGTGGAAAACTCAGAGGTTGCAAAAAATAACGCGCAATCACGCTCGATCACACTTCAACGCTTCTTTACGCGGGCCGGCGTCGATCCGATGTCGCAGGTCGATTGGGATGTCCGCTCGGCCGTGATTGCCGGCGAGGACGGCCGCGCGGTCTTCGAGCAACATAACGTCGAAGTGCCGCGCGGGTGGTCGCAGACTGCCACCAACGTCGTCGTTTCGAAGTATTTTCGCGGGCCGCTCGGCGACCCAAGACGCGAGACCAGCGTGCGGCAACTCGTCGGCCGCGTCGTCGATACGATCACGGGCTGGGGCGAGAAGCAGAGCTATTTCACCGCCGACGCCGATCGCGACACCTTCAAGGCCGAGCTTGCCTGGCTCCTGCTCAACCAGATGGCGTCGTTCAACAGCCCGGTCTATTTCAACGTCGGCATCGAAGAGAAGCCGCAGTGCTCGGCCTGCTTCATCCTCAAGGTCGAGGACAACATGGACTCGATCCTGAGTTGGTACCGCAACGAAGGGATGATCTTCAAGGGCGGTTCGGGCGCCGGGGTCAATCTTTCGGCGTTGCGCTCGTGCCGCGAGCGGCTGTCGTCGGGCGGCACGGCCTCGGGGCCGCTCTCCTTCATGAAGGCGGCGGACGCGTCGGCGGGCGTGATCAAGTCGGGCGGCAAGACCCGGCGCGCGGCCAAGATGGTCGTCCTCAACGCCGACCATCCCGATATCGCAAAATTCATCACCTGTAAGCAGGACGAGGAGAAAAAGGCCTGGGCGCTGATCGACGCCGGTTACGATTCTTCGCTCGACGGCGACGCCTACGGCTCGGTCTTTTTTCAGAACGCCAACAACTCGGTGCGTGTGACCGACGATTTCATGAAGGCGATCGTCGAGGACGCCGAGTGGCAGACCCGCTATATCAAGGGCGGCGCAGTCGCCGACACCTATCGCGCGCGCGATCTGCTCAAGATGATTGCCGAGGCGGCGTGGGCCTGCGGCGACCCCGGGATGCAGTTCGATACCACCGTCAACGGCTGGCACACCTGCCCGAACAGCGGCCGAATCAACGCGTCGAATCCGTGCAGCGAGTACATGCATCTGGACAACTCGGCCTGCAATCTCGCCTCGCTCAACCTGCTCAAGTTTATCGACGAGCGCGGCGACTTCAACGTGAAAGCCTTCCGGCACGCGGTCGACGTGATGATCACAGCGCAGGATATCGTCGTCGATCACTCGTCCTATCCCACTGATGAGATCGGCCGCAACGCCCATCTGTTTCGCGAACTCGGACTCGGTTATGCGAACCTCGGAGCGGCGCTGATGGCGCTCGGGATGCCGTATGATTCCGATCAGGGGCGCAGCTACGCTGCCGCAATCACCGCGCTGATGAACGGCGAGGCCTATGCGCAGTCGGCGCGGATCGCTGCCGCGCTCGGCCCCTTCGAGGGCTACGCGATAAATCGCGAGCCGATGCTCAAGGTGATCGAGCGCCATCGCGCCTGCGCGCGCGAACAGCTCAAGCCCGAGTACGTGCCGCTCGATCTGCTGCATGCGGCGCGCGAGTCGTGGGACGAGGCGTTGCAGCTCGGCGCAAGCGCCGGCTATCGCAACTCGCAGGCCACCGTAATCGCGCCCACCGGCACGATCGCCTTCATGATGGACTGCGATACGACCGGCATCGAGCCGGACATCGCGCTGATCAAGTACAAAAAACTGGTCGGCGGCGGGATGCTCAAAATAGTCAATCAGACCGTGCCGCGCGCGCTCAAGCGCCTGGGTTACGACTCGCGTGAGGTCCAGGAAATCGTCGAGTACCTCGACGAGCACGAGACGATCGAGGGCGCGCCGCATCTGGCCGATGCCCATCAGGCGGTCTTCGATTGTGCTTTCAAGCCGCGCGCAGGCTCGCGCACGATCCATTACCAGGGCCATCTCAAGATGATGGGCGCGGTGCAGCCCTTCATCTCGGGCGCGATCTCGAAAACGATCAACATGCCGGCGGAAGCGACCGTTGACGAAGTTGCCGAGGCCTATGTCATGGCGTGGAGGCTCGGGCTGAAGGCGGTTGCGATCTATCGCGACGGCTCCAAGCGCACGCAGCCGCTCAATACCGGCAAGCGCGCAGAGACAGTCGCGAATGACGCGCTCAAGGCGGTGTCTGCCGCGGCGCCGCCTGACGAATTCCGGCCCTATCGCCGCAAGCTCGCCGACGAGCGTAAATCGATCACGCACAAGTTCGATATCGCGGGCCATGAGGGTTACATCACGGTCGGCATGTACGAGGACGGCAATCCGGGCGAGATTTTCGTCTCGATGTCGAAGCAGGGCTCGACCATCTCGGGGCTGATGGATTCGTTCGCGACCGCGATCTCATACGCGCTGCAATATGGCGTGCCGCCCCAGTTCCTGGTCGATAAATTTGCGCACATGCGCTTCGAGCCGTCGGGCTTTACCAAAAATCCGCAGATTCCCTACGCGAAGTCGATCGTTGATTACCTGTTCCGCTGGATGGCGTCGAAATTTCTCGATGAGCAGGCCCGCAATGAGGTTGGCGTGATTAGTCAGTCGCCGAGCGCTGACCAAGGCGAAGTCACCTCACCCAAACTTGCATTGGTGCGCCCGCGCATCGCCGCCGATCTGATCGACGGCAAGGACACTTCTCTGCGGCAGGTGTTCATCAATCAGGCCGACGCGCCGCCCTGTCCCGACTGCGGCTGCATCATGGTACGCAATGGCGCCTGCTACAAGTGCCTCAACTGCGGCACAACCAGCGGATGCTCATGAGGTGAGAAAGCTTTGGGACCCCGGAGAAACTCAGTGGATGGACGGTGCGGGGATGGCAGAGGTGATGATGGTTTGGGGCGGCGTGGAAGAGTTTCTCCGGGGTCGATTGATTAGGTAGCGGATTACTCAGTCCGCTAGGCAGTGTGTGGCGGAGAGGCGGCGGATGTGGGGACGGCAGGGGGTCGGGAGCAATCCCGGCCCTCTAAAGTGTACCTTTTAGAGATAGCGAGCCGGTGGAGAGGCGGAGGTATTGTACATTCAACATAGAACAATTACACAGAAACATTGAAGCAGTGGCAGCTCACAATTCGGGTTTCTTTGAAATTCCTGATGTCATCCATTTTGAAGATTATAAGATGTTTGCCCAGTCCTTCGCGTCCCAGTTGGCGAAGCGGGCATCTTCAAGGGAATACACGCCGAACACACTGACGTTATTTCCGTATCCGAATTATCATCCACAGTATCCAAACAAACTGCGCGTGATGGCGGTGGCCAGTGTAGCGGACCTCGCCCTGTTGCGTGTTGATGGAGGCCGCCTCGCGCGAGTCACGGATCCAACAATTTCGGATCGCGTCTATTCTTACCGTATTTCTTCCTTTGGTGACGCCGCGAGCGCTTGGACATTTCGATCGAGCAAAGAGGCCTGGAGGGCCTTCACGGAAGCGGGAATAAGTGTCCTTGACGACGACACTCGCCCGTTTATGTGCAGAACAGATGTAACGAAGTTTTATCCATCTATTCGTTTTGATCTGCTGGAAGACCTTCTGTTGCGGTGTCGCTGTAACCACAAAATTGTTCGGCGACTTCTGCGAACCCTAGAATTCTGGCGAGACCAAACCGGACTGCGCGGCTTGCCAATCGGTCCGGAGGCTTCAGCCGTATTAGGTAACCTTTTTCTCGCCCCCGTGGATCAGTCGATTATTGCGTCCGGAGCAGATCATAAGCGCTATGGCGACGATATCCTTATTTTCACAAAGACCAGAGCACTGCGTGAGGCTGTGGTTACTTTACTAGATAAAGAGCTGCCCATGTTGGGTCTCACGAGATCAGAAGAAAAGACAAAGCTCTTCGACGACCCAGAAGAGGCCAGAGAAAACCTGCGCGATTCCAAGATCCAGTACTGGGAAGGCGCAGCATCGTATTCGCCGGAGTTGAGTGTGTGGGGTGTTAGGCGGGCATTTGACCAAGACATTTTGAATTCGCCCGAGATCAAGCTATCCCAGTACCGGTGGATATTGAAATACTTGAAAAACCGGAACGATATGCATGGTTGCTACGACCTGGTTTGCCGGCGAGACTTGATGAACATCGACCCCAAGATCGCGGGTCCCTACGTGATGGTTGCGAAGACAACCAAGCGCGTAATCGAAGAATGTATGAAATTAATTTCGCAGGCGCCCGAAGATCATTTCGAAGCGCTTACATTCCACATGTTAATGGCAATGTCACAGGTGCGTACTGGGGGTGACGAGGCCAAGGAGTTCGAGCGAATCGCGAGCGATCAATCGAGACGCTGGCCGACCCGAGCTGCGGCATGGAGGGCTCTCGCGCGAAGCGACAAGATCAAACAGTCCTTTTTGATGCAGGCGGCTAGTGCGGAAAGCGAGCCCGACATTCGCAGGGCAATCATTACTACATTGCGACACGCTGGAGGGCATCGACAGCGTAACAGCTTTCTCAATGATATCCGAAAAAAACATCCTGAGACCCAATACACCGTCGAATGGGTGAGAAACGCGGCCTAGCTGGTATACCGGCCTCTAATTTACGGAACCAAAAAGGTGATCTGCGAATCGATGCTCTACTGTTGCGAGCTGCAGAGCTTGAGCGCAGTCGCGGCGCCGTCTGCCGAACCCGGTTCGTCGGCGCGCGCGATACTCAGCTCGACCCGCATGATCGATTTAGCTCCGGGACTCCGATAGGTGCCGCGAATCGGCGGGACGTCGCCATAGTCGCGCCCGATCGCCATCCCGAGATGACGCTCGTCGGTCCGGCATCCATGGGTCGGGTCGAAGCCGCTCCAGCCCGGTCCGGGCAGCCAGGCTTCGAGCCACGCATGACTCGCCTGACCACCGAGCATCGCGCCCGGCGCTTGAGTCGCAGGCGCGAGATAGCCCGAAACATAACGCGCGGGCACACCCGCCAGCCGCAGCAACCCGATCGTCAGATGGGCGAAGTCCTGACAGACGCCGCCGCCCGACTTGAGGATGTCGTTAATGCTCGAATGCACATGGGTGCGGGTGGTTTCATATTCGAACTGGTCACGCACGTACGCCACCACTCGCATCACGTATTCAGTGACATCCTCCATGCCCTGAGGCCGTGCGCCCATCCAGAAGAACTTGCGCAGCCGCTCGCTGAAAGGGATGTAGCGGCTCTGCGCCAGAAACTCATAAAAGGCGTTAGTGTGGAGGGCGTCGTCACCGAGGAAACGTGAGAAGGGGGTTTCGGGATAAGTCTGCGGCGGCGGCATGTTAATCTCGACCGCCGATTGCGCGACGATCGTCAGCGCGTCATGCGGATCGTCGACAGAGACGGAATGCCCGTGATTCCCGTAGAAATCCTCGTACGCGACGATCGGGGCGGCAGGCGTGGTCCGGAGCTCGAAGTTGAGACAGCGCTGCGTCGGGCCGTCCCATGGACGCAGCCGGATTTCGTTGTGCGAATCGAAAGCCGGGCGCTCGTATTCAAATCGCGTCTGATGCCTGATCTGAAATCGCATATAGGCAATCCGAGCACTCTCAGGCGAGGGGTCGAGACCAAGAATCTTGACGCCGCTCCGGGGGGCGGGCGAGTCCGCGAGCCGCGGCCTTAGTCAAGACTCGCCTGCTCGTTTCCCTCGTGCCAATGCCACCTCGCTCCACTAGTCTTCAGGCATGTACGCTGCGGCGATTCGCGTTGCAAGGGCCGCGCATTCGCTCTGAAAGCCCAGCAGGAATTCGTGCAGGCCGCCGGTGATCGCAATGTCGGCAGAGCTATCGGCCAACCAGCCGATAAGCCGCTCCTGGCCCAGTTGCGGCGCGCTGCCGTCGGAGTCGAGTGCGGCGATCCGCGCGAGCGCCGCGGCGATGCGATCGGCGCAATAGCGGGCCGAGCGCGGAATCGCGCCGTTGAAGAGTAGAAGATCGACGACCCGATCGACCCGCAAGGCGTTGCCATAGATCCTGCGGAAAGCTTCGAGGGAAGAGGCGCTGCGCAAGAGCGCCGCCCACTGCCGGATGTCCGCGGCGCCGCCGACATCTTCGAGCCGCGGCAACAGATAGTGATACTTGACGTCGAGCAGGCGGGCGACGTTGTCCGCGCACTCGAGCATCGTGCCGAGCTCAAAAAAGTCGTAGGCGATATCGCGCGTCATGGTGTTCCACACCACGCCGCTGATTGTGTAGAAGCGCTCGCGCAGGGTGGCAAAAAAGGCGTTAAGCGCGCCGAGCGCGAACGCGTCGGCCGGCCAGTTCGCCGCGTCAAGATGCAGTCGATTGACCTCGAGCCACAGCTCCGAAGAAATCTGATGGCGGATCGAACGCAGGTTGGTCCGCGCGGCCTCGATACAACTGCGGATCGAGGCCGGATTCGCCGGGTCGAGCGCGAAGAAATTGACGACTGTGCGCTCGTCGGCCTGATTGTGATGCGCGTTGAAGCTCTCGGCCTCGCCGGTAATCGCGAGCAGCGGCTCCCAGGCGTCGATGTCGCGCGGCGGCACCTCAAGCAAGAGGTTGTAGTTGACATCGACCAGGCGGGCGCGCCATTGGGCGCGCTCGAGATAGCGAGCCGCCCAGAAGAGCTGATCGGCTATCCGACGGAGCATCCGTCTTCCAACACCCAGGTGTCCTTGCTGCCGCCGCCCTGCGAGGAGTTGACGATGAGCGAGCCCTCACGCAGCGCGACGCGCGTGAGGCCGCCGGCCAGAACCCGAGGCTTCGAGCCCATGAGGACAAACGGGCGCAAATCCACATGGCGCGGTTCGAGCCGGGGCGGCCCGCTGCCGCTGGCGGCGAGCGTCGGATGGACGGACAACTGCACCATCGGCTGCGCGATATAGGCCGCGGGATCGCGCATGATCCGTTCGCGCACCTGCGCGAGCTCAAGCGCGCTGGCCTGCGGCCCGATTACGACGCCGTAGCCGCCCGAAGCGCCGGTCGGCTTGATCACGAAACGATCGAGATTGCGCAACACATGTTCGCGCGGTTCCGGATCGCGCAGCAGATGCGTCTCGACGATCGGCAGCAGCGGCGCTTCGCCGAGGTAGTAGCGAATCATCGCCGGCGTGTAGGCGAACACCGCTTTGTCGTCGGCGACGCCGGTGCCGATCGCGTTGGCGATCGCGACATTGCCGGCGCGAATCGTCGCGGTCAGCCCGGCCACCCCGAGCAGGGAATCCGCGCGGAAGACCACAGGATCGAGGTAGTCGTCGTCCACCCGCCGGTAAAGCACATGCACGCGGCGCAGGCCGTACACCGTCTTCATGAAGAGCTTGTGGCCGGCGCAGACGAGATCGCGGCCCTCGACCAGCTCGACGCCCATCTGCTGCGAGAGTAGGAGGTGCTCGAAAAAAGCCGAATTGTATGGGCCCGGGGTCAGAATCGCGACGACCGGATCGCTGATGCCGATGGGCGCCAACTCGCGCAGACAGGCCAGCAGATCGGCTGGATACTGTTCGACACTGCGAACACGTAGCGCGCGCAGCAGCTCAGGCAGGAGCCGCAGCATAATCACGCGATTCTGCAAAACATATGAAACGCCTGACGGCGTGCGCGCATTATCTTCGAGCACTAGGAAGCGGCCGTCGGCGCCGCGCACCAGATCGATTCCAGCCACCGTGACGAAGGGCCGATCATGCGGTTGCAGGCTCGCGGCGGCGTGGCGAAACTGCGGTGAGCCGATGATCAGATCGCGCGGCACAATCCCGTCGTGCAAAATCGCAGCCTCGCCATAGATGTCGGCTAGAAAGGCGTTGAGCGCGCGGACCCGCTGAATCAATCCCGCTTCGATTTGCGCCCATTGCGACGCTGCGATGATGCGCGGCACCGGATCGAAGGGAAAAATCCGTTCGGCGCCGTCGGCGTCGCCATAGTGATTGAAGGTCACGCCCATCTGCTGAAACATCTGATGGGCGTGATTGCCGAGTTCCGCCAGGCGCGGCGCCTCCAGCGTCAGCAGATAGTTCGCGACCCGCGCGCATTCCGGTCGCGGCCGGCCGCCAACCTCGAACATCTCGTCCATCGGCAGTTCGCGCATCAGCGCCGATGCCTTCAAATTCGGCAGTCCGCTGCCAGTCGCTTGAGCATCCATTTCGACTTCACTACTCCCGTGCGCGTCTGATCGGCGTCAAGGTCCTGAATCGCAATGCGCGTGCCGGGTCCTTCGGACCGAGACGGCGACCCGGCGGCAAGGAGAGTGCTGAGCGGAAGAGCGGGGGCTAGTCGAACTCGGCCTTGAAGACGTCGCTTAGGCCGCTGGCGTAGGAAACGCGCCGGGGCGTTATCCGCATCATTCGCAGGCCGTCGTTGCTGAAGAAGGGCGCCTCGAACGGATTTTTTTTGAGGAACACCGCCTTGAGCGTCTCCCATTGCGGACTGTTGCGCGCGACTTCGCTCGCGACGCCCTGCACCGAGGCGCGCGTAATCTCGAAGGTCTCGACCTTGCCCTGGTCTCGCGTATCGACCATCACAGTGACATTCGGTCGCTTACGCGCGTTTTGGTACTTCTCGGCGTTGGCCGCCATGATGAAGAGCAATTCGAGCGCGTCGGTCTCGGCGAACGCCTGCATCGTGCCGGTCGTCCATTCATCGCCTTGCGTGATCAGCACCGCAACGTGCTGACGCGCATAGAGCTCCAGCAGCTTCTTTTTCTGTTCGGGCGTCAGCATCGGATTCCCCTCTCGCATCGTTCAGCGTCAGCTGTCACGGCGCCGCGAGGCCGCCCGCCTACTTCTCGATTCGCAGCCGCCACGTCGCCGCTAGCGGCGCGACCTCGATTACAGCATAGCCTTCCGCTTCAGCCGCGCGCGGGATATCGCGAACGCCGCGCGGATCGTCGATCAACAACTCAAGCACCTCGCCCCGCGCCATCCGCTCGAGCCGCACCTTCGCATGCGCCCAGTTAAGCGGACATTTGATCCCGCGCAGGTCAAGCGCGCTCGCCATGCCGGCTACTTCGCCGCGGCGAGCTTGCCGATGTAGCGGCCAAGTATCTGCCGCATCACATCCTCGCTCTGCGCGCCGACCAGTGGATACTCGCCGATAAAGAAGGTCGGCACGCCATCGACGTTGCGGCGATGCGCAATCATCGCGTTGTTCTTGAGCCGCAGCGTATAACGGTTCGATTCCAGCGCGACGTTCATGGCCTGCGCCTCGATTCCCACTTCCGACGCGAGCTCCGCCAGCACCCCTTGTTGCCCGATATTGAGGCCCTCGTTGAAGTAGGCGCGATAGACCCGCTCCTCGAAGGCCTCGCCCTTGCCAAGCTCGATCGCAAACTCCGCGGCCTCGAGCGCGAGCCGCGAGTTCGTCAGAATTTCGGGCGGCCGCATCGCGATGCCGGCGGCGTCGGCCATCTGTCCGATTCGCGTCCAGATCGCGCGGCGCGCCTCGGGGCTAAGGTCGCGGCGAAAGTCTGCCGCGGGCATCCCGTCGGCCGGCCACTCCGGATGAATCTGAAAGCCGCGCCAACCGATCTCAAGATCAAATTCGGGCTTGAGCCGGCGAATCGTCGCGAAGCCGACGTAACAGAACGGGCAGATGAAATCGGAGAACATCTCGATTTTGGTTGACATAAAGGGCAAGACCTCAGGACAGCACCCCAGGAAAAGACCTCAGGAAATATATACGCTTCCGGCGCGTCGCACGTAAACGGATACGCCCCTCCGTCGCGTGGATTCCGTCCAGGCGTGCTACCTGTTTTGAAGTAGCGGCTGTGTTAATTAGCATGGAACGCACGAGCGCCGGTGCGCTTGAGCCGCGTGACGCCGATGAGAGTTAATGGGAAGAACCGATGATTCTCGAAAGTTTCAGCCTTAAGGACAAAGTCGCGCTTATCACCGGCGGCGGACGCGGCCTTGGGCGTGCGATGGCGCTGCGCTTCGCGAGCTGCGGCGCCGACATCGTGGTCGCGGCGCGCACGCTCGCCCAGCTCGAAGCGACCGCCGAGGAGGTGCGCAAGCTGGGCCGGCGCTGCCTGGTGCAGCCGACCGACGTCGCGCGCTCGGAGCAGGTCAACGCGATGGTCGCCGCGGCGCTCAACGAGTTCGGCCAAATCGATATTCTGGTCAATAACGCCGGCATCGACGAAGATTCCTTCGGCAAGCGGCTCGAACAGATTACCGATGAGGAATGGCGCACCGGAATCGACGTCAATCTCTCGAGCCAATTCTACTGTGCGCGCGCCGCGATTCCGCACATGGTCGTGCGCAAGCGCGGCAAAATTATCAATGTCGCCTCCGGCTATGGACTGCGAGGCGGAAAACATAACTATATGTATGCCTGCGCGAAGGGCGCGAGCCTCCAGCTGACCCGCTCGCTCGCGCTGACCTACGCCGATTACAATATCCAGACCAACTGCATCGTGCCCGGGATCTTTCCCCACAACGAGGCCATGATGAAGTTTTTCAAGGGCGGCAAGTTCATCCCGATCGGCCGCGCCGGTGTGGACGACGATGTCGGGCCGCTCGCGGTCTTCCTCGCCTCCGACGCCTCCAATCACGTTAATGGCGAGCTGATCGCGATCGATGGCGGCGGCCTCGCCGGCGGGATCGCGCCGACCGGCGTCGCGCCGGCCGATTCACAATGAAGCGCGCGCCCGCGCGACGGAGTTGAATGCGATGGCGCTGCCTTCCGGAGTCAATGATTTTGCGCTGACCGACAAGCGTGCGCTGGTGATTGGCGCGGAGCATCCGCTGGGCCGCGTCGCCGCGCTGACGCTGGCCGAAGCTGGCGCGAAGGTCTTTCTCGCCTCGCAGGAGCCCGGCGCCGAAAAGCCCTTGCAGGATACCGTTAAGGCGCTCGAAGCCGCGGGACAAAAAAACGCTCCGTACCAGGTGCAGACCGCCGCCGCCCGTGCCGACCTCAGCGCGACCGCCGATCTCGCGGTCAAGAAGCTGGGCGGCCTCGACATTCTGGTCACCGCGCTCGACCACCCGTTCTACGCGCCCTTTGAGGCCACCGACGATTCCGCCTTCGACCGCGTGATCGAGGACAACTTCAAGAGCGTCTGGACGGCGTGCCAGGAAGTCGGGCGCCTGATGCTCCAGCGGGGCGGCGGCACGATCGTCAACATCAGCAATGTGCTGGCCGAGCGCGGCGTCCCCAACGCGACGCTCTACTGCGCGGCCAAGGGCGCGGTGCGCAATCTGGTGCGGGCGCTCGCGCTCGAGTGGGCGCGACGCGGAATCCGCGTCAACCAGATCGAATGCGGATGGCTTGACGTTGCCGATCGCGCCGAAACGCAGGCCGATGAGTTCAATGAAAAGCTGGTCAGGTACCTGCCGTACCGCCGGCTGATGAAGCCCGAGGAGATCGCCGGCGCGCTGCTCTACCTGGTTTCGCCGGTCTCCGGCTTCGTCACCGGCGAGGCGATCGCGGTGGACGGCGGCCTGCTCTGCCGCGTTTAATCTCAATTCGAACTCTTCGCCGATTCATGAATGTAGGAAATAGACAAAAAGTAGCGCCAGGACACAGCCCGCCCGGCGCGCCGGGCGCGGTCAAATCGCCAATCGGAGTCATCCTCAATGATCGATTTTTCACTACCTGACGAAATCGTTCAGCTCGAGCGCAAGGTCACGAGCTTCATCCGCGAGGAGATCGTGCCGCTCGAACGCGATCCGCGCCAGGGTCCGCACGGACCCGCCGAGGCGCTCCGGCTCGAGATGGTCGCGCGCGCCCGCGCCGCCGGCCTGCTCTCGCCCCACGCGCCCAAGGAGTACGGCGGACTCGGCCTCGACCATCGCGGGATGGCGGTGATCTTCGAGGCTGCGGGCTGGTCGCCGCTGGGGCCGCTCGCACTCAATATCCAGGCTCCCGACGAAGGTAACACCAACCTGCTGGACAAGGTCGCGACGCCTGAGCAGAAGGCGCGCTGGCTCGGCCCGCTGGCGCGCGGTGAAATCCGCACGATCTTTTCGATGACCGAACCGGACGGCGGCGCCGGCTCCGATCCCAGCCTGATGAAGACCACGGCCCGCCGCGTCGGCGACGACTATCTGATCAACGGCCGCAAATGGCTCATCACGGGCGCGCCCGGCGCGACGCTCAATATCGTGATGGCGCGCACGGAGGACGCCGACGGCCGCGATCTCGGCGCCACCATGTTTCTGGCCGACACCGACGCTCCCGGCTTCAAGATCACGCGCCTGCTCAATACGATTGACAGCAATTCACCGGGCGGCCACGCCGAGGTCGAATTCCACGACGTGCGGGTCGGGCCCGAGCGCATCCTCGGCGCGGTCGGCAAGGGCTTCCGCTACGCGCAAGTGCGATTGGGTCCGGCGCGGCTGACGCACTGCATGCGCTGGCTGGGTGCGGCGCGGCGCTGTCATGCGATCGCGACCGACTATGCGCGGCGCCGTCACGCCTTCGGCCGCCCGATCGGCGAGCATGAGGGGGTCGGCTTCATGCTCGCCGATAATGAAAACGAGTTGTCGCTCTGCCGCCTCGCGATCTGGCACGCGGCGTGGATGCTCGATCAGGGCGAGCAGGCGCGCAATGAAACCAGCATGTGCAAGGTCTTCTGCTCGGAGGCGACTGGGCGCATCGTCGATCGTTCGTTGCAGATTCTCGGCGGGATGGGCATCACCGACGACACCGTAGTCGAGCGCACCTATCGCGACATCCGCGCCTTTCGCATCTACGACGGGCCGTCGGAGGTCCATCGCTTCGCGCTGGCCCGCGCGATCCTCGCGCGCGACGCCAGCGCCAAATAAGCGAGCATTTGATTTCGCGGCCATTCGACTTCGTCCTCAGAGTGCTCCCCATTTGACGCCTTGCGCCGACGGCATTGCCTCGCCCGCCGTTTCGCGGCATATTCGCCGTTAGCGACACTTCGCGGAGCGAGCACCGGGGGGGCGCATCAGCGAAACAAAGTGGAGCGAGCAGGGGAGTCATTGCCTTCGCTGCGCGTTCGCAGACTCCGCCGCCCCCCTTGCAGCTCAAGGTAGTTAAAAGGGGGGAACATGGGGCTAAACGACGAATCATTTCAATCGCGCATCGGCAAAGGCGCCAAAATTTCGGGCAAGCTAAACTTTCGCGCACCGGCGAAAATCGAGGGTGAAGTTGACGGCGAGATTACCGGCGACGAAATCCTCATCGCCGAAGGCGCGATCGTGACGGCGCGCATCGCCGCCACCCGCCTGACCGTGGCCGGTCAGGTCAGCGGCGAGATCATCGTGCGTGAGCGGCTCGAATTGCTGCCGACGGCGCGGCTCAAATGCGCGATTACGACGCCGAGCCTCGTTTTGAATGAGGGCGCGCAGTTCGAGGGTGACTGCAAGATGCCCGGCGAGCGCGCCGCCGCCTGACGCGGCGCGACGGCCTCGGGGACGTCGTTCAAGGCGAACCGGGTGGGGCTGCCTGTTTTTTGGGTTCGCTAGGGTTTAAAGTCGATGAGGCGGGATTCGCTTCCGCGGCTATCGCGCCGGCGGACGACGGAGCCAGTCCGGTCGACCGCGATCTCCTCGACATCGCCCATCCGCGCCTCGTAGATCCATAGTGAGCCGTCGCCGGGAACGCTCACGCCCAGGGCCGCGCCGCGCGCATCTCCCAGCCGGCAGGTTTGCTTGAGCGACGCGGCGGCCAGCGTGTTGTGATCGATCACGGCCACGCGGCCGGTCCAGCGAATCTGCCCGCGCTCCCGCACGTGCGCGAGGATCAAGGCGCGAAAGATCGTCAGGTCGGCGCCGTCGATCTCACCGAAGCGCCCGAGCTTGATCACGATTTCGTTGCGCCCGGCCATCGCGCTGACGTTGCCGCGAAAGCTGTCGCCGTCCGCCCGATAACTGGCGTCACGCCGGAACAGGCTGCTGGCATAGCGCAGGCTGATCCGCTCAATCCTGCCGGCGTCATCGAGCGTGGCGTCGGCCTCTCGCACCGTCAAACCGTCGGCCTCGCGCCGCGTCGCCGTGATCGCCTTGGGCGCAACCCGCGCCTCTTCGACCGCGACGACCGTCGCGCCCTGGCGAATCTCGTAACGATAGGCGCCGGCCCCGAGCATCGAGGCGTTCAAACCGTCGCGAGCAGCAGCTGCATCTTCGCCGCCAGTTCGGGCGCCGCCGCCTCATGCTTGAAGTAGATGTAAGCCTCGCGCGCGCCGACGGTTAGCCCGCGGATCTTCTCGGCCCAGGCGGCCATCGCAGCGTCGTCGTAGCTCTCCTTGCGCAGGCGCAGATAGGCGTACGGCGCGGTGCTCGCCACCGGACTCGACAGTTTGTCACTTTCTGCTACACACAGTGCCACCTGACGGCGCCGCAACAGCGCCAACACCTCCTCATCAAACCATGAGGGATGGCGAAACTCGAAAGCGGCGCGCACACGGCCGCCGACCTGCGCGATAAAATCGTCGAGCAGCGCGTCGTCGCGGCTCAAATCGGGCGGTAATTGAAAAAGTACCGGACCGAGCTTTTCGCCGAGCGCCCCCGCCACCTCGATGAAGTAGTCCAGCGTCTCGCGGCTGCCGCGCAGACGGGCAAAGTGGGTGATCCGCTGGGGCGCCTTCAGTGCGAAGCGGAAATTCGGCGGAGTCTTTTCCGCCCAGCCCGTTAGCATCGCGCGCCGCGGCATCGCGCGAAAGGTGTAATTGATCTCGACGGTCGCCAGCCGCGCCGAGTAAAACTCGAGCATCTTTGCCCCGGCCAGCTTCGCCGGATAGAAGCCGCCGAGCCATTCCTTGTAGCTGAAACCGGACGCGCCGGCCCTGATCTCGCTCGCCACCAGTCGTAACCTAGCAAGCCCGTGCGCGTCTGAGAATTAGACTCGTCTGAGAATTGTCAGGCGACGCAAGCGGGGCGATGGCGGCGGCAACAGGTTCAGAATGGTTTCTTGGCGAAAATGTTTCCGCAGCCTACAGATAAGCAACGACAAAGTTATCCACAATGGAGGCTTGAAAGATAAATTGTGTCGAATAAAATATGCAGTGGCGGAGTCAACGTTATCTGACGGCTTAGCGCGATTCAGCCAGCGCCAAGTTTCAAGATATGGTCGTTTACTTGCTGATTAGCTTTTGTTAGGAAATCTAGGAGAGGAATCAGAAGACTATGCTAGTAGATGCCAAGGTTCTTACGGTTGGTGAGCTGTCGGATTACCTCCGGGTCCATCGTTCGACGATTTACCGGCTGCTCAAGAAGGGTCAACTGCCCGGCTTCAAAATCGGCAGTGACTGGCGCTTCAACGTGGAAGCTATAGACCAATGGCGGCTGCGGCAGGGCGCCGAGCAACTCGAGCAGATGCGCGCCAGCCAGTAATTGGCCGCGCCCCCGACGAGGAGACTTTCCGGCTTCGCCTCGTTGTGGGAGACGGTACCCGCGCCTACCGGGTTCGCGCGCACCAGAGATTCTTCGCAGCGTGTGACAACCCGCCGCGTCGATTGCCGGATCAGTCTCGCTGGGCGGACGCGGCGGAGCAGCGGATTCGCTCAGATGCGCAGCTAGTCCCCAAGATAGCGGCGGCGAATGAAGACGTCGCCGAGTATCAACAGAATCGCGATCGGCAGGAGCGTCGAATCAAGCGGACGCCAGGTGCGGACCTTGGCGCCGCCATGTGTGAGCATCTGCTTAACGCCGGCTGCGTATCCTCCCTCGGTCCCGGCGGCGAGATCGCGCAACAGGGCAGTATCAGCGGGCCGTAACTTGAGTTCGGCCGCGTCGGCAAGACTGACGCCGGTGGCGGCAATGTCGCGCCGCAATAGAACGCGTTCCGTGTCGCCCGCCTTAATCATCAAGACCAGGCTGTATTTGCCGCGCGTCAGCGGCGCGGACTCGCCGCGATAGACCGACGGACCGATCTGCGTCAGCGCGATATCGGCCGTCCGATGAGGCCCCGAGATGCGGCAGAAGAGGTTCTCCGCCGGGGTCTGATCGGCCTTTTCGGCAATGATCTGCAGGGCCCCGTCCGCGCCATTGCTGGCGCGCAGATTAAAGGGACCGCTATCGCCCGGGCGCGCCACCCAACTGACGAGTTGCGACCAGAATTGCGCATAGTGGTCCCAGCGCAGCCAGGCCAGCGAGCCCAAAGAATCGGGATCGCCCGCAAAGATCGCCGCGCGCCCGAGCTCGTACTGCCAGGCCGCGAGTAACGGGGCACTGACTTTACCCTTATGCGCGGTCAGCGGAACCGACGCGCCGTCCTTGGCCTCCGTCAGCGCAAAGAAGTCGACCGCGGGAATCTCGTTGGCGCCGAGCCCGCTCAGAATCGAACTCGCGCCGCTGACGTCGACTCGCGCATGCTCGTGCAGCTTGAAATCCTGAGCCTCGTGCGTCAGATGAACCAGCAGTTGCGGCAGCTTGGTAATATCCTCGACGCGATAGAAAACCCCGCCGGTGATCTGTGCGAAGTCCTGCAGCAGGCGGAGATTTTCGAGGTCGGGCCCGATTCTGACGGTGGAAACCGGCACGCCCTCCTTGGCCAGCGCCGCCATCAGCTCATCATGATCGTGATACTGGCGGTTAGTGTCGCCGTCGGTCAGCAAAATTATCTGGCGCACCGCGATGCCGCTTTGCAGGATTTCGCGCCGCGCAATTTCGAGCGCGTCTTTGAAGTCGGTGCCGCCGCCCGGCTGCAGGCGCTGGACGCGTCCCAGGACCTCCGCGCGGTCCTCGCCGAGCGGGCGCAGATGGCCCAGCACATAGGGGTCAGAGTCGAAGGCGATAACGCCAGCAAAGTCGGTGTCGTCGAGCTGGTTGAGCAGCGCCGTCGCGGCCTCCTTCGCGTAGCGGATGCGCTCGCCGTCGCGCACCGCCGGGAAACGTGAGTTGTAGCTCATCGAGTTCGAGCGGTCGATCAACAGATAGACCGCGATCGGCTCGCGCGATGGCGGTGGCGGCTGCGGCGCGAAGCTGATCGGTAGGACCTTCTCCAGCGGACCGTCATGAAAGGCGGTATCGCGCAGACTGTCGCCGACGACAATCAGGCCGCCGCCGAAATCGGCGACGTATCGATTCAGCGCCTGCTGCGCGTGCTCATCCAGCGCTTCGGCCGGCGCGTTGGCGACAATCACGGCCTGGTAATCCAGATAGTCCTGGGGCCGAATCGGCAACTCCCGCGGCGCCGCGACCGCGACCTGATAGCCGCGCAGCTTGAGCACCTGCGCGAGGCTCTCGGGCGGGGCGCCGGAGATTATCAGGACGCGCGGCGGCGCGCTCACGGAGATCGCCAATTCGGCCTGCGGATTCGTCACCACGAGGGGCGCCGGCGCCGTGATCGCCGCCTGCATCAGATAGGCACCGGAGCGCGCGATTCGGTAGGGCAGCCGAAAGCGGTTCAAACCCGGCAAAAGCGTAATCTGCCGCCCACCGACGACGGCGCCGTCGGCCAGCAGCTTCAGGCCGGCGACGGTCGGCTGCGGCGCTTCGCTCTCGACCTCGATCTGGAGCGAGAAGCTGCTGTTGGCGCGCACTGAAGCGGGCGCGGCGAAGCTCGTGATAGCGACGCGTCCCTGCGCCGACGGCGGCGGCGCGTCCGTATAGATGTGCACGCCCGCTTCGTCCAACGGCGCGATCTCGCCGCGCGCATCGCCCTGGGTTTCGATCCCGTCACTCAGCAGGACCAGGCGCTTCTCGTAAGCGCCTGAGAACAAGCCCGCGGCGGTGATCAATGCCCCGGCGATATCGGTGCCGCCGCCGTCCACCGCGGCCGCCTCGGGCGCGAGGATGCGCGGTTCGCTCAGCGGCGCGCGCAGTCGCGCGTCGCGTCCGAAGGCGACCAGGCCGAGGCGATCGCGCGGGTCCATCGCGCGGCGCAGCGCGCTGACCTGGCGCATCATCCAGTCATGCTGATCGGGCGCGATCGAGCGGGATTCGTCGAGCGCCACCACCAGCGCCATGCGCTGTGCGCTCCCACGCATAGGAATTTTCGCGCCCGCGAGCACCAGCACGGCCGCAGCGAAGGCCAGCAGACGCATCAGGGCCGACACCGCGGCGGCCAGGCGATAGTCGGTATCCATCGCGCGCCAGCCGGCCCACACGATCAGCGGCGCCGCGGCCAGCAGCCATAACATCAGCGGCCGCTCAAACATGGCTTACTCCCCAGCGCGCCGACCGCCGCGCCAGCAGCACGGATTCCAGCAGCAGAAGCAGGATTACGAGCGCGGCCAGCGGTGTCGTCTGCTGCACGACCTGGCTCTCGCGATGCATCCCGGCGGCCTCGATCATATGCGCCATATGCGCCGCAGGCGTGTCGGCGCCCGGCGCCATCGCCAGATCGGATTCTCCGGCGTCGTAGTAATTCGCGTAAATCGTGGTTGTCTTTTTGCCCGACTGCAGCGCGTAGCGACCCGCCTCGACCGCGCGGAAGCGCACCCGGCCGCTGCGATCAGGAATCAACTGACTCCGCGCACCGCTCGGCGTGAGCAATGTCGCCGGCGCAAAGGTGGCAACTGGCACAAAGTCGCCCGTCGCGACGACTCTGGCGTCAGTCGGCGCGGCGAGCAGCCGCAGCGTATCGATGGTCAGCAGCAGCGCGTCGAGCCGGTCGGGATCAAGCAGCAGATGATTGCGCACGTCGAAGCCGATTACCGCATTCGAGCCCCCGGGCGTGCGGCCGATTCCGGCAAGCACAAAGCTTGACGGATCGCCCGCGACGCCACCGAGCGCCAGCGGCTCCATCCAGGCCGGCAGCGCGAGCGCGCGCGTCGGGCCGAGCGTCACCGGGGTGGCGAGCGGCGGCGCGCCGGCGCGGCCGCGCAACTCCGCCTGCGCGATACTGCTGCCGACGACGCGCCCGCTCTCGCCGTTTGCGGGCGGAGGAAAGATCACGAACCGCGCCGCCGCATCGATCGCGGCCCCGCTGAAATCGTGGATCACGGCGAGATCGAACTTCTGCCCGGCGAGACTACTCAACGCCGCCGGCGTGGTATCAACGACCGTCACCCGATAGGCCGGATTCACCGCCAGCAGGATGCGCGCGAGGTCGTCGCGCGTGGCGTTGTCGGGCGAGACCACGAGCGCCCGCGCCGGCGCGACGCTCGGGGCGAGCGCATAGCGCTCATTGTCGGCGCTCAGGCCGTCGGCGGTCATGATCCGCGCGCGCACCATGCCGCCTTGCGCCAGCGGCCCGAAGCCCACCATCGCCGCCGCCCGCGGGTCGAGAATCAGCGTGGAATGAAAGACTTCGCGGCCGGCCGCATCGATCACCAGTTCACATGGTTGCGCGCGCGCCGAGAAATTCCGGATTAGCGCGTGGCCCTGCGAGCTTTTCGGCGTCCCCGGATCGAGTGAGACCAGCGCCAGGTTCTCGACCGGCCCGCCGATCAGATGGATCGCGACGGCGGCGTGCGCACGCGCGTCGCGCAGCAGCTCGGGGGCCGGCTGATGGTCGGTGAAGAGATCAATTTTCGCCGCGCCATTGGCGTCGATCAGGGCGGCGCTCAACGCCGCCGGCCGCGGCGCCACCGCGACCGGCGTAAGCGCGAGGATCGCGCTGCGCAGCTCCGCCCCACGCCCGGCCGCGGCGCGAATAAGCTGCGCATCCAGCGCGTAGCCGATAACACTGAACTCGCGGCCGGCCGGCGCACTGTCGATCAGCGCCAGCGCCGCCTGTCGCGCTGCGTCAAGGCGACTCGTGTCGCTCTCCCGCGCGTTCATCGCTGCGCCCAGATCGAAGACCAGCGCCTCGCGTACCACCCGACTCGCGGGCTTCGGCTCCCGGAGATAGAAACCCGCCGCGGCCAGGGTTAGCGCCGTCAGCGCCGCCGCTTCGAGCCAGAAGAGCGCATCGACGCGCAGGGTGCGGCTGCGCGCGACCGGCGCCGCCGCCTCCGCAAACAGCTCGAGACTCGAGACCGTGATCGTCGGCCGCGCCCGCGCGCGCAAATAGATCGCTACCAGCGCCGCCAGGCTCAAGCCCAGCAGCAGGTTCAGCGGCTCGAGCAGACCCATCACTAGATCAGTCCTCCGAGACGCGGAAATTCGCGCAGGATAATCTCGTCCGCCGCCTCCGCGCCGAAGGCCTCGGCGTAGGTGATCCCGCGGCTGGCGCAAAATGCGCGCACCCGATTAGCATGAGCCGTCGCCCGCGCACGACAGGCCGCCGCGGCGGCCGGCCCCAAGGTCACTTCGCGGGTCGCGCCGCTTTCGCAATCGCGAATCCGGTAGGCCCCGGGCGGATAGTCGCCCGCCATCTCCTTCGTGCCCATGACATGAACGACTTTGACTTCATGATGGGCCGCGCTTAAGTCTGCCAGCGCAGTTTCGTAATCCGCCGCGGCGACCAGAAAATCCGAGATGACAAAGACCATCCCCGGCGCGCGCCGTTCGTTGAGCAGCGTGCCGACCGCCGCGGCCATCCTTGTCTCCCCGCCGGCCGCGAGGCCCGTCACGAACGGCCGCAGTTCGACGTAGGATTCCTGGCGCCGGTAAAAGCGCGTCGTCTCGAGCCCCGCCGCCGACGCCCGCCGGCCGAAGGCCGCCAGCCGCACCGGATCGTTTTTACTCATCGCCACGTAAGCGAGGCCGGCGCCAAGCAGCCGCGCCAGCCCGAACTTGTCGTCACGCTCCGGAATCCCCATCGACGCGCTGGCGTCGAGCAGCACGCTGACCTCGACGTGGCGATCGGCACGAAAGGTGCGGATCGTCAGATCGTCGAGGCGGGCCAGCGCATTCCAGTCGAGGAAGCGCAGATCGTCGCCCGCCGCATATTCGCGATAATTTTCCGGTTCGATCCCGGCGCCTTGCGCGCGGCCAATCACGCGGCGGCCGGCGCGGCGGGTGCGCGCGCGCGTCGCGCTCAGGACCAGGCCGTCCAGCTTGCGCAGAAATTCCGCTTCGAAGGCGCGCTGCTCGAGCATCGCAAAATTGCCCTTAGCTGCGCGTCGGCCGCACCGCTTTGACCACTTCCGCGACGATCCGCGCCGCATCGACGTTGTCCGAGTGCGCCGCGTAATTGAGCATGATCCGATGCTCCAGCGCGGCCGGCGCCACGCGATCGACATCGTCGTAGGCGATATTGGCGCGGCCGTCGAGTAGGGCGCGCACCTTGGCGCCCAGAATCAACGCCTGCGCCCCGCGCGGACTCGAGCCGAAGCTGACGTAGCGCGCGACCGCATCGACGGCGACGGTTGACGGCGTCTCGCCCATCACGTGCGCATTCGGCGGCTGCGTCGCACGCACCATCCGCGCGGCGTAACGCTCGATCTGCGGCGCCGCGATCACTTCGCGCACCAGCCGCTTGAGCCGCTCGAGCGCCGCCGGCGCCTCGGCCGCCGGGAACACCGGCTCGATCACAGCTTCCTCCGTCCGCGTCGTCGAGCCGATAATTTTGACCATCTCGTCTTCGGCCGGATAGCCCAGCCGCACCTTGAAGAGAAAACGATCGAGCTGCGCCTCGGGGAGCGGATAGGTGCCTTCCATTTCAAGCGGATTGAGCGTCGCCATTACCAGGTAGGGCGGCGGCAGCGGATAGGTCACGCCGGCGACCGTCACCTGCAACTCGGCCATCGCTTCGAGCAGCGCCGATTGCGTCTTCGGCGTCGCGCGATTGATCTCGTCGCCGAGCAGGATATGCGCAAAGACCGGCCCCGGTTGAAAGGCGAATTCGCGCCGCCCGTCCGCGCCCGACAGGATCACGCGGGTACCCGTGATATCGGCCGGCATCAGATCGACCGTGAACTGGATGCGGTTGAACGAGAGATTGAGCGCCAGCCCGAGCGCCTTGACCAGCGTGGTCTTGCCGGTGCCGGGCACGCCCTCGATCAGCACATGGCCGCCGGCAAAAAAGGCGCTGAGCAACTCCTCGATCGCCTGCTCGTGCCCGACGATCGCCTTGTGCACCTCAGCCTGGATGCGCCGGAAAGTTCCGGCGAAATCAGCCACCGTGGGCGTCTGCAGCCCATTCACTGGTTGGGTTTCATTCATCGTTCAAACACTTTCTTGAGCGTCATCTGATCCTCCGGTGGCGCCGCCGCGCGCGCCAGCGGCTCATCGGGGAACTGTTGCGAACTCAGCGGCACGCGCACCTTGGGCGGGATATAGGCCGGCGCGCCCTTGCTCGAGGCCTCGTCGGACGGTACCGCGTCGATCGCGATTTTGAAGCTGTCGCTGCCGAGCTCCTGCGCCTCGGGCGGGCCGAACAGATGGGCGGGATCGGAACCGGCGCCATGACTGGAACCGCCGCCCCCGCTGTCGCCGCCCAGCGGCGTCCCGGCCGCGGGCTCGCCGGCCCCGCCGCCGCGCTTGTCCGCGCCCGGCTGATAGGGCGCCGCCGCGCCATTCTGCGCCAGTTGATCGGCCTGCTCGCCCGGTAGCGCGACCACCGGCGGTTGCCGATCGGGATTACCCGCCGCGCCGTTGGAATTCGCGCTCTGGCCCGGCGCACCCGCATTCGGATTCGAATGGCTCACGCCGGGAGCGCCTGCGCGGCCCGGTGGATGGGCCTGCGCGAGCTGCGGCGGCGGGTTCAGCGCGTTCGGCGACGCCGGATTACTCGACTTCAAATGAATCGTGGAGAGCGGCAACGGATTACGTCCGGTCACCTGATCCTGAAGATTGCCGGCCAGCTTGCGCGCCTTGTCCATCCAGTTCGACACCCGGCCTTGCTTCGCCTGTGCAATCTTGGCTTCGAGCTGGCGCAGCGTCTTGGCGTCGGCCACGACCCGCCCGTTGGGTTTGACCGCAGGATCATCCGGAAGCACTTCGAGATCGCCGATATCGGCGGTGATATCGGGCGGCGGCGCAAGCGCGCCGCGCGATGGCAGGTGCGCGTAAAATCTCAGCGCCGCAGTCAACGCGACGATCGCGAAGCCGACCACAATCGGCGCCAGGATCGCCCGCGACACCCAGCGCGGCTCAATCTGCGCGGGCTCAAAGCGGCTCCGCAGGCCGTAAGTGTCTTCGACCAGGTAGGGCCAGAGCGCAGAGCGTGGCGGGGTTTCCGCCAACGCCATCACCGTCGCCAGCCGCCCCTTCAAATCCGCGCGCTCATCGGCAATCAGCGCCGCGCGCGTTGGATTAGCGCCCTGGCGAAGCGCTGCCCGCGCCGCGCGCATCGCGAGCAGCAACGCGGCTACGCTGACAATCGCGCCGACAATCAGGAAAGCGAGCGGATTCAGGAGCGCGGCCAGAACAAAAATCGCCGCGGCCGCGCCAATCAGAATCGCCAGCGTGATAAACAGCCAGTATTGAATCGCGAGCAGGTTCAGCCGCGTACGGATCGCCTTAATCTGGAACAGAATCAGCCAGAGTTTCTGCTCGTCGCGTCGGTTTTCCGCCACTGGATGCTTCTGTCAGAGGATCGAATTTGTGACTAGGTAAGCTTTGACATTAATTAAGCGATTCCAGCCACGCAACGATAATTCTGCTTACCACAGGCTTAGACGCTGCCGGCGTCAATTCGGTCCAATTAGCGATTGAACAGCGTGACCTGCACCAGATACGCGAGCGCACTACGCGCGGATTGCGGATCACTAATCAAGAATCTTGACGCAGCTCGCAGACTCGCCTGCTCGCTCCGCGCGGCAGCCGCGCTCCGCTAGCGTGAGCGTTAGAACTGCCAGCCCACGATCGACTTAATAAAGGTCCCGTTGCTGGCGTGCGTCAGCCCGATACCCACGCCGAGATTCAGTTCGAGCGACGCGAGCAAGGGCAGATTCAGCGCCGGCACGATAAAGTGCTGCTGGCGCTGCACGCCCGGCAGATGCGTCAACGCGCCCATATCCCCATAGTACTCCACCCCGGGTTCGAGCCAGCGAAAAACCTCGTACGTGAGCTCTCCCGACGGCGCGAGCGTCATCCCCCGATGGGTCCCCGGGCCCTCGAACGGCTTCTCGAAAGCGAAGTTCGCGATCAGCGTGAATTTCCCGAAGTTCGCCTCGGCGATTGGCCGTAGTTCGAGCGAGAGCGGATCCTCCTCCGCCGCGCGCCGCATGTAATCGAGCTCGATATTACCGCCCAGACGAATCGGCCAGTCGTCTGTCGCGGCGACGCCGAAGTGCATCTTCGTGCGGCTGCCGGCGTACTCGTAGTTGCCATTATCGAGCTTGGCCGTGCACAAATACTGTCCGACCTCGATATGCGGAGTCAGGCCATAGGATGCCTCGACGGTTTCGTGAATCTCGTAAGGCCTAATCTCCTTATGGGCCTCAGCGCCCGTTGCCGTCGTCACGCTGTTGGAATGCAGTTCGAGTTCGAGCGTCTGCGGCGGCGTCGTCTCGGTCGGATAGATCTGGATTTCGTAGAAATCGATCGCGCGCGCCGGCGCGGCGATCAGCAGAATCGCCGCGGCAACAATCAACGCAATCGCGTTATTTAATTCCGGCGTCATCGAGCACGCCCAGCGCGAGCGCCGACCAGTCCATCTCTTCACGCCCCTGCGCCAGCCCGGCGATAATGCGCTCGCGCAGCATTGCCGCCAACGGCATCGGCACGCGCGCCGCCCCGGCGGTTTTCAGCACCAGTTCGACATCCTTCAGCCCCAGCGGCAGTTTGAAGCCCGCCGGCAGATGACGCTTCGATGCGATCATCTCGCCATAACGTTGATAGACCGGGGCGGCGAACAGCGTCTTGGTCAGCATTTCAGCGACCTGTGCGCGATCGACCCCGCTCTTCTCGGCCATCGCGAAGGCCTCCGCCATCGCCTCGATCGCCGCCGCGATCAGGAAATTGCCGCAGAGCTTGGCGACATTCGCCGCGCCCGGCTCCTCGCCGAAATCGAAGATCGCACGCCCCATCGCTTCGAGGAGCGGACGGATGTGCGCCTTCGCCTCCGCGGGTCCCGACGTGCAGACCACGAGCTGACGCTGCTCGGCGTTCTCGGGACGGCCGAAGACCGGCGCGGCGACGTATATATTGCCGGCCTCGAGATGAATCCGCGCCAGGCGGCGCGCAGTGGCCGGCGCGATCGTGCTCATAGAAATGTGGACGCCTCCCGCGCCCAACCGGGCCGCCAGCCCGCCCTCCCCGACCACGACACTTTCGACCGCGTCGTCATCGGCGAGCATCGTGATCGCGACCCCGCCCGTCACGGCGACCTCCGCCGCCATTGCCGTCGCGGTCGCGCCACGCGCCGTCAACGCCGCGGCCTTCGCCGCAGTGCGATTCCAGACGCGGAGTTTGAAGCCGCCCACGAGCAGGTTGCCCGCCATCGGAGTGCCCATCGCTCCCAATCCGATGAAACCGACTTCCTCGTTCATCTTTTACCTCGATTTGACGACGCCGGTCCGCGGACACCATTGCGCGACCGGACAGCGCGAACACCATGGCGAGACCGGCTGGCACAGCGTCTGGCCGAAGGCGACCAGCAGCGAGTTGTATTCCAACCAATAACGGCGCGGCAGGACCTCGCGCAAGGCCGCCTCGGTATGGTCGGGCGTGCGCGTCTTGACCAGGCCCCAGCGATTCGAGATCCGATGAACATGCGTATCGACGCAGATTCCGGCGCAGCCGAAAGCCTCCGTCACGACCAGGTTTGCGGTCTTGCGGCCGACCCCCTTGAGCGTCAGCAGATCGTCGATGCGATCCGGCACCTGACCGCCGAATCGGTCCATCAAGTCGCGGCAGATGCCCAGCACTACGCGCGCCTTCGTGCGATAGAAGCCCACCGGATAGATCAGCCGCGCGATCTCTTCCGGCGTCAGTTGCAGCATCGCCGCTGGGGTGTCGGCGCGGGCGAACAGGCGGGGCGCCGCCACCGCCGTCGTTTCATCCTTGGTCCGCAGGCTCAGGATACAGCCGATCAGCGTCAGGAAGGGATCGCGCTTCTCCGCCGCCATCAAAGTCAGCACCGGCGCGTTCCAGCCGGGCGCGGCCCGCCGCAAGCGCCTCAGGAGCCGCCCGACCGTCGCGCCCGTAACCGGCGCTGCATTCGCCGTCTTGACCGCTGCTTGCGCCATCGCGCCGTTTTTAACGCGAAACCGCGGACAAAGCGATTGACCCGCCGGGCGATCGGCGCTAAGTACCCGCCAGACAGCGCACCGCGTGAAGGGCACGGAGCGTCGCGCGAGAGAGGGAATGTCTGTCAAGGGTGAAAGCCTTCAGTTTGGCCGCGGCGCGATCAGAAACTTGTGGAGCACTAGTAAAGGCGCGCTGCGCGCCGGAACGAGCAGGTGAGTCTGCGAGCTGCGTTACAAATGTTTCACGTGAAACATCTTGTCATCGTTCAGGCAGCACGCCGCTCCATTGTCGCGGCTTTCGCTCAGCCTGGTGGAGTGCCGGTCTCCGGGCACCGAAACACGTGTTTCGCGTGAAATATTTTTTCGCCGCCCAGGCATCACTGGTTCCGACGGAGTGAATGCGATGGAAATCGGGAAGCTGGGTGCGTTTTGTTTCATGGATGCGATGGCTGGGCCGGAAAGCCTCGCGTTTTGCCGCCGGGTCGAGCGGATGGGCTACAAGGTCCTCTGGTCGCCGGAGGCTTGGGGGCGGGAGACCTTCGCGCATGGTGGCTACCTGCTCGGGCGCACCGACAGTCTGATTTACGCAACCGGTATTGCCAACGTCTGGGCGCGCGATCCGATGACCATGGCTGCGGCGGCCAAAACACTGGCCGAAATCGCACCCGACCGCTTCATCCTCGGTATCGGCGTGAGCCATCGCTCGTTGGTCGAAGATCTGCACGGGCACCCGTACGCCAAACCTTTCAGTTATCTGAGCGACTATATTCCGCGGATGAAATCGGCGTTCTACAACGCTGTCGCGCCGAAAGTCGAGCCGCCGCTGGTGATCGCGGCGCTGCATCCCAAATCCCTGGGCCTGGCCGCGCGCGAGGCGCAGGGCACACATACCTACCTGTGTCTTCCGCCGCATACCACGCAGGCGCGCACCCTGATGGGCCCCGATAAATGGGTTTGCGCGAGCGTGACTGCCATTCTCGAACGGGACGCCACCAAGGCGCGCGCGCGGGCCCGCGAGCATCTGAGCTTTTACGCCAACCAGGATAACTATCGCCGCATCTTGATCGCCCAGGGCTTCGCTGCGGCGGATTTCGAGCATGGCGGCAGCGATCGGCTGATTGATGCGGTGATCGCGTGGGGCAGCGAGGATAAGATCAAGGAGCGGATCGACGCTCATCTGGCGGCCGGCGCGAATCATGTCTGCCTGCTGCCGTTACGAGGCGACCATGTTTCACTGCCGGATGAGCGCGTGCTGGAAGCGTTCGCTCCGCGCTGAAGGCTTCGATTGAGAAGTGCAGCGTACCTTCGGCGTTACGCAAGAGCGCGACACACTAACGGAGCGCGGTTGCCGCGCGGAGCGAGCAGGCGAGTCCGCGTGCTGCGTTTCAAAATGTTTCGCGTGAAACATTTTGTTAAGCGATCGTGCAGGAGCGCGACAACGGAGGGCGCTGTTCTAATTTCACAGAGATTGCCCTAATTCGGACGGTGCCCAACGGAGTGTACTCTCCGGACGGTGAAACAGGTGAAAAAATGGAAGAACTCGACAAGGAATTTTTGCTCGATCTTTACCACACGATGGTCCGGATCCGGCTGTTTGAGGAGCGGGTTCGCGACCTCGCCTTGAAAAACGAGATTCCGGGCTTCGTCCACGTCTCGATCGGCGAGGAAGCCAGCGCGACCGGCGTCTGCGCGGCGCTGCGCGACAGCGATCGCATAACTTCGACTCATCGCGGGCACGGCCATCTGATCGCCAAGGGCGGCCGCCTCGACCGCATGATGGCGGAGCTGTACGGCAAGCGCGGCGGCTACTGCAAGGGCAAGGGCGGCTCGATGCATATTGTCGACTTCGCCCTGGGCATCCTCGGCGCCAACGGCATCGTCGGCGCGGGACTGCCGATCGCGACAGGCTCGGCGCTCGCCGCCGTGGTCGCGGGCCGCGACGACGTCACCGCCTGCTTCTTCGGCGACGGCGCGTCCAACGAAGGGACGTTTCACGAGTCACTCAATCTGGCGGCGGTCTGGAAACTGCCGGTGGTCTTTATCTGCGAAAATAACGGCTTTGGCGAATTCACGCCCGCGCAGACCGTGACCTCGGTCCGCGACATCGCGCAGCGCGCGCAGGCTTACGGAATCCCGGGCCTGATCGTCAATGGTAACGACGTTGTCGAGGTCTATCGTTACGCCCTCGAGGCGGCCGCCCGCGCGCGCGCCGGTGACGGCCCGACCCTGCTCGAATGCAAGACCTATCGATGGGAAGGCCACGTGGTCGGCGAGCAGGCCTTTCTCGGAGCCAACACCTATCGCGAGCAGGCGGAGATCGACGAGTGGAAGGCGCGCTGCCCGCTGATTCGGTTTCGCAAGTTTGCTGAGACCTCCGGACGGATCGGCGCGTCGGAGCTCAAAAAGATCGACGAAGAGACCGCGACGGAGCTTGAAGCGGCGGTCGCCTTCGCGCGCGAAAGCCCCTTGCCGGATGCAGCGGAAGTTACCGAGGACCTCTACGCATGAGTTGCCGATTCATGCCGCTTGCCGAAAACGGAGCAGCCCGATGGCACTAACGACGTTCGTCCAGGCAATCAACCAGGCGCTCTTCGAAGAGATGGAGCGCGATCCCCTGACCTTTGTGATGGGTGAGGACGTGGTGCTGAGCGTCTTTGGCGCGACCAAGGGGTTGATTGATAAATTCGGCGCGACCCGAGTGCGCAACACGCCGATCGCCGAAGCGGGTTTCGTCGGCGCCGCGGTCGGCGCTGCGATGGCCGGGACGCGGCCCATCTGCGAAGTCGAGTTCGCGAGTTTTTTCTATTGCGCCTTCGATCAGGTCTGCAATCAGGCCGCCAAGCTGCGTTACATGTCGGGCGGACAGGCGCGGCTGCCGATCACTTTCCGCACCGTGTACGGCGCGATGGGCGGCGCGGCGGCGCAACATTCCGAAACCGTCTATGCGCAGTTCCTGAGCGTGCCGGGAATCAAAATCGTCGTGCCGTCGGGGCCGTCGGACGTTAAGGGGCTGCTGAAGAGCGCGATCCGCGACGATAATCCGGTCATCGTTTTCGAGCACGGCGGCCTCGGCCGCCTGCGCGAGGAGATTCCCGCGGGCGATCATCTGGTGCCGCTGGGAAAAGCCGCGGTGAAACGCGCCGGCGACAACGTCACGGTGGTCGCGATCGGCGCGATGGTGCCGAAGGCGCTCAAGGTCGCCGACAAGCTGGCCAAGGAAAATATCAGCGTTGAAGTCGTCGATCCGCGCACGCTGGTCCCGCTCGACGAAGAGACGATTCTCACCTCGGTCGAAAAGACCAATCGCGCGATCGTCGTCGACGAGGGTCATCTGCGCGGCGGCGCGGCGACCGATATCGCGGCGATGATCGGGGAGAAGGGTTTCGACTTTCTCGACGGTCCGGTGCGGCGCGTGACCTCGCTTGACGTGCCGATTCCATTCAGCCCGCCGCTCGAAAAGGCCGCGATCGCGGACGAGGCGCGCATCGAAGCGGCGATTCGTGAATTGATTGGCCATGAGTAGATTTTTGATACATTAAGTAGAGAGCGGGTTTTCGCGGCGGGCCGGTTAACGATCTACTTTTCGAGGCCGATCAGCGATCAGTACGATGGCGATTGAAGTTACCATGCCCAAATTCGGCCTCACGATGCATGAGGGAACGATCCAGCGTTTTTTCAAGGCGGCAGGTGATTCGGTAAAGGCGGGCGAACCGCTTTACGAGGTCGAGACCGAAAAGGTCCTGTATGAGGTTGAAGCGCCGGCATCGGGTATCCTGGCAGCCTGGATGCACGAGGAAGGGGCGATTGTCGAATGCGGCGGTGTGGTCGCGCTGATCGCTGCGCCGGGTGAGAACGCGGCGGCGCTCGCCGCGCGACCTGCCGGTATCGCGTCAGGCGCCGCCTCGCGCCCGGTTTCTGCTCCAGTGGCGGTAGCGCCCGTCGGCACAGATGGACGCGACGGCGATGACGGTACGGGGGCTGCTGATGGCCGACGCGCGGTGAGTCCAGTGGCGCGCAAGCTGGCGGCGCAGCTTGGTGTCGACCTTGCGCGGCTGACCGGTACCGGTCCTGGCGGCCGGATCACCCGCGAAGATGTCGAGCAGGCGGCGCGTCATCCTGTCAGCGCCATCGCCGCCGGCACGACGCCTCCTGGAGCCCTCGCCAGCGCTGCGCCAGCGGCGTCGTCCAGCGGCGCGGATAATTCCGCATCCCCGAGCGAGGCCAAGCCGCGCTTGCGCAGCACCCCGATGCGCGGGATGCGCAGGACGATCGCCGCGCGGATGCATCAGAGTCTCCGCGAAACGGCGCAACTTACGATCACTACTGAAGCGGACGTAAGCGCGGCGGTCGAGCTGCGGGCACGCCTGACGCGCGAATTCGATTTCACCTACACCGACTTGCTGATTCATGCGGTTGCGCGAGCCCTCACGCGCCATCCGCGGATGAACTCGCGGCTGGCCGATGACGCGATCATTTCGCTTGTCGAGGTGAATATCGGGATGGCGGTGGCGCTCGACGAGGGCTTGATCGTGCCGGTGATTCGCGCGGCTGATCGCAAGGAGCTGCGGACGATCGCGGCTGAGACGAAGGACCTAGGCGAGCGCGCGAAAGCGGGCAAGCTTAAGATCGAGGACGTGAGCGGCGGCACCTTTACGATCACCAATCTGGGCGGTTTCGGCGTCGATGTGTTCACGCCGATCCTCAACCTTGGCGAGACCGGCATTCTTGGCGTCGGGCGGATCGTCGAGAAGCCAGCGGTCTATCGAGGCGAGATCGCGCGGCGCTCGATGGTCGCGCTGTCGCTGACGTTTGACCATCGGATCATCGATGGTGCTCCGGCCGCGGCTTTCCTGCAGACCGTTATCGATGTCTTTAACTACGGCGATCGCTGAGCGTCGCCGCGCCGGGCTCAGTCTCGCGGTCCTGGTGGCCGGAATGTTCGCGGCCGGGGGGGCAGCGCGGGGGGCCTCGCGCGAGGCCAGGCCCACACCCGGTCCCAGCCCGCAATCGATCGGCGGGCTGGTCGAGCGCGCGCCGTCGCCGCGGCCGTTCGATTATTCGCGGCTGAGCACGGAGGCGACCGAACTGCTATCGCGCGAGATCCGGATCGATACGACCAACCCGCCTGGCGACGAGCTGGCGGCGGCGAAGCTGATCAAGGAAAAGTTCCTGGCCGACGGCATCCCGGCGACGGTCTGGGAGCCGGCGCCCGGCCGGGGCATAGTCGCGGCGCGCCTGCACGGCACCGGGCATCACAGTGCGGCGGTGGTGCTGTTGAGCCATCTCGACGTCGTGCCGGCCAATCCCAAGGAATGGGCGGCGCCGCCCTTTGCGGGCGCGGTTCGCGACGGCGCAGTTTGGGGCCGCGGTGCGATCGACGACAAAGGTCCGGGCGTGATCGAGCTGATGGCGATGCTTGCGATCAAGCGTTCGGGCCGACTGCTCGATCGCGACGTCATTTTCCTCGCGACCGGGGACGAGGAGACCGGTGGCCGCTACGGTGCGGCCTGGCTGGTCGAGCACGAGCCCGATGTATTTGCCGACGCGGCTTATCTGATCAATCAGGGCGGCAGCATCATGACGCGGCCCAACGGACGCCGTTACTATGGCGTGGCCGTGACGGAAAAGACCCCGCTCTGGATCCGCCTGACGGCGGCGGGTGTCGAAGGCGAAGGCGCGACGCCGCCGGCAGAAACCACGGTCACGCACCTGGTGGCGGCGCTCCAACGGGTCACCGGCTATCGCGCCCAAATTCGCATCATCGATCCGGTGCGGGACTACTACAAGGCGCTCGCGGAACTCGATGGCGGACCGCCGGCGTTGCGTGATCTGGGCCGCGCGCTGCGCGATGATCCGAAATTCGCGCTGCAGTTCGTGGCGACGCCGCGCAACAACGCCTTGGTGCGCGATACATTCACGCCCACCGTGCTTCACGCGAGTTCCACGATCAACCTCATCCCGGGCCGCGCCGGCGCGGAGATTGACGGCCGTCTGCTGCCGGGCGACGATGCGGCGGCAGTCGTCGAGAACTTGCGCAAGGCAATTGCCGATAACTCGATCCGGTGCGACGTCCTGCTGAATTTTCCGGCAGCGACGTCGCCGCGCAACACCCGGCTGATGACGGCGATCGAGAAAGTTGCCGCGCGCGATCATGCGGTGGTCGTGCCGATGATGCTCGCTGATTTTACAGATAGTAACTATTTTCGCCAGAAAGGCTTGATTGCTTATGGCTTCACGCCGATCGGGCTGACCTCGGCTGAGGAAAAAAGCGTGCACGGCGTCAACGAGCGGATGCCGGTCAAGGAGCTTAACAACGGCATCCGGCGGATGGTCGAGCTGCTCGAAGCCGTCGCACATTAGCCTGTCGGGAATCGACAGAATGTACTACAAGCTCGGAAATACAGAGTCGCGAGATGGAGGTGGAAGCAATGGCAAATGTGCTCGAAGGTAAAATCGCGCTGATCACCGGATGCAGCAGCGGCATCGGCCGCGCGACCGCGATCGCATTCGCCGCCGCCGGGGCCGTGGTGACTTGCGCCGACGTCGATCAGAAAGGCGGTGAAGCCACGGTGGCGATGATTCGGGAAGCGCGTGGCAAGGCGGAGTTTGAGCAAACCGACGTGACCGACGCGAATCAGGTACAGGGGCTGGTTAACCGGATCGTGGCGGCGCATGGGCGGCTGGATTGCGCCTACAACAATGCCGGTATCGAAGGCGAGGTGATCGAGACGCACGAGGCTTCCGAGCGGAACTTCGATCGCATCATGGCGGTCAATGTCAAGGGCGTATGGCTGTGCATGAAGTACGAAATCCGCCAGATGCTCAAGCAGGGCGCGGGCGCGATCGTAAACACCGCGTCGCTCGCCGGCTTGGCGGGTTTTCCTGCGTTGCCCATCTACGTCGCGAGCAAGCATGCGGTCGTCGGCTTGACCAAGAGCGCGGCGCTCGAGTGCGCCCAGAGCGGCATCCGGATCAATGCGGTTTGTCCCGGCCCGGTTGATACGCCGATGATGGAACGGATTGGCAACAATGAAGGGCGGCCGGGCCGCAAAGAGTTCGAGGCCTTTGTGCCGATGCGCCGCTATGCGACGCCCGACGAGATCGCGAGCACCGTGGTGTGGCTCTGCTCGAGCCAGTCGTCGTACATCACGGGCGTCGCGGTGCCGGTTGACGGCGGCATGATCGCCGGATGATCCGCCGGATAGTCCATGGCGGCTGCTGAAAGAGATTCCTCAACTGGAAATCTTGACGCAGCTCGCAGACTTCCCTCGGCTTCGCTCAGGACAGGCTGCCTGCTCGCTGCGCTTCTTTCGCTAGTTCGTCAGGCCGGGCGCGTCGCGAACTCCGGCATGATCTCGTTGACCAGCAGCTCGCCGGATTCGGGCGACGACGGGAAGACAATGTAATACGTCGTCCCGAGTTCCTCGATGCGCCCGCGCAGCTCGCGGCGGACTTCGTCGGGCGTGCCGGAGAGCAGGACGGGAGCGTTGCGCGCGGCCTCGGTGTTGGGGAAGCCCATCGCGGCGGCGGTGCGCGCGAGCGCGGCGTCAGCGTCACTCTTGCTGCGCGAGAGACTGACCATGCAGATGACGCTGAGCTCGACGGCGTCTTGTGCGCGGCCGGCGGCGGTCAGGAATCCACGGAGCATCGCGATGCGGCGCTTGAGCTCGGGCTTGTCGAACTTGACCGCGGCGGCGGGGTCCTGGACGAAATCCTTGCCATTGACGATCGGCGGGATCAGATTGACGATCTGCGCCTCAGCGGCGACCAGCTCCAGAATCTTGCGGCCCGAGCCGCCGATCATGATCGGCGGATGCGGCTTCTGCACGGGGCGGGGATTGTTGTAGGCCTTGTCGATCGAGAAGTAACGTCCGTGATAGGTCGGCGCGTCCTGCGTCCACATCGCCTTGATCAATTTGATCGCGTCGCCAAGCTGCGCGATGCGTTCGAGATTGCCCGGATAGGGATAATTGTGCGCGTCGTATTCGTTGCGCTGCCAGCCGGCGCCGACCCCCATGATTAGGCGTCCGCCGCTCAGATGGTCGAGGGTCGAGGCAATCTTCGCGAGCATCGGCGGCGGCCGGAAAGACATCGCGGTTACGGCCGGCGCGAGGCGGACGTTTTTCGTCACGGCTGCGATCGCGCTCAAGGTCGAGAAGCATTCGAGTTGCGGCGTTTCGGGCTTGGCCAGCGGCGAGAAAAAATGATCGTTGATCGAAACTGAGTAGAAGCCATGCGTGTCGGCCCATTCCGCCGCCGCCCGCGCCTGCGGAAAATCGCCGGTAGGTAAAAACAAGCCGAACTTGATGCTATGCATATGCGATGAACCTTTCGGACGCGGGCAGCGTCTCGCGGGACAGTTTCGTGTTGTTTAGCGGAGGAGCGCGCCGATGACCAGAGCCGCCGAAATACTCGATCAGGTGTGGGAGGCGCTCGGCGGCGCGGCGGCGCTGAGCGCGAACGTCCGATGCGACGGTGTTGGCGACCTGCCGTCGGCATTTGCGGTCAGCGATCTCGCGGCCGCGTCGGTCGGCGTCGCCGCGTTGTCTGTAGGCGAGCTGATCGCGGCGCGCCACGGCGCGGTACCCGCAATCGCAGTCGATCGGCGTTGCGCATCGATGTGGTTCTGGATCTCGATTCGCCCGCAAGGCTGGAGCCTGCCGCCCATCTGGGATGTGACCGCCGGGGACTATCCAACCGCCGATGGCTGGATCAAGCTGCACACCAACGTGCCAAATCATCGCTCCGCGGCGCTCGGCGTGCTGGGCGTGGCCGCGAGCAAGGAAGCGGTCGCAAAGGTGGTGCGTGGATGGCAGGCCAATCTCCTCGAGCAAGTGATCGTTGATCGCGGCGGCTGCGCGGCGGCGATGCGCTCGCTCGACGAGTGGTGCGTTCATCCGCAGGGTAGCGCGGTGGCGCGCGAGCCGCTGTTCCACGTCGAGGCCGGGAGCGCGGGACGGACTTGTGATTGGGCGATCGCGGCGGAGCGTCCGCTGGCGGGGGTCCGCGTGCTCGATCTGACGCGCGTGCTGGCCGGTCCGATCGCGACGCGCTTTCTCGCCGGCTTCGGCGCCGAGGTGCTGCGGATCGATCCGCCGGTGTGGGAGGAGCCGGCGATCGTGCCCGAGGTGACGCTGGGCAAGCGTTGCGCGCGGCTGGATCTCGGCAACGATCGCGATCGCGAAACCTTCACCAGTCTGCTGCGCAGCGCCGACGTGCTCGTGCATGGCCATCGGCCCGGGGCACTCGCACGCCGCGGCTTCGACTCAGCGCGGATGCAGGAACTCAGTCCCGGACTGGTCGAAGTGTCGCTGGACGCCTATGGCTGGAGCGGGCCGTGGGCGGCGCGGCGCGGGTTCGACAGCCTGGTGCAGATGAGCAGCGGGATCGCGGCCGAAGGGATGCGGAAAAACGGGAGCGCGCGTCCGACGCCGCTGCCGGTGCAGGCGCTCGATCATGCGACCGGCTATTTCATGGCGGCTGCGGCGGTGCGCGGTCTCACGCAGCGGCTGGCGACGGGTCTTGGCTCCGTCGTGCGGACCTCGCTGGCGCGCATTGGGGCTTTACTGATCGATCAATCGCGGGAGGATCGAACATCGGTCGCACTCGCGCCCGAGACCATCGACGACCTCGACGAGGCTCAGGAGGCGACGGCGTGGGGTCCGGCGCGTCGGCTCAAACCGCCGGTGGCGATCGCAGGCTCGCCGATGCGCTGGGCGCTGCCGGCAAGTCCGCTCGGCGCGGCTCCGGCGCGGTGGGTTAGTCGTCCCTAGAGGGACGCCGCACAAATCGATGTGATAGAGCGCTTCGCGTAGGTCCTTCGACACGGCTCGCGCTGCTCGCCGGCTCAGGATGACAAATCAGGTTTGTGCACGGTTCCTTAGCTGGTGCGGCGGGCGGCGACCGCGGTGCGGATCGCCGGGGCGATCGCGCTGAGCGGCGTGCCGGTGGGGAAGACGCCGGCGGCGCCGGCTTTTTCCAGCGGCGCAACGTCGTTCGGCGGGATGGTGCCGCCGACGAAGACCGCGACCTCGTCGGCGCGGCCGGCCTCGCGCAGTCCGGCGACGATCTTTTCAGTCAGCGAGATATGCGCGCCGGACAAAATGCTAAGCCCGATCGCATCGACGTCTTCCTGCAGGGCGGCGGCGATGATCTCGTTGGCGCTGCGGCGCAAGCCGGTATAGATGACCTCCATACCCGCATCGCGCAGCGCATAGGCGATGACCTTGGCCCCGCGATCGTGGCCGTCGAGCCCGGGTTTCGCGATCAGGATGCGGATCGCGCGCTCGGTCGCGGAGGCGCCAGAGGCTTGCGCGCTCACAGTCCCACCGGCTCCTGAAAGGTGCCGAATTCCGCGCGCAGGACGCCGACGATCTCGCCGAGGCTGGCGTAGGCTTTGACCGCGTCGAGAATCGGGTTCATCAGATTTTCCGAGCCGCGCGCGGCGTCGCGCAACTTCGCGAGCTTGGTCGCCACAGCCGCCGCGTTACGCGAAGACTTGATGCGGGCGAGCGACTCCCGTTGGTTCGCGCCGAGCGCCGGGTCGGACTGGTAAAGCTCCATTTGCGCGCGTTCGGGCTCCTCGCGCGTGAACTTGTTGACGCCGACGACCACCCGCTCGCCGTTCTCGATCCGCTGCTGATGGCGATAGGCTTCGACGGCGATTTCTTTCTGAATCAGCCCACTCTGGATGCTCGCGACCATCCCGCCCATCCGCTCAATCCGCTCGATGATCGCGCGGGCCTCCTGCTCGACCTTCTCCGTTAGCGCCTCGACATAATAGGAGCCGCCCAGCGGATCGACGACGCTGGGGACGCCGGTCTCGTAGGCGAGCACCTGCTGCGTGCGCAGCGCCAGCTCGGCGGTTTGCTCCGTGGGGATGGCGAAGGCCTCATCCCAGGCGGCGGTGAAGACCGACTGGACGCCGCCGAGCACCGAGGCTAGCGCCTGATAAGCCACGCGCACGATATTGTTCTGCGGCTGCTGCGCGGTCAGCGTGCTGCCGCCGCAGACCACGCCGAAGCGGAACATCATCGCGCGCGGATCGGTCGCGCCGAAGCGCTCCTTGAGAAAGCGCGCCCACAGGCGGCGGCCCGCGCGGTATTTGGCGACCTCCTCGAAGAGGTCGTTGTGCGTGTAGAAATAGAAACTGATGAGCTGGGCGAAGTCATCCACCTTGAGGCCGCGATCGACGCAGCGCTGGACGTAGGTCAGGCCGTCGGCGAGGGTGAAGGCCAGCTCCTGCACCGCCGTTGCGCCGGCGTCGCGGAAGTGTGCGCCGGCCACACTGATTGGATTGAAGCGCGGCGCGTGCGTCATGCAATGCTCGATGGTGTCGACGATCAGCCGCAACGATGGCTCGGGCGGAAAAATCCAGGTGCCGCGGGCGGCGTACTCCTTGAGGATGTCGTTCTGCACGGTGCCCGCGATCTTCGCGGCCGGCACGCCCTGACGCTCGGCGACAACGAGATACATCGCGAGCAGGATCGCCGCGGTCGAGTTGATCGTAAACGAGGTGCTGACGCGATCGAGCGGAATACCCTCGAAGAGCGTCTCCATGTCGGCGAGCGTGTCGATCGCGACGCCGACGCGGCCGACGTCGTCGATCGCCTCGGGATCGTCGGAATCCATGCCGAGCTGGGTCGGTAGATCGAGCGCGACGGAGATGCCGGTCTGGCCCTGTTCGAGCAGCCACTTGTAGCGCTGATTCGATTCGCGCGGCGTGCCGAAGCCGCTGTACTGGCGCATCGTCCAGAGCCGCCCGCGATACATCGTCGGCTGCACGCCGCGAGTGAAGGGGTATTTCCCGGGCTCTCCGATATCCGCGCGCGAGTCGAGGCCGCGGATACTCTCGGGCGTGTAGAGAACGTCGAGATCGATGCCGGAGCCGGTCTCGGCAGGTGGAATCGCGCGCGCTTTGCCGTTGCTAGGTGAAGGTGCAGCGGCGCCGTTCGCGCCATTCTTGCCGGCGCCCGCGGAGGCGGTCGCACCCGCAGTTGAAGCGGCGGTGGGGTCGAGATCTTTTGCCATCGAAACTTACCTGTTGTCTGAATTAGCGGCCTTTGAAGCGGGGCTCGCGGCGCTCCTTGCGCGCGTCGAGCGCCTCCTGATGGTCCTCGGAAATCCAGGTTTGTGCAAAGAGATCGGCCTCGAAAGCGCGCGCCTGCTCGTCATCGGCGGCGGCGTCTTCGTTGACCATCCGCTTGATCGCCCGCACCGCCATCCGTGGATTGGACGCGATCGTGCGCGCGAGCTGCTCAGCCGTTGCGAGCACCTGAGCGCTCGCTACAACCTGATCGGCGAGCCCGATGCGGCCGGCCTCGGCGGCGTCGATCAACTCGCCGGTGAGGAGCAGCGTCAGCGCCCGGGCGCGGCCGACGAGCCGGACGAATCGGCGGCGTCCGCCCCATGCGGGCGTGATTCCGAGATTGACCTGCTTGAAGCCGAAATGGGCGCGGTCGCTGACGATCCGGATGTCGCAGGCGAGCGCGACTTCACATCCGCCGCCGAGGCAATCGCCGTTGATCGCGCCGAGCACCGCGACCGGCAGCGCGCGCAGCCGCGCCGTGATGAGCTGCATCCGGCGCGACATCGCGACCGCGGCCTCGTAGGTGGTGATGCGCTCGAAATCCTTGAGGTCGCCGCCGGAAACGAAGCTGCGATCGCCTGCGCCGGTAAGGATCAGCACAGCGACCGAAGCGTCGGCCTCGAGCCAATCGAGGACGCGTTCGATTTCCGCCATGGTCGCCAGGCTGACGGCGTTATGCACCGCGGGCCGGTTGATCGTGAGTGTCGCGACCCCGCCGTTCTCAACGAAACGCAGGTATGCGAGAGGGCCCAGCGGCTCGTGGACTGCGGCGGCGACGAGGTCGGAAGCAGGATTGATCGGACTCAGCTCGATTGCCATTGCGAACTTCTACACGAGAAAGGTCAGGTTATCGATGTACTCATCGTTGTTCACGAGCAGCACTTTTTTGTAGAACATTTTGAAATCGCCGCCGTCGCGCCGCAGCTTGTGGGTCGAGCGCCCGATGAAGACGTCCTGCCTGCCCCGCCGGACCTCGCCTAGCACGAAGTTCGAGTGGGTGGTTATTTCGCCGTTGGCGCCCTCCTCGATTTCGATATTGGAGACGACGCGCCGCAGTCGTGAGGGCGGCGACTGGGCATGGGCGTTGCCGCTTTGCAAACGGTGGATGCGGGCCTCGAGACGCTGGCGATTGTCATAGACGGTCGAGACCTGCCGCGTCGGATCGATGTCGTCGGCGCCGGCGGGAACCCAGTAGAGGGCGTCTTGATCCCACAGCGCGAACCACTCCGCATAGGCGTTTTCGTCCATCAGGCGCGCTTCGCGATAGAGGAAGCTCTCGACTGCGCGAAGGTCAACGGCGGCGCCAGGTTCGATCGCCACGCGCGCTCTACCTCGCGCGAGCCGCGACCCCTGCCGGGGCGCGACGCGCTCGTACCGCCGCCGGCCCACTCTGCGACATCACTTTCTTGTAGTGCGCGAAGATGCCGCGCAGCGTGATTTCGTCGGTCATCTGCCCCACGAGGGTGCCGTCGGCCGGGTCGCGGCGCTCGCGATCCATCCCGCGGCCCAGGTAGATCCAAGGGTCGAGCGTCGCCTGCATCCCGTCGCGCATCCGCGCGAACATCTCGACATCGTCGGGCTGACCCATGCCGGCGGCGCCGAAGAAGGCCTCGTGACCGCGCAGACGCGCGGCGTTGAGTTCCGGCGCGACGCCCTTGAGGAGCGTCGGGTGGAGCGTGACCTCGGTGTAATCGACGGCGACCGGATGCGCCACGCGAATCTGCACGCCAATCAGGATCAGATTGGGAAAGACGAAAGTGTGGGTGCCGCCGGCGTTGAGGACTTCGGCGGCGCGCTCGACGCCGAGGCGGGCCTCGACGCGCGCGCGATAGTCGTTATCGGCCGGAGTGGTCGGCAGAACGGCGCGCATCCGTTCGCCATACTCGCGGTTGTAGCGCCGATAATCGAGCATCACGTGGCCATTGCCGAGGTCGCGCGCCTCGCCCGCCGAATTGCCGTTGAAGACATCGAGCCGCACGCCGGTCTGACCCTGGATCATGTCGAGGAAGGTCTCGTGGCTAAAATTCGGATGGTAACCGTCCATCGCGTTCTCGATCTGAAACTTCCAGTTGCCGCTGTAATCGAACTTGTTCGTGCCGGCGCGCACCTCGAGCTCGCCCACCGGCGAGAGATCGGTGAACAGATCGATCTGCTCTTTGGCCGCCGCACCCAGATGATCGTCGAGCGTGATGCCGGCTGGCGCCATGCTGCCGAAGATAAAGCCGCGATAAGTCTCCATCCGCGGCACGCGCGTCAGGCCGAAATCCTCCTTGCGAAATGAGTCGCCGTAAGCGTCCTGATAGGGCACCCCCGCCAGTTCACCATTATTGCGATAGGTCCAGCCGTGGTAGGCGCAGCGGAAGGTGGCGGCGTTGCCGTGCTCGACCTGGCATACGGTCGATGCGCGATGACGGCATCGATTGAGCATCAGGCGCAGCTCGCCGTCCTGCCCGCGCGCCATGATCACGGGCTGGCGGCCGATGCGGCTCAGGCGGAAATCGCCGGGGTTGGGCACCTCGCCCGCGTGACCGACATAAACCCATCCGCGATGGAAAATCTTGTCGAGCTCGTCGGCGAAGATTTCGGAATCGGTGTAGAGGCTGCTATGGACCTTGTCGCGCTTGATCAAAGCGCCGTAGTCGATTCGGCGATGGTTCATCTCGGCACCTCCTGCGGTGGGCGGCGAGCAAATCCTGAACGGGCTGCTTGATGGGTCATAAGCTAGCCCAGTAGTCGCGGGTTTTCCAACCACTTTCAGTGCGCTTTCGCAGCGCGCATTGCTACCGGTCGCGCCGCCGGGATTATCGGCAGCTTGCCGCGCTAGTGACGATGCTCTAGCCTTGAAGCATGAATAGTCTTTTGCGAACAGCGCGGCGCGGCTTCTCGCGTTCCTGTTCTCAACGGTTCTGATCCAAAAGGCCGCAACGGCGACTCTGATTCTTGACGCAGCTCGCAGACTCGCTTGCTCGCTTCGCCTGCGGCTTCACTAGTGGCGTTCTTGCGAGAATTTGACCTGATCAGCCGGCTCTGTGCGAAAATCCCGCGCGGCCAGCGCACTATCCTTGGCCCGGGCGACGATTGCGCGATTATCGCGCGGGCCCGCGGCCAACAGCTCCTGACCATCGATTCGATGGTCGAGGGGGTGCACTTCAAGCTCGACTGGACGACGCCGGAGGCGCTGGGGGCGCGCGCTCTGACGGTCAATCTGAGCGACATCGCCGCGATGGGCGGGGTTCCAACGGTCTGCGTGATCAACCTGGCGATTCGCCCGCAGCTGCCCGCGTCGTTCTTCGATCATCTATATGCGGGCTTGGGCAAAGTGGCCGCCACGGCCGGCGTTGGGGTGGTCGGCGGCAACGTCACGCGCGCCGCTCAGCTCGCGATTACGATCGCGATCGTGGGTGACGCCGGGACAGGCGTGATGCGCCGCGACGCGGCGCGGGTCGGCGACAGCGTGTACGTGACCGGGACGATCGGCGACGCCGCGCTCGGCCTCGCGATCCTGGAGGGGCGTCAGGATGCGCGCGGCGCTGCGCGCAAATTTCTGCTCGCGCGGTTTCTCGCACCAACGCCACGCCTCGCCGCCGGCCGCAGATTGGCGGCGCTCAAACCGGTGCCCGCCGCGATCGATATCAGTGACGGTCTTTGGCAGGACCTCGGCCACATTATCGAACGTAGCCGCGTCGGCGCCGAGATCGATATCGACGCTATCCCACTTTCGCCCGCGTATAGAACCTTGCTCGGGGACGACCCGCAGCTTGCGCTGAGCGGCGGTGAGGACTACGAGCTGCTTTTCTGCACCGCGACGGCTTTTTCACCCGCGACGCTCTCCCGCAAGCTCGGCGTGCCGGTAAGTCGTATCGGCCGGATCGTCAAGGGGCGCAGCGCGAAGCTGCTCAAGAGCGGGCGCTCATTGCCGGACCTCACGCGCCGCCTGGCAGGATGGGATCAATTGCGTGACGCCGGTGCTTAGCTTCGTGCTGCCGATCGTGGTCGCGGCGCTGCTACTATTGAGCGCGACGCTCGCCGCCTCCGAGACCGCGCTTTTCGCATTGGTCCGGATGGAAGATACGCGCGACAAGTTGAGCAGTAGAGTGCGCGAGGCGTGCGATCGCCTGATGGCGCGTCCGCTCGAAGCCCTGGTCGTCATCATCGGCCTTAACGAGGCCTGCAATATCTTCGCTGAATGCCTCACCACGGCGCTGCTGTTGACCTGGCTGGGACCGCTCGGTGCGTGGATTGCTGCGCCCGCGATGCTGGCCGTCGTGCTGATTTTTTGCGACATCACGCCCAAGACCTTTGCGCTCGGCTATCCGGGCGGGGTCGCCTCGCTCTCGGCGCGTCCGCTGAATCTCGCGACGCAGATAGCTCATCCGATCGTGCGCTGGCTGGTTCCCGCGATGGAGCCGCCGCGACCCGCGCCGGTGTCGGAGCAGGAGTTCAAGGCGCTGCTGCGCGCGGGCGAGCTGGTCGGTGAAGTCGAGCCGCAGGAGCGCGAGCTGATTCACCGGGTCTTCGATTTCGGCAACCGCCGCGTCGCCGAGGTGATGACGCCGCGCGACAAAATTTTTGCGCTGGACGTCGCGACCCCGACCGAGCGCGTCGTCGCGGAGGTCGCGCGCGGCCACTTCTCGCGCGTGCCGATCTACCGCGGCGCGCCGGACAATATCGTCGGCATCCTGCACGTCAAAGACCTGGTTACGCGCCGTCTCGGCGCGGCGCCGCCGCGGCTTGATCGCCTCGCCCGTCCGGCCTACTTCATTCCGCCCACGAAGCGGCTCGGCGAACTTTTCGACGAGATGCGCCGCGGCCGCCTCCAGCTCGCGCTGGTGGTCGGCGAGTTCGGCAGCCTGCTCGGTTTGATCACGCTCGAAGATCTGCTCGAGGAGCTGTTCGGCGAGATTCGCGACGAATTCGATTATGAAGGCCCCGAGTTGATGCCGGCCGGGCCGGGTGAATGGCTGGCTGCAGGCGCGATCGATTTGGCCCGCCTGCGCACGGCGTTGAACGATCAGGGCTCGCTGGCGGCAGCCGGCGCGCAGACCCTCAACGGACTCGTCCTGCGCGAGCTCCAGCGCGTGCCGCGGCGCGGCGAGAGCTTTCGCCTCGGGGATTTTCAGGCCCGCGTCGAGCGCGTGCGCGGGGCCACGGTCGAACTCGTGAGGTTGCGCCGATGACCCGCGTGACGCTCGGCGCAATCATCGCCGCCTGCCTGATCGTTCAGGCCTTCTTCGCCGCGAGCGAAATTGCCCTGGTGGCCGCCGACGAACTGAAGGTCCGCGCCGACCGCGAGCGCGGCGACGATCTCTCGCAGGTCCTCGGCCGCCTGCTCGAACGGCGCGATCGCATCGTCGCCCTGATGCTCAGCGGGGCGAACCTCGCAACCGTGATCGCGGCGACGACGCTGACCAGTTTTCTGCACGCGCTCGACCCCAAGAGCGCCTACCTCGCGCCCTTCATCCTCGCGCCGCTGGTGCTGTTGGTCGGCGAATCCGCGCCCAAGATGCTCGCGCTGCGCGCGCCGCTCCGCTTCGCGCGATTTGCGGCGCGGCCGCTCGCCGTCCTCGCGGTGATCTTCGCGCCGCTTCTCGCCGCCGAGACCGCACTTAGCCGGATGCTGCGGCGGATGGTCGGCGTCTCGCCCGAGGCCGACAGCGTTTTTCTCAGCCGTGAAGACCTCGCGATGCTCGTGCGGCGCCCCGGCAGCTCAACCACGCCGTCTCTCGAAAGCCTCGACTCGATCGAGCCCGCCGAGCAGCAGATGATCAGCCGCATATTTCGCTTCACCCGCGCCGAGGCGCGCAAGGCGATGGTGCCGCTGGTCCGCGTCGAGGCCCTCCCGGAAGAGACCACTATTGCAGACGCGATCGAGCTGGTGCGCCGCGAGGGCTACACGCGTATCCCGGTTTTCCAGCGGCGCATCGTCAACATCGTCGGCGTGCTGCACGCTTTCGATCTGCTCGAGGCGCCCGATCTCTCGCGTTCGGTCGCCGAGCTGATGCGCCCCGTGAGTTATTTTCCCGAAGCCACGCCGCTCGATGAAATCCTCATCGCACTGCAGCGCACGCGCGAAAGCCTGGCCGTCGTGGTCGACGAGTACGGCGGCGCCTCGGGCATAATCACGATGGAGGACCTGCTGGAAGAGGTCGTCGGTGAGATCGAAGACGAGCACGACGAGCGCGAGGAATTGGCGCGCGTAATCAATCCGCGCACCTTGGTGGTGCAGGCGCGCGCCGAGGTCGCCAATCTCAACGAGCGTTTCGACCTCAAGCTCCCGGAAGAGGGTGAGTATGCTACGATCGGCGGCCTCGTGGTCGAACGTCTCGGGCATATTCCAAAGGCGGGCGAGCAGCTCAACGCCGGCAACGCGACGATCACGGTCGTGCGCAGCGATGCGCGCGCCGTGCGCGAACTCCTGCTCCATCTGGAGCAGCCGATCCGCGCCGAAGCGCATCCGAAACGATGACCGAGGCGCGCATCCGCGAAATTCTCGAACAGGTGGCGGCGCGGCAGTTGACCGCCGAGAGCGCGCTCGGCCGTCTGCGCCGGCTCCCCTTCGACGACCTTGGTTTCGCGCGCCTCGATAACCATCGCTCGCTTCGCCGCGGCGTGCCGGAGGTCGTCTTCGGCGACGGCAAGACCGCTGATCAGATCGCAACGATCGGCCGCAGCATGGCGCGCAGCGGCGTCAATTTGATTGTGACGCGGCTCGCGCCCGACAAGGCGCGCGCCGTCAAGCGCAAGCTGCCGGCGCTCGATTATCGCGCCGACGCCCGCATCGGCGTAGTCATTCACGAACCGCCGGTGGCGTCCGGGCACGGCACAATCGCGATCCTCAGCGCGGGAACCTCCGACATTCCGGTGGCCGAGGAAGCTGCCGTGTGCGCCGAGCTTTTCGGCAATCGCGTCGTGCGCATCTACGACGTTGGCGTCGCCGGGCTTCATCGTCTGACTGCGCAAGCTGAGCTGCTACAGTCCGCGACGGTGCTGATCGTCGTCGCCGGCATGGAGGGCGCGCTGCCGTCGGTGGTCGCCGGCCTGGTGGACAAACCAGTTATCGCCGTTCCGACCAGTATCGGCTATGGCGTCGCCTTCGGCGGACTGGCTGCGCTGCTCGGGATGCTCAATAGCTGCGCGGGCGGTGTCAGCGTCGTCAATATCGATAATGGTTTTGGCGCGGCGCTGGCCGCCACCCTGATCAATCGGGTCGGAATCAGCCGGGTCGGGCTCGAGCGGAATTCAGACAATGGCCGAACGCAAAAACCGCGAAACTCTCACCAGCGGACGCGCGCGCCGCGCGATTAAGATCGGCGGGCTCGCCTCGCAGGTCGGCACGAGCTACCTGTGGGCTTCGCTGCGCCGGCCGTTTCTCGCCTCGGGCCGCGCCGAACAGGAACTGCTCGACACTCATCTGAAGAACGCGCGGCGCATCGTTGAAAGCTCCAAACAGCTTCGTGGCGCGTTCATGAAGCTCATCCAGATGCTCTCGACGCGCGCCGACCTGATGCCGAACGAAGCCATCGACATCCTAAAGGCGACGCAGTCCGACGTCCCGCCGATGGATTACAAGCTCATCGCGCAGCAGCTCCGTCGCGAGCTCGGCAAATCGCCCGAACAACTCTTCGCGAGTTTCGAGACCGAGGCCTTCGCCGCCGCCTCGCTCGGCCAGGTCCATCGCGCCCGCCTCAAAAACGGCGAGGAAGTCGCGGTCAAGATTCAGTACCCGGGCGTGGACGCGACCGTCGAACAGGATCTCCAGAATCTCAAGCTCCTGCTGCGCACCTTGCAAACCGTCGCCGGCGATCTGATGCGCCAGAAGATCGACACCAAGACCATTTTCGCCGAACTCGAAACGCGCCTGCGCGAGGAACTCGACTATGTTAACGAGGCCCGCAACATCAACGAGTTCCGCCGCTACCTCGCCGACGAGCCCGACGTGCTGATCCCGCGCGTCATCAAGGAACTCAGCACCAAACGGGTCCTGACGATGACCTATCTCGATGGCTACCGGCTCTCCGACGTCTTCGGCGAGCATGCTGATCTCAAGTTACGCACCTGGGTGGCGCGCAAGTATTACCAGCTCATCTGGCGTCAGATACTCGAATTCGGCCTGCTCCATACCGATCCGCAGCCGGGTAACTACCTGGTCAGCTATCACCCGCGCCTCGCGATGCTCGATTTCGGCTCGGTGCGCCGTTTTCCCGATCCGATCCGGCGGGCCAACCTGCAGCTTGCGCAGGCGATGCTCGCGGGCGACGACCGCGCGCTCGGCGCGGCGCTGCTCAAGCTCGGCTACCTGGACCGTAGCCAAGATCCGGCGCCCTTGATCAAAGTGGTTTATGTGCTGTTCGAACCGGTCATCATCGATCGGGTTTATCATCCGAACGAATACGACGCGGTCGCGAAGGCGGCCGCGGTCGGCGAGATGGCTTTCGCCCACAAGCTGTACAAGTCGCCCGCCCACGGCATCTTTCTGCTGCGTGCGCTGATTGGCCTCGACGGCATCATGAAGGGCCTGGCGGTGCGGACCAACTACTGCACGCTGTTCCGCGAGTGCATCAGCGCCGCCACCCGCGCCAACGCCCGTTTCACCCGCGCCCGCTGATCAGCGCGGCGCGGTCAACTCTTCCTTGTGATCGTATCCACCTCCGCCAGCTCTGCCGCCGAAAGCTGCCAGTCCGCCGCTTTGACGTTCTGCGCGATCTGCTCGGGGCTCGTCGCGCCCGCAATCACGCTGGCCACGGTCGGACGCGCCACGAGCCAACTGAAAGCCAGTTCGAGCAGCGTATGCCCGCGCGACTCTGCGAATGCTTTCAGCCGCTCGACGATCGGCCAGTTCTTTTCATTCGCATAGCGCTTCGCCAGGCCACCCATCGAAGCGAACCGCGTCCCCGCCGCCGGTTCCACCGCGCGCTGGTATTTACCGGTCAGCAGTCCGCTCGCCAGCGGAAAAAAGGGCAGCAGTCCCAACCCATAGGACTGCATCGCCGGAATCAGATCGCGGTCCGGCTCACGCACCAGCAGGCTGTACTCGTCCTGACATGAGACGAAGGCATTGATTCCCAGATCCTTTGCCGTCCAATGCGCTTCAACCACTTGCCAGGCGGGGAGGTTCGAGCAGCCGATGTAGCGGACCTTGCCATGCCGAATCAAATCGTCGAGCGCGCGCAAAGTCTCCTCGAGCGGAGTCAGCGGGTCGGGCTGATGAAGCTGATAGAGATCAATCCAGTCGGTTTTGAGGCGCTTCAAGCTGTCTTCCGCCGCCGCCATCAGATAGCGGCGCGAACCACCCTTAAGCACGCCGGCCTTGTCCATCTGCATCCCGAACTTGGTCGCGAGCACGATCGCCTTGCGCCGCTCGCCGAGGATCTGCCCGAGCATGGTCTCGGAACCTCCGCTCTTGCCGTAAATATCCGCGGTGTCGAGCAGGGTGACTCCCGCCTCGAGCGCCGCATTGACGACTTTGCGAGTCGCGTCGAGATCGATCGTCATGCCGAAGTTGTTGCAGCCCAGGCCGACCTTCGAGACCTGCAGCCCGGATTTTCCCAGCGTGCGTAGTTCCATCCTGAAACTCCCTGAAGGAATTCGCCAGCCTTTTAATTACAGCCTGCGGGCGCTTCGCGCGAGTCAGCGGTTTTGCGAGAATCCCGTGCGATGCCGAGACGACGACCCGCTCAACAGGTTGACGCGCGCGAAGACCTCGGCGCGGCGCTCGAACGCCATCGCGATCATCATTTTTCGCCGCACGCCAGCGCGGCGGGTGGACGCGGCTCCGAATTCCAGGAGAAGGTTGAATCTGAATAGGTCATCTCTGCTCGGTGTTACGAGCATTTGACAATTCAAGAACACCGGGTTCATGCTTAACGGGCGCATCAGACCAGACTCTAGAAAGAGCGCTAAATCCGCTACGCAAACTCGCAACAGGAGGGCATTTCATGGCAACAGTGCGTGGAGTCGTGAATTTTCGCGTGAAACCCGGCAGATATGCTGATCTCTACGAGGGCCTAAAGGCCGTCAAAAAGCTCATCGAGGGGCTGGGTGCTGCCTTCGTCGTGAGCCGTCAGGTTATAGGTTCTGAAAGTGGGAACGTCATCGTGGTCGCAGTATATAAAGACTATGCCGGCTACGCTAAGGTAGCCTCTGATGCGGCGTTTTCAGAGCTCATCAACACGATGATTAACAACCCCAACCCGGCTTGGGAGGGGTATACCGTGTCCTTGAACGAAGAAGTCGCGCTCTAATTCCAAGAGTCCGGTCCCCATTTGGCTAAGGGACCGAACTCCATCGTGTGCAGGCGCTTCGCGCGAGTCAGCGGTTTTGCGAGAATCCCGTGCGATGCCGAGACGACGACCCGCTCAACAGGTTGACGCGCGCGAAGACCTCGGCGCGGCGCTCGAACGCTATCGCGATCATCATTTTCGTCGGACACCGGCGCGGCGGGTGACCAACGATCACAGCGCGCTGGCTTTCATCGAGGAGAGCGGTTTCTGCTCGGCCTTTACCGCAGGCCTCGGCGTACCGAGTATGCGCGAGGCGATCGAGGGCCGCCGCGAGCCCGAACTACCGCATCATATTCAGCATGACCCGGCGCTCATGATGACCTGGCGGCTCAAGGACGAGCTGCCCGCGCGCGGCGCGGTCTATTACGGCAAGGTCATCGCGGGCCGCCCGGCCTTCGTCGCGCTCGACTTGTTACCGGCCTTCCTGCGCTTGCGCATCGCGGCCGGCGGCTACCGCAAGCTCTACGCGCGCGGGCTATTGTCGCACTGCGCCAAACTCATCTTGGACACGCTCGTCCGCCATGGTCCAGCCGAGACCAAGGCGCTGAAAATCTCGAGCGGTTACGCGCAGCCAAACCGGCGGGCCGAATTTGATCGCGCGATCAAGGAGCTGCAAGAGAAATTTCTCGCCGTCAAGGTCGAGGAGCGTTACGACCCCTTCACCTACGTCTGGGACACGGTCGCGCATCGATGGGCCGAGGCGCTGCGCGAGGCGCGAAGGCTATCGCCAGACGCGGCCACCGAGCGGCTGCTGCGCCGTTATTTCGCGGTCGCCGGTTTCGGCAATGAGCGCGCCGTCGCGCGGCTACTCGGGCTCAGAGCGGATCTGGTCGAAAAGGTGGCCCGCCGTCTAGAACGCGAGGGACTTATCCGCCGTGGCCGCCGCGTGTCCGGGATCCGCGAGGCGATTGCGCATCTGACGATATTTGATTAAGCCCGCCTAATAACCGTATCCCAGCATCAAGGGCAGCGTCAGGACTTTGATCCATCGGGCGCGCGCCGCGGACATCGCGCTGCGCCACTCGTCGTCTGGTTTCAAGCGGATTTTGCCGATTGCGAAACGCGACAGGTTGCCGCTGATCGCGTGATTTTGGCCGAGCTCGGCGCTGCCGTCGGCACCGATGAAGTCGAAGTCGGAGTCCGGTATTTCGAGGCCCAGCGCGGCACTCGTCCGCTGCAGGAGGCTACGCGGCTCGCGCACGTAGTCCTCATATCTCAGGGACACATAGCGCATACGTCGGTGTCCAAGGAACTTCAGCGCGCTGCACCAGCCGTTGAACCAGTCCCATTCGAGCGCACTCTGCAGGGCGCTATATTGGGGCATAAATTTCACCTGCCCGCCAGTGTCGAACTGTTTCTTGCGGCGCGCCCACGAATGCGCCACCGCACGACTATCGCGCAGCAGGTGGATAACGTTGAGTTCCAGCTCGGGCGCACGCGCCAAAGTGCAGAGGGTGGACGGGTCCTTCGACGAATCAATGATCAGGCGGGCGCCGGCGGTTTCGATAATCGCGCGATTGAGTTGCGCCATTGCCCGCACGTATTCCCGCGGGCGTTTGGCCGCGGCGAAATCACCCGGCACACGATCGAGCAGCACCAGCATCGGGATGTTGCGATTTTTATCGATCGTGCCCTGGTCGGCGAGCATTTGCACAGCGTCGAGCCCCGCGAGACCGCCGAACGCCCGTTGCATCACAGCGTTCCAGAATTCGCATCGGCGAAATTCTTGTCCGCAACCGCAGGGTTCGTTGTCGATCACACCGCGCGCCCAGATGTCGCGCAACTCCCCGACAAAGACGGCTCCGGGCACCCGTCCGAGCATCTGGCCGAGCAGCGTACTGCCGCTGCGTCCATAGCCCGCGATAAACACAATTCGCGTTCGCTTAGGATTCATTCCCCCCTTCCAGTCAACCTCAATCCAGCAGGTTAAGAGGTTTCATCTGAGCTGCTTTCCCGCCGCCACAGCGCGACCGGATCGATCCCCAGCGCGGACTTCGCGCTCACTGCGATCGCGACGTTCCAGCCGGTCGCCGCCAGCATCGAGGCGACCGCGGCGCCAACCATTCCAAGCCTGGGGACCAGCACCAGCGCCGCCACCAAATCCAGCGTGGCGCTGCCCGCAACGACCATCGCGGTGGTCCGCTCGAACCCGGTCATCAGCAGCAGAACGCCGATTGGTCCCATCGCAGCGTTAGATAATTGCCCCACAAGCAAAATGAGCAGGGCCGAATACCCGCGGCCGAAGTCGTGGCCGAAGACCGCCAGCAAGGGCTTACCCAGCGCTGCCAGCGCCACAATCAGCGGGAGCGAGAGCCAAAACGTCAACCGGCTCGCGCCCTGCGCACAGAGCTCGAGTTCGCGCCGTTGTCCCCGGGCGAACAGGTTCGAAAACATCGGACCCGCACGCGTTCCGGCCGCCGCGACCAGTAGCCCAACCAGCCCGGAAATCATCACCGCCGCGCTATATACGCCGACGTCGTCCGCCGGGCGAAACCATCCCAGGACCAGCAGATCGGCGCGGCTCGAAAGCGTGACACCGATGTAGGTCACCAGCATCAGCAGCCCGACGCTCATCCAGCCGCGATTATCGTAAATCGGCTTGGCCCGGCGCACCGCGCGCGGCAGAGCGCTGCGCAAACTCGCCATCTGCGGCGCGAGGACTAACGCGACAGTGGCGATCCGGATGCCGATTGCCCTGACGGGGTCGAGGCGGCCCGACAGTATCCACAGGCCGCCGAGCGCCGCCATCTCCAGCACGGGTTGCAAAATCAGCGGCAGCGCGTAAGTCATCAGGATGCGCTCCCGCGCGCGGCCCAGTTCCTGCTCCAGACCCGACAGCGCCACAAACGGTATCAGCACGGCACCCATCATCAGGCTACCGACCTCGAAGCGCTGCGGCTCGACAATGCGCACCGCCGCGATCGTCACCACCGCCAACAGCAGGCTCGAGGCCGCCGTCAGTTGTCGGCTGCGCATGACCAGCCCGCGTATCAGTCCCCAATCCCCCCGCGCCATGTAACCCGGAATAAACTTGACCACACTCGCGCCGATGCCGAATCCGGCGACCACCGTCAGAATCTGGGCCATCACCAGGGCGTAGCTGTAGTCCCCGAAGGCACTGGCGCCGAGCCACCTTGCGATCAGCACCTGCAATGACCATCGCAGGCCCGCGCTAATGACCGCGATGATCAATGCGGTCGCCGAACCCCGCCATAGCGCATGTAAGCGCGGCTGCGCTTCGGCGTATGCCCACAGCGCCTCCAGTAACCGGCGCCAAATCGGCGAGGCCCGCGCCGTTAGCACGCCGGCTACCTTGGTGCCGGGCGGGACCGGCGCGCGGTCGTAGTTAAAGCTTCTTCCGTGGAGATTGCCGCTTGACTTCGCTGAATTCCCAAATCTCTGCTGGCGCATGCTTCGAACCAGATCGATCGCTCCCCGCCAGCGGCCGCCCTGCCCTCCAATTGAACTTGGCGCAAGGATGCCCAAACCGTGCGTCCGCTGCAAGACAGCCAAGGCGCGACCGGCGTCCCAAGGAGACGTCGGCCTCGGGATTGCGCGATCTCTTCCCACTTAATCTTTGAAACTCTTTTCTTGCCTGCGCGTACCCCTACATGGCGCAGATTAACCGCCGCGAGAAACTCGCGATCGCGCCCGCCGGAAGCCGTCAAATCGACGGGGCACAAACAAGCGATGCTCTGCAGCGCTGTTTAACTCTATGACTCGAATTTAAGCCTAATCGTTACCGTTCAACTTCAACCGGCTAGCGGAATGGTCTTCCGTATGAGAATATCCACCGACTTGAGCGCCAAACTAGCCTCGGCTGAGCATCTCTTGAACACGCGATCACCTCTGAACCGGAAGCCATTGGCCGCCCCGGTGACGCCCCTCCCAGCGTCGCCCTCCGCGTTTCCAAGTGGCCTCCATCTGCTCCAGATCGGAATTGACGTGGCGCTGATTGGGCTTGCCTACCTAATCGCCTTCGAGCTGCGCTTTGATCTGACATTTCTGCCGGTTTCACGAGCGCTGCTGTGGGCCCCTCTGCCCTGGATTTTCGCGCTTCAGACGATGTTCTACTTCGCCTTCGGCATACACCAGATTGTCTGGCGTTATGTGGCGCCGCGCGATCTGGCGCGGATTGGGCTCTTTGCGATCTGCGCCTACGTCGCCTTCCAGTTCGTGGTCAACGTGCTCTTCAAGTTCGCCTGGTACCCACGCTCGATATTCCTGCTCGATCCGATGCTGCTCATATTCCTGCTGGGAGGGGCGCGCGCCCTGCGGCGGCTGCTCTACGAATTTCCCAATTCCAGACCGACCAAGCGCATCCTGATTTACGGGGCCGGCGACGCCGGTGCGATGATCGTTCGCGAAATGATGCACACGGCTTATTACGATTATCGACCAGTCGGCTTCATCGACGACGATCGCGCCAAGGTCGGCCGGCGGATTCACGGCTACCGCGTCCTCGGCACGCGGCACGACGTCAAGCGCGTCGTCAGCCGGCTCCAGCCCGATGAGATCCTGCTGGCGATGCCGCGTGTGCCCCCTTCGGTGGTGCGCGGAGTAATCAAAGCCCTCGAAACGATCAAGCTCCCGGTCAAGACCCTGCCGAGTCTCCGCGATGTGATGCATGGAATTGTCAAGGTTTCCGACATTCGCCAAATCGATCTTGCTGATCTGCTCGGCCGCGACCCGGTCGATCTCGATCCTGAAACGGTCGGACAATTAATCACCGGCAAGAGCATCCTCGTCACCGGCGCGGGCGGTTCGATCGGCGCCGAGCTCTGCCGTCAGATTTGGGCGCTGCAGCCGCGCACGCTCGCGATGTTCGAGAAGCATGAGAACAGCCTGTATGCGATTGAAGCCGAGCTGCGCGACGGCCGCGGCGCTGACGACCGGCTGGTGATCGAGGTCGGTGACGTCTGCGACGCGGCCCGCGTCAGCTCGGTGCTGGCCAAACATCGCTCGGAGATCGTCTTTCATGCCGCGGCCCACAAGCACGTCCCGCTGATGGAAAGAAACCCGTGCGAAGCGGTCAAGAACAACGTCGGCGGCACCCGCGTGGTCGCCACCGCCGCCGCGCGCGCCGGCGTCGAGCGCTTCATTCTGGTCTCGACCGACAAGGCGGTGAATCCGAGCAGCGTGATGGGCGTGACCAAGCGGATCGCGGAATTGGTCGTCGAGGACATCGCACGCGGCCAAAGCTGTAAATTCGGCGCCGTGCGCTTCGGCAACGTGATGGGCAGTAACGGCAGTGTTATTCCGCGTTTTCAGGCCCAGCTTAGCCAGGGCGGACCGCTCACCGTAACCCATCCCGACATGCGCCGCTATTTTATGTTGATCCCGGAGGCGGTCGCGCTGATGCTCCATAGCGCCGCGATCATCGAATCCGGCGCCATTTACGTCCTGGAGATGGGCGACCAGATCCGCGTCGATGACATCGCCCGCCACATGATTCGGCTCGCCGGCCTGATTCCTGACGAGGACATCCAGATCATCTATACTGGCATTCGCGCCGGCGAGAAAATGAGCGAGGAGCTAATCGGGCACGACGAGCAGGCCCGTCCCACGGCGAGCCGCGCCGTTACCATGGTGCACAGCAAAGGACGCCTAGAGCGCGCACGACTGGCTCAACACCTCGAGACTCTTGAGGCGGCTGCCGAGGCCAATCGCGACGGCGACGTTACGCGCGCACTCGAGCTTCTGGTTCCGAGCTTTCGCTACTGCGGCGAACACCGCTCCGAGATTGGGGAAGTAACCGATGACATCGACTCACTCCGCCGCAAACGCGCGTAACGGTCTGCCGGACCTCGAACCATTCGAACCTGAAACGCCGAATTACGAGAACCTCTTCAATTTTCTCGAGTCGGCCCGGCGCTGGTGGCGTCCGGTCATCCTGATCACCTTTGCGATGATGCTGATTGCCGCGCTCTTCACCAAGTTTGTCGCGATCCACTGGTATCGCGCCACCGCCGTGCTGCGTCCGGTCAGCCAGCATGAAAGCCCGGCAATCAATTCGCTGGTCGGTGGCGTCGGTCAGATTGCCTCGATGCTCGGAGCGACCGGCGGTGAGAGCGACATGAAGGCGGAGGAATTTATCGCGACGCTGCAGAGCTATGACTTCGCGGTGCCCGTCATCCGGCAAAATGACCTGCAGGACCATCTTGACAACTCGCGCGGATATCTGGCGCGGCTAATCCAGCCGCACCTGACGACATGGGAGCTTTATAAGCTCATGATTGGTCGTTTGGATACTCAATACAGCGCGAATACGGGTAATCTGACCCTCGCTTATGAGGATAATGACTCCCGGACGGCAGTCCGCATCCTCGACCTTTTCATCACTGCTTTGCGCGAAAAGGTTCAGCATCGCGAACTTGAAACCGCTCGCGCCGCCGCGACCTCGCTCCTGGAAGAAGCTGACCACAGCGCCGACGCCCTGCTGCGCGGGCAGATCTATCTGATGGCTGCGGACCAGATCAAACAGGAAAAGCTCGCGCAGATTAATGCTGATTTCGCGTTTTTTGTAATCCAGTCGCCGATCGCCCCCGACCGACCCACGCGCCCAAGCGTAGTGATAACCGTTATTCTGACAGGTGTTCTCACTTTTGTCCTACTCTGCCTCGGCATCGCGGCAATGGAGCGTTATCGCCTCATCCGAGTCCAATACCGCGCCTCCCAGACCGACGCCCTCGCCCTCATCCCTGAGGGCGCACCGCCTATCCGGTCAAGCTCAGTTCGAGAGTAGACCAACGCTTTGTTAATGCTCGACCCAGTTGGCGCCATCGCAAATTACAAATATTTTGCCGCTCGCACCACCGGTGAAGTTGGTGGCGCCATACGTGACACAATTGGTATTGCAGTCTGTCATCTCAAGCTGTTGACCGACCCTGGTGAGATTACAGGTCGGCAGGCCAGCAAAAGTAACCCCAGAATTCGTGATCCCGGCAGTTCCCGTCGCCTGAAGGCCTAGGGCAGTAACACCCCCATTGTTTACGGCAAGCCCACCGCCGCCAGTCACGCTCAGGCTGTCTATCCTGTTGTAGGTCGTAGTCGGTGTTTGTGAATCCCGGCCTCCAAGCTGGGTGAGAATAAGGCCGCCGTTAAATGCTGTCCATCCGCCCGGGAATCGATCTCCTATGCTCACTACAACGGCGCCGCCAATGTTCGCGCGTTGAATATTCGTGGCCTCACTCACATTGTTGCTCTGTGAAACGACAGTGGTTGGGCTGTCCAAGGAAATCGTGTTGTTCCAGGCACCCTGTCGAAGCAATATGACGTTCTGATTTTGTAAACTATTGGCTGGGACCCAAAACCCATAAGCGGGCGAGACTTGAGGTTCTTCTTGAGCGCGGTCCACTTCCAAACCACCACCACTAGCCATTTTAATAAAGAATGAGTTGGCGCCAAAGATCGGATTCTGAAATCCCATGCTTGGATGATTGAGCAGCGGCCCGCCCATTCCTGAGTCCTCAAAATCGATGCAGCCGTTAACTTGCTGAAGGCAGCCGAAGTCGTCGATTTCGCTCACCGGCCCTGCGGACGCCGCGTCCCAAAGCATCCCGCGCGCGGTGGTATCCGCAGCCATCCGGCCGATTACGCTGATGCGTCGAATGAGTATTCGAGACGCATCGCAATCGGGGAACAGATCGCCTTGGCAATTATTGTTCCCGATCTCAATTCCGATGTGAGCACTGGTTATGCCAATATCTTCGATGTCACTGAGATCGACACCGCTGCCGCCCGTGGCATTCGTATCCAGCCGCAACGCGGTCATTCCGGGTTGGTTCGACATGTCAAGCGTAAAACACTTTGTCTGTGCATGGAGGGTGTTCCAGTGCCACAGCGCGACCATTTCAGGGTCGCCCGCCCACGCGAGCGTCGTCCCGGCGCGATCTGAGGATTCGTAGGTTCCGCCTAAGTTCCCATATTGGGCGGTTGAGCAGGCGCTGCTTTGGAGTGCCGTCTGGCTAGGGATGTCGATAGGCAGCGCCAGCCAGTAGGGGCTGGGGTTCGGCGAGATCTCGACGCGCCCACCCCCCTGACCCGACCCTGCGGACTGCGCCGCCGCTAGCGCATTCACAATTGGCGTGCCGCTATCGTGGTACATCATGAAGGCGCCGCTCGCGCCGGCGTTGGCCGAGAGCGTAACCTTCGATCCATTAATCGCCGTGATGCTGGCGAAGAGATGATCGTTGAGACTGGAAGTGGACGGAGAGGAGCCGTTGCCCACGGCCTGGCCGAAATCGCTGTATTTTGTTCCACGCGCGAGCGAGATGAATTTCTGCGAGCAGGCGTTACCAGAGCAGCCATATACTTTGTAAAATTTCGCACCCGTCACCGCGCGCCACGATAGCTGATGTCCTTTTGCAGAGCTCAAAATAATATTGCCGTTTGTGATAGTGGTAGTAGGGCCCGCTGGAGTTACGCATCCATTCGGGCCAACCGCTTCGATAGAGTAGGAAGCCAGGCCAGTGCCGTCGACCCTGTAGCCTGCGGTTGCATAGGGTGTGACGCTGGGAGCCAACGGCGTCGCAAGGGCGCAGACGGCCCCGGCATTGACCACGAAGACAAGCTGCCCCGCAACGAAGTCGCCGATCGCATTGACCGCGCCCGTGCTGCTACCGGCTGTCGCCGTGAGCCTCGCGGTGGTCGAACTGGGAAACGCACCGTAGGCCACCGGGTTGATTATGCCATTGACGCTAAAGCGAGAGATGTTTGGATTGCTAGCGGCGCCGCCGATGTGAGTCGTCGTCCCCGAACATCCGGCTGAGCTGCATGTCTGTGCGAAAACAAGAGCCTTCGGGGCCAAAAGCCCGAAGATAATTAGTAATGCTACTGACTGGCCGAGAACTCGATTTTCACGTTGCCCAATGCATCTTGCAAGCAAGGATCGCATCGTCGTGCGAACAACGAAGATCACCATCGTCCCGCGTGGCTCTTCGCGTGCAAGGCTCTTAGCTTATGGATGGCGCTTCGCAAACAGCCAAGCATATTGTCCGACGAGGAACGGCAGGGTGCGCTGGATCAGGAAGTAGGCCCATTGGGCGTGGGCCGACACCGCCCTCCCGATCGGCGGCACCAGCGCCCCCGGTATCCGGCCGACCAAATTGCAGTCGCTAAACCATTGACGAAGTGTGCTGCTCCGGAGTACCCGCCGGTCATAGGTGTATCGCCAATCGACGAATAGGACGTGTCCGCCGGGACGCACAGCCCGTGACATCGCGGCTGCCACAGACTCCATCACGGCCTCGCCCACCTGCAGAAACATCGTACTTTGCATTACAAGATCGAAGCTCGCAGGCTCGACCAAGTCCTGGGTTGCATCCCAGACGATCCAGTTGCATCCGGGGAATCGCCGCCTCGCCCGGTCGATGAATTCGGCGTTGATATCGATGCCGGTTATCTGATTCGGACTGGTCCGCGTCCAATACAATGTAGGAACAGCGCCCCCGGTACCGCATCCGACGTCGAGTATTCGGGCTTGCCCTGGAATGGGAGCGGCGATTTGAAGGGTGCGGTACAGCGCTAGCTGCCAGGCGATTTGTTGGAAGCGGGCGCCTGGCGTGTATATCGGGTTGTCGCGTTCGAGGCCTTTAATGGCGTCGCGGTTCTCGTACCAGTTCCCAGTTTGGGGATCGTCGATCATGGCCACGCAGCACTAAAGAATGCAGGAACGTCTGTCAAGGACGCGTCGGCTTACAGGCCAACCAATTCCGTGGCACATCGTTTGGCCCGCTTCCCGTAATCTGATTGAATTGGCCCGCGCTCGCGACCACCGGCGAGGCGCAAAACAAAATTACCGCCAGCGCAGCCATTCGTGTCATCGAACCATCCTTCCTTTAGTGCGAACGCTCGGCAACCTGATCATTTCCTGATCGGGCTTTATTCGCATGAGCACTAGCTGGACTCTTGCCTTGATGGTCGAGTTGCTGCTGGTGCTGCTGGCGTGGTTCGGTACGGTCCAGTTTGGCAGCTGGCTGGCGCCGGGCGCGTTTTACTCGATTCTGTGGGCGGGTTTCGTCGGCGCGAGCCTGGTCTTTGCGCCGGACAATGAGATATGGCCAGGTGTCGTGTGGTTCCTGCTGATGTGCGGGTTGGTGCAAATCGGCGCAGCCATAGGATCAGGCTCCGCGCGGCGGCCGATGCCGCTGCGGCGCGGGTCGCCTTCGCTCCGCGCTCTGCGCTGGACCAATGTTTTCTGTGTGATCGCCGGGCTGGTGGGCGTCGAGATTCTGCTGCGCTCGATCGGAGAGGGGCTAACGAGCCTGGCCAATCCGGTGGCATTGGCGATCAATAGCGTGGTTTTTTCTTATCTGCGGTATTACCGCCACGGCTTTCGCGAGCCGTCGGCATACGTTGCCCTGAGTACGCTGGTTTATCTGAGCGCGTATCTCTCGGGTATCCTGTTTAGCTTGAGCCAGCGGCGCGCCGATCGCGTCATAGCGATACTGGTCGCTGCGCCGGTTCTGTTGATTGGGATTACGCTGACGACTCGCGGGCCCGTGCTCTTCTGCGGCATCATGTGGCTGGTAAGTTATCTGGCGACCGGTGTTTGGAGCGGCGAGATCACGCGCTTGCGGTTTGGCGCGCGTTCGCTGACCTGGGCCGGCGTCCTCTCCGCGATTCTGGTCGTGGTTTACGTTGGTCTGCAGGCGTTGCGCACGGGAGCGCCGATCAGGCGCGACGCCAAGTTCAATCCGGTTCAATTCGGGCTGGCCCAAGCGCAAACGGCCTATGTGGGATCGCTGGCGGCGTTTTCCAGTTGGTTCGAGGACAACTGGAGCAGTTTTCCGGCCCCGGGGCTCGGCCGCTATAGCTTTGCCAGCGCCTATCAATGGCTGGGCGGCGGGCATCAGTTCCAACGGTTTGACGAGACGCAGGTCTCGTCAGAAGATCCGGACGCGCCGACCACCAACGTCTTTACGATTTATCGCTACTGGGCCGAGGATTTCACGCTGCCGGGCTCGGCGTTTCTGGTGCTGCTGCTGGGCGTGATGGGTGGCTGGTCCTATCGGTCGGTGCAGAACGGAGCATTCAGTCGCGTGCCATTTTTGGCGCTGTTTTACCAAATCGGCTTCGTCTCGCTGGCTGGCTTCGCGATGCGCGACACGACGATCCAGGGAGCCTTCTTGCTGTTGCTGGTCTTTGCGCGCTTCGGGCGAGCCGCTCCACCCAGGCGCAGAGCAAAAGCCCCCGGCGGCGAAGCTATCGCGGCGGCGGGATGATAAGCTTTCGCGCGGGCGTAGACGAGTTTTGTTCAGTGGGTCGGGGGTTGCTTGACAGCGAGGGCGCGGGCGATCTAGCTTCACCTCGCCTCAGAGTAACGTCCGCAACGGCGTTGGGATGCGACAAGCAGAGGGGTTGCAGATTAAACCATCAGAAAGTCAAGCGCGGAGATCGACCAATGGCGGAAGGCAAGGCGAAGAAAATGTTTGTGCTGCCCGGCGCGGAGTTGACCGCCCCGGCCTCCTTATTGATGCATGGCGGCAGCAACGATCTGCTGCAGCTGCCGTGTCCCTCGTTTCTAATCGAACATGCCAAGGGCCTCGTCCTGTTTGACACCGGCTGCAACGCGAAGATAATCGATGACGCCGTCGGCTACTGGGGCGAGACCGCGAAGGCGCTGCCGATTAAGTGGAACAAGTCCGACACGCTGGACAAGCAGATCGAGGGGGTGGGCTACAAGACTTCGGACGTGAAGTATGTGATTCTTTCGCACTCCCATCTGGATCACTCGGGCGGCCTGACCTATTTCCCGAAAGCCAAGTTTATCGTCGGCGCGAACGAGTTGCGCTACGCCTACTGGCCCGATCCGGATCGGCGCTGGGCCTTTATCCTGAATGATTTCCTGCCGACGCGCGGCTATGACTGGCTCGAGTTGAGCGGCGACTTCGATCTCTTCGGCGATGGCGCCATCCAGTTCCTTCTGACCCCTGGACATACGCCGGGCGAATGCTCGGTGATGGTGAACCTGCCCAACCGCAAGTTCCTGCTGGTCGGCGACACGCTCCATCTGCGCGCTGGTGCGACCATGGAAGCGACGATGGGGATCGACGTCGATCCGAACCAGTCGCTGCGCTCGATTCAGCGGATCAAGGCGATTCGCGACATGCAGGGCGCGACGATGTGGATCACGCACGATCCCGAAGACTGGAAGGAACATCCCCATCGAGTGGACTGAGGAGCTTTAGTCTGAGTCGATGCCGCTTTATGAGTGCCATTGCGGGCGCTGCGATCTAACGTTCGAGGTGCTGGCCGCGGTCAGTGACGCGGCTGGCGCTCATCCGTGCCCGCAGTGCGGACGGCGCGCCCGGCGAATCCTCTCGGCCGTGACCTTCGGGCGTAGCGGCAGAGAACCTGAGGCGCGCGCTGCTGACCCGTCGCGTCCCGACGTCACCCGGCTGCGGGTGCCGCCGCCGGCGCAACTCTGCTGGATGGACGAGCGTTCGACCTCGCGTTACGCGGCTCATCTGCACGGGCGGGGGGCGGAGTACGACGAAACCGTGGCGGCGCGCGAGGAAACTCGCAAACAGCGCGGGGAGCCGGTACCGGCGGTGAGCGCACACGGCCACAGCCATTCGCCGCTGGCGGATCCGGTGGTCTATGCGCGCCGGCGCGCGGCCGCGAAACGGGCGGAGAAGCCGGCACCGGCCAAGTAAACGCGCGCCTTAGAAGTCGGCGTAGTCCCCAAGCGAGCTTGCGGAAAGAGGCTCCGGGATTCTTCGCTACGCTCAGAATGACAAAAGTGGCTTGGCGCCACTGAATGCAGCAACGTCATTCTGAGGGAGTATGCGGAAGAGAAGATCTGAGCTTGTTTTTGTTTCGAACGCAGCTCCAAGGGTGGGCGGCGGAGTCTGCGACGCGCGGCCGAGGTAAAGACTCGCTCTGCGCGGCAGCCGCGCTCCCTCAGAATAGCAGTACCAACCGGTACGACGATCTTGACATCGCGGGCTGGGTATGAAAAAAGACCGGTCGCAACGACCTTCGGAGGCCGGACTGCAGCCGTTTTCAAAGAGCAGTTTCAAGCGATGAACGAGCGAATGCAGGTTAGAACGAACCTCCCTGACTGGGTATCGAGGAGGCGCGGGTTTGCGCTGGCGGCGCTCGCGCTGTTGGTCCTGGCGGCAGGATGCGAAGGGCGGGCGCAGAAGGCCGCGGTGGCGGAAAAGATCGGGCTTACTGCGGTCGGCCATCCGTTGCCCTCTTACGAGAACTACTTTGCGACTGCGGTGGCTGACAAAGACAATGCCTGGGCGGTCGGCACCTACGGCACGATCCTGAAAATTTCCGATAATGGATCGAAGGTGACGTTACAGCCGAGCGGTACTCAGCTTGCGCTCCTGAGCGCGAGCGCCGACGGTCCGCAAGATGTCGTGCTCGGCGGCGAGAATGGCCTGATTCTGCGCACGACGGACGGCGGCGCGCACTGGAACAAATCCAAGGTCCCCGACAGTATCACGGATGACGTCGAAGCGATCGCGCGCGGCGCCGATCGGAAGCAAATCTGGGCGGTCGGACCCGAAGGCATGATCATCCACTCCGCCGACGGCGGCGATACTTGGGAAGACCTGGGATTAAAAAAGGATATAGCGCTGAACAGCGTCGATTTCCTCGACGACAAGAACGGCTGGATCGTCGGGGAATTCGGCACCATCATGAAAACCACCGATGGCGGCCATACCTGGCAGGACTCCAACAAAGTGAGCGGGTTGCCCAAGTATGTCGAGGATGTCACCGACGACGAGGCGTACCATCGCGGAATCCCGCAACTCGATGAGGGTGATCTCTATTTTATCCAGACGGCGTGGGCTAGTCCGACGGTGGGTTACGTCATCGGGACGGGCGGCTTTGTGCTAAGTACGAAGGATGGCGGACAGAGCTGGCAGGCGACCCGCGGCGACACGCTGAATACGCTGTTCGGGATCGGTCTGCCGAAGGGGCATCCGGTCGTGCTGACGGGAATTCTGGGCACGCTGGTCCATCAGACGGATACAGGATGGGCGCGCGATCGCGAGGTCTCGAACAGCGTTTATAGCTGGCTCAGGTCGTTGCGCTTCGCGCCCGACGGCTCGTTCGGAATCATCACTGGGGGCAAGGGCACGATTTTGGTTACGCACGATGGCGGCGCAAGCTGGGCGCCGATCGATCAGGCTGTGATCGCAGGGGCGACACCCGGGACCAAGCACAGCTAAGGCAAATTAGACAGCAGGTGCGTGCGCACCTTTGGCGGTGGATCAATGGCCGAAGCACTTCACGAAGAAAACCTCCCTCTGTCGGAAAAGATCACACACGGGATCGCGCGCTACACGCTGCGGCATCGATGGGTTGCGCTGGCGATATTGGGGCTGCTGACGCTTTTTTTCGGCTACCATGCGACGAAAGTTCAGATGTACAGCCAGTTCGCGGATTTGTTGCCGCAGGCCCATCCGTATATCAAGGCCTATAATCACTATCGGACGACATTTGGCGGCGCGAATATCGTCAGTTTGAGCCTCGAGGTCAAGAACGGCGACATCTTCAATCCGGATACCCTCAACAAGATCCGGTACGTTACCGAGAAGGTCGACGAGATCGACGGCGTTAACCACTACCAGGTGGCGTCGCTGTCGCACGTCAAGATTCGGCGGCTGGAGGCGACCTCGGGCGGGTTGATCAAATCGGTGCCGGTGCTGCCGGATGAGATTCCGACCGACGCGGCGTCGATGAAAAAGCTCAAGCAGTCGATGTTCAACAATGACATCGTGTACGGCAAATATGTTTCGACCGACGGCAAGGCGGCGCTGATCCTGGCGGGCTTCAACGAGGAACGGCTCGACTACGCGAACATCCATCGCCAGATCATGAAGATCAAGGCGCACGTCGACGACGCCAATACCACGCTCTATGTCGCGGGCGAGCCGATGCTGAAGGGCTGGGTATGGTTCTACACGGGGGAGCTGGCGAAGATTTTCGCCGTCACTTTCCTGTTCATCTTTGTGACCTTGGTGTTCTACTTCCGCCGGCTATATGGGGTGGCGCTGCCGGTATTGGGGGCTTGCGTTCAGGCGATTTGGGGACTGGGGTTCCTGGGTATTCTCGGCTACAACCTCGACCCGCTGGTGCTGGTTATCCCGCTGCTGGTGTCAGCGCGTGCGGCGAGCCACGGGGTGCAGATGGTTGAGCGGTACTTCGAGGAGATGGAGGCGACGGGTGATCGGCACGTCGCGGTCCTGAACTCGATGAAGGAGCTGTTGCTGCCGGGCGGTATCGGGGTGCTGGCAGACGCGGCGGGAATCTTCGTGCTTTCAGTGGCGACGATTCCGCTCATCCGCAAGCTGGCGTTTTTTGCGAGTTTTTGGGGTTTCTCGAATCTCTTCACGATCCTGTTGCTGATTCCGTTGCTGCTCGACGTGCTGCCGACGCCGAAAGTGACGCGCCATTACGTGCCGGCGTGGATGCACGAGCTGCTCGATCGGGTGGGCAATTTCTGCATCAGCCGCAACGGCCGCTGGGCGGTTTTCGCTTTCTCGGCGGCGATCGTTTTCGCGGGTGCCTACGAGGCCGGCTCGGTGCAGGTCGGCGAGACCGAAGCGGGTTCGCCGCTACTGTTCCCGAATTCGAACTTCAACGTTTCGGCGCGCGAGATCAACAAGGACTTTGCGGGTTCGAATCAACTGGTGATCTATCTGCACGGCGACCATGACGGCGCGCTCAAGGATCCGGTGGTGCTCAATCAGCTCGATGATCTGCGGCACTACATGCTGCAGCAGGACGAAGCCGGCGGCACGCGCGACGTGCCAACGCTGGTGCGGAGCGTCAACCGGCTGTATCACTACGACGATCCGAAGTGGGCGATGATCCCGCGCGACGCCGCCGCGGTGGGTAATATGACGTTCATGTACGAGGCGAACGCGCCGGTGCCGGGGGTCATCCTGGAATATATGGACTATGGGGCCCGCGACGGTCAGTTCGTCGTGTTCTACAAGGATGCGAAGGGCTCGACCATCTATGAAGCCATCGCGCGGGTCAAGAACTTCATCGCCACGCATCCGATGAACCACGTGCAACTGGTTTTGGCGGGCGGCACGATCGGCACTACGGCGGCGCTCAACGACGAGATTGCCTATTCTGACAAGGTCAGCACTTTCCTGATCGTCGCTGTGGTATTCGGCCTGGTGGCCTTCAGCTATATGTCACTGGTGGCGGGTCTGATGGTGATGATCACCCTGATCGCCGCGGGCGTGGTGAGCTTTCTCTATATTGGTTTGAAGGGAATCGGAATGAACATCAATACCCTGCCGGTGACCGCGGTCGGTATGGGTATCGGCGTCGATTACATCCTGTACGTGGTTGATCGGATCAAGCGCGAGTATCAGCGACTGCACGACCACGACGCGGCGATCAAACGGGCAATTTCGACTACCGGAATGGCGGTGACGTTTACCGCGACGACGCTGGTCGGCGGGATTATCCCGTGGGTGTGGATGTCGGACTTGCGCTTCTCAGCGGAGATGGCCATGCTGCTGGCGCTGCTGATGGTTACTCACTGGCTGGCCGCGATTACCCTGGTGCCGTCGATTTTTGCGATCGTGCGTCCGAAGTTCGTCGAGCGGGGAAGCGCGCCGACGGAGGAAGCCGAGCGTACGCTGCCGGGAGGGGCGGTGGCGGAGATGAGTTGAGGGGCCCGCGTAGGAAGATCCTGTAGGAAGAGCGGGTAGTAAGATCGATCGCAGAGACAAACGGAACAGTTGGACAGCTATGGTGCATAAATAGGTTAAGGTTAGCGGCGGACGCAAGAGGAGCGTGCGCCGCGGCTCAAACAGCGCATAGGAGGAGGAGCAGATGCTTCGGGGGAAAAGGCTAAGCGGGCGCCTGGCGGTGCTCATCGTGGCCATCCTGGGTTTAAGCGCATGGGATTCGCCGGCGCGCGCGGATGGCGATTTCTTTACCAATCTCAAGGACAATTTTGAGCTTCACGGGTACGGTGAGGCCCAGCAAATCTGGCGCAACGAGAATTTCGTCAAAGGCTACCATGTCGCGTCGCTGCGTAACCGGCTCGACTTGCAGCCGTCGGGCCAGCTAATCAAGGACCTCGGCGCCGGGCCGATCCAGAACCTCTCGATTAACTATTTCATGGAAGTGCGAGGGGGCTACGAGGGCGCCTACTCGATAATCAATGATCGTTTCGGCGATCGCCCGACAGGTTTTTCGGGCACGGGCACCTCGCCCTTTCAGCGACCCATCGTAACTGGCGCCGGGGTCGCGTTGCTCAAAGCGTTCGGCTACAAGGTCAAGCAGTTCCGCGGTTACGGGGCGCGCAGCTTCGCCTTTCCCGATCCGGTCGCGCCCAATGAGCACTTCCTGATCCCCTGCCAGGGCTGCACCAACACGAATGTTTCACAGGCCGATCTTGAGTTCGAGCGCGACGATAGTAATCGGGATTACTATCCGGTGCGCGAGGCCTACCTCGATTTCAACTGGGATATGTTCGGGCAGAATCTCATTCGGCTGGGCAAGCAGCAGACGGTGTGGGGCAAGGCAGACTTCTTTCGCCTGCAGGATATCGTCAACCCGGTCGATTTTGGGCAGCATTTCTTTATCGAGCCGTTCGAAGACACGCGCATCCCGCAGTTAACCCTGTGGTATCAGCATCGCTTTGGCGACGTCGGTGCGGCGCTGCAGGATGTGGCCGGCAACATCGTTTGGAACTTTGATCAATTTGTGCCGGTGGGACTCGGGCAGAGCGGACAGCCGTGGGCCGTCGAGTTCGGCGACGCCAAGCGGGCGTTTGCATTCAACAATGGTCTCTTCACCAACGGGCTGTGCGGCGGCGCGCCGGGCTGCAACGGCAACAATATCAATTTCGCGCTGGACAAGGAGCATACGCCGCAGTGGCGGATCCGCAACAGCGGGATCGGCACCAAGTGGGACTGGGAAATTCCGCAGGGCGTGCGGTTTGCGTTCACTGACTATTGGGGCATCCGCGACGTTCCGGGTTTTGTTAATACGCGGCTCAACACGACGACGGCGTTCAATCCGGCCTGCCCGACCTTCGCGACCATCACCGGAGGCGCGGTCCCTGGAAAGAACGTATTCACGCCAGGAGGCGTTCCGGTAACCGTGGTGCGGCCGAATCAAATCCATCTGAAGCCAGGGGTGCGGCCGGACACCTTTATCGACAACTGCACCTTCGGCGGTGAGATTCAGATCTACTATAAGAAGGTCAACACGATGGGGCTTTCGGCCGATTATTTTGAACCGAAGACCGGCCTGGTGTTTCGGGCCGAATCATCGTGGACCCACAACGCGAGCTTGACCGACACCAACTCGCTGACGCTGCAGAGCAAGGACGACATCCTCGCGTACGTTTTAGGGGTGGATCTGCCGCATTTCATCAAGTTCCTGAATCCGGATCGTACTTTCTTCAGCAGCTTCCAACTGTTTGAGACGTACTATCCCGGCGGGCATGATACCCAGGGAGGCCGGCGCGGACTGATAACCGGTAATAATGATTTTACGCTGACGGCTTTTACGCAGACGCATTATTATCGCGACCAGATCATCCCGCTGCTCTTCGTCGCGTATGGTACGCAAGGCACCGACGCCACTATCGGCGGCGACACCGAATGGCTGATTAACGATCATTGGTCAGCGCGGCTCGGGATTGACGCCTTCCTCGGCAAATCGAATGTGCATGACCTGGCGACTTTCGCGACCTTCTGTAAAATCACGCCGTCGTGCGCGCAAGGTAAGCCGTTTCAGCCGTTCAGTGAAACCGCTTTCGGGGCGGGCCATGAGCAGGCTGGAGGCGCCGAACGCAACGTGATGGACGAGTTCTGGACGAGAGTTCGGTACCGTTTCTAATGCACCTAAGGTAGAGACCGGCCCTCCGGGAACCAAATCATCGGGCGGCCGGTTGGTAGTCAAAGAGTAGTAGCGATCAAATGGCGAGAGCGGTCGGATCAGGTAAGGCGTGGCGACGCTACTGGTGGCTCTACACGCTGGGGTTGGGCGTCGTTGCGCTTGCGTTGGCGAGCACGATGCGCCGCCCACCAAGCGAGCAGGCGCGTCCGGATCCGCTACTGAAATTGGATTCGCGGATGGTTGCGGTTAAAGAGTTAATCGTTGCCGGCGATTTACCCGCGGCCGCGACCAAGTTTAGAGCAACCTATCGGCTGGACGGGAGCAAGGGGTTCAGCGCGCTGCGCCAGTTCTCGATGCTGGTGCTGGAGCGCGGCCTAGGCGACAAGGATCCGTTCGAGCGCTACTTTGCGGCGAGCGCGCTGGCCAAGGGCGGGAACTACCAGGGCGTCGATCTGCTTGCGCGAGGGATTCGCGCGAATCCTGATCTGAGTCTCAAGATGGCCGCCGCGGATGGGCTAGCCGATGCGGGCGACGCGTATGCGGTCGGGGTTTTGCAGAAGCTCTATTTTGCCGCCGGCCCGTTCGATCGGCGAATCGTGGCGGAAGCTATGTGCGATGCGACCGATCCCACGGCGATTACGGTTTTGAGCGACGCGGCCGGCGGTCCGGATCAGAGCCTGCGGTTGGCGGGACTGCAGGGTCTCGGCAAGCTGGGTAATCCGGCCGCAGCGCCGCTGTTGCGACGCGTCATGACCTCTGATGCCGCGCCGATCGAGCGGGCGATGGCGGCGACCTCGCTGCTCAAGTTCGGCGAGTCCGTCGAGCTGGGCCCGATCGAGAGCATTCTCACCGATTCCAGGAATGGCAATGCGCGGCCGGTCGCGGCGCTTGCCTTGGGCTATGCAAATGATCCGCGGGTCGTCCCGATACTCAAGCGGGCTCTGAGCGACGACGACCTTGACGTTCGAATCGGCGCGGCGGCTAGCCTCACTCACTATCAGGAGCCGGCCGGCGCCGCCTACCTCAAACAAACGATGAATGACATGGACGACACGGTGAGTCGCCAGCACGTCGGCCAGGTGATGGATCAAATCGGCTTCACCGGGGGTTACGAGGTTCTCATCGCCGCGATCGGCGCGACGGATCCGAACCTGCAAATGTCCGGCATCCGCGCGTTAGGGCTGGTCGGCGGACAGAAGGAGCTGGAACTTTTGACCGCGATGCTGCCGCATACGACGGACCCGTTGATGCGTGCACAGATCGCCTGGTCGATTGGACGGATCGGCAAAGCGCGCGGGATTGAGACTTTGATCGCGATGGTGCAGGAAGAAGATCCGGCGGTGCGCTACACCGCTTCGGATGCGCTTGATGTAACGGCGCAACGGCTGTTGGCCGCGGCGCAGAGCTAGCACGCCGGCGGCGGCCAAACGCGCGCCGGTGAGTCACATGTAATCAATTTGCGGCCCGCATAACGGGCTGCTCGATGGAGGAAAAATGAAGGGTAAGATGAACGATTCCGTGCGGCCGCGGAAAGCCGCCGGCGCCTGGTGGCGGGCGGCCGTCACGGGGGTGGTGGCGCTGGGTCTGCTGGTGGTCGCGCGGCCCGCGGCGCAGGCGCAGGACGTCAGCAGTTATACTCGCGACACTTTTATCCAGTGGTTCCAGAAGAACAAGGACGCCAAGCCCGACTTCAAGGTCGGCGACGTGCTGACGGCCAAAGATCTCGAACGGATTCGACCCTTCATGTTTCCGGGCTATCTCGAGCAATTGAATTTCCCGGAATTCAAGATGCCGATCATGGATTATGTGGACCATACGCCGCGCAAGGACTATCTGGATTGCACCGAGAAATATCAGGCACAGGTGCGGCTGACGGCGAACCACACGATGGACAACTATGTCTGCGGACAGCCGTTCGCGAGCGCGGATCTCAAACCGGGCGATCCGGACTCAGCGTGGAAAGCCGCGTGGAACTTCGAGTATCGCTGGCAGAACTTCGGGCTGTTTACGGTTCCGCCGGTGACCTGGGAGCGTTTTGGCGGGACGCACGAAATCCCGGTGTGGGAGTATCCGCCCAAGGAATGGAGTGCCGGAATTCCCTATCCACCCAACACGATGCCGACGCCGGAAGAGTTGAAGCTGATGTACGGCGGTGGCGGCACCTTCCAGCGGACGCTGAACGCATTCTATGAGCGCGTCTATTTCAGCCATCTGGCGCAGGTTCCCGATCACACGCTGCCGGTGGCGGGGGCGAAGGACTTCGAATTCAAGGAATTCACCGGGTTCTATACGCCGTTCGATATTCGCGGCACCGCTTTCATCGTCTACCGGTACGCCGACCCGACGCGAGAGGACGACGGCTGGGCCTATTTGCCGGCTCTCCGCCGCGTGCGCCGGATTTCGGCTGAGGTCAAGTCGGACTCACTGCTCGGCACCGACCATACGATCGAAGACTTCTATGGCTTCTCGGGCCGCGAGCTGGAGTGGAAGTGGAACTATATCGGGATTAAGGATGTGCTCGCGGTGCAGGACTCGCAGCACGAATTCACCTATATGTACGGTCCGAATGGGATCATCCCGAACGATAGCTGGGCGCTGCGTCATTACTACCTGATGGAGCGCATCCCAACCTCGGAGCGTCATCCGTATAGCAGCGTACTGTTACTGTGGGATACGCAGAACTGGGATACCTGGCTGATGGTGGCGTTCGATCACAAGGGCAAGCTCTGGAAGATCTGGGAATTCCAGAAGAAATGGTCGGAGAGTTTCAAGGGGCCGTGGGCGGCGATCAATCACGGCGTTTTCTCCACCGAGTTCCAATCAGTGCAGGTGCTGGACGTGCAGAATAATCGCGGAACGATCTGGGAGGTGCCGGGGGGCTTCCCGAATGTGACGGGCACCGAGGTGGCGCATCTATACGACATCAACCACCTCGAGACGCTGCATCGTTAGAGTGATCTGACTGAACATCTGAACGTGACATAGCAGGCTGAACCGCACCGGGGGCGCGTCGCGCTCCCGGTGTTTTTTTCAGCGTCCGACGAATCCGCGCTCCGTTGTCGCGTTTTTCACCGGCCGGAGGCTCCGCGCTCCGTTGTCGCGCTACCCGCCGAATCATCCATTCGAAAGTTTCGCGTGCGTCTCTTTAATTTGCTACTTGCCTTGAGCGTAGCCGCCGGCGTGGCGGCAAAAGGAACAGTCGCCAGTGACCTTGACGACTTCGGCGCTGACGTTGACCTCACGCGCATCGCGGCTGAGCGCGGTCTTGACGCCGACGATCGCGTCGACGTCGTTGCCCCACTTCGCAATCGCCATGGTCCGCAGGCGGTCGTCGATATGGTCTTCGTCGATGGCGCGGGGCGAGAACGGCTCGGTATAGGCGAGCGGCCCGAGTTGCTGATAAGGCAGCGCGAGGTTACCGCTCTGAACCATGATGCGGTCGCGATCGAGCGCGACGTCGGTCGCCTTGATCTCCTTCTCCTGCTCGGTTTGTGGCGGTACGTAGGAAAAATGGTCGGCAGAATTGTCGGTGGAACAGCCGCAGGCGATCGTCAAGATTAGCGCGATCGCCGCCTGCCAAACTGAGAATCCTGACGCGGCTCCGGGGGGCGGCCGAGTCTGCGAGGCGCGGCCAAAGTAACAACTCGCCTCCTCGCTGCGCTCGACTCCGCTAGGGCTAGCGCGCATGAGCCCGGCGGGTTTTGGCGCGCGCCTTGCGCCGGAAATGCGGCATTACTTCCTTGGCGAAGAGCCGCAGGCTTGCGGTGATTTTCTTGAAGTCGGTCTTGGGCAAGACCATCGCCATCACGAGGTGAGTCATGCGGGTGCGCGCCTGATAATCCTCGATCATCGCGATTGCTTCGGCGGGTGTGCCGATGATGAGAGGTTCGCCGAACAGCGCCGCAGTTTCGCTATCGCGCAGCTTGCCGACCGGCGGAAGGTCGGCGCTGTAAGCCGAATCGCCGGGCAGGTCGTTGGCCTCGGCGAACCACTTGCCGTAGCAGCTCATGATGTAGTGGGCGCCGGCTTCGGCGGCGTCCCACGCGGCGGCGCGCCGCGGCGCGACGAAGACGGTGCGCAGTTGCGCGATGTTGAAATCGGCAGGATCGCGGCCCGACTCGCGCAGGGCGGCGTCGTAGGTCTGCTGCTGATCGACGCCGCCGGTGCCCATCAGATGATAGCCGTTGCGCGCGGCCCGCGCGATCGATTTGGGGCCGCGCGCCGCGAGCCAGATCGGCGGATGAGGGCGCTGCACCGCCGGCGGCATCAGGGTCGCCCCGCTGATCCGGTTGAAGCGGCCCTGGAAGGAGAGGTTCTGCTCGGTGAACAGACGGCGGACGATCTCGGTGTTCTCCTCGAGGCGCGCGCCGCGTTCTTTGCGCGAGATATTGAAGCCGCTGAACTCGGGGACGCGATAGCCCTGGCCGAAGCCCAGATCAATCCGGCCATTGGAGATGACATCGGCGGTCGCCGCGTCCTCGGCCACGCGAATCGGGTTGTGCAGCGGCAACAGTATAACGAAGGTGCCGATGCGGATCTTTTTGGTGCGCGCGGCGAGCGCGGCGGCGATCGGCAGCAGCGACGGCGAGTAACCGTCATCGACAAAATGATGCTCGGTCAGCCACAGCGTATCGTAACCCAGCGCCTCGGCTTCCTCGGCCAGTTCAAGATGCTTGCGATAGATCTCGGTGAAGGGAACCCCGGGTGGAGGGTTGCGAAACGCCATCAGCAGGCCAAAATTCACGATGATTTCCTGCCGTTGGATGGGCGCTTGCGTGAACGCGCGTCGCGCGCCGCCTTTTCGCCAATGCGCAGAATGGAGTTGCGCACGAGAATCGCCGCCACGATCACGATCGCGAGAATTATGATTGAGGTACGATCGAACACCGCCGTCGTGCTCCACAGGCTATCGTTTTCACAACCGCCCGATCATATATGCAGCATCGCGTTTAACGCTGTCAGCCATGCGTTCGGGGTATAAGATTAGAGCATGAGTTTTCGGAAAGCGATTGCCGCGAGATGCCTTTTGCTCGGCCTCGTGAGCGCCGCGTTGCTCACTGGATGTGCGAATGCCCGGCGGGCGCAGACGCAGGACCCCGTCGGGGCGCGGCCGTTGGACGACTTCAAGGGCCGGTTTGCCGGAGAGACGATCAGCGGCGACAATCGTCGCGTTAAGATCGGCTTCGATGTCCAGGAGAAAGGCGATCAGATCTCCGGCACGTATCAATGCGCGGCGGGCAACGCCAACTGCCGCAACCAGATGACCCGGGGGTGGGTCAGCGGAAACGTCGATGCGCGCGGGATTCGCGTCTCCCTGCAGGACGGCTCGTGGTGTCTCTACAGTCTGGAGGCATTTTACGGCAACGACGGTGAAGGCGATTATTCGTGCTATCAAGGCGGAATGCTGGTCGAGCAGGGAGTCTTCAGCCTCAAACGCGTCGAGCCGAATTGAGTAGCAGCAGCGCGGAGTTGTTCCTGGAGATGCCACGATGATCTGTGAACTCAGTCGTAGAGCCTGGGCCCGGATGCTGCTCGGAGCGGGGCTCGCGATGCTTTCGGCTTGCGCGCCGCAGAAGGATCCGCCGGAGTCCACGATTAGCTGGCTGGCGCCGCAGACCCGCGCCGCCTTACCCGCGGACTGCGCGATCCCGATCTATTCGGCGGCGCCAAACGTCGATTACCAGGAGGTCGCGATCGTGGAAGTGGCCGACGACATCAACGCCGACGAGAGCGAAGTCGCGGCGCTGGTGCGCCGCAAGGCGTGTGAGACCGGCGCCGACGCTTTCGTAATTCTCGAAGACCAGCGGCAGAAGCGCGGCAAACCCCTGCCGGGCGCCTCCAATGAGCAAGGGCAGGATGTGGGACCCGATTCCGGGGTCAACGTGCGCGCGCGCGAGCATACGCCCGAGGTCGGCGAGTTAGGTCATCAGGGGCGTTACGTCAACGGCGTCGCGATCGTCTACAAGCGCGACGCGGCGGAATCCGACGCGGCAAAACCGACGCAGTGAGGCGGCGCTTAGCCGCCGTAGCCTGCGGGAGTGGTCTGCCGGTCGCGCCGGACCCGGCTGCGCAGCGCCATCGTGGCGCGATAGGCGAAGGCCTTGACGGCGTCGCGACGCGGATAGCGGCCGGGCGGCGCCGGATTGATTCCAAGCTTGCGTAAATAGTAATTGGCGCGGTACTTGTTGGCGCGATCGCTGTCGTGGAACTGGAAATTGATGCTGAGCGTGATCGAGACGTTGTCGTCATTCTGCACCCAGTGCGGACAATTTACCGGAACGTGCACGCCGTCGCCGGGGCGCAGGCGAAAGACGCGCGCGCGATCCTGATACTGCGGCTTGTAGCGCGCGGCGTTCGAGTCCACTGCCCAGTAGCGCTCGAGCTCGGTCTCGGGCAGCACTTCGCGATCGTTGCGGTCGAAGACGTAAAGCGTCTTTTCGCCCTGCAACTGCAAGATGAAATTGCACTCGCGATCGATATGGTAGGTGCTGAGGCGGCGCGGCGAAGTGAGAAAGACGATCGAGTTTTCACGCCATACGGGCCGGCCCCAATCGCCACCGATACCCGCCCGTAACTCATCGAGGCATCGATTGAGCAGGAGCCGATATTCGCGATCGAGTTCGAGCGGCCGCAGGATAATCCAGGTGTCGTTGCCGACGATCTGCTCGACGGTCTGGGCCAGACTCGTGGCTGGGTGCGCTGATTCATCCCAGCGCTGATTGAGGTCGGCGACACCCGCATCCGCGTAGACCTGATTGGGTTGCGCCTCGATAAAACGTGCGAGCGCGGCCAGGCGCTCGAGCGTAAAGAGCGCATTGCCCGCGAGGTGGTGATGCACAGCGAAGGGCTCGCGGTCGAAGCAATCGCGGAAAATTCGCGGATCGAATTCCAGGCAGCGCGCCGCGGCGCCCGCCGCTTGGTTCGCGGCCGTCGTATCCTGTCTGAGTTTTGAGAGCCACTCGGCCGCGTCAGGCATAAGTAGAAGATATTTTTGCAAATTGGCGCTGGAATGTAACCATCTTCAGCGCCCTCGCACTTGGCCACACGGACCCTTTTACCGATCTGGGCTTATGCTAAGGTTGGGAGCCGAAAATCACTCCATCCAGCCGAGGTGACGTATGGGACCGCTGACAGGTTACAAGGTGATCGAGCTCGCCGGCATCGGACCCGCGCCGATGTGCGCGATGCTGCTGTCGGACCTCGGCGCCGACGTTCTGCGAATCGATCGTTTGGCCGACGCGGGCCTCGGCATCAGCCTGCCCACGAAGTTCAGCGTGCTTAATCGCGGGCGGCGGTCGGTCGCGCTCGATCTGAAACGGCCGGAAGCAACAGCAGCGATTTTGCGGTTGATCGAGCAGGCTGACGCCCTTATCGAGGGGTTTCGTCCGGGCGTGATGGAGCGGCTGGGCCTGGGTCCCGACCTCTGCCTCGCGCGCAATCCGCGTCTGGTCTTTGGGCGGATGACCGGCTGGGGCCAGGACGGTCCGCTGGCCGCGGCGGCGGGCCACGATATCAACTACATCGCGCTCTCAGGAGCGCTGAACACGATCGGGCGGCGCGGTCAGGCGCCGGTGCCGCCGCTTAACCTCGTGGGAGACTTTGGCGGCGGCGCGCTTTACCTGGCTTTCGGCGTGGTGGCCGGACTGCTCGAGGCGCAAAAATCCGGCAAGGGGCAGGTGATCGACGCGGCGATGGTTGACGGTGCGGCGTCGCTGATGTCGGCGATCTATGGGATGCACGGGTCGGGCTTCTGGACCGATGAGCGCGGCGCCAATGTGCTCGACACCGGCTCGCATTATTACGACGTTTACGAAACCAGTGACGGCAAATACGTTTCGATCGGATCGATCGAAGTGAAATTTTATGACGAGCTGCTGCGGCTTTCCGGCTTGAAGAAAGAAGAGTTGGCGCCGCAAAACGAGCGTAAGTCGTGGCCGAAAATGAAGGAGCGGGTCGCCGCGCTGTTCCGCACCAAGACGCGCGACGAGTGGTGCAAAATCATGGAGGGGAGCGACATCTGCTTCGCGCCAGTGCTGAGCATGGCTGAGGCGCCGCAGCATCCGCATAATCGCGAGCGCGGGACCTTCGTCGAGCCCGACGGGGTCGTGCAACCGGCGCCGGCGCCGCGCTTCAGCCGAACGCCAGGCGCGATCCAGCGTCCGCCGGCGCGCGCCGGGGAGCATACCGAGGAGGCGCTGCGCGATTGGGGTTTCAGTGCGAGCGATCTCGCAGCGCTACGGACGTGCGGGGCGATCGCCGCGGGGTGAGCAGGCCGCACGGTCGATTAGAGTCGGCGGGTTCGCGGGAGTTTAGACGATGGGCGATCGTTTGCGACCGGTCAGTCTCGCGGAGGCCTCACCTGAGGTCCGTGAAATCTACCGTCAATTCTTTGGCGAACGCGATCCGGTAGCCGAGCCCGGCACGGCGACCGGCACGCCCGGCGACTATTGGACCACCTATGCGCTGGTCCCGGACATTCTGAAAATGTCGCACGCCTCATTGTTCGCCCTGCTGCAACCGGGACGGGCCTTGAAGCCCGAATATCGGGAACTCGCCATCCTGCGGACGGGGATCGTTGGCGACTCGAAGTTCGAGTACTCGCAGCATCTGAAGGTCGCGCGGATGGTCGGGTTGGCAGAAGACAAGCTCAAGGCGATCAAGGGTTGGGCAACCTCGGACAAATTCGAGCCGGTCGAACGGGCGGTGATGGCGGTGACGGATGAGCTGGTGGGCCGCAACCTGATCGAAGATGCGACCTTCGCCGCGCTGAAACGACATCTGAGCGACGCGCAGATCATGGAGCTCATCTTTGTAATCGCGACGTGGCGGATGCACGGGATGGTCGTGCGCGCACTGCACCTCGAATACGACGGCGGCACAACCGCGCGGATGCAGGAAGTGCCGGGCCCGCCACCCAAGATATAAAACGGTTGCAAAAGAGGAGAGCCAGATGAAACGAATCGAGGCCGTGATCAAGCCTTCAAAGCTCGATGAGGTGAAGGCGAGCATCACCGCGCTGGGGATCACCGGATTGACCGTGTTCGAAGTCAAAGGTTTTGGCCGGCAAAAGGGGCATACGGAGATGTACCGGGGGACGGAATATGTCGTGGACTTCCTGCCTAAGGTACTGATCAGCGTCGTCGTGGTTGAGGAGATGGTCGAGCCGCTGGTAAAGGCGATCGCGGAAAACGCGAGGACGGGCAAGATCGGCGACGGGAAGATTTTTGTCTCGTCGCTGGATGAGGTCGTGCGAATCCGCACTGGCGAGCGGGGTCGCGACGCGATCTGAATTCCGTGGCACAAAATCGTAAAGCGGCTTGATGCCGCCACAATTGGAGGGAGGAGTTGCGAAATGGCCTACGTCTCTGTGATGCGTCCACGAAAATGGCTGCTGAAGGCAGTCGCGGCGATTGTGCTGGCGCAGTGGATCACCGGCGCGGTGATAATCGCGCGTGCTGACGCGCCGCAACCTGATCCGGCAGGCATCGCGACCGGCGATCGGACCTCGACGTCGGACGCTGGGGGCAACTCGTTTGTCGTTACTGAGCCGACCGACAAAACTGCGCCCGATTACGCGAAAAACGAGCAGGCGTTCAAGGATTTTCAGGCGCAGGCCGACAAAGAGCCGCTCGCGATGAAGCTCGCGGATAATCTGGGTCATTTGCGCATTTCGACCAATTTCTCATGGACTCTATTGACCGGCTATCTGGTGCTCTTTATGCAAGCCGGCTTTGCACTCCTGACTTGCGGACTGGTGCGGAAGAAGAACGCCGGCCATCTGATGATGCTGAACTTCGCAGCGTACGTCTTCGCGTTCCTCGCCTATTACGTTTGCGGATTTGCGTTTCAGTACGGCGGCACGGCGATCAACGCCGCGCCGACGAATCTGGGCGGGACGCCGACCCTCAATCACTTCCTGCTCGGCAGCGGGCTGTGGGGCTTTCTCGGCGGCAAAGGCTTTTTCCTGAGCGGTCCCGCTTACGATTCGGGCAGCTTGTGTCTGACACTGTTCGAGGTCGTCTTCATGGAAACCGCCGGATACATCATAGTCGGCGCCATCTGTGAACGGATTACCTTCTGGGCGTTCTTGCTGTGCGAGATCTTTATCGGTGGCATCCTCTACCCGAGCTTCGGTTGCTGGGTCTGGGGCGGCGGCTGGATGTCGCAACTCGGTAACACGATGGGCTGGGGCCACGGCTACGTAGACTTCGCGGGCTCGACGGTCGTGCATGGAGTCGGCGGCTTCTGCGCGATGGCGCTCGCGGTCATCCTGGGACCCCGTATCGGCAAGTACGACAAGAACGGCAAGCCGCGCGCCTTCCCGGCGCACAACCTGGTCTATGTCGTCACCGGTACTTTCATCCTGCTGTTCGGCTGGATGGGCTTTAACCCCGGCTCGACCTTGGGCGCGAGTGACTTGCGCATTTCGGTGGTCGCGGTGAACACCAACCTCGCTGCAGTTGGCGGCGCGGCGTCGGCGATGGTGCTGTGGTACTTCATGTTCGGTAAACCCGACGTCACGATGGCCTGTAATGGGATGCTTGCCGGCCTGGTCGCGATCACCGCGCCATGCGCTTTCGTCTCACCCAATTCCGCGGTGTTGATCGGAATTATTGCGGGCGTGATCGTTGACTTGGGCGTGCTCTTCAATGAGCGCGTGATCAAGGTCGATGACCCGTGCGGTGCGATCTCCGTTCACGGCTACTGCGGCTGGTTCGGTGCTGTGGCAGTCGGGATCTTTGCCGACGGGACTTACGGTTCGGGCTGGAATGGCGTTGGACCGACGACCTACCTCGGCAAGGCTGGTCAGGGCGTAACCGGCCTGATCCATGGCGACGTCAGCCAGTTCTTTATGCAGATTGGCGGCGCGACGTTCATGGCGATCTACATCTTCGCCTTCACCTACATAGTTTTCTCGATCGTGAACGCGATCAGCCCGATGCGCGTCTCGAAAGAGGTCGAACTGGAGGGGCTCGACGTACCGGAGTTCGGCCTGTCGGCCTATCCGGAGGACGAGATCGTCAGCACCGAGGCCGCATAAATCCGTCAGACCGTCGCAGCATCTCGTTAACGATTCTCAGCCCCCCTGCCATTGCGCGCGCTAAGCCGCAGTGGCAGGGGCCTTTCTGCAAGTGGCGGGGCTAGAACATCGCCTCGCCGGGCTCCAGGCCGAGCAACAGGCGGCCTGCCGGGCGATACATCTTCAAATGAACCACGCGGTGCTGGCACGCGGTAATGATGTCGCGGAGGTCGCGGTCGAGCCGGCCCGAGCGAAAAATCGAACTGGTGCCGGCGGTATCGTACAGGGTCGTGATGATCTGCTTGGCCGCCTGATGAGCGTAGGTGATCATCATTCGATACTGGGCGCGTTGCCGTGGCGAGGGTTTGTCGCCGCGACACAAAGTCGCCCACAAATCCTCCAGCGTGGCGTAAACGTAGCTGCGCGCAGCGCCGAGATGAGCCTCCGCCCAGGCAATGGTCTCCTGAACTACGGCATCATCGCGCATCAGCGAGCCGACGGCGAAGCCGCCCTTGCGCGCGCATAGCTCCTCGACGAAATCCAGCGTGCTCTGCGCGATGCCAAGCGGCACGCCGGCGTGGGAGACCAGAAACAGGGGCGGAAACGCGTAAAGTGGGCTCGGCGTGCGCGGCGGCTCCAGCATCGTGGTGCTGTGGGCGAAAGGCACGAAAACGTCTTTGACGACGACGTCGTTGCTGCCGGTGCCGCGCATACCGGTGGTGTCCCAGACGTCGACGATCCGGACGTCGGTGATCGGGAGGAGCAGGGCGCGGAACTCGGGATTGCGGCCATGGCGGCGCGGCTCGCCATTTTCGTGGATGATGCAGCCGCAAAGAATCGTGCCGGCATGGTGGCATCCGCTGTTGAAGTGAAAAGTGCCGCTCAACCGATAACCGCCCTCGATCAGGTCGGCGCGCTGCGGCGGTCGAATCTGTCCGGCCAGCACGCTCTCAACGCCGCCAAAGAAGTGTTGCGCGACCGGCGCTTCGAGAAACGCTGCGATAAAACTGCCCGCCGTCGAGATCATCGAGAGCCAGCCCACGGAGCCTTCAACGCGTGAGAGTTCCTCGACCACCCGCACCTGATTGATCGGATCGAGTTCCATGCCGCCGTAGATGCGCGGCACGCCCATCCGGAAGACCCCGGCCTCCATCAGGTGGCGCGCGAGCGTCGGCGGCAGGCGGCGTTCGGCTTCGATAGTTGCAGCCGCGGCGCGGATTTCCGGTTCGAGCGCGCGCACCGCCGCGAGTATTTCCCGGGCTTCCGAAGCCGCGTCCTTCGCTTCCATCAATACGTTCTCCTGATCTGCCTTGAGTCGATACTTGATCCACTCCCTTCCGCGATCACATCAAAAGTGAGCCGGATTACCAACGATGCCGCGCGCCGCCGCAGGCTCAGTTCCACGAGCAAGGGCGCGATGCGATAATGTAACTCAGCCACACCGTCATTCCGGTCTTCCACCATGCGCATCTTGAGCCTTCGCCACATCACTACCTATCGCTATGCCAAACCGGTCGTCCTCGGTGATCATCGCCTGATGCTGCGGCCGCGCGACAGTCACGACCTGCGCTTGCTCGAAACCAGGCTTACGATAACGCCAGAGCCCGCGGCGATTCGCTGGATGCATGACGTCTTCAGCAACTCGGTGGCGGTGGTGTCATTCGCCTCGCCGGCGGACCTTCTGTCGATCGAGAGCGCGATCCGGCTTGACCATTTCGAGTCCAGCGATCCCCCGTCCGCCCTGGAGTCTTACGCGGAAACGTATCCTTTCAGCTACTCGGCCGACGATGTGCCGGATCTGAACCGCTCACTCGAACGCCACTATCCGGATCCGGAGCATGAGGTCGATCTCTGGGCCAAACGTTTTCTCCAAACCGAAGGGCCGACAAATACCCTCGCGATGCTGGTGCAGATGACCAAGGCTATCAAGGCGGACGGTTTCACCTACGCCGCCCGCGCCGAAGAAGGCTGTCAGGCGCCGGTCGAGACCTTACGTTTGCGCAGCGGAAGCTGCCGCGATTTCGCGCTCCTGATGATGGAGGCCGTACGCTCGCTCGGCCTGGCCGCCCGTTTCGTCAGCGGCTACATCTATGTACCCGGAGCGCAGTCACAGAACCTCGGCGGCGGGGCGACCCACGCGTGGCTGCAAATCTATCTGCCCGGAGCCGGCTGGATGGAATTCGATCCGACCAACGGCATCGTCGGGAATCGCGATCTGATCCGGGTCGCGGTGGTGCGCGATCCCTCGCAGGCGATTCCGGTTACCGGCAGCTGGACCGGCGCTGCGGGGGACTTCCGCGGGATGGAAGTTGATATCCAGGTAACTGCGGAAACCTAAGCGCTGCGCGCTTTTTTAGCTGCGCCGCCGGATTTCGAAGCCGCGATACTTGCCTCGTTTTTTCAATCTTGATTCCCTCATGAAGAGCGCTGCGTCGCCGCTATGGCGACGTGCCAAGGCCTCGGGAATCAAGCCATCATGGCGATCCGCGTCGCGTTGCATCACCAGACCGATTACCGTTACGACCGCCTCGTAACACTCTCGCCACAGGTAGTGCGGCTGCGTCCCGCGCCGCATTGCCGCACGCCGATCACCGCGTATTCCCTGACGATCGCGCCGCGTGATCACTTCATCAACTGGCAGCAGGATCCGCAGAATAATTTCATTGCACGAATAGTTTTCCCCAATCAGGTCCGGCATTTTGCGATTGAAACCGACTTGGTGGCGGAAATCACCGTCATCAACCCGTTTGATTTTTTCCTTGAGCCCTACGCCGAAACCTTTCCCTTCGCTTACGAAGAAGGTCTGGTCAAGGAGTTGGCGCCGAACCTCGCCGCGCCGCCGATGGGACCGCGGTTGGCGGCCTTCATTGCTGCGACCCAACTCACGCGCCGGCCTACCGTGGACTTCCTGGTCGAGCTCAACCAACGCGTGCAGCGCGCGGTCGGCTATGTAATCCGCATGGAGCCGGGTATCCAATCCTGCGAAGAGACGCTCGAGTTGAGCCGCGGGTCGTGTCGCGACAGCGCTTGGCTGCTAGTCGAAATCCTGCGCAATCTCGGCCTTGCCGCGCGCTTCGTCTCAGGCTACCTGATCCAGCTCAAACCCGACGTCAAGGCGCTCGACGGCCCGATTGGATCGGATCGCGACTTCGCCGATCTCCATGCATGGGCGGAGGTTTATCTGCCGGGCGCGGGCTGGGTCGGACTCGATCCGACCTCGGGGCTGTTCGCCGGCGAAGGCCATCTGCCGCTGGCCAGCACGCCCGACGCCTCTTACGCGGCGCCGGTTGCGGGCGCGATCGGACCGTGCGAAGTCGAGTTTGCTCATGCGATGTCGGTCGTCCGCCTGCATGAGGATCCACGGGTAACGCTGCCTTACTCTGACGAGCAATGGGCACGCGTCGACGCGCTCGGCGAAGCGATCGACGCGGAGATCAGCGCGGCTGATATTCGGCTCACGATGGGTGGGGAGCCGACCTTCGTTGCGATCGACAACTTCGACGATCCCGAATGGCAGACCGCTGCGCTCGGAGCGCAAAAACGCGAGCTCGCCGAGCGCCTGCTGCGGCGTCTCCAGCAGCGTTTCGCGCCCGGCGCTCTGCTCCATTTTGGACAGGGCAAATGGTATCCGGGCGAACCTCTGCCGCGATGGGCGCTCAATTGTTACTGGCGCAAGGACGGCGAGCCGATTTGGCGCGACAGCGCGTTCATTGCGAGCCCGGATGGTGACGACAATTTCGGTCCGCCCGAGGCACATCGCTTTATCGAGGCTCTGGCGCAGCGGCTCGGCGTCGATCCCAAATACGTAATGCCGGCCTTCGAGGATCGCGTCCATTACGAGCAGCGCGAACGTCAACTGCCGATCAATGTCGCTGCGATTGATAACCGTATCGACGATCCGATCGAGCGCGCCCGTTTGCGGCGTGTCTTCGAGAGCGGCCTCGATAGTCCCGCCGGCTACGTGCTGCCGCTGCAACGCGCAGTCGGCCATGAAGTTGATAAAGATTGCCCCGCATGGCAGAGCGGACTCTGGACACTCCGCAGCGATCGTCTTTATCTGGTTCCGGGTGATTCGCCACTGGGCTTGCGTTTACCGCTCTCGAGCCTGCCGTGGGTCGCGCCGGAGGACCTGACGCCGTTTTTTGAGAGCGATCCGATGGCGCCTTCGGAGCCGTTGCCGCAGTGGCAAAAAGCGCCGTCTCTTGAGACGAAGCCGCGCGCTCGTCAAGACTCGCCGCGTGACCGGATCCCGGCAATTGGCGAATCCGCCGCGTGGGTGGTGCGGACGGCCCTGTGCGTCCAAGCGCGCGAGGGCCGCCTGCATGTTTTCATGCCACCGGCTCACTCCGCGACTGAATATCTCGAGTTGATCTGCGCGGTCGAGGACACCGCAGTCGCGCTCAAGACGCCAATCGTAATCGAGGGCTACACTCCGCCCGCCGATTCCCGCATCAACCGCCTCGCCGTCACCCCGGACCCCGGGGTGATCGAAGTTAACATCCAGCCCGCCAACAATTGGACCGAGTTGCGGGAGATCATCACCGGAGTGTACGAGGACGCGCGGCTCTGCCGTCTGGGCAGCGAGAAATTCATGCTCGACGGGCGTCATGCCGGCACCGGCGGCGGCAACCATTTCGCGGTCGGCGCCGCCACTCCGGCCGACAGTCCGTTCCTGCGCCGGCCCGACCTGCTGCGCAGCATGCTCGCCTACTGGCTCAACCACCCGGCGCTTTCGTACCTTTTTTCGGGACTTTTCATCGGACCGACCAGTCAAGCGCCGCGCATCGACGAGACCCGCCAGGACAGTCTCTACGAACTCGAAATCGCCTTCGCCCAGGCTTCTGCTCCCGGCGCGCATCCGACACCGCCGTGGCTGGTCGATCGGATTTTTCGCCACCTCCTCGTCGATGTCACCGGCAATACCCATCGCGCGGAATTCTGTATCGACAAGCTTTATTCGCCCGATTCTGCGACCGGACGGCTGGGGCTGGTTGAATTGCGCGGCTTCGAGATGCCGCCGCACGCGCGGATGAGCCTGACGCAACAGCTTCTGGTGCGCGCGCTCATCGTATGGTTCTGGCGCGAGCCGTATCGATTTCTCCCGACCGAATGGGGCACGCAACTGCACGATCGCTTTATGCTGCCGCATTTCGTCCTTAGCGATTTCAACGACATCATCGAAGACCTGCGCCGCGCCGGCTACCCTTTCGACCGCGAGTGGTTCGCGCCGCATACTGAATTTCGCTATCCGCGCATCGGCCGGGTCAGCTATGCGGGGATTGATCTGGAGCTGCGGCAGGCGACGGAGCCTTGGTACGTCCTCGGTGAAGAAGCCACGGTCGGTGGGACCGCCCGCTACGTTGATTCCTCGGTCGAGCGGCTGCAGGTCAAAGTCGACGGGCTCAATGGCGAGCGCCACGCCGTGATCTGCAATGGCCGCCGCGTGCCGCTCCATCCGACCGGCACGCGCGGGCAATTCGTCGCGGGCGTGCGCTATCGCGCCTGGCAACCGCCGTCATGTCTGCATCCCACGATCCCGGTCCATGCGCCGTTGATCTTCGATATCGTGGATACGTGGAGCGGGCGCGCGGTCGGCGGATGCACCTATCACGTCGCGCATCCGGGCGGCCGCAACTACGACACCTTTCCGGTCAACGCCAACGAGGCCGAGGCGCGGCGCGCGGCGCGTTTCGTCCCGTTCGGCCATTCGCCGGGTCCGCTGCCGACGCCAGCGCATGAGACTAATCCCGCGTTTCCGCTGACGCTCGACTTGCGCCGCTCACCACCATAATTCAGCGCCGCCAAAACCGGGCATTGAAGAAGACCACGCTTGAAATAGCCGCCCCGAGGGCGATTATTGGGGCTCGTTTTGCGGTACCGCCACCTTGAGCAGCAGACGGCCGGGACTCAAGCGCGGGCCGCGTCTTCAGTCCACAACGGGGGTTTTCAATGTCATCTGAAACTCGCATCGGCAGGTCTGGGTCGGCTACGTACGGGAGTGGCGGAACCAATTCCGGCGGGATCACCCGCAGACGGTTTGTTCAGGGCGTGCTCGCCGGCGGAGTAGTCGCCAGTTTGGATCTGTGGCGATGGCCGGCATCCGCAGCCGTAAACGCGGCAGATCCTCCGACGCTCTCGGGGAACTCCTTCAACCTGATCGTCGAGCAGGTTCCGGTGAACTACACCGGGCGCCCCGCCTACGCCACCGCGGTCAACGGTTCAGTCCCGGGACCCACCCTGCGATGGCGCGAGGGCGACACGGTTACGCTGGCCGTCAGCAATCGGCTTAAGGACACATCTTCCATCCACTGGCATGGAATTCGGACCCCCTCAGACATGGACGGTGTCCCAGGCCTGGGCTTTCCCGGGATTCCGCCGGGCGAGACTTTCGTCTATCGGTTTCCGGTCCGCCAGAGCGGCACCTACTGGTATCACAGCCACAGCCGCTTCCAGGAGCAGACCGGGCAATACGGCGCGCTCATTATCGAACCTCAGGATAAGCATCCGGTCGATTACGATCGCGAGTACGTGGTGGTGCTTTCGGATTGGACCGACACGGATCCGGAGGTTCTCTTCAGCAATCTCAAGCAACAGAGCGACTACTACAACTTCCATCAACCGACGGTCGGCACTTTCCTCTCGGATGCTCGAACGAAGGGCCTTGGGGCGACGACGGCGGAGCGTCTTAGATGGGGCCGCATGAACATGAGCCCCAACGACATTCTCGATGTCAGTGGGGCGACTTACACCTACCTGATTAACGGGCAACCGCCGGCAACCAATTGGACCGGCGTGTTTCGCCCTCACGAGCGTGTGCGCCTGCGCTTCATCAATGCGTCGTCGATGAGCATCTTCGATGTGCGCATCCCCGGCCTGCCGATGGCGATCGTGCAGACCGACGGCAACGACGTCGAGCCGATCGAAGTCGATGAGTTGCGGATTTCGGTCGCCGAAACTTACGACGCGATCGTGCAGCCGCGAGACGCGCGCGCCTACACGATCTTCGCGCAGGCCGAGGACCGCACTGGCTATGCGCGCGGGACCCTCGCGCCGGCTTATGGGATGAGTGCGGAAATCCCCGCCATGGACCCGCGGCCTCAACGTACGATGATCGATATGGGAATGCAGATGTTCGGCATGGGGAATATGTCGGCTCCGGTCATGGAGATGGGCGATATGTCCGGGATGCCGGGTATGGAGATGGGTAATATGCCCGGCATGAGCATGCAGCCTGCTAACGCAGAAGTTCGAGTCGCGTCGCGCGCGCCAATGACGGGTGAGAATGCGCCGGGGCAGCCCGGACCGCGCACCAGCGCCGCAGTGGTCGGTCCCGATCTCGGCGACAGCAAGGCGCCGCTTGCACAAAATGTAAAAGCCCGCCCCGGTCCGCAAGTCGATAATGTCGCCGCGATGCCAACGAATCGGTTAGCGCGCCCCGGCGAAGGCTTTCCACCGGGCCGCCGTGTGCTGGCCTATTCCGATTTACGCGCGGTCTACCGTGGAACTGATCCGCGGCCGCCGGCTCGCGAAATCGAGCTCCATCTGACCGGCAACATGCAACGCTTCATATGGGGGTTCAATGGCGAGAAATTCAGCGATGCCGAGCCGATCCGGCTGCAGCTCGGCGAGCGCGTCCGCATCATTCTGGTCAACGACACGATGATGGAACACCCGATTCATCTTCACGGGCTCTGGAGCGAGCTGGAAAACGGCAATGGTGAGTTCCGACCATACAAACACACCCTCAATGTTAAGGGCGGCGAGCGGCTGAGTTTCCTGGTCAGTGCTGATACACCGGGCCAGTGGGCCTTCCATTGTCATCTGCTCTACCACATGGAGGCGGGCATGTTTCGCGCCGTGATCGTCTCGTGAGGATGGCCGCAATGACTTGCCTGATCGTGGCCGCGGTGACGATCGCCGGCGCTGCCGCTAACGCTCAATCGTCGAGTCCTGCGACGCCAGTTTACACGCAGTACGGAGAACCGCCCGTCATGGACGACACGATCTTCTACCATCTGCTATTCGATGAACTCGAAGGCCGCACCAATGGGCCCGATAATGAATTTCGTTGGGACGGTGAGGGCTGGGCCGGCACCGACATGAACAAGCTCTGGTTCAAGTCCGAAGGCTTCGTCGAGCATGGCAAAATGACCGATGGCGATCAGGAAGTGCTGTATGATCGGCCGATACCACACTTCAGGTTCTTCGACGTTCAAGCAGGCGTGCGTTACGACTTGGATTCCAATCCCGGACGCGCCTGGGGAGCTATCGGCGTCGAAGGTCTGGCGCCTTATTGGTTTCAATTCGCGCCGACCTTCTACTTTAGCGACAAAGGCCATTTCGCCGGGCGAATAAACGGCTCCTATGATCTCCTGATTACGAACCGCCTCATCGCGCAGCCGCAAATCGAAATGAATTTTTACAGCAAAAGCGACCGGCGCCGCAGCGTCGGCTCGGGCCTCTCGGAGATCGATACTGGCCTGCGCATCCGCTACGAAATCAGCCGCAAGTTCGCGCCGTATGTCGGCGTCGCTTATACCGGCACATTCGGGGACACCGCTACCTTCACGCGCGAGGAAGGCGGCAACCCCAATGATCCGCGTTTCATCTATGGCCTTCGCCTCTGGTACTAGAGCAGGCGGCTGATCATTCCATCTGCGAGGCTAGAGCTGCGCGGCGCGCTCGACGGTCGGCGCGAGCCGGCGAATTATCTCCAGCGTCCGTCCCTGCGCCATCGCGATCGCATCGCGCTGCGAGAAGAGCACCAGGCGCTCGGCGCCGGTCTCCGCGTAGAGCTTGAGCTGGTCACTCGAGATACCATCGTCGCCGGGCGAAACGAACGCCATGATATGAAGCGAGTCCGGGTTACGGCCGCGCTCGGCGACGAGTTTGCGCAGTTCGGCGACGTCGCGCTTGAAGCTCTCTGGTTTGGCGGCGAGTGGGCACCAGCCGTCGTATGTACGTGCCACCCGCTCACGGCCTTTTGGCCCGTGGGCGCCAAGTAGGATCGGCGGGCCGCCCTTCTGGATCGGCTTCGGATCGCAGCGCACCACCGGAAAACGGACGATATCGCCCTGATAGCTCGCCTCCGCGTCCGTCCATAAGAGGCGTAGCGCTTCGACGGTTTCGCGCAGCCGTTTCCACCGTGTCCCGAAATTCGCGCCAGTCGCCTCCGTCTCCTCCTTGAGCCAACCCGCGCCGACACCGAGTATGATTCGGCCGCCCGAGACAATATCCAGCGTCGCGATCATTTTGGCGGTCACCAGTGGTTCGCGCTCGGGTAGCAGGCAGATCCCGGTGCCGAGCTTAATCCGCCGCGTGACACCCGCGGCCAGCGCCAGCCCGACAAATGGATCCATCCAGCGTCCGTAATGCTCGGGCAGCGCGCCACCACCCGGCGGCGCTGTCTTGAAGCCGACGGGAATGACGGGATGTTCAGGTATGAAGAACGACTCGTAGCCCAGGTTTTCAGCCTCGCGAGCGATCTCCGCCAAGTTTCCGCTTTCGGCCGTCGCCGCGATCATCACTCCAATTTTCATCAGCAGCTCCTTCACGCGACAACGCGCGCAACATGATCGTTGAACGGCGCCGGCTAGTTCCGGCGCACGTTGCGGAACGGGCCGGTGTCGAACCGCGGCTCTTTTGGTAGTTCGAGTACACGCTCGGCGATGATGTTGCGCTGGATCTCGTCGGTGCCGCCCGCGATCGAGACCGCAGGCACCGAAACCAGAATCTCGGCGATGATTCCCTCACGCGGACTCCCGCCGCCAGTGAGCATCGCTGCGGTCCCGGTAATCATCGTATGGACGTGCGCAGCGGCGCGGGCGACATTGCTGGCCGCCAGCTTTCCCAGCGAGCCTTCCGGGCCCTGCGGCCGTCCCTGTCGTTGAGCGGCGCGGGCGCGGCGCGCGGTCCATTCGGCCGACTTCGCCATGATCATCAACTTGGCGATTTCCTGGCGGACGTGAGGATCCTTGTTCGCGCCGGTCTCTTTGGCGCGCTCGATGACGAGGTCCACGCGACCGGCGCGCTGCGGATACCATTTGTACGGCTGGTTGGCCTTGTCGAGTTCGGCGCGCTCCTCGGCGTGGATTCGTCCCTGCCGCGTGCCGCGCTTCGACGGTGGCGCCAGCCCGTCGGCGCCGCGGCGCTCGTGAGCGAGGGTCGTCATCGCGACCTTCCAGCCGTCGCCGACGCCGGCGACCAGGTTCTCCGCCGGCACCGTCGCGTCGGTGAAGAACACCTGGTTGAATGACGCGTGCCCATTCATTTGCTTGAGCGGCTGCACATCGACGCCTGGCTGCCTGATGTCGATCACGAAGTACGACAGCCCCTCATGTTTGGGCGCGTCCCAATCCGTGCGCGCCAGCAACAGGCCGTGATCGGCATGATGGGCACTCGTCGTCCAGACCTTCTGTCCGTTGATGATCCAATGGTCGCCGTTCAATTCTGCGCGGGTCGTCGCGCCCGCCAGATCAGAGCCGCTGCCAGGCTCGCTGAAGAGCTGGCACCAGGCATCTTCTCCGGTGAGAATGCGGCGGAGAAACTTCTTTTTTTGCAGATCAGATCCATGCTCGAGCAGCGTGGCTGCCGCCAACAGCCGCACGCCCGATTTCGCCGCGCCCACCGCGCCCACCGCGGCAAATTCCTCTTCCACCACGCGAACCAACCCGACCGGCAAGCCCCGGCCGTACCATGCCTGCGGCCACTGCGGCATCCCCCAGCCGGAATCCGCGAGCATTCCACGCCACGCCACCAGCGACATCTCGGGATCCCAATGGGCCGCGAGCCAGGCCCGCACCTCGGCTCGCACGTCGGCTTCGCTGATCTTGTCCATGCTCAAACTCCCCAGCGCTGCATCAGGAGCTCCCGATGGTAACTCGGCTGCCCGAGGAAGACTTCGGAGCTTTTCGCGCGCTTGAACCAGAGATGCGTGTCGTTATCCCAGGTGAAGCCGATGCCGCCATGAATCTGGATGCAATCGGCTGCGATCCGCATATAGGTTTCCGACGTCGCCGCCTTCGCCAGACTCGCCAGCGCAGGCCATTCCGGATCGTCCACCGCCGCGGCCTGAGCCGCGTAATAAGCCGCCGATTTTGCCAGCTCGACGTCCAGCAGCATGTCGGCGCACTTGTGCTTAATCGCCTGAAACGAACCGATCGTGCGCCCAAACTGAACCCGCAGCTTCGTATAGTTCACTGCCGACTCGAACAACGCCTGAGCGCCACCTACCATCTCGTTGGCGAGCGCAATCGCCGCCTGGTCCAGCGTTCGCAGTAACGGCGTTCCGCCGTTATCGAGGTTGCCGAGTAATTGCGCGTGCGCGCCGTGAAAATCGATACGCGCCAACTTGCGAGTAGGATCCATCGATTCCAGCAGATGACGTTCAACGCCGCCGGCGTTCGCGTTCAGTGTGAACAGCGCCAGGCCCTCGGCGCCGACCGTCTTGGGTAGGCGTGCGGCAACGACGAGCAGGTCCGCCACATGGCCGTCCACGACATAACTCTTGACCCCGTCCAGGCGGTATCCGTCCCCATCCGGAGTAGCGACGAGATTGATCGCCTGCGTATCCCAATTGCCATCGAGCTCGGTGACCGCGAGCGTCGCCAATCGCGCGCCGCTTACGAGGTCCGGAATCAAGCTCGATTTCTGCGCTTCGGTTCCTGCGTTCAGAATAGCGTTAGCCGCGAGCACCGCCGTGGAGAAATAAGGCGCACACAGCAACGCGCGACCAAGTTCCTCCGTCACGATGCCCAGCTCGACCATGCCGAATCCCGCGCCGCCATATTGCTCCGGTACGTGGATACCGGGGAGCGCGAGCGCCGCGCTCAATTGGCGCCAAACCTCGGGATCGTAGCCCTCGGCAGTGGCCATGAGGCGTCGAACCTCAGTCGTCGGCGATTTATCTGTGAGAAACCGCCGCAGCGCAGCGCGGAACTGCTCCTGCTCGGTGGTGAAGGCGAACTGGACGCGGCGGCTGGCCTCGGCGCTTGATTCGTTTGATGCGCTCATCGCTTTTGCAATTCTTCGTTGCGAGTTCTGAGGATGATCGTGTAATGCCACGAATCAGGTGCACGCATCAATGATCCGCTCGGACGTGCGCGCGGCGCTTATGGTTCTTGCGCACTGATCATCCTGGGCCTCATGGCCTCATCGGAGGCTGAGCCATCGGCAACGTCGTCAGCCTTGGATGCTGCAATGTTTACCGGAATCTTTGATTGTAGAAGTCGAAACATTGGCATCCGAACACCATTGGAAGGGTTTTGCGCGTGGCACGATGGTTGCGCAGAGTTCTATAGGAGCGAAAAACTATGGGCGTTTTAAATGACGTGGCAGGATTAAGGCAGCGAGCTCTCAAACATATCGAGGCGGGCGCGGTCACTGACGAATATAACGCCGACCGTGCCGAGGTCGTGGCGACCCTGAATACGGTCTTGGCCACTGAATTGATGTGTGCACTTCGTTATAAGCGGCACTATTATACCGCAACCGGGCTCAAGGTTGGAGCCGTCAAACAGGAATTCCTCGAACATGCCCAGGAAGCGCAGCAGCACGCCGATCGCATCGCTGAACGGATTGTTGAATTGAATGGCACGCCTGATTTCAATCCTGAAAGTCTGACGGCGCGCAGCCTTTCGCAGTACACCGGAGCAACCACGATTCAAGAGATGATTCGCGAGGATTTAATTGCCGAGCGAATCGCGGTCGAGTCTTATTCCGAGATCGTCAGGTGGCTAGGCGAGAACGACGTCACCACCCGCAAGCTGATGGCCGATATCCTATCGGTTGAAGAGCAACATGCCGCAGATATGCAAAAGCTCTTCAATAAGCTGCCGCTTCGAGAATAAGCGAATCACTCGAAGTATCTGACGAGCGCAAAGTCCTGCCTCAGCAGCGGTCATGGCCGATCGGCCTCAATAGTTTCCGAGGATGTGGAGTATCCCGGTCGTCCTTATACAAATTAAGCCAAGGCGTCCGGCACCGGCTCAACCAAGTATAAAATTCATAGTTGGCGAGACACTGGGTCAAGTATATCGTTATTAGGCTTTTTCGCGATCAATCGCGATCAATCATGACCAGCGCGCCCATTAATTACTCGCAAATTGCTAATGGCGCGCATTGCTCAATTTTTAACTTGAGATCCTCAACCGGCGCCGAGTCTCCGATTCCGGTGCGGTCCCGAAACTACTCTAAGGAGAATAATCATGCGCGAACAGAATATCATACATACCGACTCTTCAATCCCGTTCCGACGCGTGCTCTCAGCCAGCACCCTGGCAAAAGATTCGGTGCGGAATCGATCCAACGAAAACGTTGGGTCGATCAGGGAAATCATGATTGATGTGCCCTCGGGCCGTGTCGCCTACGCAGCCTTGGCCGTTGGCGGTTTTCTCGGACTGGGCGAGCGGCTCTTTGCAATTCCATGGCAGGCGCTGACGCTCGACGAGGACAATAAATGCTTCATCCTCGACGTCGATAAAGAGAGGCTAATGAACGCCCCTGGTTTCGACAAGGATCACTGGCCCGACATGACCAACCCATCATTCACAGAAGACGTCAGCGACTACTGGGGTGAGTCCGGCGCACCCGCGAGTACGCCGCCAACTGGTGGTTCGGGTGACTACAGTGTTGAGGCCGGCCGTCGTTACGATGGTGATACGGCGGCTCTCTCCGATAGTGAAGTGGAAGTGCAGGCGCGCGAAGCACGTCGCGTGATTGACTCGCCGGAAGGTGCGGATTTGCGTCAAGCTGAGGTGATCGGGAAATCGCGGATCAAGTAGCGCGCCTCGCAAGCCTCGGATAAGCTTAGCGAATCATCGACGGTTTGGCGCTGAGTCGTGAAGGATAGCGAATGCCCCGGTTCGATACGGTAATTAAGCACGGTATGATCATCGATGGGACCCGGGCTCCTCGCTACTGCGGCGATATCGGCGTCAAAGATGGGAGAATCAGCGAGATCGGCGAGCTTGCCGCGAGCGATGGCCGGCGTGAGATCGATGCCTCGGGGTTGATTGTCGCTCCTGGATTTGTCGACCTACACACCCATTACGACGCGCAAGTTTTCTGGGATCCCTATTGCTCGATTTCCGGATGGCATGGCGTGACCACGGCCGCGATCGGCAACTGCGGCTTTGGCTTCGCCCCCGTGCGGTCCGAACAGCGCGAGCGGGCGATGCTGACCATGACTCGCGTGGAGGCGATTCCCTACGCCTCGATGAAGGCCGGTCTGCCTTGGGACTGGGTTACGTTCCCGCAGTTCCTCGATAGTCTCGAGCGGCGGCCGAAGGGCGTCAATTTGCAGGCTTGCGTCCCGCTCAGCCCGCTTATTACGTGGGTGATGGGCAGTCCCGAGGAGGCCAAGCAGCGGACGCCCACCGCTGCCGAAGAGCGAGAGATTGTCCGCCTTTTCAATCAAGCTATGGACGCAGGCGCATGCGGTTGGTCGGCGCAGCGTTTGCACCCGGCTGGTCCGGTCTGCCTCCAGCGCGATTATGACGGGACGCCGATGGTCACCGATGTGATGGGTGACGAAATCTGCCGCACGCTGGCGCGCGAGCTGAGCCGGCGCAACGCGGGTTTCATCCAGTTGTCGATGGCCACCGCGGACCCCTTTCACGATCTGAAAGAGATCGAAACGCTGGCCGAATTGAGCCGGCGTCCGCTGCTCTACCAGGCGCTCCTTTCATTTGATCGCGAACCGCAAATCCATCGCTTTCTGATCGCCTGGTTCGAACATTGCCACGCCAACGGCTTGCGCATCTACCCGCAGGCTCATACCAATACCACTAGTTTTACCTTTACCCTCGCCGACTGGAACCTCTTTGACGACTCCGAAGCCTGGCGCGAGGCGACACTGGGCAGCAGTCAGGAGCGGCTAAAAAAGCTGAGCGACCCGCGGCGCCGCGCAGCCCTCAAGGATTACGCCAACGGTCAACGACTGGTGACCGGTGATTTGGAAAATTTTGTAATCCAGAAAGTCTATTCCCCTCGTTTCGAGCACTTGCAGGGTTTGACTCTGAAAGACGCCGGCGGAAAGATGGAGATGCATATCGTCGACGCGATGCTCGAAATCGCGATCGCCGATGAACTGCGTACGGTATTCGACGCGCCTCCGCCGCACACGCGTCTGGACCTGCTGAAGGAAGTCGTCAACTACCCATACACTATTCCGGGTCTCTCCGACGGCGGCGCCCACACCAAGTTCTACTGCGGCGGGCGCTATCCGACTGAGTTTCTGGCCTCATTTATCCGCGACCACAACATGCTGAGCCTGGAGGAAGCGCATTGGAAATTGAGTGCGTGGCCGGCGATGTGCGCGGGGCTCGCCGATCGCGGGGTTCTGCGCGAGGGCCACGCGGCAGATATCGTGATTTACGACTACGACTGCTTGGGGATGGAGCCCAGTAAGGTGGTGCACGATCTCCCGGGCGGCGAATGGCGACGTGTGCAACGCGCCCGCGGCTATCGCTACATCATGGTCAACGGCGAGGTTACCTTTCTGGATGGCGAACCCACCGAGCTCACGCCGGGCTTGCTGCTCCGCCAGGGAAGCAATTCGACCAAGCCGCAATTGCGCCACGCAAGCTGAACTTTCAAGCCGGACGATGGGCGGCGGCGTTGGACTTCAGGCGGCCTTCGCGGTTGAGTGACGCGGACGGCCTGTGGTTGCTGAGCGGCCACCAGGACGACTCTGACTGGCCGCGAGGTTGCTCGCAGTGTCGTTACCGACGGCAACGGATTCGGGCGCAGAGGCTAAAACAGAACTCGCAACGGTCGCTAGCTGATCGCCTATGTGCTGTATCATCAGCCCGGTCTCGAATGCGCGACCGACCGCATCCGCGAAAACACGATTCGAGTAGAGCTGATTGGTGGTCTCGTTCATCAGAACGACCCAGGAATCGTAGGCTCGCCACGCCGCGGCGCGGACATCCTCACCTTTGACGCCGAACATCTGTCTGAACATCGCCGAGGGCAGACCGATCCATGTCGCTCTATAGAAGTTGGCGAATTCATCAAAAGATCGTGTCGCTGTACTCTCCATCTCTCCGCTCCTCGGCCCAGTACCGAGCCACTTCAGCTTGTGTTAGGAGCAGCAAAAGCCGGACCGTCAATATAACGGGCTCAGCTTGGCATGAAACGTGGCCACATGCTGACGGCGACGGCAGATGCCCACGCGATAGGCGATTCACCGCGCAAGAGGGATGCGTCGGCAATTGCCAACGACGCTTGCGATGCCGCTCAATGCGGGAGAGCCTGATCCGTCAGCCCTGTCGCGCACTCCGCTGCGGCAGCAACCAACCCGACCGATTCAGTGTGTTACGATCGTGCGATGAAAACGCGGTGTGCCGATGAATCGCACGGATACGGGCAGTTTCTGCTTTCCCACAAAGGGAATCTGACGTTGGCGCTATCGGGTGTTGCCTACGTGGCGAGTTGGCTTGTGATGAGGTTGACGCCCTGGAAGCTGACGGGTGATGTGGCGGTCTCGATTGCGGAGGCGGCGCTTATCGGCGGACTGTGCGATTACCTCGCGCTCAAAATGATCTTCGAACAGCGCTGGTACTTGCCTAACTCGGGTGTGCTGCCGCGCAATCGAGCGAAGCTGATCGAGGGCATAGCCTCTACTATCGAGAACGAATGGCTCACGCCCCAGATGATCGGACAGAGGCTGAACGAGATGAATCTGGTGGGCCGTCTGGGCAGCTATCTGGAAGATATTCGGCTCGAGGCTCTTATCGGAGAGCAGGGACTCGACCCTCTCCTGGAACGCGTCCTGCACTATCTTGCTTCGCCGGACTCCCGCGAGCGCCTCGAAACTATCCTTGGAAAAGCGCTACCGAAGACCTTCGCGAGGCTCTATGCGGGGGCGCGCCGTTTAGGCCTGGAATCGCTCAGCACGCGGCTGGTCGCGAATTTGCTCCAGCGGTTGCCGGAGCTGCGTCGCGACCTGGAGTTGGCGGAAACAGTCGAGAGTGCAATCCACGAATTCGGTCATCAACTCCGCGACCCATCGAGTTACGCCTACCAACTCGCGCGGCGGTTAATTGATGGGATCGTTCGACGCGCGGTCGATGCTAGCCGGGGCCAGATCTCGCATATGGTGCGCGAAAATCTCGCGCTGCTTTCCGACGAGCAGATCAAAATTCAGATCGAGTCGAAAACCCGCGCGCATCTGGACTGGATTCGCGTCAACGGCGGGATCTTCGGCGCGTTCTTTGGACTGCTGTTCGCGCTCTCACGCATCATCATGCATCACGGGACGGTCTTCGTGGCGCGCCTCCACGCTCTCGGCTAGCTATGACCGAGGATCTATGGTTAACCGCCGGGCGGGCAGCGGAGTGCTGCTCGCCCGGCGGTCGAGAAAAATCCGAAGACTGATTTACGGGGTGAGGACGACGAAGCCGTAAGCCGGGACGGTGACTTGGAGGGCGCCCGTCAAGTCGGCCGGAGCGATGGTGACCTCTGTGGAACTCTCATTGGTCGAGGTAGCGCTGGATGCGGAGAGTTGCGAGGCCTGCGTCGGCGCGATCCCGATGCTCGGCATCGTGATTGAGACCGTGGTGGGGGTCGAGTTGGCGGAGGTGATGGCGAAGGACCATTTACGATTGTTGAAGAAGGCCGCGGCGTTGAGGCCGCCGGCGCCTGGGCCGCTGGCGCTGACCGGGTAGAAAGCGCCGCCGACGGCGCTGTTGAGCATCTGGAGGGCGAGTCCGGTGGGGCGGAAGCTGGAGCTGGTGGCGAGGTCGCGGGCGATGCCCCACAGGGCGACGTTGCCGGCCGCTCCGGTATTGTAGTCGTACTGCGCCAGATTCCAGACATTCTGCCGCGTAACGCCCGCATACATGCCGGTAATCAGGCGGTCGGCCAGCGCGCTGCCCGCGGCCTGGCCCGCGACGTAGGGGTCGCGCATGCTTTCCGGCGCGTCGCCGGCAATCGCGCCGAGGTTGACTTCATAGACATCCACCCCGACGCTGGAGGGGATGTCGCTCTGCAACTGCGCGATTAGCGGCGGCGCATCGCTCATGTCGAACAGGTTGGTGAAGAGGGTGGCGGCGGAATCGCTCGCGTTGACGGTGTCGAAGAAATAGGTCGCGACGTCGGCGGCGTTGGCCAGCGGCGCATTGGCCACGGCGTTCTGCCCGACCCACGGATTGACGAACTGGCTGTTGACCACCAGATGGAGTGGGAGGGCGCCGGCCGCGGCGCTGATTTTCGCGAAGGCGCGGTTGGCCGCCTGGCCCATCGTGATCGGATCGATGATCGAGGCCGGCAAGAGTAGCGCATTCCAGTTTTCGTCGCCGAATTCGAGGACGATTTCGCTGAAATTATAGGTGCTCTGGGCGCTCGCGAGATAGCTGCCGAGCGCGCTCATATCGGTATCGTTGAGGGCGTTCGGGATGACGATCCAGGGATTGGCGCCGACCGCGCTGCATAGGCTCAGGAAGTCCGGCAGACCGTAGAGGAAACCGTAGAGCGTGTTGGTCGGGTCGGGCTCCCAGCGCTCGGGGCTGCGGCCGAAGGCGCTCGCCAGCCGGTTGGCCGTAGTGTCGCCCAACTGACTTTGCCAGTCGCGCAGATAGCCCGGCCGCAGCGCGCTCAGCGCCCCGATCAGCTCGCTGCGCCAGGCCGGCGCGAGCGGGTTGGCGAAGTCGCTCGGACGGCCGAGCTGGACGTCGTCGAGCCGCACCGCGCCGGCGCCGCTGCCGGCGATGAATTGCAAGTCGAGCGTGCCGGCGCTGCCGGTGTCGGCGGCCGTGAAGTTAATCGTGTACTGCTGCCAGCTGTTGCCGAGCGTGAAGCTCTGGCCGACCCACGGGGTCGAGCCCGCGCTCAGCCGCTGGAAGTCCACGGTCAGGGTCGGGCTGCCGACGGTGGCGCGGGCCCAGAAGGAGAGTTGCCAGGCGCCATTGATGGGCAGGAACTTGCCGCCCGGGATGGTGTTGGGCAGCGTGTCCCAGTATTCGTCGATCTCGGTGTTCTGGTAGGCCTGGAGCTTCAACTGGCCCGACGAAATCCCTGGACTGCCCGGGCGGGCGTCGGCGGTGTTGATCGAGATTTGGTTGTTCGAGCTCGCCGGCCACCACCAGCTCGCCAGGAAACCGCCCGAGGCTTCGCTCCGGGTCAGCGAAATCACGTCGCCCGCCGCCACGGCGGGCGCATTGCCGACTGTCTCAAACCACGGCAAGCCATTCCATCCGCTCATCTGTGAGCTGGCGATGTTGCCGGTGACTCCGGCCGATTGTCCGGTCAGCACTTCGAAGGCGGCATTGGCCCAGAAATTATCGGCGTAAGCCGGCCAAGTGCCGCTGTTGTTGAAGCCGAGAGCGCCGGCGGCGCCGACGCTCACCAGCGCACGGTCAATAATCGGCTCGAAACCCGGATTCAGCACAATATTCGACTGGTACTGCTCGGCCCCGTAGTAGGTCCACGGCGACAGATTGACGCCGATCCGCGGCAGATTCGAGATTCTTGCGGATGAGCTGATGGTCAGAGTTGCCGGAGTTCCACCGCGTATAGATGCGCTCGGCGCCGCCGACTGCCGTGCTCGGGCCGTGCCGAGACGCGCGAGCGTTAAGAGGGCCGTGACAGCTAAGGCTGTCGGCGTTCGGAAATTTCCCCAATGCCGCATTCTAACTCCCCCAATCGTCTGCTGAAAATTTGTGCGAGATGTCGTATGTTGTGATTCAGATCGTATTTCTCCAGAACCCGCTGACGTCCGGCGGCGCCGAAACGGCGACGCAGTTCCGGATCACGCAGCAGGCGCTCAAGCGCCGCGGTCAAGGCCTGAACATCCGACGGCATCACGAGAATGCCGTCACGTTCACTGACGATGAGCTCGGGAATCCCGGCGACGAAGGTGCTGACACAGGGAATCGCCATCGCCATCGCCTCCATCAGCACCACTGGAATGCCCTCGGCAAAGCTGGCGAGGGCGAAGAGGTCAGCGGTCCGATAGAGTTGTCGGACCTGGTCCTGGTTGAGCGCGCCGGCGAAGATCACCTGCTCGCCCAGACCGGCGGCGGCGACGGCGCGCTCGAGGCTTGCGCGATCGGGGCCCTCGCCGACCAGGCGCAGCCGCACTGCGTGGCCGCGGCGTACCAGCTCGGCGAAAGCCGCCAGCAGAATGTGTTGCCCTTTGGCGGGGACCAGACGCCCGACGCAAAGAATCTCGCAGCGCTCGGCGGTCTCGCGGCTGACGGGGGTAAAGAACTCCGGATTTACCCCCAGCGGCACCACCTCGAGTTTGTCCCAATGTTCGAACGGCGCCAGTTTCATCAGTTGACTGCGGGCAAAATAGCCGATGCAACAAATCAGCGAGGCCGCGGCGATTTTCTCTTTCAAGAGCGTCCCGGCGGTGTCGTAAAACTCGTCCGGACCATGCACCGTGAGCGAAAACTTGATGGGAAAAATGCGCGCGGCGATGAGTGCGACGGTCGCCGCGGCGTTGGCGAAATGAACATGCAGATGGCGCAGCTCCTCGGCTTCCATCCAGCGACCGATCATCACGGCCTCGACGAAGTAGAAGAACCCGAAGAGTATCCGGCGCAAGTCCAGGCCGCCGAGCGCGAGCGCGAAGCGCAACCCGCTCAGATAGGTCCCTGGGGTTCGCATCAAGGTCATGAGATGGGAACGCGCAATTTGATTCAAGCTTGCGCTTTTGACATAAAAGGTCGCGGCCGCCTCCTCCCGCTCCTCGACCGTCATCCGGGCGAGCGGCTGCTTCGGCGGATTGATTGAGGCGATTTTGACGTGAAAGTCCATACGTCGCAGTGCGGCTGCCTCCCGCAAGATGAAAGTGTGGGAGACTGCCGGATATTCGCTGACTAAATAGGCTATCCGCATAAACCAGGCGACCGGTTGCTGAACTTAGCGCCAAATATGAACACAGCGGGGCGTGCGAGTGCAAGTCAGAAAGAAGATATTTGTTTATCGATTTTTGTGTTATAACCTCTAAAAGAATTGTTAGACATGTAATAATTTCAATTCCTATAGAAGTAGATAGATTTACATCTCATTACATAGGCTTAATTAGTTTTAGTTTGACTCCGATCCTTGAGCCGCACTGAGATTCACTTAATCGGACGGGATTAGATTTGATGAACGATTGGTTGATCGCGATTGAAAGGTCAGATTGCAGTTAAGTCCGACCGCAGGCTGGATGCGATGTTTCGATAAGGCTTTTTGACGATTGCGACCACCCGTTCCTCAGGGAAGCTGGGCACAGGTCAGGCCAGCGCATTCTGCATGGCGTCTACGGGAAGGATCCTGCGCTCCTTCCGCTGGCCCGCCCCGGCGCTTAGCATGACAAGATAGCCTAAGGCTACTCTAAGTAGCGAGACGATTATGCGGGAGTGCGCAACGGCGGATACGAGAATGACAGAAGGGTCTGGGCGCCAGTGGCAGTAGCAAACTCATTCTGAGCGAGTCCGCGGAGTGAAGATAGTAGAATCTGCTTATGCCCCACTGGCGCAAAGGATTCGCCGGCAAATCCTGCGGTCGGACTGGCGGTTTGCGTTATGGGCGTTGTAGGCGTAGCGCTCGAGCTGTACTATCGCCGGTGATTTTCCCGCTGTTGACGCTGCTGCTGACGACGATTTCAGGGCACGGACAGACCGCGCGGGTCGGCGCCTCGCGCAGCGGTCGCGGCCAGCGGATCACACTCAGCCAATTGCGCCAGGAGATCGCGGCGACAATCGCGGCCGTGCAGGTCCCCGGCGCGGGTGTGGCGCTGGTCGATCGCGAGGGCGTCATCTGGAGCGGCGGGGTTGGCGTCGCGGATGCGGCGAGCGGGCGGGCGGTCACGGCAGATACTTTCTTTCGGGTCGGTTCAATCGAAAAGAGCCTGATCGCGGCCGCGATAATGCAATTGCAGGAGCGGGGGGAAATCCGGCTGGACGACGCCGCGTCACGGCTGGCGCCCGAGCTCGGGCTGGAAAATCCGTGGGCGGCGCAGGCGCCGGTAACGGTTGCGGAACTGCTCGAGCATACGGCCGGCTTGCGCGACTGCACCCCGGCCCAGTTCTTCAACTTCGACACGCGTGGAGCGGCTTTGTCCGCGGTCGAATTCTACGATCGCTTTCCCGAGCTTCGCCGCTCATGGTGGCGGCCGGGCGAGTTTTTCTCATACTCAAATCCCGGCTACGTGGCGGCCGGATATCTGATTCAAAAGGTCAGCGGCCTGCCCTACGACGAGTATCTGCGGCGCGAACTGCTGATGCCGCTCGGCATGAACGAAACCGCCGACACGCTGACGCCGAGTATCGCGGCGCGAATGGCGGTGGGTTATGTTCGCGCCGGGCACCGGGCGGTGGCCTACCAGCCGGTCTATCCCGCGGCGGCGACCGCACTGATCTCGTCGCCGGCGGAGATGGCGCGATTCGTCCGCATGTTGCTCGACGGCGGGACTCTCGACGGCCGAAAAATCCTCAGCCCGGAGTCCGTCGCGCAGATGCAAACCCCGCACAGCTCAGCCATGGCGCGCGCCGGCGAGGAGTTCGGCTATGCGCTGGGGATGGGCGCGGAACTCGATCGCGGCCGCCGCGTCTATAACAACGAGGGCGGGATCGAGGGCTACCTGTCGGCCTACGAATACGTGCCTTCGGCCGGAGTTGGGTACTTCTTCGCGATCAACGGCCAAGACGCTGGGGCCTATCGCGCGATGACGGCGCTGCGCCGGTTGCTGATGGATTATCTCCTGCAGGGTCTCCCGGAGGACTCGCCACCGGCCGCACGTCCCGCCCTCAAGCTCGACGGCGTTGAGCGCTTCACGGGCCGCTACGAGCTGGTGACGCCGGGGCAGGCCGCGCTCCCGATGCTCGACGCGATCTACGGCGCGGTCAGCGTCTATCAACACGAGGGCAGGCTTTACCAGCGATCGGTGGGAAAGCCGGCGCAGCTCCTGATTCCGCTGGCCGAGGGGCAGTTCCGTTTGGCCGACGAAGAGACGCCGTCTATCTTCTTCTTCGCGGGTGCCGGCGGCGCGCGGATGGTGCAGTCCGAGGGCGCCGGCTACCGCAGAACGACCAGCGCGTGGCCGCTCATCCGACTGTGGCTGGTGCGCGGGGCGCTGGTCGTGATCCTGACGGCGCCGCCGGCGGCGCTGTTGTGGCTGGCCGCCGCGCTCTTCACCGGCGGCCTGGGCCGGGGCTACGAGCTGGTGGGCCTGGCGCTGGCGCCGGCGGCCGGCTGCCTGCTCGTCTGCAATAAGATCGCGGCGTCGGGTGGTTCTCGAGTGGCCTACTTCAATGCGCGCACGCTCGCCTTCTTCGTCGGCGGCTGGGCCTCCGCGATGCTCTCGGCGGGCGGGTTTGTGCTCGCGCTGATCATGCTGCGCGTGCGCGCGAGCGCGACCTCGGGACGAATTTATTGGACGACGGTGGCGACAACGTTCGCTTTGATGACAGCCTATCTGGCCAGTTGGGGCGTGATCGGCTACAAGTTCTGGGTCGGTTAACAATTCAGCGATCAGCTTGACCGTCGCGCCGCGCACGAAAATACTAGGGAGCGGCCAGGTTACGAAATCCCAACTCGAATCGAGGCACAGAAAATGGCGCAAGTCGAGGAAAAAATCCGCAAGCTTAAATATCCCGGAGCGATCGACGCCGACGGCCACATCCTGGAGGCCGCGAACTGCTGGGAGGAATACTGCGAGGCGAAATATCGCGAGAAGGCTGTACGGCTCAAGGTCGACGAGGCCGGGCTCGAGTATCTGGAAGTCAACGGCGAACCCTCGCGGGTGAGCCGCGGCGGGGCCTTCGGCACGCTGGCGCAGATGGGCCAGATCACGCGTAATTCCGGGGGCGACTTTGATCGGCGCACGCGCTATGGCACGAAAGTTCCGCTGGGCGCCTGCGACGCCAATGACCGGATCAAGCGCCTCGACCTCGAAGGGCTCGACGCTGCGATTATCTACCCGAGCCTGGCGCTGACCTGGGAGACTGACACCAACGAGGTCGAGTATTCACAGGCGATGTGCCGGGCCTACAACCGCTGGGCCGTAGATTGGAGTGCGGGCAGCCGCGGACGGCTGATTCCGGTCGCGCATCTGTCGCTGACGGATCCGGCGGCGGCCGCAGTCGAGCTTGAGCGCGCGGTCAAGGCCGGTCACAAGGGCGGCTGGGTTGTGCAGTTCGTGCCGACGCGCAAGCCGCACGCCCATCCGGACCATGATCCACTGTTCGCCAAAGCGCAGGAACTCGATGTCCCGCTGGGCATCCACGTTTCGCTCGAGCCGCAATGGTGCTGGCCCGGGCGGTACGACCGGGAGTACATTCGCAAGCAGCATTGGTTCCTCAGCATCACGGCCTCGGATGCGACGCGCCATGCGCTCGCGAGTTTCATGCAGTACGGGACCTTCGACAAATTTCCGAAGCTCAAGATTGTGATTCTCGAAGTCGGCGCGGGCTGGATTCAATACTGGCTGGATCGGATGGACGCAGTCTACGACAGCGTCACGGGGCGCGGGGTGCCGCTCAAGGAGAAGCCGAGCTACTACTTCCAGCGCAATGTATGGGTCTCGGCGGATCCGGACGAGAAGTCGCTGCCGGCGATGGTCGATCTATGCGGCAGTGAGCGCTTTTTCTGGGCGACTGATTTTCCCCATCCCGATCACACCGGCAACTATATCGAGGAGCTGGAGCACTTCGGCGACAAAATCCCGGATGCGCAGCAGCGGCGCGACGTCCTCGGCGATAATCTGCGCAAGGTCTACAATCTGTCAGTTTGATTGCGCGAAATACGACTTGAAGCGCAACGGCTCGCGGCATCGCTCGCGAGCCGTTTTCAATTGCCGCCGCGTCCGGCACTCACACCGGACGATACGAGTTTCAGTGCAATTCTGTTCGGTCAATATTGACGCTGCCTTCTTTGGCTGCTAGTAAGAACTAAATTTCGGGGAAAAGGCTCATATGAAGTCATCTTTGCTTGTATTGGCGATTGTATTGACAACAATCATAACTTTGGGACAGACGTGCATTGGTACGGCCAATGCGGCGTCGTTCACGGGAAAAGTTCTAGCCGACGGAGGAGCGGTGGCGGGCGCAACCGTGACGCTGTATGCCGTCGGAAATACCGGATATGGCGCCGGCGCAACGGTGCTTGACGCCACGGCGAGCGCGACCGGCGGGAACTACACCGTCAACTACACCTGCCCGTCCAGCAGCGTCTTGACCTACGTCGCCGCGACCGGCGGAAGCGTGAAAGGGTTGAGCAATCCCGCTATCGGTTTAATTGCAGCCATCGGACCATGCGGAAATATCCGGTCAACGGCCAGCATAAACCTGAACGAGCGAACCACCGTGGGGACCGAGTGGGCGCTCACGCAATTTATTGATGCGAGCGGTGAGATTATCGGTTCGTCAGCGACCAATGCCGCTGGGCTGGCACTTGCGTACAAGAGTTACTACAACCTCGTCGCGGTCGAGGTCAGCCGGGGCTATTCGATTAGCGGCGGACCGTCAAGGTTCTTGCCTGCGGCAGACGCTTGTTCAACGAATCCGGTGGAAAATTGCAACAGCCTCGAACGGTCCGACACGCTCGCCGACATCATCGCCGCATGTGCGGGCGGTGCGGGGCCGAACTCAACGGCCTGCAGCGAGTTATTCGCTGATACCGGCACGTCGGGGAACACGCTGGCGGCGGCGTACGCGATGGCGGCGAATCCCTCGTCTAACGTTAAAGCTTTGTTCGACATTCAGGCGTTACTGGCGACTCGTCCTTACCAGCCGACGCTCGCGGCAGCTCCCGATGGTTTCGAAATCGCGCTAGCTTTGGGGGCGAATGAGGCGTTGGGATTAGCGATCGACGGCGCAGGCAACGTTTTTAACGCTGCGGGCAGCGTGGTCTTTGAGCTTACGGCTGCCAACAGTTATCGAACAATTTTGAAGCTCCGCCCGTCGACGGCCGGTCTGTTCGAGGACTTTTTCGTTGCCCTCGACACGGCCGGCAATATTTTTGCGACAGATCACGCCGACACCGGCGTGAGCGAGCTCACCAAGGTAAGTAACTACAGTGCCGGGTCTCTTTTCCAACCCTCGGGTCTAAATGCCCCATACGGCATAGCGTTGGATATTTCAGACAACCTTTTTGTGCTTGACAGCTCCGGCGCCATTAGCGAGTTGACCGCGTCGAGCGGTTACGCCACCGCCGCTAACCTGGTTGATTCCAACACAGACTATGTGCCCAGCGAGCCGCCGGTGCTGGATGCGGCGGGGGACATTTTCGTGCCGAATGCGGCCCCCCTCGGTCACGTCACGAGCGGCGTGAGCATATTCACGAACGCCTCCAATTACGCGACGGTCCTGCACGAGCCCTGTGCCGGCTGCGCGAGCCAGTCGATTACGGCAGTGGCGCTGGACGCCGGCGGGAATCTCTTCGGGCAGACAGACAACAGTGTCGTCGAGTTCACCGCGGCCAGCGAATATGCCGGCGTTCTGAGCTTCGCTCCCGTCGGCGCAGGTCTCACAGGCGGATATGCCTTCACGACCACTATCGCGCTCGATTCCGCGGCTAACGTCTTCGCAACGAACGCTTCGGGAAATCTGAGCGAACTCACTGCTGCAAGCGGTTACCAACGCGGGCTCAGCTTAACAGCAGCGTCGAACCAAAATCTCGGGTCGATCGTGCTCGATGCCGCCGGCAACGTCTGGGTGGGCGGTTCATCATCTGCAATTGAGTTCCTGGGACTAGCGCACCCAGTCCTGACGCCACTGCAAGCCTGCCTCAAACGTGGGCACGCGGTCTGCGCGCCGTAAGGCCGCTCGAATCCGCAATGTCCAGCGGCCCGCGAGCGATGCTCGCGGGCCGCTCGCTGCGTTTTCAAACGATGACCAATCCGTCAAGATCAATCTAGATCCCACCAGTGCACTAAAGCCAACGCCGTCTCAACTGTTCGGGCAGAGTTACCCTTCGCTGATCTGCCATTGGAGGTCCTCGCGACGCACGTGAATCGCCGCTCAGAATCGAAGTTAGGACCAGCATCGAGAACTTCCAACGACACCTCTTGAGCGCTCCCATCTTTCGCGTTCCGCCACAACAAGAAGTCTTTCTTTCGATAGACCTCCAAAATACCCGGCAACTGAAGTCGAACGATATCCAACACCTGTTCGTCCTGTAACATCACATTCTCCTCGCGCTTTGTACGTTTACTCGTCATCATCACTGAGATTGTCAAAACTCGCGTGCTGCACGCGATCGAAGCGCCCCCGCTTCCTCATCCCCGAGGTACCGACTGCTTCGTCAGAAATGGTCGAGCCGAGCATGCCGCAGGCGGTCCTCACGCTATCGGGTCCAAAACCAAGGGCTCCAAGAGCCTCCGCGAGAATTTCCTTCTTGCGTGACGTGGAATTCCGAGTATCGAACCAATATTCTGTGCCGGGAATCGGATGTACGTTCGCGCTTTTTCCTGCTTCTTCGAGTTCGCGTTTGCTCGTGGAGATATACTTCCGCCTGCTGGCCCGGTTGTTCATAGCGGGTACAGCGGCCTCTGCGAATAATCGTGGATTGTTTTGCGCAATCCAGGATAGGATCTCGAGAAACCGGCTTTTGACGTCTCTGACTCGCATCTTTTCGCTGGACCCCAGGAAATCCTCCAGAGCTGCGCTTATGTCATCTCCCAGTGGATCTCTAGCTACATCGATGTAAGCCCCGTTTTGCCCTTGTGTCGAAGTTCGGCTGCTCATCTCGCCACTCTTCAATTCGCGCCAGATTACTTCTGTCGGGCTTTCGTTGAAGCGCTGCTGGCGCGCGACCAGAAAGTCATAAAGCTGATCATCGATTTCAATTAACTTCATTGTTCCGCCTCTAAAACGAGAATGTCAGAGAGAATCCTAGAATGTTCCGACATTCTTGTCAACCTCTGGCCCTCAGGCTTTCGGTGCAAACGCACAGCGGCCCGAATATAAGGCTCCGAGGATGGGGCTAAGAGAGCGGAATTATGGAAAAACGCGAACGGCCCGAGCGCGATGGCGCCCGAGCCGTTGCTGCTAATGACTCAGCGAACTAGTTACTTCACGGTCCAGACGTCGCCGCGGGCAAGCAGGGCTTTTAGATCGCCGGGGCCTTGCTTGGCGCGGGCTTCTTCGAGCTGCAGGTTCATCGCGCCGTCGTAGGTCGGCCGCGAGGTCGCATAGAAGACGCCGAGCGGAGTCGGCAGCGGTGGCTCGAAATTTCCGAGCATAAAGGCAAGTGACAGGTTGCTCTCGTCATGGACAACGAGATCAGCTTCGGTGACGCCATTGCCGAGCGCGACGACCTCGGGCCGCTGCCCGTTCATGCGGATGCCCTTGTCGCGATTTTTGCCGAAGATCAGCGGCTTGCCATTTTCCAGCACCAGTTGATGGTCGGCCTTGATGGCCTTGTCAGTGACGTCGTTGAAGGCGCCGTCATTGAAGATGTTGCAGTTCTGCAGAATCTCCATGAAGGAAGCGCCGCGATGGGCGTGCGCCCGCTGGAGCATCGCGCCGAGGTGCTTCTGTTCGACATCGACGGTGCGGCAGACGAAGCTCGCGTGAGTGCCGAGCGCGACGGTGATCGGATTGAAGGGGAAATCGACCGAGCCTGCCGGCGTCGACTTGGTCACCTTGCCGACTTCGGAGGTGGGCGAGTATTGCCCCTTGGTCAGGCCGTAGATCTTGTTGTTGAAGAGCAGAATCTTCACGTCGAGGTTGCGCCGCAGGCAGTGGATCAGATGATTGCCGCCGATCGAGAGGCCGTCGCCGTCGCCGGTGACGACCCAGACGTCGAGCTCCGGACGGCTGACCTTAAGGCCGGTGGCGAAGGCCGGAGCGCGGCCGTGAATCGTGTGGAAGCCGTAGGTATTCATGTAGTAGGGGAAGCGGCTGGAGCAGCCGATACCGGAGATGAAGACGGTTTTTTCGCGCGGGATACCGAACTCGGGCATCATCTTCTGGACCTGGGCGAGGATGGCGTAATCGCCGCATCCGGGGCACCAGCGCACTTCCTGGTCAGAGACAAAATCCTTACGTGTGAGAGCGGTAGCCATATTTTCTCTCTTCAGGCCTCGAGGGCCCGGGAAATTCGGTTATTGAGTTCGCTGACCTTGAATGGACGACCCTGGATTTTGTTGCAGCCGATCGCGTCGATCAGATAATCGGCGCGGATCATCCGCAGCAACTGACCCATGTTCATCTCGGCGACCATGACTTTTTTGAACTTGCGCAACTGCTTGCCGAGGTCCGCGGGCAGCGGATTGAGATAGCGCAGATGGATATGGGAGACGCGCTTGCCCTTGGCGCGCAATTGCTTGACGGCTTCGCGAATCGAGCCGTAGGTGGAACCCCAGCCGAGCATCACGAAGTCACCGCCGTCGGGGTCGCCGAAGATTTCGGTGGGTGGAACTTCGCGCGCGATGCCGGCGATTTTGCGCGCGCGCGTGCGCACCATCAGTTCGTTGTTGGCGGGCGAGTAGCTGATGTTGCCGGTCTGGTCCTCGCCGGAAATGCCGCCGATGCGATGTTCGAGTCCGGGGGTGCCGGGAATCGCCCATGGCCGCGAGAGGGTTTCGGGGTCGCGCAGGTAGGGAAGAAAGCCCTCGGGGTCGGTGCGAAATTCAACTTTGATTTCCGGCAGCTTGTCGACATCGGGAAGCAGCCAGGGTTCGGCGCCGTTGGCGAGCTGGCCGTCGGTCATCAGAATCACCGGCGTCATGTACTTGATTGCGATGCGCGCCGCTTCGTAGGCGCAGTCAAAACAATCGGCGGGCGTGGAGGCCGCGATAATCGGGATCGGCGACTCGCCGTGGCGCCCGTACATGGCCATCAGGAGGTCGGCCTGCTCGGGCTTGGTCGGCATCCCGGTGGAGGGGCCGGCGCGCTGAATATCGGTGATGATGAGAGGCAGCTCGGTTTTGACCGCGAGGCCGATCGCCTCGGCCTTGAGATTCATGCCGGGGCCCGAGGTGGTGGTAATGCCGATCGCGCCGCCGAAGGCCGCGCCGATCGCTGAGCTGACGCCCGCGATCTCGTCCTCAGCCTGAAACGTATAGATCGGGAAGTTCTTGAAGCCGGCGAGATCGTGCAGGATGTCGCTGGCCGGGGTGATTGGATAGGAACCGAGAAAGAGTGGGCGGCCGGACTTGACCGAGGCCGCGACAAAACCTAGCGCGGTGGCCGTATTGCCGGTGATATTGCGATAGACCCCGGGCGCAATCCGGGCCGGCGCGACCTGATACGAGCTAGCGAACATCTCGGTGGTCTCGCCATAGTGGTAGCCCGCCTTGAGCGCTTTCAGATTCGCCGCAAGCAGCTCGGGAGTCTTCTTGAAACGCCCTTCGAGCCATTTCTCCGTGCTCTCGACCGGCCGCTGATAGAGCCATGAAATCATGCCAAGGACAAAGAGATTGCGGCAGCGAAAGACGGCGCGGTTGTTGAGGCCGGTATCGTGCAAGGCGTTGGTCGTGAGCTTGGTGACCTCGACCTGAAAGAGCTGGTACTTGTCGAGCGAATGATCGTTGAGCGGATTTTTGGCGTAGCCGGCGCGCTTGACGTTGGCGTCGTTGAAGGCTTCGCGATCGACGATAATCACGCCGTTGGGCGGGACGTCATCGAGGTTGGCCTTGAGCGCGGCGGGATTCATCGCGACCAAGACGGTCGGCTCGTCGCCGGCGGTAAAGACCTCGTTGCTGGAAAAATTGACCTGGAAGCCGCTGACGCCGGCGATGGTGCCGGCGGGAGCGCGGATTTCGGCGGGAAAGTCCGGCAGCGTCGCGATGTCGTTGCCGGCCATCGCAGATTCTGCGGTAAACTGCATCCCGGCCAACTGCATGCCATCGCCCGAGTCGCCGGCGAAACGCACGACGACGCTGTCGCGGCTTTCGCCCTTTTTTGGCGCTGCGCCGCCGCCTAGAGCCGAGGATCCGGCCGTCGCTCCGGCCGCCTCCGGTGGTAGAGCCATCCGATTCAACACTCCTTGCACCGCCCGTGGGCTGGCGCTGGTCTCCGCATACAGCGGGATGAAAATTCAACCGTCGGGAAAAAACTATAGCTAATGCTCACTGTATAAAAAAGGGTCAGCGATTGCATCCGGGGCGGCCACAGGCTCACGCACTCTCGCCGACGAGCAGGCGGGCGAATTGCGCCTCGTCGAGGGTCTTGACTCCGAGCTCGACGGCCTTGGTAAGCTTTGAGCCTGCCTCGACGCCGGCAACGACAAAATCGGTTTTGCGGCTGACCGTCGCGGTGACGCGGCCGCCGGCGGCGAGGATGCGGCGCTGGGCTTCGTCGCGCGTCATCGACTCGAGCGTGCCGGTCAGGACGAAGGTTTTGTCGCGAATTGCGGCGAGGCCGGTGGCGGGCGCGGGCGGCGGCGCGATCTGCAGCACCTTCGCCAGCCGCTCGACGGTTTGGCGATTACGCGGCTCGTCGAAGTACTCGCGGATACTGCGCGCGACCTCGCCGCCGACATCGCGCACGGCGGTGAGCTCGTCTTCGGTGGCGTCCATCAGCGCGGTGATCGCGCCGAAGCGCTGTGCCAGCGCGCGCGCGGTGCTCTCGCCGACGTGGCGGATACCGAGGCCGTTAATCAGGCGGTCCAGCGTCGCATGCTTGGATCGTTCGATCGCCGCGAGGATATTTTCCGCACTTTTATCTGCCATCCGTTCCAGTTGGAGCAGTTTAGGTTTTTCGATCTTGTAGAGGTCGTCGAGTTCCTTGACCAGGCCGCTCTCGACCAGCTGCGCGACCAACTTGTCGCCAAGCCCGTCGATATCGAGCGCGGCCTTGGAAGCGAAGTGACGAATCGATTCGCGCATCCGCGCCGGACAGTTCGCGTTGACGCAGAAATAACCGACCTCGCCTTCCTCATGAACAATCGCAGCGCCGCAATTCGGACAGTGGGCGGGCATCGCGAATTTGGCGCGGCGCGGCTCGGCGGGCTGCGTAACGCGGACCACATAAGGAATCACATCGCCGGCTCTTTCGATGAGGACGGTGTCGCCAACCCGCACGTCCTTGCGGCGGATCTCGTCGAGGTTGTGCAGGGAGGCGTTGGAGATCGTGACGCCGGCCAACTGGACCGGTTCGAGCTTGGCCACCGGCGTCAGCGAGCCGATGCGCCCGACCTGGACGCTGATTTCGCGCACGCGGGTCTCGGCCTGCTGGGCCTTGAACTTGTAGGCGACGGCCCAGCGGGGAGAGCGCGAGACTTCGCCGAGACGATTTTGCAATTCGACTGAATTAACTTTCGCGACGACGCCGTCGGCCTCGTAATCGAGCGAGTGACGCCGCTCGGTTAGATCGTCCCAGTAGGCGAGCACTTCCTGAACACCGCAGCATCGCCGCGACAGCGGATTGATGCGCAGGCCGAACTCGCGCAGCCCCTCGAGAAAGTCCCATTGGCTCGGGAAGCTTACGCCCTCGATCACGCCGGGCGAATGGCAGAAAATCTCGAGCGGGCGGGACGCGGTGATTTTCGGATCGAGCTGGCGCAGCGAACCCGCCGCGGCATTGCGCGGATTGGCGAAGGGCGGCTCGCCGGCGGCGACGCGCTCCTCGTTGAGCCGGGCAAAGCCGCGGCGTGGGAAGATCACTTCGCCGCGCACTTCGAGCAGCTTGGGGATGGCGCGATCGCGGGGTTTGAGCAGGCGCAGCGGGATACTCTTGATCGTGCGGATATTCTGCGTGACGTCCTCGCCGTTGAGGCCGTCGCCGCGCGTCGAGCCGGTCAGCAGGCGGCCGTCTTCGTAGACCAGCTCAATCGCGAGGCCGTCGAGCTTGACCTCGGCGACATACTCAATCTCAGTGTCGTCCCTGAGAAAGCGCTTGATGCGCTGATCGAACTCGATCATCTCGGCGGCGTCCATCGCGTTGGCCAGGGAGAGCATCATCTGGCGATGGACCACGACGGCGAACTTGTCACTCGGCGCGGCGCCGACACGCTGCGTCGGCGAGTCGCTGGTCAGCAGCTCCGGATGCTCGCGCTCGAGGGTCTCGAGCCGGCGCATCAGCAGGTCGTATTCGGCGTCGGTGACTGCGGGATCGTCGAGGACGTAGTAGCGATAATTGTGCTGGCGGATCTGTTCGCGCAGCCGCTCAGCCTCGGCTGCGGGATTGGACGGCTGCCGGGTCATCGCAGAAGCGTCAGCGGCTGTAGCCCATCGCGCTGAGGAAGTCCTCAAGGTTGTCGAAGCGCATATACATATTGTGACGCTTCTGCTCGGCGATCGTCGTGCTCGATTCGGAGGAATAGGCGTGGCCGGGATAAACTACTGTGGCGTCGTCGAGATTCTTCAACGTGTGATTGAGGCTGTGGTACATATCTGCGGGATTTGCGCCCGGCAGATCCACGCGTCCGCAGGAGTTGACGAACAGGGTATCGCCCGAAATCAAATTGCCGTCGACGAGAAAGCACTGCGAGCCGGGCGTATGGCCGGGAGTATGGATGAACTTGACCTCGAGGTTGCCGACCTTGAAAACGTCGCCGGCCTCGACCGTCACGAGGTCGGAATCGCTGAGGCCGGAAACTTTCTTGACGCCCTCGACCTCATGCTTGTTGACGTAAACTTTGGCCTTGATCTTCGCGAGCATATCGGCCGCGCCTTGAATACTCTGTCCCATCAGATTACCGCCGAGATGGTCCTGATGATAATGCGTAATGAGTATTTGCTCGATCGTGTAACCTTTCTTATTGGTATAGTCGATTATGCGATCGACCTCCCAGGCCGGATCGACCACGGCCGCTTTGTGCGTAGAAGGATCGCCGATGATATAGACGAAATTCGCCATCGGTCCGAGCTGCGCCTGGACGAGCGCAAGTTTCTGTTCCGGGTTATCCATATGTGATCTCGCTAGGGAAATCTCGGAGGAATGAGCGGCTTTGGCGGAAGCCGGGATTCTTCGCTACGCGCAGAATGACAAAAAAGGCTTCTCATTTTGTAACTGACATTGATGACGGACCACTTCACGCTTTCTTCTTCGCTGCGGGCCGCGCCGGTTCGGGGCTGAGGCGGAGGCCGCGATCCCAGAGATATTCGGGCTCCGCGAGGAGTTTCGCCACCCAGCGCGATTGCACGAAGAGATGATCGCTGAGGCGGTTGATGTAGACGATTAGCCCGTCGCTGATTGGCTCCTCGCGCTTGACCGCCCAGCAGACGCGTTCGGCGCGCCGGCAGACGGTGCGAGCCTGATGCAGAAAGGCGTTGAGCACGCCGCCGCCCGGCAAGGTGAAGGATTTCAGCGGCGCGAGGTCGCGCTGCATCCGATCCATTTCGCGTTCAAGCAATTTGGTCTCGGCCTCGCCAACTCGATGCATGCCCTCGTACTCGCCGTCGGGCGGCGTCGCGAGTTCGCTGCCAACGTCGAAGAGTTCGTTCTGAATCCGCCGCAGCATCTCGGCGTACGAATCGAATTCCTTGCCGAAGCCTGCGCGATAGTCGGGCAGGTAGGTGCGCACGAGACCGACGACGGCGTTCAACTCGTCGATGGTGCCGTAGGCCTCGAGGCGGCCCGACTCCTTGGGCACGCGCGCGCCACCGACCAAGGCCGTCAGCCCCTTGTCGCCAGTGCGGGTGTAGATGCGGGTCAAACGAATCGGCATCGGAGAAAATCCTTCGCGTCAGAGCAGGGCGCGCGGCGCTTCGCGCTTGGGCGGATTCGGCGGCGGCTCAGCTCTTGCGCTGGAGCGAGAACTCCTCGAGCAGCTTGGCGGCGCGTTCCTGAGCGGAACCCATCCGCTGCGTGCGCAGGAAGAACTGGACGATCTCCTCGTAACCGGCCTGGCCGCCGGGGCTCGCGATGTCGACCAGCTCTTCGATCAGGCTGGGAAATTTCTCGCCTGGGATGTAGTAGTTGGCCCAGCCGAAATTGCAGTAACGATGGAGAATTTTAGCGATGGTCTTTTCGATCGACTCACGCTGATTCCCGCTCGCGCTTGTGTCTTGCGCCAACTCGATCCTCCCGCCGCGTGCGGCGCGACTCCGCTGATGTTCTGGAGTTTACTTAATTGCGCCGTCGGAGCGCCAGCGGGTGACATCCTCGGGCGAGTAGCCAAGGTCGGCGAGGATGGCGTCGGTATGCTGGCCCATCTGCGGCGCGACCGAGCGAATCGAGCCTGGGGTCTCCGAGAGCTTCATCGCGACGCCGACCTGTTTGACCGTGCCGCCGTCGGCGGTCGGTACTTCGACGATCATGTTGCGGGCGCGAATCTGCGGGTCGTGTTCAAGCTCGTCGAGCGTGAGCATCTTGCCGACGCAGATGTCGGCCTTGATCAGCAGGTCGAACCATTCGTCGCGGGTTTTAGTCTTGAAGATCGCAGTGAAGCGCTCGCGCATCGCCGGCCACCGGGCCTTGTTGTTCTGATCGGCGGCGAACTCCTCGACGCCGAGCGCGCGGCAGAGGTTGGCGTAGAACCACGGCTCCATCGAGCCGATCGTGATGATTTTGCCGTCGCCAGTAACGTAACGGCTGTAGTGCGGCGCGGCGCCGTCCATCGCGGTAGTCCCGCGAGCGGGCACGCGGCCGCTGGAGTAATGGGCAGAGAGCGCCTGCGCCAACAGCAGCATAACGCCATCGAGCATCGCGATGTCGACGTACTGGCCGCGGCCGGATTGCCCGCGCGCGACGAGTGCGGCGAGGACGCCGATCGCCGCGTGCATTCCGCCGCCGGCATAGTCGGCGAGCCAGTTCCAGGGAATCGCGGGCAGGCCGTCAGTCGGACCCATCAGGGAGAGCGCGCCGGCAGTCGCGATGTAGTTGAGGTCGTGGCCAACGAAGTTTTTGTAGGGCCCGGTCTGACCGAAGCCGGTGACGGCGCAGTAGATGAGGCGTTTGTTGCGCGAGGACAGGGTTTCATAGTCGATGCCGAGGCGTTTGGCGACGCCCGGGCGGAATTCCTCGACGACGACGTCGGCGCGCTGGGCGAGGCGGAGATAGATCTCCTTGCCCGGGCCGCTCTTGAGATTAAGTGCAATCGAGCGCTTGTTGCGCGCGAGCGCATTGGCGGGCGAGGCGCTGGGCCGCGGCGCCTTGACGTCGCCCCCGCCGGCTTGCTGCGCGCGCCGCCCCGAGGGCGGGCCCGGCTCGTCCACACGAATAATATCCGCGCCGAGGTCGCCGAGGATCATCGTGCAATGAGGTCCGGGGGCAAGCTTGGTGAGGTCGAGAACCTTGATACCGGTCAGTGGCGCGTCGCCGGGCATGGGTGGTGCTCCTTAATCAAATAAGCGCAATGACTTAGCCGGACGCTAGCATAAACGCGCTTCACCGGCGTGAGCGCTGGGTTAGCGTTCGAGTTCGCCGCTGATAAACTTCTCGACGCGATCACGCGCAATGTCGTCGGCTATTTGCCGCGGCGGATGCTTCATCGTGTAGGCCGCGATCGAATAGAGCGGCCCGCCGATTTTGCGATCACGCGCCAGCTTGAGGCAGCGGATCGCGTCGATCACCACGCCGCCCGAATTCGGTGAATCCTGCACCGACATCCGCAGCTCGAGTTCGATCGGAATACCGGCGAAGCCCTCGCCCTCGATGCGTAAAAAGCAAACCTTGTTATCGTTCTGCCAGGGGATGTAATCCGACGGCCCGATATGCACGTCAACATCGGGCATCCGCTCGGGCAACACGCTCTGCACCGCTTCGGTCTTGGACTTGCGCTTGGAGCCCAAGCGGGCGCGATCGAGCATGTTGAGAAAGTCGGTGTTGCCGCCGGTGTTGAGCTGATAGGTGTGGCGGAGCTTGATCCCGCGATCGGCGAAGAGTTTCATGATGGCGCGATGGAGAATCGTCGAGCCGAGTTGCGACTTGACGTCGTCGCCGACGACGGGAATTTTGCGCTCGGTGAATTCCGCCGCCCACTTGTCATTCGAGACGATAAAGACCGGCATGCAATTGAGCAGGCTGACGCCGGTTTCGAGACAGGCGCGGGCGTAGCGCTCGACCGCCTTCTGGCTGCCGACCGGCAGATAACAGAGCATCACTTCGGCGCCGCTGTCGCGCAGGCGCTTTTCAATATCAACCGGACGATCCTTGGCTGCGATGAAGGTGCGCTCGGGTGGGTAGTTGGCCATGTGCGGCGCGATGCCGTCGTGGATTTCGCCCATCTCGACGTTGACGCCGCAGTGCGGCAAATCCGGCCAGATCCGCACCGTGTTATTGGGCAGGGCGAAGCAGGCCTCATCGAGCGGCCGTCCGACCTTGCGTGCGTCGACGTCGAAGGCGCAGGCGACTTCGAGGTCGGCGGGGCGGTAGCCACCCAAATCGTAATGCATCAGCCCAATCGGCTTTTGCAAGTCGGCGACCGACGCCTGCTTATAGTGCTCCAGGCCCTGGAGCAGCGAGGATGCGCAATTACCTACCCCGACGATTGCTAACCGAATTTTGGACATCGCCCTCTTGAGTCAGCCGCTGTCTCACGATCGCGGCGTCTATCCCGCTATCGCCGCCTCTCCTGGCGAATTCATGCCGACGCGACATTCTTAACGGAGCGGGAACCTAAAGTAAATTCTCCGTCAAGTTTTCCAATTGAGCTTTTAAGCCAAAGAGGCGATGACAGCTATCCAGGACGTAACTTGGACGATGATCGAGCATTTGACGCGGCGATGTTGCCGGTTGTGGAAAGATCGCGTATCTGGAGGTTGATACGACTGCCGCCGCGCACATCAGAGTCGCGCGATGATTTCCTTCGAGACTTCGTCGACAAATTCGTCAAAGCCCTCGAACGGCGGATTGAGCACGAGCTGATTGAGCCCGGCGGCCGCGAGCTGGCGCAAACGGTCGAGAATCTCCTCGCGCGGCGCGACCAACGTGGTCGCACGAATCGTCGCCGCCGTGACGAACTTGCGCTCGCGCTCGGGCACGAAGGTGCAATGGCCATTATGCAGATCAAGGTAGCGCTCGCCCTCAACTCCGAGTGTTTCGAGATACTTTGCATACTCGTCGTAAACCACACGGGCGTCCGGCGGCAACGAGCGCGGCTTGGCATAGCCGGCAGCGATCGCATGAAGGCAGGTGATGACCCAGGGACCGGCCAGCTTCATGATGCGCGGGGAGTCGAGGCTCTCGCCGGGGCGCTGGACGCAGAGATGCGCCAGCGAGATGCAGGGCATCGGACCGTCGAGCTTGCGGCCGGCCGCGCGGGCGCCCTCCTCCGCATGGCGGAAGATCGCAGCGACGCGCTCGGCAGTGATCGCGCCGCTGGTGATAATGCCGTCGCCGAACTCCCCGGCCACCCCGAGCATCCGGGGAGCGTTCGCCGCGACATACAGCGGAATCGGACCGTCGAGATTGATGAAGCGCAAGTCGCGATGGAGATAGCGCACCTTGCGGCTCAGACCCTCGGTGTTGTAAATCGCTTCGCCGTTTTTGAGTAGATCCCGGATCACCCGGACTTGCTCGCGAAAATCCGCGAAGCGCACCGGAGGCAACCCCATCACGCGCCGGCCGGTGTGACCGGTGCCATAGCCGAGCATCACGCGGCCCGGCGCGAGCTCGTTGATCGTCGCGATCGAGTGCACCGTCACCGGCGGGATGCGGTTCGAGGCCACCGAGATGCCGGTCGCGAGCTTGATCGATTTGGCGTTGGCCGCGGCCAACGCCATACAGACGTAGGCGTCGCCCCAGATCATGTGCGAGTCAGGAAACCACGCCTGCGCAAATCCGCGCTCCTCGGCGCGTTGAGTATCGCGGATCGCCCGCTGCGGCTTGGTAAAGATCAATGTGCCCAGTTCCATCTCTATTCCACTCCCGGTCGCCAACTTCGCGCCACAGACTATACATTAATCGCGAACTTTGGCGCGGTCTCCGGCGAGCACAGAAACGGATCCGCTTGACAGTCGCGAAGACCCGATGGCGTGATCGTCGCGTGGCGGCTCATCCCTCATCCGGCGAACCGCAGATGCTGACCGCGGCCGAGGCGGCGGCGCGCCTCGGGATCAAGCTCGGCACGCTCTACGCTTATGTCAGCCGCGGCTGGCTCAAGAGCTACAAGCGCAAGGTTGGCCGCGAAACGCTCTATCGCCGCGCGGACATCGACGCCATGCGCGGCGTCACGACACCGGAACGGGGCCGGCGCGCGCGCAGCCTGCCGGACGCCTCGTCGTGGGTGACGATCGCGCAGCCGGGTGGCGACGACGAGTCGTCGGGCGTGATCGTAGCGGAATCCGCGATCAGCTCAATAATCGATGGGCAGCTCGCCTACCGCGGCTATCCGATCGAGGAGTTGGTCGAGGCCGCGACGTTCGAGGAGGTCGCGCTGCTGCTCTGGCACGGCGAGCGACCCGCCGCGACTGCGATCGCGGCTCTGCGCGCGGAGGTCAGCCGCAGCACGCTGCCGCCCGCCGTCAATTCCGCCCTGGTCGCGGTCGGCTCGGACGCGGCCCCGCTGTTGCGGCTCCAGATCATGATGCCCGCGCTGTCGGTGAGCCAAGCGCACAATCCGGCGCCGACCACGCTCGAGCAGGCGGCGGCAATCCTGAGCGCGATGCCGCTGGCGATGGTCAATCTCGCCGGCAGATCTGCGCGCAACGCGTCCGGCGGACTGGCGACCGTCGCCGGACGCCTGCTCTATCGCGCCTTGGGCGAGGCCGCGGAGTGGGCGCACGCGGCCACCGATCGCATCCTGATCGCGTGCGCCGAGCACGAGCTCAACGCCTCGACCTTCGCCGCCCGCGTCGTCGCGAGCACCGGCGCCGACCTTCATGCGTCGGTGCTCGCGGCCTTATGTTCGCTCTCGGGCCCAATCCACGGCGGCGCCTGCGATCGGATCGAGCAGATGCTGGCGGAATTAGAGGGCGGCGTCAGGCTCGACGCGCTGCTCGCGGGCCTCAGCAGCCGGCATCTGTTGCCGCCGGGTTTTGGTCACGCGATTTATCCGAAAGGCGATCCGCGCGCCGCACTGCTCAAAGCGGTCGCGGCGGAGCTTGCCCGCCACAAAGGGCGGCGGCTACTCGAGCTGGCGCACAAGATCGAGGAGGCGGTGTGGAAACGCGAACGGCTGCGCCCGAACCTCGATTTCTACCTTACGGTGTGCGTACGGATGATGGGCTTTCCGGCCAGCCTGCCGGCCGGAGTATTCGCGCTGGGCCGCGCCGCCGGCTGGATCGCCCACAGCCTCGAACAATATGCCGATAACCGCCTGATCCGCCCGCGGATGCGTTATCACGGCTCGCACTTACGCCACTGGGCAGCGACCAAATAGGATCGCTCCAGCCGCGCGTGTGCCGTCTAACCCTTGCGAGTGGTCGTCCGCTTCAATGTTTTACGTCCACCGCCCCTACGATTTCGCCGCATATCTACGCTCCTTCTTAATGCGCTCCTGTCTCTTGTCGATCAGGTACTTAGCGAGGGCCTCGAAGTGTTCAAAGTAAGTGCAATCATCTTCGGAACCCCGAATAGCCTCTATTGATCCGCGAATTGCGCTGTTCTCCCAAGCATAGATGATTGCGTCACCCAGAAACCCATCGACTAGCTCCATGTCCACAAGATTACGATGGGAATGATAAGCCAATTTCTTCAAAAAATCCAATATAATCGCCGATTTCGTCATCCGTTAGTTTTTCTTTCTTGATGCTGATCCGTCGCAGATTCTGATCCTCGCTAAATTCTTTTCGGAACCGTTCAAACGCCTGTATTTTGAACCGGCGGAGTTCTCGCTCCGTGGCGAGGCCATTCGCTACGAACTGCGCAGCGATCGCCGCGGTCGCACCAACAAGCGCGCCGCCGAGGCCGCTGAGCACAATCATCCATCTTGGGTCCGTCGCTAGCGGGCAACATTATGCAAAAGCAAGCACCCTTTCAAAACCACCCACCTGCGTCCGCTACCTTTGACGTTCGGCGTTGGCGGTCGTATTACTGCTTCGAGGTTAATTCATGAAAGCCATCGCCAAGACCCGGCCTGCGCCGGGCGTCGAGTTGATCGAGACGCCGATTCCCCAACCCGGCCCCGGCGATTTGCTGGTCAAGGTTGCGGTCTGCGGGATCTGCGGCTCCGACCTGCACATCTATCTGTGGGAGCTGAACGCCGATCGCGTCGTCGCGAAATTTCCCACCGTTATCGGCCACGAGCCGGCGGGCGAAGTGGTCGAGGTCGGCGCGAGCGTGAGCGGCTTCAAAGTCGGCGATCACGTCGCGCTCGATCCTTTCGGCGCCTGCGGACAATGCTCGTCGTGCTCACACGGACGCTTTAACTTCTGCCTCCATCCCGGACGCCTCGGCGGCGCGTTCGCCGAATACGCGATCGCGCCGGTACAAAACGCCTGGCTGGTGCCCAAATCGATGGACCTTGAACAGGCGGCCTTGCTCGAACCCTTCGCGACCGGCGTGCACGCGCTCGAGGAATCATCACTGAAGGCGGGCGACAGTTGCGTGATTGAAGGCCCCGGGCCAATCGGACTTTGCACCGCACTGGCCGCGCGCGCGCTGGGTGTGACGTCGATCGTTGTCACGGGCCTCGCGGTGGACGCCGAACGGCTCGCGCTCGCCCGCACGATGGGCTTCCAGACCGTCTGTGCTTCGGACCGCGATTGGATTGATCAGGTGCGCGCGCTGATGCCCACCGACGGCGCCGACGCGGTCTTCGACGCCGCCGGCTTCCTCGACTCGGTGCGCCATCTGATGCGCCGCAACGGCGAGCTGATCGAGCTGGGCTGGCCCGCCCGCGACATTCCCAACGCCGAGATGCGCTCGCTGTTTTTCCACGGCGTCAAGATTATTCCGTCGCGCGTCCGCGTCGCCAGTTCGTGGCGCCGCTCAATTGCGATGGTCGCCGACGGCAAGGTAGATTTGAAGCCGATGGTGACTCATCGCTACGGGCTCGATCGCGGGATTGAAGCGTTCGAGCTGCTCAACCGCAAGCAGGGCGTAAAGGCCCTGATTTTGCCGCAGGCCTGAACTAGCTCAGGCGGCCAGAAGGTTGCATTTAGGAAGACTGCAGATAGATGGAGTTCAAGAAGGTCTTGATCACCGGGAGCGGCGGGATGCTGGGTAACGCTATCGCTCCATATTTCCGGGAACGATGCCCGCATGTGCTGGCGACCGACATCCAAATCGAGCCGGACGAACGCGGCTGGCTGACCTACCTCGACGTGCGCGACGGCGAAGCGATGCGGCGGACGTTCGCGGAGTTTAGGCCTGACCTGGTGCTGCATCTGGCGGCGCTGGTCGATCTCGAGTTCTGTGAACTGCACGCCGCGGAAGCCGAAAACACCAATCGGACCGCAACCGGAATTGTCGCGCGGCGCGCCGCGGAATACGGCGCGACGCTCGTGTACATCAGTACCGGCGGCGTCTTCGACGGCGTTAAAGACGGTTACTACACTGAAGCCGATCAGCCCAATCCGATCATGGTCTATGGCGCGAGCAAGTTCGCCGGCGAAGGCGAGGTTCGCGCGGCGGGCGGCCGCCACTACATCGTGCGGCCAGGCTGGATGGTCGGCGGCGGGCGGCGCAACGATCACAAGTTCGTCTACCTGATACTCGATCAGTTGGCCAAAGGCGCGCGTACGCTTCATGCCGTTGACGACAAGTGGGGGACGCCGACCTACACGCATGACTTCGCGATGAATCTCTTCGCGCTACTCGATCGCGGCGCCTACGGCCTCTATCACATGGTCTGCAAGGGGATGGGCACGCGCTTCGACGTCGCCAAGGAAATAGTTGCCATCTGCGGACGCGAGGTCGAGGTCAAGCCGGTCGACTCGAGTTTCTTCGGTGAGCGCTTTTTTGCACCGCGCCCGCGTTCCGAGATGCTCTTCAACCAGGCGCTCGAGAACCTCGGTATCAATCTCATGCGCGACTGGCGGGCCGCTCTGCGCGAGTATCTCGAACGCGATTACGCGCATCTGATTCAGCAGCCTTGAGTGGTAATATCGCCATATCTGATAAAGAATTTGATTGAGGGATTTTCTCTTTAGCCAACGAGGAGAACGACCATGCGAGACGGCTTCAAAATTGTCGATACCGATTGCCACATGATGGAACCCGAATGGCTGTGGGAGCGCTATATCGACGACGCCTACAAGTCGCAGGCGCCGAAGATGGGGCGCGCGCCCGAATCCAATCGCCGCACCTTTCTGGTCGAGGGCGATTCTTTCGTGCGCGAAAAAGGTAAATATCCGATGGCGGCGCCGGCTTTCCTCAACGCGGTCAAAAAGGCGATGGAGCGCTTCGAGGAGGCGCGGAAAAAAGAGTTCAGCGCCGCGAGCCGCCTCGCCGATATGGACGCGCAGGGGATCGACACGCAGATCCTCTATCCGACCTATACCGGCCAGATGCTCGGACGCGAGTTTCGCGACACCCGCCTCCTCGCCGCCTGCGTGCGCGCCTACAACAACTGGGCCTGCGACTACGCCTCGGCTGCGCCCGAGCGCCTGCGCTGGGCCGCCGCCCTGCCGATGCAGGACGTCGAGGAGGCCGTCAAAGAGGCGCAGCGCACCCATGCGATGGGCTGCGTCAGCTACTACATGCGGCCGAATCCCGTGCGCGGCCGCTCACTCTGGAGCGACGACTACCTGCCGCTGTGGATGCAAATCGAAGACAGCGGTAAACCTATCTCGACGCACGAGTCGGCCTCCTCCGAGGTCCCTTCGTTCGGCGAGCGGATGGATACCCACGTCAGCGGCCACATCCTCTCCCATCCGTTCGAGGCGATGGCGGCGATGGCGGGTCTGATCTGGTACGGCATCTTCGAGAAATTCCCCAAACTCAAGGTCGTCCACGTCGAGGCCGACGGCGGCTGGGTGCCCTACTGGCTGCAACGGATGGAGCAGCATTGGGATTTCAGCGGCAACGCCGAGCATGAGTATCTGACGATGCGGCCGACGCAGTATTTCAAGCGCAACGTCTGCGTCGCATTCCGCGGCGACGAGCCGACGATGAAAGCCGCGGTCGAGCTGGTCGGTGACAACAACTTCACGTGGGATACCGATTATCCTCATCCGGATGGCACCTATCCGTGGGGGATCGAGGCGATGATGAAGCAACCGATCTCGAACGAGTCGCGGCGCAAGCTGTTCTGGGACAACGCCGCCCGCATGTTCAATCTGAATTAACACTAGCGCGGCGTGCCGCACGCCGGAGCGAGCAGGCGAGTCTGCGAACTGTGTCAAGAATCTGAAGACCGCATCGCCGACCCTCCTGCCGTCAGATAAGGGTGGATTTCGAATATTGATGATTAAACTAATAATATGTGCCAGCCGCAGAGCCGATATAACTGCCGAACAATTCGATACCTACTGGCGCGATAAGCACGGGCCGTTGGTGAAGAGCGTGACCGAGTTCAGCCGTCACGTCAGGAAATACGTGCAATGCCATCTGGTCGAGAGCCCGGTCCCCTTCGGCATCCCGGGCGCTTACGACGGCGTCGCCGAGCTTTGGTTCGACAGTGTGGACGAGGCGAAGAAGGCGTTCAGCGAACCGAAATATCTCGAAATCATTCGCGCGGATGAACTCAAATTCGTCGATCCGCATCGATGCATTTCTTTCGTGACCGAGGAGCTTGAGGTCATCTAGCGGTGCTGCAGGAAGCCATCGACTTCCGGGACGAAAGCGACGCGCTCTTCGCGCTGCTTGAACCCTTGGACGAGCGTGCCTGGGAACGAAAGACGCAATTCAAGGATTGGACGATCAACGACATTCTCGCGCACCTTCACTTGGGCAACTATCTCGCCGACCTCTCGCTGCGCGACAACGATGGGTTTATCGCTCTGACGGGCAGGACCTTCGCGGCCCGCGCGCCGGGCGTGAGCCATCTGAGTCTAACCCACTCGTGGCTCGACGGGATCAAGCATCGCGCGCTGCTGAGCCGCTGGCGCGATTTCTATTGCGAGCTTGCCGATCACTTCGTTGACGCCGATCCCAAGCAGCGCGTCCGCTGGGTGGGACCCGACATGAGCGTCCGCTCGAGTATCACGGCGCGCCTGATGGAGACTTGGGCGCACGGTCAGGCCATCTACGATCTGCTCGGAGTCGAGCGGCGCGACGCCGATCGCCTCAAGAATATCGCCGTCCTGGGGATCAATACGTTCGGCTGGACCTTCGCCAATCGCCGCCTCGAGGCGCCTGCAGAACGGCCCACGGTGCGGCTGCAGGCGCCCTCGGGAGCATCGTGGGAATGGCTCGGGTCGGGTCGGGCGAACCTCATCGAGGGTAGCGCGACCGAGTTCTGTCAGGTCGTCGCCCAAACCCGCAACGTGGCAGACACGGCGCTCAAAGTTACTGGCGAGACGGCGATCCGATGGATGTCGATCGCGCAATGCTTCGCGGGCCCCCCGGAAGAGCCTCCGCCGCCGGGCGCGCGCTTCAGGCAATCCGGCTAGATCAAGAACGACAGCGTGTAGATGGCCTCGTCGTTGTGCACCAGGGTGAAACTTCTGGATCGCTGTAGAGTGAGCCGTGCATCCGGTCCGGCCGGATTAGATTGGCCCAGCGCGATCGATTTTCCGTCATTTTCTCTTAGCCTTTCGGTCTGAAGCGTTAGCGGGCGCGAAGCGGCCGGTGCGCTCGGCCAGCGCCCGAATCTTTTCGATCGCCTTGCGCCGATTCGGATCGGCCAGCGCCTCGCCCGCCGCAAACGGCATCCGCCACCTCCAATTGTCGGGACCGATCGTCCCCGGCGTGTTGATCCGATCCTTCCATCCGAACAAATCCTGAATCGGGAAAATCGCCAGCCGCGCCGGTGATGCGTAGATTGCGCTGATAATCTGTTCACGGAGGCGATCGTCGAACGCGCTCAGCGCCGCCTGATCTTCGATTCCCAAACCGTCGATGAATTCGCGCCGCTCGGTCTCGCTGATCGTCTCCCACCACTCCGCCAGCGTGTCGGTGTCATGCGTGCCGGTGGTGGCGAGCGCCGAGCGCGGATAGCTCGCAGGGCTATGAAACGGCTGCCCCGGCGCTGCCCAGTCACGCTCCCAGCGCGCGATCTTGTAGCCCGGCAGATCGAGCCGCGCGAGCGTCTCGCGCACAAACGGCGGAATCACGCCGAGATCCTCGGCGATAATCTCCATCGGCCCGGCCTCTTCGAGCACGGCGTCAAGCACCGCCTCACCCTGCGCGCGCTGGGCTTCCTCGGACAGTGGATCGAACGCCCCCGCGGTCGCGTCGCAAACCGAATAGCCGTAGGTGCGGAAGAGCCCGACGACGTGATCGATGCGAAGAAAGTCGAAGAGCTCGCGCGCCATCCGCACGCGCAGGCGGATAAAACTGAAACCGCCAGCCCGCATGCGCCGCCAGTTCGGCATCGGCAAGTCCCAGCGCTGGCCGATCGCCGAGAAGGCGTCGGGCGGCGCACCAACCGCGCGGCTGAGGTCGAACATCTCCTGATGCGCCCACACCTCGGCGCTGTCGCGCGCCGGCGAAAAGGCCAAGTCGCCCCCGAGAAAGACCCCGCGCGCGGCCAGCCGCCCGCGCGCCGCTCGCCACTGGCGGGCGGCCACGAACTGCGCGAACTTGAAGCCCTCGATACGCTCAGCCAATACGCGGGCGGCCGCTGCGAGCGCGCCGGGTTCGCGACCGCTCAACTCCCGCGGCCAGTTCGTCCATTGTGCACTGCCAAACTTTTCCGTGAGCGCGCGAAACATCGCATAGTCGTCCAGCCATGCGCGATTCGCCGCGGCGAACGCGGCAAAGGCTTTCCGTTCGTCCGCGCCGCCCTCTGCCTTGAAGTAGTGAAAAGCTTCAGAGAGTAGCGTATCCTTGAGCGTCCGCAGCCGCGCGAGGTTAATCGGGTCTTTGGCCGCCTCGTCGCACGCCTTTCGATACGTTGTCGCGTCGATGCCGGCGAGCTCCCACGCCGAGATGTACGACGGATCGATCGCCAGCACGCTCGTCGCGCTGTAGGGACTTGCCTCGCCTGGCGGCGTTTCGTCGATCGGCAGGAGCTGGATCAGCCGCTGGCCCATCGCCAGCGCGAGTTCGCCGAGCGCCGCCAACCCGCCGATCTCGCCGCGCCCGAAATCATCGGCCGAGCGAATCGAAAACAGCGGGACCATCATCCCGGCCAAGCGTTCAGGAATCACAGCATTACGGTGGCGGAGCGGCGCGCCGCGCTCTAGGCCTTGTTCTTCGCCTCATGCAGTTGGCGTTTCCAATCGAGCCGGCGCGCCTCGGCGCCCGCCGCCTCCGCTTCCTTAATCATCCCCTTCTTTTGATAGAACATGCTCAGGTTGGTGAAGGCCAGGATGTCTTCCGGCTCCGCCGCGATATAGCGCTGGGTCAGCGCGATCGCGGTGTCGAGGTCGCCCTTGGCCTGATAGCACATCGCGAGTCCGTGCACGGCGTCGCTGAACCTCGGGTCGAGCTCGAGCGCCTGGTTGTAGGTCGCAATCGCTTCATCCCACTTATCGTCGGCGTACAGGTCGATGGCGGCGTCGTAGAGTTCTTCCTTGTCAGGCATAAGGCTTCTCTCGGAGTCGGTTTCGATAAGGATTATCTTAGCTGTATACTCCTGTTGACCCAACGATGTTGACCGAAGAAGAAATCTACGAAGTGCTGCGCGAGTGCTACGATCCGGAAATCCCGGTCAACATCGTGGATCTCGGGCTGGTCTATGGCGTGGCGATCAGCGACGCCGGCGTCACGATCCAATTGACGCTGACCGCGCCCGGCTGCTCGATGGGCGCGATGATCGCGAACGAAATCGAAGACAAGCTGCTCGGCATTCCGGACTGCGCGCGCGCCAACGTCGAGATCGTCTGGGAGCCGCCCTGGACGCCTCATCGGATGAGCGAGGCCGCGCGCAAGCAACTAAACCTCGACGACTGACCTCCCTCATTTCGCTACTTGAAGCCACGGCCCAATCCGATCGATAAACCCGCGCGCATCCGGGACGATTCTGCGCGCAAGGATGACAAGCCCGCGCACATCAGAGAGATGTTCGCGGCGATCGTGCCGCGTTACGATCTCGTCAACGGCCTGATGACCCTCGGGCTCGATCGGCGCTGGCGCCGGCTCACCGTGGCGCTGGCCGAGCCGCGCGGCGCGCGGATCCTCGATATCGCGACGGGCACCGGCGACCTCGCGTTCGAGGCGGTCCGGCAGGAGGCGCGGCAGGTGGTCGGCGCGGATTTCTGTCCCGCGATGGTGGTCGCGGCCGCGGCTAAAGCCGCACGCGTCGGAAAGCGCGGCGAGGTCGCCTTCATGGTCGGTGACGCGATGCGCTTGCCGTTCGCCGACATGACCTTCGACGCCATCGTCAATGGCTTCATGCTGCGCAACGTCGCTGATCTTCCGACGACCTTCGCCGAACTGTATCGAGTGCTCAAACCCGGCGGCCGCCTCGTCTGCCTCGATCTGACGCCGCCGCGTGGTGCGGCGCGCCATTTTTTCTCGCTCTACATCGCGACGATCGTTCCGCTGCTGGGCGTCATCGTCGCCCGAAACTACGCGGCCTACCGCTATCTCTTTCAATCGCTGAGCAGCCATCCCAACGCCGACCTCATCGCGAAGATGATGCGTGCTGCGGGTTTTGCCGAGGCCGCCTACCAACTCACCGGCTTCGGCACTGTCGCGATCCATCGCGGCCTTCGCTAGCGTGTCAGTTTGAATCTGCTGCCGACTTTCAGTGGATTTTGCGGGATCGTTTAACGGCGCGGAGCTGTGAACGATGAGATTTGCAGATATCCGGTGTTATGAGTCGAAGGATGCGGCTTTCCTGGGCGCGGTGTTTTTCGCCGCGGTCCGGACAGCAGGCCTGCGCGATTACAGTCAAGCGCAGGTCGAAGCATGGGCGCCCGCAATGCCGGACTCGGCGAGCTTTGAGGCGCGGGCTAAGGACGGTCGTCTGATTTTGGTCGCGGTCAACGAAGCCGACGAACCGATTGCATACGGAGACCTCAAATTGAACGGGCACATCGACCACTTGTACTGTCACCCGGAAATAATCGGCGCCGGAGTGGCATCCGCATTGTACGACCGGCTGGAACAGCAGGCTCGCGCGCGGGGAATAACCAGGCTCTTTGTCGAGGCCAGTGAGGCCGCGCGCCGGCTGTTCTTCAGGAAGGGCTTCGCCCAGGTGAAACGTCGCGATTTCATCCTGCGCGGCGTGAGCATTCACAATTATCTGATGGAGAAGTTCTTTATCGCGCCAGAGCCCTGAACCGCTTTCACCGATCGTGGAAGCGGCAACCTGAGCCGTTACCCGCACACCACCGGCACGCCACTGCGCAAGTCGATTGGAAACGACCGCGCCGCTTTTGTCATTCTGAAGGCAGTGAAGAATCCCGGATTCCTGGCCATGTATACTCGGCTTCACACGCTCATTGTGAGAGATCATCCGACTCTGGCAATTCTCAGGACGGCAATTTAGGCGGGATTAGGCGGGATGTTATGGGGTCGAGGCGGGATGGGCGGTTCGCTAACCGCCCGAAATCATTGAAGAATCAGGAGACCGCCGGCGACCATTTGCGGGCCGGAGTGTTTTGCCAGATTAGGGTGATCCGTGGTTTCGCCTTTTATTCAGAGAATGCCCCGAGTTGGATCATCTAAAGCTGTGCAATTTGATGGCTTACAAATTTGCAAACCCTCAAATTCGCCTAGCAATTACGGGGACTTTAGGGGAAAGACCGCGCGGAGCGGTTCACTTAAAGGTGAACCGCCGGGAAGTGAACCGCTAAACCGAAAGTGAACCGGGTTCAGTCAAAAGTGAACCGCTCCGGTCTTATTAGCCAGTGTTATGGGAGTTGAATTTGAATCGCACCACCGCGCCAGACGACCGGGCCCCAAAAAAGGAAATCATCTTGTCCTTCCAGCGAAACCTTGAAATCGATCCGGCCGCGCTCATCGAGCACGTCGATATGCTCTTTTCTTTTTCGTAGTTTTCGCAAAGCGGCCTTCGATCCGCGCCCGATAAAATAGATTGCTTCGCCGTCGATAGGAAACTCCCAGAGCTTCGGCGAAATGGTCGGATCGTCTGCAAGCAACCCATCAACCAGAACATCATCATTCGTCGAAATCAGGGGCGTGAATCTGGCCTGATAAATTCGAGCCAGAAAGAGACGGTTCGACAGCATCTTCACCCTCCCGACTAAATCGGCACGATGGAAGATTCGCCAACCCATCTCCGGCTCGGGATGGCGATTGAACAAGGGATAGACCAAGTTTTTCCTAAGAGAAAGATCGAAAAAAGGTAGGCGGATGAAGCTCTGTGGGAGCCCATTATCCTCCGTCTCGGGCTCGCCGGCCAACCACCCGACCGAAGTCTTCGTCGCCGACGCCAGGGCCAAAATAATTGGCCTGGGCGGTTCAGTTGTGCCGAAGTAATTTTGGATCGAGGTCGGGCTGAGGCCTGCTAGTTTAGCCAGGGCCGCTTTACCGCCGACACGTTCAGCAAGCTTTCCGAGCCGCTCTAAAAATAAGAGACGGTCGGCCCGTTCCGCCTCGTTCTCATTGAGATTTGACATTGCGTACTAAATCCGGTATTGAAGTTAGTGGTTGAGCTAGGATTCAAGATGTCGCTCGATACACTCCTTTCTAATTGCGAACGCGGCATAGGGCAAGATTGGCCGCCGGCCGACGTTGTGTGCGCGCTGCATAAAAAAGGCCTTTCGCTTCGCCAACTCTCCCTCTCCGCAGGGCTCCATGAGAGGACGCTATCGGTCGCTCTTCGCAAGCCGTACCGGTGCGGCGAAGTGATCATCGCCCGCGCCCTCAATAGATCGGTTTGCGATATTTGGCCAGCACGTATCGCAGCTCGAAGATTCCAAAATAGCAAGCGGCGTACAGGCTTCGTCGGCTCATGCGCGAGATAGAGGCCCGCGCGGCGATCATCGCGAAAGCAGCGGCCGAGCCGAGCCTGAGGCTAGCAGCCTGAGGCGAAATGTTCGGCGCGGCCAGCATATCCCGAACGGCTAAGCAGCTCGCGAAAGCTCGGCTGCCTGGGCTTCCCACCTCGCGAGATAAAGTTCGACGCTACGCTGACCGACACCAGTGGGCCGTCATAAAAATCAAGGCGATTGGCGGCGAGCATAACGAGTACCTCTTATCAAATCTGACTGCCGAGCAGCTCGCCGCACTCGCTCAGCACGAAGCCGTCAAAGGCTTGCCGGTCGCGACCGAGACCAAGCGCGTCAGCCGTTCTGATTCTGGCGCTGGCGCACCGTGCGCAACGCACGTTGTCGAAGTCGCGGCCGGCGAGACTATCGCGGTTCACGGGAGCCGAGAATACGAGCTGATCCGCGCCGAGCTGTGGAGAAAAGCCGAAACCAAGAAGCAGACCGTCAGAGACGAAGCGACCAAAGACGCAGCGGCGGTACTGAAGGCTTTCGAGTTGATCAGGTCTGGCTGTCCCAAGATGGAGGCATACGCGGAAGCAGCGCGAGAGCGCGAGGTCGCAGTTTCCACCCTGCGTGACTGGATCAGGGCCGTTAAATCAATTGAGCGGACCGACTGGGCCGCGGCTCTGATCGATGAGCGCGGGAATCGTTCGGAGGCTGCTGCCTACTCCTATCCGCAGAGTTTTTTTAACTACTACTCTTCCGATTACCTAAGGATGGACCGGCCGCCGCGGATCGCCTGCTATCGCCGCGCAATAGCGGCGGCTCGCGCCGAAGGAATTAGCGGCGACGATCTTCCGGCCGAGATCACGCTATGGCGTCGACTGCGCAAGGAGGTGCCATGGCAATCGATAAAGTTTGCGCGCCATGGCTCGGAAGTACTCCACCGCGCCTATCCTGCTCAGACGCGAGACCGTTCAATCCTGCACGCAATGGAGTGCGTCAACGGTGACGGTTACAGGTGGAACAATTCGGTGATTTGGCCGGACGGCGAAATTTGCCGCGTGCTCATGTGGTACTTTCAATGTTCCTATTCGAGTTTCATTCCGATCGAGTCGATCCAGTTCGGCAAAACTGAGCACGCCGGACTTGTCAGGTTGAGCATTGGCGGGCTGATCTCCGCTTACTGCATACCTGAGTTGTTTGTGATCGATAATACCATGGCGGCGGCGAGTAAATGGATTACGGGGCGGTCACCGAGCCGCCATCGTTGGACGACCAAGGAGGCCGACGTGTTCGGCCTGATTACGCAGTTGGGCGCGCGGCACATCGCGACGTTGCCACGCGTTGGCGGGTCATCAAAACCGGGTGAGCGCGCTGGCGGCGACTGGGATAGGGATATAGCTCGCTCTCCGGCGCTGGCGGGCAGTTGGCTTGGTCACAACACGGCGGCACGGCCTGACGCGACCCGCAAGCCCGTCCCATTCGAGAAGTTTAAAGAGATCGTGCTCGCCGGAATTGCCGAGAATAACGAACGACCCGGCCGGCGGAGTCCAGTCTGCCGGGGTCGATCTTTTGGGGAAGTGTTCCGAGAGAGTTTTGCGACGATCACGGTTAAGCGGCCGACACCCGAGCAGTTGCGACTGTGCCTGCTGGCCGCCCAGAAAGTTAGGTGCGCCAAGATTGACGGGCATATTGAACTGTTCGGCAATAGGTATTGGGGCGAGAGCGTCGCGGCACTCGCCGGACGGGAAGTGGTCGTCCGATTCGACCCCGAAAAGTTGCAGCATAACGTTTTCGTTTACAATCTTGATGGTCAAATCGTGGGCGAGGCGCAATGTCACGCCCCTGTCGGCTTCATCGACGCCAGCGCGGCGAAAGAGCATAACCGCCTGCGCCGTCAGAGCGGGAAACATTATAAGGCGCTCGCGAAAAATGCGCAGCGAATGTCCGCGATTGAGCTGACGGCGAAGTTACCAACTCCGCCCGCGCCACAGGTATTTATCCGGAGTAATGTGCGAGAACTATTTCGGCCGGGGCTTGAGCAGCCGAGTGGGGCGACGCCGGCGTCACAAACTCCAGCGCAATCGAAAGAAGATTTGGGCGCCGAGCGGCGCGCTTATCGCAAGGAGTTAGAGAAGATCGGCTCCACCGCTTGGGATGAGGATCAGAAGCGCTGGGTCGCTGTGTTCGATAGCGGCGTCCTTGGCGACGAGCCGCTTCAATACAAGTCGTTCTTGGCCGGCGCGCGACTCACGAGGTCGAACCGTGCGTGATTTGATCGCGGCGACCAGCCTCATGCGAGCGTTTGAGAAGGGGCTGAAAGATTTTTACGCCATCCCCCCCGAGCCGTACGCTTGCTCTGTCGCAATCTTTGTGTCCGGTCAGTCCGGCATCGGGACGACCACGGCCGCTGCGCAATTTGCGATCACAACTGACGCGGCATTATTCACTCCGCCCCCGAATGCGACGGACCGCACGTGGCTTGACCGCCTCTACGAATCGGTAGTCGGCGGGGAGCCTGCGCAGTGGGGTCCGGACAGCCGCTGGCGCGAGATCGAGCGAGAGCTTAAGCGTCGTGACGGCCGCGCGCTAATCGCGGACGAGATTGAAAACATGAATCACGGGCAGCTAGAGTCGATGCGGCATATCTGTGATCGCGCCCGCGCGAAACTAATCCTCTGCTCACGCGGCTCGTTGCTACGGGCGTTGAAAGCAGCCGCGACAGCGGAAATGCAGGTGTTGTCGTCGCGGGCGCACGTTCGCGTTGAATTGCCCGCTCCATCACTGCGCGACGTCAAGTTGCTAGCCCAGGAGCTGTCCGAAGTTGAGATCGCGGGCGATCTGGCGTCCGATATTTTCAAGCGGGCTGGCGCATCGATCCGCGCCATCTTACACGAACTCCAGGCCATCGAGCAGGCCGCCTTGTTCGCGGATGTAAAATCCTTGGATCTCGCTGGCTGGATCAAAATGCTCGGCGGGGTAAAGGCGGAAGCCAAACTTCCGGCGCCGCTCAAGGCGATCACCGCACGCGAGTTGCCGGTCCGCCTGAATAAAGGTGTGGCATGAAGGCGGAAATCAAAATGCCGCCGGAAACGAAGCGGCGGCGAGCGCTCGCGGCGCTACATGTCAGGAGAACCCAACTCGGCATCGACGAGAACACTTATCGCAATTTGCTCTGGGAGCTGACCGGCAAAACTTCTGCGGGCCAGATGAGCGATGATGAGATTGGCCGCTGCCTTGATGAATTTCGGCGGCGGGGCGCGCGATCGCATCGGACGATGGCGCCGGATCAGTCACCGGCGGCGCCGCAACTCAGGCTCGCGATCGCGATCTGGCGCGATCTCGCCGACATGGGCGTGTTGCATGATCCAAGCGACGCCGCGCTGAGAACATTTGCGAAAAGATTGACTGGCGTGGCGACGCCCGAATGGCTCAACGTGAAGCAGATGAACGTGCTGATCGAGAGCTTAAAGGTGTGGCGGCGGCGCGAACGGGAGAAACAATCCGGCGGAAACGATAATGAATGTCCGAACTGAAATTTTGTCGATGATCGAAGCAGAGGGGATCGCGCCGGCCGCGATCTCGCGAGAAGCGAAGATCGACGCGGCCGAGTTTTGCGAATGGCTCGGCGGCGGAAAGAAACCCGCGGAGTTTATGACCAAGCTGGCGGAGTTCGCCGCCGATCGCGCGACCGTGCGTCAGATTTTATGCTCGGTGGGAAACGATTTGCGGGCTATCGCGGCGTCCAAGATGCTGGACAATATCGCGCATCTTGCCGCAGCGATGGCAGGTTGCAACGACGAGGCCGAGCGTGACGATCTGCTCGGTCATATGAGCCTTTTCTTGCTCGATCTCAAATCGATTATCGCGTTGATGGGGCGCGAGCAGACGATCCGAAGCGCGCTATTGCCAGGCGACAAGCTGATGATCATGAAATCCGGCGGCAAGGCCACGGCCGGAAGGGCGGCCGAGTGATGGAGATCGAGCAGGCGCGGCGAGAGGGGGCGCGGTGGGGCATCTTACGCATCCTCGATGCGGGCCGGCCGATGGGTGTCAACGACGCGGTGATCTTGCGGGTTCTGATCGATGAAAAGCTAATTACGGCGGCTCGCGACCTGAAACGCGAGCTCGACTATCTCAATGGTCTCGACCTGATTCAAATCGAGCATGACAGGCACGGCAAGACTGTAGCGGCACGGCTGACGGCGGCGGGTGTCGAGGTGGTCGAGTACACGGCGGCGGCGCCGGCGGGAATCGCACGGCCGCATCGCGAGACGCACTAATGCCGGTCAGATCGACAATCAAGACTCTCTTGCCTGATGAGGTGAGGGCCGAGCTAGACCGGAGGCTAGTCGCAAGTGAGTTTTCGGATTACGACGGCTTAATCGAATGGCTGCGCGAGAAGGGCTTCGTGATTAGTCACTCCGCGCTTGGCCGATATTCCATGCAGTTCGAGCGCAAGCTCACGGCGATAAAGATGGCCAGCGAGCAGGCGCGCGCATTCGTCGAAGCCGATCCCGATATGACCGGCGCGATGGGTGATGCGCTAGTCAGATTGTTGCAACAGAAAATTTTCGAGTTGCTGCTCGAAGCGCAGGAAATCGGCGACACGGGGGATCTGGCGAAGCTGGCACGCGCCATCTCGCAGCTCGGCCGCGTAACGATTCGACAACGGGAATGGTCTGAGACCATACGCGAACGGCTCGAAGCGCAGAAGACGGCGGTCGGCAAAAAGATCGGCGCGATGAGAGGCGAAGGCGGCGGGCTAAGTGACGAGACCGCTGATGCTATTCGTCGCGCACTATTCGAGGATATCGATCCATTTAGTGAAAAGCGCGCGGCGGCGCGCGAATAAAAAAACCCATCAGGAGGATTTGCGAATGGAGAATCAAATCGAGTCGGGCGGCGCGGGGCGCCTCAACGGAAACGGGAAGCACCTAAACGGCAGCGCGGCGAGTGCTGGCCGGCCGACAGGGAAGGGGCACTCGGCAACTCGCTATCCGGACTTCACCATTTCGTCACTAGAACAACTGGCAGCTTGGACCGGCGATAGTTCTAAGAAATTGCGGCGCGCGATCTTTGTTCTAGTCCGTTCGCTGGGCGAGCTCGAAGAAGGAGCAGACCTACTAAGGCAACTCTCACAGATACGCCGCTATCGCGGGATCTGGCGTCTTACATCGGAGCCAGCCTTTCATAACGCCTCGCGCGACTACCATCACGCGAATCAGCGCGCCATCGACGCGCGCGATCAGATCCAGCAGGTTTCGATGGATCTGGTCCGGCATTGCGCAGTGCTGGCGGGTCCGGCGCTGGAAGAAACTGCGAACCTGGCGCGGCTGCTCGATCTAGCGAACGAGGTAACCGCTTCATTCTTTCCGCCGACAATGACGGATACCGACGACCTGCAGGCCGGGCTTGATGCTGATGTTTACGTCAGCCGCGCGCTTCATCTCTCGGTCGTACTGGAGGATGAGGCGAAACGAATCGCGAAATATGCATGCCGGCACCGGGCGCGGCACTAATTAGAACTGAGAATAAAAAATCGGGAGAGAGAGGGGGCGGAGATGGGGGACGATAGCAAAATGACGGATCAACTTGATGCGGCGGTGGAGTCGCTCAATGAGGCGGCGGAGCGGGCGTGGCAATCGCCGCCTATGCGCGTCGCAGCGCTGCTGAAGAGGCTGACGGTCGATACACTGATCCATCCGTCGCGGCGCGGTGAGGTTGCCGATCTAGTAAATGTCGCGAATCCGCGGATCGTCGAGGCGATCTCGCGCGGCGATGAGCAGACTCTCGCTAGTGAAAAAGACAAGCTGGCGCATGCGATTCGGTTTGGCGGGTACAGCAATGCGAAGGTCGAGCCGTCACAGATTGAGATCTGGGAAAAAACCTTCCGCTTCTATGGCTGGGACTCGGGAGAGATCGGGGTCGTTAAGGCGCGTCTCAAACCCGGGACGCAAATTCAGGCGGTCTCCTGGTGGGCGGTGAAGATCGACGGCCATGTGCATAAGCGCGAAGAGATTAGGCTCGGTATGCGACTGGCGTGGGACAAAGAGACTACGGACGGCCAATTTCTGGAGCGCTACGACGCGCGGAACCAGATCCCGAGGACTTCGACGATAGAGTTTCAGGCGTCTCGCGATCCTGAAATCAAGGCGGCGCTCGAACGGGTCAGGGCGTCCGGGATGGCCTGACGCGGGCGCGCAGAGGCCGCATAAAGCGTTGACAACGCTTTATGCGGTGTGGGGTGAGGGATGGCGGTTGAGGCGGTTTGTGGGCGGTGTGGGCAGGTGATGCTTGGCGCCAGATCAAATCAAAAATACTGCAAGGGCGGCCGGTGCCGCAACGCGGCCTGGGTGCGCGAGCATCCACGGCGACGCCGCCAGCGGAGCGTGATCGGCGCGCGGCTGAGCCGGGCTGAGCGCATCGCGGCGGCCGAGCTGGCGAGTTGGTTTCAATAAAAGGGGTGAGCGATGGAAATACCGGAGTTCAAAACTCGACAAGTTACATTTGCAAAGCACTTCGACTCGATCGTCGAAGCGGTCAATCGAATGCGGCCGATGCTAGATGCACTCGGCGATCGGGTGGCGGCGCTCGATGGCGCGTCAGCGGCAGACGATCTAAATGGCCCGAGGATAAGAATCGAAGCGAGCATCAGGGTGATCGACCGGCATCTCAAATCGATCAATTTGCACCCTGTCGAAAGCGAGTTGCGGTTGATCGGTGAGATACTGCGACAGGCTGACAAAGCCGCCACCACTGCGGAATAGTGGAAGAAGGTGGCGAGCTGGGCGAAGCGCTGGTTCTGTATCAGATGAGAAAGGGCCAGTTTAGCGCGGACTTCCTCGTTTTCATCCTGGAAGAGTTGCACGCGCGGCGAAACTTAGTCTGTGGATTTTGCGGATGGAGTCTGAAGCGGCACACGATCCTGATGTGCAATGAGTTGTCGGACGGGCATCGCTTCCGCGAGATGAGTTGGAACTGAGTATTCTAATGGCATCAACTCAAGAAGCATCGAGGACTCTGGTTGGCGCGGCGGAGCGGACTGCGACGGCGGTCCGCGACACGGTCGTCATTCCGGCCGAGGCGATCCTCGCGATAGTTGACCGAATCGCCGTGATGCGGCTGCCGGCGGATATACAGGCATCCGTAACACGTGAGATCAGCACACTGGCTGGCGAGATGCGCCTGAAACTAATTCGTGAGACTGAGTCGCTGAGGCACCTGGGCCAGACCCTTGAGCGATTCGAGCGGCGCCTGATGATGGAGAAGTCGAATGATCGAACTCGGTAAGACCTTAAGTAAACTCGCTGAATTTCAGGCCGCGTGCGACTCGCTGATCGGGACCTTCAATGATGTGAAACGGCCGTTCGAAGCGTCGATCATGGCGTTGCAGCGCATCCGCGCATTGCCGATCGAATCCGTCGAAATTCTCTCGCAGGGCATCCGGGAATGTAACGCGGCGACAGCGAGCATCCGCGCTCATTTGCGGGGAGTCGAAAGCATCGCGGCCTTTGGGGAGCAGTTCCTTGAGCTCGAACGTACACTGCAATGGGTCGTCGAAGGGCAAAAGCGATGAGCGAGGGCGCTTGCATCTGCCCGATCACCCCGGATCGGCGAATCACCAGGCCATGCGCGTGTCACGGCTCGACCATGGCGCGGAGCGCCGCGACTGAACACGCGCCGGAATGGATCGATCTGGTTCCAGCCGGCAGCTTTTCGACGCGCGATGGGCGCGGACCCTTCAAGAACGATCATCCCGACGCGGTGATCGCGGCGACGCGCGAGCTCCGCATGACGGCGGGTCTCCCAATTGATTACGAGCATGCAACCGACGTTGCCGCGCCGGAAGGACGGCCGGCGCCGGCGGCCGGTTGGATCAAAGAGCTGCGGATTGTGCGCGGCGGGATTCAGGGCCGGGTCGAATGGACCCAAGAGGGCGCGCGTAAAGTCGCATCAC
>Ga0070733_10000014_pt1 | contig 233607 bp, 213 predicted proteins | sample Coa_R1_9_FD_66450 | JGI IMG/M metagenome (GOLD analysis project Ga0070733, IMG submission 66450) | Surface soil microbial communities from Centralia Pennsylvania, which are recovering from an underground coalmine fire - Coalmine... | ecosystem: Environmental > Terrestrial > Soil >...
AGTGCGGGATTCGGGATCGCGGCCTTCTATTACTACCCGGGCCTCTCGCTCACCTTCGCGGTGGTGTGGGCGTCGTACTGGTTGCTGCTCTCCGGATTCTTCGCGATCTACGCGGCGATCCTGGAGCGGAGGATGGGTATGCCGTGGGCGTGGTCGGCGGTATTCGGCGTGATCAGCGCGCTCGCCGGCATCTACGCGATCGCGGCGCCGCCCGTGACGCTCGCCGCGATCATGGGTTTGATGTCCGGCTTTGCGATCGTCGCTGGGGTCGTGCTTCTTTTTGGGTTCTTCAAGCTCACCACCGCCCACGAACGGCTGGCAGACGCCGTGCAGCCCGCCAAGGCGTAGCCAAGACCGCGATGTCCCGGACGGGCGGCTCGCGCCACGGGCCGTTCGGCCCCGCGCCCGCCGCCAGTCCGTCCCCGGCGCTCTGGTCTCACTGCCACCCGCAGCGCACATGAAGGAGATTGGCGCGCGGCACTCGAGCGCTGGCAACACCTAGGCTGGAGTCGTCGTGTCCGCGATCCGCGAGGGCGGTGATCGTGTGGCGGCGGCCGACTCGCGACGAGCGGCCGCAGTGCTCGTGGTGGTCTCCGGCATGCTCCTGGTCGCTGCGGCCGCGCCGCTGGCCGGAGGCCTCCTCGGCGCACTCGTCTTGGCTGTTCTGCTGGAGGGGCCGTACCGGACCCTCGCCGCCCGCATCGGACCGGGGCGCGCCGCCGGCCTGTTGTCGATCGGCGCATCGTTGCTGCTCTTCGTTCCCGCCCTCCTGATAGGGCGCGTTGCGTGGGTAGAATTGCGGAACGTCGATTGGGAGCGATTGGGCAGCGCCTGGTCCCGCGGGCTCGCCAGTGCAGGCAACCTGCCGGCGAATTGGCTCGGCGATGTCGTCCCCCGGCTGGCCACTAGCCTCACGGCCGCGGTTGGTGGGGTGGCGAGTTGGGTCGCTGGGGGCGCCGCCCACAATGTGCTCAATCTGGCTGTGATGTTCCTCTGTCTGTATTTCGTGCTCCGGTCGGGCGACACGATCTGGATGCGGGTGCAGAGCATCTTACCGTTCTCTCTCGAGAGCACCGAGAAGCTGGGAGACGAGCTCCAGCAGGTTACCAGGGCCACGGTGCTTGGCACGCTGGTCTCCGCGGTGCTCCAGGGGGCATCGATGGCCGTCGGCTTTTTCATCGCCGGACTGCCGGCGCCGGTGCTCTGGGGCGTCGTGACCGTGCTCGCGTCGATGGTGCCGGTACTGGGCACTGCACTGGTATGGGTGCCGGCGGTCGTCACGCTCGCCCTGGAGCACGCGGGAGGCCCGGCGCTCGCGGTCGTCGCCTTCGGGTGGCTCGTGCCGAGCGTCATCGACAAGGTCACGCGCGCTACCATCTCGCGGCGACACGGCAACGTGCATCCGGTGACGACGTTGCTCGGGAGTCTTATCGGCATCCCGATCTTCGGCATCGTGGGGCTCGTTGTGGGACCGCTCATGGTCGCTGCGTTCATCGAGCTCCTCGATCTGTACCAGCGCGAATACGGCATTGCGAGTCAACCCGCGGCCCCGCGTTGACCGACTCCATCACTGAGGAGAGAGCATGGGAGCCTTGATCCCGTTGACCGATGCGACGCGTCGGCCGGTGCGAGTGCCGCTCGTCACCGTGTGCATCATTCTGGTCAACTTTGCCGTCTTCGGACTGGAGCTGGCCAATGGCGACGCCTTCGTGCTCAAATGGTCGGCGGTCCCAGCGAATATCATGGCCGGTCATGATTGGGTGACGCTCTTCACCGCGATGTTCCTGCATGGCGGCTGGTCGCACATTCTCGGCAACATGGTATTCCTATGGGCCTTTGGCCCCGAGATGGAAGACACGATGGGTCGAGGCCGGTACCTCACGTTCTACCTCGTGGGCGGCCTGGTCGCCATGCTCGCTCAGGTGCTGGCCAGCCCCGCCTCGACGGTGCCAAACGTCGGCGCCAGCGGGGCGATCGCCGCCGTCATGGGCGCGTTCCTCGTCACGTACCCACGCGATCGGATCCGCTCGCTCCTCGTCATCGTCATCTTCATTCAGGTGACGCGGATCCCGGCGGCGCTGCTCATCGGGGTCTGGTTCCTGATGCAGCTCGTCAACGTCGGCTCGGTGGCCGCGGTCCAGACGGGCGGAGTGGCGTACGTCGCGCACGTTGTCGGCACGGTTTTCGGGATGATCGTCGGCCGGCTGTTCGTCGTGCCCAAGGAGGTGGCGGCGGAGATGCCGTAACTCCGCCCCCGGTGAGGCGGCGCTTGGATGGTCTTGGGCCGGGCTTTCGCCTTGACCCACAAGCCATCGCTCACTCCGAATCGAGATCTTCGAGACGCGCCGCTCGGCCAGCTCTAACGCTCACCCGGGCCTCATCGATGCGACGCAGAAACCGAGGGTCATTCTCCAGCCGGTAGTCGAACCAATCGTCCTCTGACTCGAAGCCCACCAGGACGCCTGCCGGCTTGCCGTGACGCGTGATCACAATCGCCTGAGTTTCAGCTTCGTGCAGAAAGCGAGAGAGGTCGTCCTTGATGACCGACAGTGGAACCTCTCTTACTCTGGGCTTCCGAATTGCGCGAGCCATGCCTCCGCCTCCGGTTTCGCCACGATCGCCAGGATTTCGACACTGCTTTCGCCGACGTCGTAGAACACGGGCCGGCTCTATTCAGGCCGCCCGCGCGTGTCCTCTCGCTTCTCCGCCCGCCTGGCCGCGAAAAACTCCGCCAGCAACGCCGCGCTGGCATCGGCACACACGCCGGCCGTCACTTCGGGCCGATGATTGAGCCGCGGATGCCGCAACAGGTCGCCCACCGACCCGGCCATCCCCGCCTTGTCATCCCACGCGCCAAACACCACGCGATCGACGCGCGCCAACACGATCGCGCCCGCACACATCGCACAGGGCTCCAGTGTCACGTACAACGTACAGCCCGTCAGCACCGGGCCGGCCACGGCCGCGGCCCCGGCACGCAAGACCAGCAGCTCCGCGTGAGCAGTCGCATCGCGGTCGCGGCGCGAGCGGTTCCCTGAGGACGCTACCATCGCCCCATTCGACACGAGCACCGCGCCAACCGGCACCTCGCCCGCAGCACCCGCTTCGAGTGCGACCGCCAGCGCCTCGGCCATCCACCGCGCGTCAGTCTCCGCTACCGCCCCGCCCGCGTGACGGGTCCCCAATCCAGCCACCGCCGGCCTAACGTCGCCGGCCAGCCGCCGCAGGCTCACCCCGGGTTTCCCGCTTCTCAGCCCCGCGGCGACTACCATCGCCCGCCGATGCCGGCGCGACTTCGAACGTCAACGCCCCATCCGGGCCCGCATTCACGAGGACGTGGTCGCCGTCTTTGAACTTCCCTTCCAGCACGCCGAGCGCGAGCGGATTCTGTACCATCCGCTGCAACGCCCGCTTGAGCGGCCGCGCCCCGTACGCCGGCTCGTACCCCTCCGCCGCGATCGCCCGCCGCGCCTCGGGCGACAGCTCGATCGTGAGCTTCCGCTCCGCCAGCAGCCGCTCCAGCCGATGCAGTTGCAGATCGATGATCCGTTCGATCTGCTCCTCGCCCAGCGGACGAAATACGATCACGTCGTCCACCCGGTTCAGGAACTCGGGACGGAAATGCTGCCGGAGCGCCGCCAGCACCTGCGCCTCGACCTCACCCCAGTCCGCGGTCGCGTGCTCCAGGATGTAGGGACTCCCGATGTTCGACGTCATGATGATCACGGTGTTGCGGAAATCCACCGTGCGGCCCTGCGAATCGGTGAGCCGGCCATCATCGAGAATCTGGAGCAGGATGTTGAACACGTCGGGATGCGCCTTCTCGATCTCGTCGAGCAACAGCACCGAATAGGGGCGCCGGCGGACCGCCTCGGTCAGTTGTCCCCCCTCTTCGTACCCGACATACCCCGGCGGCGCGCCGATCAGCCGCGCGACCGCGTGCTTCTCCATGTACTCCGACATGTCGATGCGGACCATCGCCTGCTCGTTGTCGAACAGGAACTCCGCCAACGCGCGCGCCGTCTCGGTCTTGCCCACACCCGTCGGCCCGAGGAAGATGAACGAGCCGATCGGCCGGTTGGGATCCTGCAGCCCCGCGCGCGCACGCCGCACAGCGTCCGCCACGGCGTGCACCGCCTCGCGCTGTCCGATCACCCGCGACGCGAGGACTTCGTCCAGTTTGGTCAACCGCTCGCGCTCGCCTTCCAGCATCCGCTGCACTGGGATCCCCGTCCATTTCGCGACGACTTCCGCCACGTCGTCCGCGGTGACTTCCTGATGCAGGAATCGGGGCCCGCCGCCGTCCGCAGCCGCCGCGAGCCGTGTCTCGGCCGCCCGCATCTCACCCTCGAGCTGCGGAATCCGCCCGTAGCTCAATTCCGCCGCCCTGCCGAGGTCTCCGGCCCGGGTGGCCTGCTCCGCCTGCACTCGCGCCTCATCGATCTGTTGCTTGATGCGGCCGACGGTGCCGAGTGTCTCCTTCTCCTGCTGCCACTGCGCTTTCATCCCGTCAGACCGCTCGCGCAACTCGTTCAGCTCGCGCTCCAACGCTTCGCGCCGCTCCGCCGATGCCTTGTCCTTCTCCTTGCGCAACGCCTCACGCTCGATCTCGAGCTGCATGATGCGCCGCTCGACTTCGTCGATCTCCTGCGGCAGTGAATCGATTTCGATCCGAAGCCGCGATGCCGCTTCGTCGATGAGATCGATCGCCTTGTCCGGCAGGAACCGGTCGCCGATGTAGCGATTGGACAACGTCGCCGCCGCCACTACCGCGCCGTCGGTGATCCGGACGCCGTGGTGCGCCTCGTAGCGCTCCTTGAGGCCGCGGAGGATCGCGATCGTGCTCTCCACCGATGGTTCTCCGACGAACACGGGTTGGAATCGCCGCTCTAGGGCGGCGTCTTTTTCGATGTACTTCCGGTACTCGTCGAGCGTCGTCGCGCCGACCACTCTCAACTCGCCCCGTGCCAGCGCCGGCTTGAGCATATTGCCGGCATCCATCGCCCCCTCGGCCTTCCCCGCGCCGACAAGGGTGTGCAACTCGTCGATAAACACCACGAATTGGCCCTGCGCGTCCGTGATCTCCTTGAGGACCGCTTTGAGCCGCTCCTCGAACTCGCCGCGGTATTTGGCGCCCGCGATCAAGGCGCCCAGATCGAGCGCGATCAGCCGTTTGTTCTTGAGTCCCTCCGGCACATCGCCATTGGCGATGCGCTGGGCGAGGCCTTCCGCGATCGCGGTCTTCCCCACGCCGGGCTCGCCGATGAGGACGGGGTTGTTCTTCGTGCGCCGCGACAGCACCTGGATTACCCGGCGGATCTCCTCGTCCCGGCCGATCACGGGGTCGAGTTTCCCCTTTCGGGCAACGTCCGTGAGATCCCGGGTATACCGCTGGAGTGCCTGATACTGGTTTTCCGGGGTCTGGTCGGTCACCCGGTGCGAGCCGCGAATCGATCGGAGCGCGTCCAGCAGGGCGGACTTGGTCGCGCCCACGCCCTCGAGCAGTCTCTTGCTCTCGGTGCCGCGCGCGTCGGCCAGCGCCAGCAACAGATGCTCGGTCGAGATGTACTCGTCGTTCAGTTGCCGCGCTTCACCCTCAGCCCGGTCGAGCACACCGTTCAGCTCTCGCGACAGCGACGGCTGGGCGTTACTCTGCTTCGGCAGGCGCTCGGCTTCACGCTCCAACTGGTCCCGCAGCGAGGCCACATTCGCGCCGAGTTTCTGCAGGATGGGGACGACAATGCCCTCGTCCTGCCGCAGCAACGCCAGCAACAGGTGCATATCGTACACCAGCGGATTCCCATTCTGGCGCGCCAGCGCGATTGCGTCGTTGAGCGCCTCGGTCGATTTTACCGTCAGCCGGTCGGCATTGACCACGTGTCCATCCCATCCATGGTGAGTTGGAAAAGATATCGCCCCTCTGCGCCAGGCGTGCTGTCCCGGCGCACTGAGGTGCGGCGACACGCGCCGGGCCCGCCAACAGCCCTGTCTGCTCGCATGCGCCGCGCACGCCGGCAAGCGGGACTACTGTTCTGTGCGACGGTAGGTGTTGCCGGGTGCCGGCCCACCCAGCCCGCACCGGACAGCGCAGCCGACTCCACGTTTGTCCGCGCCCTCGCCGACCTTCGCCGCGCCGTGCTGCCAGGCGGAGCAGAGACGACACGCGACAGCGCGGGACGCGCCATGGTCCGCGATTCGATCCTGCGGAAGTATGGCGTGACAGAGGCGAGTCTCGAAGAGACCGCGCGCCGCCTCGCCCAGGACCCCGAGCAGGCATCCCGGATCCTCCACTCGGTCGACCGGCACGTGCAGCTCGCGCTGGGGTCAGCCCCGCCCCGTCCAGCCGGCGTGGTCCCGCCGGGCATGCTTCGAGCCGGGCCGTCGCCGCCGGGTCCGCAGCCGCCTGCCGCCACCGGATCGGAACCAGCCGTTACTCCGAATCCCGCCGCGACCGCTCAGTCCAATGCCGATGCGCGCGCCCTCCTCAACAGTTTGCGCGCGCAATCGACCGCTTCCGGACACAAGATCCCGCCCAGCGCTGGAGCAGGGCCGCCTCCCTGACGCGCGGCCTCAGGACACGCGCCAGGCCTGCCTGGCGTGCCCGGCCGCAGGAACTCGGCTCACGGTTCTCTGCTTGCATCCGAACGTCTTTCATCGTCGCGCGACTCGTCGGGTGACAGCGCGTTAGATGGACCCACAATCAGGAGACAGCCAGTGAGCAGCTTCGGGATACTCGGCTCTGGCGCGGTGGGACAAGCACTCGCAACCGGCCTGCATGCCAAGGGACATCGCGTGAAGATCGGAAGCCGCACGCCAGGCAAGTTGAGAGAATTCAGTGCCACGACGGGCATCGAGAGCGGCACGTTCGCCGACGTCGCCAAGTGGGGTGAGGTCCTCGTGCTCGCAGTGAAAGGCACGGCGGCCGACGCGGCACTCAAGGAAGCGGGCGCCGCAAATCTTCGCGGCAAACTCGTGATCGACACCACGAACCCGATCACCGATGCCCCGCCCGAGGACGGCGTTCTGCGGTGCTTCACCGGACCCGGCTCGTCGCTCATGGAGACGCTGCAGCGGGCGTATCCCGATGCCCACTTCGTCAAGGCGTTCAACAGTGTGGGCAGCGACTTGATGGTCGATCCGGATTTTGGCGGCGTGAAGCCGACGATGTTCTATTGCGGCGACGACGCCTCAGCCAAGTCGGCCGCGGCCGGCGTGATCGCGCAACTGGGATGGGAAGGCGCCGACATGGGCGGCGCGTGCGCGGCGCGAGCAATCGAGCCACTGGCCATGCTATGGTGCATTCCCGGATTCCGCAGCAACGACTGGGACCACGCTTTTCATCTGCTGCGCCGTTAGCGGCGGACGCAGCACACGGCCACTCGCGGAACGCACGGCACTCCGTGTCGGCGGACACTCGTAGGCTGGTTGAATTGTCCCCACGAGCTGTCCCCATGCTCGAGTGAGCCGAGGATTCGCCATCGCTAACGGTTGTGGGGAGCGCGTTCAGTTGAACGATGTCCAGCGGTGTGCCTACCGCTGGATCAGCATCTTCCGGCCAACCGCTTTGCCGTTGACCTCGAGCCGATAGAGGTACATCCCGGGCGGCACTTCGCGGTTGTTGGCGAGGCCGACGCCGTCCCAGTACGCGGTGTACTGCCCGCACGGCAGATCCATACCCTGCACGGGCTGGCCGACCGCCGCCGCACTCGGTCCGCCCTCCGCCATCACCGGAACGGCGACGACCTGGGCGACCAGATTGTAGATGCGGAGATTGACGTGATAGCGACGCCCGCCATCCGTGCACGTGGGCGCGTCACCGACCGTGAACGGTATGCGCGTGGTCGCGCTGAATGGGCTCGGATAATTCTTGCCGAGTCCCAGCAACGCACCCGTTTGACGCTTCTGATTCGCTACGACGCCAGGCTGCTCCGTCTGGGCCGTCGCGCGATTGGGAACGAACGACGCTACGAACACCGCCGCGAGCAGACTCGCGACTCGCATCCACACCGCCGAGCTGCCACGTGTTCGCCGCTCAGGCACTCGATGGTTTGCGCCGGTCCCCAATTGGGCACCCATACGCACACTCCACGCTGACGAAAAAAGTCCGCCGCCTACTCCTGTCGAATGGTTCACGGGTTTTCTTCGGTTCCGCAACGATAGGGTCCAAGGCCAAGGCTGTCAAGCAAAGCGCGCGAGCCCCAGACGAGCAACTCTATCCGTGCGCCCTGCTCCTCCGGCATTGATCGCTCCGTTGTCACGCTATGCGCCATTTACGCCCGCAAACCGTCTCATTTTCTCACACCTATCACGCCCCGGGAACGCCCGGGGACGCTCCTGACCCAGCCTGCCGAACGACCCGGCCCTGCCCTCGCCGATCGGTCACTCCCACCCGGTCGTAGTACTCCAGCAGCGGAATCAGATACTTCCGCGAAACCCCCACAAATGCTCGAAGTTCCGCAGGCCCATATTCCTGGCCCGCCTGCATCCCCGTTCTGAGCGCCTCGGCCATCGCCCGCAACGCTTCCACCGAATAGAAGCGATTCGGCTCGACCTGCCGCACCACACCCCTACGATCTAACAATCGTAAAAGTGTCAGCACATCCGACTCTGTCTGACCTACGCCGCTGAGGGCCAGTTCGCTGGCCGATGGAGGCTCGCGGCCGGCACCCCGAATCGTTGCGGTGAGACGCTCCAGCTCCGACTGCTGAGCCGCCGACGGACGCGGCATCCAGCCAGCCCGCCGCACCACCCCGTGGTCGGTCACGATCGTGCCGGCCTCCTCCAGCCGCGCAATCACCGCCTCGGCCAGCACCGCCCCTGCCGGATTCGCCGCCCGGGCGGATTGCAGCGACATGCCCGGCTCGAGTGGCGCGCGCGCATGGTGCGCATCGACCGCCGCCAGGATCTGCTCCGTCGCGTGCGCCACGACACCGCGCTCGTACAGGGTGTCGCCAATCACGTCGATACGGTCCGCCGCGTCCGCGAGATCGCGTTCGACATCGGCTGGCCGCGATCCGATCCGGACTGGGAGTGACGCCCGCGGCACCCCCCGGCCGCCCACGTCGCGCGCGATGAGCACGATCCGCTCTGCAGGCGAGGGCGCCGCATCCGGCCACGGCTTGAGGCGGCGATAACCCGGCAGCGGGTCGGTGACCACGCCTCCGCCTACGGTCGCCGCGGGTGATCCGGACCGGATCACGAACCGATCCCCCCCGCGGGCGATGACGGGCTCATCGAGCACCACTCGGGCCGGCGTGAGTTCGCCCGCACTCAGTGCGCCACCCGTTGCCACGACCCGACCCGACACATCCTGTGTGCCAAGGTGGAATCGGATGCGCGTCCGGGGACCGATCGGCCGCGCGCCGGCAAGGAGCGCGACGTCCGCCCTGAGACGCGTGGACGCATTCCAGGCCGCGTCGGTGACAAGCGTGCACCCGCGGGCGACATCGCCTCGTTCTATGCCCGCGAGACTTACGGCGGCGCGCATCCCAGGAGCGATCGCTCTCACCGCCTGGCCGTGCGATTGCAGCCCGCGCACCCGGGCCGTACGGCTGCCAGGCAGGATGCGCACGACTTCGTCGATCCCGAGCTGGCCGGTCCACACGGTCCCGGTAACCACCGTGCCGGTGCCCTTGATCGTGAAGCTCCGGTCCACAGGCAGACGGAACAGGTCCGCGCTGTCTCGTGATGGCACTGCCGCGACCGCCGCGGCGAGCGCTTCGCGAAGCGCATCCATCCCGGAACCCGTGGTGGCCGAGACCGGTACGATGGCCGCACGCGCGAGCCCGGTACCGGCGACCAATCCCGTCACGTCCTCCCGCACGAGCTCCATCCAATCCGCGTCGACCAGGTCGGACTTGGTGACTGCCACGACCCCGGCGCGCACCGCGAGCAGATCCAGAATCGCCAGGTGCTCACGCGTCTGCGGCATGACGCCCTCGTCCGCGGCAATCACAAGGAGTGCCAGGTCGATGCCGGACGCCCCGGCGAGCATCGTTCGGACGAATGCTTCATGGCCAGGCACGTCGACGACGCCGATGGTGCCGGCCTTCCCCAGCCGCAGCGGAGCAAACCCAAGCTCGATCGTGATCCCGCGCCGCTGCTCTTCCGGCAACCGGTCGGTATCGATCCCGGTGAGCGCTTTGACCAATGCCGTCTTGCCGTGGTCGATGTGGCCGGCCGTGCCCAGGATCATCCGCCGTCGCCCGGAGCTAGAACGGCCGCGGCCGTGACCGGGCCGGCACCCGGGGCCGCATGCCATCCGCCTCGCTCCCACACATCGAACGCCCGCATCGCCGTGCCATCACCCAGGTGCTCCGCCAGGAACTCGCGCAGCAGCCGCTGGTGCGCGCGGCCGTCCGCTTCGCCCTCGAGCGACCACGGCTGCCCTGAAAGCCACGCCCGAAGCGCGTCGCGCGCTCGCGCCGGCATGAGGCGGCTTCCGCGATGTCCGGAGGCACACGCCGCGCACACGATGCCGCCCATCGGATGGCTGAATGGGAACCGCCCGTCGCGATCGACCGGCGCGTGGCATGCGCTGCACACATCGATCGTCGGTGCGAACCCCAGCTCCGCGACGATGTGCCACGCGCCGGCAAGTGTCGCATCCAGGGCGCGCCCCGGCATGTCCGGCGCGGACGCGATCCCATCCAGAGCACCACCCACGGCGTCGTAGAGTCCCGGCTGCGCGTCTTCCCGCGCGAACCGGAGTGCCAGCTCGGCGATCGCCGACGCCCCCGTGAATCGCTCGAGCGATTCCGCCAGCGCGGGGCGCGCGTGCGTCACGTCGAAGGCAGTCAGCGTCTGCAGGTCTCGCGTCGGCCGCACCGACATCTGGGCCTCACCCTCGGCGAACAGGTCCGCGGCCGACCCGTGGCGTGATCGCGACCGGCGCGCGCCTCTCGCCAGCGCGGACTGCAGGCCGGCCTCGCGAGTCAGCAGCCGGTAAATTCGTGACGTTTCGAGGTAGTCGAATGCGTGCAGCACGACTGCATCGGTCACGAGAAGGGGCATGCCGAAATGTAGCCGCGGCGCTTCCATGCCCTGCGGACGGTCTACCGCGTGACTTCGATCCGGCCTCCGACCAGCACGGTCCGCCCCGGCGCCGCGTAGGTCGCGATCTCGTCGTAGTGACGGTTGAACACGTTCACGACGCGGGCCGTGAGACTCACGTTCGGCCCGTGCGCCGCCGCCTGGAAGAGCCGGTAGTCACCGGTGAGGTCCCACGTCGTGTAGCCCGCGAGGACGACCCGGCTGTCGCTGTCGAAGTCGATGTCATCGCGTGTCCCGACGAAATGCGCCGTGACGCCGAATGACCCCTTGCTCGAGAGCGAGTGGCGGAACGTGCCGCTGAACTCGTGCGACGGCCGGCGAATCAGCCGGTCGCCGACGATGTACTGGCCGGTCCCCGAGGTGTCGAACCCGACATCGGTCACGCGCGTGCGCAGGAAGGTGTACGCCAGGTTGAGGGAGGTCCCGGCGACCGGGCCGGCGAGAAATGCGAGTTCGACCCCGTCGGCCCGCGCACCCGCGACGTTCACGTAGTTGGTCGGGGTCGTCGTGCCGGGGAGAATGGTCGACACCGGCGTGTAGTCGACGATGTTCTCGAATAACTGATTGAAATAGGTACCGGACAGCGTCAGCCCCTGCCCGAACGGCGTCTCGCTGATGCCCGCCTCCCATCCGATCGAATGTTCAGGGCGGAGCTTGGCGTTGCCGGAGTCGAACGGCACGGCCGAGAAGTTTTGCTCGAAGGTCGGCTCCTTGTACGCGCTGCCGAACGACGCGTGGAGCTGCCCGCCGGTGCCGATCGCGTAACCCAGGCCGACGCGATACGTGCCGTATGTGCCGAATGCGCTGTTGTCATCGAGTCGCACGCCCGCCGTGTACGAGGCGAGATTGCCGACGTTGCCGACCACCTGGGCGTACGCCGCGCCGATGCGCCGGAAGCGCGCCACAGGGGCGCCGATCGACGTGTCCACGCTCCCGCCGCCCAGGGCGAACTCATCGGACGAGCGGGTCCGGTTCGTCTGCCCCTCCTCGCCGCCGCCCGCGGTGAACACCGCACCAGCGATGTGCGCATCGAGCCGCGCATCGACCCCCACACGCTGGTCGACCTCACGCTGGAACGATTGCGAGAACGTGCTGTCGGTGATCGGTACGTCGGGTGGGTTGATGTCGGCGACATCCTGGCTGTTGGAGGTCAGGAGGATGTGCCCATCGAATACACGGCTGAACGAGTGCGCCGCGTCGAGCGCGAAGGACGAGCCTTCGTCACGACTGTACTGGTTGTGATCGACCGGCGTCCCGTCGCCCACCGTCGGGAAGTGATAGTCCATCGTGTGGTAGCGCGCCGTGAGTGCCGCGGACGTCGGGGTGTTCAGTCCGTAGTCGACCCGGCCCGACATCTCGCCGTTGAGCATCTGGTTGTTGAACGGCAGGATGCCGTTGGTCGACTGGCGATCGCCACCGGCGGAGTATCCGAAGGGGCCGAGTCCCCCGCTCACCGCGGCCGTACCATCGAGGGTGCTGTAGGTGCCGCCGTTGACGCCGAGGTATCCGGCGATCGGTCCGCTGCCCCGCACGGTGAAGATCTGAATGACACCCGACATGGCATCCGATCCGTAGAGCACGCTCGATGGACCGCGCAGGATTTCGATGCGGTCGACGTTTGCCGTCGTGAGGTAGTCGAACGAGAACGAGCCCCCCGGAAGGTTGAGCGGCACGCCATCGAGGAGGACTTTGACGTATCCGCTCTGGCCGCCGCGCATGAAGAGTGACGTCTGGCTCCCGAACGATCCGCTCTGGACGACCGTGGCGCCCGCGACGTCCTGCAGTGCTTCGGCGACGGTCGTGATCCCGCGAGCGCGAAGGTCCTCGCCCGTCAGGACCGTCGTCGATGCCGTCGGCACCGACTCCGCGATCGGCACCTTGGTCGCCGTCACGACGACCGGCGTCAGGGTCCCCGTATCGGAGACGGTCTGGGTGCGCGTCACCGGCTGGGTGTGGGTGGCCGACTGCGCCAGCGCAGCAGCGGAAACGACCGGAAGGGCGATGCACGCCGCAACGGCCGCGCGGGTCAGATATGAGAGGTGCGGTGCGGTCATGTCTCCATGGGACGATGAACAGTAACAGGTGACGGCGCACGAAGCGGAATCAGCATCGGAGCGCCTACGGCAGGATCTCGCGCGACGACGAGGGGCCAATCGTAAACCCGTTCCAGTATGCCACCCGTCATCACCGCGTTGGGCGGTCCCTGCGCGGCGATCGTGCCGGCATGCAGCAGTACCACGTGCTGGGCGAATCGCGCGACCAGATTGAGCTGATGAGTGATGAGCAGCACGCCCATTCCGTCACGTGCGAGCTCCGCCAGCAGCTCGAATACCGCCATCTCGTGTCCCACGTCGAGGAAGGTCGTGGGCTCGTCGAGCACGAGCAGGCGCCCGCCCTGCGCCAGCGCTCGGGCGATCCGGACGCGCTGCCACTCGCCGCCGGATAACTCGTCCGTGTGGCGTTCGAGAAACCCGCCCACCCCGGCGCGCTCGACAGCCGCAGTCACGGCCCGGTCGCCTCCCGGGTCGCTCGTGCTCCAGACGCTCGCGTATGGAAACCGCCCCAGGGCGATGTACTCACGGACGGTCATCGGGAATGCAGGTTCTTCGCGCTGCGGGACGACCGCGGCCCGCCGCGCCGCATCGCGCAGTGACATCTGGCCGAGCGTCACGCCACCGATCGCGATGTCGCCTCCGGCCAGCGGCACGCGGCGCAGCAGCGCCTTCACCAGCGTGCTCTTGCCGCTGCCGTTCGGCCCGGTCACAGCAGTGATGTTCCCGCTCTGCGCCGCAAAGGTGACCCCGGCCACTGCCAGCCCCCCGGCGCCGGCGTAGCGCACCCTGGCGTCGCGAAACTCGATGGCGGCGGTCATGACCGCGCGGCCAGCCGCCGCAGTTGGAACAGGAAGAACGGGACGCCCAACAGCGCGGTCACCGCGCCAAGCGGCAGCTCGGCGGGCGGACGAACCGTGCGGGCCACGACGTCGGCACTGATCACCAGGGCCGCGCCTACTATGGCCGCTCCGCAGAGCAATGTCCGGTACTGGCGAAGTCCCGCCGCGCGCACCATGTGCGGCACGACCAGTCCGACGAATCCCACGAGCCCCGCAGCCGCGACCGTGGACGCCGCAAGCAGTGCCGCCGCCAGATAGGCCCGGCGGCTGGCCCGCTCGACGTCGACGCCGAGGGCCGCCGCGCCATCGTCACCGAGGGCCAGGGCATCGAGATCGCGCGCCCACACGATCAGCGCGCCTCCCCCGATCACCACGTACGCCGCCAGCCACGTCACACGCTGCCACTCGGCTCCGTCGACGGAACCCATCATCCACCAGAGCGCCCCGCGCACGGATTCCGGCGGAGCGGTCGCGTAGGCGACCATGATCGCGGCGTTGGCGAAGGCCCCCACGACGACACCGGCCATCAGCAAGAGCCGCACATCGGCCCGCCCGCCGGCGATGCGGGCAATCGTCAGCACGAGAGCGGCCGCCCCCGCCGCTCCCGCGAACGCAGCGAGTGGCACCCCCACAACGGTATTCCAGTGGAACGCGATCGCCGCCACGGCGCCGACGGCCGCGCCCCCTGAGACGCCGAGCAGGTACGGCTCGGCGAGACCATTGCGCAGGGTGCCTTGCATTGCCGCGCCGCTCATGCCCAGTGCGGCGCCAACGAGGGCGGCGAGCGCCACGCGAGGGAGGCGGATCGCCTGAACGATCGTGACCGTGGTGGTATCGCCGTGCCCGGCGAGCGCCGCCCAGACGGCCGCCGGCGAGAGGCCCACTGGACCCAGGGCGACGCCCAGCAGCGCAGCCGCGGCGAGGCCGAGGGATGCGACGATCCAGAATCTTGCACGCACGGCTCAGCGCACCACGTCGCGTGGCACCTGATGTAATACGTGAGGTGCCGGCCCAGAGGTCATCTCAGTGCACCACGCCAGGGTGGAGCAGACCCACCAGCTCGGCCGCGGCGGCTCCCATGCGGACGGACGGCATGCCAACGAGCGCCGTGTCGGGCACGAGCACCCGGTGTCCACTGTCCGCGAGCCAGCGCTGCCAGCGCGGATCGCTCCGCATCGCGCGCACCGTTGCGCCGGTGGTGAGCACGACCGAGGGGTTTCGGCGGAGCAGGTCTTCGAGCGACACCTGCGGGGCGGGATCGGACATCGCGCCGTACACGTTGTGGGCGCCGGCATCGGCAAGCAGGTCGTTGAGGTAGCTGCCACCGCCGATGACTCGGAGCGGCGCGATTTCGACGGGCCACACGACACTCACCGGCGCGAGGCCGGCTGTCGACGCGCGCACTCTGGCGAGCGACGCCGTCACCGAGTCATCCACCGCCCGCGCCGCCGCGCTGTCGTGCAGCGCCGCCCCGAGCAGCGAGAGGATGCGGTGGAAGTCGGCGAGCCGGTCCTCCCGCACGCTGAGGGTCGCGACCCCGGCTGCCTTGAGACGGCCAACCGCATCGCGGTTGTCGGCGGCGGCGTACAGCAGCACCAGATCCGGGTGCACGGACAGGACCGCTTCCACGTTGGGTCTCAGGCCGTTGCCCAGGTCCGCGACCGGGAGCGCCGCGGGCGGATAGGTGTCCCACCGCGTCCGTCCGACGACATGGTTCCCCTGCCCCATCGCGAACAGCATCTCGGTGGTCGCCGGATTGAGCGAGACGATGCGACGAGGCGGACCGCTCGGCGTGCGAAGGGTGTCGCCGAAGTCATCCACGATGGCTTTGGCCACTGGAGGGCTGTCGGCATTCGAGAGCGGGCGGCGGGCAGCCGGCGGTGAGCCGCTGCCGCACGCGGCCAGCGCCGCGAGCGAGAGCGCCGTGCTGGCCGGTACGGCGATGCGGCGGGCGAACGCCACGAGCCCTCCCCCGAGGACTGTGAGTGTGGCGCGGATGGTGAGCGTCTACTGGCTCCAGGCCGCGTCGCTCGCCTTCCCAATGCCATGCGGCATCAGTGGCACATCCGAGCTCGCGTCGTGCCCGATACAGTGGCGGGGCCGCGCCGGCATTGCACCGGCTTCCGGTCTCACCGTCCGCGATCGTTCAGTTGGTTGCGCGAATCTACCCCTTGGATTCTACGCCGGCAAGCGGTAGCACGGGACGCGGGCGCCGCGTGAATGCGCGGGCCAGCGCGCCGAGCATCGCCGCGCCGATCGCCGTCAGCACCAGTGCGAAGTACAGCGTGCGGCGGTCGCCGATGATGACGGGCACGATCACCCGTGCCGCACTACCGGCCGGCACATCCTGTGCGATGAACCGCCGGAATGTCCGCCCCTGGATCGACACTGGGTCCACCTCGCGGAGCCGCGGCGCTTCCGCCCGGGCCGCCGGTTCCTCGAGCAGGATCTCCATCACCGATACCTGGCCTGCGGACGGCCGCGCCAGTGGAAACGCCGACGACGGGAGCGTATACGTGAACGAGATCTGCTTCAATCCTGGAGCGATCGGCGCGAAGATCTCGAAATCGCTGTGCACGACCGTGACCGCGTCCGCCGACATGTCGCCCTGGCCGACACGGACGCCCTCTGCCCCTGGCGGAATGCTCGTGTGCCATGTCGGCCGGTCGCCTGACGCGGCTGGGGACACGAGGGTGACCGACGAATCGTTGGAGAGCTCGAAGACCTCGACCACCGTCCGCGATCCGCCGGCGCCCGGCGCCGACACGATCAGATGGCGGCCCCGGATCTGGATGGGGACGTGTTGGGACGTCGTATCGAACACGGTGATCTCGGCATCCGGGCCGCGCGTCACGGGCTGGACGAGCGGCTGCGAGAAATACGCGATGCCGTCGTAGCTCGCCGAGACGAAATACACGGCGTCGCTGGCGCCGCGCGGCTGATACCGAAACATGAACTGGCCGCTCGCATCGGTGCGGAGCGAATCCATAGGGCCGGCCGTATCGGAGCCCACACGGTGAAGTGTGACCCACGTGTCCGCGAGCGCGGTCGCGGTGTGCGGCCCCTGATGGACGACCCGGCCGTAGACGCGCCTCGCCGCCGGCGGTGCGCCGGATGTGCCGCGCGGTACTACAGCCGTCGTCGCCGGGTCCGCGCCCTGTCCGGCACCCGGTGCGGCATTCTGGGCGGATGCGCTGCGAGCGGAGGAGCCGATCAGACCACACACGCCCAATGCGAGCCACAGACACCGCGTCCGGCCCCGCGTGAGTCTGCCGGACATTCCCCTCGCGAGCACGCTGTGGGGCGGCTTACAGGTTGAACTTTCCGAAGTCTTCAGGGCGCAGGTTCTCGAGGTACGCCTTGAGCTGGTCCGCGGAGAGCTCTTCCGCACTCGGCGCGTCCTGATCCGCCGGCGTGAGCTCGTCGGCTCCCTCTTCGTCCGCGACCGCGGTCAGCAGGGCCTCCGGCGCGAAGATCGGCGCCGCCATCCGCAAGGCGATCGCTATGCTGTCGGAGGGACGCGCGTCCACGTGCACCACGCCCTCGGCGCGTACGACGTGCATCTCCGCGTAGTAGGTGCTCTTCTGCACTTTGGTGATCTGGACGCGTCGCAGTGTGCCGCCGAGTCCGACGATGAGGCTCTTGCACAGGTCGTGGGTCAGCGGTCGTTCCCGCCGGACCTGTTTCATCTCCATGATGATCGACTCTGCCTCGGCCGGACCGATCCAGATCGGGAGAAGGCGGTTGCCGCCCTTCTCCCGGAGGATCACGACGTGGCTGTTGTTCGAGCTGTCCACTCCCAGGCGCTCGACGAACACTTCGACCATGATGCCGTCACGCCCCAGCGCGGCCCGGACCGGCAGGCCGTTGGCCAGCGGGCTCCGGTCCACGCGTCCCGCGCGCGGACCCGGGACGGCGCACCGGTCAGGTCCCCATGTCCCACGACGCGAGATATCGCTGCTGCTCCGGCGTGAGGGTGTCCACGCCGACGCCCATCGCCGCAAGCTTGAGCCTCGCGATCTCGCGGTCGATCGCTTCGGGCACCCGGTGCACGCTCGCCGAGAGCGACTTCGCGTTCTTCACGAGGAATTCGGCGCCCAGCGACTGGTTGGCGAAGCTCATGTCCATTACCGACGCCGGATGTCCTTCGGCCGCCGCGAGGTTGATGAGCCGGCCCTCACCCAGGATGAACACACGCTTTCCACCCACGACGAACTCTTCGACGAACTCCCGCACCGGCCGGCCGGGACGATCCGCAATGTCGGCGAGACCCGTCAGGTCGAGCTCCACGTTGAAGTGGCCGGAGTTGCACACGATGGCGCCGTCCTTCATCGCGCGGAAATGCTCCTTCCGGACCACGTGCATGTTGCCGGTGAGCGTGCAGAAGATGTCGCCGATCGGCGCCGCTTCCGCCATCGGCATGACGCGGAAGCCGTCCATCGTCGCCTCCAGCGCCTTGAGCGGATCGATCTCCGTCACGATGACGTTCGCGCCCGCACCGCGCGCCCGCGACGCGACTCCGCGTCCGCACCAGCCATAGCCCGCCACCACGAACACCGAGCCAGCCAGCAGCGCATTGGTCGCGCGGATGATGCCGTCCACCGTCGATTGCCCGGTGCCGTAGCGATTGTCGAACAGATGCTTGGTAAACGAATCGTTGACGGAAATAACGGGGAACCGGAGCACCTTGTCCTTGGCCATCGCCTTGAGGCGGATGACGCCCGTCGTCGTCTCCTCCGTGCTGCCGATCACCCGGGCGAGCAACTCCGTTCGCTCGGCCGGCTTGAGCCCTTCGACGTAGCGCCGCACGGCCGGCGGCAGGTCATCCAGCCGGTTGAGCGCGATCATGTGCAGCGCGCCGACCACGTCGGCGCCGTCATCCATCGTCAGCTCGGGCGCGTGCTCGATGACCGCGCGGATATGCTCGTAGTAGCGTTCGGTGTCCTCACCCTTCACCGCGAAGACCTTGATTCCGTGGTCCCGGACGAGATGCGCGGCGACATCATCCTGCGTCGACAGCGGATTCGACGCACAGAGCGCGACATCCGCGCCGCCAGCCTTGAGCGTGATCATCAGGTTGGCCGTTTCGGTCGTCACGTGCAGGCAGGCGCCGACCCGTATCCCCGCGAGCGGCCGCTCTGTGGAGAACCGCTCCCGGATCAGCCGGAGAACCGGCATCGAGCGCTCCGCCCATTCCGTCCTCGCCCGGCCCGCATCGGCGAGATCGAGCGATTTCACATCGTAGCTCGTGGCGGCCACCGCCGTCCGGCGCTCCGCGCCGCGTGCCGTCCCTGGCCGTTCAACAGTCGCCATCAGTCTGGATCCTCGAGTGCGGTGGCGGCGAAGGAGGCAGCTCTGGCGCTCCGTCCCGACCCGTTGGTGGCCGCCGCAGTTCCGTCCTTGATCGCCCGCTTGAGTGCGCTCACCCGATCCGTGCGCTCCCACGAGAATTGCGTGCGGGCTGACTTGCCGGTGCCCAGGCGCTCGGGCGTGCGTCCGAAATGCCCGTACGCCGCAGTCGCCGTATAGATCGGCTTGCGAAGATCGAGGGCGACAATGATGCCCTTGGGCGTGAGATCGAAGACCGCGGACACCGCCCGCATGATCTTCGCCTCGGGCACAGTTGCGGTCCCGAACGTGTCCACGGCGACTGACACCGGCTGTGCGACACCAATCGCATACGCGATCTGCACCTCGCACCGGTGCGCGAGTCCTGCCGCAACGATATTCTTCGCGACCCACCGCGCCGCGTAGCACGCCGACCGATCGACCTTCGACGGATCTTTGCCGCTGAATGCGCCGCCGCCGTGGCGGCCCATTCCGCCGTAGGTGTCAACGATGATCTTCCGTCCAGTCAGGCCTGCATCACCTTGGGGTCCGCCCACGACAAAACGGCCGGTCGGATTGATGTGATACTTCACACCACGTGGCCTAAGCTCTTGCGGAATAGACGCTTCAATGATCTCTGACATGATCGCCTGCTTCATGCGCGCCGCTGAGATCGACTCGGCATGCTGAGCCGACACTACGACGGTATCCACGGCAACCGGCTTGTCATTCTCATAGACCACCGTCACCTGGGCCTTGCCGTCCGGACGCAGCCAGGGGAGGTCCTCCGACTTGCGCCGGTCGGCGAGCGCCTTGGCGAGACGGTGCGCGAGCAGGATCGGCATCGGCATCAACTCGTCCGTCTCGTCGGTCGCGTAGCCGAACATCATCCCCTGGTCACCGGCACCGCCGGTATCGACACCCATCGCGATGTCCGGCGACTGGCGGTCGATGCTGCTGATGACCGCGCAGGTCTTGGTGTCGAATCCGAACGTCGCGTCCGTGTACCCGATGCGATGGATAGTCGCGCGTACGATGTCGGGGATGTGGACATAGGTCTCGGTCGTGATCTCGCCGACGACACAGGCGAGTCCGGTCGTGACCAGCGTCTCACAGGCGACCCGGGCTGACGGGTCGTCCGTTATGATGGCGTCGAGGACGGCATCAGAGATCTGATCTGCCAGTTTGTCCGGGTGTCCTTCTGTCACGGACTCTGATGTGAACAGCCGTCTGGATTCGGCCGTCGGCGTACGTATCGGCATGGTGCTTGGGAGTTTACCCGGCTACGCGAGGCCCGGCAACCCGCCACGCAGGAACGGATCGTCGCCGAGCGCGGAGATGAACCGCTTCCGAAGGCCTTGCTCAGCGATGGCCGCGGTCGGCGCCTCAAGGGCCTCGTTGGCCGCCTGGGCCGCCGCCTCCACCGTCACGCTCCGGACGACGCGCTTGACGAGCGCCACGGCGCGCGGTGCCACGCTCAATCCCCGGAGCCCGAGGCCAATGAGAGCGAACGCCATGAGCGGCTGCGACGCCATCTCGCCGCACACGCTCAGATCCTGCCCGGCCACAGCCGCGGCCTCGCTGATCCGCTTGATGAGCCGGAGCACCGCGGGATGGAGCGGCGTGAACCGGGACGTGAGATTGGCGTTGCCGCGGTCGACGGCCAGCGTGTACTGAACGAGATCGTTGGTGCCGATGCTGAAGAACGACACGTCCCGGCCGAAGCTATCGGCCATGACCGCGGCGGCGGGCGTCTCGATCATGACCCCGAGCGGCAGGTTGGCGCGAAAGTTCGCCTTGCGGGCAGCCAGCTCCTCCGTCGCCTCGGCCAGCAGCGTGCGCGCCTGCCGGACTTCATCGAGCGTCACGATCAGCGGCAGCATGATGCGGACGTCGCCGTGCACGGCGGCGCGCATCAGCGCCCGGAGCTGCGCCTTGAACATTTTCGGCTCGTCGAGGCACATCCGGATGGCGCGCCACCCGAGAAAGGGATTGGCCTCGGCCGGATACCCGCTGGCGGGCATCTTGTCGCCGCCCACATCGAAGGTCCGGATGATCACCGGGCGCCCGCCGAACGCGTCGACCACCCGTGCATACGCGCGATACTGCTCGTCTTCGTCCGGCATGGTCGCGCGGCCGATCACCAGGAACTCCGTGCGCATGAGTCCCACGCCCTCCGCGCCGCTCTGGGCCGCCGCTTCCGCCTCCTCCGGCAGATCCACGTTCGCGAAGAGGGTGATCCGCGTGCCGTCCTTGGTGACCGGTTCGACGGTCGCGAATTGCCGAAGCTCCGCCTGGGCTTCGGCCTCACGGCGCGCCCGGCGGCGATACTCCTTGAGTTCCGACTCGGTGGGGTTGATCGACAGCTTCCCCGCGGCCCCATCCAGCACGACGCGCTCGGTCCCGTCCATCTGGCTCGTTGCGTCCCGCAGCCCGAGCACCGCCGGAAGCCCCAGCGACCGCGCGAGAATGGCGACGTGCGACGTCTGCGTCCCCGCGTCGGTCGCGATGCCCACGATGGCGTCGCGATCGAGTTGGACCGTCAGGCTCGGCGTCAGGTCGTGCGTCACGAGAATCGCGTGCGCCCCCTTGGGGACGTCCACGGGGTCATGGTCGGGAAGTCCGAGCAGGACCGAGAGCACGCGGATGTGGATGTCCGTCAGATCGGCGGCTCGCTCGCGCATCCGCGGCTGCGCGTGCCGGGCGAACACCTGGCGGTGCTCCAGCATCACCAGGTCGAACGCTTTCTCGGCGGCGTAGTTCTGCCGGATGTTCGACTCCACTTCCTCGATCAGCGACGAGTCATCCAGCATGAGCAACTGCGCGTCGAAGATCGCCGCTTCTTCCGGCCCCGCGTGCTGCTCGGCCCGGGCGCGGACCTGCCGCAGCCGCTCCTTGGCGCGGGTGAATGCGTCGTGCAGCCTCTCGATTTCGCCGAGGATCGCGTCGTCGGAGATGATGCGGTGGCGCACATCGGGCACCTCCCACCGGAGGAGGTGCACCGGACCGGCGACGATGCCGGGCGAGGCGGGAACGCCGACGAAGACGCGATCCACTGGGCTCCTACTTCTCGCCGAACTTGCCGCTGATGAGCGCCGCGATGGCGTCCACCGCCGCCGTCTCGTCGGGGCCCGACGCACGCAACGTGATCGTCGATCCGCATTCCGCGGCGAGCATGAGCACACCCATGATGCTCTTGCCGTTCACCTCGAGATCGTCGCGCACGATCACGACGTCGCTCGCGAACTTCGCTGCGGTTTTCACGATCTCCGCGGCCGGCCGCGCATGGAGCCCGTTCTTGTTGACGATGGTCACCAGGCGCTCAGCCATGTCGCAATACCGTCGCGTAGAGGACGAACGCGGCCAGAACGCCAAGCGCGATGCGCCAGCCCTCGGCCCTGCCATGCATGCGGACCAGTGTGATGCTGCCGACCGCCGTCGCCACCAGCACCCCGGCGAGCGGCCCCCGCCCCTGCCCGGGACCAATGACCCGCGCGAGCGCCACTGGAAGCGCGATACCGGCCAGGAGTGCGCCCGCGCGGGCGAGGTACGCCGGACCGTCGCGGAACACCCGCGAGCTGAGCGCCGTCGCGACCCGCATGCCGTGCTTCCATCCGGCCTGGAGGCCCCAGATACGGAGCGCCAGGTGCCCGGCGTTGTACGCCAGGAGGAACGTCGCCACGACCCGCAGCGGGCCGCCACCCAGGCCGTACACGGCAAGGGCCAGCAGCGAGCACACCGGGAGCCATCCAGCCCATACGAGCCGGTCGCCCACGCTCCCGAGCGGACCGCACAGCGCGGTGCGGAATCGCTCGATGCGGTCCCCCGGAACGCCGTCGAGTTCCGTGCGCGCCAGCGCCCCGACCGCGACGGAGGCGAGATACGGATGGGCGTTGAAGTAGCGGCATTGGCGGGCCAGCGCCTCGTGGTAGCGAGGGCCGTCCGGGCCGCCGGGCAGGCTTCGGAGCGCCGGTTCGACGCAGAAACCGATGCCGATGCCCATCAGCAGCTCGTAGTTCCAGGACGCCTGGATGGCGAACAGGCGGGTGAAGATGCCGATTCGCGTCCCGGGACTCAACGGCACCGGGGCCGCGCCACCGCCCGTCACGACCACACCACCAGCGCCACCCCCCCAATGAGGCCGGCCCCGAAGAGCATCCGGGACAGCGGCGCCCAGTGGAATACTTTCCACACGGCGGCCACCGCCACGGCTGCCGCGGCCCCCACGACGAGCGCTCGCGACGTGCGCGCGTCGACCCGCCAGTGGACGGCTGCCGCGTCGACGACCGGGCGCAGCGCCGAATACGAGATGATCGTCAGGGCCGCTCCCCGTGCGAGGTCCGCGGTCAAGCCCCACAGCTGAAGCGCGTTGACGGTGGTGGCTGACCCGCGCTCGAGATCCGCGAGATGGGCGCGCGCGCGGACCGCGTTCCACTTGCGGAGCGCGATCATGGACCATCCGCCGACCCAGGCCGTCGCGAGCGCCGCGAGGATCGTCATCGGCACCGGACCGGGACTCCCCGGCGGCGCTCCCGCCGCAAGCGCGCCCGCCACGACCGACGCGGATCCCCACTCCGGGTAGCGGGACGCCCCGACGGGCAGCGTCTCGAGGGCGATCAGCTCCACGGCGGCACCCACCAGCAGCCCCGCGCCCGCATTGCCGGCGAACGCGCCGCCGACCGTGGCCGCGACGATCGGCCGCGAGATCATGGCTTGCGGAAAACTGACCACATCCAGTCCGGCGACGGCGCCGAGGAGGGCTATCGGAAGCAATGTCATGCGCCGCGACCCTCGAGGAGCGCGTCGAGACTCACCGGGCGCGTCGCCGGCACGTCCTGGGCGGTGACCTCGACGCCGCAGCTGGCCAGGTCGCGGAGCACCTGCTCTTCGCCGGGGCTCAGAAAGACGTAGCGCAGCTTCTGCACACGGCCGGCGCTGTAGTGCAGGCCACCAAGATTGATGCTCCGTAGCTGCGGCACCCGGGTCGCGAGGCGCCGCATCGTCTCGATGTCCTTGGTCAGCAGAATGCCCACCTGCCGCTCGCCGTTGTATCGGGCGAACCGATCTGCGGCTTCAGCGACGGTCTCGAAGTGCACCGCCATCCCGGGAGGCACTCCCAGCCGATAGAGCTCCTGCTCCCACTCCGACGTCGCGACCTCGTCGTCGACGAGCACGATGAATCCGACATCCAGCGGCTGGCCCCATCCGACGACGACCTGGCCGTGAATGAGCCGGTCATCGATGCGAAACAATTCAATCGGCACCGCCGGCGCTCCCTCCGCTGCTTCCCAGCACGACCATGGCGCCGCGTCCCTTGTCCGCCGAGTGGCGGGCCGCCTCGTCGTTCGTGACGTGTGTCTGAAAGACGAAATCCAGGAGGGCCGGCAGATTGGCGCCGGTGACGACAACGACATCCGGCCGGTCGCGCTGCACGCGCCGCGCGGCGATCGTCCAGCTCCCGGCCGGCAGGTCAGTGAAGATCACCCGGGCGCCGGCGGATGTGACCGCGTCCCGGAGCGTGCGCACGATCTCGTCGGCGCCCAGTCCGCTGTTGGTCAGTGCCACGAGCACGCCGCCCCGCCCGGTGATCTGCTCGACGGCGGAGACGATCCCGATGGCGAACTCGCCATGTCCCGCCACCAGGGCCCGCGGCACGAGCGCCGTGCCCGCCGCGTCCGATTTTCCCGCGTCACTCATCGTCTTCTCGCAGATACCGTTGCACAAGTGCGCGCTGGCTGCGCGCCCGCTGCATGTGGTCGATCAGCCGCTCGTTGAACTGCTCGGCCGCATCCACCCCGCTGTAGCGGAGCAAATGGTTCATGGCAATCACCTCCGCCACGACGGTGATGTTCTTTCCCGGATTGAGCGGGACCGTGATCTTGGGCACCGGCACGCCCAGGATGGACACGGTGACGCCGTCGAGGCCTGTGCGCTCGACGACGGCATCCTGGTTCCATTCCTCGAGGTGGACCACCACCTCGATGCGCTTCTGCTGCCGCACGGCACGGATGCCGAATATCGCGCGAACGTCGATCAATCCGATGCCGCGCACCTCCATGAAGTGCCGCTGCAGCTCGTGGCCGCGGCCGACCAGGAGGTCGGTCCCCCGGCGCGCCACCAGGACCAGATCGTCGGCGACCAGCCGGTGGCCGCGCTCCACGAGATCGAGTACACACTCGGATTTCCCGATGCCGCTCTTGCCGGTGAACAGCAGCCCGACGCCGAACACGTCGGCCAGCGATCCGTGCAGGGTTGTCGCCGGCGCGAACAGATCTTCCAATACCGGCTTGACCCGCCGGTAGAACTCGTTGGTCTTGAGCGGCGTGCGAAGCACGGCGACCCGCGCACCGGCGGCAGCGGCCGCCAGTCCGGGTGGCAGTTCCTGGCCTTTCGTGATGAAGACGGCCGGGATGTCGAAACTGAAGAACCGGGCCAGCACCGCCTCGCGCACCGCGTCGCTGAGCGAGCAGAGATAGGTGACTTCGGTCTCGCCCAACACCTGCAGGCGCCGCCCCACGAACCGGTCGGTGTACCCCGCCAGCACGAGTCCCGGACTCGAGACTTCCGGGCTGGACAGCTCACGGCCGAGCGACACCGCGTCGTCGGCTCCGGGCAGCGCCAGGGTCTCCAGTTGGAGCGTGTCCCGGAGCATGTCGGCCAGGGCGCCGACGGTGATCGGGCGCATGCCAATTCGCGGCGGGTTCGTCACGCCGGGCCCTCCGCGACCTGCGCGAGATGCGCGGCCGTGGCGGCGGCGGCGTGGTCCCAGGTCAGCGTCTCCGCGAACTCGCGGCCGGCGCGTCCCATGGCCGCCACGAGCGCCGGATCACGGGCCAGCCGCTCGAGCGCAGCGGTCATCGCGTCGATGTTGCCGTGTGGCACCAGAAATCCCGTCTTCCCATCGCGCACGGACTCGCGGATACCCGGCGAGTTCGAGGCAACGACGGGCGTCCCACAGGCTGCTGCTTCCATGTTGGTGATGCCCCACCCTTCCTTGGGCGAGGCGAACGTCAGCGCCCACGCGCGCCGGAGAAGGAGCAGCTTGTCCGCCTCGGACACCCGTCCAAGAAACCGAACGCGCGCCCCGAGGTCAAGCGAATTCGCGAGCTGCTCGAGAGCCGCCCGATAGTCCCCCGCTCCGGCGATCTCGAGAGTCGCGCCCGGCGTGCGCATGCGCGCGAACGCCCGGATCACGATGTCCACGCCCTTGTAACGTTTCAGGCGCCCGAGGTACGCGAACAGCGGCGTCGCGGACCGGCACGCCGGGTCCGGCGTGTGCGTCGTCGTGTCGACGCCCTGATAGATCACCCGCACGTTGGCGCGCGGGATCCCGCGCGCCACGAGGTCGTCGGCCGTGCTCTGGCTGACGGCTTCGAACGGCACGAGACGGTACACGCGGCCCAGGGGGCGCTCGCCCAACCAGACCGCCGCGGCGAGCGGAGGGGAGAGCTCGCGGAACGCGGTCGCCCCGAAGAGATGGTGCACGAGGCCGACGATGCGTGGGGCGCCGGGTTTGCCCCGCACCCACCACGGCGTCAGGAGCGGCAGCTTGTTGAGATCCTCAACCAGGATGTCGAACCGCCCGGCGGCGAATCGCGACCGGTAGGCCTCGTACGCCATCAGCGGGAACGTGTGCCGGGTCCCGACGCGGTGGACGCTGATCCCGTCCAGCTCCGCCGACGGGGGACAGCCCGGCCAACCGCCGCACAGCAGGGTGACGGAATTCCCGAGGCGGGCCAGCCGCCCGAATATCTCGTGGAGATGCGTCTCGGCGCCGCCTGCTTGCGGATTTTCCCGATCCTGCCAGTTGACGACGAGGATGCGCACGGGCGTGGTCAGGCGCCGCCCGGCGCGCGCGCGACGATCACAAGCGGCCGGCGTGCCGGGCGAGCGCGTCGAGCACGCCGTTCACGAACTTCGCGCTCTGCACGGATCCGTAGCGCTCCGCGAGCCGGACGGCTTCCTGGATCGCCACACGCGGCGGCGTCACATCCCCGAACAGTTCGGCGGCTCCGAGGCGAAGCACCGATCGCTCGATCGCGCCAAGGCGCTCGAGCCGCCAGTTCGTCGTGACTGCCAGGAGATCGCGGTCGATCGGTCCGGCGTGTTTCGCGACCAGCAAGATCAGCGCGCCCGCGAGCCGCCGCTCATCGGCGGGTACGATCAGATCGTCCCAGACTTCGTTCGCGACGCGGGTGAGATCCCGTCTGCCGCCTGCCGCCTGCCGGATGTCCCAGGCGTACACGGCCTGCAGCGCCCGCGCCCGCGCACGAGTCTCGACACGGGGCACGCCCTTCGGCCGGGCTGGCCGGCGCAACCGGCGCTGCGTTGCGGACGGAGGGCTCGGCGAGGCGGCCGGGGGGTCACCGGCGCGCGGGGCCATTCGCGACGTTCGGGGACGGACGGGTGCGCTGGTTGCCCGCGTCGTGAGGCGATTCCCCACCCGCATCGTCGCCCGAGTCGCGGGCTACGTCGAGGCGCGCGTGGAGATCGGCCATTTCGAGAGCGGCGAGCGCGGCGTCCGCGCCCTTGTTGCCGTGAGCGCCCCCGGCCCGGGCTTCAGCCTGGGCCACCGTGTCGCACGTCAACACCCCGAACCCGACGGGTGTGTCGAATTCCGCTGCCACCTCGGCGAGCCCGCGTGCGGCCGCCCCGGCCACGTAGTCGAAGTGCGGCGTCTCGCCACGGATCACGGCACCCACGGCCACGAGCGCGTCGTAGCGGTCGGTCGCCAGGGCGGTTCGCGCGGCTGCGGGCAATTCCCACGCACCCGGGACCCGGATGACGTCGAGATCCGCCTCCGCGACCCCTGCGCGCAGCAGTGCGTCGATCGCGCCGAGCTCGAGCCGCTGCGTGATGCCCTCGTTGAAACGGCTTACCAGCACCGCGAGGCGGCGGCCGCGACCGTCCGGTACTCCAGCGAATTCCGCCACCGAGCGATCCTCGGCCTCAGGACGCGAGCAGGTGGCCGAGCTTCGACCGCTTGGTGCTCAGATATCCGGCATTTTCGTCGTTCGAGGGCGCCTCGAGGCGCACGCCATCCCCCACCCGAAGTCCGTATCCCTCGAGGCCGACCAGTTTCTTGGGGTTGTTGGTCAGGACCCGGATCGAGTGCAGTCCGAGGTCGAGGAGGATCTGCGCGCCGATCCCGTAGTCGCGCAGATCGGGCTTGAACCCGAGCCGTTCGTTCGCTTCGACGGTGTCAGCGCCCTGATCCTGAAGCGCGTACGCCTTGAGCTTGTTGAGCAGCCCTATGCCGCGTCCTTCCTGATCGAGGTACACGACGACTCCGCGGCCGGTTTTTTCGATCAGTTCCATCGCCCGGTCGAGCTGCCACCCGCAGTCGCAGCGCTTCGAGTGGAAGACGTCGCCGGTCAGGCACCGTGAGTGCATCCGCACCAGGACGTCTTCTCCTCCCGCGACATCGCCGTGAACGAGCGCCACGTGCTCGTGCGTGTCCACGTCGTTGCGGTAGCCGACGATCCGCCATTCCCCGTAGGGAGTCGGCAACCGCGCTTCCGCGACCCGGTGGACCAGACGCTCGGTCTGCAGCCGGTAGGCGACGAGCTGCGCAATCGTGACGAATGTGAGGCCGTGACGGGTCCCGAAGCGTTCGAGCTCCGGCCGTTTCGCCATGCTGCCGTCCTCGTTCATGATCTCGCAAATGACGCCGGCCGGCCAATGCCCGGAGAGCCGCGCGAGATCGACGGCGGCCTCGGTGTGCCCGACCCGCCGCAGCACGCCGCCATCGCGCGCACGCAGCGGCGAGATGTGTCCAGGGCGGCGGAGATCGCGCGCGGTGGTGGACGGGTCGGCGGCGACCCGGATCGTCGTGGCCCGATCGGTCGCGCTCACACCGGTCGTCACCCCGAACCGCGGCGTCGCGTCGACCGTCACCGTGAACGCCGTCTGTTGCCCTTCGGTGTTCTGGTCGGCCTGCGGCGGAAGATCCATCTCGTCGGCGCGCTCCCGCGTCAACGCGACGCAAATCAGCCCGCGTGCTTCCCGCAGCATGAAGTTGACCATCCGGGGCGTGATCTGCTCCGCCGCGCAGATGAGGTCACCTTCGTTCTCACGATCTTCGTCGTCCGCCACGACGATGAACTTGCCCGCGCGAAGATCGGTAATCGCTTGCTCAATTGTTCCGATTGGCACGGATCACCGCGTCAGAGAGAGGTAAGGAGCCGTCAATCGCCGTACATACTTTCCGATCACATCACCCTCGACATGCACCGTGTCGCCGGGCCGGAGCGATCCGAGCGTCGTGTGACGCATGGTGTAGTCGATGATCGACACCTGCATCACGTCCGGAGCCAGGATCTCGTTGACGGTCAGGCTCACCCCGTCCACCGTGATCGAGCCATGCGGGACGATCAGTCCGGCCACGTCCCCCGGGACGGCGAGATCGATCAGCCACGCGTCGCCGAGCGGCTCGGTGGCACGCACTTCACCCACGCCATCCACGTGGCCCTGCACCATGTGTCCGCCCAGGCGGTCCCCCGCGCGCAGCGCCCGCTCGAGGTTCACCCGGGTGCCGCTCTTCCACGAGCCCATTGTGGTGCGCTCGAGGGTCGTCGTGACGGCAGCAGCCGTAAACCACGATGGGCCGCATTCGCGGACCGTGAGACATGCGCCATTGAGCGCAACGCTCTCGCCGCCGGCCAGATCCGTATACCGGCACCGGACGCGAAACGTGCGGCCGGCCGCTGCCGGCTCGACCTCCTCGATCACCCCGACATCGTCGACCAATCCCGTAAACATGTTCCCTTTTCCCTTCAGGGCTCCGAGAACCCGTATATCGTCATCAGGTCGTCCCCGAACGGCTGGCGGGCCACAATTGGCCAGCGCCGGGCGCCGGCAACCGTCACCGCAGGAGCGAATGCGAAGGCCGGCTCGGCACCCATGCCCAGGACGATCGGTGCCTGAAAGATAACGAGCCGGTCGGCGGCCGATGCCGTGAGCACCGCCCCCGCGAGCCGCGGGCCGCCCTCGACGAGGAGCGCGCGAACACCACGGCCACGAAGCGCGAGGAGCGCGGCATCCAGCGTGCCCGCCACAATGATCTCGACGCCGCCGTCCGCAAGTTGTGCGGCTCGCCTGGGTTCCGGTGCACGGCTCGCGACAATGCAGACAGGTCCCTGTTGGACCGATTGAACCAACCGGGATGCCAGCGGCAGCCGTGCCCCGTTGTCGAAGACGACCCGAAGGGGCGTCACACGCGGAGCGGGCGCATCCCGGACCGTGAGGAGCGGATCGTCGGCGAGCACCGTGCCAATGCCCACCGCGATGGCGTCGCTGGCCGCGCGCATCCGGTGGACTTCAGCCCGCGCTTCGGGCCCGGTGAGCCAGCCCGCCGATCTGGCCCCATCCCGGACGGCGCCGTCGAGCGACACGGCCAGTTTGAGCGTTACCCACGGACGGCTGGAATGCAATGCATGAAAAAACACCGCGTTGAGCTCACGAGCTGCGGTTTCCTCCACACCGACCGTGGTCTCGATTCCCGCGGCCTCGAGGACGCGCGCGCCGCCTCGCGCAAGCGGATGCGGATCGCGGGTCGCGATGACGACGCGGCGGACCCCGGCGCGAATCAGCGCGTCCGTGCAGGGTGGCGTTTGCCCGGTGTGCGTGCACGGCTCGAGGGTGATGTAGGCAGTTGCGCCCGATGCCCGGTCCCCCGCCGCACGCAAGGCTGCAGTCTCGGCGTGCGCGTCACCATAGCGGGCGTGATAGCCTTCGCCGACGACCTCGTGGTCGCGAACGATGACGGCGCCGACCAACGGGTTCGGCGCCGCATGTCCCGACCCGCGCCGGGCCAGCTCGAGCGCCCGCCGCATGTGCCCCGCGTCATCCGGTGTTCCGCCGGCGCTCACCATGTCGCCGGCATGACCTGAAATCCCCTCATCGCGACGTGCTCACTCGAGTATGACCCGTCCGCTCCCGGACACCACACGGCCGAGCAGCCACGCGTCGATCCCGGCCGCACGCGCGCTGCCGATGATGTTGCCGGCCGAGTCAGGCGGCGCGATAACGGCCATGCCGACCCCCATGTTGAACGCACGGAGCATCTCGGGCCGGCTGATCCCTCCGTACTCGGCGAGGACCGCGAACTCGTGCGGGACCGTCCAGCTCGACGCGTCGAGCTCCGCGTCCACTCCCGGCGGGAGCGCGCGAGGCACGTTTCCCGGGAGTCCGCCGCCCGTGATGTGCGCCATCGCGTGGATCTCGCCGAGGACGGGACGGAGTGCACGGAGGTACGACCGGTGAACGCGCAGCAGCACGTCGGCGACGGTCGTGGACGTACCCGGAAAGCGATCGCCCGCGTTGAGGCGCAGGCGCTCCGCCACGACGCGGCGGGCGAGCGCGTAGCCGTTGGTGTGGAGCCCGTTGCTCGCCAGCCCCACGATCACGTCTCCGGCCTGTACGCGGTCCGGTCCCAGGAGTTGTGTCTCCGGCACCGATCCCACGATGAACCCGGCGAGATCGTAGTCCGGCGGTGTATACACGCCGGGCATCTCGGCGGTCTCGCCGCCGAGCAGCGCGCAGCCATTCTCCGCACATCCGCTCGCCACGCCGGAAACGACCGCCTCGACGACCGCCGGCTCGAGCTTCCCGAAGGCCACGTAATCGAGGAAGAACATCGGGACGGCACCCTGCACGAGGATGTCGTTGACGCAGTGGTTGACGAGGTCGTGGCCGATGGTGTCGTGGCGGCCGGCCTCGATCGCGACTTTGACCTTGGTGCCGACACCGTCCGCGCTCGCCACCAACACCGTCGGCTGCCCCGAGGCTGGCATGCGGAACAACCCCCCGAATCCCCCGAAGCTGCCACGCGTCGCGCCCGATCCGGTTGCCTCCACCAGTTCCCGGATGCGGCGTTTCGCTTCGTCAGCGGCATCGATGTCGACGCCCGCCGTCTGGTAGTCGAGTGGCGGCACTGCAGGAGTCCGATCGCGGCCGGGTCTCACCGGCCCGTTGCCGCGCCCGCCACCGGCGCCCCGCGTTCGAAGGCGACCAGGTCCTGGAACTCCGCGATTCGCTGGTCGATCTCCGCCGGTGTGACGCTGAGCAACCGCTCGTTGGAGAACCGCTCGACGGCGAAGGAGCCCATGGCCGACCCCACGACAACGGCGCGCCGCAGGTTGGCGTCGCTCAACTCGCCGGTCCGCGCGAGGTGCCCCATGAATCCGCCCGCGAACGAATCCCCCGCCCCGGTCGGGTCGAAGACCTGCTCGAGCGGGTAGGCGGGAGCGAAGAACGTCGACGTCTTGGTGAACATGAATGCGCCATGTTCGCCTTTCTTGACGATCACGTACCGGGGGCCCTTCTCGAGAATCCAGCGGGCGGCGTGCACCAGATTCGTCCGCTCCGTGAGCTGCCGCGCCTCACCGTCATTCAGCGTGATCAGATCGACGCGGCCGAGCAGCGCAATCACGTCGTTGCGCCTGCTCTCGATCCAGAAATTCATCGTGTCGCAGGCGACCAGTCGCGGGCGCTCGACCTGGCCCAGGACGTCCATCTGCAGCCGCGGGTCGATGTTGGCGAGGAACACGAACGGCGCTCGCCGGAACGCCTCCGGGATCTTGGGCCGGAAGTGCGAAAACACCCCCAAGCGCGTCTCGAGCGTCTCGGCCGAGTTGAGATCGTGGCGATACCGGCCCCGCCAGCGGAATGATTCGCCCGGAGCGTGCTCCAATCCGGCCAAGTCCACCCCGCGCGCCGCCAGCGGCTTCAGCTTGTCGACGGGATAGTCTTCGCCGACGATGCCCACGAGTTGCACCGGCGCGAAGTGGCTGGCCGCCGACGCGAAGTAGGTCGCCGATCCGCCGATTACGCTGTCGGCGCGGCCGAATGGCGTCTCGACTGAGTCGAGCGCCACAGAGCCGACGACGAGCACGCTCATGTGGCCGTCCTGGGTGACGTGGTGGGATGCCGGGTCACATACGCTCCGGCGCCGAAATGCCGAGAAGCGTGAGCCCGTTGCCGAGCACGATCTGCGCCGCCCGCGCGAGCGTCAAGCGCGCCGCGGTCAGGGCCGGCGCTTCACCGAGCACGTGGTGGCGGTGGTACCAGCGGTGGGCGAGTTCCGCCGTATCGTGCAGATACGTCGTCATGCGGTGTGGCTCCAGTGCGTCCGCCGCCGCTTGCACCGCCGCCGGGAAGTCCGCCAGCGCGTTGATCAGTTCCAGTTCGTCCGCCTCAGATAGCAGATCGATCGCCACACCCTCGCCGGTAATGCCTGCCGCGTCGATGCCGCCGACCCGAAAGATCCCGCTCATGCGCGCGTGCGCCATCTGCACGTAATACACCGGGTTCTCCTCCGACTGGGTCCGCGCGAGATCGACGTCGAAACTGAGCTGGGAGTCGGCGCGCCGCATCAGGAAAAAGTACCGGACCGCATCGCGCCCGACGTCATCGATCAGATCGCGGACCGTGACGTAGCTCCCGGCGCGCTTGGACAATTTCACATCCTCTCCGCCCCGCACGACGGTCACGAGCTGGTGGAGCACATACTCCGGATAGCCCTCGGGAATCCCGATCCGGAGCGCCTGCAGCCCCGCCCGGACCCGCGTGACGGTGCTGTGATGATCGGATCCCTGGACGTTGATCGCCCGTCTGAAGCCGCGGCGCCATTTCGTGACGTGGTAGGCGATGTCCGGCACGAAGTAGGTGAACGTGCCATCGCTCTTGCGCATGACACGATCCTTGTCGTCGCCGAACGCCGTCGTCCGGAGCCAGAGCGCCCCGTCGTTCTCGTACGTGTCGCCGCCATCCCGGAGAGCCTGCACCGTCTCGTCCACGAGGCCGTCGGTATAGAGGGAGGACTCCAGGTAGTAGGTATCGAACCGGACGCCGAACGCCTTGAGGTCCTGGTCCTGCTCGGCCCTGAGCGCCGCGACCGCGAACTCGCGCACCCGATCCGTGTCGCGGCCGTGGCGGTCACCCGGATGCCCGGCGGTGTACTGCTCGGCGATCTCACCGATGTATTCGCCGTGATAGCCCCCGTCGGGAATCTGCAGCCCCCCGCCGGCGTCCTCTACGATGCGGGCGTGCACACTGGCGGCCAGCTTCTCGATCTGCACACCGGCGTCGTTGTAATAGAACTCGCGGGACACGGCCCATCCGGTCCATTCGAGCAGCGCGGCCACCGCATCACCCAGCGCCGCCTGGCGTCCGTGACCGACATGCAGCGGCCCGGTGGGGTTCGCCGATACGAACTCGACGACGACGGCGGTCCGCTTCCCGGTTTCGCTCCGCCCATAGGCGGCACCGGCCTGCAGGATCTCGGGGATGCGGCCCGCGACAGCCGCAGTCTCCAGCCGGAAGTTGATGAATCCTGGCCCGGCGACCTCTGCGATCCTGACACCGGCGCGTGTCCAGTCACCCTGTGCGATCAGCGCGCGTGCGAGATCGCGCGGCTTCATCCCGAGCGGCTTCGCCAGCACCATCGCGAGATTCGTCGTCCAGTCACCGAATGCCGGATCCCGAGGGCGATCCAGCACGGTCTCGATCGGATCGGTGGCGCCCAGGCCGCGCGCCGCGCGCGTCAGCTCCGCGCGAAGCAGCTCGACGGCGCTCATTCGGCTTTCTTGGTCCGCGACTTCCCGGTGTCCCGTGCCGGCTTCGGCGCCTCACTGCTTGCGGCCGCCGGCGACGGGGCTGGAGCCGGCGCCGCGCCGGAGGTGGATCCCGTGGCTGCCGCACCGTCCCCGGTGCCAGGAGCCGCCGCAGGCTTCGCGGTCTCGGACCCGGCGTCGGGTGTGCCCGCGGTGCGCTGGTCCTTCTTGCCGTCCTTCCCGTAATCGGTGATGTAGAATCCCGAGCCCCGGAATACGAGACCCGCTCCTCCGGACACCCGGCGCTCCGCTGGGAGCCCGCAGACTGGGCATGGCAACGTCGCCACGCCCTCGCTGATTTTTTGGACGAAATGATCGAAATCGTGCCCGCTGGGGCACCGATATTCGTAAGTAGGCATGTGGGGGTGTATTAGCCGGGCGTAGTCACGCATCCACAAGCTACGATCGACGCCGGGACGGTACAAGGCGCGAGTAGGCACTGGCAGCCGTTCCGAACCACTGCGCGCGAGTGCTACACCGTAATGCAGGTCAGTCGTGTGTTGCGTCTTGCTGCTTACGAGAATTGCCGGTAGTCGCGGTTGTGTACTCCTTGGCCTGCCGCGTCCTAGGCGCCCGGGCGAAAATGTCCCCACTGGCTCGCCAGGGTGTCCGCGATCTCGCCGACGGTGGCCCGCGCGCGCACGGCATCGATGATGAGGGGCATGAGCGGCATGGGTGCCGCGCGACCGGGTTGCGGCCTGCCAACTCCCTGGCCGGCCGCCGCAGACCGGAGTGCGCCGAGCGCATGCTCGGCTCGTGCGCTGTCACGAGCAACGCGTGCTGCGCGGACGCGTGCGATCTGATCGGCCGCGAGCGCCGAAAAATCCGGCATTTCAATGGACGGCGGCGGCGCGTCGTCGGTGAAGCAGTTCACGCCGACGATCCGTGCCTCGCCACGCTCGACCCGCAGTTGGTGCTCGTAGGCGCTTCGGCCGATCTCCTCCTGGATAAACCCCGCCTCGATCGCCGCGACCGCCCCTCCCAGCTCGTCGACGCGCGCCAGGAGCGCCACCGCCCGGGTCTCCAGCTCCCAGGTCAGGTGCTCGACGTAGTAGCTCCCGGCCAGTGGGTCGGCGGTGCCGGTGATGCCCGACTCGAACGCCAGGATCTGCTGCGTCCGCAGTGCCAGCGTCGCGGCTGCCGCAGTCGGCAGCGAAAGGGCCTCGTCATATCCGTTGGTGTGCAGCGACTGCGTACCGCCCAGCGTCGCCGCCAGCGATTGGACCGCGACCCGCACCACATTGTTGAGCGGTTGCTGCGCGGTGAGCGTCACGCCGCCTGTCTGGGTGTGGAACCGAAGCCGGCAACTGGAGTCGCTCGCACCGAAGCGCTCCCGCATCAGGCGCGCGTAGATGCGGCGCGCCGCCCGGAACTTGGCCACCTCCTCGAACAGGTCGCTATGTGCGGCGAAGAAGAACGACAGGCGAGGCGCAAAGTGTTCGACCGGGACGCCGGCGGCGATCGCGCGGGACACGTACTCGATCGCATTCCCGAATGTGAAGGCCAGTTCCTGGATCGCCGTCGCACCCGCCTCGCGGATGTGGTAGCCGGAGATCGAGATCGGGTTCCACCCCGGTACCTGATCCGCGCAGAAGCGGAACACATCCGCGACGAGGGCCAGGCTGGGGCCCGGAGGATACACGTACGTGCCGCGTGCGACGTACTCCTTGAGGATGTCGTTCTGGATCGTTCCGGTAACCTTGTCCCACGGGATTTGCCGCTCCTCCGCCACGACGAGGTACATCGCGAGCAGCGTCGCGGCCGTGGCGTTGATGGTCATCGAGGTCGAGACGCGGTCGAGCGGGATATCTCGCAGGAGTGTGTGCATGTCATCGACGGTGTCGATCGCCACGCCCACCCGGCCGACTTCCCCGGCCGCGCGGGGCGCATCGGAGTCGATGCCCATCTGGGTCGGCAGGTCGAACGCCACCGACAGCCCGGTCTGCCCCGCCGCCAGCAGCAGCTTGAATCGCGTGTTCGTTTCGGCGGCGGTGCCGAAGCCGGCGTACTGGCGCATCGTCCAGGGGCGCCCGCGATACATCGTGGGCTGGATGCCACGCGTGAACGGAAACTGCCCGGGATCACCCAGCTCCGTCGCGTAGCTCATCGCCCAGTCCGCGGGGCGATAGACTGGCGCGATCGGGATGCCGGACGGCGACTCGCGGTCGTCCGCAGTCACGCCGCGCGGTACGTCAGTGGCGCCGGCTGGCCGTCCCGATCGCGTCGCCTGGCCGCTCACGCACCGACACTGGAGAGCTGAGGGGCCAGCATGGTCCGCGCGAGCTCGACATCGTCCGCGCTCCCAATAAACAGCGGCGTGCGCTGGTGTAACTCCGTGGGGGTCACGTCCAGGACCGGATTCACGCCGTCGATCGCCGCGCCACCCGCCTGCTCCGCGATCATGGCCAGCGGGTTCGCCTCGTAGAGGAGCCGCAGCTTCCCACGGCGATTCTGGCGATTGGCTGGATATGCGAACAGTCCGCCGCCCAAGAGGTTCCGGTGGAAGTCGGCGACGAGCGACCCCACGTAGCGGACGCTCAGCGGCTTCCGGTCGCCGTCCTGCCCGCGGTACACCCGCATGAGCGCGCGCAGCGGTTCGTCCCAATCCCGCAGGTAGGAATCGTTGACCGAGAGGTACCGGCCAACCCGTGGCGTGCGAATGTTGGGGTGCGAGAGCAGGAATTCGCCGATCGACGGATCGAGTGTGAACCCGTGCACGCCCTGGCCCGTCGTGTACACCATCATGGTGCTCGACCCGTAGATCACGTAGCCCGAGGCGACCTGGCGGCGGCCGCGCTGCAGCATGTCCGCCAGCTCGCCCCGCGGTCCGCGCGTGACCTTCTTCAGCACCGAGAAGATCGTGCCCACCGGGACGTTGACGTCGATGTTCGACGACCCGTCGAGCGGATCGAACAGGAGGCAGTATTTCCCGGTGCGGAATCCCTCGGGGATGGGAATGATGTCCGGCTCCTCTTCCGACGCCATCGCGCAGAGACGCCCGCCGTGGTCGAGCGCCTTGATCATGATCGAGTTCGCCAGGACGTCGAGCTTCTGTTGGGTCTCGCCGTGCACGTTGATGTCCGACGTCGCGCCCAGCACGTCGGCCAGTCCGGCACTCCGGACCTTGCTGGCGATCATCTTGGCAGCCAGGGCGAGATCGTACAGGATCCCGGACAACTCACCCGTGGCCTGCGGGGCGTGGAGCTTCTCCTGTTCGATGATGAAGCGCTCGATCGTGACGACCGAGACGTCAGTGTGATGCACCACCGTCCACCTCCTTGGGATGTCGCGGCTCAGCGGCCACGCGGCGCATCGCATCCAGCACGATCACCGACAGCTCGGCCCGCAACTGGCGCCGGGCAAGCGCCACTCGCGTCACCGCGGATCCGAGCGGATCGCCGACGATGTAGCGGGGGTGGGCCTGGTTCATCGCCATGGTCAGCACATCTTCCTGGCAGCGCGAACACCGGCAGAACGACGGATCCGCGCTTCGCAGGGTGTCGAACGCATCGCGCACGGCTTCCTCGAGAGCGTTTTGCATGAGGCGCTCAGCCGGCCGCGGCCAGAGGGAGAGGAGCCCGCGACCGCGCGAGCGGGACAGCCGGCACGAACCGCGGCGCACGACCCTCGGACGCCGGCGCCACCGTCCCGGTGAACGTCGATCCGGTCGTGCCTGTGAGTGTAGCGGTATAGTACCCGCCGATGACCGCCTCGGAAGCGGGCAGCAGGACGGTCTTGAAGTCGCGAGTACGTGCCTGCACTGCGTCGCCGCGCCGCGCGGCCTTCTCGACGAGCACTTCGTGCGACGTGCCGAGCAGCGCAAGGTTGCGGCCGCGCGCTCCCCTCCGCACCGTTTCGATCAACCGATGGAGACGATCCTGCGCGACGTCGTCGGGCACCATCTCGCTCTCCGGCATTCGCGTTGCCGCCGTTCCCGGGCGCGGCGAGAACCGGAACGTATACGCGTCATCGAAACCGGCCGCCTCGACCGCCGAAAGTGTCTCGGCGAAATCGTCCGCTGTTTCACCCGGAAATCCGACGATCACATCGGTCGTCAGCGCCAGTCCCGGCACCGCTGCCCGCAGCCGGCCGGCACACGCCAGATACTCCTCCCTGCTGTACCGGCGGAGCATCCGCCGCAGGGTACGAGTGGACCCTGACTGCATCGGCAGGTGCACGTGCTCGCAGACGGCGGCCGTTGCCGCCATGGCGTCGAGCACGCGATCGCTGAAGTCGTTCGGGTGCGGGCTCGTAAAGCGCACGCGCCGGATCCCAGGCACTGCCCCAGCCGCGCGAAGCAGGTCGGCGAAATCGTGCGTCCCGTCGTGGTAGGAGTTGACGGTCTGGCCCAGTAGGACGATCTCGGTCATGCCCTGGCCGGCGATCTCCTGGACCTCGCGCACGACATCCGGCAGGCGACGGCTTCGTTCCGGTCCGCGCGTCGTCGGCACGATGCAATACGTGCACCGATAGTCGCAGCCGCGCTGCACCGGAATCCACGCTTTGACGCCGGCTGCCCGCCGCGGGCGAATGTCCTCGTAGTGCTCGGCGGGATCGAAGCCGGCCGATACCGACCGCGTCCCGGTGCGTGCCTGATCGACCAGCGCCGGCAGCCCGCGATAGCCATCGGGACCGATGACCAGACTCACGTGCGGCGCGCGTTCGAGGAGGGCTGAGCCCAGGCGTTGGGCCATGCAGCCCGTGACGCCCAGCACCGTGTCGCGTCCCATGTGCCGTTTGAGCTCGCCGAGGCGGCCGAGGACGCGCTGCTCCGCGTGGTCGCGGATCGCGCAGGTGTTGACCAGAATCACGTCGGCGCCATCCGGCTGGGCGACCGCACGGTACCCTGATGCCGCCAGCGCGCCGAGCATCAGCTCGGAGTCGCTCGCATTCATCTGGCACCCGTACGTTTCGATGTAGACGCTCGGCCGCGTAGCGCTCGGCATGGGGCCAAATGTAACGACCGGCTTCCCTCCGGTCACGGACTTATTGCGGGATAATCCGCAGTCCGGGGCTGTGCGGGCAGAAGTACGTGAAATGCGCTGCCGGTGCCCTCGGTACTCTTGACCCAAATGCGCCCGCCGTGACGCTCGATCACGAGCCGGCAGAACGCGAGCCCCAATCCCGAGCTTCGCACCCGCGGCGCGTTCGGCGTGCGGACCTGCTCGAACTTCCGGAAAATGAGCTCCTGATATTCGGACGGAATGCCTGGGCCATCGTCCGCCACCGTGAACAGCACGCCCATAGGCTCTCCGCGCACCGCGAGCCGGATCGTCACCGCATGCGGGGAATGGGTGAGCGCATTCTGAATGAGATTGCCGAATACCCGCTTGAGCAGCCCTTTGTCCGCCTGGAAAACGGGCGCGTCATCGGATGCGTCGATCGTGGCCGTGGCACCGGCTTGCTGGAAGCGGACGGCCCACTCGTAGACCACTTCCGTCAAGAGCGCGACGGGGGCGATTGGAACGAGCGTGAGCGGCAGCGCCGTCTCTTCCAGCTTCGCGATCTCCAGGAGGTCCTCGATCAGGCGAAGCAGATCCTCAGCCTTTGTCTCTGCATCGGCGATGACCTGATGCTGCGTATGGGACACCGGGCCGAAGTCGCCGTCGAGCAGGAGCTCGAGCGTCGCGAGCACGGACGTGAGCGGGGTCTTGAGGTCGTGCACGATCATCTTGAGCAGGTCGTCGCGCACTTTTTCGAGCTCGCGCAGCTTGCGCACGCTCTCCTCGAGCGCGTCGGTCGCGCCCTTCAGCTTGAGCAGGCTGCGGACGCGGGCGCCGAGTACCAGCCGGTTGTGGGGCTTGGTGAGGAAATCGTCGCCACCGGCCTCGATCGCCTTGACGCGATCGCTCGCATCGTTGAGGGCGGTGACGAAGACGACCGGGATCCTCGCGGTGCGCGGATCACGCTTGATGTGCCGGCACACCTCGAATCCTGTCGACCGGTCGTCGCATCCCAGGTCACCGGCCGGCATCGACACATCGAGGATGCACAGGTCGGGCTGGTGCCGCGCGGCCGCGGCGACGGCCGATGGGCCGTCTCGCGCCGAGATCGTGCGGTACCCGAGAGTATGGAGCTGATCGAACAGCAGCTCCACGTTGGCGGGTACGTCGTCGGCGACCAGAATGAGCGCGCCTTCGCGGCCGCCGGCCGAAGCGCCGGGTCCACCAGGCGCGTCGCCAGTCCGGGTCACCGTCGCTGCCGATCCGTCCGGTGATGGACTCGTGCCTGGCGGCGGCGTGCCACCCGCCCCGGTGCCTGACCCTGCCGTCATGCTACGAGCAGGCCGCCAGAGGCGCCACTCGCGGGAGCGGCTACGGCCGGACGGTCAGTCCCACGCTCAGCGTCCACGCACTCTCCGATACGTCGATCGGCGCGGACCGGAATGCGCGCTGGAGAGCCAGATCGATCGTGGCCTGGTCGAATCGTACTGGAATCCCAAATCCGCCGGACACTGCATTCTCCCTCACCAGTGCGCCATCAGCCCGGTACGGCAGCGTGTGCGTCAATCCGCCGAGCCGCAGCACCATCGACCGGCTGCCCACTTTCGGTCCCGTAAATTCTGCACCCGCACTGAACTCCCACGAGTCCGTGGCGTCGGCGGCGGGGGTTCCCAGGCCATCCAGCTTCGACCAGCCTTCCCAGTCGCCTCGCACTGCAAGCGATAGGCCCGAGATGCCGTTGTACCGGACGCCGGCCCCCGCCCTCGGTGGCACGTTGGCAGAACTCTGCAACGTATCACGCCGATACGCCTTCAGTCCCCCTCCGGCCCGCATCGACGCCGCGATGTCCCACAGCGGCGAGGGTTGCAAGTCAACGCCGACCGATCCCGCGACGCCGCTGAAGCTGTAAGTGGAGGTGTCGGAGAAGGGCTGGGTCTTGACGACCGCCGTATCGGGGAAGTCTCGCGTCACCTGGATCTGATTGCGACCCGTCAGCGCGTGTAAGCCGACGCCAAGCCGGAGCCATGACGAGGCCTTCCATCCGAGCGCCAGCCGCACGTCTTCGAGTCCCCCCGTGCTGCGGAACGTCTCTCCGCTGACGACGGACGTGTCGCCCACCGGAATCACCGCGACCTGGCGCGTCTGCCACGACCGGTCGAGGAGCGTGCCGAGCGATAATCCGATCACGAATCGCGAACCGATCGGGACGCCGGCCGACAGCAGCGGGAACCGGACGGTCGTCGCGTGATCCGATCCCTGGCTGGAACTCACCGTCCGGAACTCAGGGTCGTACTGGAAGTGAATCGCGGCACGGCCCCAGGACGCGAGCGCTGCCGGGTTGATCGCTGACACCGGGTCGGTCTCGCCGAACGCCCCGCCGGCGCCCATGGTGGCGGTCGTCACTTCACCCGGCGGATATCCGAGGCCTTGCGTGCTCAGATTCCCTTGCGCCGTCGCCCGCTGGCTCAGGGTGGTACCCGCCAACACGAATATCAGCGCGAATGACGGCCAGTGCCGCACACGCGGCCTCCGCGAACGTCCGAACGCGACGCCGGTCACGGGAGTCCGAACCCGGGCGGCCTGATATACGCGATGCGGATGCGCGGCCGCTGCGGCTGCGGCACCGTCGGGCCTGCGGCAAAGAAGCTCGTCACCAGCGGATCGGCGCCTTCGTTGGCGATGCGGAGCACGATGGCCCGCGTCACGGAGTCGGTCTGGTGTCCGGACCAGCGGCGGACGGCGTTGACGAACTCGATGTTCACCGTGTCGGCGAGGTCGGGCGATGTGCGCACCGTATCGATGCCGACAATACTACCCGATGCCAGGAATGCCGCTGCTTTGGTGGGGTCGGTGATCAGCGACGTCGCGATCACGGATTGCGGGAAGATCGTCAGCGAGTCACCCGGGAGGAATCCGCCGAAGCCTTTGACCGACAGGGTCAGCGTCGCCCGGACGACGGTCGACGAGTCGACGATGCGTGAGGGCAGCCGGAAGCGAAGGTAGACGCGTCGCGCGGGCATGCCTCCGACATCGAGCCGCTGGGCGATCCGCGGGGACGATCCCACCACGATCAGGGGATAGGTCGCCAGATCGCCCTGTAACAGTGAGTCGGTGAGCGGCGTCAGCGAGCGCGGAACGGTCACGAAGGCGGTGATGCCCGAGGTGTCCGTCGACGGAAAGTACGCGAACGACGGCGCTATGCCGCCGCCGGTGGCCGTCGCGATGTCGGCGCGCCCCGTGGTGCTCAGCCGGACGCCGATACGCACGCGCTTGTCGCCACGGACGTGCACCGCGATACGTCCCGAGTCGAGCGCGATGCGCACCGAATCGCTGAGTGAGTCGAACTGGGCCTGTCCGAGAAACCGGTCGGGGCGGAACAGCGACGCCAGCACGGCCACGGCAGTGTCATTGCCAATGGTGTCGACGTCGTAGGCCTGGATCGTCATGTTGACCGCGCCACCGGACCGGAAGGTCGTGCTGTCGAGGCGCAACGTCAGCGTCGGATGGTAGGCGGTCGTCGCCGGCCGCGCGGTATCGCCCGCAGTGGACGGCGTAAACAGGAACGAGATCGAGTCGAAGCGGATGATCCCTCGCACATCGAGCGAATCACCGCCATTGGCGACGAGCAGCTCGGGCGCGGTCCCGATCGCCGGATAACCGGCCACGGTCGTATCGACCGCCAATCCAGTCAGCCCATCGATCGTGGTATCGATGACGGGCACGGCCTGGCCGGGGCACAGCGCGGGACAGCCGGCCCGGCCCTCCTGGAGATTCTCGTTGCACGCCGTCGCCCCCGCGTACGCCAGAATGGCCACGCCGAACGCCACAAGCCGATTTCGAATCACGGGCGGGAATCTACCCAGTGGGCGTCGTCAACGTACACGCGTGGCAGCCGAACTCGCAGTCCGGTCAGCACCTCATAGGGGGACAGCCCGGCGTCGCGGGCAGCGCCCACGAGGTCCACGACGGGTCGTGGTTCGGGTGGCACCGTCGTTGGCTCTGTCACCGGCACCGTCGCTGCCGCGCGCCCAAGGAGTGTCACGATGTCTCCGATCTCACATGCGATGCCGGTGACGTCGAGCAGCGTCATGTCCATCGTCACCATGCCTACGACCGGGACCCGGTGTCTTCGCACGAGTGCCGCACCCACGTTGCCGAACGCGCGCCGATAGCCATCCCCATACCCCACCGGTACCGTCGCGATCCGCGCCGGTGCACGCGCGGTGTGCGTGCCGCCGTAGCTCACGGTCTCCCCCGCTCCGATCGTCCGCAGCTCGGCGATGCGGGCGTGCAGCGAGACGACGGGCTCGCTCACGAGCACCGGACGTTGGCGCGGGCCGCCGGCCGGCGCCACACGGCTCGCCACGCCGTAGAGGAAGACACCCGGCCGCACGAATGTCCACGCCGACGGACGCTCCAGCCGTTCGATCGCCGCGCTGTTCTCGGCGTGCAGGATCGGGGGGCGCGCAGGTAGAGCATCCAGGGCGCTCGCGAACCGCCGGAGTTGTTGCGTGTCCGTGTCGTCGTCTCGATCGGCCGAGTGGAAATGGGTGCAGGCGCCGGCCGGCGGAGCGGCCCGGAGCACATCCCGCAATGGCCCGATCTCGTCCCATTGCACGCCGCTCCGGGCCATCCCGGTGTCGATCGCGAGGTGCCAGTCCGCGTTGCCGGTGGCCGCCGCCCACGCTGCGATCATCGCGCCCGAACCCAGCACGGGCGTCAGCCGGGCGTCGCGTGTATCCGCAATGTCCGCTTCGAGGATCGGGGTGAACACGAGCATCGGACGATCGATGCCCGCGGCTCTGAGCTCCACGCCCTCCTCCACCGTCGCCACACCGTATCCCCACGGACTCAACCGGTCCAGCGCACGCGCGACTGCGACGGCGCCCAGTCCGTATCCGTCGGCCTTGACCATCGGCAGAATCGGAACGCCGGCACGCGCCCCCATCGCTGCGCCGTTGCGCACGAGCGCGCCGAGATCGACTTCGATCCAGGCGCGCAGTCTCTCGTTCATCGGCGTGGCGCGGTCTGCACAGGGCGGGTAGTATACGGCACTTGCGGAATCCGATGCAACCGAAATCCACTCTTGAAGATGCGCTCGCGCTGATGCGCGACCTGCGCGCGCGCTGCGACTGGGATGCGGCGCAGACGCACGAGTCGTTGCGTCCGTATCTGCTCGAGGAAGCCCACGAGGTCGACGAGGCGATCCGCTCGGGCGACGACGCGTTGCTCCGGGAGGAGCTGGGCGATCTCCTGCTCCAGGTGCTGTTTCACTCGGTGCTGGCCGCGGAACGCAAAGCGTTCGACGCGGGCGACGTTGCGAACACGCTCGTGACGAAGATGCGCGGACGGCATCCCCATCTCTACGGCGATGGAGTCAAGGAGCCGTGGGAGCGGATGAAGGCGACCAGGCGCCGGTCGATCGTCGATGGCCTGCCGGTGCATCTCCCGGCACTGCACCGCGCCCATCGGTTGCAGGAACGCGCTGCCGGCGTGCACTTCGACTGGCCCGACACGACGGGGCCGCTCGCGAAGGTCGCTGAGGAACTGGCAGAAGTCGCCGCGCTGGTTTCCGCGCACCCTCCACGCATCGCCCCGAGCGGATCGCCGGTCCGCGATGCGGAGCACGAACGACTGTCCGAGGAGTTGGGTGACCTGCTCTTCTCCTGCGTCAATCTGTGCCGGAAAGCCGGCGTGCACGCCGCACTCGCCCTCGACGCGGCCAATGCCAAGTTCGCCAGGCGATTTCAGGCGGTCGAGGTCCTCGCGCGCGAGCGCGGGCTGCGCGTGGGCGAGGTTCCACTCGGCGTGCTGGACGCCCTGTGGGACGAAGTCAAAGCGCGCGAAATCTCCGCCGGCGCTGCGACGCGGCCGGCACCGCCCGCCCCGTAGCGCGGTCGTCCCTAGGGGCGGAGGCGGTTCATCAAGCGCGCGAACGGGATCGTCTCGCGCACGTGGGGGAGCCCGCAGATGTAGGCCACGCAGCGCTCCAGACCGAGACCGAAGCCCGAGTGGACGAACGTTCCGTACCGGCGCAGATCGAGATACCACCCGTATGCATCCACTGGCAGCCCCTCCGCGAGGATGCGCGCCAATAGCCGGTCATAGTCGTCTTCGCGCTGGGACCCGCCGATGATCTCGCCATAGCCTTCCGGCGCCAGACAGTCGTTGCAGAGGACCGTCCGCGGATCGGCCGGATTTTCTTTCATGTAGAACGCCTTTGCTTCCTTGGGATAGTTGCACACGAAGACGGGCCGGTCGGCGCCTTCGACCAGCAGGGCCTCATCTTCCGCCCCGAGGTCCGCGCCCCATTCGATCGAGCTGCCGCGGGTTCGGAGGATCTCGACCGCGTCGGTGTAAGCGATGCGCGGGAACGGCGGCGCGACATGTTCGAGCTTCGACACATCCCGTTCGAGTTCATCGAGCTCCCGGCGGCGCCGGCTGAGCACCCGCTCGACCAGGTAGCTCAGGAGATCTTCCTGAAGCCGCATGTTGTCCGCGGAATCCGCGAACGCGACCTCCGGCTCGATCATCCAGAACTCGGTCAGATGACGGCGAGTCTTCGACTTCTCGGCGCGGAACGTGGGGCCGAAGGTGTAGATGCTCCCCAGCGCCGCGGCCGCTGCCTCGCCGTAGAGTTGTCCTGTCTGCGCGAGATAGGCCGTGCCTTCATCGAAATATTCCGTCGAGAATAGGCCGCTGCGCTCACCGATCGCCGCGGTCAGAATCGGCGTATCAACACGCGTGAAATTGCGGACGTAGAAGAAATCATGTATCGCCTGCTCGATTTCACTCCGCACCCGGAGAATGGCGGCCTGGCGCGGACTGCGCAGCCAGAGATGACGATGATCCATCAGGAAATCGACGCCGTGCTCCTTGGGCTGGATCGGGTAGCCAATTGGGCTCCCGCCCGTGACCACGAAATCCCTGAGGGTCAGCTCGAAGCCGCCGGGCGCCCGGGGGTCGGCGCGGACGGTGCCCGTAAGCTCGACCGAGGCCTCCTGCGTGAGCTCACCGTATCGGTCCCAGATCGCGGGACCCACGTCGGCTTTGGCCAGCACCGCCTGGACGGTGCCCAGGCCATCCCGGACAACGAGAAAGGCGATCTTGCCCGAGGAGCGCAGGTGCGTGATCCAGCCGCGCAGCGTAACCACCGAGCCCACATGCGCGTTGAGGTCGGGAATCCGGACCAGTGGCGGGGTCTGGGACGACGTTGCGGAGCCGTCGCCGGAAGATGGAGAAGCGATTGGCATTACGGAGGTTGGGGGTGTCTTCGGGGGGCGCGGCAAGGTAGGCCGGTAGCTAGATGGTGTCAACGCGCTCCCTTGCGATGTTCGCGCATGCCGCTTAGTCGCCGCCGCACTATTCTTCTCCCATGACGCTCCGCGCCAGGCTGGCGGCGGGCATTCTCGCCATAGCGATCGTGCTCGTCGCCCCCTTGGTCCTTGCCCTGCACTCCCTCGAGGCGCTCCACCAATCCGCGCTTGGGCTCCGTAACACGGAGTTCGCCGCGTCCTTGCTGCTGGGGCGAATCCGGGGACGGACCGAGAATCTCCGGCGCGCCGAAGACGCGTTGCTGATCGTGCACGACTCCGCGAGCCAGGTGCGGATGTCGACTGAAATCGCGGCGCTCTCGGCCATGGCCGACTCGCTCGAGGGATTCGCGCTTGACAGTGCGGCCCTGCAACTCGGTGCCGCAATCGGCGCCGTCGACGTCGCCGCGCCACGGGAATATGCGGCCGCGCTCGCCAGGCGATCCGCGCGGGCGGACAGTCTCTCGGCGAATGCCGTGCGCCCAGCGATCGCGCGGATCGAGAGCTGGACCGCGGCGGCTGAATTGTCGCTGCGTGAGCGCACCGGCGACCGCGTCGCTGCCGCGGCGGATGCCGCTGAGCGAGCCCGCGAATTCTCGGCCGCGGTCCTGGCTTTCGCGACCCTCCTCGCGACGGCGATCGCGGCTTGGCTCACGCGTTCGGTCAGCGGCCCGGTCGAGGAGCTCGAAGCCGGCATGCAGGCGGTGTCCGAGGGCGAGTTCGGCCACCGCCTCGCACTCGCTCCCGCCCGGCACGACGAGTTCGGGCGTCTGGCGGCCAGCTTCGCGACGATGGCGCGGCAGCTCGCCGAGCTGGACAAGCTCAAGGCTGAATTCGTGTCCGTGGCGTCGCACGAGTTGAAGACGCCGGTCAACGTCCTCCTCGGTTATCTGCAACTGCTGGAAGAGGGCGTGTACGGCGAGCTGACCGACCGGCAGCTCGAGGTGTGCCAGACGCTGGAAGCACAGAGCCAAGCCATCAGCCGGCTCGTCAAGCAATTGCTGGATGTGAGCCGCTTCGAGGCGGGCGGCGGCAAGCTCGAGCCGCGGGCGTTCTTGCTGCATGAATTGCTCGACGATCTCGCAACCTCGTTCAACGTGCTGGCCCACCAGCGGGGCGTCACGTTCATCGTCACGAGCGCGCCGCACGTCCCGCGCGAAGTCGTCTGGGACCAGGACCGGATCAGCGAGGTACTCGGCAACCTGCTGTCCAACGCGTTCAAGTTCACGCCCCGAGGCGGCCGCGTCGATCTCGATGTTGACGCCCGCGCGGATCACGTGCATATGAAGGTCCACGACTCGGGCGCCGGCATTCCGGCCGCCCAGCTCCCACGCATCTTCGATAAATTTTTCCAGGCGGACAATCAGGTGGCAGCCGCGACTGAAGGAACCGGACTGGGGTTGGCGATCGCCAAGAACATTGTCGAAGCCCACCGAGGGACCATCACCGCCGACAGCACGCCGGGCATGGGGACGACGTTCGCCATCACACTGCCCATTGCGCTTCCACAACGACGGACCCGCGTCGGAACGCCGCCCAGCGACCGGCGCGCAATCGGAGTGGTGAAGAGCTCGGTGTGAGAGGTCGAGCACTGCCAGCCGTCGCACTGCTCGTCGCCGGTGCGGGGTGCGCGGCGCACCACGCGAATCTCAATCCAGCGCCGGCCCAGGCGTGGCCGGCCACGCTGAGTTTCGCCCAGAAGGCGGTCGACGATGACCGCTATCAGGAGGCGGATACCACGCTCGGGAGTTTCGCGACACGCTACGCCGGCACACCTGAAGCCGCCGAGAGTGATTACTGGCGCGCGCTGGTCGCGCTCGACCCGCGGAACGAGCGCCGGTCGGGAATGGACGCGATCGTCGCGCTCGACGCGTACTTCGCGAGCGCCCCTCCGCGCATGCACGATGCCGAGGCCTCGGTCCTCCGCCGGACGGCAGTCGCCCTGTCCACGCTACGCGCCGCCACACAGGAAGCGAACTCGGAAGCCGATTCGGCGCGTACCAGCGCTGATTCCGTGCGCACCCGCGCCGACAGCGCTAGAGTGGCCGGCGCGTCGCGTGACCGGTCGAAGGACGTAGAAGTGCAGCGCCTGCGCGATTCGCTCGACAAGGTGGTGAGCCAGCTCACTCAAACCACGCAGGAACTGGAACGGATCAAGAAGCGGCTCGCGACGCCCCAGCCGTGATCGGGCTGGCGCCCTACCCGACGCGGAACAACTCCAGCCCGCGCGCGTAGCGGGCTCCGATCGACCGCCGGAGCGCGGCATTCTGAGGCGAGCCGAGTTCCGGATCGTCCGCCAGGATCTGCTCGGCGATGAGTCGCGCCCGCTCGTTGAGCTCCTCGTCCCGCAACGGGTCGGCCACCCGGAATGACGCCGTGCCGCTCTGCTGCGCCCCGAACAGATCGCCCATGCCCCGCAGGCGGAGATCGGCGCGCGCGATCTCGAATCCGTCCTCCGTGCCGGCGAACAGACGCAACCGGTCGGATGCCTCCGGTCCGGCATCGCCGAGGAGGATGCAGTAGGACTCCTCGCTTCCCCGCCCGACGCGCCCGCGCAGTTGGTGCAGCTGCGACAGACCGAATCGCTCCGGGTGCTCGATCAGCATCACCGTGGCATTCGGGACGTCGATGCCGACCTCGATGACCGTGGTCGCGACCAGGACGTCGATCGCTCCATCGCGGAAAGCACGCATGACCGCATCGCGCTCGTCGGCCGGCACGCGTCCGTGCAGCAGTGCCACGCGCCGGTCCGCGAACGCGCCGCCCGGCCCGGACAGCGACGCATACATGGCAGTGGCCGATTTGAGATCGGCCCGTTCCGACTCTCCGATCACGGGATACACGACATACGCCTGGCGTCCCTCGGCCACCTGCGTCCCGATGAATGACAGAACCCGCGCGCGGGCCGATTCCGGCCGCAGCGCAGTCATGACGCCGCGGCGCCCGGGCGGCCGCTCGTCCAGGACGCTGACGTCGAGGTCTCCGTATGCAGTCAGCGCGAGCGACCGCGGGATGGGCGTCGCGCTCAGCAGCAGGACGTCCGGGTGCTGGCCTTTGGACCCCAGGGCCTGCCGCTGCTCGACGCCGAAGCGGTGTTGCTCGTCGACGATCGCCAATCCCAGTCGTGCAAAGCGGGCGTCCTCCTGCACGAGAGCATGTGTCCCGATCACCAGCAGCGGCCCATCCTCGGCCATCCGTTGCGCCGCCGCACGCCGTTCAGAGGCGGCAAGGCTTCCGGTCACCAGTAACGGGCGAATACCGAGCCCCTCGAGCAGTGCCGAGGTCGTGCGCATGTGCTGCTCGGCGAGCAACTCGGTGGGCGCCATCATGGCCGCCTGATAACCGTTGTCCATCGCGAGGAGCGCCGCGAAGAGGGCGACGATGGTTTTGCCGCTCCCCACATCGCCCTGGAGCAACCGGTGCATCTTGGTCGCGCTCCGCATGTCCGCGACGATCTCGCGCAGCACACGGACCTGCGCGCGCGTGAGCTCGTAGGGGAGCGCCGCCTTGAGTGCCGCCGTGAGCTGCTTCCGGTTCTCGTACCGCACGCCGGTCCGTTTGACGCGTGCGATCGCATTCGCGCGGCGGTGGAGGATCTGGAGGGACAGCAGCTCCTCGAACGCCAGCCGCGACCTCCCGTGAGCCGCCTCGGCAAGGGAGGTGGGATGGTGCACCATCCGAAGTGCATCCGGCAGGGGCGGCACACCGGCCGCGGAGAGAACGGATGGACTGAGGAACTCGGCGGCGAGCGGCAGCAACGCATCCAGGTGCTGGTCGAGCAGTGACCTGAGCACCTTGACGGACAGCCCTTCGGTCGTCGGATACACGGCCAGGACTCTTCCCTGCTCCAGCCCAGCCGCACCCGCGCCGAGGTTGACGTACTCGCGGGCCTGCAACTGCCGGCCATGGAAGAAGCGAATCGTACCAGCGACGAGCAGGACATCCTGCTTGCCGATCACCCGGTCGAGGAACGGCTGGCCCGGCCATGAGACCTCGATCATCCCCGAGTCGTCGCGCAGCACAACCTGGAAGATGCGAAGCCCGCGGCGGGTCGGGAGCACGCCCTTGGAGATCACGGTGCCGACGATCGTGGCATCCATGCCGACCGCCAGCGCCGCGATCGGCGAGACCGTGGTCGCGTCCTCGTAGCGGTGCGGTACGTGCGTGAGAAGGTCGCCCGCCGTCACGATTCCCAACCGCCGCAACAGCGCAGCGCGGCGCTCGCCCACCCCCTTGAGATAGGTGACCGGCATGTCGAGACGGACCGATCCGCGTGCCGGGAGCCGGCGCCGTGCCGCGTCCGCGCTCATCCCGATCCTAAGTCTCGAGCAGCTCGCGCGCGAAATCCGCCGCGTCGAACGGCACGAGGTCGTCGGCGGTCTCGCCCGTACCGATGAATTTGACCGGAACGTTGAGCGCTTCGTGGACTGCGACGACCACACCGCCTTTCGCGGTCCCGTCGACCTTGGTCAGCACCAGCCCAGTGACCGGCACCGCGGCGGCGAATGTCTGTCCCTGTGCGATGGCGTTCTGGCCGATCGTCGCATCGAGAACCAGGAGAATCTCGTGCGGCGCTCCCGGACAGCGCTTGGCGATGACGCGAATGATCTTCTTCAATTCGTCCATCAGGGCGCCGCTGGTGTGCAGGCGCCCGGCGGTGTCGATCAGCACGACATCCGCATCCGAGGCTCCTGCCGCTTCGAGCGCATCGACGGCAACCGCTGCAGGGTCGCGGCCGGTGGCGCCGCTGATGAACTGGCTGCCGGTACGCTCGGCCCACACACGCAACTGGTCGACGGCACCTGCCCGGAAGGTGTCGCCCGCAGCGACGAGCACGCGACGCCCCTCACGGCGCAGCCGGCCGGCCAGTTTGCCGATGAACGTCGTTTTGCCGGCGCCGTTGATGCCGATGACGACAATGATCGTGGGTCCTTGCGCGGCCGTGTGCAGCGTGGGGTCGCTCTGTCCGGAGCGCAGCGCTGACTCGACGCCGCCCTGCAACGCCCCGAGCAACTCGTCCCGGGTGCGCAGAATCCCCTCGCGGGCGTCACGCTCGACGGTCGCGACGAGGCGCGACGTCGTGGCGACGCCAAAATCCGCCTCGAGCAGTACCTCCTCGAGCCGCTCCAGCGACCCCTCATCGACGCCGCGGACCGCGACTGCCACATCGGTGAGAGCGAGTTCCTTGATCCGTTGCCAGAGCGTGCGTCGCGCACCATCAGCCGGCCGCTGAAAGAGTCGTCCCATGTCACCGCATTCCGGCCCGGCGGCGCCAGAGCCATTCGGCACAGAGCGCGGCGACGAGCAGCACGTAAATCCATCCGAGAGAGCGGAGGCGCGGCGCAGCACCAGCCAACACCACGCCACCCACCTGTCCCGTTTGCACGACCGGCGCGCGCGGCAACCACTCTCTCGATGCGTTCACGACCAGGAGCGCCGGTCCCCCTGCAGCCCGCACGTCGTACACTCCGGCTGCCAGCGGACCCGTCTCAGTGGTCGCCGCCCCAGGCGGGAAATGAAGCCGGAGTGAATCAGGCGCACCCGCTCCACCGCGCCGGGCAAGTATCAACGTGACCGCCGTGTCCTGGCCGGTCCCATGCCGCCACCGGATCGGATCCCCTTCACGGACCAGTTGGTCCGCCGGCACAGCGGCCCGCTGATCCCGTCGTTCCGCTGCGAGCCAATCGAATATACCGCCCCACAGCGCGGTGTACGCGTCGGCGCTCGCCCCCGCGCGGAATCGCCAGCGCCACAAGCCGCCCGCTGCCACCGTCACGACGCGACGACCATCGGTCGTGCTGCCGGCGACGACGATGCGCCGATCGTAGCGTCGCCCTCGCTTGGCCTCGAGGCCCTGCCATTCGCCCGCGACGTTCGTGGGCGCCACATCGATCGGTGGCAGACTGTCCCAGCTCACGCCACCCAGGGTCGCGGCCAGTGGAGACGGCGGCGCGCCCGTGACGTACCATTCCTCGTCGGGTGATGGTGCGGGCGGTGCGAGCAGCGCAAGCGATCCGCGGCTCGCCGCCCGAGGGGCCCCGAATACGGCGGTGTCGCCATCCAGCACGACGACCGGTGCGGAGGCGACCGCCTGGCGTACGTCGGATTCGCTCACGTGATCGAGCGTCCCATCGACTCGCCACTGGCCTGGGGCGACGCGAAAGAATCCCCGGGTCGGCAGCGTCAACGCATCGCGGAGCACGCTCAGCGAGTAGCGCGCATCCTCGTCCGGCGACGTACTCACGAAAACGGCACCGGCCGCCGGCGATACGTCGATGGCGACCGAGAGCGTGTCGTCGCGGGCTTCGCTGTCGTCCGGCGCCGTCCACACCGCACGGGCAACGCGGGGGCCATCGCCCGCCGGCACGGGAATACGCGCCGTGACGGACCGTACGGCCCCCGGGGGCAGCGGGTCGACCGCGATCGTGGAGGCGCCCGATGGGGAAGACGCCCCGACCGAAAATGCGAGGTGCCCCGCTCCGGCGCCGCCCTGGCTCGCGGCCAGGGTCGCGTGGAGTTCGATGGTGTCGCCCGCGACGGCCGCCCGGGGCGCATCGAGCGCGGTCAGTCCGGCGTCACGCCTCTTTGGATGCGCAATGACGACCACTCGGGAGCCGGCCGGCAAGTCCGCGAGTGCGTCGGGGTCATCGATCTCGCCGTCGGTGACGAGTGTGAGCGGCCGGCCGGCGGCGAGCGCGCGTTCGACGGCGGGACGTACGCGGGAGCGGGCGTCGCCCGGCACCGCAGGCGGATGCCCCGTGCGCAACGAGTCCCCGATCAGCAATACGGAGTCGCCGGCGCTTCGTCCGAGTTCGGACAGCGCGGACTGATAGGCACCGCTGTCGTGCATACGCAGCCAGCTCGACGACACATCGAGCGCGGTCATCGGCCGCGGCGTCGTGCCCCGGCCGGCCGGGGCGTCCAGGCAGAGCGCGACCAGCACCGCCACGGAGAACACGCGCAGCGCGGCGGCAAACCACCCACCGCCGCCGGGGCGCCCGTACTGAAGGCCAGCCGCCACGACGCCCACCGCCGCGGCCGTGAGCCAAAAGACCATGATGCAATCTACGGGGTGGCCCCGCCGTGGCCCGGAGTTGCGAGGGCGCTTGCGAGGGCGCTTGCGAGGGCAGGTGCGGGTGTACTTGCGAGGGTGATCGCAGTCGCGAGCGCTATCGCATCGCCAGCGTCGCGTGCTCCGGCGCGCGTGCAAGCGCGGCCATGAGCACGTCGCGCGCCCGCTCGAATGCCAACCGGTCGCCAGGCGGGACCGGCTCGCCGGCTCCCCGGTCGCGCAGGGCCAATCGGGGATCGCGCTGGGCACCGTTCACGAGCACTTCGAAATGCAGATGGGGCGCGGTCGCCAGCCCGGTCATGCCGACGTACGCGATCGTGTTCCCGATCGTGACCCGGGCGCCGGCGCGCGTTCCGGTGGCGAACCGCGACAGGTGCCCGTAGCGGGTGATGTATCCGTTGGGATGCCGGATGTCGACGACGTTGCCGTACCCCCCCTTCTGGCCGGCAAACACCACGACCCCGTTGCCGATGGCCCTGACCGGCGTGCCTTGAGGGGCGACGTAGTCGGTCCCCTTGTGCTGGCGCCAGATGCCGAGGATTGGGTGCTTCCGCATCCCGAAGACGCTCGAGATGCGCCGGAACTCGAGGGGCGCCCGGAGAAAAGCGGCACGCAGCGACCGGCCGTGCGGATCGAAGTACTGTCCGGCGATGTCCGTGGCGCCGTCGTGGGCGAACCGGATCGCCGGCATCGTGTCGCCCGCGACGACCAGCGTCGCGGCGAGCACCTGGCCCACGGAGACTCCCCCGGATGGGGTCAACGACCGCTCGACCAGGACCCGAAGACCGTCACCCGCACGGAGGTCCCGGGTCATGTCCACACGGTACTCGTAGATGTCGGCCACGAGCCACGCGAGTTTCATGCGTCCGCGCAGCGGAAAGACGCTCGCCGCACAGGAGTCCAGCGTGGAGTAGATGTTGGAATCGATTCGCCCGGCGATGACCAGGGTATCAATCCTGGCAGTCGCATCGGATACCACCGGCGGCAGTCGAACTGCAGCGTCGCCGCTCAGGCCGGACGAGGCAACCGGAGTAGCGGAGCCCGGGCGCGCCGATGGCACAGCGGCGAGCGTCGCCAGCGCGAGCCCCGCCACGAGGGAGTACCCGATGGCGCGGGCCGCTACCAACGTCAATCCATCTGTCTCCGAATGAACGTCGGGATCTCCATGTCGCTGAGATCCTGTGCCGGGCTGCCGGCCTTGTCCGCCAATCCGGGGAGGACGCCGGGCAGGCGCCGCACGTCGGCGCCAGCCGCAGCGGGCCGTATGCCACCCGCGCGCTGGCGCGCCGACGGGAACGGAATCACGGGAGCCCCCTTGGAGTCGGTCGCGGCAGGAATGTTCGACACGCTCGGCCGGTCGAAGCCCGTCGCGATCACCGTCACCCGGATCTCCCCCTGCATGGCCGGCTCGTGGACGGCGCCGAAGATGATCTCGGCGTCGTCCCCTACCGCGTCGTGAATGATCTCGTTGATCTGGTGCACTTCACCCAGTGTGAGATCCGCCCCGCCCGTGATGTTCACCAGCACACCCGTCGCCCCGGAGATCGACACGTTGTCGAGGAGCGGCGACGAGATCGCCTGCTGTGCCGCTTCCATGGCCCGGTTCTCACCGCGTCCGATCCCCGTGCCCATGAGCGCGCTGCCGCCAGCCTGCATCACCGTGCGGACATCCGCGAAGTCCACGTTGACCAGGCCCGTCACACTGATCAGCGATGAGATACCCTGCGTCGCGTGCAGCAGTACTTCGTCCGCTTTCTTGAGCGCGTCCTGGAACGGAATGCCCTTTCCCACGACCGCCAGCAGCCGTTCGTTGGGGACGACGATCATCGTGTCGACGTTCTTGCGCATCTGCGAGATGCCGTCGTCGGCCTGCCGCATGCGCTTCCGCCCCTCGAACAGGAAGGGCTTGGTGACGATGCCGACCGTCAGCGCGCCGGCTTCGCGCGCCAGTTCACAGACGATCGGGGCCGCCCCCGTTCCCGTGCCGCCGCCCATCCCGCACGTGATGAACACCAGGTCCGCGCTGGTCAGCGCGCGCGACACCTCTTCGCGATTCTCCTCGATGGCCTGGCGGCCGATCTCCGGCCGTGCGCCCGCCCCGAGCCCACGAGTCAGCTTCTTGCCGATCTGGATCTTGACGTCTGACTTCGAGTTGAGAAGGGCCTGGGCGTCGGTGTTGACCGAGATGAACTCGACTCCCTCGAGATGCTCCTCGATCATCCGATTCACCGCGTTGCCCCCGCCCCCGCCGACGCCCACCACCTTCATACGGGCGTTCTGAGACGGGTTCTCCTCGAATTCGAAGATCATGGCGAGCGGAGCTCCACTTTCGAGTGACCAACTACGGTCGGCGGGATAGGGCTCTCACTGGGCCCGAATGGACGCGGGAATATAACAGCTTTCGGCTTGCCGACCACACCTACATTTCCCGCTTGCGCGAAATCGGAACGCACCACGTCATCGGACTTATCCACACGTGGTGGCTACGTGATCAGTTTTTTGAGAACGCCGCTATGCCACGGGCGGGCAACGGCTCTGTGAGCCGGTGTACGAAAGCGCGCCGAAACTACGGCGCAGCCCTAGACGCGTCCGCCGCGCAAATCAAAAGAAGTCCTGCAGCCACTCGCGTACACGCTGGATCCATTTGTCCACGCCCGGCGCCGACAAATGGAGATGGCTGCCGCCGGACGACTTGTCGCCGTCCAATGCCATCCGGTGGGCCGCATATTGTGCCAATCCCACCACGGTCGCGAATCGTGGAGCTTCCACTGCGTCACTGAGACCGCCGATGTTGTCGGCCGGGGACCCGATCCGCACGCCAATGCCGAATGCATCGGTCGCCAGGTCCCGCATGCCCGTCATCCCGGCGCCGCCGCCCGTCAGCACCACGCCGGCGCTGAGCCGGCGGGCGTACCCCGCTTCCGTGATCTCGCGCTGGACCAGCTCGAACACTTCATCCATCCGCTGGTGGATGATGTGCGCGAGCGATGGATGGTCGATCACCCGGTCACCCTGCGTGGCAGTACCCGGCAGCGGAATCGAGAGATCCGGATTGGCCAGCGATTCGTACGCGCACCCGTATCGCTCCTTCAGCCGCTCCGCGTCGTCGGGCGTGACCTTCAGCCCCAGCACGATGTCGTTGGTGACGTTGTTTCCGCCATAGTTGACCGATGCCAGGTGCCGGATCTTCCCTTCATGAAAGATCGCCAGATCCGTCGTGCCCGCCCCCAGCTCTACCAGCGCGACCCCGAGTTCCCGCTCATCGTCCGTCAGGACGCTGAGCGCACTCGCCAGCGGCTCGAGCACCAGCTCGCGGACGCGATACCCGGCCCGCTCCACCGACTTGCGGAGATTCACGGCGGGCGACCCGCCAATGGTCACGAGATACATCTCGGTTTCGAGCCGCGTGCCGATCATGCCGACGGGGTCGCGAATCCCGCGATTGCGATCGACCGTGTACTCCTGCGGGATCGCGTGGAGCAGCTCCCGGTCCGTCGGGATCGCCTGCGCGCGCGCCACATCGTTGGCACGGGTCACGTCGGCCCGCGTGATCTCATCGCCATTCACGGCCACCACGCCGCTGCTGGTCATCGCCTGGACGTGCGCACCCGCGATCCCCGCGTACACCTCGGTGACGTGCGCGCCCGCCATTCGCTCGGCATCCTCGAGCGATTTGCGGATCGACCGCGTGGTCTCCTCGATGTCCGCCACGACGCCTTTCCGGAGGCCGGTCGTGCGCGCCTGGCCGACACCGAGGACTTTGATCCGCGGATTGCGCGGCAGATCACCGCCGACTTCCGCGATGACCGCCGTCGTCTTCGCGGACCCGATGTCCAGGCCCGCCACCAGCCGGTCGGGCACGATGCCGCGCGCGGTCACAGGCGTCCTCTCATTGCAGCCGCACGACTACCTGATCGCGATACCGGAGATCGAGTTCGGCAGCGCGAACGTGGCGGCGCGCCAGATCCGCCGTCACCGGTAACACTTCCGCCAGCCGCCCGGCGTCCACGTTGCCCGGGGCGCGAACCACCACGTCCGGCATCGTCACGACAAGGTCGCCCGAGGCCAGTCGCCGGACATCGCTGATCCGCGCATACAACCCGGGAACCTGCGCGCGGAGGTTGTCGAGCAGCTTGAGCACACGACGGTCGGGGCGGTTCACAATGGGGAGGTCCATGTCGATTCGGGCCGGATCGATGGGAAGGGCGGTCCCGCTCCCATCGTACACACGAAGATCGCCAGTCGCGGGGATCAAGGCTACCGGCGCCTTCTCGGTGACCCGAACCAGGAGAGTCCCGGGGAGCTTGCGGGTGACGGTGACGTCCTCGATCTCGTGCAGGGCCTGGAGCCGGGCGGCAAATGGCCGGACGTCATCCCACACGGAGACGGTCGTGTCCACCCGCATGGCAGCCACCACATCGCCGGCCGCTACATAATGCGCCCCCTCCACCTCGACTGCGCGGACACGAAAGAACGCCAGATTGGACAATATCCGTGGGCCCCAGACGGGGGACGACGCGACGGCCAGCCCGCAGATAGCCACCCCGATGATGCCACGGAGTCCAAGAACCGGCTTGCTGGCCGTCGCGCTCGGGACCGTCATGGCCGCGCTCCATCCGCTCCGCCACTTCCAGTTGTGCCGAGCACACGAAGGAGCTCTGGCCCTGTGCGGGTGATGTCACCCGCTCCCAGCGTCAGCACGACGTCGCCCGCCCGCACCGTGCCTGCCAGCGCGGCGGCCAGTGCCGCGCGTCCACCCTGCCACGCGACCGGCTTGCCGGACCGCGCCACCGCGTCCGCGATCAGCCCGGCCGTAACGCCCGCGATTGGCCGCTCGCGGGCCGGGTAAATGTCGGTCAGGAACACCGCGTCGGCGGTCGCGAGGGCCGACCCGAAATCCGCCGCGAGATCCCGGGTGCGCGAGTACAGGTGCGGCTGAAACGCCGCCACGACCCGGCGTCGCGGGAATGCCGCGCGCGCCGCGTCGAGTGTGGCGCGAATCTCGGTCGGGTGGTGCGCGTAGTCGTCGATGACCGTTACCCCCGCCGCCTCCCCAAGGCGCTGGAACCGTCGCTCGACGCCGGTGAACCCTTCCAGTCCAGGTCGCATGGCATCCAGTGTCGCGCCAAGTGCGATCCCGGCGGCCACCGCCGCCAGCGCGTTACGGACATTGTGCAGGCCGGGCACCCGCAGCGCCAGCCGTCCGAGCAACTCGCCGTCGTAATAAACCCCAAGCGCGGATCCCTCCGCCGTCACCCGGATGTCGCGCCCCGCGATCCGCGCATCGCTCGATGAGGTGCCATATCGAAGGATCTCCGCGGTCCCCGGCAGCGGCAGCGAGTTTGCGCCCTCGTCGTCCGCGCAGACGATGATGGTGCGGGCCGGCGCAACGAATTGGACAAAGGCGCTTCGGATATCCTCCAGATTCGAATAGATGTCGAGATGGTCGGCCTCGATATTGGTCACGACGGCCACAGCCGGCTTGAGCGCAAGAAAGGACCGGTCGTATTCGTCCGCCTCGACCACCTGCACCGCCGTACCGCCTGGCCTGAGGTTCCCTCCCCACGATCCCACACGGCCGCCCGCGACCCCCGTCGGGTCGCGGCCAGCCGCCGCCAGGGCCTCAGTGGTCATGACGGTCGTAGTCGTCTTGCCATGGGTGCCGGCAATCGCGACCAGCTCGCCGCCACTCACCGCCCCGGCGAGCGCTTCGGCCCGGCGAACGACCGGAAGCCCCAGGGCGCGCGCGCTCTCGATCTCGGGATGGTCACGCGGGAGCGCCGATGTGACCACCACGGCGCACACGCCGGTCACGTGGGCGGGGTCGTGGCCCTTGGCAACCGGAATCCCCAGTCGGCCGAGATCACCCGTCGCGTCGCCGTTCGCGTCGCAGCCCGTCACCACGGCGCCGCGCCGAACGAAGAGCTCGGCAAGCGCGCTCATCCCGGCGCCAGCAATCCCTACGAAATGGACGGGTCGGCTGTCTGCGGGATCGATGAGAGGCATGTGCGGCGCGAAGAATATAGACCGGCCTCACCCACCTCTCAAGAGTGAAATCACCTGAGATCGACCGCCCTAAGTATCCGTCGAGCAATATCCTCCGCCGCACCGGGTCGCGCTCTGCGCAGCGCGCCGGCCGCGAGGGACGCGCGCCGCTGCGGGTCGGTCGCGAGCTGCCCGGCTATTCCGGCGAGCGACTCCGCTGACAGCGCCTGCTGCGACAGCCGGATCGCGGCCCCGGCCCCCTCCAGTGCGCGCGCGTTCGCGGTCTGATGGTCCGCGGCCGCAGTCGGAAGCGGCACCAATACCATTGGAATGCCCCACGCACACAACTCGGCGGTCGTGATCGCACCGGCGCGCGTCACCGCGATATCCGCGGCCGCGTACGCTTCGGCGATCGGCGCGAGGTAGGGCCGGACGCGCACGGCCGGACTCTCTCGCCCGGCGTATCCCGCGTAGTGGCCGCGTCCGGTCGCCCAGATCAGCTTGATACCGTCGGGAAGCCCGAGGTCCACCCACCCGGCGACGGCGTCGTTGATCGCGCGGGCGCCCTGGCTGCCGCCGAATATGAGAATGACCTGGGCGCCGTCATTCGCGAAATCCCAGATCGCGCGGGCCGCGCTCCTTGAAGGCCGAGGATCCGGAGGGGGCTCGATCGGATTGCCGGTATCCACGTACACGGTCCCCGGCCCTGACGGCAGGTGCGCGATCGACTCCGGATAGCCGACGTAGACCTCGCGGCTGTACCTGGCAAACCACCGCGCGGTCAGCCCGGGCGTGCTGTCGGCGATCTGCTGGACGATCGGTATGCCATGCGCCACTGCGTAGGCCAATGCGGCACCGGAGGCGTATCCCCCGGTGCCGACGACGAGGCGGGGACGTTCGCGCGCAACGAGGGCGCCGAGACCACGCCACGCGCTCACCGCACCCCGGACCGTACGCCAGTTCCGCCAGACGGCCGGCCGGTATAGCGGGTGAAGGTCCAGCAATTCGAACGCGAACCCCTGGTGCGGCAGCACATCCCGTTCGATCCCCCGCCGGGCGCCGACAAATAGGGGGCGAACATCCGGCGCGAGCCGGACGAGCGTTTGCGCGATGGCGAGTGCTGGATAGAGGTGTCCGCCGGTCCCACCACCCGCGAACAGGATGGCTCGCGATGACTCCGTGCCGGTCACGGCCGCCGGCGCCTCACCCCGCCACGGCGTGGGGGTCGGTCGCGTGTCCGCCGAAGATGCGCTCTCTCGCGCTGCCGATGTTCGCCAGCATACCGGTCATCACCAGCGACAGGATCAGATTCGAGCGGCCGTAGGAAATGAACGGCAGCGTCAACCCGGTCGTCGGGAGCAGGCCGATCACCACTCCGATGTGGAGGTATGCGGTGACCAGCGTCGTTGCCGTCAGGCCGACCGCCAGTAACTGCTGGAAGGGAGTCCGCGCTGCGCGTGCGATCCGGAACCCGAGCCATCCGTATGCGGCGAAGCCCGCGATCAATGCCGTCAGTCCAACGAAGCCCCACTCCTCGCCGATGTTGCTGCCGATGAAGTCGTTGAACGGAAACGGGAGAAACCCGTATTGCTGCCTGCCCTGCCCGAAGCCAACCCCGAGGAACCCTCCCGACCCGACCGCAATCAGCGACTGCCGGAGCTGGTAGCCGACTTTGGACGGCGCCCCTCCGGGGTCGAAGAACGAGATCGTCCGGAGCAGCACGTAGTGCAGCCGCTCCGCCTCATGCCAGAGTACCGGAATCGCGAGCATGGCGAGTACGAGGAAATGACCGATCCGCACGCCCCCAGCGAACAGCACGATGGCCATGACGAGGGTGTAGAGCATCGCGGTCGACAGATCCGGTTCGACGGCCGTCAGCACGTCGAGCACGCCGATCACCAGCACGAAGGGCAGCACGCCCTTGGTCAGCCCCCGTAGCGAATCGCCTTTGCGCACCACCAGCATCGCCGTCCACGCGACGACCGCGATCTTGGCGAGTTCCGACGGCTGCACCGACGCGCCGAACAGGAACCGTCGCGACCCGTGGATGCGCGGCGCGATCGACTGCGTGAACGGCAGGATCACGATCAGCATCAATACCAAGGTCAGGCCCATGAGCGGCCACGCCCACCTGGACCACAGCTCGGCGTCCGTCTTGGCCACGATCGCGAACAGAAGAATCCCGACGCCGATGCCGGCGAGCTGGCGCTGGAGGTAGTACGCGCTGCCGTGGCCCTCGTCGACCGCCACGATCGCGCTCGCGCTGTACAGCACCGCGAGCCCGAATGCGAGCAGCACGGCGGTGACCAGCACCAGGCCCCGCGCCTCGGGACTCATCCGCCAGCGTTCGCGCACCTGCGGCGGCCTGGCGGACGGCTGCTTGGTATGGGGCTTCGTGTACGGTTTCGTCTGAGACGTCATGACCAGCTTCGTATCCAGTTTCGTGACCCGCTTGTTGACGGCTGCATCAGGGACTTGATGATGGCTCCTGTCCCGCGAGTCGCGCAAACGTCGCACCGCGTTCTTCGTAGTTCCGAAACATGTCGAAGCTCGAGCAGGCCGGGGAGAGCAGCACCGCGTCTCCCGGCGCCGCACACCCGCGCGCGCGGTCGATCACCGCCGCGAAATCGGATCCCAGTTCCTCCACCGGGACGAGGCCCGACAGATCGTGGACGATGCGCGGCGCCGCCTCGCCATACGCGAGGACGACTTTCCCCGTTTTCCTGATCGGCTCGGCCAATGCCGTGTACGGCTCACCCTTGTGCCGGCCGCCGAGCAGCAGCACCGTCGGCCGTGTCATCCCTCGCAGCGCGACCAGGGTCGAGCTCACGTTGGTGGCTTTGGAGTCGTCGATCCACTGCACCCCGTGATATGTCCCGACGACTTGCAGGCGGTGCGCGAGTGACCGGAACGACCTGAGGCCGTCCGCGAGCCGCTGGCGCTGGACAGCACCCTGGTGCCCCGAATCGGCAACCGTCACCGCGAGCGACGCTGCGAGCGCATTCGCGACGTTGTGATCACCCATGAGCGGGAAATCGGTGCGGCCGAGTAGCGGCGATCCGAACAGCATGAGTTGCTGCCCATCGGCCGACAGACAGGCGTCGGCAGTCTGATCGGCCAATGAAAATCTGAGATGGCGTCCGGCGGCGCTGGTGCCCATTGCCATGACCGCCGGATCGTCGGCGTTGAGAACCCACGCCGACCGGGCGTTGGCGTTGGCAAAGAGCAGCGCTTTGTCCGCATAGTAGTCCTCGGCCGACCGGTACCGGTCGAGGTGGTCAGGGCTCAGGTTCGTGAGCACGCCCACGGTCGGTTGGACGCTCGGCGTATCGTGCAGTTGAAACGAGGACAACTCGAGCGCGACCCATTCGGGAGGCGGATCCGCGAGCGCGATCTCGGCGAGCGGCATCCCGATATTGCCCGCTGCGACGGCCCGCTTGCCGAGCGCCCGGAGCAGGTGCGCGACGAGCGCAGTGGTCGTCGTCTTGCCGTTCGTTCCGGTGACGGCGATGTACCGCACGCCCGGGAGGCGGGCGAGCGCGATCTCGACTTCGGAGACGATCGGCACGCCGGCTGCTCGCGCCGCGGCGAGCGGCGGCGCATCGGGTGGCACGCCGGGGCTGGCCACGACCAGGCTGGCTCGCGCGATGCGCGCCAGATCGTGGTGTCCCGCGTCCACGGCGACGCCGGCGCCCGCCAGCGCTCTTGCGGAGGCCGCGACACCCGGACCCGGTCCGGCGTCCGACGCGTAGACCGCACGCCCCTCGCGCGCGAGCAGCATCGACACCGCCCGGCCGCTCGATCCAAGGCCGATCACGGCGATCTCACCGCTGGCGCTCTCGCCGGTCACCGCAGTTTCAGGGTGCTGAGGGCAAGCGTGGCGAAGAGGATCCCCAGGATCCAGAAACGGACCACCACCATGGTCTCTGGCCACCCCAACAGCTCGAAATGATGGTGTAGCGGCGCCCGGCGAAAGACACGGTGTGCCTGCGCGTACTCCAGGCCGTAGCGCCGCCGCCGGTACTTGAACGCCGTGCGCTGCACGATCACGGATAGCGTCTCGGCCACGAAGACGCCGCCGATCAGCAGCAGCAGGAACTCCGACTTGAGGAGAATGGCGATGGCGCCGAGCGCGCCGCCGAGCGCCAGCGAACCGGTGTCACCCATGAAAACCTGTGCCGGATGCGCGTTGAACCAGAGAAACCCGAGTGTCGCACCGAAAATAGCGGAGCAGAAGACCGCCAGTTCGCCGGCGCCTCGCAGGTAATAGATCTGGAGATACGTGCTGGTGTCGACCCGCCCGATGACATACGCGAACAGCGCGAATGTCAGCGCCGCCACCGCGGTCAACCCCGCCGCGAGTCCGTCGAGTCCGTCCGTCAGGTTCACCGCGTTGCTCACACCCGTCAGCACGAACGTGACGAACGGCACGTAGATCCATGCCAGCCACGCAGCCGCCGGGACGACCAGCACATACTTGAAGAACGGCAGCGTGGTCGAGGCGCCCGGCAGATTGGAGATCGGATAGAGCCAGAGGTAGCAGCCGAGCGCGACGCCGATCGTGACCTGTCCGGCCAGCTTGTACCGCTCCACGAGACCGCGATTCTTCTCGCCCCGGCGCTTCTGCTGGAGCTTCAGATAGTCGTCCAGAAAGCCGATCGCCCCCATCCACACCATCACCGCCAGCGCCAGAAGGACATACCGGTTGTTGAGTTTTGCCCACAGCACCGTCGGAATGACGGTCGCTGCCAGGATGATGAGGCCGCCCATTGTCGGCGTATTGCCCTTCTGGAGGTGCGTGTCGGGCGTTCCCTCTCGTATGACTTGATGGACGGCCATCGCGCGCAGTCGGCGCAGAATCGCCGGCCCGACGATGAACGCCACGAGGAGCGACGTCACGAACGCGCCGGCCGCCCGGAACGTGATGTAGTTGAAGAGATTGAAGACCTTGATCCATCTGGTCAGCGGGACGAGAAGATAGAGCACTAGGTCGTTGCCCATTCAGTGAGCGGTGGAACCAGACGTTCGAGGCGCACGCCCCGGGAAGCTTTGAGGAGAATGACCGCGTCAGGCGCCAGGCGTTCGCGGAGCCTGGGCCACAGGTCGTCGATGTCCGGCGCGGTGACGAGGCGAGGGTCGGCGCCCCCGGCCCGTTCCAGTGCGGACGCGAACTCGCCCACACCCGCGATCACGTCGAAGGGCGATGCAAGCGCGCGTTGCGCGATCTCGGCATGCAAAGCCGGTCCGGCGGCGCCCAGCTCCCGCATCGTCCCGAGCACGACGACACGCTGCCGCCCCGTTCCGACCGCATCGAGGAGATCGAGGGCGGCCCGCGCGGACGCCGGGTTGGAGTTGTACGCATCATTGATCAGGGTCGCGCGGCCAAGTTGCGCCCACGTGGATCGCATCGGAGGGCCGGCGACGCCGCGCATGCCCGCGGCGGCGACCGCCATCGGCACCCCACACGCCCGGGCGACGGCCAGCGCCAACATTGCGTTCCGCAGATTGTGGGCACCGCGCAGCGGGACTACGACGGGCACCCCTTCGACCACCATCTGCCCTTCTCCCTCCCCGGCGGTTCCCACTTCCCAGCTCGAGGCGCGCAGGTCACCCTCGCCCAGCCCCGCCGCGACGACAGATTGTGCGCGAGCGCGGGCCGCTGCGACGAGCGCCGTCTCGGAAGCCGGCACGATCCCAAGTGAGTCGCGTGTGAACACCGCGCTCTCCTCGGCCAGCACGCCCGCGAGATCGCCGAAACCTTCCAGGTGTTCTTCGCCGATCGACGTGACGACCGCCACGTCGGGCTCCGCGATCGCCCGCAGGATCGCGACCTCGCCGTGCGCATTCGTGCCCATTTCGATCACGGCCACGTCCGCCGCGTCAGGGATGCCGAGCAACGTCAGGGGCACACCGACGCGGTTGTTGTAGTTGGCCGTGGTCGCGTGTACGGTGAGCGCCGCACCCAGCGCGCCACGCACCAACTCTTTGGTGGTCGTCTTGCCATTTGATCCAGCGATCGCGATGACGGATTTCCCCCAGGCGCGGCGGCGATACCGCGCCAGTTCTCCGAGCGCGACCAATGTATCGGGCACGGCAAACACCGGGACGCCAAGCCCTTGCGCTCGTTCAGGTCTCGAAACGACGACAGCGCTGGCCCCCTGCCGCACGGCGGCCGCGAGGAAATCGTGGCCGTCGAACCGCTCGCCGTCCAGCGCGACGAAGATATCCCCGTCGCCGGCGGTCCGGCTATCGGTCGCAACGCCGCGAAGGCCGGCCCCGCCAGTACGGCGCGTGGCGTCGAGCACACCCCGGCGCGACGGCGGCGCCGAGTGTCCGCCCGCTGGCCCGCCGGCCAGAGCCGCTGCGACCCGGTCGAGCGTCCAGAAACCGGGCGAGCGGGCTGGCACGAGCGGGTCGTCGCTCACCTGCCGGCGTACGCGGCGCGCACGATCTCGCGCTCGTCGAAGGGATATGCGGTGGTCCCGCGCACCTGGTACGTCTCGTGGCCTTTGCCGGCGAGCACGATCAGATCCTGGGGTCCGGCCATCTCGATCGCGCGCGCGACGGCGCGCTCGCGATCCTCCACCCGCTCATGCGCCTTCGTCATCCCCTGCTCGATGTCGTCGATGATCCGCTCCGGGTCCTCGGTGCGGGGGTTGTCGCTCGTGACGATTGCGATGTCCGCGAGCCGGTCGACGATCGCGCCCATTTGGGGGCGTTTCCCACGGTCGCGGTCCCCACCCGCCCCGAAGACTACGATCAGCCGCCCCGCCGCGAACGGCCGCACCGCCTGCAACGCGCGCTCGAGGGCGTCGGGCGTGTGCGCGTAGTCGCGGAGCACGGTCGGTGCGTCGTGGAGCACTTCCAGCCGTCCCGGGACCTGCGGCACCACGGACAGGCGCGCCGCGATCGTCGCGGGCGAGACCCCAAGGGCCCACGCCGCGGCGCCGGCGGCCAGCGCGTTGGCGACGTTGAAGTCGCCGATCAGCGGCAGATGCACCGGCAACGCGGAGTGGCCGCCAATGTCGAGATCCCACTCGCTGCCCCGCGGCCCGAAGCGGATTCCCGTCGCCCGTACGTCGGCGGCGGAATCGCCCGCCGAATACCAGATCGTGCGCGCCGTCCGAGGCAGCTGCCTCCAGGCACTGTCGTCGGCGTTCGCCACACAGGCGCCGGTGGGACGCAGATACGAGAGCAGCTTGGCCTTCGCGGCGAAGTACGCGCCCATCGTCCGATGGTAGTCGAGATGGTCACGCGTCAGGTTCGTGAACACGGCCGCGTCGAGCGACACGCCCGCGATGCGCCGCTGGTCGAGACTGTGCGACGATACCTCCATCGCCAGCGATGTGACGCCCCGGTCCACGAGCGCCCGCAGCACCCGCTGTAGCTCGACCGGACCCGGCGTCGTCAGGCCGCCGCCTCCAGGCAGCGGTTCGCCGGCCGATCCAATGAAAACACCAATCGTCCCGATCGATGCGCTGCGTGCGTCGGGCTCGTCCAGGAGATGGCGGAGAATCCCGACCGTCGTACTCTTACCGTTCGTCCCGGTGACCGCGACTGTCGCGCGAAGGGCGGCCGCCGGCTGCCCGTTCGCCACCGCCGACGCGAGGGAGGCCGCGACCCGCGCGTCCTGCACCACAAAGGCCGGCAAGTCCGTCGCGCTCGCGTCCTCGAGGATCGCCGCCACCGCGCCCGCCTGCCGGGCCTCGCCCAGGTACTCGTGGCCGTCGCGCGCGGTGCCGCGCACGGCGACGAATAGCGTGCCGGGGCGCACGGCCCTGCTGTCGTCCGTGATGGATGTGAACCCGGCCGGCATCTGACCCCGCTCGGCGGTCAGAATCCCCGCGGCCCGGAGTGCACCGGCGACTGCCCGGGCGCTCACACCCGGCGCGTCGGGGTCTCCCGGCCGGGCACGGCCTGCGTTGCTGCCCTCGTTGCTGCCCGCGTTGTTGCCCGTGTTGTTGCCCGCGTTGTTGCCCCGGGTCACGCGCCGTCCCCGAGACGGACGACAGTGCCCGTGCGCACGGTCGTGCCGGGCGCCGGATCTGTCGTGCCGCGCGGGGCGGTCGTCAACTGAACCTCCAGCCCGGCGCGATGCAGCGCGTGCACGGCCGCTCGCAGCGTCCACCCGCGGAGATCCGGCACCACCACCGTCGTCTGGGCGGCACGGACCGCGACGGCGAGCGGGCGGTCGACCGGTACCACCGTACTCTGCCCGGTGGCGGACGCCGTGCGGATGCTGTCGAGGACCCCGGCCGTATCGGCCGGTGCGACGGCTGGCGCCACCGACAGCGATGTGCCCTCGTCCGGAACGGTGGCCGAAGGACGGCGGTCTGCCGCCAGTACCGCCCGGTCGAGCGACGCATCCCTCGCCGCGAGCGCGGATTCGAGGATGACTTTGAAGAGCGGAGCCGCGGTCTTGGCGGCGTAGTAGCTGCCGGACGGGTCGTCGAGCTTCACGAGGATCACGTATTGGGGGTCGCGCCCTGGGAAGAGACCGACGAACGACGCATTGTATTCGTTGCGCCCATAACCGGCGCCGTACTCGGTCCGCCGCGCCGTACCGGTCTTCCCCGCGACGATATACGACGGTAGATCGGCCTCCGACGCCGTGCCATTGGCGACGGTGGCGATCAGCATCTCTCGCAACTGGCGCGCGATCTCCACCGTCATGAGGCGGCGCACGACACGGCGCTGGCGGCGATATACCACCGAGCCGTCGGGGCGCCGAATCTCGCGCACCAGGACTGGCTCGAGGAGCTCGCCCCCGTTGGCGATGGCGGCATACGCCAGCGCCATCTGCAGCGGGGTGACCGCCACCTCGTAGCCGATCGCCAGCGAGACCGGGGTCTGCTTGGACCAGTGGGGCGGATCCGGGAGTGTCCCGGCGGCCTCCCCGGGGAACGGCACCCCGGTGGGCGATCCGAAGCCGGCGTCGCGCAGGGCTTCATATTCCTGCCGGGGCGACAGCCGCTCGGAGAATTGCGCGATGCCGACATTGCTCGACAGGCGGATCACGTCGCGAAGCGTCATCGACGCTTGCCGGTGCTCGTCCGTGATCGTCCGGCCGTTGATGGTCAGCTTTCCCAGGTGCGTATCGACGACATCCGCCGGCGCTACAAGGTCATGGCCCAGCAGCCCCGCGGCGATGAAGGGCTTCATCGTGGAACCGGGCTCGTAGGGCTCCGTCAGCGTCGTAGCGGCGTCGCCGCCGAACGTGCGGCGCCGGCTCGCGAGAGCGAGAATCGCTCCATCATGGGGGTCGAGCACGACGACGTCGCCTCCACTCGCCCCCATGCGCAGGACGGCATCGGCGAGCGCCCGCTCACAGATCTCCTGCAGCGCATCGTTGATCGTGAGGACGACGGCGTCTCCGGCCCGTCCGTTGCTGGCTGGAGCGGACGGCGATTCGAGCGGCCGTCCCAGCGCATCATGCAAGACCACACCGCTGCCCGGATCCCCCCGGAGGACGCTGTCGAGGCCGGCCTCGAGCCCATCGATCCCGTTGCCACCCGGGCCGACGTGACCAGTGATGGCCGCGACGCCACCGGGGTCCAGCGCGATGCGTTCGGCGACCGGGGTCACGTAGACGCCGCGAATCGCCGCCGCGGCAGCCGCGTCACCAGGGAGCACCCGGGTAGGCAGGTCGATCCAGCGGCGGTGCGGGTCGGTGGCGAGCCGAACCCACGGTGCGTCGACGCCAGCCCGCGTGAGGGCGCGCGACAACACCGCGCGGTCGTGAATCTCGCCGGGTGCGACCGCCAAATGCACCAGCGACCGGCTGATGGCGAGTGGCCGGCCAGCCGCATCGAGGATCGGACCGCGCGCCGCAGCCGGCGCCACCGCGGTCTGGTGCTCGCGGGCCGCGTGCGCCGCCCAGGTGCGTCCCTCCCACAGTCCGACGTAGGCCGCCCGCGCCACAAGCGCGATCGCGAACGCGATCAGCGCCAGGTGGATCACCCCCGTCCGGCTACGGCGCAGCACGATCGCGCGGGGCGCCGCCCGGCGCCGGTGGTGCGGGAAGGACGATGACTTCGCTGTCGGGAGGCACGTGCATGTCGAGCCGGCTCTCCGCGACCGGCCCCAGACGCCCACGCCCGGCTTCATCGCGCACGACGCGCTCCAGCGCCGCCTTCTGCGCCTCGAGCTGCATCCGCTGGCGGTCGAGGGTGCGCAACTCCACGCCCTGCGTCACGCCGTATCCGCGGCGCCAGATGACGACGGCGGCGACCATCACGAACCCGACGAGCCCAGCCGCGACGATCGAGCGGCCCCGCCACCGCCGGGCGGGCTCGGAGTGCCTCTTCTCGGTGCGCCTCTTCATGATGCGCGCCGCCACACGCGCAGCTTCGCGCTCCGGGCGCGGGGGTTGCGCGCGACTTCCGCCGGCGTCGCGACGACGGCCCGCCGCGTGATGACCTCACCCATGGCGATGCCCCCGCAGGTGCAGTGGATCTGGCGCGGTGGACAGCGGCACGCCTGGCTCCACTCGCGGAAGGCGTGCTTCACGACGCGATCCTCCCCGGAATGATAGGCGATCACTGCGAGTCGCCCTCCCGGCGCGAGCCGGTCGCGCAGGAGAGGCAGCGCTGCCGTGAGCGCAGCGATTTCATCGTTCACCGCGATCCTGACAGCCTGAAAGAGCCGCGCGAAGTCCGGCGGCCCGGTGCGCGGGCCGAACGCGCCCCGGATCGCCCCCACCAGGTCATCGCTCGTCGCAAATGGCCTCGTTGCGCGCCGCCGTACGATCTCCCGCGCCAACCGCCCGGCACGGGGCTCATCCGCATAGGTCCGGAAAATCGCAATCAGATCCAATTCGGATGCCGTGTTCAGCAAGCCGGCCGCATCGGGCTCGCGGCCAGCGCCGGACGCGCCCGCACTGGCCGGTGCGACTGTCTCTGGCGGGGTCTCCTCCGAGGCCTGCTGCCGTGCCATGCGCATGTCGAGAAGCGCACCCGGGCGAAAGGTAAAGCCGCGAGTCAGGTCGTCGACTTGATGCGACGAGACTCCAAGGTCGAGAAGCATCCCATCATAGTGGATGCCACGCAACTCGGATACGGTATCCAGCGCGGCGAAGTTCGCGGTGAATGCCCGGAACCGTCCTGCCGCCTCCGCACCGTTCAACCGGGCGCGCGATGCGCGAACGGCCTCCGGATCGCGGTCGAGCGCGTCGACGGTGGCGCCTGCATCGAGCAGAGCGGCCGCGTGGCCGCCGCCGCCGAGCGTCCCGTCGAGAATCCGCGGGGCACCAGCGAGCGCAGCGACGATCTCCGAAACGAGAACCGGGGCGTGGTACGTACTGTCCCACGCCCCGGTCTCGTCCGGCATTGTCGGTGTGGCCGCTATTTACAGAACTTCTTGACCTGCTGGTCGACCGACGGCATGTACTTCGTGACCGTCGTCATCATCTGCGCGGCTGCCTGCGGCTGCACGCTGGCCCCCGCGTGGAGGTCGATCAGCGACTGGGTCCAGTTCGCCTGCACCAGCTTGGCGAGGTCGCAACTCTTGTTCTTGACCGCGTCCTGATCGGTGACCGCGCCGATCGTGAATCGCGACGTGCCGAGCAGGAACTTGGCCGGATCGCTCGGCACCAGTGAATCGGCATAGGCCAGGTACCGGATCGCGACACCAAGCGTGTCGGAGTTCTTGCTCGCGGATCCGCGCCGGTACCACGAGTTGCCCTGCGACAGCGCAAACCGTGTGACGTTCGACGCCGAATCGCCGTTGGCCACCGCCTGATGGAGCGCCCACAGCGCACTGTCCGGGTGGCCGGTGTTCACGTACGCGGTGAAGAGCTGTTCCCAGCCCGACGGCGATTTCGGATTCGCGGCGAGCAGCTTCTTGAGCGCATCGGTGGCCTGCTGCGTCTGCCCTGACGCGAGCAGCGCCTGGATCTGGAACTGCTGCAGCGTCGAGTTGTTCGCGAACTTCGCGAGACCACGGGCTGCCGTCTCGGCCGCCTTCTGGGGCTGGCTGTCCGACAGATAGGCCGTCGTCTGGCGATCGAAGAAGAGCGTATCGGCGAACGCGGTGTCAGCCTTGATAGCCTCCTCGCCGACCGGGATCGCGTCGTGATAGTGCTTGGACACGATCAGCAGCCGGTATTGCAGCCCGATGAGTTTCGGATCGCCTGGATTGTCCTTGACCGCCTGGGCGACGATCGGCAGGGCCGCATCGGCGTGCCCGCTCTGGACGATCTTGGTGACGACATCCTCGACGAGGATCGTGTTCGACGGGTCGGCGGAGATCAGCTCGCTCCAGGCCTTGACCGCTTCATCCATGTTCTTCTGGTCGTAGTACGCCTGGCCGGCCAGCTCCAGGGCCCGATGGTTGTGCGGATCGGACGCCAGGATTTCCTTGACCACCGTGATCACGGAATCGGGGGGCGCTTTCATCGCGACGAACGTATTCGCGATGCACAGCCGGGCGAGCGTGGACGGCGGATACAGCGCGATGGCGGCGCGCCCTGCGACGAGCGCGTCCGCATACTTGCCGTCACGGGCCGAGTTGAAGCACTTGGTCTCACCCGGCAACTGCTTCATTGCCGCCTGGACGTCCTTCGAGACCTGCTTGGCGGCGGCGCCGGCTTTGGGTGCCTCTGCCGGCGGGAGCGGCTGCGCGGCGGAGACGTCGCGGGCCAGCACGAGGCGGAGGTCGAGACGGACGCCCGTCGCTGTCTTGGTCGCCGTGCCATCGAGATAGGCGTCGCCACGAAGATTCTGGGCGAGCTGCTTGGCTTCCGTCGGCGCGATCGGCGAGCAGGGAGTAAAGCCCGACGCTTTCAGCGTCGCATCGATGTGGTCCCTGGGCAGGATCCAGAGCTTCTTGGTGTCCGCGTCGTCGTCGAGCCGGTCCCGGACTTCGTTGGCCGCGTCGCAGCCCAGGATCTTGTCGGTGCTGACGAAGGCCGGAACGACCAGCAGCTGGAGAGCATCGGGGCCGGGTACGCGCTGCGGGGGCTGCGCCCGGAGGGCCAATACCCCGAACGACAGGGTGGCGGCAACTGCGGCACCCGCCCGTGCAAACCACACGGCCGCGCGCGCAGCGCGAGGACTACCGGTCACTGGCAAACCTCCACAATGAGTGAACACCCAACTCCGCGGTCGCACGTGCATCGGTCCAGCCACCGCCCAAACTCACGCTCCATGGGCGAAGAGGGACTCGAACCCCCGACTTCCTGCGTGTAAGGCAGGCGCTCTAACCAACTGAGCTATTCGCCCTCGCGATCAGACTGGTCGTGGACGCGAAACGTTCCGCCGGGAAGCGGTGCCTGGCGCACGAGCCGCACGACACAAGTCTAGCTCAGAATCGCGATGGGTATGAAAATACAATATCCCGCGATGAGCAGGATGGGGGCAAGCGTCTCGCCGCCGCGCGCCAGATCCGTATAGCCCAATACGATGGCCGCAAATGCCACGGCCCACCAAATGGCACCTCGCAGCCACGGCCGCGACCCACTAGTGGCGTCCCGCCGCGATACTCCCGCGTCACGATCTGGCACACTGCCCCGTTGTGGCACGCAGTAGAGTAGACCGCCCCGAAAACGGTGTCAAGCGAGTGGGCCGCTGGCGGGAGGCGCGGCGTCGGTCGCGTGCGAGCGTGCCGGCTCCGCTCCCGCCGATAGCGCCGCCGCCACCGCGGCGGTGGCGGCGGCATCAGCCGCTCGTTCGGCCGATCGTAACACGGCCAGCCGGGCGCGATCACGCCGCCGGCGCGCGACGTAGAGTGGTGCGAGGAGCGTCAGAAACACCAGCATCGAGAACGCGAGGTCGGACGCGATGGCGAGCGCCCCATAGCGGCGCCGGGTCTGTGACCGCCATCGCGCCTCGAAAACATCGAGCGGTTCCCCATATGCCCGGCGAACCGCCTGATCGAGCGAGCCCGTCTCCCTCCAGTATTGCAGCAGCAACGACAATCCGCGGACGCTGTCGAGGGCCGCGAGATCGGCGACCGCCCGGTGGGCCAGCGCATAGCTGGCCGTCGCCTCTCCCTCGCCTCCCACCAGCCCGCTGTCCAGCGACGCCAGCGTCGGCGCGCCGTGGAGTGCCAGCGCGATGTTGGTTGCCAGTGCCTCGTCGCGGCCGCTCTCTCCGGCGGCGTAGCTCGCGTAACCCTCGTCGAACCAGCGCGGCGGGAGCTCGTCGAGATACTCGTGGAGCGCGAGATGCGCGAGTTCGTGGCGCAGGGTCGATTCGGGGTCGCCCGCCGCCGATGTTGCGGCCCTGCCCTGCACGATGATGCGTTGCGACTGCGGGATCGCGACTGCCGCACCCCACTCCGGCACCGTTCCGCCAACCCACGTGCGGAAATGCGCCGCGTCGGGCGCAACGATGATGACGACGTGCGAATGCGGTCGGGGGAGTCCGGGAAACGTGTCGTGGCGAACCGCCAGATCCAGCAGAGACCGCGCGAGCCGCTCGTCGGCTCGTCCCGCGAAGACGGAGAATCGCCCTGCGTCGAAACGCATCGCGGTATCGTCCGTGAAGTCTCCCGCCGGATGCCCTCTGGTATTCCCGGCCGCCTGGCCAGGGGCCGATCCTGGTATCGCAATCGCGACGAGGATGGCGAGGCAGACCCCCCGGAGCCGCCGGGCATGCCACCACGCTGGCCGGGTCAGGCCGCCCGGGGCGGCTCTCCTCCAGTGGCAACCGTCTCGAGTACCTCCGCGCAACGCTTGCCCCATGGATTGAACTTGTTGGCGGCATGTCCCGCGCGCCACGCATCGATCGCGCCGTCCCGGTTGCCCCCGAACCACCGCGCCCGGCCGAGCTCGTAGGACGCCTCGATCAGGTTGGGGCCCAGGACCAGGGTCTTCTGGAAGAAGGTCTCCGCATCTTCGTACATCTCGCGCTCCAGATAGACCAGTCCGAGGTAGAAGTGCGCGTAGAGCGTCGCCTTCTTGTCGTTGTCGAGGCGGATCGCCTTCGAGAGATGCTCGATGGCTTCCCCGAAGATGCGCTTCTTGAGGCAGATGTACCCGACGTTGATCCGCGCCAGCGCGTTCGCCGGCTGCCGCATCAGCACGTGCTGGAAGTTGAGCAGCGCGTCGTCGTACTTCTCCTGCAGCATCTGCGCCCACCCCAGCAGCGACTCGGACTGCGGATCGTTGGGCGCGAGTTGGAGGGCCCTGGTGAGCGCCGCTTCCGCACCCTCGTAGTCGCCCAGCGAAATCCGGCTCCACCCTTTTTCCACGAATGTCGACGCGCCCAGATGATCGGCGTGAACGAGCGGCCGCTCTCCGCTGAACTGGGGCGCAGTCGTCGCGACATCGCTGCGCTGTGCCGTCTTCCATTTGTCGACCAGCCGCCGGACTTCCTCTTTGAGCGCGGCCAGCTCGCCAATCTCGTGGTCCACCGACCGGTATAACGCGATGATCTCGGCCTTGAGCTGCGCCCGAGGTCCTTCTCCGATCCCTTCGCGCCCGTCGAGCCTGCCCGCGATGTCGGCGCACTGGCGACGGAGATCGGTCACACGGCTGGCACTCAGCACGGCCATCTCACCCATGGACCGTCACGGGAGCCGTCGTCGCTGACGTCGCGATCGACGCCGATGACCCGGCCAATTCACCGAGGGCCAGCCGCTCGGTCGCCGAAAGAATCCGGTCCGCATCGAGGAGCATGACCAGTTTGCCATCGCGTCGCACGATGCCCCTCAGGTAGCCGGCTGCGAGCCCGCGAAGCAGCGGCGGTGGCGGATCGAGACGCCCGGGCTCGAGCACGCTGACATCGAGTACGGCGTCGACCACCGCCGCGACCCAGCTCCCGGCCACGTTGAAGACCAGCACGCGAGTCTCGTTGGTCGGTGCCGCCGCCGGCAGCTCGAACCGGGCCCGGAAGTCGATCACCGGCACGACGCGCTTCTGGTATTCGAGCACGCCGCTGATCCACGGCGGCATGTTGCGCACAGGCGTGATGGCCGTGGGCCGCAGCACCCGCTCGACCGCGCGGACATCAGCGGCAAAGAGATCCTGCTCGATGCGGAACGTTACGATCTGGGCAACCGTCCCTCGCACATCGGCGCGAGCCGGCGCGGCGATAGCCGGCGTGGCGATAGCCGGCGTGGCGATAGCCGGCGTGGCGGCGACTGGCGTCGCGGCGACCGGCACTCCCCCAATTGGCACTCCACCGGCGGGCGCTCCGCCGGCCGGAACTCCCCCGGCGGTTGCCGGCGCCGCCGCGGCGCCTGAACGCCCAGTGCGCGTCTTCTCCTTTCCGGCGGCCCCGCGTCGCGTGACCGCTCCTGCGCCACCGCGCCGGGTCATCGCGTCTCCTCGCGCTGGGGGTCGGCGTTCGCGGTGCACGCCGCCAGGAACTCGCCCGCGTGCAGCAACGTCGTCAGCTCGGTGCCCGATGCCGATACGCCGCGAACAAATCCCTCCGTGCACGGAGTGCCACCGATATCGCCCCAACCGCGTTCGTCGATCGCCGTCACGCCAGACGCCTCGTCGACAGCGATCACGACGCGCCGGCCTGACGCCTTCAGCGTCCGTCCGACCCACGCGATGATCGCGACGGCCGGCTCGGCCAGCCGGACGTTGAGTGCCGCGGCAGGCGAATAGACGGGGATCAGGGATCCGCGCAGATCACAGACGCCGAGTTGGTCGCGCGCCATCGCTGGCAGGGGCGTGATCGGTGGCATGACGCTGATTCCCTCGACCGCTTCGACGCTCATCGCGAACCGCTCGGTGCCCACCCGAAAAACGAGGAGTTCATTGGTCGTGTCGGCCGAGATGGCCTTTCCAGGACCCCAACCGATGAAACCCTCATCGACCGGCCTCGCCTGGCCGAGCCCCTCATCGGCGGGCGCGTCCTGGACGAACCCCTGCGGGAGCCGTCCCGTCGCCGCGGCCGTCACGTCCGCGCGCCCCGCAGCGCGTGATACGCGCGCCCGGATTCCAGCAGCTCACGCAGCGCGACTGCTACGTCCGGTAACGCGGCCACCCGATCTGCCCCTGCCGTGGCCAGTGCAGCCTGCGGCATGCCGTATATGATCGAGGTCATCTGATCTTGGACGACGGCCTGCCCACCGGCGTCTCGCACCGCACGCAGCCCTTCGGCGCCGTCTCGCCCCATACCCGTCAGCACCGCGCCGACCACGCGGGACCCAAAGGCTTGCGCGGCAGAGCGAAAGAGCGGGTCAGCGGCCGGCCGGACCCCCCAGATCGCCGGGCCCGCGTCGAGCGCGAGGGTCGGCCCGGCGGCGCCCCGCGCCACCCGCATGTGGAACCCCCCGCGGGCGATGTATACGCGGTTGTGCTGGATCGGCATCCCTGATTCGGCCTCGCACACCCGCAACGTGCTCAGGGCATCGAGCCGCTGCGCCAGGCTTTTGGTGAAGCCGCCCGGCATGTGCTGCACAATCAGGACGGCGGCTCCGAGATCCGCGGGCAGTGCCGGTACGATCTCGGACAATGCCCGCGGCCCTCCCGTCGATGCGGCGATGACCACCACCCACGCCGCCGTATCTGCGACGAGCGGCTCGCCCGTCAGCGTCCCCACCGGCGGCCGCGCAAGCACGCTGACGCCCTGCAGGTTGACGCACGATGCCGCGCGCAGTGCTCCGACCAGCTGTTCGCGAACCGACGACAGATCGAGGCTGAGCGGCCCCATCGGCTTGCGCACGAAGTCCACCGCCCCGAGCTCCAGCGCGCGGATCGTCAGATCGGCGCTGCCCGGCGCGCCCGCGGCGCTCAGCATCACGACCGGCCGGGGAGTCTCCGCCATGATGTAGCCCAGCGTCTGCAGCCCATCGAGCTCCGGCATCTCGATGTCGAGCGTCACGATGTCGGGTTCGAGGGCGTGGATCTGCCGGAGCGCGTCGAGGCCGTCTCGGGCGGTACCGACGACCCGGAACTCCTGGGATGCCGTTGCCACGACGTCGCTGATGACGCGCCGCATGAACGCGCTGTCATCGACGACCAGGACGGTGCGCACGCGCTGCCTCGGCGACACCGCCGGCAGCGGCGCGACCGGCGTCGGGCTAGAGGACATGCTCTCCCCGGTTCAGCGATCGCACCACGAGGCGCCCATCGCGCACGTGCAGGAAGACGCTGCGGCCGTAGTCACCGCCCGTGTCCTGCGCCGCGATCCCGATGCCGGCCACGCCAAGGGCCCGCCGCACCGCCTCGACGTTTCGCTCGCCCATGTTGACGCCGCCGGACGGTAGCAGCGCACCGAACATGCTCGCCCCGCCGGCCAGCTTGGCCGTGAATGGCCCGGTCGCGCCGAGTTTCCGCATCTCCTCCAGCAGGAGCGGGACCGCGGTGCCCGGAAACTTCGCGCGGTTGTCGCGGTCGCGCGACATGCTCTCACTCGGCAACAGCACGTGCGCGAGGCCCCCGACCGCCGTCGCCAGATCGTGCACCGCGATCGCCACGCAGGATCCCAGCCCGAGGGTCGAGATGACGGCATCGCCGCGGGCGACCGCGTACGCCGCGACGTTGACGCGGATCTGCTCGATCATCGCGCGATCCCGGCGCGCGCCCCGCGCCCCCGGGTGGCCGTGGCCGGATCAAACACGGCTGAAGATCCGCTCGCGCGCGTCGACCGGCGCGAAGAGGTTGCGGGTCGGCCCGAGCAATGTCTCGACTTTCCCGAGCACGAGAAAGCCGCCGGGCACGAGCGCAGCGTGGAACCGGGCGAACAACGCTTCCTGCGCGGCGCGGTCGAAGTAGATGATGACGTTGCGGCAGGCGATCAAATGCTGGCCGCCGGGGGCCGGATCGCGAATCAGATCGTGCCGGGCAAACCGGACGAGTGCCCGGATCCGCCGGTCGACTTCGGACGGCGTGCCGTTACTGAAATACTCCGCGCGAAGACCCTTCGGTGTATCCGCGAACGCGGCGTCGGGATACGTGCCGCGATTCGCGGCTGACAGACTCTCGCGATCGATGTCGGTACCGAGCACCCGAATGCGGTCGGCACGAGCGACGTCGTGCTGCTCCACGGCGTAAGCGTGAAACAGTGCCGCGAGCGAGTACGGCTCTTCCCCGGACGCGCACCCGGCGCTCCAGATGTGCAGCGCGTCGGTGGGAAGCTTCCACAACGAAGGCACGACGGTGCGAGACAGGGCCGAGAACGCGTCCCAGTTCCGGAAGAACTTCGTGACGTTGATGGTCAGCGTGTCGAGCAGCGTGTCGTACTCGCGAGGGTCGCTCTCCAGCAGCCGCGCGTAGTCGGCGTACGTCGCGATGCCCTTCGCCCGAAGTCTGACCGCAATCCGCCGGCGGAGGCATTTCTCCTTGTAGCTGTGGCAGACGAAGTCCCGCTCGCGCGCGATCTTGGCCAGCAGCGCGGCGAAATCGGCCGCATCGCTGGCGGGCGCTTTGGCCGCCTGGCCGGGCGTGGCGCCCTGCGCGGAATCGCTCACGCCCGAGCCCGTGTCGCGCGACGCACCGTCTCGAGATTACTCCGGATGATCGCACTGTCCGGGTCGAGTTCCAGTGCCCGCTCCCAGGCTTGCATCGCGCCGGATGCGTCGCCGCGCCGATACTGGATGTTGCCCATCTTGAAGTACAGATCTTCGCCCAGCTCCGGGTTGGCGCGCGCGGCTCGCTGGTAGGCGTCGAACGCATCGTCGTACCGCGCGATGCGATAGGCGTAGTCACCGGCGTTCTTGTGCAGTTGCGCGAAGCCGGGCGCCTCCTGCAGGCCGCGCTCGGCCGCGAGCGCCGCGTCGGCATAGCTGCCGCGGCGCTCCAGGATGGTGGCGAGGTTGTTGTAGAGCGGCGCGGCGTGCGGATGATATCCGACCCCTTCGCGGAGCAGTGCGATCGCGCGATCGAGCTCTCCCCGCATCGCGGCGGCGAGTCCGGCGTAGTGGAACCAGGCCGGCGCTGGCGGCCGGACGCCCCAGAGCGACCGTGCGGCGGTGAGGAGGGCGTCCGCATCGGCCACCGCGCCACGGCGGAGCGCCAGCACACCCAGCGACATGCGCACGCGCGCGTCATCCCGCCCTCCGCGGGTCGTCGCCTGCTCCAGCGCGGCCTGCGCCTCGTCGTAGCGCCCGAGGCGCTCCAGCGCATAGGCGAGATTGTGGAAGATGGCCGGCCGCGCGCCCGACATCGCCGCCGCCTCTTCGTACGCGGCGACGGCGGCCGGCCACTTGCCCTGGCGGATCAGCACCAGTCCCAGATAGAACGGCGCCCCGTGATCCGCCGGCCGCAGCTCCGACACGCGCCGGAACTCGCGGGTCGCCTCCTCGAACATGCCGGTCTTGTAGAAGGCGATTCCGAGGTTGCGGTGCTCCTCGACGCGCGCATCCGACACCGCGGGATCCGCCGTCTTGGTGCGTCCCACGCGGTGCACGAAGCTGGCCGACGCCAGGCCGTACAGCGCTTTCCCGACTTCGAACTCACCCAGCCCCGACTCGTCGACGATGGTCCGCACATCCCGGCGGCCGTCGAGAAGCGCCAGCACGGTGTCCTGGATCGGCGTGAACGTGACGCCGCTCTGCTGCACGTGCTCGCGATCGACGTCGAATACGACGTCGAAGCTCGGCACTTTGCGCTCGATCAGGCTCCACTCGTCGACCCGATGCGCACCCTCGAGCAGCAGGGACTCGGGGTTGATCGCGGCCAGATAGTCTTGCTCCTCGGGGCGGATGTCCGGCTCGAAATTGAACGTGCCCTGTGACCACGTGAAGAGGTAGTAGACGGCCTCTTCGATTTGCGTGCGCACCTGCTCGTGCAGGGCCTCGCGGCTCACGAGCCGCTGGCTCACAATGATGTCGCCGAGGCGGCGGCTGGGGTCGGCGGCTTGCATGCTGATCGCCGTGTCGAGCTGCGGGCGCGTGAGCAACCCGGCCTTGACGAGGAGGTCGCCGAGCCGGTCGCGCCGGTTCACGATGGAGGCATAGGCGATCCGGCCGCGGTCGAAATAGATGTAGCCGAAGTTGTTGCGATGGGTGACGCTCAGGCAGCCGGTCTTCTTGCCCATCGCCAGTAGCTGCAGAACGTCGGGCAGGCTCGCCTCGCGGAGACTCCCGCGTATGGCCATCAGCGGAACTCCTCGATGACCCGCCCCTGCGCATCGGGCCAGTCCCAGACCACTTTCTCGTCATCGAGAAAAAACGGATCTTCGGCCTCGATGGAGGTAACCACCATGCCCCGCGATGTCCGGCGCGCGACCACCGAGACCGGAAGCGGCTCCTCCGGCTCAGCCGCCTCTGTCGGGATGGCGCCGCCGGCATCCACCTCGTCCACGACGTCCACGAGGTCGATGACATCGGCCGAATCTCCCCCGTCCCCCGCACCGTTCGAATGGGCCGCATGATGGTCGCGACTATCCGAGATGGCGGCGTCCGGCTCCGCCCCGCCGCCGGCATCGGCCGGCGCCTGCGCGGATGCCACCAGCTCCTCAGCCTCGGCCACGCGCGCCGGGTCAAAGAAGATGTCCATCGCCGCGAGATCGGGATCCGCGGCCGCGGCTTCGCACTGAAGGGTCCGGAGCCTGGCCACGCACCGTTCATACGTCGCGATGAGGGCGCCGCTCCCGGGATCTGCGCCGGCACGCATCGCTCGCTCGAGGACCGCGGTGTCGTAACCCTCGGCCGCCCACCGCTGGGCCGCCTCGCCGATGCTCGAGCGCCACGGCTCGACGTGCCGGGCGACGACCGTCGCGACGTCCGATATGAAATTCAGGAACTCAGCCGCAGGTGGGGATGACACGGCACCGCTCGCGCGGGGCGCCTGGCCGGCGCCCTGGCCGACGCCGAGGCCGAGGCCGATTTCGACCACCAACCCGCCCGAGAGTTGGTCCGCAAGCTGCGCATCGATATCCACGATGTCACCCGGGGGCCGGTCGCCCGTGCAGGCGATCTGCCGGCCCGACGCGTGAAACTCCTCGCAGAGGCGCAACAGCTCGGCCTGCGCCTCGTGGCGGCCGGCCAGGAACTGCACGTCATCGATCAGCAGCAGGTCGGCGTCCTGAAAGTGCCGGTGAAACGCGGCCTGGTCCCCCATCGATACCGCCGCTTCGAGCTGGCGTACGAACTCGTCGACGGTGAGTGCGGCGACCCGCAGCGCCGGTTGCAACGCCAGCGCGCGAAGTCCGATCGCGGCCAACAGCTGCGACTTGCCTAGCCCGGGGGCACTCCAAATGTAGAGCGGATTGTAGGTCGAGCCGGGATTTTCCGCGACCGCCAATGCGGCGGCCACCGCGAGACGGTTGGCCGGTCCCACGACGATGTCGCCGAATTGGTGTCGCCTGTCGAGCTCCACCTGCTGCCTCGTCTTACCGGCGGCCGGAAGTGGTGCCTGCCGAGCTGGCCGGCGCCCGCACCGGGGCCTGCGCGACCGGACCCGCGCCGCCTGCGCGCAGGCCGGATGGCGGTGCGCCCGATGCGGAGCCGCTCAGCCGGCGGAGCACCAGCTCCGAGATGCCGCGTAGCGTCTCGAACACTCCCGGCCCCCGAAGCGCGTCGGCCGCGAACGCGGGCACGCCTCGGAAGTTGAGCGCTTCATCCATCGCCGGCACATCGAGGATGAGTTCCGGCGGCAGGTTCTGCTTGTTGTATTGCAGCACGAGTGGCACGAGCCGCGGGTCGATTCCGTGCTCGGCCAGGTTGGCATGCAAGTCCTGCAGACTCTCGATGTTCTCCTCGAGCTGTCGTGCTTGGCTGTCGGCCACGAATACCACGCCGTCCGCGCCCTGAAGTACGAGTTTGCGAGTCGTCTGATAGTAGACCTGACCCGGCACCGTGTAGAGCTGCATCTTGGTCGTGAAGCCAGAGATCGTACCGAGATCCAGCGGCAGGAAATCGAAGAACAGCGTGCGGTCGGTCTGCGTCGCGAGCGATACCATGCGGCCTTTGCGGTCGCTTGGAACCTGGCCGTAGATGTAGTGCAGATTCGTCGTCTTTCCGGACCGGCCCGGTCCGTAGTAGACGATCTTGCACGTGATCTCGCGCGTGGCGTAGTTGACGAGCGACACGGGGCTACCGGCGGAAGAGAAGCGTGAGGTTGCGATTCAGGTCCTGCTCGAACGTGTCGGCCAGGACGCCCTGGGGTGGCGTGCGTGCTCCGGGCGCTCCGGCCGCGAGACGCTCGCGCAGCTCGTCGAAATAAAGTTGGACAATGCCGATCGACGTCGCCTCGTCGAACACGGTGAGACAGAGCAGCGTGCCGCGCCGTGTCTCCGCCGGTGCGAGAAAGATCTGGCGTGTGGCGCCCGCATGGTGCAGGCCGGCGAACGGTTTGCCTTCGAGGAGTTTGCCGAGCTCGGCGGACGACGCGTGGATCGCCGCGGCCAATGCACATGCCGCCATGACGTCCATCGCCCGATTGAATCCGTGCTGGCCCAGTACTTGGCCGCTCGGGGTCAGCAGGAGCGCGAGCGTCACCTGCGCATCCTGCACGAAGCTTCGCAGCGGCGTCTCCACCCACCGTTCGACGACGGCGACGGTCATGCCAGCGTCTCCGCCGCCTGCAGCAGCGCACTCCGCAGCAGCCCTACGCTCGACCGGCCGTCAGTGATCAGCACGACGACCAGATCGCCGCGTCCCGCCATGCAGAGACGCCCCTCTGCAGCGGCCAGCTCGACGTACGCGACCGGACCCAACCCCGCGGCCTCCGCCGAGAGACGAGCCTTGCGGTAGATCGATGCCGCCAATGCGGCGACCACGCTCGCGCGAACGCCGAGCTGAACCTGCGTATCCACGACGATGCCGTCCCGTTCGCTCACGACAAGGCCGCCCTGCACGCCCCGTTGCCGCGTGAAGGAGTCGAGCATTTCCACGAACGCCGGCATCAGCGCCCCGTCCCGGTCTGGCCGGCACTGCCCGCGAGCCACGCGGCGCCGCGCTCGCTGACCCGGCGCAGCAATCGGCGCACCAGGCCCAGCGGCACGGTTCGCGCGGCTGCGACTAGCGCGATCGCGATCTCACCATCCTGTGAGACCGGTGACATCGCGATGGCCGCGACTTCGGCCTCGAACACGATCGATGACCACTCGCCGAGCCCGAGGTGCCGCATCGCCCGATGGGCCTCATCGCTGACGCCACTGAGCGCGCCACCGACCTCCTGCGCCACATCGCGGCCATCGGCTACCACGTAGGCGCCCGCCAGCACGTAGCCGTGCGGGTCGAGCAGGAGCGCCGTCTGCTCGCCGTCGCCCAGCAGGTCCGCAAAGAGGTCACGCGCGTCCAGCGACGCGCTGGTCGCAGTCGCGAACGCCAGCTCCGGATCCTGTGCGGGCGCAAGGGCCGGTTGCGCGGCAGGTGCGACGGCGCCGGCGTGTCCAATCATCGGTGCGGCGTGTTCCGGGCGACTGGAGCGGTTGTCTTCCTGTGGGACCCGCAGTCGCGACAATGCGGCGTCGATCGTTGGATCGCCGGGGTCGGCGGCAACGGCGGCGACCAGATACCGCTCGGCTTCGGCCGCCCGGCCGCTCTGGAAGCACGCGAACCCCATGCCCTTGAGGGCGCCCGCATGGTGCGGGGCGACCCGCAGCGCGACACTCCATTCGTCCATCGCGTGCTCCAATTCTCCCCGGTCGGCGTGGATGCGCGCCAGAAGGTCGTGCGCGTCGGCGTCGTACGGATGCCGTTCCAGACCGCGCGTCGCGACTTTGAGCGCCGGCTCGAGCTGCCCTCGACGCCGCAACGCGTCACCGAGTGGCACGAACACCATGCTCGCGGGATCTCGCGCCAACTCTTCGCTCCAACGCCTGATCTCATCAGACACCCGAGTGCGCCTCCAGCGCGGTGCACAATACAGTTGCCGAGGCGATCGCATCGCGTACGACGGCGACGCCAGGTGCCCCCGCCGAAGATTGCTCCAGATACTTCTGCCAGCTCGCGACGGCCTCTCGGAAATCTCCGCGGCTCGCGGCCGCATATCCGAGCTCGAGATGGACGTCTGGCAGACCAGGTGTGGCTTCCGCCGCGCGGCGCAACTCGTCTGCGGCTTCGCCGTACCGCCGCAACCTGCGCAGCGCCTGCGCTGCCATGATCCGCGGCGCGGACTCGTCCGGTGCCGCACCGATTGCCCGCCGCGCCGCATCGAGCGCTTCGTCGGGCCGGCCCGCGGCCAGCGCTTCGCGCGCAGTCGCCAACTCCCAGTTGGGATCGGCGGCTCCGCCTGCGCTCGTCGCGCCGGCGCGCGCGGTTCCCTGGTCGCGTAATTCCACTACTCCCGTCGACACTAGACCATACATGACTTTGGCGACTTCGAAGTCGCTCCGGCCCAGCGTCGCTGCCAGCCCGCGAAGATCCGTCAGACCATCGATCGCCGCGAGGACTTCCCATTCGCTCGGCAGCAGGTCGAGCCGGGTCGCGTGGTCGTCGGTGACCGTCGCCAGCACCGGGATGACCGCAAGACTCGGCACCTTGTCCACGATCCGTGACCATTCATCGAACCGCCGCGCCCCTTCCATGAGCAGTGATTCGGTCGAGACGTGGACGGGCGCATCGATGGGCATCGTGGCGATGTCCCGCTCCTGAAATGAGAAGAACCCATCGCGCCATGACATGAGGTCGAATACGACGGTCTCGACCTGGAGCCGGACCTGCCGTTCGAGTTCACGCGCCCCGACCACGCCGAGCGCTAGCAGGATCTCACCAAGACGACGGGTATCCCCGCCGGCCTGGAGGCCGCGAGCCCGGGCCAAATCCTCTTCCGTGATGCGCCCGGCCCGCACGAGGAGCTGCCCCAGTGGAGCGGGACTGCCCCGCATCGACGCCGACAGCACGCGGCCGCGCTCGAATACGACGGTTCCCTCGTGCTCGCGCGACTCGGACGTAATGCGCAGTGTCCCCGTCTTCCGGCTCAGATCCACCATCTGGAAGACGTCGTGGATGCTCAGCTCGCGCAGCGACCCTTCGATGGCCATCTATCGCCCCCCGCCCGCAACCGCGGCGACTCGCTTGCTCGTACGTGACGTACCGCCCGACACCCGGCCCGCAGGTCTCGCGCCCGCACCGGTGCCCGACACGGCCGCTGGCGGCGCGACGGTCACCGGCATGGACGTTCGCCCCCGCGGCGCGGCGCCGGCCGGCTGGCGAACGAAGATCTGCGCGAGGTCGGCTGCCGTCCGGCGATCGCGCCGAGCGCGAGCGGCAAACTCCCCGTCCGGATCGGTCGCAATCACCTGATCCCAGCGCTCGATCGCCTCGCGATACCGGTTGCGCTCGGCGAGCATCGCGCCTTGATAGTAGAGCGCTCCCGGATGCCCGGGCTCCACCACCAGCAGCCGTGCCCAGGCTTGGGCGGCATCACGGCGCCGTCCGCTCTCGAAGAGCAACTCGCCCAGTGCGAGCAGGGCGGTGGTGTGCGATGCATCCCGCTCGAGCAGATCCACGAGCAACCCCAGCGCCTCCGCGCCCCGGCCCATCGCGCGGCAGAGGTCAGCAAGGGCCAGGGCGGCATCGGCGTACGTCGGAACCTGATCGAGTGCCGCACGGAGCTCGGCTTCCGCGAGTCGCTGTTCGCCCGCGCCGATGAGCAGCATCGCCAGCTCGTACCGCACCACGGCGCGATCCGGATCCACGTCGAGCGCTTCGCGGTACGCGGACCGCGCCCGCTCCAGTTGTCCGGCGTCCCGCGTGACGTCTCCAATCATCTTGAGCACGTCCGCCCGGCGGGGTGCGACGTCGCACGCATGCTCCAGCGCGCCGAGCGCTCCCTCGACCTGGCCGGCGCCGGCGCGTGCCGCCGCGACAAGGAGCAGGACATCCACATCGTCAGGCGTCGCTGCCAGCAGCGTTTCGGCCAGCGGGCACGCCTCCGCTGCCCGATGCAACGCCACGAGAGCGCGGACCTCACCGGCGTCCGCACCCCGCGCATCACCGTCGACGCGCCGCGCATCGCGAAACCGCTCGAGCGCTTCACCGTAGTAACCCTGCCGCGCGAACACCTCTCCCATCAGGACCATCCCGGCCGCCCGATGCGCCCCGCGCATCAAGGCCCGGCCGATTTCCGACGCCGCGCGGTCGTACAGACCCTTCGAGAGGTAGTCGCGGGCCATCCCGTAGGGATCTGCCGCCGCATCGCCGCCGGCATCCGGCACCGCCGCGGGACTGAGCTCAGCGAACAGCGAGTCCAGTACGTTGCCGTCGAACGCGAAATCCGCGACCACCGGATGGTGCTGGTCCGCGGGCCCGCCCAGGTCCGGTCCGATCGAAAGATCCGGGTGCTCGTACTGAAAGTCGATCGCGAGCTCGAACTTCTGCGGCACGTAGTACGGATCGAGTTCCAGCGCGCGCTTGGTCTCGCGGAGTGCCGCGTCGAAGTCGCCGAGGTTGGAGAGGGCGAAGCTCAGGTTGTAGTGGGCCTCCGCACAGTCGGGACGGCTTTGCACGGCGCGGGCAAACGCATTGCGCGCCTCGGCAAACCGCCGCAGTTCCGTCAGGACGAGCCCGATCCCGTTCCACGCCACCGCATGCTCCGGCTCATCGAGCAGCACGTGGCGGTACGCCTCGACGCTCTGCTGCAGGCGCTTCGCCTTGAAGAGCAGCAGCGCGAGGTTGAGGCGTGTGTGCGAGAACGCGGGCGTCAGATCCAGGGCCGTGCGGAATGCCGACGCGGCGCCCGCTGAATCCCCGGCGTGGAAGAGAGCGACGCCGAGGTTGTTGTGCGCGATCGCGTACCGCGGATCGGCCTGGATGGCCCGGCGGTAGCTCTCGGCTGCCTGCTCGTAACGGCCCCCCTGGTGAAGCGCGACGCCGCGCTCGTTCCACAATTTCGGACTGTCCGGACGCTCGGCAATCAGCCCATCGTAGGCGGCGACGCCCGCGGCGACGTCCTTGCGCAGGAGCTGCAGCTCTGCGATCGCCTGCTGCACGAGCGTGCGCTCCTCGCCACGTTCCAGTGCGATCTGGTACTCCCGCAATGCCTCCGCGTAGTATGCCTTCTGCCGGAACGCGAGACCCAGGTTGAAGTGCGCCAGGGTGCCGCCGTCGGAGACCGCCATCGCGGCCATGGCACGGCGATCGGAGACGGATTGAGGGGCGTCCGCCTTCGCCAGCAATCGCTTTTCGAGCGACAGATTGGTCTGGGCGCGCCCGAGCGTCGGGTTGAGCTGAATCGCGCGTTTCGCCGCTTCCTGGGCCTCGGCGTGGCGCCCCATGTCGCCGAGCACGAAGCCCATCAGGTAGTGGGCGTCGGGATTGTCCGGCCGCCGCGCGATTACGCGCTGCAGCGCGGCGAGCGCCTCGCTGTTCAATCCCCGGTTGTACAGGACCTCGGCGATGTTGAAGTGGATGACCGGGCTGTCGGGATCGAGCGCCAATGCCCGCTCGAACCATCGCTGCGCCGTCTCGAGATCGCCTGACGCCTTCTCGGCGAGCCCCAGCTGCACCAACGCACCCAGATCCTGCGGGTGGTACCGCAGCAGCTCCGTGAACTCGGCCACCGCTTCGGGCGCACGGCCCAGCAACGCGAACGCCCGGCCCAACTCCCATCTCGCATCGCGATCGGCGGGCGCCGCGCGGAGCTGCTCGCGCAGGGCCCCCACCCGGCGGTCATAATAGCCGGAGCTGAAATACGCGACTTCGAGATTCCGCTGCGCGACCAGCATCTTCTGGTCGAGCTCGAGCGCGCGCGTGAAGGCGGCGACCGCCTCCTCGAACAGGCCCTTGTGGAAATAGAGTACGCCGAGGTTGTTGTGCGCGCCCGCGTCCGCCGGATCGATCCGCCGCGCGAAAGATCGCAAGACGTCGCGGTCCCGCTCCGAGATCATGTTGGCCGCGCCCATGCGCGCTCTCCTGAGCCGTTCGCCGGCGGCTGCTAGGCGACGCGGATGGCGCGCAGAATCGCGTGCAGCGATGCTACGTCCGGGAGCAGCAGGAAGAACCCGCGCAGTTTTTCGTTGAGCTCCAGCATGAAGAACTCCGTCTCCACACAGAAGACGTAGTCCCGGTCCGTCCCGAACTGCAGATAGGCCGTCGTCAGCACTGCACTCGACATATCCACCGCCAGGCTCGGCGGCGACGGGAGCAGCATCAACCCCATGAAGTCGCTCAGCGCGTTCAGGTATGCCCCGCTGAGAATGTTGCCCGCCTCTTTGATCGCGGATTGCTCGATCTCCCCCAGATCGATCTCGGTCTCGGCCCGCCGGTTGAGCATCAGGCCCGCGAGGCGCAGCGCCGTGGGCCGCGGGAATACCAGCAGCGTCCGCCCAGTGAGATCGCCGAGCATGTTCATGAGCACGGCCGCGACCGGTTCCTCCGGGGCCGTGATCTGAGGCGGTACATCTTCGAGCCGGGCGATGTTGATCGTGGGGACGCTGATCATGATGGTTCCCCCGGTCATCTGCGACAGCGCCGTAGCCGCGTGGCCGGCGCCGATGTTGGCGACCTCGCGAAGTGCGTCCAGTTGATTCGCTTTGAGCGAACGAATGTCATCCATGGCAAGGGGCTCCACCGGGTCCACCTAATCAGATGAGGCTACTCACATCGACGATTAAGGCCGGGGCTCCGTCCCCGAGAATCGTCGCGCCGCTGAAGAGCGGCAGGCCCCCCCGCGCAGCGTCGAACTGCTTGACCACAATGTCCTGCTGGCCCGTCAGCTCATCGACAGCGACCGCCGTGCGCCGTCCACCCGACTCCAGCACGAGAACGTGCTGTTCGGCAAGGGGCCCCCCCGTGGGACCTGCGCCCCCTGGGACGCCCACCAGCTCGCGCAGGCGGACGTAGGGCACGGCCTCTCCCCGGAGGAGCATCACCGGGCGCCCCCGGACCGACGCCAAAGCCAATCCCTCGGCGCTTACCGTCTCATCGACATGGGCCATGGGGAACGCGTATGTGTCCCCTCCCGTCCGTGCCAGTAAGGCCCGCATGATCGCCAGCGTCAACGGCAGCCGGGCGGTCACGACAGTCCCTTGGCCCGGTACCGACTTGATGTCCACCGACCCGCCGAGGGATCGCACCTTGGCCTGCACCGCGTCGATCCCTACTCCCCGTCCAGACAGGTTGGTCACCTGGTCCGCGGTCGTGAACCCCGGGCGGGCGATAAGGCGGACCACCTCGTCGTCGGTCAGGGTGGAAGTTGCCGCGTCGACCAGCCCTGTGTCGCGTGCGCGGGCCAAGACCCGGTCGCGGTCGATGCCGCGCCCGTCATCCTCGACCCGGATGAGCACTGCGGACCGGTCCCGAATGGCACTGAGAGTGAGCCGCCCCTCTGCGGCCTTTCCGGCGGCGACCCGGACGTCGGGCGCTTCTATCCCGTGGTCGACGGCGTTACGAAGCAAATGGACGATCGGATCTCCGATCTCGTCGAGCATCGACCGATCGAGCTCGATCTCTTTGCCGTAGACCTCGAATGCCACCTGCTTGCCAAGCGATCGCGCGGCATCGCGCACGAGACGCGGGAACCGGTCGAAGACCTGCCACACAGGCACCATACGGCACGTCATGATCTCGTCCTGCAGGTTGCCGATCAGCCGGGCCGAGTGATGAACCGTCTCGGCCAGCGCCTGATCCTCGGATGCGGCGGTGAGCGCCATGAGGCGGCCGCGTGCGATTACCAGTTCGCCGATGAGATTCATCAGCGCGTCGAGACGGCGCAGATCGATGCGCACGTGACGAGCGCGATAGGGATCCTCTCCCACGTCGCTCCCACCCGCTCCCGGCCCACCTACGGCGTGGCGCCCGGAAGGACGGCTCCGTCGTGCCGGCGGGGAGCCAATACCGGCAGGGAGAGGCGTGAGGCTGTCGGGAGGCGCTCCTTCCACCTCGACGCCGGCGACATCTCCGACGCTCTCGATCGACCGCGCGATCGTCGCGTGCGGGACCGCGGTCGCCACCCGGATAGTGACCTCCTGCCCGAAGGCCGGTTCCGAGAACGTGTGCTCTGGGGGCTCAACCGCCTGTACCTCGCCGAACGTCTGCGCGCGCTGCAGCGCCATGGCGGCGCGCGCTCCCCGGAGTGGGGCATCGGCGATGAACCGGACGCGGATCACGGTCGCCGGCACGGCGGTCGCGACCGGTTCCGGGCGTGACGCCCGGGTGCGGGTACGCGGGCGCGGCGGGGTCTTTCGGCGACGGCCAGCCTGTCGCCCTGGACGGCTTCTCGTTACGCCAAGCACCCGCGGCGCCTCGCGAGCACTGCTCGTCGCGGGAGCGACAGCATCCCGGAGCCGCGCCGCGATCCGCTCGATCCGGGCGTCCGCTGCTTTCCCCGACACCGCGCGCTCGATCGACGATTCGAGTGCGTCTGCAGCCTTGAAGAGCGTGTCCATGAGTGCGGTGTTGACCATCGCGTCACCGCGCCGCAACCAGTCCAGCAGCGCTTCCAGTTCGTGCGACAGGGTGGCGACGGCGGTGTAGCCCATCGTCGCGCTCATCCCCTTGATCGTGTGGACCGCGCGGAAGAGGGCCGCTATGGCCGATCGCCGCGCCTCGTCGGCGGGAGGATGGCCTTGGCCGGCATTGCGGCCGCCATCGGAAGCCCGCTCGAGTTCGAGCAGGGCGTGGTTGATCGCCGAGACGTGTTCCCTGCTTTCGGTGAGGAACAGCTCGGCGTAGCGCGCGGTGTCCACGGGTCGGCGGAGCCGGCGGTCGACGCCGCGAGCCGGTCTAGGCGAGCACGCGCTGAACCGCTTCCAGCACACGGCTTGGCTGGAACGGCTTCACGACGAAATCCCTGGCCCCCGCCTGAATGGCCTCCACCACGAGCGCTTGCTGACCCATGGCGCTGCACATCAGGATCTTGGCCTGTGGGTCGAATCGCGTGATCTCGCGGACGGCATCGATGCCGCCCATGTCCGGCATGACGATGTCCATTGTCACGAGGTCGGGCCGCAGCTGCTTGTATTTCTCGACCGCCTGTAGCCCCGTCTCCGCCTCACCGACGATGTCGAAGCCGGCCTGCTGCAGGATGTCACCGACCATCGTGCGCATGAAGATCGCGTCATCGCAAATCAGTACCGTATGGCTCACCTTGGCTCCCGACCGTCGCGCTGGCTGGTGATACGTGTTGAGTGTCGTCGAAATGCAGTGTTACTACAGCAGTGCGTGAGCGATGATCCGGGCGACGTCGAGCAAAACGACCACCTCGTCCCCGACCCGCAACACCCCGCTCGCAAGCCCGTCTTCCCCGCCAGATTTGTCTGCCGGGCCGATATCCGACCTCAGAACTCGCTGGACATCACGCAGCTCATCTACTGTTAGACCAACGACTTTCGTCACAGCGTCAACGAGAATGATCGATCCGCGGCCCTCCGGGACCGGCGGACCGCCCAGCCGGACACTCAGATCGAGGACGGTGACGATCGATCCTCGCAGGTTGATCAGGCCGTTGACGAAGGGCGGCGCGCCCGGCAACGGCGTGGCCCGTCGGTTGGGAATGATCTCCCGGACGCCGCTCAGCTCGCACGCGCAGGTGCGGCCCGCCGCCGCAAAGACGAGGAGCCGCGGCGCTTCGGCGGAGTTCCCGATGGCGTGCTCGAAACCAAGCGCCTCCTCGGGCTCATCCAGCCCGGGAGTCTGCGCCACATCACGCATCGCGCTCGTAGAACCCGACATCGGTGAGTACATCTCCCTCCGTCCCCCCGTTGGCCCCCGCTCCACCCACGACCCGGATCGGCTCGCCCCCGCTGGCCAGCGTGTCCAGCGACTCGCGCAGGTCCGGTGGCAGCGGTGATCGCAGGTCGAGCATGTCCCCCGTCACCGGGTGCCGCAACGTCAGCCACGCCGCGTGCAGGAAGTGGCGCCGCGCCGGCAGCCCGATCAGGCGGCGTCCGCCGCCCCCCCCGTACGTGTCGTCACCGGCAACCGGATGTCCCAGAGACGCGAGATGGACACGGATCTGGTGGGTGCGCCCCGAATGGAGTTTGGCCCGGAGCAAATCCGCTGAATCGAAGCGCGCCAGGCGCACGAAATCCGTTCGCGCCGGCCGACCGCTACTGACGATCGCCATGCGCTTTCGGTCTCGTGGATCCCGGCCGATTGGACGCTCGACAGTGACCCTGTCCTCGGTCAGGTGACCCCACGCCAGCACCACGTAGCGCCGCTGGACATCTCGCCGTGCGATCGCGTCGCTCAGTTGGCGGTGCACGCGGTCCGTTCGCGCCACCAACAGTAGTCCCGACGTCTCCTTGTCGAGGCGATGCACGATGCCCGCACGCTCGGAAGCAATCGGCCCCCCCGCCCCGCCATCGTCCGGATGCTCGTCTCCACCGGGCGCCCGGCCCGCGGCCCGTCCCATCAAGGCGTTGACGAGGGTCCCGGTCCAGTGGCCTGGCGCGGGATGGACGACCATGCCTGCGGGTTTGTCGACCACCAGGAGCCACTCGTCCTCGTAGACGACTCGCAGGGGAATGGTCTCCGGCACCACATCTCGCCCCGGCGGCGCGGGCACCGACACGGACACGCGTTCGCCGGCGCGAACCCGGTAGGCGGCTTTCTCCCGCCGTCCGTCGACTGTAACCCCTCCGGTCGCGATCAGCGTGGCGGCCTGGGTGCGCGACAGATCGCCGTGCGTCGCGACGACCACATCAAGGCGGCCGCCGCCGGCAGCGAGGAAATCGAATTGCCTGGGAGACGACTCGGCCGGCGTGCTACATCTCGGGCAGAGGGGCCGCTCTCCGCGACGGGGCCCGATCCTCGACCCAGAGCACCCACGCGAGCAGAATCGCGCCCGTAGTGACCGCCATGTCGGCGATGTTGAACGTCGGCCAGCGGTGGTATCCCACGCCGATGTCGATGAAATCCACGACGCCGTTGGGCGACCGGAGCCGGTCGAAGAGATTCCCGATCGCCCCACCACAAACCAGACCGATCGCGACGGTGCGCAGGACGTCGCCGGCCGGCGTCGCCCGGTAGAGCTTCGTCAACACCGCCAGGGCGCAGGCGGTCAGCACCAGGAAGATCCAGCGCGAGTTGGGGCCGAACCACAGGCCGAACGCGGCCCCGGGGTTGTAGACCAGGACCAGCTTGACGACGGTGCCCACGATATCGCGCGGAATGCCGCGGGACAGCGCCGATACGGCTACCGCCTTGGTGGCGATGTCCGCTGCGACGACCAGAGCCGCCAGCCCCCAGAACAGCCGGTGCTGGCGCGCGCGGCGCTCCTCCTCCCCGATCGTTTGACTGTCTGCCATAGATCAGCGCTTGCCATCCTCTTCGCGTTGCTTACACGCAATACAGTAACGCGCATGCGGGAGCGCATCGAGCCGTTCGTACGCGATCTCCTCCCCGCAGTTGTGGCAGCGGCCGAAGGTCTCCGGGGCCCGGTACAGGCGGCGCAGCGCCTCGTCGATGTGCCAGAGAAACCGCCCCTCCTGGCTCGCGAACAGGAATGCCTTCTCGCGCTCCATGGCGTCGGTCCCCTGGTCCGCCATGTGAAAAGAATACGAGCTCAGGTCGCCGTCCGCATTCTGCGGCGTCGCTCCGAACGCCTCATTGTAGTTGCCGAGTTCCTTCAGGACACGCTTCCGCTCTTCCAACAGGCGCTTCTCGAAATGCGCCAGCAGTTTCTTCGACATCGGCTTGAACTTCTTGCCGGCGGTCACGTCTGGTGACGTCATGATTGCAATTCCCGAGTGAGGGCAATGCGCACGCGCAGTCCATCGAGATCGAGCGTGCGTACCGCGTCAAATCCCGCCGTGTGCTTCGGCGTTCCCTCTTTCCGCCTCCCCGCGTCGTCCGAGCCTCCGTCCATGCTCGGACCCGGCCCCGCCGGACGGTTGGCGAACCCGTCAGGCGGGAGGGGGGTGCCGCCGACCGTGACGTCGCGCGCCAGCACCTCACGCGCGATCCAGTCCCGATGTGTCTGGACTGCTGCCGCGACCCGCGGCTCGGCATCCACCACGAGCCGGATCCGGTCGCTGAGCGAGAATCCCGCGTCCTTTCGCGTCCGCTGCACGGCACTGATCACTTCGCGGGCCAACCCCTCTTCCGCCAGCGCAGGCGTAATGCGGGGGTCCAGTGCCGCCACGTACCCGTCCCGCTTCTCCACCAGCAGCTCGCCCGCCGCCGCGTGGTCGATCTTGACGTCCTCCCGGTCAAGGGATTGGGTGTCGCCATCGACGGTGATCGACAGGGCGCCGCCTCGCTCGAACGCGCGTAGCTCGTCACTGCTCAGTCGCGTGATCGCCTGGGCGGCCGAGGGCGTCCGCGTCCCGAACTTCTTGCCCAGTGTTCGGAAATTTCCTTTGGCCGACAGCGTCACCAGAGCATCCTCCGACGATACCCAACTGACTTCCTTGACGTTGAGTTCCGTCTGAAGCAACGGTGCCAGCTCCGCCAGCAGTCCCGCATCCGGGGCAGCGTCTCCCGTGGATGGCACAACGCATACCAGACGCCCGAGGGGTTGGCGGGTCTTGATCTTGGCCGTGCCCCGTGCGGCACGGGCCAGCGTCGCCAGAGTTCGAATGGCGTCCATCGCCCGCTCGAGGCGTGCATCGATGGCCGCCTCTTCGCCGGGACGGACATAGGAGGCCAGATGAACCGACGTCCCCGTAAGCTGGCGGTGCAGCCAGTCGGTCATGAATGGCGCGATCGGCGCGAGCAGCCGGCTCGCGACAGCCAGCACCTCGTGCAACGTCGCGAACGCCGCCCGACTGTCGGAAGAGTCGACGTCGTAGCGCCGCCCACGAGTGAGCCGCACATACCAGTTCGACACGTCCTCATCGATGAACTGCATGACCGCCCGGGTTGCCAGGGTCGGTTCGTACCGCTCGAACAGCGCATCGGCCTCACGCTCCACGGTCGCCAGCCGCGACAACACCCACCGGTCGAGCGGTGGCCGCTCGGCTGGCGCCGGATCCTGGGCGGACGGTGTCCAGCCGTAGTTCGCCAGGGTGGCGAACATCCCGTTGTACGTCTCCTTGAGTGTGCGCCACAGGAATCGTGACGACTCCTGGATCGCCTGCTCGTCGAAGCGGCGCGGCACCCACACCTGGCTGGTCGAGATCAGGAACAGCCGCACCGTATCGGCCCCATAGGCCTCGATGATCCGCCACGGATCGACGGAATTCCCGCGCGACTTCGACATCTTCTGGCCGTGCGCATCCAGCACGAGGTCGTTCACGACCACGTTCCGGTAGGGGGCGGGGCGTCCCGGCTCGTTGTTCGGGAGTTCGTCGCCCAATCCGGTCGCGATCGCGAGCATCGAGTAGAACCACCCGCGAGTCTGGTCGACTCCCTCGGCGATGAAGTCCGCGGGGTATCGGCGGCCGAGCAGCTCCCGGTGCTCGAACGGATAATGCCACTGGGCGAATGGCATGGAGCCCGAATCGAACCAGGCGTCGATCACTTCGGCGACGCGCCGCATTGTTCCGCGCGGCTGTCGTCCGGCCGCGGCGCACGCCGCGCAGGACCAGTGGTACCGGTCCACGCCCGGCTTGTGCGGATCGAAGTCAGGCGGTAACGGCGCCCCGGTGCGCTCGGCCAGCTCCGCGAAGCTCCCGATTACCTCGCGATGTGACGGTTCAGCGTCGCATACCCACACCGGCAGCGGCGTCCCCCAGAACCGATCGCGCGAGATCGCCCAGTCGATGTTCCCTGCCAACCACTCGCCGAAACGGCCCGACCCCATCTCGGGCGGATGCCATCCGATGCGGGCGTTCCGTGCCACCATCTCGTCCCGATATGCCGTCGTCCGCACGAACCACGACGAGCGCGCATAGTACAGCAACGGCGTGCCGCACCGCCAGCAATGCGGATACGAGTGCGTGACGCGCTGCGCCGACCACAGCACACCGGCCGACCGCAGATGATCGATGATCGCGCGGTCTGCGTCCTTGACGAACTCGCCGCCGACGACCGGCGTCCCGGGCACGAACGCCCCGCGGCTGGTCAGCGGCTGCAGGAACGCGAGCCCATGCCGCCGCCCCGCGGCATAGTCATCAGCGCCGAACGCCGGGGCCATATGCACGATGCCGCTGCCCTCGTCCGCGGAGACGAATGTCTCGGCGACGATGATCTCGTGATCGCCCGCATCCGGCGGGAACGGAACCCAGTCCAGCGGCCGCCGGTAGCGGAGTCCGGCCAGGTCCTTGCCGCGCAGCGTCCGCACCGTCTCCCACTGATCCGCCGCGTGATCTCCCAGCACCGCTGGCACCCGCGACGCCGCCAGGATCAGCGTCCGCCTCTCATCGCCGGCACGGGGCCTGAGTTCCACGTATTCCAGATCGGGATGCACCGCCAGCGCGACGTTGGAGACGAGCGTCCAGGGCGTCGTCGTCCAGACGAGGATGCGGCGGCCGCCGCCGAGCAGATCGAGCGCGACGTATACACTCGGGTCCTCGACGTCCCGGTAGCCGAGCGCCAACTCGTGGCTCGAAAGCGCCGTCTCGCAGCGCGGGCAGTACGGCAGGATCTTGTGCCCGTCGTACAGGAGCCCGCGCTTCCACAAGGTAGCGAGTGCCCACCACACACTCTCGATGAACGGCGGCTCATATGTCACGTACGGATCGCGGAAGTCGAGCCAGTACCCGATCCGCTCGCTCATGCGCTCCCAGACTTCACGGTATTTCCAGACACTCTCCCGGCAGAGTGTGTTGAAGCGCTCGACGCCGTACGCTTCGATCTGCGCCTTGGCCGTGATCCCGAGCGTCTTTTCGACCTCGATCTCGACGGGCAGCCCATGCGTGTCCCAGCCAGCCTTGCGGGCCACGTGGTACCCGCGCATGGCGCGGTGCCGGCAGAACAGATCCTTGACGGTCCGCGAAAAGACGTGATGCGTCCCGGGGAGCCCGTTCGCCGTGGGTGGCCCTTCGTAGAACACGAATTCCGGACGACCCTCCGACGCGGCGAGCGACCGCACGAACAGATGCTCGGTGCGCCACTGAGCGAGAACCTGAGTCTCGAGTGCCTCCGCCGTGGCCGGGAGGAGCGCATACGCCGGCGACGCCACGGGAGCCGGCTCAGTGCGCGCGGCCGTCGTCACACCCGCTCGACCACGCCGGTCACGACGGCCGTCAACTTCGGCTCGGCGACCGCCGCCACCGCGAGGATCTTCTCCACGGTCGCTGGTTCGAGTGTCTCCGGGATGCACTGGTCGGTGATCACCGAGAGCCCCAGTACCCGCATGCCGCCGTGCACCGCGACGATCACCTCGGGGACCGTGGACATGCCGACGACATCCGCGCCGATCCCACGCAGCCATCGATACTCCGCCCGGGTCTCGAGGTTGGGACCGGGGACGGCCACGTACACGCCCTCGCGGAGCGTGATCCCACTCTTGGCCGCGACCGCGTGCGCCACGTCGCGCAATCCCGCGTCGTAGGGTGCCGACATGTCGGGGAACCGGGGCCCCAGTGTATCGTCGTTCGGCCCGACCAGCGGGCTGTCACCAAGCAGATTGATGTGATCGCTGATCGCCATGATATCGCCCGGCGTCCAGTCCGGCCGCATGCCGCCGCAGGCGTTGGAAACGATGAGGATCTCCGCGCCAAGCGCGCGAAGAACTCGTACCGGGAACGTCACCTGTTGAAGCGAGTAACCCTCGTACCGGTGGAAACGTCCCTGCATCGCGACTACGGTTTTGCCCGCCAGCGTCCCGCACAGCAGGCGGCCAGCGTGCGATTCGACGGTCGAGAGCGGAAACTGCGGGATATCCTCGTAGCCGATCGAGGCATTGACATTGATCGCATCGGCGAGACCCCCCAGCCCTGTACCGAGGATGAGCGCGATGCGTGGGCGCACGCCGAATCGGGCGTCAACGACGCGTGCCGCAGCAAAGATCCTGGCTGAGGTGTGTAGTGTCGTGCTCTGCCCTTGTCGTTGTCCCAACGCCGCGCCGGTATCGCGTGCGGCTGCGGTCATTCGGCACGGACGGCGTTCAGCCACGCCGGGGTGGGTGACGGCGCGCGATCGGCTTCCGCGCCGTTGGCCGGCAGCGTTGGCGGTGACGGGGGCGGCGGAAGGTGCGACGGCGGACCACTCCCCGCTTCGCGCGTCTCACCTGCGGAGTCCGCGTTGTTCGTGGCGCTCGTGCTGCTCGCGCCCAGGTCGCGTTGGCCACCGCCTGGCGTTCCGCCGGAAATTCCGGACGTCGAGTCGGGGATCGCGTCAAGCTCCGCCAACTGTCTGGCCACCAACGCGCGCAACTGCGCCAGATACGCGCGGCGGGCGCGCTCGAGTGATTCGATCTCTCCGGCCAGACGGCGCAATTCCGCCCGCGAGGCATCGACCTGGCGGACTCCTTCCGCGCGCGCTTCCCGAATGATCAGTTGTGCCTCTCGCTCGGCCTGCTCGCGCGTCTCGGCCCGGAGTTGCTGGGCGGACACCAAGGCCTCATTGAGCGCTTTGTCGCGCTCGCGGAAGGCCCGGAGCTGCTCGTGGAAACCCTTTGCCTTGGCCTCGAGGTCCTGATTGACGCGTGTCAGGCGTTCGAGCTCGTTCGCGACACGGTCGCGGAACTCATCCACCCGGGCTTTGTCGTATCCGCGAAGCGCACCCGGGAAGTCCGTCCGGCGAACATCGAGCGGTGTGAGGTGAAACGATTCGTCAAGCATTCCCGTGTCCCCCGGTCGCTGGAGTGCGCGCCCCAAACAGTACCGTCCCTAATCGCACCATCGTCGCGCCCTCCTCGACCGCTATTTCGTAGTCGTTCGACATCCCCATCGAGAGTTCCGCTGCCTCGTGTCCCGCGGCCCGCAATACGTCGCGAGCCTCCCTCGCCCCCGCGAACGTCCTGCGCAACACCCCCTCATCGGCGTCGAGCGGCGCCATGGTCATGACGCCCTTCACCCGGACGCCGCCGAGTCCTCTTAGCCGCTCGGCTTCCACCGCCAATCCGGCAGGCGCCCACCCAGACTTGGCTGCCTCGCCCGACACGTTGACCTGCACCAGCACGTCGATCGGCTGGCCCCTTGCGATTCCCCGCTCGTGCAAGGCGTCCGCCAGTCGGGCGCTGTCGAGCGAGTGCACCAGCACGAACGATTCGGCCGACTTCGCCTTATTGCGCTGCAGATGCCCGATGAGGTGCCAACGCACCGGAACCGTGATCGCCGCGATCTTGGGCAGGGCCTCCTGCACCCGGTTCTCACCAACGTCATGGACGCCGGCGCCCCAAGCCTCCCGCGCTGCATCGGCACCGAACGTCTTCGTGACCGCAATCAGCGTGACGTGCTGCCCGTGTCCGCCCCTTGCGACTGCCGCCGCGATCCGCCCTCGCACGTCCGCCACCCGCTCGGCGAGCTCGGGAAATTGCATAACAGTCGAAAATATCGGGAGTTACGACGCGAATCAAGGTCGCCCGACGCCGAGCACCGCCGTCGCGGCAATCACCGGAATGCGGGGGCTTCCCCCGTCACTCGGACCTCTCGTCCGGCCATGAGATCGCGGATCTGGGCCGAGGTCACCGATCGGGTGAGCCGCCCATCGCGGGCGGATGAGATCGTGGCGGTCTCCTCTGACACGACGAAGACGATGGCGTCCGATTCCTCAGCGAGTCCCATCGCCGCCCGGTGGCGCGTCCCGAGGGCGCGGTCGGTGATCTGTGCCTGCGAGAGGGGCAGAATGCACCCGGCCCCGATCACCGTGTCGCCGCGGATGATCACCGCGCCATCGTGCAGGGGTGAGTAGGGCGTGAAGATCGTCGCCAGCAGATCCGCCGACACTTTGGCCTGCAGGGCGGACCCGGACGCGACGTACTCACCCAGCGCCATTTCGCGCTCGACCGCAATGATGGCCCCGATTCCGGACTGGCTGAGTCGCTCGAGCGCGGCCACTACCTCCTCCGTCACTTCACTCTCCGCCATGCGGCGAAGGAGCCGTGTCACGCGCGACTGGCCGAGGTGAGCGAGCGCTTGCCGCAACTCGGGCTGGAAGATCACGACGCCCGCGAATGCGCCGTACGTGAACAGCAATCCGAGCAGGTAGGTGATCATCGTGAGCTGCGTCACCCACGCGAGACCGTACAGGACGACGAGCACGACGATCCCGGTCAGCATTTGCACGGCCCGGGTGCCGTGTATCAGCAGGAGCACCCGGTAGAGCATGTACGCGACGAGCGCGATTTCGAGCGCGTCGCGGACGCCGAACGAGACATGCCGCAGCGCCGCGAACATGAGGCTTTAGTCCGGACGCGCCGGCGCGCCACCGGCGGATGGCTCGGCCGGCATGCCGGCCGCATCGGGGCCGAGGATCGCCCACGCCGCATCGAGTGCCTCACGCGCGCCGCGCACATCATGGACCCGGAAGAGCCGCGCACCACGCGCCAGCGCGGCCACCGCGGCGCCGATCGAGCCATAGGTCCGGCCTGCGGGTTTTTTCACGCCGGTAATCTCTCCGATAAACCGCTTTCGCGATACGCCCACCATCACCGGATACCCCAATGCCACCACTCGCGCGAGGGCCGACAGCACCGCAAGTGAATGGATGCTTCGCTTGGAGAACCCGATCCCCGGATCGACGGCGATGGCATCCGGGTGCACCCCCGCCCCGAGCGCGACATCCACCCGGCCCGACAGCTCGGCGACCACCTCGCCCACGACATCAGGCCCGTAGGTGGCGTGCTGGTAGGTGCTCATGTCGCCAACGCCGCCGCGAGAGTGCATCACCACCAGGCCGGCACCCGCCTCGGCACAGACCCGTGCAATCGCAGGATCGATCCGCAGACCCGACACATCGTTGATCACGGACGCCCCTGCCTCGAGCGCCGCCGCAGCCACCGCTGACTTCACGGTGTCGACGGAGATCGGAATCCCTGGACATGCGGTGCGGAGGGCCCCGACGACCGGGAGGACTCGCCGGAGCTCTTCCTCGACCCCGACGGGGGTCGCACCCTGCGGCCGGGTGGATTCTCCCCCCACATCGAGCATGTCCGCACCTTCGGCGACCAGGCGCATCGCATGCGCAACCGCGTCCTCTGCCGAAAAAAAGCTACCCCCGTCGCTGAAGCTGTCGGGGGTAACGTTGACGATTCCTAGGACGACCGGGCGAGAGAGCGGCACCACGGCGCCGCGCACCCGCCAGCTCATGAAGGGTCGCTCACCGCGGCATCAGCTCGCGGTCACGCGGGTGCGACTTCCGGGCCACCGAGAATGGGCGGCGAGCGGCGGGGCTCCGCCACCGGGATCGGGGACGGCGGCGCGAGCGCCGGGTTGTTCACCGGCGGCGCCGGAGGCCGCGGCGGGAGCTTTTCGCCCCGCATGAGGACCGCGATGTCCTCGCGCGTCAGCGTCTCGCGCTCCAGCAGCGCGGCGGCGACGGCGTGCAGCAGCTCGAGGTTCTCCGTGAGGGTGGTCTTCGCCCTCGAGTAGGCCTCGGAGATCACGCGAGCGACTTCGGTATCTACCAGTTGCGCGGTCCGCTCCGATACCTCGCGGCGATGCTGCAGTTCGCGCCCCAGAAAAACTTCCTGCTCATTGTCGCCGACCAGCACCGGCCCGATGGCGTCGGAGAGTCCCCACTGCGACACGTATCGCCGGGCAATCCCGGTCGCCTGCTGGATGTCGCTCGCCGCGCCCGTCGTCACGCGGTCACGCCCGAAAATGAGCTCCTCCGACACCCGGCCGCCGTACGCCATCGCAAGCCTCGCCTCGATCTGCTGGCGCGTAACCGATACCCGGTCGTCTTCGGGTAGCGTGAATGCGAGTCCCAACGCGCGTCCGCGAGGCACGATGGTCACCTTGTGCAGCGGATCGTTTCCCGTGACCTTGATCGCGCAGACCGCGTGACCGGCTTCGTGATATGCGGTCAGGCGCTTCTCTTCGTCCTTCATCACCATCGACTTCCGCTCGGCGCCAAGCATCACCTTGTCCTTGGCTTCCTCGAGGTCGTTCATGTAGACCTTGTCGTGGCCCCGGCGCGCCGCGAGCAGCGCACCTTCGTTCACCAGATTGGCCAGGTCGGCGCCTGCCATGCCCGGAGTGCCGCGCGCAAGTGTGGTGATGTTGACGTCCTCGGCGACCGGCTTGTTCCGCAGGTGCACTCGCAGGATGCCCTCACGGCCGCGGAGATCCGGCGCATCCACGACGATCTGGCGGTCGAACCGGCCAGGACGCAGGAGGGCTGGGTCGAGCACGTCGGGCCGGTTGGTCGCGGCGATGAGGATCACGCCCTCGTTCGACTCGAAGCCGTCCATCTCGACCAGCAACTGATTCAGCGTCTGCTCGCGCTCATCGTGCCCGCCACCCAGACCGGCGCCACGGTGGCGCCCGACCGCGTCGATTTCGTCGATGAAGATGATGCACGGAGCATGCGCCTTGCCCTGTTCGAACAGGTCGCGGACGCGACTCGCGCCGACGCCGACGAACATCTCAACGAAATCCGACCCGGACATCGAGAAGAAGGGACGCCCGGCCTCGCCGGCTACCGCCCGCGCCAGGAGTGTCTTGCCGGTACCCGGCGGCCCGACCAGCAGAGCGCCCTTGGGAAGCCGGCCGCCCAGCTTCGTGAACTTCTGCGGGTCCTTCAGAAACTCGATGATCTCCTGAAGCTCGACCTTCGCCTCATCCGCACCGGCGACGTCGGCGAACGTCACCTTGGGCGTGTCGCCCGTCAGGAGCTTGGCTTTGGATTTTCCGAACGAGAATGCCTTGTTGCCACCAGCCTGCATCTGGCGAATGAAGAAGATCCAGAGCGCTACCAGCACCAGATACGGAAGGATCTGCACAACCGTGGTCAGCGTCTGGCCGGGCTCCTTTGCCTCGATCTCGACGTTGTGGGCCCGCAGACGATCGATCTCCTCATCCGAATTCTCGAGCGGCAGCTTGACCGTGAACTTCTGGACGTCCTTGCCGCCGAGCACGACCTTCTGCTTGAAGTCGCCCGTGACCTGGCGCCCGGACTGGATCGTAACTCGCTTGACATTGTCCTGCGCCAACTGCTGGTCATACTGCGAATAGATGATCTGGGCAGGCTGATCCGAGCGGGTATTGGCAATCTCGAAAAAGACGACCGGCACCATGAGGAGCAGCAGCCAGAACGCCCACGTTTTGGAGTTCCGGCTCCAGTTCCCTTTCTTATTGTTGTTTCCCGACTGCGTTGGCAGAACTGGCATGGCGACCCCTGCGGAACCGGCTAACCCACCGGCCCATCACGTGACACGCTGGCGGGACGACCCCTTGGCCTTCCTGCCCGGCGGACAGCGACATCCCGCCGCCCCCCTGTAATGTACCGACTGTTACCCCCGACGCGCGGCCCCTGAGGCAGTCACGACCGGGCCGCCCGCGATCTTCTCGGGCTCGCTACTCGGTTCGATCCTCGCGCCTACCCTATCATCTCCCGGCACCTCAGATCGCCCCGATATATGGGAGATGCCGAAAATCCTCCGCATGATCCAATCCGTACCCGACCAGAAACTCGTGTGGCGCGTCAAATCCGACGAATCGCACCGGCTCCTGCAACGCGGTCGGCAGACGCTTGTGAAGCAACGCGCATACCGCCAGCGACCGCGGCCGCCCCTGCCGCAACACTCCGAGGAGCCGTGCCAACGTTCGGCCCGAGTCCACGATGTCCTCCACGACCAGGACGTGCCGATCCTCGAGCTTGGTGTCAGGATCATATACGAGCCGCACCACCCCGCTGGATTCAGTTCCCGACCCGTAACTCGACGCGATCAGGAAATCGATCTGCAGCGGACGCTCGATCGTCCGGACGACATCGCTGAAGAAAATGACACTCCCTTTGAGCAACCCGAGCACCAGCAGATCTCCATCGCGATATGAATCCGTGATCTCGGCTCCGAGTTCACCCACTCGCTTCGCGATGGTGTGCTCGTTGAATACGACCCTGCGCAGCACTCGCCCGCCAAGCCGCGGATCCGCGACCACTCGCGGGCCATCTCGCTCGCCGCGCGTCACCGCGATATCGGAGGTTGCGCCCGCCCAGGTCTGCGGGCCTCGCCTCGCCGCCGGAGAACGAAACTGAACGTCGACCGCTGCACGGCGACCCCGCCTGACAATTGAATCTCGCCCCCGGGCCTGCCTCGAAGGGTAAACTCAGCCAGGCGCGCCATGCCCCGGCGATCCAGCGCCAGTCCCATGCGGGCCGCAAGGACCGGCCAGATGATCGCCAGCGCGGCCTCGTCGTAGTGGGCCAGCTCCGACGCCGCAATCGATAGCCCATCCGCCTCGACCCGTGCACGGTGCGCAGCGGCGACGTGGTGCTCGACTTCGCGCCGCCACTTCGCGGCGCACTGGCCTACCTGCAGCAGCTCGGCAGCGAGCGCCGGCCGTGCGCGAAGAAGCGCGGGGAGCAGATCGAGACGCACCCGATTCCGCAGGAACGCACGCGACTCGTTCGATGGATCATCCACGTAGGCCACCCCATGCCGCGCCGCGTAGTCCGCTACCGCAGCGCGATGGACCGCGAGCCATGGGCGGACCACCCCGCCGTCGGCGTCGAGTCCGGCCAGACCGCGCGCGCCAGCGTGGCGCAGGATCCGGATGATCAGCGTTTCGAGCTGGTCGTCGCGCGTGTGGGCCGTCACCACCCGCGCCCCGCGGCGTGCGGCCGCCGCGCGGAGGAATCGCCAGCGGGCGAGCCGCCAGGCCGCTTCGGTCGGGGGTGTGCCTGCCGGCGCCCGAGCCGTCACGCACGGCACGTCGTAGGCCCGGCACACGGCCGACACGAGTTCCACCGCCGCGGTGGCGGCGGCACCGGTGCCGTGGTCGAACGTCGCCACGGCGGCCAGCGGCGCCCGCACGACGTTCACCGCGGCCCGCAGGAGCGCCATCGAGTCCCGGCCGCCGGACACGGCGAGGACCACCGATCCGGCCGCGCCGAGCGCCCGAGCCACTGGCGCTTCGACGACCGCATCCGAGGCCTCGATTCGTCCGGCCGCGCCGGTCTCGGCCGGCCTGGATCTCCGCGCCCGCTCCGCTGGTGTCCCGCTGCTATGACGCATATCCTTATGCCACAGTCTATAGGGTCGCGCGACCTGCGCCATGGGTGCGCGTGCCGTGCGAACGAGAGGATTCTGCCAGCTCGAGGTGCCCGTGGAGTCGCAAGGACCGTTGGCCATCGTATGGTTTTCAGTCGGACTCGGCGCGTTCTACATCGCGCTGATCTGGGTGAACACACTGCTGGGCGCATTCCTGACGCCCTTCTTCATCATCCCGGCGACCTGGTTGCTCGACAGGCTCGGAATGGGAGCGCCGCCAGCGACCGAGGATCCGGCTGCATCGAGCAAGTCCCCCTAAACCGACTGGGGCGTAACCAATGCCGCTGATCGTGCTTGTAGTCATCGTGGTGGTTGTGATGGCCTGGCTGGTCAGTGCGTACAATGGGCTGATCGGGCTCAAGAATCAGGTGGCGAATGCCTGGAAGCAGATCGACGTCCAGCTCAAGCGGCGCCACGACCTGATCCCCAATCTCGTCAACACGGTAAAAGGCGCGATGAACTTCGAGCGCGATACGCTCGATGCCGTCGTCAGCGCCCGCAACAAGGCGATCGCGGTTCAATCAGGAGCTGGGCCCGCCGGCCCGGGTGTCGCGGCCACCGCGGCGGCGGAGTCGCAACTGAGCGGCGCACTCGGGCGGCTGTTCGCCGTGGTCGAGGCGTATCCCGACCTCAAAGCGACGGGCAACGTCGCGCAACTCCAGGAAGAGTTGACGACCACCGAGAACAAGATCGCGTTCGCGCGGCAGCTCTACAACGACACGGCGACGGCGTACAACACCAGCCAGCGGCAATTTCCCACAATGCTCGTCGCAGGCATTGCGGGAGCCGCACCCGCCGAACTCTGGGAAATCAGCGACACTGCCGAGCGCGAGAACGTGGCCGTCGACCTCTCGATGGCGCCTCGCGTAGCAGTGCCGCCCCCGCCAGCGCCGCCCGTCACGCCGCCGGCCCGGTCCTGAGCGGCCGGTAGGCCGCCGCCTGCGGGCACACCAGGGCTCGCGGGATGCTTCCAATGGACGAAACTCCGAACCTGTTTGCGCAACAGCTCGCGAACCGCCGACGCTCGCGCTGGCTGATCGCGGCATTCCTGATTTTCTTCGCCTGGCTCGGCCTCGGCGCTGATCTTCTCATGTACGGCATGACGGCCGATGCGCCTCCCGATCACTATCACCACGTTTTTCCGTGGTTTGGCATCCTGCTCTTCGGCCTGGGCGTCGTGCTGGCGCGTTGGGGATGGATGTCCGGCTCCAACGCCGTGCTGTGGTCCACGGGTGCGCGAGAGATCACGGCGCCGTCGACGCCTGCCGAACAGCAGCTGGTGGACGTCGTGGACGAGATGGCCATCGCCGCGGGTATTCCCCGCCCGCGTCTGTACATCATCGACGACCCCGATCCCAACGCCTTTTCAACCGGCCGCGATCCGGCGTCCGCGTCCATCGCGGTCACCACGACGCTGTTGTCACTCTGTAACCGCGATGAACTGCAAGCCGTGATCGGCCACGAGATGGGCCACATCAAGAACCTCGACGTGCGCCTCATGACTCTGCTGGCGGCGCTCGTGGGTGTGGTCGCGATCCTCTCGCACGGTCTCCGGCGCATCATGTTCCAGGGCTCGGGTGGCGGGTCGCGATCCAAGAACATGGGGCCTGTCTACATCGTGATCTTCATCGTCTGGTTCGTGAGCTGGATCCTCGCGCCGATCCTCACGCAGTTGATGGCGATGGCCGTGAGCCGCAAGCGTGAATACCTGGCCGATGCGATGTCCGCCCAATTCACGCGCAACCCTGCCGCGCTGGCCTCGGCGCTACACAAGATCGAACAGCCGGACGCGCCCAAGAGTGCGATCACGGGCGGCGCCGCGCACCTGTGCATCGCCGACCCGCTCGGACAGGATGCGTCCACGCGCGAGGGTTGGTGGGCCGATTTGCTTGGAACGCACCCGCCGATGCGCCTCAGGATCGCACGCCTGAACGCCATGGGGTACCTCGGCGCGCCGGGCGCTCCTGGCCCAGTCACTCCTCAGCCGGCGACTTGATCCCGGTGTGACGCTGGGGGACGCCGGGGCCAGAGCGGGTTACGCCGGGTTGGGCTGAACGACTCTCCCTCACGAACGATCGTTACTTTCCGGGATGCGACTCGGCCGCAACGCCCTGCGCTGCTTGTGTGCCAGCCTCGGAGTCGCGGGCGTGCCGGTTCGTGCCCAGGTGTACACACGGCCGGAACTGCAGTGGGAGACGATCCACACCGCGCATTTCGACGTCCATTTCCCGCGCATCATGCGCCCCTGGGCCATCGATGCGGCGGGACGTCTGGAGGGAGTGCACGATGCAGTGGTCGCCCTCGTCGGCAGCGGCCCCGCGCGCAAGGTCACAGTCGTCATCGACGATCCGTACAATGTCTCGAACGGCGCTTCCCTGCCCATCCTCGACGCGCCGACGATCGTGCTGTGGCCGACTCCTCCCGAGCCGAGCGAAGACATCGGCCACGCCAGCGACTGGGCCGAATTGCTCACGGTTCACGAGTTCGCGCATATCGCGCACCTCACGCGGCCGTCGCGAAACCCCCTCCAGCGCGTGCTCTGGCGACTGCTGCCCGTCGACATCAGCCCGATCGTCCGCAATTCACCGCGCTGGGTGATTGAGGGGTACGCCACCTACGTCGAGGGACGGCTCACGGGCAGCGGGCGGCCAAACAGCGTGGCCCGGGCCGGTGTGCTGCGACAGTTTGCGCTCGAAGGCCGCTTGCCGGCGTACTCGGAGCTGAATGGAAGCCCGCGATATCTGGGCGGCTCCATGGCATACCTCGCGGGATCCGCATTTCTCGAGTGGCTCGTGGCGCGAGCCGGCGACGAGAGCCTGCCCCGGCTCTGGCGGCGCATGACGGCGCGGCAGGACAGAGACTTCGCGGCGGCATTCGCCGGGGTATTCGGCGACACGCCGGTCGCGCTCTACGGCCGGTTCACGGCCGAGCTCACAGGCAAAGCGCTACGAGCAGCAGACGACATCGCGGCCGCCGGTCTCGACTCGGGCGAAACCTTTCAGCATCTCACGTGGTACACGGGCGACCCGGCCGTCTCGCGCGACGGTGCCTCGATCGCCGTCCCGGTGAGAATACCGGGACACCCATCCCGTATCGTCGTCTGGGCGACGGCGCCTGCGCCGCCCGACTCGGCCGCCGCAGCCGCAATCGCTGCTATGCTCGCCCGCGACCCGGATGACGTAGCCGCCGTCCAGCCGTATCCACCCCCCCGCCGGCCCGTCGCCGTTCTCGATGCCGCGCGCGGAGTCGGGTACGACCTTCCGCGGTTCTTCGCCGATGGCGAGCGCCTGTTGGTCACGCACGACGAGCCGCTGCGCGACGGCGCATTGCGGCCGGATCTCTACGAATGGAACCTCCGCACGCAGCAGATCCGCCGGATCACGCACGGCGCGGCCGTCCGCGGCGCGGACCCCGCACCCGACGGCCGAACCGCTATCGGTGTCCGATGCCTGGGCGGCATTTGCGACGTCGTCAGTGTGAACCTCCGTCACGGCACAGTTTCCGTTCTGCTCGCCGGTTCGCCCACACGCGAGTATTACCGGCCGCGGTTTGCGCCCGACGGGCGCACGGCGATCGTGACGGTGCACGACAGCGATCATTGGCATCTCGAGACATTCGCGATACGCGACAGCGGTGCGGCCGATCTGCATGCCGTCGGTCCCCAGGACGGTGCGAGCCGGTATGCGGCGTCCTACATGGCGGGCGGCGAATCCGTCGTAGCCGTCTCGGAGCTGGGCGGCGTGCAGCATCTCGAGGTCATCGAGCTGGCCAGCGGCGCGATACACCCGCTCGCCGCGACTAGTGGCGGCGCCGTCGCGCCGGACGCATCGCCAGCGGACTCCCACGTCTTTTTCCTCAGCTTGTCCGCCCGCGGACGAGACCTGCACCGGATCGACGCCGCCGATGCGCGGCCGGTCGCGACGCCGATGCTCTCTTCGTCGCTCGCCCCGGCGGCCGTGCCGCCCGCGCCCCCGGCGGATTCCCTGCCGCCGGCCACTGTAGGTCCCGCGTCCGCATACGGCCTCGGGCCGCATGAATACCGGTATCTTCCCGGCGGATCAGTATCCCCGGACGGTCGCTATTTCACGCTCTGGTTCGGGAGCAGCGATCCCGTCGGACGCCTCGCCTGGAGCATCCAGGGATCGATCGGCGATCCCGGGACGTGGCGCGGAGGCGCTGCCGCGGCGACGTGGCGTGGCCTGCCAGTCGCGATCGACCTCTCGGCATTTGCGATCTCGCAATTCCCTTCGCGCCAGACTGCGGGCCGGTTCGTGTCCGACTCCCTCGACGCCACCTACCGAGGAGCGTTGCTGGCCGCGTCGTACGTGGCCGACGGTACTCCGCTCACCAGCGAGGCCCGCCTCGGCATCTCGACAGCCCGCATGACACTCGATGACGGGCCCGGCCACGCCCGCTCTCTTGCCTTTGCGGCGTACACGGGTTCCGCGAACCTGTCCCGTGGCGACGTGCTGCTGTTCGGGTCGGCCGGCGGGACGGGCACGATTGGGACCACCGACGGCACGTCCTGGCAGCGCCTCCTCGTCCACGGGGCACTCGCTGCCGGTATCGGCGGCTGGCTGCTCCGCTATCGCGCGATGTACGGTCTCGTGAACCACGACGCCCCGCTCTTCGAGCACATGGTCGCCGGAGGGACGCCGGCACCCCTCACCGACACGGCGCTGCTGACGCAGCGCGTCGCGGTCCCGGCCCTGCCGCTCGGCGTCGCCGGCGGCAATCAACTCCTCGATCAACGCGTCGAAGGAGACGTAGGTCCCGTCGCACTGTACTACGAGCGGCTGTCGGCTCTCACGGCGAGCGACGCCGATCATGACGTCTATGGCGCGGAGATCCAGCACATATTTCGGCGGGTACCATTCATCGACCTGCCATCCGTCTGGTTGATGGCGGGCACGGGCTATTCGATCAGCGCTCCCTTCAAGTACAAGCTTCGCGCGTACGGCGGAATCCGCTACACGCCCTGAGCGGCGCCGATCGCCAATCCCGTCGTGCGGTCGAACAGTTGTACGCGCGCGGCATCCAGGTGGATCGTTACCGGAGCGTCGGGCCGAGGCAGCGCCGCAGTGACCATGCGCGCGGTCACGATGACGGCGCCCGCCGACGCGCGAGCGATGACCTCGTAGCCGAGCGGCTCGACCCCCTGCAACGTGCCGCGCGTCGCGTCGCCGTCCGCGCCGCCGGGCGCAGCGACGATGACGTGCTCCGGACGGACGCCGAGCGTGACCGGCTTGCCGGCCCATGATTTCGCCACGGCTCGCGCTGGACCGCCGACGGGTGTCCGAAGCGCGCCATCCAACGATCGGAAGACGACACCATCATCCGGGCCGCCCGGCGCTGCCGCGAGCTCGCCGTCGATGAGGTTCATCGCCGGGCTCCCGATGAACGCGGCGACGAAGCGATTCGCCGGGTGGTCGTATAGATCCAGCGGCGCACCGATCTGCTGCACGTGCCCCGCATCGAGCACGACGATCCGGTCCCCGAGCGTCATGGCTTCGACCTGATCGTGTGTGACGTAAATCGTGGTCGCGCCAAGTTGGCGGTGGAGCATGGCAATTTCGCGCCGCATCTCGAGACGGAACTGGGCATCGAGATTCGAGAGCGGCTCGTCGAACAGGAAGACCTGCGGGTCGCGGACGATCGCTCGTCCGATCGCCACACGCTGCCGCTGTCCGCCCGACAGTTGCCGGGGCCGGCGATCGAGCACGCTCGTGAGTCCGAGAATGTCCGCGGCTCGGTCGACGCGCGCTTCGATGTCACGCCGTGGTTGCTTGCGGAGCGTCAGAGCGAAAGCCATATTCTCGAACACCGTCATATGGGGATAGAGCGCGTAGCCCTGGAACACCATGGCGATGTCGCGCTCTTTGGGCGGGAGATTGTTGACCAACCGCCCGCCGATCGACAGGCGGCCCGCCGTGATGGATTCGAGGCCCGCGATCATCCGCAGTGTCGTTGATTTCCCACACCCCGACGGGCCGACCAGCACGACGAACTCGCCGTCGCGCACGTCCAGGTCGAGATCGTGGACGGCGACGAATCCGGAGTCCGCGTAGACCTTGCGGACACCTTCCAGCGTGACTCTGGCCACCGCCTACCGCACCCTCAGTTCGACCAGGCGCGCCGGGCATCGGCTGCCCGCGGCCCGTGAGACACTCGCATGACGGTCCCTCCTCTCTCTGCAACCGGCGCGCGGCCGGCGACACGATTCCCCGAGCAGTTTCTCTGGGGCGCCGCGACGTCGGCGTACCAGATCGAAGGCTCGCCACTCGCCGACGGAGCCGGCGCCAGCATCTGGCACCGCTTCGCCCACACCCCCGGCACGATACAGGGCGGCGACACGGGCGACATCGCCTGCGATCACTACCGCCGCGCCGCGGACGACGTCGCCCTCATGCAGAGCCTGGGCCTGACCGCGTACCGGCTGAGCGTCGCGTGGGGCCGGATTCTCCCCACGGGTCGCGGACGCGCCAACCGTCCGGGCCTCGCGTTCTACGAACGGCTGGTCGACGCGCTGCTCGCGTCAAACATACAGCCGCTCATCACCCTCTACCACTGGGATCTCCCGGCCGCGCTCGAGGATCTGGGCGGATGGCTGAACCCCGACAGTGCGGGGTGGTTCGCGGACTACGCGGACGTCGTGGTGCGCGCACTCGATGACCGGGTGCGGCTCTGGGTGACGATCAATGAACCCTGGGTCATCACGGATGGCGGCTATATGCGCGGCGTGCTCGCGCCGGGGCACCAGAGCGCGTCCGAGGCGGGTCGCGTCTCGTATCACCTCCTGCGCGCTCACGCCGCAGCGGTGGATGCGTACCGGGCATCGGGACGTCACGAGATCGGACTGGCGGTCAACCTCGAGCCACAGATGCCCGCGTCTGGCGACGCGGCCGATCTCGATGCCGCCGATCGCGCCAGCGCCTACTTCAACCGGCAATACCTCGACCCGGTCTTTCTCGGCATCTCGCCGCCCTCGCTGCGCGCCCTATACGAAGACGGACCCCCTGGCATGCGCGAAGCCGAGATGGGGCTCGTCCGTCGGCCGATGGATTTCCTCGGCGTCAATTACTACTCGCGATCTGTCGTGCGCGCCGATCCGGGCGCACTCCCCGCTGGCGCCGCGCGCGTCCCACAGACGCAGTCCGCACACACCGACATGGGCTGGGAGATCTACCCAGCGGGTCTCACTGCCATTCTGCAATGGGTGCGCGACCGCTACGGACCGCTACCCATGTACGTCACCGAGAACGGTGCCGCGTTTCCTGAGCCGGCGTCGTCGGACGGCACGCCGATCGAGGATCACGACCGCGTCGCGTATTTGCGGAGCCATATCCAGGCAGCCCACGCCGCAATGGCCGCGGGGGTTGACCTGCGCGGATATTTCGCCTGGTCCCTGCTCGACAACTTCGAATGGAACTACGGATACTCCAAGCGGTTCGGCATCGTACACGTCGATCGCGAGACGCAGCGGCGGACGCCCAAAGCCAGTGCCGCGTTCTTCCGCGACGTGATCCGGTCCAACGGAATGAATCTCTTTCCGGGCTAGCCCTTGACGCCGCCCATGGTGATGCCCCGGATGTAATAGCGCTGGAGCGAGATGAAGAGCAGCAGAACCGGCAGCAGCGTCACGACGGAAGCCGCCATCATGAGCTCGGTATCCTGGACATGCTCACGTGACAGATTCGCGAGACCAACCGGGAGGGTGTATTTGGCGCTGTCGGTCAGGACCACCAGCGGCCACATGAAGTCGTTCCAGGCGCTCATGAAGACGAAGACCGCGAGCGTCACCAGCACGGGCGCGCACAGGGGCAGCACGATCGACCAGTAGATACGGAGTTCCCCCGCGCCATCTACGCGCGCCGCATCGAGCAACTCGTCCGGTATGCCGAGGACGTACTGGCGCACGAGAAACATCCCGAACACGGTCGCCATGCTTGGCAGCACGACGCCGGCGAAGCTGTTGACGAGGTGCAACTCGCGCAGCAGGATGAACAGAGGGAGCATCGCCACCTGCGGCGGGATGAAGAGACCGAGCAGCACCAGGCGAAACAGCCGGTCGCGCGCGGGAAAACTGAACTTGGCGAACGCATACCCCGCCATCGAGTTGAACAGCAGCGATGAAGCGGTGATGAGCCCGGCGACAATCGCGCTGTTCCGCAGCTCGCGGGACAGATCCAGGTGGGAAAAAAGCTCGCGATAGTTGGCCCACGTGGCTGGATGCGGGAGGAGCGGCGGCGGGTACGTCGTCGCGGAGCCCGCCGGCATGAACGACGCGGACACCATCCACGCGAGCGGCGCCACGGCGACGCCCGCGATCGCGGCCAGCAGCACGTGCAGGAGCACGGTTCGCCACGAGACGCCGGTATCCCACCGGGGGCGCCTCGCAGGACGCTCGTCGAGCCCGGCCGAAACAGCGGCCGGCACACCGGAGGGAATGACGGCGCCGGTCACGCGCCGCCCTCTGTGCCCTTGGGACGCAGCCGCAACTGGACCAGGGCACCGATCAGCGTCAGCCCGAAGAGCACGAAGGCGATCGCTGCGCCCATCCCGACATGCCAGGACTCGAATCCTTCCGTGAACATGTACAGACCGATGCTCAAGGTCGCGTGGAGTGGCCCCCCCTGCGTCATGACGTACGGCTCGGAGAACAACTGGAGGAAGCCGATCATCGTGGTGATGCTGACGAACAGAAACGTGGGGGCCAGCGTCGGCAGCGTGACGTGCCAGAACCGCTGCCACGCACCCGCCCCATCGACGCGCGCCGCATCGTAGAGATCGCCGGGCACGGCCTGCAGCCCGGCCATGAAGATGATCATGTTGTAGCCGAAGCCCTTCCACACGGTCATCAGGATGATCGACGGCATCGCCCAGGCCGTGGACCCCAGCCAGTCGACCGGCGGCAATCCGATCGCGTGCAGCCCTGCGTTGAGCAGCCCGTAGCGCGGGTCGTAGAGGTATTTCCAGACCACCGCCACCGCGACGAGTGTCGTCACCACCGGAGCGAAGTAGACGGTCCGGAAGAACCCGCGCCAGCGAACGAGTTCCGAGTCGAGCATCACGGCCACGGCGAGCGACACGAGGACCGAGATCGGGCCGCCGGCCAGCACGAAATACAACGTGTTGCGGAGCGAGATCCAGAACATCGGCGTCCGCGCCAGCTCCGCGTAGTTGCGGAGCCAGATGAATCGCGTATTGCCCGGCGACGCGACGGCGTAGATGTCGAAGTCCGTGAGGCTCAGCCCGAGCGCCGCGATCGACGGCAGCAGGAACGTCAGCGTGATCAGCACCAGACCCGGTGCGAGGAAAATCACGGCGGCTCGCCGGGCCGCCCGGGCGCCGGCATCGCCGCGCACCATGGTGGCGCTGCTCATGATGTCGCTGCCGTGTCGTGGTGCATTCGGCCGCGCATCCACCGGCGCTTCTCGAGTGCCCGGTCCACTTCCCGGTCCAGGACCGCGAGCGCCGAATCGGGCGGAACGCCACCGCGGACGGCGGCTTCGGCCTGATCGGCCAGCAGCGTCGTGATCTCGTCCCACTCCGGGATCTTCGGCGTCGCCCGCACGAATTGAAGCTGGCGCCGGAACGCGCGGGCGTAGGAGTTGGTCCGGAGCGCCGAGTCCTCCCATGCCGATTGGCGTGGCGGCAGGTCGCCGCTCAGGGCGTAGAATCGTGACTGCTGGGCGGGCCCGGAGAGGTATTCAATGAATGCCCAGGCGGAATCGGGATGCGGCGATCCCTTGAACACGACCAGGCTCGAACCCCCCGCGAGCGATGTGCCGGGCGTGGTGGTGTCCGACGGGTCCGGGGCCGGTATCGGCGCCGTCGTCCAGCGTCCCTGCAGCGACGGCGGGAGGCGGCGCAAGCACTCGCCGACGTCCCACGGACCGGAGATGAACATCGCGAACTCGCCGTTCCCGAACGACTGGTACAGGTTGGCGATCTGTACATTGCTGACGGGCGCCGCGAGACTGTCGCGAAAGAGCCCGGTGTAGAATGCGAACGCTGCCCGGAATCGCGGCTCCGAGAAGTCTCCGTAGGTATCGTCATCCCGCAGCAGCGGGGCTCCACTGGCGAGTCCCAATATCACGGGCTGCGCCCATTCGTTTATCGGAAGGAGGATCCCGTAGCGATGCCCGCCCGCACGGGCGCGCACCCGCGTCAGGGCTTCCCGCCACTCCCGCCAGGTGCGCGGCGCCGCCGGGAAGCCCGCGCTCGCGAGGATGTCGGAGCGGTAGAAGATCACGCGCGTGTCCACGTACCAGGGCACGCCCCACGTCGCACCATCGATGATGTTCGTGTCCCAGATGCCGTCGAAGTAGTCGCTCCGCGCGATCGCGCGCGATCGCGCCAGCAACGAGTCCAGCGGCACGAGCGCGCGCAGGGCGACCAGCTCCGGCACCCAGGTGTTGCCGAGCTGCGCAATGTCAGGAGCCGCGCGGCCCACGACGGAGGTCAGCAGTTTTTCGTGGGCGGCCGTAAACGGGATCTGCTCCACACGCACGTTGATGCCGGGATGCGCGCGCTCGAAGTCCGGAACGAGCGCCTCAACGACCTCCCCCTCGCGCCCGAACGCCCAGAACCGAAGGGTGACCGGCGGGGCGGTTTGCCCACGCCCACCGCCGCATCCGGCGACAGCCAGGAGGATGGCGGCGTTCGCCGATGCCCGCCATCCCCGGCCTCGCTGCACGGAAGTCAGCGATTCGGCGGAGCGGCCGGCGCGGGAGCGGACGACGGCGTCTGGGCCGGTGCCGGCGGCGACGACGATGACGCGGCCGGGGGCGAGGTGCTTGACGGTGAAGTGCCTGATGGCGAGCTACTCGACGGCGAGGTGCTCAGGGGCGATGCCGCCGCCGGCGATGTCGCTCCTTGCGGACCCGGCGCCGGTGCCGGCGCGGGAGTGGGCGGCGGCGATGAGGACGGCGGCTGCGCGGGTGCAAGCGGCGGCGTGCCCGGGGGCTGCTTATCCGCCGGCTTCACGGGCACCGCAGCCGGAGCCGCCGGCGTGACGGCTGACGATGCGATGGGACCCGACGGCGCCACGTGGTCCAGCCAGCCGCCCGTAAACCCCGCGCGCTGCAGGCCCCGGATGATGTAGGGGCTCCGGCGCATCGTGGTCCAGATCAGCTCTGTCCGATAGTTCTCGATCATCGCCAGGACCGGACCCTCGTCGATGCCGAGGTAATCGGTATCGAACCATCCCCGCGTGCGATCCACCCGCCCGAGCGGCATCCGCAACGGCGTCGTGAATGTCGGGTTGAATGCGTCGACGAAGCCGTACGTGGAGTAGATCAGGTTGCCGTACGTACTCTCCAGCGAGCGCAGCGCGGGGACCGCAATCTCCGGCGCGAAGGGTATCATGCCGCCGATTGCGGCCGGCGAGAGGGTTCCGTCATCCGCCGTTCGCGTGAAGGAGACGCCGCGCGCCCAGTACGTGTGAAACCATCGGTATACCCCGTCGAGATCGAGGGCCGTGTCGGCCGGCCCATCGCAGGCGGAGAACCCCCACGCCGTGGGTGCGTACCCCTTCCACCCCATCGGGTTGAGGGTGGCGTAGTCACGCTGCGCGTACGCATCGCGCCGCGAGTTCTCGAAGTAGTCGATGCCCTTGCTTCGCATGTACGGATCCTGGATCCCGCGAAAGTCGATCCACACATGAGAGTACTGATAGCCGAACGCCGGCGCGAAGCTCAGGAACGACTGGCCGAAATACTCTTCCCAACGGTACGTCCGCGTGTACTCCGCCCACGCGGCAGGCGAGATCGGGTGGGTCGGCGAACCCAGCGCCAGCACGTACAGCAGCATGACTTCGTTGTAGCCGCGCCAATCGTAGGGCATGAACAGACTGTCCGGCGTCCATCCAAGCGAAACGGCCGGCGGGTTCGGCGACGCCCACTGCCAGTCCACCCGCGCGTACAGCGAGTCGGCATACGCCCGGATCCCCGCCTCGGTTGCCGACGGACCGTCGAAGTACTGCTGGCAGAACAGGGCCCCCGCCAGCAGCAACGCCGTATCGCCCGTCGACAGCTCCACGCGGGAGAAGCGCCGGGCGTTGTCCATGTTGAGGAAGTGGTAGTAAAACCCCTTGTACCCCGAGACGCCGGTATCACTCGGCCCCTGCGGCAGCTCGTAGAGCGTGCGCAGCGTGGTCAGCGTCCGCTCGGCTGCCTGCTCGCGGGTCACGTATCCTTCCGAGACGCCAATCGGATACGCGGTCAGCGCAAAACCGATCGCCGCGATGCTCGAGAAGGACGGCGATGGACTCCGGTCGGGTGTCAGCCCGGTTCTCGCATCCGTCGTGCGCCAGAAATACTCGAAGCTCCGGGACTCGACGTCGGCGAGAAACGGATCGCCGCGGTATGCCTCATTCGTCACCGTCTCGGGAGCGGGCGTGTCATGATGCCGGACAAGACGGGGCGCCACGCACCCGGCGGCCGTCACCGCGGCGGCGAGTACCACGCCACGCTTCAGACAGACTGAACCGTACAGCCCGCGGGCGGCGACCGCGGGACGCGTCCACATGCGACCGACATTCACCACGAACAGGTACGACGCACGATACCAACCGGTCACATCCGAGCGCTTGCCACGGCTACCTATACCTTCCGCGTCTGAATGTCGGCACGTTTCGCGCGCCGAGGTCACGGACCCCGGGCGCGGCAACCCCAAATATGCACCATCGGAGCACCGCCAAGCACTCCGTGCAGCTGATCGGCCCACTTCCACCCGATCCTCTGCCGTTGTGGCCGCTGCGGGCAACCGGCCGCGCAGGAATGTCCGCAACGCAAATCCGGCGGACCGTTGCCGGTCCGCCGGGGATGCCGATGGCACGCGAGCCATCGAAGATTGATCGGGCCACCTGTCGAGCTAACTGATCGAGCCAGCTGATCGGGGCAGCCGGGCGATCGTGGCGTCCGCGGTGGCTGCCCGTTCGCTTGCCTGCCCTATACCAGTTTCTTCACGCGCGACGCTCCGCTCGGTTTGGCCTTCCGCGATGCCGCCAGTGAGCGTGCACCATCGTGGAACTGCTGCTCCTCCGTCGAGCCGGAGAGCGCGCCGGTCGATGCCTGTCCGCCACTCACGGTCTGGAGTACCTGGTCGAAATACCCGGTGCCAGCCTCGCGCTGGTGCTTCGTCGCCGTGTACCCGTCCGGCTCGCGAGCGAACTCGCGCTCCTGCACGCGAACGTACGCGGTCATCCCCTCGTCCCGGTACGCCGCGGCGAGGTCGAAGGTCTCGAGGTTGATGAGGTGCCAGCCCGCCAAGGTGATGAATTGGAACTTGTAGCCCATCGCCGCGAGGTCGCGCTGGAAGCTGGCGATCGTTTCGCCGTCCAGGTGGCGCTGCCAGTTGAACGACGGCGAGCAGTTGTACGCCAGGAGCTTCCCGGGGAAAACCTTGTGCACGCCCTCGGCAAACCGGCGTGCCTCATCGAGGTCGGGCGTCGACGTCTCGCACCAGAGCATGTCGGCGTAGGGCGCGTAGGCGAGCGCCCTCGTGATCGCGCTCTCGATCGAGCCGCGGACCGCGTAATACCCCTCGGCCGTGCGCTCGCCCGTCATGTGCGCGCGGTCGCGCGGGTCCACATCACTTGTCAGCAGCGTCGCCGACAGCGCATCCGTCCGCGCGACCAGCACGGTGGGAATCCCGAGCACATCGGCGGCGAGCCGCGCGGCCGACAGCGTCCGCACGAACTGCGCGGTCGGCACCAGCACCTTGCCGCCCATGTGACCGCACTTTTTCTCGGACGCGAGCTGATCCTCGAAGTGCACGCCGGCCGCGCCAGCCTCGATCATCCCCTTCATCAGCTCGAACGCGTGGATCGGACCACCGAACCCTGCTTCGGCGTCGGCGACGATCGGCACCATCCAGTCGGCTGGCTCGCGCCGCTCGCTCCACTCGATCTGGTCCGCGCGCTGCAGCGCGTTGTTGAGGCGTTTGACCAGCGCCGGAACGCTCGTGGACGGATACAGGCTCTGGTCGGGATACGTCTGGCCCGCCAGGTTCGCATCCGCCGCGACCTGCCACCCGCTCAGATAGATCGCCTTGAGTCCCGCCCGCACCATCTGGACGGCTTGGGCACCGGTCAGCGCGCCGAACGTGTGGACGTGGTCATTCCCACTGAGGAGTGTCCAGAGCCGCTCCGCACCGTGACGCGCCACTGTGTACTCGATCCGCAGCGACCCGCGGAGACGCACCACGCTCTCGGCGGAATAGTCGCGCCGAATACCCAGCCAGCGCTTGTCCTTCCACTGATGCTCCAACTCCGCGACTTGCGCGTCAAAGTCGGTCCGCTTCATGAATGTCTCCACAACTCGAAAAAGGGGCGGTCAAACGCGCCGGGCGCGCCGGCAACCCGAGAGGCGGTGCTCGTCTCCGGACGGCGGCGCGGGGCGTTCGACTCTGGATGGCGTGGACACCGCTTGCAACGACCGCGAACCGCGGCACAGCGTGCACCAAGCGAGTCTCGTGCCAGCGACAAGACTGGCGCGCGCCGTGCGCCGTCACGCGGGATCGCAGACCACCACCGCGTCGGCTCCCGTCCGCCCAGTGGCATCCGTCTTGGGAGCCGTGGCCACGGTTCCGACGCTGACCACACAGCTCTTGCCGGGGAGGCTGGATGCGGTTGCCCTGCCGGACCACCCGGTGGCGGTGACGGTCAAGAACACCACGGCCACCCCACTGCTCGTGTGGTACGTCGTGAGATCTCCGACGGTCACGGCGTAACGCTTGTTCTTCGCCTTATAGACCTCGTTGGCGCTCACCATACGGCGCAGATCACCCGTCATGGCCTGGATCATCGCAGCCCCGCCGGGGGTCGTCGATGGGGGGGCGGCCTGCCCCTCCGCCGCCGGCGCCACGCACAACGCGGCCACGGTAATGACCAGACACGTGTAGAGTCCGCGCCACGGTCTGTAGGATCGGGCCGCCCGCAGAGCCCCCAATCGCGAGGCTGCGAGCGCCGCGTTGGCGGCCAGCCCGCCGGGCCGGCATCTCGCGAGCCCGGATCGCGCCGATCGGTGACCGATACGCATTCGCCCCTCCGTGCTGCTCGGTTGTACCCCCCCGATACAAGATATCGCCCAAGCCCCGAAATAAGGGTTAATTACTCATTAGCCGTATGGCCCCCGACGAGCCGATCGAGAAGCCTCCCAGTTGGCGGGATCGCATCACCGCGCTCCGCTACGTCCCGCCACTCATCAAGCTGGTGTGGACGACCCATCGCCCGCTGGCCGCGGCGATGTTCGTTCTCCGCATCATGCGCGCGTTCACACCGCTGGCGACTCTGTGGATCGGGAAGCTGATCATCGATGCGGTCGTCAATTCGCTCACGCGGCCGTTCTGGATCGCGCCCGGCTTCGTCGTTCTCGACTCGCGCCCGGATTGGCACTACATCTGGCAGCTCGTCGCGATCGAGTTGGCGATCGTCGCCGCCCAGGAGCTGCTCGCCCGTGCCTCGATCGTCGTCGAGAGCCTGCTCGGCGACCTCTTTTCCAACCGCATCAGCGTCCGGATCATGGAGCACGCGGCGACCCTCGACCTGGCGCAGTTCGAGGATCCGAACTTCTACGACCTGCTCGAACGCGCCCGAAAGGAATCGGTCGGCCGCATCGGACTCCTCGCCCAGGTCCTCGCCATGGCGCAGGACTCGCTGACCGTTGCCAGCCTCGGCGCCGCGATCATCGCGTTCAAGCCGGTCCTGGTGTTCGTCCTGGTGCTCTCGATCCTGCCGAGCTTCGTCGGCCAGACGCATTTCGCCGCTCTTGGATACTCGCTCCTCTTCCGCTGGACGCCCCAACGGCGTCTCCTCGACTATCTGCGCTACGTCGCCGCGAGCGACGCGACCGCCAAGGAAGTCCAGATGTTCGGCCTGTCGGCCTGGCTGACCGACCGCTTCCGCGTGCTCGCCCACCGGTTCTACGAAGAGAATCGCGACCTGTCGATCCGCCGCGGCATCACCAGCGCGGTCTTGTCCCTGCTCGGCACGCTGGGCTACTACTCCGCGTTCGTCATCATCGTGTTCAGTGCGGTGGTGCGCGCGATCAGCATCGGGTCCCTGACCTTCCTCGCCGCATCGTTCAACCAGAGCCGCGACATCCTCCAGCGCTTGCTCCTGCAGGCGAGCGACGTCTACGAACAGGCACTCTACCTGCGAGACCTGTTCCTGTTCTTCGACATCAAGCCCAATGTCGTTTCGCAGCCCGGCGCTCGCGAGGTGCCCCGCCCCATCCAGACCGGATTCGTCTTTCAGGACGTCGGGTTCAAGTACGCCGGGTCGGACCGCTGGGCGGTCCGGCACATCAATCTCACGCTCGGCCCCGGCGAGCGCATTGCGCTCGTCGGCGAGAACGGCGCCGGCAAGACGACACTGACCAAATTGCTCGCCCGCCTGTACGACCCCACGGAAGGCCGGATCCTGCTCGATGGAATCGACCTGCGGCAGTACGATGTCGCGTCGCTGCGGCAGGCCATCGGTGTGATCTTCCAGGACTTCGTGCGGTACGATTTCTCGTTCGACGAGAACATCGGCGTCGGACAGATCGACCAGACCCGGCACTACCTCGACGAGGCTGAGACAGCGGATAGCCCCGCCTCCCGCCCGACCCCCAGCACCGTCGAGCCGATCGCCAGCGGCGCCTATCCCGCGTACCGGCCGCGCAGCCGGCCGTCACGCCCATCCGGTGACAACGGCAACGGTGTTCGTCCGGAGGAGCCCAAGCCGATTGCGCCGAACCCGCCCACGGTGCCGCCGTTCCCGCCGATCGTGCGTGCCGCGGAGCAATCACTCGCCGACTCCCTGCTCCCGCGCTTCCCGCAGGGGTACCGGCAGATGCTCGGACGCCGGTTCGACGGCGGCGTCGACCTGTCGGGCGGCGAGTGGCAAAAGGTCGCGCTGGCCCGCGCGTATCTGCGGAATGCGCAGGTATTGATCCTCGATGAGCCGACGGCTGCCCTCGACGCCCGCGCCGAATACGAGGTGTTTCTGCGATTCTCGGAATTGGTCGCGGGCCGCGTCGCTGTGCTGATCTCGCATCGCTTCTCGACGGTTCGGATGGCGGACCGCATCGTCGTACTCGGCGGCGGGGCCGAAGGCGGTCACGTCGTGGAAGAAGGCACCCATGAGGAGCTCGTCGCCAAGGGCGGCGTATACGGCGAATTGTTCGCGATGCAGGCCGCCGGGTATCGGTGACCGGCGCGACGCCCACCCGCGACTCCGCACGAGCGCTCGTAGTTTGCGCCGTCCTCTGCACGGCGGGGTTGATCATCACCGCCGTGCTCGTACTCCTCGGGCCGGTCGCCGCGCCCGACCGCGAAGGGATCCTCGCCATCCGCACCCTCGCGTCACCGGCCGTGACCGACGTGATGATCGCCGCTTCGTCGATCGCGCACGGCAAGCTGTCCGCTCCCCTGGCGGTGCTGCTCGCCGCCCTCATCTACCGGCTCAATGGACGCGATGACGCGATCCTCTACACGGGGGCGTGCCTGAGCGGAGAGGTCGTGTACATCGCCCTCAAGGAGATCGTCCGGCACCACCGGCCGACCGGCATTTCACCGAAGCTCACTGACGCCGGCGGCTTCGGCTTCCCGTCAGGTCACACGATGATGGCGATCGTGATCTTCGGGCTCGGCGCGGTGATCGTCACGCGGCGCGCGTCTCGCGCCATCCGCGTGAGCGCGGGTGTGGCTGCAGCCGTCCTCATTTGCCTCGTCGGTATTTCACGCATCTACCTCGGCGCGCATTGGCCGAGCGATGTCATCGGCGCACTGTTCGCGGGCGTGGCGTGGTCGGCGGCCTGTCTCATCTGGGAACAGCGGCGCGCCGGCCAGTTATCGGCGCACGTGGCGGGCGAGACTCAGAGACCGTACAGCGCCGCGTAGACGTCGCGCCCGTGGACGATCGCGCGAACATAGTCGCGCGTGTCCGTGAACGGAATCCGCTCGACGAACACTTCCGGATCGTCCGCGCCGCGCTTCGCCGCCCACAGCCGAACCCGGCTCGGTCCCGCGTTGTACGCCGCCAGCGTCCGCTCGAGACTTCCACCCTCCTGGCTCTGGAACGTGGCCAGGTGCGCCACACCGAGCGAGAGGTTGATCCCGGGGTCGTCCAGGAGCGCCGGGTCCCAGGGACCGAGGCGGCGCGCTTCGGCGAGCTGGCGGCCGATCGACGGCATCACCTGCATGAGTCCGCGCGCCCCGACACCCGACACCGCCCGCGGGTTGAAGGCGGACTCCTCACGGATGACCGCCGCGACGAGGGCGGGATCGAGCCCGCGCGCGCGCGCGTCGAGCGCCAGTGTGTCCGCGAAGGCCAGCGGGTAGATGAGACGGAGCACCCGCGGGTCCCGGGCCGCCCCGTTGGCCAGCCCCACGAGCCGCCAGCCCAGACCGACCGCGCGAGCGGCTTCGCCGGCACGGACGAGCGCGTCACCCGCCGCGAGGATCGCGTCCGGTGTGTCTCCCGCCTGACGGACGACGCGATCGATCTCAAAATGCGCCTCGACCGCCATGCCCAGTGAGTCGAGCAGTGAGGCCCGCTGGAGCGCGGCAGTCATGTACGGCGGAACGGCGCGTTCCGTCGTGTCGCCCGCGCGAGCGGAGAGTGAGTCGGTGAGATGCAGCCGCCGCGCACTGAGGGTCGCGTAGTACGAAAGCGGGTCCGATGCCAATACGGACCGCCACCGCTCCGCGGCCCGCGCGACACGCCCCGCGCGAGCCCATGCCCGGCCACTCCAGTAGAGTGCGGCCGTCGCATCAGGCGCACCTGGATACGTCTTGCCGAGGAGGTCCCACTCGCGAGCGGCAGCGGCCGATCCTCCGCGGGCAGGTCCGGCGCCGATGAAGGCGATCAACGCCGCACGAAACTGAGCTCGCGCCGCCAGCGGGCTCGATGGAAAGCGGCGGGCAACCTGCAGGAAGTCGCGCCGCGCCCCGGCATCATCACGTTCGTCGGTGGCGAGGTCGGCGAGCAGCATCAGCGCATCGGCGGCAGCAGTGTCGTGTGGCGCTGTCCGAATGAGCGTCCGGAGCAGCCGTGTGCCTTGGGCCTTGTCTCCTTCGGCAACCAGCGCGCGGGCGCGTTGATACTGGGCGGCGTGCATGAGCGGGGCGGGGATGCCCGCCTGCGTGAGTGTGCCGAAGACCCGCGCGGCGTCCGTATCCCGGTGCGACCGGCTCAGCACCACTCCATACGCTTCCGATTCCTCCGGAGCGAGCGTTGGCGCGCCAGGCTCGGCGGCCAGCCGGTCGAATGCGGCGAGCGCCCGCGGGAGCGGGCCGGACGCAGCGGCGCTCCGCGCGACCACGAGTTCCGACGGCAACGGCAGCGGCGAGCAGGTGTGGTCGAGAACATCGACGGCCCCCCGGGCGCCTGCTGTCCCGCTGTGCGCGATGATGTACGCCACGATGCGTCCGCAGAGCGCCCTTCGCGACGCGCTGTCCGCCGCGAGTGCCAGCACCGTCGCGTCGTTGCGAAAGGCATCGACCGGCGCACCAAGGGAATCGTACAGACGGGCGGCCCCGGCAGCGTCGCCCATGCGCTCGCGCGCCTGAGCTTCCGTCCATGGGATCCGGCCCCGGGCAGCGGGGAGCGAAATGTTCGCGTAGTCGCGTGCGCGAGCTGCGCTATCCGGCGTGACGCCCGCCGCCCGCAAGAGCAGCCAGTCGGCGATCGGCGGCAGCACCAGCGCAGCCGCCTCGTACCCACCGCGTGCGCTGTCGAACTGATTGGCCCGGTCGTATCCGCGAGCGGCTACGACGAGTGCGGCACCGGAGGGCGCGGGACTCTGCGCGCCCATCTGCGGAGCGCTCCACACCGCAACGATGCACGCGAGCGCGATCCGCGGGACCACAGTGCGCAAGAAGGCGCTGCGCGGGTATGCGCCGCGCGAGTCTGCGGTGCGCGAGAAGGTGATACGCGCGCGGGGAACGCGCGCGAGTGGTATCCCTGAAATGCGAGCGAGCCGACGCTCGCGAGGTGCGCTACGCCGGTGGCGCGCGCTACGCCTTGTGGCGATAGGTGATACGGCCCCGTGTCAAATCGTACGGCGAGACCTCGATCTTCACCCGGTCACCAGCCAGAACCCGGATACGAAATCGCCGCATGTTGCCACCGAGAGTGGTGAGGACGTCATGCCCGTTGTCCATCACGACGCGAAACGTGGCGTTGGGCAACACTTCAGCCACCGTTCCTTCCAGCTCGATTGCCTCTTGCTTCGCCATAGAACTCGCTGTGGAGGAGAGGAAGCGGGCGCGCACGCCCGCGTGTATGTTGAGAGAAACGTTAACCGATGTGGCCGCCTCATGCAACGTAAGTTGTTGTCAATTCAGCGTGACGGCGCTGTAACCGGAGCGACGGATGCCGGTAACGGATAACGACCCGGCGAGCCGGATGCGACTGGCCTGGCAACGGCTCCACCGGGTCCCTGGGGGACGCTGGCTCTTCAGCCGCCTCCTCGGGCGAATGATTCCCTACACCGGATCGATCCGTCCGGATGTCCTCGCGCTCTCACCGGGTTTCGCGCGCGTCCGGATGCGCGACCGTCCCCACGTCCGCAATCACCTGCGATCGGTGCACGCGATCGCGCTCACCAACCTGGCCGAGGTGACCAGTGGGCTCGCCATGATGGTCGGCCTGCCCCCCACCGTCCGTGGGATCGTGATCGGAATCCAGATGGGATTCGAGAAGAAAGCCCGCGGAACGCTGACGGCGGAATGCCGCTGCGCCGTGCCTGAGGTGAACAGCCCGATGGAGTTTCTGGTTACGGCGGTCGTGCAGGATGCCGTGGGCGACACGGTCGCGCAGGCGACGGTGCTGTGGCTGCTCGCACCGAGAGCCTGACGGCTGGCCGGCGGGCACCACCATCCGACACCCCTCAACATTTATATTTCCGGAGTCCACGCTCATCACCCACCCATCTGCAAGGAGGTGATCCTTTGTCTACTGACCATTCTCCGGCACGGATCGCCAACGGCCGTTGAGGCCTGTGCGGTAGCAACGACCACCGGTCCGTGCCGGCTGGTCCGAGAGTGGGGCCCTTCGCGGTGGCACGCGGTGGGCCCCACTCGTTTTCACGTGGTGCGCGCGCTGTCCGCGGATCGCGTAGCACCAATGTCGCATTCCACCGCCGCGGGTTGCATCCGCACGCTGCTGGCATCAGGTTGTCCGGCATGCCGAACGCGGGCCGGAATAGCCGCTCACTGCGCGCCATCCGTGGCGCCATCACGGTGGCGCGCGATGAGCCGGCAGCGATCTACGACGCGACGATCGAGCTGTTGTCCGAGATCGTCGCCCGCAACCGCCTCGTGACGGACGACGTCATCAGCGTGATTTTCACGGTCACGCCGGACCTCACGAGCGCCTTTCCGGCGCTCGGCGCGCGCCGGATGGGCTGGCTCGATGTGCCGCTGCTCTGCACGATGGAGATTCCGGTCCCCGGCGCCCTGGGCCGGTGCATTCGCGCCCTGCTCTATGTCGAGTCACCCCGCCCGCGCGCCGAGATACAGCACGTGTACCTCGGCGCCGCTGAAGCGCTGCGACCCGACCTGTCGGTGGCGCCGCCGGTCAGTTAGCGGCGCTGCCTCCGAGGGCCTTCACCACGCGGTCGTTGATAATGTTCTCGAGCGCTCCGCTGCTCGCACACGTGACGGGGTCGCTGCTCGTTCCGAACGGCCGTGCGAGCGCGCTCACGTAGGTGTTGACAACCGATCCGCTGTCGCCTACCGGCTTGATCGTGGACATCACATTGAGCGTGATTTCATCGACATCGGCGCGCGTGCCAGATACCGACTCCTGGCCGCAGTCGAGGATCCGTGAGAGTGGCATGGTCTTCAGGCGGTGGCCCGGTACCCTGTAGTTCGTATTGCCGACCTGTCCGGTCGTGGTGACCATCGTGGCTATCGGAATACCGAGATCCGGATACACCTGCGACAACACGGCCATGACGCTGGACGGCGGCGCGTTGATGCGCGCTTCCGTTCCTGAGTAATAGTCGGTGGTGTGGATCATGCGGCCGCTCTGGTCGGTCCCGACGATGCGCTCGGTCGGGTTGTGCTCGTCCGGCGTGGGCGTGCTGGTGGAAGCGCACGCGGTGAGCACGCCGAAGAATCCCGCGGTCACCACGCGGGAGACGGAAGACAGAAGCCGGTGCATGACGCTCTCCAGGAGGTGAGAGGCTGGGCAAACGCTACGCCGAATCACCCCGCCCGCGCGCCGAGATACATCACGTGTTCCTCGGCACCGTCGGGGCGCTACGGCCCGATCTGTCGGTGGCGGCGCCCGTCAGTGAGCCGCGCCGCCCCCGAACACCTTGACGAGGCGGCCATTGATCAGCCCCTCGAGCACTCCGGTACTCGCGCACTGGGTCGGATCGCTGCTCGACGTGAGCGGCCGGGCGAACGCGGCCACGTAGGTGTTGACGACCGATCCGCTGTCCCGCCCAGGCGTGATCGTGGAGATCACGTTGAGCCTGATTTCATCGACGTCGGCGCGACGGCCGGCCATCGGAGCCTGGCCGCAGTCGACGAACCGCGAAAGCTGAATGTTTTTCAGGCTATGTCCCGGTACTCTGTAGTCCCGGTTGCCGATCTGCCCGGTCGTGCTCATCCGGGTCCCGATGGGAATGCCAAGGTCCTGATAGACGCCTGACAGCGTGTCCATGATGCTCGACGTTGGCCCATTGATGCGCGTATTGATCCCGGTGTAGGAATCAGTCGCGTGGACCACGAGGCCGATGTCGTTGCCAATACCGCCGCCACCAGGAGCCCCCTTGCTATTGGCGGCGGAACCCCCGGTCAAGACGATGCGATCGGTCGGCTGGTGGTCGTCCGGCGAGGGCGTGCCAGTAGAGGCGCATCCACCGAGCATACCACAGATCGACCCGGCGGTGATGAGGCAGGTGATCCGGCAATGCATGGTGCGCTCCAGGGGTTGAGAGATGGGTGCGCTCTACGGTGTGGTAGTGACCAATGGGTGTCAATGTTGGGCGAGTAGCGATCCGAGCGGATGTAACGGACGGTTACAACGAGAGCGTCCCGATGGCGGTTAGCGAAAATCGTGTGACCGGTGCGCGAAGGAGTCGGGCTCGCCATTGTGTAAGGGGCTGAACCGTTGTCCGACGATGTTGATCTGTGCACCATCCCGTTCGATCCGGCCGTACACGAGCAGGAACGTGGCATGCTGGACTGCTTCGCGATACTGCTCGTCGAGCGCCCGGGACACCACGATGTTTGCGGCGCCCCATTCGTCCTCGAGCAGGAGAAAGACAGTGCCTTTGGCGCTTTCTGGCCGCTGGCGCACCGTGACGAGCCCTCCGAGAAGCACCAGCTCGCCACCGCGGCACTCCAGCAAATCCTGGCTGTCGATCGCTCCCAGAGTACGCAGCCGGGTGCGAAAGCGTTCCATGGGATGGCCGGCCACCGTCAGGCCGAGTGCATCGTAGTCGAGCGCGATCCGCTCGTCCCGGCCGATCGGGAGCGGAGCGAAATGACCGGTGCCAGCCGTCCGCGCGGGAGCCAGCGGCAGCTGGTCGCCCGCGACTCGCAGGGCCTCCCACCCCGCACGCCGCCGGTCCGGCTCCCATGCCTCGAACGCGCCGGCGCGCGCGAGTGCCCCGGCCGTGTGGCTGTCCAGCCGCGCACGCGTTACGACATCGGCGATCGACGTGAATGGCCGTCCTCCCCGGACCGGCTCGTGGGCCGCGCGCAGTGACTCGATCACCACCTCTCCCACGCCCCGCACGTGCCGCCATCCGATGCGCAGCGCCGGCCGCTCCCGCTCTTCCGTCTCCTCGACCGTACACTCCCAATCGCCATCCCGCATGCACGGCGCGCGCACTTCGACTCCCCGCCGGAGCGCATCGTGTACGAGAGTCGAGACGGGATAGAACCCCATCGGCCAGGAGTTGAGCAGCCCGGCATAGAACGCCGCCGGACAATGCGTCTTGAGGTACGCTGTCGCGTATGCGATGAGGGCAAAGCTCCAGGCGTGCGACTCCGGGAAGCCGTAGTTCGCGAAACTCTTGAGATCATCGACGATCTGCGCCGCGACGTCCGGCGCGATCCCCTGCCCGATCATGCGCTCCCGGAGCCGGTCCAGCGCCGCCTGGAGCTGCGGCTGCTTGCGAACGTTGCCCATCGTCCGGCGTAGCTCATCGGCCTGCGCGCCCGTGTACCCGCCGAGGTCGCGCGCAATCGCCATCGCCTGCTCCTGAAAGATGGGGATCCCCTGCGTGCGCTCGAGAATCGGAATGAGAGCCGGGTGCAGGTACGTCACCGGCTCCTGGCCTCGGCGCCGGCGCGTGTAGGGATGGACGAAGCGCGCCTGGATCGGCCCGGGCCGAATGAGCGCAACCTGTACCACGATGTCGTACATCCGCTCGGGCCGCGTGTGCACGATCGATGAGATCTGGGCGCGGCTCTCGATCTGGAAGGTGCCGATAGTGGCACCCTGTGCGATCAGATGGTACGTCGCCGGATCGTCCGTCGGCAGCCGGTACATCGATGGACGATGCCCGGTCCGCTGCTCGATGATGTCGAACGCCCGCCGCACGAGCGACAGCGCTCCCAGCCCGAGAAAATCGAACTTCGGCACCCCGATCCGGTCGAGATCATCCTTGTCGAACTGCACGACGGTTCGCCCCATGGCCGTGGGCTCGATCGGGAGGTAGTCCCCGAGTGGTCCGGCCGACAGCACGAACCCGCCGGGATGGGTCGCGCGCATGCGGGGCATTCCCTCGAACGCAGCGACCGCCCGCAGCAACGCCAGCCCCCGGGCACTCTCCACGTCGAGCCCCACGCACCGGCCGAGTTCCGCACCGATCCAGGCCGCACCTTCCGCGGGGTCGTAGCGATGCACCCGCTTGGATACCTGAAACGCCTGCGTTGCCGGATATCCAAAGGCCCGCATGGCATCGAGCACCGCGTTGGGCGCACGGTAGGTCTGTACCATCCCCGTGATCGCCGAATGCGTGCGATCGTAGCGATCGTAGACGTAGTTGAGCACTTCTTCGCGGCGATCGTGCTCGATGTCGATGTCGATATCGGGTGCCTCCGTCTCGCCTCCCATCCGTCGCTCGGAGAGGAACCGCTCGAACATCAGTCCATTCGCTACCGGATCGACCGCGGTTATCCCCAGGCAGTACGCGACGGCGGAGTTGGCGGCACTCCCGCGCCCCTGTGCCAGGATGCCCTGCGATCCCGCGAACCGCACCGCATCCCACATGACGAGGAAAAACCCCGCGAACCCGAGCCGCCTGATGACATCGAGCTCGTGTTCGAGCTGCCGCCCCTGGACATCGGTGACGGTGCCCCATCGCGTCTCGGCGCCCTCGTACACTTGCGCACGGAGATGAGAGTCGTCGTCGGGAAACTGCTCGGGCAGCGGGTACGTCGGCATGGGCGGACGCAGCCAGTCGAGCGCAAATGCCGCGCAGTCCTCGGCGATCCGGGCGCTGGTTGCCAACCCCTCCTCTCGCCCCCGCCAGAGCGCCGCCACCTCGTCCGGCCCGCGGAGCCGCCACGTGTCGTTGGGATGGAGAAGGCCGCGCGTCGCAGCGGTGTCCAGATCGACGCCGGCCCGGAGCGCGGTCAGCACGTCGTGCACGAGCCGCCCTTCGTCGTTCACATAGCGCGGATTGTTGGTGGCCACCCACGGAACGCCTTCACGCTCGGCAAGCTCGATGAGCGCGCCCGCCAGCGCCGACTCGCTCCGCCCGGCATGATGGAGCTGCACTTCGGCCGCGAGATGCTCACCGAAGACGGCGCGCCACTCCGCGAGATGCCGGGCCGCCGCCGGCAGGTCGCCCTTCTGGACGCAGGTAGCAAGCGCCCCCGATGCGGAACCCGTGAATGCCTGCAGTCCTGCACTCCGGCTCACGACATCCAGCCACCGGACGTGAGGCCGCCCTCGAGCCGGCTGCCGTTCCACCGCACGCGCCGGCGTCCGGGCCAACGACCGGGCCGGCGTCCCGGTCGTGGAAGGTGGCCACGTGCGCAGGCATCCCGAACGAGCCTGGGTAATGAGAGCCGCGAGATTGCGGCACCCTTCCGCCGTACGCGCGAGAAACGCGGCCGGATGCCCATCCACAATGAGTTCGCATCCGATGAGCGGCGTAATACCGGCGTCCCACGCCGCCAGCGCGAACCGCACGACCCCGCCAAAATCCGCCGCATCGGTCAAGCCGATCGCCGGATATCCCAGGGATGCCGCCGCCGCGACCAACGCCTCGGGAGTCGCGCTGCCATCGCCGAACGAAAATGCGCTATGCGCCCGCAGCTCCACGTACATCCGTCAATCCCACCATCCGTGGAGATACCACCCATCCCCTGCCCGGAAGAGAAGTATCAGGCGGCCGTCAGCCGTGACGCAGTGGAAGTACTCCCGGGCGTACGGTACGGCCCATGTCCCGCCCGCGACGCGGTCGGGTCCCGCCGCGACGAGCACGTCGGCTTCGGGTTTGGCGGGCTCCCGGTATCGCACCGGCACGTCGTGGTCGCGCCGCGGCGCCGTGACGACATCCACGGGCCGTGGATCGGGGAGCAGTTGGAGCGTGAGACTGGGCCTGACGGCCGATGCGCCGGCTGCGGTATTGCCTTCCAGGACCACCGATTCCCGAACCTGCCATCGCACTCGCTGCTCGAGCAGCGGATGGTTGGTCGCGCTGAGAGCCACGACTTCCATCCCGCACGTGTCGAGCAACTGAGCGACTGCCTGCTCCGTAGCCCGTGCCGTCGCGAAGCCGCGATCGAAGATGTCACCCTGATAATCATGAGCGGAGACGATCACGCCGGCTTGCACGGCAATGCCGGTGACCGCATCGGGAAGATGGATGCGCCCGAGCGCCGCACGGATGAGCCGCAGCCATGCCAACGGATCCGCCGTGGGACGCGCGGCCCGGAATGGATGTTCGGCCGCGGACCGGTTGGCGAGCGCAAAACGCAGCGTGAGATCCCGCATCGCCTCTCCACGCGACCGGAGCGTCTCACACACCTGGCCGACGAGCCGGTTGATCACGAAAAGAAGCCGCTCGATGTCACGCAGTGCGTAGTCCGTCCACGCGCACGAGGCCCGCGGCCGCGTCCGAGGCAGTGCACCGAATGGGCGCCGCCGGTCCTCTCCGCGAGCGAGCCGCCACAGACGGATGCCGTCTGCCGCGAACCGGACCTCCACTTCCTCCTGGCCGAGCACGGCGAGCGCGCCGCATGTCTCGATACCGACGCCAGCCAGTAAAGGGAGTACTCCCGGGCCGGGCGTGAACGCGCTGCACAGCACGGACAGCGGATAGGGAGCGAGGAACGCACGGTCGTGCCCCGCGGGAATGACGGTGATGATGCCGTCCTCCCCCTCACTGCCGGCGATGACCGGCTGCGCGACTGGCTGCACGACCGGTTTCCTGCTCCGCGCGGCGACTTCGGCCGCGATCGCCGTCCGCGCGATGCCGGCCTGCACACGGGCCGCCCCCTGCTCCCGGACGATGGCGCACAGCGCCGCAGCCAGCGGACGCTCAGATAGTCCGCGCGCATCGGCCCAGAGCAATCCCGGCCCGCTGGCGGCGACACGCGGAGAGACGCGGAGGAGCGCTTCGGTCAGGTGGTCCAATGGCGGGACCTCCACCCCTCTCCCCACCTCCGCCCCCGCTGCATCCGCTGCATCCGCACCGCCCGGCGGCCTCGGCCCGGAGACCGCCTCAGCGCTCGACGCCGCGCCGGTCGGCCAAGCCGGGATCCAGAGACAGACGAAGGTCATATGGCGTGACGGGCAGTACGACACGCGCTCCCTCGTTCCACCCAGGAGCACGCACGCGCACATCGATGGCGGCAGTCCGCACAGCCGCCGGATCGGCGAACGGCCCCCGATGCCACTCATAACTGTTGGGCAGGACTCGCGAGGTCACCCGAAGCGCGGCCATGGTCGCGCTCGTCGTCAGCGCGACGAAAGCGCTGCCACCCTCGTGCGATGCCCGCGAGAGACGCACCGTCTCGGTCCCTTGCGGCTCGACTCCAGCGAGCACGACCAGTGCAAACCCGCCACAACGCAGGAGCCCCTCGCTCCACCGCAATGCATTGATCCGCTCCGCCGGACGCACGAGGAGCGGCCCCTCGGTCCAGAATGGACCGGTGGTACCGCTCCCATCGATCCACGCCGAGCGTTCACCGGCCGCGAGCAGCGCGTGACAGGTGGCGCGGAGAATGGCCATCGCCCCACCCTGCGGCATCCACGCCGTCAGCCGCCCGCGAGGAAGCCCTCCTCCCGGAAACGCCCGGCTCAGCCCTGGAACTCCCATCGCGACCAGCTCCGTCGTATGCTGCGGAACAGGGATCGCATCGGGAAATCGATGGCTGAGCAGGGTGCGGAGCTGAGCAGCAGTCGATGACAGCGGAACGCTCCGGCCAGAGTGGATACCAGGCGTCGCGGCAGCCCTCGCGACAGGATCAATAGAGTAACCCGAACAAACCCCGAAAGCAAGAGACCGCCGAGCAGTTGTACTAACTCTCTTTCTCTCCTTTCTCCTCTCGCTTTCTCTCTTTCCCGTCCTTCTCCTCTCTCCTTTCTCTCTTGCTGCCGCTTCGCTCCGTCACGCTGTGCATTGCAGCCGCTGCGATCGCCACCGCCTGCACCCATCACGCGACCCACACCGCTGCGACCACGACGAGCACGGGTGACGTTGCCTCCGTTCCATCGCCCGTTTCCGTATCCGCCCGCTGGAGCGCCACCATCACTCCGTCCGGCGACGCCACCGTCCGCGGCCACGCCGACATCGCCCCGACTCCGGGTGGAAACTCGGCCACGATGATCCTCGAACTGACCGGCCTCGAACCCGGCAAGACCTACGTGTGGCACATCGGCCATGGCGCCTGTGCCGGCTCGGAGACCGCCGGCGCGCCGAGCGACTATCTGCCGCTGACCGCAGGCCCGCAGGGACAGGGCAGCTCGAGCGGGAGTTTCCCCATCACCAATGCCGGCATGGCCGGCTATCATATCGACGTCCATCCCAGCCGTAGCACCCCCGCCATCGCCTGCGGAAACCTCCAGACAGGCAGCGCCAACCAATGAGATGGCTCGCCTTCCTTGGCCTCGCGGTGGCCGCTGTCGTCATCCTCGTGATCGCCATCGGTCTCATGCTCCCGCGCGATCACACGGCGACCCGGACGGCCGACGTCTCCGTTCCGCCGGATCAGGTCTGGGCGGTGATCACCAACGTGGCCTCATATCCGAAATGGCGCCCCGACGTCAAACGCATCGAATCGCTGCCGCTGGCCGACGGTCACGCTTCGTGGCGTGAAATCCGGCGCAGCGACAGTATCGCCTACGAGACCGTCGAATCCATCCCGCCCACGCGCTTCGTCACGCGCATCGCGGATCGCGGCCTCCCTTTCGGCGGCGAATGGTCGATCGGCCTCGCGCCACTCTCCTCCGGTACACGAATCACGATCATCGAACGCGGCCAGATCTACAATCTGTTGTACCGCGTTCTGTCGCACTTCGTGCTCGGCTACACGACCACGATGGATGCCTATCTGCACGCGCTGCAGCGGCGCCTCGACACGCCGAGGCCGCCCACATCCACCGAACCGGAGTCGCCTGCCCCGTCGCCCCCGGCTCCGCCACTCATGTGAGCCGCGGCAGGCCGGAACGTCCGGCCCGGGAATCGGCGAGCCGCTCTCGCTAACTGGCGCGCACGGGGGCCGCAACCGCGAGGCGGCCGAGGCCACCAGAGCGCAGCTCGCTCGATGTCAGGACAGCCCGATCCAGCACGAGCGCCGTCACCAGCACGGCGGGCGTCACGTCGAACGCGGGATTGTACACGGCGGACCCGCCGGGACTCCATCGCACGGCACCGAAGCTCCCGCGCACGCCGCGCACTTCGTCGGCGGGCCGCTCCTCGATCGGGATAGCGGCACCGTCCGCGCATCGGAGGTCCACGGTGGTCCACGGCGCCACAGGATGGAACGGGATGCCGTGGTGATGCGCAGCCACCGCGACGGCGTACGTCCCCACTTTGTTGGCGACGTCGCCGTTCCTCGCGATCCGGTCGGCCCCGACCAGCACCCGCTGCACGCGCCCGGCCCGCATCAGGATCGGCGCCATGCTGTCCGTGATCAGCGTGTACGGGATGCCGTAGCGCTCCAGCTCCCACGTCGTGAGGCGCGCGCCCTGCAGCAACGGCCGCGTCTCATCCACGTAGACATGAAGCCGCTTGCCGCTCTCCGCGGCGCGACGGACGACACCGAGTGCGGTCCCGACGCCAACGGTCGCCAGGCCGCCGGTGTTGCAGTGGGTGAGCACACCATCTCCGTCCTCGAGCAATGCCCCGCCGTGCGCCGCCATCCCTTCGCAGAGCGCGACATCCTCGGCGGCAATCGCCTCGGCTTCCGCGACCAGCGCGTCCGCATCGAAGAACGAGGCTGCCGCATCGAGCACGCGGTCGATCGCCGCCATGAGGTTGACGGCGGTCGGCCGTGCCGCACGGAGGCGCGCCGCCGCCGCCCGAACGTCGCCCTCGCTGGCACCGTGCTCGGCGAACCACGCGACACTCATCACCGCCGCGACGCCGATCAGCGGCGCGCCTCGCACGCGCAATTCCCGAATGTGCTCGGCCATCGCGCCGGGATCGCCGCCGTCCAGCCACACTTCACGATCGGGAAGCAGCGTCTGGTCGAGCACCAGCAGACGATCATTCCGGATGCGCAGTCCGAGCGACTCGAACTCCTTCACGGCGCCCGCGGTGCGGCCGTCACGACGCCGGACGGGTAGGCGCGGCGGTGCGAGACACCTCCCGCGTCGTCCGGCTCATCACACACCCGTACGGGACCGCATCCATGGAGGCCGGCGCCACATGTCCGCGCGCAGTCCAGGTATCGATCTGGGTCTGGGAGGGAGGCTCCGGCACTCCGATGTCGAATGCCGTTCGAATGACCGAATTGCGCGAATGCCGGGCCCGGGCGTCCAGACTGTCGGGTTCGAGCTCGCCCGACAGACGTTCCCGCTCCGTCTCAGCCGCAATCGCCGTCGAGTCGTACCCCACGAAACGCGCGGGAGCCTGCGCCTTCAAGGCGTCCAGCAATTGCGGATCAAAGAGCGCCTCGACGTGGTGCGCCGCGAGAATCTGCGACGGCGTCAATCCATACGCGCCGCGAAAATCCGCGCCGTCGAGGTCTGCGTTGTCGAACGTCGCGTGATGGAGCCGCGCTCCCGAGAATTGCGCGCCCTGCAACATGCCGTCGTTGAACGCCGCGCCCCGGACATCGGCCCGCGAAAAGCGCGCATATCGCAGGTTGCTGCCCGAGAAGAACGTGCGGGAGCAGAAGAGTGTATCCACATAGGCGATGCCTGCCGCGGTATCCGAGCGGTCCGCGGCCGGTCCCGCGCCGGCGCGGACCTTCCGCAAATCCGCGTTGAACAACAGCGACCCCACGACACTCGCCCCGGTGAGGTTGGCACCGCGGAGATCTGCCGACCACAGATCCGCACCCAGGAGATCGGCGCGCCGCAGGTCGCTCAGCGCGAGATACGCTCGCTCGCCCGACGCGAAGCGAAGATCCGCTCCGACGAGGTGAGCCCCTGATGCCTTGGCCTCGAGTCCCGTGTCGGCGGCGGCGCCGGTCGTAAGCCGCGTCGAGATCTCGGCCTCCGCCAGTTGCGCGACGGAACTCATCCCGAAGTGCGACATGATCTCGGGGACACTCGACTGCAACGCCGGAACCGCGTGCACGAGACTCAGAGCCGGTTGCACGGTCGACGTCTGCTGCAGGACGGCGCCGCTCGATGCCGGCCGATGAACCCCGTGGATCGCGGCGTACGACGCGCCCCCGAATGCGATCGGGACGATGAACGCAACCGATGCAGTTGGCGCGTACGGCCGGAGACGGCGCCACCAGTAGGCCCATCGCCTCCCACTCCCGCTGTCCGCGGCGGCGTCCGCGGGCCGCGAGTACCGGCGCGGGAGCGTCGCCACCGCGAGACTCAGAAAGCCGGCAGCCGCCGTAGAGCCGACCGTCAGCGCCACGATTTGTATCCAGGTCACCGTCCAATCGTGGCGATGCAGGTATCGCCCCCAGAACCAGGCCACCGTGGCCGGCACGATCCACCAGCCGACAATGATGGCGAGCCATGCCTGTAGCCGGGCGAGCGCACCCGCCCGGTGCGGCGGCACCAACCGTTCCGCGGCCCACGGTCCGAGCAGCCAGACGCTGGCACGATCCGCCATCGCCGTACCGTCCGGCAGCGACGCTGGGGCGGCCGCGATCGCAGACCACAGCCGCTGCGCCTGCAGCAGCGCGATCACCGACAGCCCTACGAGCGCGATCGGCACCAGCGCGTAGAAATTCACGATCGGGATATCGGCGTTCAGAATCGGCAGCTTTGACACCGCCGTGTCGGTCAGCAACTGCTTGTCCACGGTCGAGTTGATCGTCAGCCAAGAATACGCGCAGATTAGCAGGACGGTCAGGAAGAGCTTCCCCGTGCCTTCCGCCGTGTCGTTGGCCGTCTCGAATGCGCCGAACCGGACCGACGACGGCATCCTCGACCCGCGAAGGTCGGCGCGCGCGAACTGGGACCCGAGCAATCCGCTGGCACCCGTGAAGTCCGCGTGGGCCAGCTCGGCCCATGCGAATTGCGCATCGACGAGGTCGGCGTTGGCGAAGCTCGCGCCTTGCAGCGGTGCACCGCTGAAGTCGACGCCGCGAAGATCTTCTCCGCTCAGGTCCACGCCGGACAGATCCGGAGATGGCCCCAAGCTCGTCGCCCGCCAGCTCCCGTGCGCACGCAGCTCCGCCGCGAGGTCGTGTGGCGCCAGCGGAATAGGCGTGTCCCGCACTGCAGCGCCCGCTGACGTACGCTTCGGCGGCGGCGCCTGGCGGTCGGCCGGCGACGCACTCGTAGGTTCGACGACGACCTCAGGCTCTCTCGACGGCTCGGCCACGGGCTCGATTGATGGGGTCAGGCTCGTAAGGTAGGGCGATAGCACCGCCCGAGGGAGTCCGGGCCCGCATCCTGCCACCTGACCAACCGTGCCCGGTGTCTCCAGCAAGTCCGGACATTTACCCGGGCATGGCCCCGGCATGGCCGAGCCGGACACTTGCCGCTACGTTCGCGGACGTTTCGGCGGGTTCGGCGCCACCAGTTCCCCCTCGGCCGGAGGACCGCATGCGTTCCTCGCTCCTCATGACTCGCCCGGATGTCGCCCCGCTGATCGCGCGAGTCACGGCCGGGGTTGTGATGTTTCCGCATGGCGCCCAGAAAGTGCTCGGGTGGTTTGGCGGCCCCGGCTTCGCCAGTGTGGTCGGGGCGTTTCACCAGACACTGCACATCCCCATGGCAATTGCCGTTCTCGATCCGATCGCCGAGTTCTTCGGCGCACTGGCGCTGATTATTGGCCTGCTGAGCCGGGTCGCCGCATTCGGCATCCTGTGCGTGATGCTGGGCGCGGTAGGCCTCGTGCACTACCAGAACGGATTCCTGATGAACTGGACGGGGAAGCAGACCGGCGAGGGCTACGAGTTCCACCTGCTGATGATGGCACTCTGTCTGATTGTCATCGTCAAGGGTGGTGGCGCATGGTCGGTAGACCGCGCACTTACCGCGGGAGCGCACCGCAACTCGGGCGGCTCCCCAGCCTCATCCCTGCTGTAGCGCCTGCTGTAGCACGGCGTTCGCGGGCGCCACGTGCGTGCCCCGCATCGAAACGCCGGAATCGCAACGCGAGGGCCACCAGGACAAGCCGGCTGAGTAGCGTCGAGGCGCCGAGGGCCGCCAAGGATCACCCTGGCGACCCCGACGACGTCCCGGACGGGGTCTGGATACCTTGCGCCCGCTCGGACGTCTCTCCGATATGCGACCCGAACACCTCGATGTCTACATCGACCGCTTTCGCACGGTCTGCGAACACTGCCCTCCCGGCTCCGCCCACCTGGGCACTGGGCCGGACTGCCTCATCGCGACCCCGAGCGGGGAGTTGGGCATCGAGGTCACACGAATCCCACGGGAACCTGATGAGATCAGGAAGTGCCGGGAGTTGATCGAACGCCACGGCGACATCCTGATCAACCGCGCCGAGCGACTATACGAGACGGAGGGCGGCCCACCGGTGACGGTGCTGGTGGCGGCCGACGCAAACCTGCCGGTTCCGGAACGCAGCATCGACGACGTCGCGACGTGGCTCGCGGGTCAGGTGTCCACGGTCGGCCTGGTGCCAGGTCATGGACTGTTCCTGCGACGCCCAGTGCGACCGGGCTCGCGCTGGCCGGACGGCATCGCGGCGCTCACGGTGCTACGGAATCGTAACTCCAGCGAATCGCGCTGGTCGCTCGCCAGCGATGTGCAGCCGCCTCCGCTCCGCGCCGAAGACATTCAGCAGGCGCTCGATGCAAAGGATGCCGGGTTCAACGGATACCGCCGCTGTTCGAATGGCGTGTGGCTGCTTGCGGTCGTGGACGGTGATGATGATGGCGAGCGCGATGGCGCCTGCATCGACGGAGGCGACCGGGCTCCCACTCCGGCTCTCGCCGCCATTCCTCCCGTCGTCGCACGTCACCCGTACCGCAGCAGCTACGACCGGGTGTTTCTGCTCGACTACCCGAACGCGCGGGCGCGACCACTCATCGTTGCGCCGCCGGGCCAGACCCGCCGCGCCTAGCCGGACTGCAGCACCACTGAGCTATTTCATTCCGGACACGCGGGCGAAATCCTCGGGGACGTCGATATCGGCGAGCGCCGCTGCGGGCCACCGGAGCACCTCCGCCTCGGAGCGGTGCCGCGCCACGACTTGGCGCCCGCATCCGCTGTCCCCAGTCAGTGATCGCAGTTCGGCAAACAAGCTCCGATCGTAGAGGACCGGCGGCGCGTTCACGCCCTCGTAGTCGGAGATGACGAGCGGCGCCGGTGTCGAGCGGTAGCGAGCCACGAGGCTGGCGATCATTGGCGCGTCGACACAGGGCATGTCAGCGAGCATGACGACGACCGCGGGTACATGTGAGGCGAGCGCCGATATCCCGGTCGTCAGCGACGCCGTAATGCCCAGCTCGTAGTCGCGATTGAGCACGATCTCGCAACCGATATCGTCGAGCTCACGCCGGGCCTGCCCGGCTTCGTGACCGAGCACGACGTACAGCGGCGCGAGACCTGCTTCCACGGCACGGAGCGCCGCGCTCCGCAAGAGGGATCGGCCGCCGACCTCGAACAACAGCTTGTTCGCCCCCATCCGGCTCGATGTGCCCGCGGCGAGGAGCAGGCCCGCGACCGGCCCGCTGCGCGCCGCTTCGGGCGCGGCGCTAGGCGGCATGGATCGCGTCACGGCGCTCGCTCAGATGCCGGGCATCACGCTTCGCGACGACCGCCAGCAGCTCCGCGACAATACTGATCGCGACCTGCTCAGGGCCATCGGCACCGAGATCGAGACCGACGGGCCCGAACACCCGATCGGCCGCCAGCGAGGCGTTCCCCGAATCGCCCCCTGCGTCGCGAAGGATGGACGCCGTCCGCCTCTTGGGTCCGAGTACGCCAATGTATGGATAGCCCGCTCCCAGCAACCGTCGCAGCCACGCGCGGTCGTGAACGAGCGAATGCATTTTCACCACCGCGAGCGATTGCGCCGGCTCGGGCAGCGGGATGCGTTCGTCCTCGGGGCGCGCCAAGACGCGTTGCTTCGCGTCCGGGAACCACTCCGCCGGCAGGAAACCCTCGCGATGGTCGAACACGGCGACCCGGAAACCCGCGGCGGCGGCGTACGCGACCAGGGGCCGCGCATCGGGTCCCGCGCCACAGACGACGAGATGCGGAGCGGGCCGCAGGATCTCGACGAACACTTTCCGCCCACCGATGACCTCTACGGCCGATCGCCCGCTCTCCGCCAGTTGCCGCGCACGATCGGCCGCCTGGCGGTCGAGATCCGCCGAGCCGAGCGAACCGATTACGGAGCCACCCCGCGAGGCATAGTCGCTGCCGTCGGAACATTCTATCGCCATCGCGGCACCCATCAGCGCACCATCGGCGATCACGGTGAGTAGTGCGACGGGGACATCGCCCGCCAGCAACCGTTGCAGCGGTTCCGCGACTGCCGCGAACGGTCCCTGAGTCGCCGGTTGCACGAGGATGTCGACCTCGCCATTGCACCCGAGGCCAAGGCCCCACGCGGCGTCGTCTTCACCGGTATCGTAGTGGCGGAGCGACGGGCGGCCAGCCGCCATTACATCGGCCGCCGCCGCCCGGACATCGGCCTCGAGGCAGCCGCCACTCACGCTGCCGATGCCCCCTCCGGTTTCCTCGATGAGCAGTTTGGCGCCGGGACGCCGGTAGGCTGATCCGGAGATGTGCACCACAGTTGCGAGCGCTGCCTTCCGTCCCTGCGCCGACAGGTCCGTAAGACGACGGGCAATGTCAGCGGTCTCCTTCCAGTGTATCATCGGCGGTGAGCCCCCGGGTTAGAGCACGACGGCCTCATCGGCGTTGCCACGAATCGCCATGCGGGCGACCATCGAGAGCAGGCATCCGTCCCTCAGGCGATGGGTGTGTCTACGGCGCCGGCGCTCCTACCGTATCAGGCATAAGTTAGAAGGCGACGCGGTTCAAGGCCGCTCCAGGCCCGGTTCGGCCGCCGGGATCTTGCCGGGCCGCCATTTCACGGTCCCGCCACACGACGCGTACCTCCGCGCGATCGGCTTGGCCTCCGATCCCGATGTCCGCCGGTTTCTCATGGACCGCAGCAATCTCGCGTCATCGAGCTGACGCCGCGGATTATTGGTGCGCCGCTCCCGCGGGCGGATCGACACGCAACGCCGTCATCATCCCCGACTCCAGATGCTCCGCGATGTGGCAGTGCATCATCCAGACGCCGGGGTTGGACGCATCAATCAGCAGATCCACCGTCGACCCGACCGGGATGATCACGGTGTCCTTCCATACGAGATCGCGGGTCGCGACGCCGTCACGCGCCACGACCAGCATGCGCTGGCCGTGCAGATGTATGGGGTGCTGCATCGGGTGAAACGACTTCGGGTCGTTGAAGATCTGTACTTTGACGATCGAGCCAACCGGCACATGCCAGTCGATGTCCATGTTGTCTTTGCCGGTTGCCTGGTCCCGGATCAACCAGTGCACCTGCCGGCTTGTGGAGAGCCAGTTCATGTCGGGCATCGCATCGACCCACTCGACGGGTGCGTAGTACGCCGTGTCGATGTCCATGAATTGCACGGTTGCGAGTGGGAGCCCGCCGGTGCTCATCGTCAGTGTGAATCGCTTGTCGGGAGCCTTGTTGAAATACGGGCGAAAGCGGTCGATGTCCTTCGAGACCGCGGGATTCGCGCGCAACGTGGCGAACTCATGTCCGTAGTCCGGCGTCGCCGGCGCCGCGTCCACGGTGACGATGCCAAGCGTGTCCACCTCCGGATCGAACTCACCCTTGTAGTGATTGATGGCCTGGACGGAGTTCACGAGCGCGTATTGCCCCGGATGGTCGAACCGCACCTCGATGATGTAGCGCTCGGCCGGCGCCATCACGACACTCGGCACCCGTTCTTCATGCTCGAAGCGACTGACGTCGGACGCGAGCACCTTCATCGGTGCATCGCCGAATGAGACGTTGAAGGTCCGCGAGCTCGCGACGTTGGTGAGGTAAAAGCGGACCACCTCGCCTGAGTGGGCGTGCACTGTGTCGCGCGTCCCGCCATTCACCAGCACGAGACTCCCGACCCGCCCCATCAGCGCGAAATCGGGGCCCTCCCGTCCGAACGGAATGAGCGTGTCCGCGTTGACGAGGAGATCGTCGAGTACCAGTGTCTGCTCGCGATTCGCGGGCGAATAGTACGCGGAATCCGGTGAATCCACGATCATGTTGCCGAACAAGCCCATGGCCTGTTCGATGTCCTCGCGCACGTGCGGGTGGTACCAGTACAGGCCCGCGTCCGGAAAGTGCACGCGGTACTCGAAGCTGTCACCGGGTTCCACCGGGGCCTGCGTCACGCCCGGCGTGCCATCGTATCGGTTGTCGAGCCGGACACCATGCCAGTGGACCGCGCTCGGAAGATCGATGCGGTTGTGAAACCGCACGACGATCGTGGCGTTCTGCGGGACGCGGATGAGCGGGCCGGGCACCTGGCCGTTGTAGCCGTACATCGCGACCTGTCGGCCCTTGATCGTACGGCGCACCAGCATCGCCGTGAGATCCAGCGTGTCACCGGTCTTGAGCCGCATGGTTGCCGCCGGCTTTGCCTCCGGGAGCCGCATCGGGTTGACCCCTGCCCCCGGGAGAAATGGGGCGACACCGGGCGTCAGGCCAACTAACCCCGGGACCATGGGCATGCCCGGCGGCATGGGGATGGGCATTGCCATGCCTGGCATCGCCATGCCTGGCATCGCCGTTCCGCCCGCGCCCGGCCCTTGCTTCGACGTGCTGTCAGGCCCCATCCCGGACATCCCTGACATGCCGGACATCCCAGACGTACCGGGCGGAGGAGCAGGCTTCGGCGGTGGCTGCTGGCCGCGCGTGAGCGTTGGGATGACACTCGCCACGGCCAGTGCCGCCCCGATTACCGCAGCCCGCACGCGTCCAGCAACGCGCATCAATCGATGATACCGTGAAATGCGGGCTGGATGAGGAATCTTTGCAGGAGTGAACTTGGCGAAATCCCGTGCAGCACCGTCGGTCCGGCGTGCGCCGTGGATGCCGAGTCGGGTTCGGCGGTCACGACCAGAATGAACTTGTTGAGATCGACCGGTCCCACCGTGGAGCTCCCGTTCGACACGGTTCCGAGCTTGCTCCAGGTCGCCAGATCAGGCGTCACCGCCCATGCCACAAACGTCGTGAACTTGCCGAGGCTCGCTGGCGCCGGAAGTCCGGCCGCGGTCACCTGAACGTCATAGCGCGCGTGGCCGTCCTGCGTCAACGCGACCCCGAACGGCGAGTCGGCGTATACCAGCCGGCCATGCCCGTTGGCCGCGGGTGTTGCCGGCGTCCCGTACAGCGGAATGTCGAAGGGGCCGATCGTCGGCCCCGGCCCGAGCATCCCAACGACCATCGCCATCGTCGCGAGACGCGCACGGCCGCGGACACCCCGCGGCCGGCGCGCACCCCGCAATACAACGCCTACCAGTCTCTTCACCGGCCCACGTTGCCCGTTCCAGCCGACGCGCTCGACTTCGGCGCGCCCTCGGGGCCGTGATCGTAATCCTGCACGCTCGAGATGTTGGGCATCCCGTAATCATGACCGTTCCATCCCTTGAAGCCGTTCATGCGGAACAGCCACAGCCCGCTCCGCATATCGGAAAGAACGATCAGGCCGTCATAGTTGCGCACGTCGACGCCGAACGCCCCCTGCATGACGCTGTTGCTGCCCTGCCATCCACCATCCTGCGTGCCGCCGAAGCCGCGGCCGTGAGCGCATTCGCAGGTGAAATAATGCCCATCCGTCTTGGGGTTGAGCGGGTCCTTGAGATCGAAGACTTGCAGGCCGTCCTCGTACGCCGAGACGAACACGTAGGGCCAGCGAACCTCGTGATTGTGCGACAGGTCGCGCCAGTCCGCGCTCCATCCCGCGATCGCGTTGTCCAGATTCTTGGTCTGTCCAGTCTGGGCAGGCGTAAGGTCCCAGATGCGAAGCGGCGTATACTCGTACTCGGTCTCGGTGACCGCGTACTTGCCGTCGGGTGACGGTGTGAAGGTGTGCGCGACGTCCTGACCCAAACCGGTGATCGTGAAGAGCTGCGCCGGGTTCTCGGGACGCGACACATCCCACACCGAGAAACCACCAAGTCCGGCACCGTAGAACTTGTCCTGATGCGACGCCGGATCGTAGGCGACGTAGAAGTCGTGATAGCCGCCAGCGCCGATCTGCTTGAAGGGCGTCGGGTTGGGTACCGCCCCGATCAGCCAACTGCTCGAATCCTTGCCACTCACGACCTTCGCCAGATCGTAGATGAGCGCCTTCGGCTCGTTGACCGTCGCGAAGTACAGGACGCGTCCATCGGAATGTTTGTAGGCGAACGAGTTGTGGAAACCGCCGGGTGACTGCGCGTACCGGATGCGGGCGACTTCCTTGACTTTGCTCGAGTCCGGAAGGCCAGTCACGTCGAAGATGACCGCGCCGAGGTCCGCGTCCGGCGTGCCCTGCTGGAATTGCAGCGACTGCGCGTAGTAATAGCGGTCGCCGATCTTGAAATACTTGCCGTCCATCGCGCCGATGCCGCGATGCAGCTCCGGGTGCTCGATGGTCCATTGGAAGACTTTTTTCGGATGGGCCGGGTCGCGCACATCGTAGATCTGCGTATCGTAGTTGACGAACCCGCAGAGGTAGACGTAGGGACGGGAGGGATCCTGTTCCATCTCAATGTCCGCCGCCTTCCACGGCCCGGGGTGCCCCTCTACGTGCCCAATCATGTGGATGTTCTCACTTCCTCCGTGCTTCTGGTCGAACGGCCGGACCTGGACCCCGGGGTCCTGCGCCCGCGCGGTGACCGCGAGAGTGCACAGGACAACGGCGAGACGTGTTGCACGCATTGTTGCTGCTCCTACAGTGGGTTTGGACAAGCGCGCGAGACCCGGGCCGGTGGGTCCGGGCCGAGCCCAAAATGTGGGACACGGTGCAGCTTTCTAGCTGTACTCCAATGATTATGGACCGGCGCGCACGCGCGATCAAGACGCGGGCCGGGGGTGCCGTCGCTATCGCTGGCTGGCCTCGCCGGCACGGACCTGCGCCTCGTAGCGCGCCGACCCACCCTTCGGGATACTGAGGGACCGCCAATCCGCGCCCTTGAAATGCTTCGCAAGCAGCACGATCTGGCCGGCGTGGTACGCGTAATGGGTCATCTGCCGATTGATGGCCTGCATCACCGAATGCCGCTCGCCCCGGATCGCCACGACGCGGGCGAGGTCGTCATCCGAGAGCGGCTCCAGCGCGGCGAAGACCAGTTGCCAGCCGGCTTCCCACAGCGCGAGAACGCCCGCCCGGCTCGCCGGGGGATCCACGAACTCGGTCTCGCGCTGGCGGTTCGGCTTCTCCCCGTCGGTGGTGAGGAAATCGGTCCATCGCGATCGCATGTTGCCCGCCATGTGCTTCACGATCTGGGCGATCGAGTTCATCTCGGGGTCCAGCACGATCGTGAGTTGCTCGTCCGTCACCTGCGCGATGGCGCCGTCGCCGAGCTTCTTGTATGCGCGAAACACCGCGAGCGCGTCTTTGAGATAGGAGGTCGTGAATTCGAGAGCCATGGTTTGTTACCGTTACACGCCAGAGGGCCGGGCTCGCGGGCGTCACGCCGCGTGACCCCCCGATCCCATTCGCCGGGGGCGTCGAGCAATGCCCCGGAGCGCGACGACCTCCATGTTGAGGCTGCCGCTGTAGATCGGCTGTTCAACGTATCATCTTGCGGGACGCTCCGGCGCGGCGCAATGGCCCGGGCGTGTCACGCCATCGCGGCCGTCACTACCCCTCCTGGAGACTCATGGACCACGCGCAACTCATAGCCAGACTCTCCTCGAGCCCGTGGACCGCGATCCCGCTGCTGTTTGGCGCCGGAGTGCTGACGAGCCTCACCCCCTGCATCTATCCCATGATCCCCATCACGGCTGCGGTCGTCGGTGGAGAGAGCGTGGCGCACGGTGCCGGAGCGTCCCGCTTCCGGCCCCTCGCGCTGACGCTGTGCTACGTCATCGGTCTCGCGCTGGTGTATGCCAGCCTCGGGCTGCTGGCAGGTCTCACCGGCACCCTCTTCGGCTCGGTGAGCTCCAATCCGTGGGCGTATTTCGCCATGGCGAATCTCCTCGTCCTGTTCGCCCTCGCGATGCTCGACGTCATTCCCGTCCGCGTGCCGTCCGCGCTGCTCCAACGGGCCGCGCAAGCCGGCCGCGGCGGCGAGATGGCTGGCGCCTTCGTGATGGGCGCCGCGTCCGGACTGGTCGCCGCCCCATGCTCGGCGCCCGTCATGGCGGCGGTCCTCACCTGGGTCGGCACGACTCGGAGCGCCGTGCTGGGGTTTTCGTACCTCTTCGTCTTCTCACTCGGTATGTGCACCTTCCTCGTCATCGCGGGTATCTCAGCAGGCGCACTCGCGCGCTTGCCACGTGCCGGGGCGTGGATGTTGTGGGTCAAGCGGATATTCGCCGTCATCATGCTTGGCGCCGCGGAGTACTACCTGATCCTCACCGGCCAACAACTCATCTGATGCCGATCGCCTCGATCACGCCCGCCCATCGACTCGCCCGTGCCGCGATCGTCGCCCTCGGCGCCATCCTCCTGAGCACAACGGCCCAGGCCCAGGATGGCGGCATCGCTGTTGGCACCCATGCGCCCTCGGCGGCAGTCCGCTCGCTCGATGGCAAGCCCGTCGACCTGGCCGGCGTTGTGGGCACGGGCCCGGCGGTGCTGGAGTTCTGGGCGACATGGTGCCCGAACTGTAAGGAGCTCGAACCCACGATGGCCGCCGCCGCGAAAAAATACGGGGAACGGGTCCGCTTCGTGACCGTTGCGGTCGCGATCAATGAATCGATCGAGCGCGTCCGGAAGCACGTCGCTGTGCATCCGCTCGGCGGCGCAGTGGTGTACGATGCGGATGGCAATGCCGCCAGCGCCTACGACGCGCCGGCGACATCCTTTGTCGTTGTCATCGACCGGACGGGCCGCGTCGTGTATACCGGCGTCGGCGGCACGCAGGACATCGACGCGGCAATCCACAAAGCGATCTAGTCTGGCGAGGGCGGCCGGCAATCGCAGATCGGCCGGCCGCCCCCACCCCCATCCGCCCGCCTGCTAGTTGCCCGACGCCGCGGGCGCGGCCGGTGGTGTCACCTTGTCGATGGCGTGCCCGAGATCGGCGTACGCGGCCGGCGCGAGCACCTTGAACGGCTGGGTCACATACGCAATGTGGCCGTCCGGAGCCACGACGAACAGCGAGCGATTATCGACGTTGTTCTTGGCGTCGAACGCACCGTACATCTTCCCGACGACGCTGCCGATGTCGCTGGCGAACACGATCGGAAAATCTGATTCGCGAGCCCAGTTGGCTAACGTGGTGTCGGCGTCGACACTGATGCCGATGACCGCCACTTTGCGGCCGTTGTGGAACAGCGTGGCGTACTGATCACGGTACGCCTCCATTTGAATGGTTCAGCCCTTGGTCCGCGCCTGATAGAAGAAGGCCAGCACCACCGTCTGCCCACGGTAGTCGGCGAGTCGCACAGGGGACCGGAGCAGCCCGTATCGCGTGGCGCCCGGCAGCGCAAAGTCGGGGGCTACCGAACCGACCGCTGGAGCGGCCGCCGGCGCTTCCGATTGCGCCTTCGCGCGTGTAGCCGGTACCAGCGCCATCGCCGCGGCAACGAGTAAGCCTCCCGAACCAACATGCATGCGCATCAGGTGGACTCCTGGGTTGTGGGTAGCGATAAATCTATCGCCGCACACGCGTGTGGCGGGCGCGCGGTGCCGCACGGCGCCGAAAGCACCCCGTTACATGATCGCTCACGATGCCCGTCGCCTGCATCCAGGCGTAGACGATGACCGGCCCGACGAACTTGTACCCGCGCAGCTTGAGTTGGGCAGAAACTGCCGCCGACAACGGCGTCTGGGCCAGCACCTTGCCTGAATTCTGAATCGGGGCCCCTCCCGCCATGGACCAGACGAGTGTCGAGAGGTCGTCGCCCTGAGCCTCCCTCTCCAGAAACACCCGCGCGTTGTGAATCGCCGCCTCGATCTTCGCGCGCGATCGCACGATCCCTGGATTCTTCATGAGGCGCGCGACATCCGCCGCGCCGAATCGCGCGACCGCTCGTGGGTCGAACCCGCGAAATGCCGCCCGGAAGGCGTCCCGCTTCCGGAGGATGGTGATCCAGGACAGCCCGGCCTGAAAGCCCTCCAGGATCAGCATCTCCCATAGGGCGCGGCTGTCTCGCACCGGCACGCCCCACTCCTGGTCGTGATAGGCGCGGAGAAGAGGGTCGGTGTCCGCCCAAGCACAGCGGCGGCGGGCGTTCGGATGGCGTGCCTTCGGCATTGATCCGGATATAGCCTGCGTCCTGTTAGCTGTCGAGCCGGGCCGCCTCCGCCAGCCCCGCGCGACGCCGATCGCGCGGGTCAGTCCGAGCGCAGGGTCCCTGCGGGATCGATGGCCGTCGCTTCGCGGGCCGGCAAACTTGTCGCCAGCGCCGCGACTCCCGCCACGACCAGGACCGCCGCCACGTAGATCGGCGGATCCGTGGTCGTGACGTCATACAGAAGCGTACCCAGGAGACGCATCAGCGCGAATGCGCCCGCCAATCCCACGACGATGCCGCCACCGGTAACCGCCATTCCCTCGGCGACAATCAGCCGGCGGACGTCCGCTGGCGCCGCCCCCAGTGCCATCCGGACACCAAGCTCGCGGTGCCGCTGGCGGACTCCGAGGGCGATGACGCCGTAGAGGCCGATGATCGCCAGCACCAGGGCCGCACCCGCGAAGGATGCGACCAGCACGAGACTGAATCGCTGCCGCTCGAGCGACGTGCTGACGACTGCGGCGAGCGTGCGGACCCGGTTGAGCGCCGCCGCCGGCGCCAGTTGTGCCAGCTCGTGCCGGATCCCCGGCACCACATCCGACGGATCACCGGACGTGCGCACCACGAGCGAGAGTGCGGGATACGGCATCTGGGATTCGGGAACGTAGATCGCCGGGACGACGTCCGCATCGAGGGTGGTCTGCTTGACATCATCTACTACGCCGATGATCTCACGGACTCGCGGCGTGTAGTCGAAACCGGTATGAATGCGCTCGCCGATTGGTGTCCGCGCCGGAAAGAACCGCTGGCCAAATGTGCGGCTCACGACGGCGACGGGCGCCCCATCGGAACGGTCGCGCGAATCGAACAAGCGGCCCCCGGTGGTCCGGATGCCCATGGCAGCGAAATAGGCGCCACTGACGATGTTGAATTGCGCGGTAGGTGCTTGGCCATTCGGCGGCGCCGGCTCGCCCTCGATCGTGAACGGTCCGGATTCGACGTCGCCCGACAACGGGAGCGAGCTCACGGCGCCTGCCGCTCGTACACCCGGCAGGTTCGCGACGCGTGCCGTGAACCCATCGAAGAACGCGGCCCACTGGCCACCGTCACGAACGGGATTCGCATCGTCCGCAACAGGCAGCGACACGACGGCCGACACCGCTCGCTCAGGAATGAATCCCGGCGTGAGGCGTTGCAGCTTCACGAAGCTCTCCGACAGAAGTCCCGCGGCGATCAACAGCATGAGCGACAGCGCAACCTCCGTCGCGACCAGCAGTCGCCGGCCGTGCCGCTGCGAGCGGCCGCCGGTCAGGCGGGTTCCGCCCACATCCCGCGCTACGCCAAAACGAGCGCTCAGCAATCCGAACGACGCGCCAGCCGACGCCGCCACGAGCAGTGTCCCCGCAACCACCCGCCAGTCCAGAACCACATCGTCGGCCCGCGGCAAACTGCCAGGCACGAGCCGCAGCACGACCGCCGTTCCCCACACCGCGACGGCGAGCCCCACGGCGGCGCCGGTCAGGGCGAGGACGACATGCTCCGTGATGAGTTGCCTGGCAATGCGCCCGTAACTGGCCCCGAGCGCCCCCCGAACCGCCAGCTCGGGTTGCCGCGCCGCCGCACGGGCGATCAGGAGGTTGGTAAGGTTCACGCACGTGATCAACAGAACGCACACGCCTGCGCCGAGCAGGATGAGAAGGTCACGACGAACACCGCCTGCCGCCTGGTCGCTCAGCGGGACGCCGTACACACCGCCGCCGAGTTGAGAAACGAGACGCGGCCAGAGACGGGTTGAGACGGCGGTGAGTTCCGCGTTCAGGCGCGGGTAGGTGATTCCAGGCTTGATCCGCGCAACGGCCGCAAGGTTCAACGTGCCAAGGTTCGCCAGCTCCGCAGCGGTGAATGCCAGCGGTGTCCACACGTCAGTTCGCGCGGCGAACGCGAGTCCCGGCGGCAGCTCGGCGCCCCGCGGAAATGTGAAGCCCGGGGGCATCACGCCCACGACCGTGTACCGGCGCGCCCCGAGTGTGACCTGACGGCCAAGCACCGATGGCGATGCGCCAAACCGGCTCCGCCAGATGCGATCACTCAGAATCACGACCGCTGGCCCGCCTACGAGTCCTTCGTCATCGGTAAACGTGCGCCCGATCTCCGGCCGCACGCCGAGCGTCGCGAAGAGCGAGGGCGCGACGCGAGCGCCGTCCAGCGGCTCGGGACTGTCTCCGTCGCGGAGTACGTAGTCGGCAGCCCGAAAGGCCGACAGCCCGTCAAGCGAATGGATCTGTCCTGCCAATCCCGTCGCGATGGCAGCCGACAGCGGAAACACCCCGTCGGCACTCCTGGCTGCCGGCGCCGACAACCACAACATGGCCAGCCGCGACGGGTCGGCGTACGGCAGCGGCCGAAGGAGGACACCGTTGGCGATCGTGAATACCGTGGCCGCGGCGCCGATCCCCAGCGCGAACGTCAGCACGCTTCCGGTGGCGAATCCGGGGTGGCGGCGAAACGCCCTCCACGCGAGTGCTGCGTCGCCTGCGGTCTGCCGCACCCAGTCCCGGCGCGCACGCTCTCGTGCACTACGTCCGCGGATGTCCCGGCAGGCGGCCGCGATCGAGGCGACATCGCCGAACGCCTCCTCGGCCGCCCGCTGTGCCGCCTCCGGCGTGAGCCCGCTTGCTACGAACTCTTCGGCGCGGAGCGCGATGTGCAGTTGGATCTCGTCATCGACATCGCGGCGCCCGCTGGCCGCACTGCGAAAGAGGCGGAAGCTGCGACGCACGATCAGAAGCCCGAGAGCGCGAGTGCGCGCGTGACGGCGGCCGAGTATTCGGACCACCGCTCCGCTTCCGCGCGCAGCTGTGCCCGCCCCTGCCGCGTCAGCGCGTAGAGTTTGGCCTGCCGCCCGGTGTCCGTGCGCCCCCACTCTTCGTCGAGCAGCCCGCGCTTCGCGAGGCGATGAAGTGCGGGATAGAGGACGCCCTCCTGCGCGACGAGCACATCGGCTGTCGTCTCACGGATCCACCGGGCGATCGCGTACCCATGGCGCGGTCCCCAGCTCACCGCTTTGAGGATGAGGAGGTCGAGGGTACCGGTGAAGAGGTCGGAGCCTGGCATACCTTGGTGACATAGGTATACCTCTGGCGCGCCGCTGTCAAGCGCCTGGCATCGGAGCCGCCCGCTACTGGGTGACCACCTGGTTCATCCACGCATCTGCACGGTAGTCGCGCTCGGAGACGGCTGCGCGCTTGAGATCCGCTGAGACCGATACGTCCCGGACCGCGCGTGCCGAGGTACCAAGACGCTGCATCTGGCCAGGTCCAGGGAGTTTGAAGAACGACAGGTTTTCCGCCGATTGTGCGGCCTCCAGCAGCACGCTGCCATCGGCCAGCGGAACCGGACGACCGTACTCGGCGAATACCCTCCCCCATTCCGTCATCGATCCATCGTCGAGCGACACCACTCCGACCGCAAGCGAGTCGCCGGTCGATGCGTTGTAGGCGCCAAACAGCACGCGGCGGCCTGCGGCATCCGCGACGAGATGTTGGATGAAGGCGTAGCGGTCGGGCTTGGGGATCACGCGGGTGTGGCCGGCTTGCCGCACCATGATCCGGTCGCCGCTCCGCGGAATCCACGCCCACCCATCAGGCAGAGGGGTCGCTACCGTGAGGGTGGAGTCCGGTAGCTCAGTGGTGTTGCGCTGGGCGCCCGTCCGCACGTCCGCCTCGGTCAGACGCAGGCCCGCCGGGATCTGGGTCGCGATTCCGACCGTCACTGAGTCGATCCAGAACACCCGCAGGGGCTGCCCTGCACCTGGAATGGGCCCGTCCGGACCGCCCAAGTACGGCATGACGGAGTAGTGCGCTTCACTGTGCCCGCCCCCGGTCGGCACGATGCGCCGCAACAACAGCCTGGCGCCGTCGGGTGAGAGCTGCGCGCTCACGCCACTCGACGCGTGCGCCACGCGCCGGTTCTCAGCGTAGCGACCATTGAGGACATCGCCCAGGTTCAACGCCCAGACGCTGAAATCGTACGTGCCTTCATCCATCACCATCCCGGCCCCGTCGGCGGTGAGCGAGAAGTTGGTGAACAACGCCGTCACCATCGTGTCCTGCCGGGTGGCCAGATGGCCCGTTTCCCGATCGATCGCGATCCGTACGATCGACTCGCCGATGCCGTTGCCCGCACGCGATAGCCACACCGCATCTTTCGTCGCCTCACCGCCGCACGTGCATGCGTTGACGACGTGGTCGGCAACGTGGCCGCCGCGATCGATCACTTGCCACAACCCGTGCGGCTGCTGCAGGACCAGGGTCACGATCCAGCTCGTTCCCGGCACGACGGATATGGCAGCGAGTCCCTGGCCTTTCCCCGCCACGCGAATGCTGTCGCGGACCGCACCATCCAGGGCCGCCACGCCGATCCAGTACACTGAGTCTGGGCGCAGGACCGGACCCAGGAGCAGCGAGTCCCCGCCGGCGTAGAACGTGGCGACGCCACCGGTCAGGAAGCGTGGCGCACCGCCCAGCGCCGAGAGCAGGTACTCGCCACCGCGACCGCCGATCGTGCCGGCGAAGGTGATATTCCGGCGGTCCGGACTCCATTCCAGTCCAAAGGCCGCCGTGGCGCCATCGAGAATGGTGCGGGTGGTCGTCCCGCCCACGTCCTGCTCTTCGACCGAATACGTACACGCACCGGTCGCGCAGTGCCGCGTCACGAAGGCGAGTTGCTTGCCATCGGGTGAGATCGCAGGCACCAGTATGGCCCCCGACACGGTGAGCTGCGTCTTGCGGCCGAGCGTGGCCCGGACCGCCGGAGCGGCCGGCTTGCTTCGCAGCGCGTAGGCACCAGCGGCAAGCGCCACGACCACCACGACCGCCACGCCCGCGATCAGTGCAGTCCGTCTCCCGCTGCTGGACCCGCGCGATTCTCCGCCGTCGCCCGCCGGGGGCACGGTGAGTGCCTTGGCAAAGTCACCGGCGCTCGCAAATCGGTCGGCCGGCGTCTTGGCGAGCGCCTTGGCCACCGCGGCATCGATCCCGGCGGGCACGGTGTCGCGCAGCACTCGCAGGTGCGTGGGCCGCTCCGTCATCAGTTTCGCGATCATCGCCTGCGCGCTGGCGCCGGTGACCGGCGGCTCCCCCGCCAGCATCTCGTAGAGCACCGAGGCCAGCGAATACACGTCGCTCCGCGCGTCGATGCTCCGATCGCCCGTCGCCTGCTCGGGACTCATGTACTGCGGCGTGCCGAGGGAGAGCCCGGTCTCAGTGAGGCGATTGCCACCCGCTTCCTTGACCGCGAGCGCGATGCCGAAATCCGTCAGCATCGCTTCGCCTTCCTGGATCAGGATGTTTTCGGGCTTGATGTCGCGATGCACCAGCCCCTGGCGGTGCGCGTAGTCGAGCGCACTCGCCACCTGTTTGGTGATCATCAACGCTTCGTCGAGCCCGAGCTGGCGCTCGCGCGTCAGCTTGGCCCGGAGCGATTCGCCCCGGACGAAGGGCAACACGTAGTACAGCAACCCGTTCGCATCGCCGGAATCGATCAGCGTGAGGATGTGAGGGTGGTCGAGCCGTGCCGAGATCTTGATCTCCGTCAGAAACCGCTCGGACCCGAGCACCGCACCCAGCTCGGGGCGGAGCACCTTGAGGGCGACGTCGCGATCGAGCTTCCGGTCGTGTGCGAGATACACGGTCGCCATGCCCCCAGCGCCGATCTCTCGCGAGATGATGTAGCGGTCGCTGAGAGCAGCGGTGATCTGCGGAATGGTGGACATGAGCCGAAGATTGGGACCGTGAGTCAGGATACGCCAGAGCCCGGCCAGTGCGAGGCCCGGCCAGAGCCGATATCGGATTCCCCTACGCGGATCCGACACGGCCGCTCAGCTTGGCGCGCGCGTCCCCGGCCAGTTCGCGGTACGGCGTCCCATATCGCGGGACGTTGAATTCTCTTACGCGCCGGCTCACCCCGCGCTACGTTCGGTCACCACCGGCGCGGCACGAGACTGCGCCGCGAATTGTGAGATCGCAACGGAGGAGCGCGAGTCGTATGTCGAGATGGTTTCTGCCTGCGCCGGCGATCGGCCTGTGTGCCGCGGTCGCGCTGTCCGCCGGCCGGCTGCCGGCCCAACAGCCCGCCCCCCTGACGCCCGCCGAAGCAGCGAAGGCCGATAGCGGCCGCCCACCCTACACGCCGGCAGACGTGCACTTCATGCAGGGGATGATCGCGCACCACTCCCAGGCCGTCGTGATGGCGGGATGGGCAGCGAGCCACGGCGCGCGCCGGGATGTCCTGCGCCTGTGCGATCGTATCAACGTCTCGCAGCGCGACGAGATCGTGACGATGCAGCGCTGGCTGCGCGACCGCCGCGAGAACGTGCCGGAAGCGGACTTCCAGTATCCGCCCAAAGGCATGGCCGGCATGCCGGGGATGGAGGGCATGCTCATGCCGGGCATGCTGACGCCCGACCAGATGGCACAACTGGATCACGCGCACGGCCCCGACTTCGACCGCCTCTTTCTCACCTTCATGATGCAGCACCATCTCGGCGCACTCACCATGGTGGGCCAGTTGTTCGACTCGCAGGGCGCCGCGCAGGACGACCGGATCTTCAAGTTCGCGTCGGATGTGAGCGCCGATCAGACGGCTGAAATCGGCCGGATGCGCAACATGCTGGCCCAATCACCCGGCGGAGCCGCGCCGTAACACCGGCGCGCCCCCCGACGTGCTCGTGCGACCCGTTGTCCCGTAGCTCGCCCGCTCGTCCCTTCACGCCATCCACATCCTCCATGTCATCTGCGCCACGATTCCGCCACCTGAGCGCGCCGCCGCTCGTGGGTTCCCGATCGACCGCGATGCTCGCCCTGAGCGTGTTCGCGGCAGCTGGCTGTGCCTCCGCTGGATCGCGCGGCGGCGGCGCATCGCCGGCGGCCGAGATGCCGGCGGCCGGCATGTCGGCGGCCGCGCCAACGCCCGATCCCCGCGTCGGGCTGAAAGCGGGATGGTTCAACGCCGGCCAGGCGATCTGGAATCTCGACGTGGTCTCCATGACTCCGCCGTCCAAGGATTTCATCAACCCCAGCACACCGGGCGACGACCGGCTCGTGAACTCCGACCTCGCGTTTCTTGGGAACTACGTCATTCAGGGCAATTACAGTGGAATGCAGATCTGGGATATCTCCAATCCCGGCAAGCCGTCGCTTCGGGCCGCGTACATCTGCCCGGGCTCCCAGAGCGACGTGTCGGTCTACGGCCACCTGCTCTTCGTCTCCGCCGAAGCGACCAGCGGTCGCATCGACTGTGGCCTGCAGGGCGTAAAGGACACCGTCAGCTCCGACCGCGCGCGCGGCATTCGCATCTACGACATCAGCGACATCTCGCACCCGAAATCGCTGACGATCGTGCAGACGTGCCGCGGGTCGCACACCAATACGCTGATCGCTGATCCCAAGGACCCCGAGAACGTCTACATCTACGTGTCGGGATCGGCGCCCGTCCGTCCTGCCGACGAGCTGCCGGGATGCTCAGGCGGCCAGATGAGCCAGGACCCCAACACCGCCCTGTTCCGCATCGAGGTCATTCAGGTGCCGCTCGCCCACCCCGAGCAGGCCCACATCGTGAGCTCACCGCGCATCTTCGGCGGCCTGGCCCCAGCGGCGCGTCACGGTGATTCGCCCGAAGATTCGGTCGCCCTCGACAAGATGCTCGCGCATGCCGGCTACACGAGAGCGATGTTCGCGAAGCTCTTCGCCGGCGGCCCCACGCAGTGCCACGATATCACGGCCTACCCGGCGGTGGGATTGGCCGGCGGTGCATGCGGCGGCTATGGGCTGCTGCTCGATATCCGCGACGCGGCGCACCCGGTCCGCATCAGCCAGGTCACCGACTCCAACATGGCGGCGTGGCACTCGGTGACCTTCAACAACGACGGCACCAAGATCCTCTTCTCCGACGAGTGGGGCGGCGGGTCCCAGCCGCGCTGCCGCGCCACCGACCGCCACGAGTGGGGCGCGGACGCGATCTACACGCTCGCCAATGGCACGATGACGTTCCAGAGCTACTACAAGATGTCGGCTCCGCAGACGGTGACGGAGAATTGCGTCGCGCACAACGGCTCGCTCATTCCGATCCCCGGTCGGGATGTCATGGTGCAGGGTTGGTACCAGGGCGGGATCTCGGTGTTCGACTGGACGGACGGGCAGCATCCCAGGGAAGTCGCCTACTTCGACCGCGGCCCGCTCGACTCCACCAAGCTCGTGCTGGCCGGATACTGGTCGGCGTACTGGTACAACGGATTCATCGTCGGGTCCGAGATCGCGCGCGGCCTCGACCTGTTCCAGCTCAAGGCGAGCGGCCTGATCTCGCAGAACGAGATCGACGCGGCCAAGACGGCGAAACTCACCTATCTCAACGTCCAGGGACAGCCGCAGTACACATGGCCGGCCAGTTTCGTCCTGGCCCGCGCCTACCTCGACCAGCTCAACCGCTCGAACGGCATCTCGCACGACCGCTCGGCGGCGATCGCCGCGGCGCTGCATCATGCCGAACAGCTCAAGGGAGCCGAACGGCAAACGGCTCTGACGGCTCTGGGCACGCAGCTCGACGGCGACGCCCAGAACGCGGGAGATGCAGCCAAGGTTCGGCTGCTGTCCGCGGCCGTGAAGGACCTGGCGAAAGCGCAGAGCTGATCGTCTCTCGCTATTCGCGACCCGCCCGGCGACGCATCGTGTCAGGTGCGTCGCCGCGGCCGGGGTACCGCTCCTGCTGCTTTCCTATTGCAGCACTCTGACCGGGTCGACCCGGGTCGCCCTGAGCGCCGGCACCAGCGTCGCGATGCTCGCGACGCAGGCCAGCACCAGTATCACAGCTAGTCCCGTGACTGGATCGGACGCCGTTACGCCGTAGAGCAACCCGCGCAGCAACCGCGCGATCGTGATCGCACCGGCGGTCCCGAGCACCACGCCCCCCAACACCTGCCGCGCACTCTGCCGCGCAAAAAGTCCGACGATCTCCCGCGAGGTGGCGCCGAGGGCCAGGCGGACCCCGATCTCGTGCGTCCGCGCCGACACGAAGAACGCGACGACGCTGGCGATGCCGGCGCCCGAGAGCAGCAACCCGACAAGAGCCAACAGGGTCAACAGCAACGTGTCGAACCGATGCTCGGCCGACGACGCCGTCATCGCCTCTCGCATGGTCGCGATGTCGAAGATCGGGAGCGCTGGATCGACGGATCGCACGGCCTGCCGGACCAGCGCTGTCGTCTGCGCCGCATCCCCCGAGCTGGCGCGCACGACCAACGTCATGGTGCGTTGGACCCAATCCCACGCCTGGGGAGGAACCTGGTTGACCGGCAGGTAAAACTCGGGGTAGATCTCGGTGGTGACGCCGGCCGAACGCACGTCGCCTGCCACGCCGACTACCGTCTTCCAGCGCGGATCCTGAAGCGTGCCTTCACAACAGGCGATCCGCTTGCCGACCGGATCCTGGCCTGGCCACGCCCGTGCCGCCAGCGCCTGACTCACGATCATCACCCGCGGCGCTCCGGCAATATCCGCCTCCGTGAACGACCGCCCGGCAACGATGGGGATCCCCATCGCGCCGTGGTAGCCGGGAGACACGATCCGCATCCACGCGTCGATCGCACTGCGAGCATCGAGCGGCGCGCCCTCGGGAACGAGGCCATTCGAGGAGCGCCCCGGTCCCATCGGCGCCTGAGAGACAACTGCCGCGCTCCGCACACGCGGCTCTGCGCGCAGGCCGCCGAGGATCTGGCTGAACGCGCGTTCCACTTTGTCCGGCGTGTCGTAGGTCGACGGCGGCAGCGCCAGTCTCGCGGTGAGAATGCCAGCCGGATCGAATCCGATGGGCGTGCGATCCAGGTGAATGGCGCTCCGCACCAGCAGGCCAGCTCCATGTAACAGCGTGAGCGCCAGCGCGATTTCGGCCACGACGAGTCCCGCACGCAGCCGGTCCCGCACGGTGCCGCTACCGCGCCCGTCGGTACGCAGGGCTGACTGCACATTCTGCCGCGCCGCGCGCAGCGCCGGCGCAAGGCCGGACAGGATGGCGCTGGCCGCGGCAAGTACGATGACGAATGCCAGAATGGTCCCGTCGATGCGCGTATCGCCAAGCCTCGGGAACAGACCGGCGGGCGCGCTTGCCACGAAAATCCGGATCCCAAGCCAGGCCAGACCGACTCCGGCTACCGCGGCGAGGACGGTCAGGACGAGGCTCTCGGTGAGCAGTTGCCGGACGATCCGGCTGCGCCGGGCGCCGAGCGCACCCCGAATGGCGATTTCCTTGGAGCGGGCCGCGCCGCGGGCGAGCAGCAGGTTGGCGACATTGCCGCAGGCGATCAGCAGCACGAACGACACCGCTCCAAGCACTGCGAGGAGCCGCGGCCGCTCATCACCGACGACCACATCGGCGACCGTGAGCACGCGGACGCCGCGGTCGCCGTCCTCCTGCGGGAAGTGCTGCGCGAGGCGACGCCCAATCTCGTCCATCTCCGCCCGTGCCTGCGACAGTGTCACGCCCGGTGCGAGCAGCCCGGCGACGAAAAGGCTGTGGTCATCGTGTTGCAGCCGCTGAGCGGGCGTCAGCGCCAGCGGCATCCACAGCTCCTCGCCTGACGCCGACGGGTCGAACGACCTCGGCATGACACCCACGACGATGACTGGCACACCGTTGATGCGAGTCGTGCGATGCAGTATCGCGGGATCGGCGCCGAACCGCCGCATCCACAGGCCCTCGCTCAATACCGCGACCTGGTCGTGCCCCAGGGAATCCTCGTCGGGACGGAATGTTCGGCCGATGAGCGGCGCGACCCCGAACACCGGGAAGAAATCGCTCGTGACACGCCCGGCCATCACTCGCTCAGGAGTGTCTCCATCCGTGAGATTGGCGGGCGAGAATTGCTCCGCAGCCATCCGGCTGAATGCCCGTGCCTGGTCGCGCCAATCTGTGAAGTTTCCCGGCGACACGCTCCCCGGCGCGTTCCGCCACCATTCCACCGGCGCCACGACCCGCTCGGGATGCGCAAACGCGAACGGCCGAAGCACGACGCTGTCCACGGTGCCGAAGATCGCCGTCGTCGCCCCGATCCCGAGTGCGAGCGTCAGCGCGGCTCCGGCCGTGAACGCCGGGGCATTGCGGAGCTGGCGGATCGCGTGCGCCGAATCCTGCCACAGCTCCTCCAGATAGGCAGACCGGCGCAATACCCGGTCGCGCTGCTCGGCCGCCTCTCGTGATGCCGCGCGCTGGGCGTCGCCGAAGCGCCGAGCGGCCTCCGCGCGTGCCGCATCCGGTCTCATCCCTCCCGCGACCAGATCCCGCACGAGCATCTCCACGTGAAAATCGATCTCCGCCGACACCTGCGAACGGGCACTCGCACGCCCGAGTATCGCCGCCAGGAATCGCCCGGTACGCGGAGGCGAGGGCACAGGATCTCGTTGGCGGCGAGCGGAGGCTAGGCGAGCAGGATCGGTGAGACTGCCGTGACGAACTGGCGGAATCGCGCGATCTCGGAGGCGAGCTGCCGCCGGCCGAGTGCAGTCAGCCGGTAGAACCGGGCCTGTCGTCCCTGGTCGCTCACCCCCCACTCGGCCGTCACCCACCGGTGCCGCTCGAGCCGGTAGAGCGCCGGATAGAGCGATCCTTCCTCGACCGCGATCGCGTCGTCGCTCGACTCGCGAAGCCACTGAATGATCGCGTATCCGTGGCGCGGTCCCCACGACAGGGTCCGGAGGATGAGTGCGTCGAGGGTCCCGTGCAGCCGGTCGGATGGCGCAACCGCCATGGAGCGCTCCCTAGATGTCTGGGTACAGCATGACGCGGCGATACCTAGATGTCAAGGGAACACGCGGGCAAGGCCTGGCGCTCTCAGGCACGTATTACGCATCGTCGCGCATTGCGCATCGTGATGATCGGCCCAACCTTCCAATCCACGCGGGCCGGACTCCCCGTCGAGGCCGGCTTAGCCTCTACCCCTCCGCTCGTGCCCGCTCCGCACAAGACCGGTTACACCAACATCGATGGCTGACGCGGCGCAGCATTTCGTCGGCGATAGCCGTATCTAGACGTCAATACGCACAGGAGTTAGCGATGGCGGTCAACCGGGGGCCGGACAACGGGCGGGTGGTCGAGACGGACGTCGAAATCATGACGCCGGACGGTAGCTGCGACGCCGCGTTCACGCACCCGAGCTCCGGCTCCCACCCGGCGGTGCTGCTGTGGGCGGACGCGTTCGGATTGCGGCCCTCGATGCGCGCGATGGCGAAGCGCCTGGCGGCCGGCGGCTATGCAGTGCTGGTACCGAATCCGTTTTATCGGCTGACGAAAGCACCCTTCACGGACGCGTCGAAGATGAACTTCTCGAATCCGGCCGACATGGCGAAGCTGCGGCCGCTCCTCGAGACCGCCAAGGCGCCTGGCCATGTGGAGACGGACGCGGTTGCGTTCTTCGAGTTCCTCGATGCGCAGAAGGCAGTCAACCCCAAGCGGAAAGCGGGCGCCCACGGCTACTGCATGGGTGGACTGCTGTCACTCAAGACCGCCGCCAGGCTCCCCCAACGCGTAGGTGCCGCCGCGTCGTTCCATGGTGGAGGCCTGGTCACCGATGGGCCGGACAGCCCCCATCTGCTGGCCCACAAGATCAAGGCACACATCTACGTCGGCATCGCAGAGAACGATGATGCGCGCCAGCCGGATGCGAAGGACAAACTCCGTCAGGCGTTCGCCTCGGCGAGGGTGCCGGCCGAGATCGAGGTGTATCCGCACGCGTTGCATGGATGGTGCGTTCCGGACATGCCGCCCCACGATGGCATCCCGGTCTACAACAAGGCGGCGGCCGAGCGCGCGTGGAGCAAACTGACGGCGTTGTACAACGCGGGGCTGGCCTGACCGTTCTCAGCCGAGCCCGATTGCAACCGTAGTCGCTCGCTCACCCAAAGGTGAACCGTCGCGCGCCAGGTGAGCCAGATCCCGGCGCACATCCCCCGCGGAACCCCGATCACTCGAGTTCCGCTGTTCGCACCATGATTTGGCCGGCCTACTGGACGGCGGGGACTATCCGGGCGACTATAGCGCGTTGATGACACCCACACCATCGCTGGAGGCCCACCATGCGTCGCACCGTTCCTGCCCTCGTTGCCGGCCTGTTCGCGTTTGGCGCCGTGGTCGCGTACGGCCAGGCCCCAGCCAAGGCGTCTGACCTCAAGTGGGGGCCTGCCCCGGCCGCGTTTCCCTCGGGCGCGCAGATGGCTGTCGTGTCCGGCGATCCCGGGAAGGCAGGGCCGTTCACGATTCAGTTGTCGATGCCCGACGGCTACAAGATCAAGCCACATTCGCATCCAACGGACGAGAATGTGACCGTAATGAAGGGCACGTTCCTCGTCGGAATGGGTGACACGTGGGATGTGGCGAAAACCAAGCCCCTGGCGGCAGGCGCGTCGGGCGCTGTTCCCGCCAACGCGGCGCATTTCGCGCAGGCCAAGGGGAAGACTGTCGTCCAAGTCGAGTCAACGGGTCCCTTTGCCATGACCTACGTGCACCCGAGCGACGATCCTCGTGGTGCGAGCCACTGAGGCGACCGGCACTCGGTCAACCGCCGGCCATAGCTCCGACCACCAGAAACGGCTCGCTCCCCGTCGCGACCGCCTCGGGGAGCGCCGCATCCGGCATTTCATGTGACAGATCCTCGCGGCACGCGAAGAACCGCACGAACGCGCGGCGCTGCTGCGTACCATGGTCGCGGATGGTGCCACGCAGCACGGGATAGCGGGCTTCGAGTGCGTCGAGCACCGAACGCTGGGTCGCTTGACCCTCGACCTGCAGCGTCACTTCGCCGCCGACCTGCGCGAGCGTCCGCAGGTGGGTAGGAAGCACGACTCGGATCATGACAGCGTCTGGGCTTCGACGGACAGCACGGCCGGCAGGTCCCTGACGATCGGGGTCCAAGTGTCCCCAGCGTCGGCCGACGCGTAGACCTGCCCGCCGGTGGTGCCGAAATACACGCCGCACGCATCGAGCGAGTCGACCGCCATCGCGTCGCGCAATACGTTGACGTAGCAATCCCGCTGGGGGAGCCCCTTCGTCAGCGGCTCCCACTCATTGCCGCCGGACCGGCTGCGGTACACGCGCAGCTTCCCATCGGGCGGATAGTGCTCTGAATCGCTCTTGATCGGTACAACGAAGACCGTGTCCGGCTCGTGCGCATGGACGTCGATGACGAACCCGAAATCGCTCGGCAAGTTGCCGCTGACCTCGCGCCACGTCCCGCCGGCGTCATCGGTGCGCATCACGTCCCAATGTTTCTGCATGAACAGCACGCCGGGACGCGACCGGTGCATCGCCATGTGGTGCACGCAGTGGCCAACCTCGGCATCCTGGTCGGGGATCTGCGCCGATCTCAATCCACGATTGATGGGGCGCCAGGTCTTGCCCGCGTCGTCGGTCCGAAACGCCCCGGCCGCCGAAATCGCGATGTAGATCCGCGAGGGGTCGGTCGGATCCACAATGATCGTGTGGAGGCACATCCCGCCGGCGCCGGGTTGCCAGCGGGGTCCGGAGCCGTGGCTGCGCAATCCGGAGAGCTCGTCCCACGTTTTGCCGCCATCACGCGAGCGGAACAACGCCGCATCCTCGATCCCGGCGTAGACGAAATCGGGATCGGTCAGCGATGGCTCGAGGTGCCAGACTCGCTTGAACTCCCATGGGTGCGGCGTGCCGTCGTACCACTGGTGCGTCCCGGGGACGCCATCGTAGGTGAACTGGTTGCCGGCCGGCTCCCACGTCTTGCCTCCGTCGTCCGACCGCTGGATCTGCTGGCCGAACCATCCGCTGGACTGCGACGCGTACAGGCGGTTCGGATCGGCCGGCGACCCTTTGACGTGATAGATCTCCCATCCACCGAAGTGGGGGCCGCTCACCGTCCACCGTTTGCGTTGTCCATCCGCCGAGAGCACAAACGCACCCTTCCGCGTACCGACGAGAAGCCGCACCTCACTCATACGTCACTCCGTGGCGAGCGTTCCCGATTTAGGTCGGGGCGACTGGCAATGCAGGCGTGAGCAGGACTGTAACAAGACTCCCGTGCGACTGCCAGGGCCAGCGCCGTCCGCCCCCGCGACGGGCACGGCAGGTGCCGGGCCGCAAACACGGACCGCTTCGCGGACTTCTAGTCTCTGAGCGCGCGGACCGCGTCGACCGTGGCCGCGCGGCGCGCCGGCACGTACGCCGCAATACTCGCGACGGCGAGCAGCACCGTGACACCGGCGGCCAGCGTCAGGGGATCGATCGGCGACACCGAGTAGAGCAAGGCGCTGACCGACCGCCCCAGCACCGCGGCGGCGGCGAGGCCGATGAGAGTCCCGGCAGCGGCGAGGCCCAGCGCTTCGCCGAGGATCAGATTCAGAATCCCTCGCGAGGAGGCGCCGAGGGCGAGTCGAATGCTGACTTCCTTCGTCCGGCTCCGCGTGAGATGCGTCATGACGCCGAAGATCCCGAGGCCCGCGAGCGTCAATGCGATGCTCGCGAATGCGCCGAGGACGGTCAGCACGACGCGAGACGCGCGCGTGGATTCGGCCAGGAGCTCGTCGAGCGTCGCGACCGTCGCGATCGGCATGGCACCGTTCACGTTGCCGAGCTCGCGCCGCACGGCGCCGAGGAGCGAGCGCGGCGTGACCGATGTATGGAGCACGAATTCGACCCCGCCGCCCGGTTCCTGCGCATACGGCAGGTAGAGGTCCGGCGCTGGCGGCTGGTCGAGTCCGGTCTGGTGGACATCGGCGACCACCCCGACGATCTCGCGAACCACCGGTTCGCGGCCGAACGACGCGGACAGCCGTTCGCCGATCGGATTCGCGGTACCCCAGTACTCGCGCGCGAATGCGGCACTCACGATCGCGACCGGGGGATGCGTCGCATCGTCGGTGGCCACGAACGCGCGCCCCTGGCGCATCGGTATCCCGAGGGCAGGAAAGTACCCCGGCGACACCGCCGCGGCATGTACGTTCGGCCGCTCGCGGACAGAGGCAACCGGGCGGCCGACGATCTCGAACGCGGCGCGATCCGTCCCGATGGTACCCGCGAACGGCAGCCCCGACGTCACGCCGGCTTGGCGAACGCCGGGGATGGTGGACAGGCGATCCTCGAGCGTGCGCACAAAGGCCGCGCGGGCGGTGTCCGACGGGTACAGGTGCTCCGTCTGCAGCGAGACGGCGAGCACGTTTGCCGGGGCGAATCCGGGGTCTACACCGAGCAGCGCGCGGACGCTGCGCACGAACAATCCGGCGGCGATCACCAGGACCAACGCGAGCGACACCTCGCTGACCACGAGAACCTGCTGAACGCGCCGCCCCTTTCGCGAGGTACGAGCCGGGGTGAGCGCGAAGCCGAGCACCAGCAGGGCCGCGAAGACCGCGGCCGGCAACCCGACGTGCAACTCGTCGGCGCGAGGCAGAAGGCCAGCGCCCATCGCGCGCACGGTCCTCAACGCAAAAATTGCCACGATGATCGAGAGCCCCCATCCGAGCGCGCCCAGGAGCAGGTGCTCCGTCATGACCTGCAATGCAATGCGGCGGCGGCCGGCGCCCAATGCGGCGCGAATCCGCAGCTCGCCCTCCCGCTCGACGGCGCGAGCCATCAGCATGGTGGTGAGATTCGCACCGGTCAGGAGCACGAGGAGACCGACGGACGCGAAGACCAGCAGCAATCGGCCACGCACGTTCCCCACGAGGTCGTCGCGCATCGGCACGAGGGACACGCTGACGTCGCCATCCACGGCCGGGTACTCTCGCGCGAGGCCGGCGGCTACGCCGGTCATGTCGCGGCGCGCGCGGTCCAACGAGACGCCCGGCGCAAGCCGGCCGACGGCCAAATAGAAGTTCGCATTGCGCTCCAGCAACTCGGCGGGCTGCGGGACCTTCGGAAGCCAAATCCCCTGCCCCCGCGGATATCGAACGCCGCGCGGCATGACGCCGATGACGCGCACCGGCCCGTCATTCAACGTCAAGATCTTGCCGATGAGGCCCGAATCCGCGTTGAATCGCGTGCGCCACAGATCGTAGTCGAGGACCGCGACCCCGTCGTGGCCGGGCTGGTATTCATCGGGCGCGAAGGTACGGCCCAGGAGCGGTGTCGCGCGGAGCGCGGTGAAGAATCCCTCGGTTACGCGCCACGCGAAGAGGCGCTCGGGACCCTCGGGGGTCGAATAGCGGACGCCGAATGGCTCGATGGCCGCGAGCGCAGCGAATGATCTGGAGCGCTCGCGCCAGTCGAGGACGTTCGGCAACGACGCGCGTCCGCGATCGATGCCATGCGGGTGGTCGGTCTGCCAGACCGTGACCAAGCGGTCCGGATCTCCGTAGGGCAGCGGTGCCCACAGGACGCCGTAGACGACGCCGAAGATGGTCGTGGCGCTCGCCAGCCCGATCACGAGCGTCAGCAGGACGACGGTCGCGAACCCGGGCCGGCGCCGCAACGCACGCGCGGCGAACACCAGGTCGCGGCGTAGCTCCTCGAACGGCTCGACGCCACGCACGGCACGGAGGGCGTCCTTGATCGACTCGATGCGGCCGAAACGGCGGCGCGCGGTTGCGGCCGCAGTGCGGGCGTCGAGGCCCTGCTGCTCGAGCTGTTCGGCCTCGAGCCTCAGGTGCAGCGCGATCTCGTCGTCGAGATCGCGCTCGGCGGCACGTCTCGAGACGACCGAGCGGATCCGCCGCAGGAGTTTCATAGCGCCGCTTGCAGCACCTGCGTGACCGCGGCGACAAACATGAGCCAACCGCGCTCCTCGCGCTCGCACGCGCGGCGGCCTTTCGCGGTCAGTGTATAGACCTTGGCACGCCGGCCGGTCTCCGCCACGACCCATTCGGCCGACAGCCACCCCTCGTCCTCGAGCCGGTGCAACGCCGGGTAGAGCGACCCCTGGTTGACCTGCAGCACGTCGCCGGATCGTTCGCGAATGCGCCGCGAAATCGCCCAGCCGTGCATCGGCTCGTCCGCGAGCGTCCGCAAGACGAGCAGATCGAGGGTGCCTTGGAGCCGATCGTCAGGGCTCATGTCAATATTGTTGTCGTCTGCCGACAACAAGTCAAGGCCCCCCGTCGGCGGGCTGGTGCTGAGCGCGAGCGCCGCCGCGGCGACGGTCCTCGTCATCGGTCTGCATCACACGCTTGCCAGGGGTTGATCGCCCGGCGCCGATCAGGCGGGCCGCTCGCCTCGTGCCAGCCGCTCCTCTATGGCGTCAAGCGCGGGATCCGCCTCGGCGACACTTGCCACCACGTAGTCTGCTGCGCTCAACCGTCCCCACGCCGACGCCAGGAGCACCGCACGTCGCTCGGCTGGCATGGCGTCCCATTCGGCCCGGGACACTCCCACTTCATTCCCTGTACGGGCAATTGCGATCGTCCACATCCCCGCGTTCCTGCCCTCGGCGATGTCGCTCTCCGTATCGCCGATCTTGACGATGGTCCAGAGCGGATACACCCGGAGGAGCATCGCGGCCTGGTAGCACATCCACGGCATCGGCCGGCCGCCACCGACATCCTCGGGGCAGACCGCGCAATCTGGCGAATACCCCTGCAGTCGCGCGCGACGCATCAGATCGCCGAGCATCGCGCGGTTGTACCCAGTGGTCGAGCCGATCTTGAGTCCGCGGGACCGCAGGCGGTCGATGGCTTCGGGCACGCCTTCGATCACCTCAGCGTGTTCGGCTAGCACCTCCAACTGGCGAGGAATGAATGCCTCGTACAGCGCCTCGACATCGGCTGTTCCTGATCGCGCGGCCAGGATCGCGCGCAGATGGTCCTTCTTGGGGAGGCCCATGGACTTTCGTATCTCGCCGGCCGTGACGTCGATCCCAAACGACGCGAACACGCTCTGCATCGCGGCGACTGGTGCCAGACTGCCGTGGTCGACCGTCGTGCCAGCCCAGTCCAGGATGGCCGCCCTGAGGATCACAGGCGCAGCTCCGTGAGGGAGCGATCGGCGAGCCCGAAGGCGAGCGTCATTCCGGCGCCGCCCACTCCGGTCACGATGCGCACTCCGGGCGATGGCTCAGACACGAGGTAGGATCTGTCGGGATGTACCGCGTAAACGCCGTGCCATCTCTCGGCCAACCGCCAGTCGGGCAGCCGGAGATAGGTGCGTACCTCATCGAGGATCAGCTCATCGATCTCCGTCCGATCGAACACCGCCGGCGAGGGTCCGTATTCGTGCGAGTCTCCGAGGGTGATCGCACCGTCGGCCGTTTGAGACACGAGGGTGTGGATCTCCCATCGATCGTACGCCGGCTTGTCCTTCGCGATCCGCGCTCGGAGGAGGCCCAACGTCGTACACGCGCGGAATGACTTGTAGAACCGAAGTGTCAGCCCCGCAGCCAACGCTGGACCGAGCAACCAGTCGCCCGGCTGCGGAATCGTCCGCATCATTTGCAGCTTGCAGCGCGTGAGGCCACTCGACGCAAAGACGTCGGGGTAGAGTGTCTCGAAGTCATCCCCCGAACAGACGATGACCGCGTCGACCTCCCAACGGCCCAGCGGCGTCTCGACGATCGGCAGGTCGATTCCAATCACCGGACACCCGAATCGGACCTCCACGCCGAGCGCGGTGAGGACGGCGGGAAACCCGCCGACGACGCGCCGTGGATCGATCGTCAGTTCGGTGTCGCTCCAGAGTCCGCCCAAAAGACCGTCGGGACGCACGGCATTGGTGCGCGTCATGACCGTCTCCGGCGACAGCAACTCGCAGGCGTAACCAAGCCCCGGCGCCAACTCCGTGAACTCGCGCAGCACGTCAAGCTCGTCTTGATAGTGGGCAAGGTGCAGCGACCCGGTCGGCCGGCTCGGCAGTTTCGCCTCGGAAAGTGCCTCGATCCAGAGGGCACGACTGCGCAGCGCCATCTCATGCATCTCTCCTGCTGGCTGGCCAATGGGCCAGATCATGCCGAAGTTGCGCAGCGACGCTCCGGCCGCTCGTACACCGCGTTCGAACAGCACGACCGAACGACCCTGCTTCGCGGCCAGATACGCATGCGCGAGACCGAGCATCCCGCCACCGACTACGGCGACCTGCGCACGATGAGTCATGTCGCCGGCGCGATCACGATCGGTGCGGATGGTGCGGGACCCCCGCCCGGGCGGCCACCCGCGCAGCCCGCGATCGCGCCGGCTACGAGACAGGCTACCGCTCGACGGACCAGTAACCGCATGGACGCTCCAACGACTGCTGTATCACCGCCACGCCAGATGCCAGGATGCAGAGTATCGGACGCCATGGACCGTCACCATAGGGCGACCTTGGTTTGCTGTAACAACAGCGTCACCGAACCACCTGTGTAACACACCAAAGAGTCGGCCGCAGTGGTCACGGGTGCGGCCGGTTCGCCACTCGACTTCTTAGGGGACTTTGGGCCCGGCTGCGGCGATCCGCGCGACGGCGCCGGGGAGGCCGGTGATTACGCCCAGGGTCCCGGCCTCCTGCTCAGGGCTGCTCAGCAAGACTAGCAGGCGCCCGTCGGGGGCGACGTCGTAGTTCCACGCGAAGGTCCAGAGAAATGGGCCCTGCGCCAACAGCCGGGGCCGGCCGGCGTGGAATCCCCCGACGAACGAGATCGGTGCCGCGAAATAGCGGGAGCCGTCGCGGAAAATGACGCCATCTCCTTTCGGGGTCCACAGCGGCATTTGCCCCCGCTCCGCGACCTGGTAGATCGCTCCGGTCGGTGGGACCGGTGACACCGCCACTGTGCCATTTACTCCGCCCCAGGCAACCCAACGGCCATTCGGAGAAAAACTCGCCGCGAAACCGCGAGCCGGGATCGGTATCCGCGTCGTATCTGCCCCCATCGATCGGAGGTACAGATCTCCCGTACGCCAATCCGAGAAGACGAACAAACGTCCGTCGCGCGATACCGTCATGTACGACGCGCCGGTGAGACGGATGTCGGTCCACTTCCCCGTTTCGAGCGACTGAATCCGTGCGCCGTAGTTCACGAACTGCACCGGATCCCAGAGGCCGATCATGAGCTCCCGCCCGGATGGGAGCCAGGACGCCGGAAACGCCCGATAATTGCCCCGAACCTCCACCTTCTGCCGTCCGCCGGTGACGAGGTTCATGAGCAGTATTTCCCAGCCTCCCAGGGGGTTCCGAGCCTGCGCGGCAAGCTGAGTACCGTCGGGCGAGAGCCGCGGCTGGGTGTAGGGTCCCGGGGGAAATGGGAGAGTGTCGATCCCACCGTTGGGCGAGACGAACGCGATGTTCACGTACAGTTGGTTGCGTCCGGGAACGTATACCAGCGTTCCGTCCCCGGAGATGGTAAACTCCGCGTAGCCGAAGCCCGCCTCCATCCGCATTCCAGAGATCAGCGATATCGGCTCGCCCAACACCTTACGATTTGTCCCGTCGAACGGCATGGCCGTGAGGACACCGTCGCCGGCACCGTACACGATGTATCCGGGTGAGAGCCAGCGCGGACTGGTTCCAAAGAGCAAGTCGGCCTGCTGAACCGAATCCACCGGAAGGACGCCGCGCCTGGTGATCGCGAGCTCGGTGCCGTTCGTCAACGACAACAGGGCCAGTTGCCCGGAGCTGAGCTGCCCCACCGCCCACTCACCGCCCGGCAACACATCGGGTGTGACGAATTGCGTGGCGAGGTGCACCGTCGAGTCAGGACGTGCTCCGGACGCGGAAATCCAGTGGAGGTCGAAGCCCTCGCTTTCAAGTACCAGAATGCGGTCGGCGGTCACCCAACTCGCTCCCGTAATCCGATCTACTCCCACGAGCGTGACCGGGCTTCCGCCAGCCGCCGGCACTTTGCGTAGGAGATTTCCAGAGAAAAATCCGATCCAGGCCCCGTCCGGCGAGAAAAACGGGTGATACGCGCCCTCGGTCCCGGGCAGCGTCGCCGCCAAGTCGCTGTCCAAGGGCCGCACAGCAAGCATGGTGGTGTTGCCGCGCGGGGCTACGTAGGCGAGCCGATCGCCAGACGGCGACAGCGCGATCGCCGTCTGCGGTCCCGATGGCGAGTCGGCTCCCCCGAGCGCCACCGGCGCGTTCTCGGGGAGGACTATGTTCCAGCGCCGTGGGTTGGGATGAGTGGCCGGCGCCAAGAGGCGAGCGGCCAGCAAACCCACGGCCATGCCGGCTCCGAGAGCCAGGGCCACGGTTGCGTTAGCACGAAATTTCGGCCGCCGCCGGCGGAGCCGAGGGCGAGACTCGGCGGTCAAGGCCGCTGCGAATTCGGCCGCCGTCGAGAAGCGGTCGGCCGGCAACAGTTCCAACGCGCGCTGGATGGCCGCGGACACAACCTCCGGCACGGTGTGGCGGCGCTCGGCCAGCGGTTTCGGCCCGCCGATCATCACTGCGGCGACGACCGCCTGGTGAGTCGGACCGGTGAATGGCGGTTCTCCCGCCAGGGTCTCGTAGGCGACGCAGCCGAGGGCGTAGATGTCGCTGCGGGCATCGAGCACCCTGTCCCCCGCCATTTGCTCGGGACTCATGTAGCTCGGAGTGCCGATCGAAAGGCCCGTGTGGGTCAGCCGATCACCGCCCGCCGCACTCACCGCGAGCGCGATCCCGAAGTCGGCCAGCAACGGCTGGCCATCGTGTAGCAGGATGTTCTCCGGCTTGATGTCCCGATGCAGCACCCCCTGGCGATGGGCGTAGTCGAGGGCGCCGGCGAGCGCTCGGGTGATCGAAACCGCCTCGTCTACGGAGAGCTGTGTTTGCCGCGTCAGGCGCTCCCGGAGGGACTCACCCTGGATCAGCGGCATCACGTAGTAGAGCAGTTCCGCAGCGACACCCGAGTCAAAGAGCGGCAGGATGTGCGGGTGTTGGAGCTGCGCGGTGACTTGAATCTCCCGCAGAAAGCGCTCCGCTCCGACTATCGCGGACAGCTCCGGGCGTAGCACCTTGACGGCCACCTGGCGGTCGTGCTTCAGGTCGGTCGCGCGAAACACGACGGCCATACCGCCTTCACCGAGCTGGCGCTCGATTCGATAGCGTTCGGGCAGAGCCGTCTGGAGCCGCTGTAGCAGGCTGGTTGCGGAATTCGGGTCAGACATTGCTCGCCATCAACAATACCATTCCTGTCTTGCACCGCCAGCGCCGGGCTGACGTCGCGGCTCACGCGCTGCGTGGACGAACAAATGGGCGCGAGCTTCCGACGTCGTTTCTCGGGGCTCGCCGGGTCAGTCGCCGCCTTCGAGCGACGACGGCCCCTCGCTCGGGAGCTCGACGACAGGCTCGCGCGTGTCGAGCAGCATGGCCTCGAGATCGAGGTCCCGCTGGATCCGTCGCATCACGCCGTCGCCGATGATGCTCTGGTCGCGTAGCGCGATCACGGCGCGGCGCTCGGCATCGATCGACTGGGACCGGAGCCGGCGATACTCGAGGACACGCTCCTCGTCGAGCGCTCCCGCTGCGTGCGATGGCGCGGCGACGGAGTGCCCCTGCGCGAACTCATGCCCGCGTCCCTCGAGCTGCTCTGACTCGCGCGCGGCCCACCGGCGGGCGCGCTGCCGGTAACGTTGCTCGAGGTAACGCACGATCTCGGGATGGGGGGACCGCGTGACCGCTGGGTCAGCGAGCGCGCGGAGCGCGGCCTCCAACGCGACGAGACGCGCATGGGCCTCCTCGTCGTCCTCCTCACGCTCGTCGTCGCGGACCGCGAGCGCGCGGATGAGCGGTGTGAGAGTCGGCCCCTGCAGCACGAGTGTCACGAAGATCACGGCAAAGGTGATGAAGAGGATCTGATCCCGCGCGGGGAACGGTGCACCTGACGCAGTCGCCAGAGGGACCGCGAGTGCTATCACCAGCGAATCGCCACCACGCAGTCCCGCCCAGCCAATGAAGGCCACCCATCGCCACGGGGGCAGCGGCTCGTGGCTGTGGCGGAGCCAGCGACCAACATACCGTCCGATGAGGCTGCTCGGCATCACCCACGCCAGTCGAACCAACACCACACACAGGCTCACCACGGCGGCCTCGCGTAGCAACGCCGCCAGTGAATAGTGCTGAAGCGCACCCCTGACGTATCGCAGCTCGGTCCCGACCAGAATGAACACGAGGCTCTCCAGCAGAAAGGTGACAATCGTCCACATCGCCTCGTTCTGGAGCCGCGTCTCGGGGCTGACAACACGAGCAGCGACACGACCGATGTACATCCCGGCAGCCACGACGGCGAGTACGCCCGATGCGCCCAACGACTCGGCCAACAGGTAGACGGCGAACGGCGTCAGCAACGACACGGTACTCTCGACCACCGGCACCGACCTGACCCACCGCTGGAGGCGCAAGACGATCACGGCCATCACGAGGCCGATGGCAATCCCCCCGGCCCCGCCAAACAGGAACTGCGCGGTGGCGCTCCGGGCAGAAAACACGCCGGTGACCGCCACACCGACGGCGATGCGGTAGATGACGAGTGCGGTCGCGTCGTTGAGCAAGCCTTCGCCTTCGAGAATGCTCTCGACCGCCTGCGGTGGGCGGACAGAGCGCATCACGGACAACACGGCCACCGGGTCGGGCGGTGACACGACCGCGCCCAGCGTCACCGCCGCCGGCCACGTAAAGGCGGGATCGAGACTGTGTGCCACAACGGCGACCGCCACCGTCGAGACGGCGACCATCACCACCGAAAGACGTATGATTGGACCCGCCTGCCGCCGGAAATCGCGCAGCGGAAATCGGCGAGATCCCGCGTAGAGCAACGGAGGGACAAACACCAGGAACAGCGTGTCGGGCGAGAGCGCCACGTCGGGCAGCCCTGGCAGAAACGCCAGCAAAAGCCCGCCCACCACGAGCAGCGTCGCGTACGGTGTACGCAGCCGGTCCGCCATCATGCGCAGCACGACGGCGACGGCGAGCAGTACCAGGATCAGTTCAAGGCCAGTCACTGGCGGGAGAGATGAGTGGGAACGCCTCGCCGATACTCAGGTTCTTCCTCTCCGGAGCGGACGATCTGATCAATCGCGTATCGCAGAACCTCCGCGAGCCCGCCGCTGGGAGCGTGGAGTACTCGGCGCGGCGCATCTCGCCACCGCGCCCCTCGTAGTATAGTGAGTCCTCATTCGCTATCCTTCCTGCTCCCTGCCGGTTGGGTGCCCGTCGGAGGATTAGGATGAGAAACATGAGAGTCTTGCTATCGGTCGCGGCGTTGGCGAATTATGCCGTCACCGTCTGGCACGCTTACCTGGCCGAAAAGGTCAACCCCGCGCTGCCGGCCGAAGAGGCTGTGCGGATCGCGGTCATCGCCGGTACGCTGACGGTCGCGGGCCTGGCGCTGCTGTGGACACGGCGACCGAAAATCGGATCGCTCGTGCTCATCGCCGTCTTCGTTGTGGGGCTGGTCATCGGGAGCGCCGAGCACTTTTTTGTCGCTGGCCCGAACAACGTGTTCGACGTCGGCAACGGTGACTGGGCCATGCCGTTCAAGATCAGCGTCTGGATTCTTCTGTTCCTTGAGGTTGCGGGCCTGTCGGTCGCAGGCCGCACGCTTGCCGCGCGCTCCTGAGGATAGTTGGACCCGGCTGCGTATCAGGTCGTTCGGAACGAACAGGCCGCGCTGATGACGAATCGCGTTCCAACCCTTCGGCGGCCGAACGTCACTCACTGATAACTTCAACGGTGAGGAGCGTTCAATGCGTGCATGGATCATGGCGACTTTGCTGGTCCCCGCCGCCGTCGTGGCCCAGCAGGATCCACCACCGCCAACGGCTCCGGCGAATCTGTCGCGCGCGGATGAGATCCGATACGCGAAAAGCGCTGCGCCGACGGAGATATCGAAGGATGCCAAGGTGTGGGTGCTGGAGAACGGTCACTACGTCGTCGCGGAACAGGGCACGTCGGGTATCGCGTGCGTGGTGGGCCGGAACTCCCCGACATCGTTCGAGCCGGAATGTGGTGACGCCGAGGCGGACGCGACGGTGTTGGCCGTCGAGCGCTTCCGGACCGAGCAGCGGATCGCCGGCAAATCAGAGGACGAGATCAAGGCGGAGGTTGATGGTGGTCTGGCCTCGGGCCGGTTCCGGTCGCCGAAGCGTCCCGCGCTAGTGTACATGGTGTCGTCGTCACAGGTGCTCACCGACCCGGCCGGGAAGGTCCGCTCCCGATTCATGCCGCACCTCATGGTGTATTATCCGTTCATGAAGACCAGTTCAATGGGCATCGTCGCGTCGAAGAGCATGGACGTCCCGAGTATGGTCCAGGAGGACACGCCGATGTCCGCGCTCGTCGTGGTCATGCGTGATTGGGTGGACCCCAACAAGGCTCCGTGACGGACGACCTCGCGCTCGTTGAGCGGTTTCTTCGAGCGCGCGGCGAAGACGCATTTCGGGCGCTGTATCGGGCGCACACGCCGGCGCTCTATGCGCTGGCGTTGCGCCTCACGGGCGGCGATCAAAGCGAGGCGGAGGATCTGGTGCAGGAGAGCTGGGTCCGGGCCGTGCGGGCCTTGTCATCGTTCCGCGCGCGGTCAGCGCTGCGCACGTGGTTGTGCGGATTGCTGGTGAATGTCCGGCGGGAGCGCATACGGGCCGACTGGCGCAGAGTCGATGCACCCGACATCGAGCCGGCCGCGGACGCCGGTGCCCCCGATGACGCGCTCGATCTGGAGCGCGCGATCGGCGCGTTGCCGGAGGGCGCCCGCGACGTGTTTGTCCTCCATGACGTCTATGGGTACACGCATCGAGAGATCGCCGAGTTGCTGGGCGTCGCGGAAGGCACGTCGAAGAGCCAACTCACCCGTGCTCGGAACCTGCTCCGGAGCTCGCTGCCATGACCGATCTGCTGCGGGAAAGACAGCCGGAACGGGCGCTGGAGGAGCGCGTCGTGTCTACGCTGGTCGCGGCGGGGCTCGTCCGGCGCCGGCGCACGTGGCCGTTGTGGGTCGCAGCGGCCGCCGCAGTGATCGTGTTCGCGATCGGCGTGTCACAGTTGCGTCCCAAGCACACTCTGGCGCCCGGCAACACGTATGTGGTGATGCTCGACGAGGACTCGACGTATCGTCCTGCGCCCGAGGGCCATGGTGCGGAGCGAGTCGCCGAGGTTGCGCGGTGGGCGGACAGTCTCGACGCGGCGGGGAAGTTCGAACGTGGCGGCCGTGTGATCGGGCCGGGCCAGGTCGGTGGGTTGTTTTTGATCCGGGCCGCGAACGACTCGGACGCGGCGCGAATCGCGGCCACCTGCCCCTTTAGGAAATGGGGAGGGCACATCGAGGTGTCACGATTCGAAGAATGAGCGGGCGGCGCCCGGTTTGCGCACCCGCCGGTCGTGTTCGCTCGGCTACTCCAGTTTCATCTGATGGAGCAACACGCGAAATCTGGGATGCATGTGGAGTGGGGCCAAAAGGAACGATCCTTTGATGCTGTAGGCGCCCCCCCCGCGCAATGCCACAGCGCGCTCCAGCCAGTCCATCGCCCGGTCGAAGTCGCCGAGACCGGTGTAGACATACGCGAAATGGTACGGCGAGACAAAGCCGCCTCGCGCTCGACTCTCAAGTTCCTCCAATATCTCTCGTGCCCTCGCGACGTTACCGGCCAAGCCGTAGGCCTCTCCCAGTTGGCCCAACCACTGTGTGTCGTCCCGGGAGAGAGAGACCGCCCGCTCCATCTGGGCCAAACCCTCATCGCGTCTTCCGCTGAGAAAGTACGCCCACCCGAGGGTGGCCCGCGTGCGATCATGGTCGGGATCCAGTTCCACGGCAGACTCGGCGTCGGCGACGCCCTCGCCGTACTGCCCGGCACGCAGGAGCGTCGTGACGAGATCCATCCGGTGAACCAGTGGGTCCAATTCCCGGGCGCGACGCTGGAGCGCGATCGCCTCATCGTGGCGCTCGAGCGCGGCACAGAAACGTCCGTAAAGATTATGGGCGTGGGCGTCGCTCGGGCTCAGTTCCAGCGCCCGCTTGAAGCTCTCCTCAGCACCCGGCCAGTCGAACTCGTACGCCGCTTGCAGCTGCCCCATCGTGCAATGCGCGACGCCCAGAAGAGGATCGAGCCGCAGCGCCCTCGTCGCCGCTTCCCCCGCCCGGCCATATGCAAGGTCCGGCGCCATGGCACCATGCTCGGCTAACTGGGTGTACACCAATCCGAGGTGCGCATAGGCGAGGGCAAAGGCCGGATCACGCGCGATCGCCCGGTCGAAGTACTCGATCGAGCGCGTGAGCGCCTCCGTGGTGTGCTGGATGAACCAATGCTGACCCTGCAGAAAGAGCTGGTAGGCGTGGATGTCTCTCGTCGGCTCCCTCCGCACGCGTGTCTGCTCATCTGGCGAGAGCTCCGCCCTGAGCGCGGCTGCGATGTGAAGCGCGACATCGGTCTGGATCGAGAAGATGTCGGTGAGCTGCCGGTCGTACGTGTCGGCCCACAGGTGCTGGTCAGTCTCGACGTCGATGAGCTTTGCCACGATACGCACGCGGTCTCCGGCACACCGAATGCTTCCGTCGAGCAGGGTCATGGCGCCGAGGGTTGCCCCGATCTGCTTCAGACTCTGCTGTCGCTCCTTGAACGCCATCACGGAAGCACGCGAGATGACTTTGAGCGCCCGGATCTTCGATAGATGTGCGATCACATCCTCGGTGATGCCGTCGGCAAAATGCTCCTGCTCGTGGCCCGCGCTCAGGTTGAGAAACGGCAGCACCGCGACGGATGAGAGCCGAGCGCCACCAGAGTCATCTGGCCGCGACCGGCGCTTCGCCCCTGCGTCGCGCAGATCTTTCGCCAGCACCATCACGCTCTCGTCCGGCTCGAGATTGAGATCCGCACGCAGGCGGCGCGCATGCTCGCTCGCGTGCTGAATCGCGCCCACCCGGTCACCCGCCGCGTCGAGCGCGAGCATCATTGCCTGCGCATGCTTCCCCGAGTGCGGGTCGGCGGCCACTAGCTTGAGGCACGTGCGCACCCTGCCAAGCACATCGCCGGACTCCCCTTGACGCTCTGCAACCTCGAACAGCGCGCCGACGTACGCGTGGGCCAGCTCATTCCGATGCTCATCGAGCCAGTAGGCGAATTCGACCGACTCACTCAAGTGAAATCCATCCAGCAGCGGTCCGGTGTAGAGCTGAACCACGCGCTCGCTCGCGCCGGCGGCGACCGCGGCGCGCAATGCGTGCAGGTCGCAGCTCACCTGTGAGGGATCCAGCAGCAGCCCATCGCCCGTCGAAGCAATCGCGCCTTCGCCAAGTGCCGACCGCAGGACGTGCACCGCGAGGTTGAGCAGCCGGCGCGAGTTGGCCAGGTCTCGCTCGGGCCACAGCAGGGCCATCGCTCGGTCGCGGGAGAGCGGCTGCGGCCATGCCGCAACGATGAGCGTCAACAGCGCAATACGATGGCGCTGGGCCGGCGGCCCATCGACAGGCGCATCCCCGGACCGCAGACACGCCCCGCCCAGCAATTGGACGTTGATCATGGCGTCTCGGCCGCCAGCTAATCCACAGCTAACTCGGAACGCAAGAAGCAGTTAATCGGTCCGCCTCATGTTTCGCGCCCGGGGACAAAGATAACCCACATAGGAGGCGACGATGAGACGATCAGTCCACCTGCTTGCCGGGATTGCACTGCTGAGTGCATGCGGCGGCGAGCAAATCCCCACCGGTACTTCCCTGCCCGCAGATGTCGCAGATGCACCGCTTTGCGCCGCGAGAGCAGGCGGATGCGCTCAGGTTCGGCCCGCGACAGCCGCGAATCTGCAGACGGAGGAGAGATTCGAGGGCCGAGGCCGATCCACGCTCCGCGAAGAGCTCGCGACCATCCGGCGGGTGACGGCGCCATTCCGCGACTTCGCCGCGGCAACCGCTGCCGGGTGGTCAACAGAGATCACCGCCTGCCTGACCAATCCTGCTGGCCCCGGCGCAATGGGCTTCCACTACGGTAACGCACCCCTGATCAACGGCACGGCTCACGTGGACAAGCCGCAACTGCTCCTCTATGAGCCGGAGCGGAACGGCCGGCTCCGTCTCGTGGCCGTGGAGTACATCATTCCATACAGCTTCCACAGCCGCGATGCCGCGCCGCCGGTTCTGCTGGGTCAGCAGTTCATGCAGTTCGACGCGTTTCAGGTCTGGGGTCTCCACGCATGGATATGGAAGGACAACCCGAGCGGGCTGTTCGCGCCCTGGAACCCGCGGGTGACATGTGAGTTCACCACCGACGTCGCCAGCATGGCGCACTGACGCCGCCCGACACCTCAACTGAAGAGCCAAATGCCAAAGTACATCATCGAGCGCGAGATTCCGCATGCCGGGGCCCTCTCTCCGGCGGACTTGAAGGCCATCTCGCAACGCTCCTGCGCCGTGCTGCGCGAGCTCGGCCCCAGCATCCAGTGGGTGCAGAGTTACGTGACAGAGGACAAGATCACCTGCGTGTATATCGCCCCAAACGCCGACCTGATCCGGTCGCACGCGAGACGGGGAGATTTCCCGGCGGATCGTGTGCTGGAGGTGGCGACGATCATCGACCCGACGACAGCGGAGACGAATACGCTCGCAGCGACCGCGAGGGCGTAGCGGCTCGGCGTTCAGCTTGGCGTCCACAATGCCCGGTGTGCCGTCTAAGCACCGGGCATTGTGTGAGGTGCTCCGGTCTTGTGGACCGTGAGAGTACGCCGATCAGAGGTAACTCGTCGTCCTGCAAGCACCGCGGGGATTTGACCCCGCGCTCCCGGCATCATGAGTGCCGAATCGTGCCGCGAAAGGATGTCGTTCCTCCTGTTCTCGCCCCGTACAATTCCACTCCGCGCCAACTGTCATCGTGCACGCTGTTACCCCGCTTCGGCACGCGAACACGTCCGTAGTCAATCGAGCGCGCTCCCCCTGAATTGGTCAGCACGCCAGATGGTCGCTGCAAGTGTTGCAATAACCTAACAGATGGCTTATTTTTACCATGCCGGCGGTATTCCGCGAGCACGGATTCGCGCTGCGTATCTATTTGCCACCCCGGGAGCATAGTCCTCCTCAGGTCCACGTCGTACGGGCTGGAGGCGAGGTGAAGATCCATCTCGGAACGGAGTCGGCCCGCCAAGCGTGGAACGCGTCTTTCAAATGCGCGATGCCGACGTTGTGAAAGCCTATCGGATCGTTCTGGAGCATCACGCCCTGCTGATGGATGAGTGGAGGAAATACCATGGCTAAATACCACGTTACGGACCGCGACATCCTTGCGCAGATTCCCGCCGCGCGCGCACGAGAACGCTACGCGCGCCAGAGGGAGCCCCGAGCGCTGGCGGCGACGTATGATCGCGCCGCGGAAAGAATCCATGTGGATCTCATCGATGGGGGCCAGTTTGCTATCCCGGTCTGGCGAATCCCGGAGCTCCGGCATGCGTCGATAGAAGATGTCGAAGCCGTGGAAGTCAGCCCGTCTGGTGAGGCCCTGCACTGGGAGCGCCTCAACGCAGACTATCGCGTCCCCAAATTGCTGATTACCCTGATCGGCCCAACTGCGTGGAAGAGTGAGCTTGCTCGCATCGCCGGCCGCGTCAGCAGCCCGCGCAAGCGGCGCGCAGCGAAGAAGAATGGGGCGAAGGGCGGTCGGCCCCGAAAAAGGCTCGCGCCTGTCGCCCGGTAAGCCCTTGGGCCCAACCCACGCAGGGCGCCTGGATTCGTATTCGTCGCGGACGGACGGCGGGTTCGTCGCCACCACCATGAGTGCCGCACCATCGCCGGCGTATCCCGTCCCCTCGGCGCCCCCAATGCTAATGCCTCTGGCCGCCGTCGGCGCGGAGGAGCGCCGCCAAACGCCACGCGAGTACGATCGAAAGTCCTTGAAAGAAATCCGGGAGGCGGCGTCGGATTGGGGCGGAGCTGTTCGTAGTAGTGGTGAGCGGCGCCCACGAAGGGCGCCCCCAAACACAGGAGATGACCCGAGATGCAGTACCTCGTTTCTGTGATCGCTGACGGCACCGAATTGGCCACCCCGGGCGAAGAGGCTGCCATCGACGCGTTCAACGAACGCCTCCAGGCCCAGGGCTCCTGGGTGTACGCCAACGGCCTGGCGGCGCCAAGCACGGCCACCCTCATCGACGGTCGCGGTGAGGAGCCGGTCTTCACGGACGGTCCCTTCCTGGAGTCGAAGGAGTTCCTCGCCGGCTTCTGGATCATCGAGGCTCCCAACCTCGACGTGGCGCTGAAGCTCGCCGCCGAGGGGTCGAAAGCCTGCAATCGGAAGCTCGAGCTGCGGCCGTTCCATACTTGAGGAGTGAACGTGACCGACGTTCGGGAGGCGATTACCCACGCCCACCACGAGGAGTGGGCGCGGGTGGTCGCCTCCCTGACCAGGCGGTTCGGTGACCTCGATATCGCCGAGGAGGCGACGGCCGAGGCGTTCGCGACCGCCGTCGGGCGGTGGCCGGCCGACGGCGTCCCCCCCAACCCCGGCGCCTGGCTGACCACCACCGCCACCCGCAAGGCCATCGACCGGATCCGGCGCGAGAACAAGCGGGACGACAAGCACAAGGAGGCTCAGATGTTGTACGACCACCCCCCTGAGCCTCTCGGCGCCATCGACGACGACCGGCTTCGGCTGATCTTCACCTGCTGTCACCCTGCGCTCGCGATGGAGACGCGCATCGCGCTGACACTGCGGATGGTCGGCGGTCTGACGATGCCCGAGATCGCCCGTGCGTTCTTCGTGCAGGAGTCCACCATGGGGCAGCGGATCACCCGCGCGAAGGCGAAGATCAAGGCGGCTCGCATCCCGTATCGGGTGCCATCCGCGGAGGATCTGCCGGCACGTGTCTCAGGAGTACTCGCCGTTCTCTTCCTCGTCTTCAACGAGGGTTACCTGGCGACGGGCCCCGACACTGATCCCATTCGTCACGAGCTGACCGCCGAGGCGATCCGGCTGACGCGCCTGGTCCGTGGCCTCATGCCGGAGGACGGTGAGGTGGCCGGACTGCTGGCGCTGATGCTCCTCATCGAGGCCCGCCGGACCGCGCGGCTTTCAGCGAGCGGCGAACTGGTCACTCTCGAGGAGCAGGACCGTGGGGCCTGGGACGCCGCGCTGGTCGCCGAGGGGCATCGGCTGGTGCGCGAACGCCTGGCCGCCGGGGTAGCTCCGGGCCGCTATCAGATCCTCGCCGCGATCAACGGGGTGCACACCTCTGCCCGCCACGTAAGCGAGACCGACTGGTCGCAGGTCGTCGCACTCTACGACCTGCTCGTCCGCCTCGACTCCTCGCCAATCGTCGCCCTCAACCGCGCCATCGCGCTCGCCGAGCTTGACGGCCCGCGCGCGGCACTGGCGGTCGTCGACCGTCTTGAGGACAAGTTGGCCGGCTATCACGCCTACCATGCGACCCGCGCCGACCTGCTTCGCCGGCTGGACTACAGCCGGGAGTCGCGCGCGGCATACGACAAAGCCATCGAGTTGGCGGGCAACAGCGCCGAAATCGCCCACCTGAGGCGTCGCCGCGACCAGCTGGGGTAGAGCCGGAGCTGCGGCCTGCGACTCATGGCTACTTGTGGCTACTTGCCCGCGAATACGTGCGAGAACGACTGAGCCAGCATCAACGCCATGACCAGCGCGCCGATCCCGGCAACGCCAACGTCGCGTGTCTTCCGGAGACTGAAGGCGCCCACACGGCACACAAGCAGATAGCCGATCAGCAAGTTGAAAAGGCCCCAGAGGACGTTGACCCACGCTGGAGACAGGCCTTGCCCCGGCGGCGACGAAAATGGGCTTGGGAAGGAACGTCCCGAGACACCATTCACGATGTGCGGAACGGAGTTCACGAGGAAGGCGCCACCGAGAAAGTACGCGAGGTAGTGATACCACTTCATGAGGTTCCTCCGTTGCCGGCACTGCAGGGAAACAGCACGGGAGCGGCCACCAAGGGACGTGGCACCCAGACGCCCGGCGAGACTGCTACAACCTAGCGTCGACCGGGCGCGCCCGAGCTAACCCGCTCCGCCGGCGTGTACATTGTCAGCGTCGGTGACGACCGTTACACGCGGTAGTTGCTGAACGATGGCGGTTCATAGGCGTAAGTCGCCATGATGACGCCAGTCGACGTCACTTCGCTCGCCAGAAGCTTCATCTCGACTGGATGCGTGGTGCCTCCGAAGAGCTTCTTACCCCTTCCGAGCACCAAGGGAAATGTCAGCAGCAGAAGGCGGTCGATGAGATTGGCCTCCAGCAACTGTGGATAGAGGGTTGAGCTGCCCCACAGGACAATGTCAGGCCCGTTGCCAGCTTTGACCTTCTTCAATTCGTCAATGCCGCGCAGCTGGTGGCTATTGGCCCACGCAAAGGTCCCGGTGCCGCTGGTCGCCACATACTTGTTGGCCTTTGTGAACACAGGCCCAATGGGATCGTCCGCGGGAACATGTGGCCAATGACTGGCGAAGATGTCGTACGTCTTGCGGCCGAGCAGCAGGTCATTTGGCTTGGCGAGGGTGCCTACGAGCCGCATTACGGCGGCACCGGATTTCTCATCCGAGTATTTCACGGTCCATCCGCCAAGATCGAACCCACCGCTCGGATCTTCCGATGTGCCGCCAGGACCTTGCATCACGCCATCGAGCGAAGCAAATGCAGTGGCAATGATCTTTCTCATTGTGGTCTCCTAGTTCCAGATGTCGTGCCGGATTTCACTCTGGATGACGCGCCGTGGCTCGCAGTTGAGATTCGCTCCAGAATTGGCTGGAGCTGGGGGTGAAGTCCCGGGGGCCTTACAGGAGTGAAGCATGAGCAAACCAGATCGTAGCTGCGTTATGCGTCTTGCCGATGGTCAAGCGCGTATCCCCGGCCCGGCAGGCGAGCGTGCCGTTGTTGTCCTGCGGCGTGGCCCTCTTGATGTAGCCCTTTCCCTCCCTCAGCGCCCGAGCCAACAACAGACACCACACGCACAGGACGAGCTTTATTTCATCATTCGCGGGAGAGGCTTCCTCCTTCACGACAGCAAGCGGGACCCGTTTGAGTCAGGCGACATCCTGTTCGTGGCTGCAGGGACCGAGCATCAATTCGAGGACACTACGGACGATTTGGCCCTGTGGCGCGTATTTTACGGACCTCGTGGCGGCGAAGTTCCGGCATAGAGCGCTGCGCGAGCCGAGAAAACCAAACTGAGACATTACCGCTGGTTTGGGATCAGATCCCCTCGGGTCGCCGATGCCAACGTTCGGTGACGACCGGCCAGCCGGCATCAACGGCAGCGAGCCAGCCGCCGGATGAGTAAGAGCGGTGGTAGACCCTGTGGCACACAAAGCAGCGCGGCCCGTGGCGGTCCCGGGCCGCAATTTCCTGACTCCAGCCACTACTCTGGCTTGCTAAATAGCAGGGGCGGGACTCGAACCCGCGACCCCGGCATTATGAGTGCCGTGCTCTAACCAGCTGAGCTACCCTGCCAACGGTGTGCGCGTTTTCGGTCGTGACCGCAAACAGCACCAGGTACAATCCCGTTGCGACATCGCCCAGACCCATCGGCGGAAAACAGACGTACTGAATGTCGCGCGCTGTTCCGGGAATACCAAACTCGCAAAATTGAGCCCCACCCAGAATATTACGCGGTCTTCAACGGATCAATCTGAAATGGGCAAACACGTAACTGTTGTGCTGTACGCGTTGGCGATGGCAGCCATCATCGTCGGTGTGGATCTGGCATTCTTCAGAAACAGATTCTGGGAACGGCTGACAGTGAATATTGGCATTGTCCTGGTGTTCGGAGCTTTCTACCTGAGATTCCTCAAGCACCCTTCCTGAGGCCGCTCATCTGGGAGCGTGGGTACTTCCGCGGGACTGGCTCGACCCGCCGTATAAAGTGGTGGACCGGGTGACGGATTGGTAGCATGGATGGCACCCGAACCGGTACACTTCTCGACATGCAGCGTGCAGCTATTGGGATACGCATGCATTCCGGGTGGGGAGTGCTCGTAGCGGTCTCCGGCGATGCGCGTTCCCTTGCCGTGATCGACCGGAGGCGGATCGTCGTCGCGGACCCACAGGCCCCGGGTGGGAACCAGCCCTACCACCATGCCGCGAACCTCGAGCTCCCGGAGTCGGCGCAATACCTCGCGGACCAAGCAGTCGTCTCGCTGCGTTTGTCTCGGAGGGCGGTCGCAAAGGCGATCCAGGCACTGAAGGGACGCGGATATCGAACGACGGGAGCTGCGATGCTCATGGCGGCGGGTCGTCCCCTGCCCGCTTTGCCGGCCATACTTGCGTCGCACCCCCTGATCCATACGGCGGAGGGCGAATTCTTTCGGCAGGCGGTCACCATTGCGTGTGAACGTTTGGCGGTCGCCGTGACGGCGATGAGAGAACGAGATCTCGATGCGCGCGCCGCGGCCGCATTTGGGAGGACGGCAACGCGCGTAGTGCACACGATCTCGCAGGCCGGCGGCTCGATCGGCCCACCGTGGACCAAGGACCACAAAGCCGCGGCGCTCGCGGCGTCAATCGTCCTGGTTCGTCGCGCGGCGGCGCGTCCCTGAGCCCGATCAATCGCCGCGAGCTCTCGGGAAATCGAGGCGCACCTAGACGACGTGCGCCGCTCTGAAAGAGCGCGAACCGCCAATCACCGCCGCCCGTTGCCCAGCGCATTGGACCTCCAGCCGTGCCATATTGTACGCCCTCACCCATTCGGAGACACACGTCGTGCGTACTCGTAGGCAATTCGTGGCTGACGCCCCCATCGGACTACTCGGCGTCCTCGCCGCGTGCCGGCTCGACGAGCAACATCCCGCCCCGGCGGCCGCCGCGGACTCCGGATCCACTGCCGCGACCGCACCAGTGCCCGCCGCCACGGCCGCCGCGACCACCACCGGCCCCGTGCTCCGGTGGGTACCGAAGCACGATGAGCTGGTCTACACCTTCGGCGGCGCATCCGCCCGCCAGCGCATCCAGCCCGGCACCCGCATCATCACGTGGACCGAAGACTGCTTCGACGGCGTCGTCAAGACCGCCGCGGACCTGCCCAGCAAGGTCATGCCTGCCGGCCACGACAACCCGCAAACGGGCCCGTTCTGGATCGAAGGCGCGGAACCCGGCGATACCCTCGCCGTCCACATCCTCTCGCTCACACCCGCCCGCAGTTACGGCGTGTCGTCGTTCTCCCCAGGCTTCGGTGCGCTCGTCGGCACCGACCGCACGGCCATGCTCGGCCCCGATTTCCCGGAAACCACCTGGCGCTACGACGTCGACACCAAACGCAACGTCGCCCGCACAACCTCCACCACCGGCAAACTCGCCTGGGAAGTCCCCCTCGCACCCTTCCTCGGCTGTCTGGGCGTCGCGCCCGCGGGCGGCGAAGTCCGCACGACCATCGCGCCCGGCACCTTCGGCGGGAACATGGACTGCTGGGAGGTCCGCGCCGGCAATACGGTCTACCTCGGCGTCAACATGCCCGGCGGTCTCCTCTCATTCGGCGACGGTCACTACGAGATGGGCGAAGGCGAGATCATGGGCGCGGCTGTCGAAGGCGCGATGAACGTCGACGTCGTCGTGGACCTCGTCAAAGGCAAACACGCCGCCATCCCCCGGATCGAGAACGCCGACGACGTCATGTTCGTCGGCGCCGGCCGCCCGCTCGAAGACGCCGCCCGCGTCGCGTTCAAGGCGGCCGTCGGATGGGTGCGCGAACAGACTGGCCTCGGCGATGTCGATGCGTACCAGTTCGTGTCGCAGAACACCAAGGCGTCGATCATCCAGATCGTCGACACGGAATACACGGTGCTCGTCAAGGTCGCAAAGAGCCGCATGCCGGTCCGCGCGTCGGCGTAACGACTTCTCCGCAGCCTATACTTTACGTTTCGTCCTCGAACCGGCGGCCAGCCCAAGGAACACGAGAATCGCCCGATTGAGCCGCAGGAGATCCTCGTCGTCCTGTAAACGCAGGCGCTGACGATGTTCGCGCACCTTGGTTCGGGAGGACTTGGGCTTCGACCGTGATGTCATAATCGTGATCCGCTAGGTTACATGTAACCCAATGTCGCCGCCGCGGAGTGGCCAGTCCCTCGAAAACGAAGAGGCCCCCTCCACACCGGCCTGACTACATGGACGGCCCGCCGCAAGCCGCGATCCTACGAAAATGCCTCGGTCGGCGGGTGCGGCTGGTACAACTCCTCCAGCCGCACCACTTCCTCGTCGGAGAGCCTGACCGACAGCGAGCCGACCGCATCCTCGAGGTGCTGCGGTTTGGTGGCGCCCACGATGGGGGACGAGATGACCGGATTGCGCAGCAGCCACGCGAGCGCGATCTGCGACGGCGGGACGCCGTGCTCGCGAGCCACGTCCATCACCCGGTCGACGACGGGCTTGTCCAGCGCCACCGACTTCGCGAAGATCCGCTTCGCAAACGCGTCATTCTTGGCGCGGTCCGTCACGGGCGTGTCCGACCACGGGCGCGTCAGCCGGCCGCGGTCGAGCGGCGACCATGGTGTCACGCCAATCCCCTCGGCGAGACAGAGGCGGAGCATCTCCCGCTCCTCCTCGCGATACAGGAGGTTGTAGTAGTTCTGCATCGACACGAACGTCGCCCAGTGGTTCGCGCGCTGGATGCCGATCGCCTTCATGAACTGCCACGTGTACATGGACGACGCACCGATATACCGCGCCTTGCCGGAGCGCACGATGTCGTTGAGGGTCTCGAGCGTCTCCTCCAGCGGGGTGTCCTTGTCGTACCGGTGGATGATGTAGAGATCGATATAGTCGGTGCCCAGCCGGCGCAGGCTGTCATCGACCTCGGTCAGAATCGATTTCCGCGACAGGCCCTTGCCGTTGGCATCCGGCCGCATGGGGCCGTTCACTTTCGTCGCGATCACCACTTCGTCGCGGCGGGTGTAGTCCCGGATCGCACGGCCGAGCACTGTCTCGCTTGCGCCGCCCGAATACACGTTTGCGGTGTCGAAAAAATTCACCCCGCGCTCGATCGCGGTCTTGATGAACGGGCGGCTGTCCTCCTCGGTCAATGTCCAGGGCCACTGGAGCATCGCCGACGGGGATTTTCCGTAGCTCATGCAGCCGAGGCAGATGCGCGACACGTGCATGCCCGTGGTACCAAGTCGTACGTACTCCACGTGGAATACCCTCCGGAGATGTCTGCTGGCGAAGCCCTGGACGGCGGAAATGAGTCCTGTCGGCGCCCCTACCCCGCCGCCGGCAAGAATGGCACCACCATCGGCACCCGGCGGCGATATGCATCGTAGGCCTCCGCGCCGAGTTCTTCCCGAAGCCACTGCTCCTCCACACGCGCCTTCATCACGAGACCGATGACGATGATGAGTGCTCCCGCAAACCCCAGAATGGTCCCCTTGATGGCCGCCGTGGCGAGGACGGCCAGGAGCAGGCCCGTGTAGATCGGGTGACGCACAATGCCATAGGGGCCGGAATCCACCACCCGATGGTCCTCTTTTCTCGTAACGCTCCCTGACCACAGCGGCCCGAGATGGATCCGAGCCCACCACGCGAACGCAATACCCAGCGCGATGAGGCCGACACAGATCCAGGCTTCAGCCCAGGTGACGCGATAGAGGCGAAGCGGCCCCGCATAGCGGCGAGCGGGGATCGCGAGCAGCAAGCCGCCGATGATCAGCACCAGGCGGTACCGGATCTCCGCGCCGGCGGCAACCCGCTTGACCGTCGTCTTCTGCCACCCCGCCGCCGCCATCCATGACAGGAGCCATCCGATCCAGAGGGCGATGACTGCCAATCTTGGCTGCATACGCCTGACACCTCGGGTTAGGCCCCTACTCTCCCACCCGGAGTTCACGGGGCCCCAGATAAGGAAATGCTAACGTGACGGGCTGATCGGCGCGGCCGTCTGCTCGGAAACGACGTCTGCGGCACAATCGCGCACGCGCCACCCACTCTTCAGCCCCATCCCACATGTCACTCCGCTCTCGCTCGCGCTGGATCGCGGCCGCAACTGCCGTCGCCATTCCAGCGATCTTTCTCTCCACTGCATGTAGCACAGACAAGGCGGCCGCACCAGCGTCCGTGGCCGCGTCGGACACCGTCTCGCTCGACGAGAGCAATGTGACTGTCCTCGATTGGTGGGCGAACACCGGGAGCGCCGATTCCGGGTACTACTCGTACAACGGCGCGGGGGACGGCAATTTCGTACAGACGGATCTCGATGGCTCGGGGGACTTCGACAACTACCGCCTTCTGATCCAGTACACCCTCCCGAAGCTCTCCGGCAAGGGCGTCGTTGACAGCGCGAAGATGTACAACTACGCGTGCGGCCACGGCGGTAATACGTTCAGCGACTCGATCGTGGTCGACCACGTGAATTGGGGCGCCGTCTTTCAGGACTCGTTGTCCTGGGGAAGCCAGACCCTTCAGGCCAACATCGGGACGCTGGCACGTGACACCACCTCCGGCTGGAAGTCGCTGGACGTCACCGGATCGGTGCAGGCCGACTACGCTGCCAAGCGCGCCAACACCCAGTATCGCCTCGAGTATTCCTTTGCGACGATGCCGGTGGGCGACCAGTGGGAGGAGTTCGCGGGCAGCTACTGCAGCAGCAACGCGGGCGGCGCCGCAGGCCAGGGGTACATGGTCATCTGGGCGCACTAGCCTTCTCGCTGACGGGGCGCGGCCGTATCAGCCGTGCTCACGAGTACCAGGATTTCGGACCGCCGCGTTCCCTTCAATCGGGGAGCGCGGCGGTTCCCTTTCGAGGCACAAAAAAAGGGCCACCCCTGTCGAGGTGGCCCCATCATTCAACTCCTTTTGCAGTAGCGGGGGCGGGATTTGACGCCTAGCGCAAATCCCTACCCTGTGTCCGCAGTCTGCGAGGACAGTAGCGGGGGCGGGATTTGACGCCTAGCGCAAATCCCCTACCCTGTGTCCGCAGTCTACGAGGACAGTAGCGGGGGCGGGATTTGACGCCTAGCGCAAATCCCTACCCTGTGTCCGCAGTCTACGAGGACAGTAGCGGGGGCGGGATTTGAACCCGCGACCTTCGGGTTATGAGCCCGACGAGCTACCAGGCTGCTCCACCCCGCGCCAGATACCGTAACCTAGCCCGGCCCCCCATGGTGTCAAGCCAGCGCTGACGGCACCACTCGTACGCTCTGCACGAGCGCACCAATGTGGGACGGCTTACGCCGGCACCGGCGGCGCCGAGACGCCAGGCACCACCCGAGACGGACCCACCGGGCCCGACGTCGCCGGCACCGCGAACTCCACGGTCGTCATCATGCCACGCGATACCACCGCGCGTAGCTCCTGCGCCATGCTCGACACGTCGTGAATCTCGCGCGTAATCTCGGTGAAGGTCGCGCTCTGCTCCTGCGCGAGCGCCGACACTTCCTGGCTCGTCGCCGCACTCTGCTGCGCGATCGCCGCCACCCCCGCGATCGCCCCATCCAGCTGCGCGACTGCCGCGGCGACGGATTCGGCCGCACCCTTGATCGAGTTCACCTGTGAGGTGAGATGCTCGATCGCGGTGCCGATCCGGCCGAACGCCTCATCGCTCGCCCGCGCCGCGTCCGCACCCGCCAGCGTCTCCGCATCTACCTCGGCCATCAATGCCGACGCACTCGCTGTCCGCGACTTGGTCTCGGCGACAATCGCTCCAATGCCGTCCGACGAAGTCCGCACTTCGTCCGCCAGCGCCCGGACCTCGCTCGCCACGACCGCGAAGCCACGCCCGGCCTCACCCGCTCGCGCTGCTTCGATCGCCGCGTTCAGCGCGAGCAAATTCGTCTGCGACGCGATGCGCTTGATGATCGCCACGATCGACTCGATCCGGCGGGCCTGATCCTCCAGCTCACCCATCACGAGACGGGCCCGCTCCACCGCCGCACGCACCCCATCGCTGACCGCCAGCGTCCGCGAGACCTGCGCGTGCCCGTCGGACGCCAGGGCGCCCGTGGATCGCGCTTCCTCGAGCGCCCGATCGACCTCGCCCCGGATTGCGCGCACATGCTCCAGCGCCTGGTGCGCCTGCTTGGTCGCCTCGTCCACCCGGTTGGCCGACTCCGCCGCGCCCTGCGACACTTCGCCGATCGACGTCGCGACCTGCTGCGTCGCCACCGCCGCCGCCGCCACCGCCGCGTCTACTTGCTTGCTCGACGCCGTGAGCTGCTCGGTCGACGTCACGATGCGCTCGTTCAACGCCTGGATCTGCGAGGCCATTGCGTCGAACACGCCGCCCAGCTCCGCAATCTCCCCCTGACCCTCGATACAGGCACGGGCCGTGAGATCGCCCGCCGCTATCCGGGCCGCCGCCTGACGGATCGTCTCCAACCGGAGCAGCACCCCGCGGGTCAGATACAGGAGGGCCACGCATGCCAGCGCCACCACAAGGAGTCCCGACGACACGACCCACTCAGCGGTCTCCCGCGATCCCAGGCGCCACGCGAGCACGCCGGCGGTGGTGATCCCAGCCAGGACCACGAAGGCGACGATCGCAGCGATTCTTGTGGCCAGACCCCAGAGTCTCATCAGCCCTCAGGCATGCGGTTCGAACCTGCGGAGCGCGTTGAACGGCTCCTGAACCCGCTCCTGCGAGAGACGCCGCCGAGAAGCACGGTGTAACAGGCACTGCCCCCGAGTACGATCGACTCGGAGAGCCGCAAACGCACCGGAGGGCCAGCCCCTGTCAGGGAACTGGCCCTCCGTACCGCGTGATGGAGGCGCGGGGTACTGCCCCCCGGTCCATGCCGTCGATTCACCAGCGCGTCTACGTGCGTAGCTTGCTACTTGAGGTCTCCAGCCGCTGGCGAGCAAGCAACCCACGGCTGAGCAAGTCTTCTAGAATTTCGCCCGCTGCCGGAAGACGCGACCGCAGGCTAGCCCAGATTTTCGATACCGCCGTGGCCGCCCCGGGCGGGCTTCCTCAGCGGCAAGGCGCGCAACCGAAGTTACGCAGCCAGAGCCAGGTTGTTGTTGGCTTTTGTGATTTTCCCGAGTGTTTTACCAGGGACCCGAGGACCTGGGCACGCCACACCAGCTGCACAACACATGTCGAGCCTAGTTCGCCCCCATGTGCACAACTCCCTTTAATCTAGCACCACAGGCCGCAGGATCAATGGGCAGATTGGCACAATCCACATCAAAACGTGCATCGTACGATCCAACCCTACAACCGGTTACGCTACCCACCTAAACTATTTTCTAGATAGCTGCCTGCTCACCCTGCGCTCACGTCTCTCGCGCTCTGAGGATCCGCGCCGCGGCCATCGCCGCGCCAAACCCGTTGTCGATGTTCACGACGGTCACCCCCGACGCGCAACTATTCAGCATCGCCAGGAGGGCGGCCACTCCGCCGAAGCTGGCTCCATACCCGACACTGGTCGGAACGGCGATCACCGGCACTCCCACCAGGCCGCCGACGACGGACGGCAGCGCACCATCCATCCCCGCGATGACGATGACGACCGACGCGGCCGCCAATGCCGCTCGGTGCGCAAAGATCCGGTGCAGTCCCGCGACACCCACATCGGCCGCCCGCGCGACCCGATGCCCCAGCGCCCCAGCCGTCACCGCGGCCTCTTCGGCGACACCCCCGTCGCTCGTCCCAGCCGTGACGATCATGATCTCGCCGCTCCGCAGCGAGAGCGGCACGTCACCCGCGAGATAGGCAGTCCGCGCCACCGGATTGATCTCGACCCGCTCGAACCGGCGCCTCAGCGCCTCCTGGTGGCCCGAATCCGTCCGGGTGGCGAGGAAACCATCGCCGCCCGCGGCCAGCCGGTCTGCTATCGTCACCACCTGCTCCGGGGTTTTTCCCTGGGCGAAAATGATTTCGGGATAGCCCTGGCGAAGGGCCCGGTGATAGTCGATAGTCGCGAAATCGAGCGCCTCCCCTCCCGGTTCCTCCACCAATGCGGCAAGGGCCTGCTCGGGTCGCACCACTCCATCGGCTACCTGGCGGAGGAGCGCCAGTGCACGATCGGGGATCACGTCCTGGTCAGAGCTGGGCGGGTTCGGCACCCACGAGCTCTTCACCGAGGTCGGACGACACTCCCCTCGCGCCATACCGGCCGGCGTCCTCCAGGTATTCTGCGAACAACTCAGCCACCTGGTCGAACGAATCCACCGCGTGGAGCCGCTGCCGAAGCTCCGCCGACCCGGGGATGCCCTTGACGTACCAGCCCAAGTGCTTCCGGAACTCGATCGCCGCTCCGCGCGGATCCGCTTCGTAGTCCGCGGCCATCCGCGCGTGCCGGATCGCGACCGCGAAACGCTCCGCCACCGGAGGGGTAGGCGGGACCGGAGTCCCGTTCAGGATCGCCCGTGCCTGGGTGAAGATCCACGGCTGGCCGAACGAGCCTCGCGCAATCATGACTCCCGCGCATCCCGTCTCGCGATACATCCGCACGGCATCCTCCGCCGTCCGGATATCCCCGTTCCCGATCACCGGGATCTCGAGCGCCGCAACCAACGCCGCGATCTCGTCCCAGCGCGCCGCGCCCGTATACATCTGCGCGCGCGTGCGAGGGTGCAACGTGATCGCCCGGGCACCCGCGTCCTGGCACCGGAGCGCGATCGCGACCGGATCACGCAACTCCTCGCTCCATCCGCTCCGGATCTTCACCGTGACCGGGAGATGGGTGTGCGCCGCGACCGCGCGAATCACGCTCTCGACCAGTCCGAGATCCTTGAGGCATCCCGAGCCGCCGTTGCGCTTCACGACTTTCTTGACCGGGCAGCCGAAATTGATGTCGATGAACTCGGGGGCGAAGACCTCGGTCACGAGCCCCGCCGCGTCTCCCATCGCTTCCGCATCTGCTCCGAAGATCTGCACGCCGATGGGGCGTTCGTCCGGACCGAAGCGCAGCTTGTCGATGGTGGCCGGGTTCTCGCGGCGAATGCCCTCGGCCGACAGAAACTCGGTCACGACCACATCCGCGCCGAACGACCGGCACAGCCGGCGGAACGGCGATTCCGACACCCCAGCCATGGGGGCCAGATACAACGGGACCCGCTCGGTCACCCGGTATGGAAATGGCATCGCGTTTTCAAGGTAACGGCCCGCGAAAAAGCGTGCAACGTGAAGATTTGACACGACTTGCGGGCCTCTCTAATTTACGCCCCCACTGCCCGCCGCTGCCGGCAGCGTGTTCGCCCGGCATACTGAGACCCGTGAGGCTGCATGGAGTTACGCGAGTTCTTCTCCGAGGATGCCATCAAGCTCCAGCTCGAAGGCACCACCAAGGACGACATCCTTCGCGAGCTGATTGGCTTGCTCAAGCTCGATGACAAGTCCGACGGCATGCTCTTCAAGATGCTCAAGCGCCGGGAAAACCTCGGCTCCACGGGCATCGGTCGCGGGATCGCGATCCCGCACTGCCGCTCGCTCGTGGTCAACAAGCTCCGCGTCGCGTTCGGCCGGAAGCCCGCTGGCGTGGATTTCAAGGCAATCGATGAGAAGCCGGTCTTTTTCTTCTTCCTCATCGTCGCGCCGCCACTCGAGGTCTCGAACCAATACCTGCCGGTGCTGGGCAAGATTGCGCAGTTCAGCAAAGAGCAGGACGTGCCCCAGCGGCTGCTGCAAATCAGCGAGCCCGCCCAGTTCATGGCGCTGCTCGCCGAGAAAGGCGTCTGAACGCCTGGGGAACCAGTCGCCGTCCGTCCCTAACGAAAAATGAAACCCGTCCTCAGTGGGTCTCGCGGATCGAACCAGAACTCGTGGCGCCCGGTGATGAACGCCGTCCCGCTGACTTCGGGAATGACGGCCTCGTAGGGGCCGAACGTCGTGCGCTCTGCCGCCTGCACTGTCATGGTGGTACCGAGGATGCTCTCGATCGTCACCGTCTCGCCCAGCGGTAATTCCCCCTTCGCATGATGCAGTGCAGCGCGGGCGCTGATACCGGAGCCCGTCGGCGAGCGATCGACCTCGCCCTCTGCGAAGATGCAGACATTCCGGCTATGGTGCGCGGGATTGTGGGCGCGGCTGGTGAAAATCGTACCGTAGAGGAAGCTGAGCGCTTTCTCGAACGGATGCTCGATCGCGAACTCCGCCATGACCGCACGTTTGATCCGGCGTCCGTAGTCGATGAGCTGGTTGTAGGCCTCGGGCGCGAGCACGAGGGCGAGCGGCTCCGCCTCCACGAACGCGTAGTACGCTCCCCCGTAGGCGACGTCAAAGCGCACACGGCCGACGCCGCGCACGTCCACAGCTTTGTCTCTGAGATACAGATACGAGGGCACATTCCGAAAGGACGCTTGGCGCAGTTCTCCGCCCTCGGTCTGGACCGAGGCCTCGATGCGTCCCGCAGGCACGTTGAAGCTGATGCGCCCGGATCCCGCTGTCGTCTCGATCAACCCGGTGCGATACGCGAGTGTCGTCAGCGCGATGATCGCGTGCCCGCACATCGTGCTGTAGCCCTCGTTGTGCAGAAAGAACACGTCGAGATCGGCGTCGGCTGACGGCGTCACCACGGCGCCGTACATGTCAGCGTGGCCGCGTGGTTCCCACATCAATCCGGTGCGAATGTGGTCGTAGTGCTCTCGAAACGCGCTGCGCTTCTCGAGCACCGTGCGCCCGGTGAGAGGCGGCAGGCCACCGGTGATCACGCGGAGTGGCTCTCCGCCCGTGTGCATGTCGAGCGTGGTGAGCTTGAGCCAGCCGGGCGGTGGCTGCCATCCGGCGACAGTTGACCAGGATTTCATGCGCTCAAATCTATCGCGCCAGGACGCTCCCAGACTGTGTGAAGCATCTGCGTGCCGGCCAGATTGCCGGTGTCCCTACATTCGGGACCCGCCGCTGGACCGCGGCGCAAAGTGATGCGCCGGAGCCAGGGCCCCAAATGCAGTGCGCCCATCAGCAGATACATCAGCGCCATTCCGCTGAGCGGCGATGGGTCGTGGCTGGATGAGCAGGCCATCACCGGCATTCCTCCCAACGGAATGCCGGTCAGGATGGCCATGACCGCGAACACCGGCGCAGCAGCGAACGACAGCACACGGTCGGCGCCTGTCATCGGGCTAGCCCTCACGCTTCCGAAAGGCAGCTTCGCCAACGTCCGACACCTGAACCCATTTCGGATCGGGCGCGGTGTCGGGAACGTAGCTGTCATGCCAGTTCCACCACTTGTACGGCCGGCTCTTGGGGTACCCCTCCGGCAAGTCCTCCCACGCTTCCTGGCGCCCCAGCGCGGTCAGGTCGAGGTAGCTCCACACCGTGCCCATCGCCTCATCGCCACGATTGTTGATGAAGTAGGTGCGGAACACGCGGTCTCCGTCACGGAAGAACGCGTTATGCCCGTGCCACTGATCTACCCCGTGATCCACGTCGAAGCTGTCGGTGATGGTATACCAGGGAATGCGCTCCCAGCCCATCCGCGCCTTGAGTCGCGCGATATCAGCCTGCGATGCACGCGACGCATAGACGAGCGTGGTGTCGCGGGCATTCAGATGGGAGAGATGCGAAACCTGGTCGGCACCCAGCGAGCACCCAATGCAGGCATGCTCCGGCCACCCGTGAACACCGGGCTCGAAGAAAGCGCGGTACACAATCAGTTGGCGCCGGCCCTGAAAGAGATCGAGGAGGCTCACCGGTCCGTTCGGTCCTTCGAACACGTAGTCCTTCTCCACCTCCACCCACGGCATCCGCCGCCGCTCCGCCGCCAGCGCGTCACGGGCGTGTGTCAACGCCTTCTCCTTGACGAGAAGCTGCTCGCGCGCAGCCTCCCATTCTCTCGCCTGCACAACTGGCGGCGTATGCATGGCATGCGTCCCTTCTTTCGAGATCGTCTCAGGTGGTGACATCTTGCTCATCGCAGCCTCCGAAGCTGTAGTTGACCGTCGTGAGATAGACTTAGCGCCAGAGTATCGAATGGTGGGAGTGACAAGTGTGACGGGATTCCGATGGACTCATTGATCACCGCGGCAGGGCGCGCGCTCGCGGCCGGCGATCCCCTCGGCGCTCTGAAACGCATCGCCCTGCGCGATGATGCGCCGGCACTCGCGCTACGGGGCATCGCGATGGCCCAGCTCGGAGATCTCGCTCGCGCGAAAATCCTTCTGCGCCGCGCCGCGCGCGCATTCGGCCCACGGGAAGCCGTGGCCCGCGCGCGATGCACGGTCGCCGCGGCCGAGATCGCACTCGTCTCACGCGACTTGAGCTGGCCAGAGAAAACGCTCGATACGGCCCGAACGACGCTCGAGGCGCACGGCGATCACGCCAATGCTGCCCACGCGCGACATCTCGAGATCCGGCGCCTGGTCGTGATCGGCCGCCTCGGCGACGCCGAGGAGCGACTGGCCGAGCTGGAACCGGCACCACTTCCGCCCGCGTTGCGATGCGCCCACGAGCTGGTCATTGCAGGCATCGCGATACGCCGGCTCCAGACGAAGACCGCGCGGACTGCCCTCGTTCGCGCCGCGCGCGCGGCGCGCGATGCCGGCATCCCCGCGCTGGGCGCGGAGGTCGAGTGCACGTCAGTTGTCCTGGATACGCCCGCCGCCCGCATGATCGCCCGCGGTCAGGAACGCCCTCTCCTGCTCGAGGAGGTAGAAGCGCTGATGACGTCCGGCACGCTCGTCGTGGACGCCTGCCGTCACGTCGTGCGCAACGCGCATATCACGGTACCGCTGGCGACCCGCCCGGTCTTGTTCGCCCTCGCACGCGCATTGGCGGAAGCGTGGCCCGAAGGCGTCCCGAGAAGCACCCTGCTGGCCCGCGCCTTCGGAGCGCGCCACGTCGATGCATCGCATCGCGCGCGGCTGCGGGTGGAGATCGGACGCCTTCGCGCCAGAGTTCGGCCGCTGGCAGATATCCGCGCGAGCAGGGAAGGCTTTGCGCTGGTGCCGCGCCGCGGAAGCGACGTCGTCGTGCTGGCGCCGCCCGTCGAAGATCAGCATGCCTCTGTCCTCGCGTTGCTCGCCGACGGCGAGTCATGGCCAAGCTCGGCCCTGGCGATCGCGATTGGCGCGAGCCCACGCACCGTGCAGCGGGCGCTCGATTCGCTTGCCGCGGCGGGAAAGGCGCAAGCGGTCGGACGGGGACGAGCGCGCCGTTGGATGACACCGCCGGTGCCCGGTTTCCCGACAACCTTGTTACTCCCCGGCCCGCTGCCGAGCGACTAGGATGAGGGCATGAAACGGTCCGCGGCCGAGATCCTCTGTGAGTACGGGCCGTTCCCCGATGCCGGGAAGGTCAACGGTGTGACGTTCGACGGGCGGAACGTCTGGTTCGCGAGTGGAGACCGGTTGAATGCGTTCGATCCGGCGACCGGCGAGATGATACGCACCATCGACGCGGTCGCAGACGCGGGGACGGCATTCGATGGCCACCATTTCTATCAGGTCGCAGAGGGTCGCATCCAGAAGATCGATCCGGCGACAGGGGATGTGCTCGCCTCAATCCCGGCGCCCAGTAGCGCCGCCGGGCTGACGTGGGCCGAAGGGGCGCTCTGGGTGGGCGATCATCGGGGAGGGAAGATCCACCAGCTCGATCCGCAGACCGGCGCGGTCCTTCGCACGATCGAGTCGAACCGATTCGTCACCGGCGTGACATGGGTCGACGGTGAGCTCTGGCACGCCACGTGGGAAGGCGACGAGAGCGATCTGAGGCGCGTCGACCCCCGCACCAGTGAGGTGCTGGAGCGGCTCGAGATGCCGCCTGGCGCAGGCGTGTCCGGACTCGAATCCGACGGCGGCGATCGGCTGTACTGCGGCGGTGGCAAGACCGGAAAGATCAGAGTCGTCCGCCGCCCCCGGCGCGCCTCCTCGGCCACCTGAGACGGCGAACCTCCACCCGCCGTTCACAACTTGAAGTAACCTGGCCGGCTGATGTCTGCGATCATGCCGATCTGCGTCGGCGCCCATCCCAACCATTGTTGCGTGAGCGCACTGGACGCGGCGCCGTCCCTTCCGGCGAACAGGGCCATCACGCCGAAGTGCGCAGAAACGTCGTCTGGCGAGATCGATGCCACCGGTACCTTCAAGACACGGCCGATGATCTCAGCAATGTCCCGCCCGGTCACCCCTTCCTCCCCTACTGCGTGATAGCTGGTGCCGGGCAGGCCCTTTTCCAGCGCCAGCCGATACACCCGCGCCACGTCCAGCCGGTGTGCCCCCGCCCAACGGGTGCGGCCGTCGCCAACATAGGCGGACACGCCTTTCTCCCGCGCGATGTTGAGCAGCCAGTTGACGAGACCACACTTGCCGTCGCCACCATGCACCTGCGGTAACCGAACTGCCATCGCGCGCACACCGCGCGCGGCAAAGGAAAGTCCGGCGATTTCCGATACCCGAGGCACGCCGGGCATCGCCGGATCCGTTTCCGTCGCAATCCGCCCCGGCGCGACAGACAGCGTACCGGACGTGACGATGAACGGCTTGCCCGACCCCGCGAGAACCTCGCCCATGGCATCGATGGCCCGCTTATCGATCTGCCCGTTCTCCGCGAACTTCGAGAAGTCGTGGATGAAGGCCAAATGGATGGTGCCGTCGCTGTGCCTGGCGCCCGCCCGCAGGCTGTCCAGATCCTCGAGCGACCCGCGATGGACATCCGCACCCAATGCCTTGAGCGCCTCGGCATTCTCGTCGGAGCGAGCAAGGCCCAACACCTGGTGGCCGTTTGCAATCAATTCCTGGGTCGTCACCGTGCCGATGAAGCCGGCCGCACCCGTGATGAACACGCGCATAAGAACTCCTCCCTGTTCAGACGGGCGGAAATCTGCTATGCTGTTCATCGGGGTAAAGTAGTGATCTTATACAGGTATAATCACCAACAGGATGACCGACGCGAGCCCACTCGGGACCTATCTGAAGGACCGGCGCTCCAAGCTCGATCCTGCGACGTTCGGCTTTTCGCTCGCCCGGCGGCGCACGCCGGGGCTCCGCCGCGAGGAGGTGGCGCATCGCGCCAATGTGAGCGCCACCTGGTACACGTGGCTGGAGCAAGGGCGCGGCGGCGCCCCCTCGGCCGATGTACTGGAGCGCATCGCCCGCGCCATGATGCTGACCGATGCGGAGCGTGAGCACCTCTTTCTGCTTGGGCTGGGGCGGCCGCCGGAAGTCCGCTATCGCGCGCCCCAGGGCATTACGCCTCGGCTGCAACACGTGCTGGACACCCTGGACCACAGTCCCGCGATCATCCGGACGGCGACCTGGGATGTGATCGCGTGGAACAAGGCCGCCGCCGCAGTGCTGACGGACTACGGGGCGCTGGCGGCGGGACAGCGCAATGTGCTGCGGATGATGTTTCGCGACTCGCGCGTCCGCGCCGCGCAGGCCAATTGGCAAGGGGTGGCGCGATACGTGGTGGCGTCCTTCCGCGCCGATGTGGCACGAGCCGGCGCGGCGTCTGATGTGCGTTCGCTGGTCGACGAGTTATGCGCCACCAGTCCAGAGTTCGCGGCAATGTGGCGCGACAACGACGTGCAGGCGCATGGCGACGGACTGAAAGTCCTGCACCACCCGGTGGCCGGGAAGCTCTCACTGGAGTTTTCGGGGTTCGCGGTCGATGGGCGGCCCGATCTCACGATGGTGATTTACAATCCGGCGACCACGGCGGATGCGGACAAGATCCGCGCGCTGCTCGCATCCGCGTCGAAGCAGACGCGGACGCGCCGGAAGCGTATTCGTTTTTGACTTTTGCCGCTGTCTACTTTGTACTCTCGACCCTCTACTCTCTCTCCCTCACTCCCACTCGATCGTGGCGGGTGGCTTCGAGCTCACATCGCAGACGACACGGTCCCAGCCAGGCTCCTCGTCGCGGCCCGCGCTAAGCGCCGTGCCATTCACCCGGGGGTGACGGCGCCGAACGGCCCGAACGTCGCTCAGGGGAGCGTACCCATCAACGCCGAGTGCCGCCACGCCGTCGCCGCGGTGCGTTTGATCTGGATTCGCCCTTGCCTGCGCCCGGTGGCTTCGGCGCTGGGAGATAGCACGGCAACGCGTACTTCTGGAACAGATCGTAGATGACGGCGGTCTCGCAATGGTCGACCTCCGGGCGGTTCGCGAATCGCTCCACGATGAGGTCACGGAGATGCCGAATGTCGCGAACGGCGACGTGGACCTGGAGATCGTTGACGCCGCTGACGTGATAGATCGCCAATACCTCCTCCAGCGATTGCATGTGGTCGTAGAGCGCGCGGAACGCCCCCTGCGAATGCTTGACCATGCGCACCGCGACGAGGGCCTCGAGCGTGACCCCCAGCGCGCCCGTTGTGACCTGGGCGTGATACCCTGCGAGCACCCCGGCACGAGTGAGCGCGCGGACTCGCGCGTGGCAGCTCGATGGGGCGAGGCCGGCCCTTGCAGCGAGCTCCTTGTTGGAAAGCCGAGCATTCTTCTGCAACGCCGCGATTATCTCGAGATCGATTCGGTCTAGTGTCATCCCGTGCGCTCCGCTCCGTAAATGATTCGCTGGCTGCGCCGTGTGCCTGCAATTATCCTGAATATATTCCTCGTGGTCGAACAATCGTCCTTTGTAGCACAGCATCGCCAAATATGGATTCTCCACTAGCGGTCGTCGCCCGCCGTTTGGCGGAATGGCCCGGGCGCGTGCGTGACGTTGCAACGACACCGCGGCTCTCTCGCTCGGCGATCCTCCGACGGCTCGCCCGCTATGACTTCACGCATCCGTGCACCCTCCAGAACGTGGTCAGCGACATGGCGGATCTGCTCGAACAGGGGACGCTGCACTCGACGCATCCCCGCTATTTCGGGCTGTTCAATCCCGGGGTACGAGCGGCTGGGGTGGCCGCCGACGCGCTCGCGGCACTCTACAACCCGCAGGTGGGAGCCTGGTGGCACGCGCCCGCGGCGGCCGAGGTCGAGCGTCACACGCTCCGGTACTTCCAACGGCGCATCGGGTTCGCCGGGCCGGAGACGTCAGGATCGTTCACGACCGGCGGGGCCGAGGCGAACCTGACTGGGGTGTTGGCGGCTCTCGCGCGGGCGTTTCCGGTATTTGTGACGGGCGGACTCCAAGCGCTCGACCGTCACCCCGTGTTCTACGCGTCGGACCAGGCGCACGATTCCCTCGCCAAGATTGCGAGCGTCACGGGGCTCGGTCGGGATGCGCTCCGGCGTGTGGCCAGCGACGCCCGGCAGCAAATGGACGTCGGTGCGCTACGCCAGGCGATCGCGCGCGACCGAGCGGACGGTCACGAACCTTTCCTCGTGGTCGGGACGGCAGGGACGACCGCGACGGGCGCGATCGACCCGCTCCCACAGCTTGCCGCACTCTGCGCAACGGAGGGTCTGTGGTTCCACGTGGATGCGGCATGGGGAGGGCTTGCGATCCTGTCCGATGCACTCCGAGGATATGTCGCGGGCATCGAGCTTGGGGACTCGGTCACTCTGGATGCCCATAAAGTGCTGCCCGTGCCGATGGGCGCGGGATGTTCTTCTCCCGGTGGGGCGCACCGGCCGAGGCGGTGTTTTCCGTCCATACCGGGTATGTCCCTAATCCAGAGCCGGGCACACGCGACGCGTATCAACACACGCTTCAGTGGTCGCGGCGCTTCATCGGGCTCAAGGTCTTCGTCACGCTGGCCGAGCTCGGGGAGACCGGCGTCTCGGCACTCGTCGAGAGACAGACAGCCATGGCGAATCTGCTGCGCGTTGAACTCGCTCAGGCTGGGTGGCGCATCATCAACGACACACCGCTTCCACTCGTCTGCTTCACACGCGATGACTTGCCTCCGACCGGAGCGGCCGCAATCGCTCGTGCCGTTGCGGCGGAGGGGGCTGCCTGGGTCTCGGAGTTGCGGCTCATCAATGGCGTGCGCGCCCTCCGCGCGTGCATCACGCACCACGAGACCGGCCCCGAGGACATTCGTGCGCTGATCGACGCTGTCGCCCGCGCCGCGGCTCCTACCCCCGCTCGATAGGCGCCTCTTCGCCAGGTGGACGGCTACCGGCGTTCGTCGGCCAGGAGGACGGCTCTCGTCACGGCCGCGTCCGCCAAACTCGAACGCCACATGGTCACCGCCGTATAGAGCACCACGACGACGACCAGCCACCGGACGGCGTCGAGCGGGAGTGATTTCACGAGCCAGGCCGCGAGCACGATGCCGGGAACACCTCCGATGGTCAGACCGAGAGCCGCGCGACGGTCGAACGCCCCCGCGCGGATGAACCGCGCGCTGGCCACCGGCATGAGGAACGCGCACGACCCCATCATGATCGGAAACGCCGCCGCCGGGTTCATGCCCAGGAGAGCAACGGTGCCCATGCAGGGCGCATACAATCCGACGCCGAGCGTCATGAGTGCGCCGAAGACGCCGTTCGCGACGACGGCCAGAAGCAGGGGGGCACCGGACAGCCCGAGCGCATCACTGCCGGCCGGGAACAGGTGCAGCAAACGGAGGACGGTGAAGAGACCGGTCAACAACAGCGCGATGGCCATCCCGCGCTGCACCCGGCGGCGAGGCCAGCGACTCACGACACCGGCGCCGAGCCACGCCCCGACGACGGACGAGGCGATGAGGGACCACAGCGTGAGCCGGTCCACACTGATCACGGTCATGTAGATCGCGGCTTCGACCACCGTGGGCACGCTTCCCCCCACGTTGAGCGTTCCCGGAATCCGCTCGTCGGCAACCGTGCCGCTGGCCTTGAACGCAGCCGTTGTGGTAGCGAAGGAGCCGATCCCTAGCGCATCCAGAAAGTTGGTGACGAACCCAACGCCGATCAGAAATGGAGAGGGGCGCATGGCACCTCGAGGTCACGAGCGAGCGATGCTCTTGTCAACGGTTCAGAATCGGCGTCTCATCGTCAAGCTAGATCTGCCACGCACTGCGCCAGCGACATGACCTCGACATTGGAACGGAGCGTATAGCGAGTCGTGCCCGGATAGACCACCAACAACCGGTGCAATGCAAGGTCCTCGAGCGCCGAATCCATCGACGGAGTCATCTTCGGCGCGTCAGCGCGTTTGATCTCAATGCCGATGCGCCGGCCCCTCAGAAACAACAGCAGATCGAGTTCTGCGCCGGCTTGCGTTCGCCAGTAATAGGCGTTGGCGTTGGGCAAATGGGCAAGCAGTTGCTCGATGACGAACCCTTCCCATGATCCAGCAGCCACAGGATGCCCCTCGAGTTGCCGGCGCTCCCCGATTCCGAGTAACGTGTGCAGGAGCCCCGAATCCCGAATGTACACCTTGGGAGACTTGACCAACCGCTTACCGACATTGGCGTACCAAGGCTCGAGGACACGCACGACGAGCGCACCAGATAGAGCGTCAAGATGGCGCTTGACGGTCGTGTGCGCCTCTCCGAGGGATCGCCCAATCTCCGAGCTGTTCCAAACACCGCCCGAATGATGCGCGGTCATGGTCCAGAATCTGCGCATCGTTCCCGACGGCACTCGCACGCCGAGCTGAGCCAAGTCACGCTCTAGGAATGTGCGAATGAAATCTTCGCGCCAGATGGTGCTTGCAGCGTCCGTTCGGGCCAGAAACGACCGCGGGAGCCCGCCGCGCAACCATAAACGATTGAGATCCTGCCTCTCGAGCTCCTCAACCGTGAAACCGCCCATCTCAAGGATTGTTATCCAGCCCGCCAGCGTTTCAGAACTCTGCCGCAACAACTCCGGCGAGGCGCTCCCCAGGATGAGAAATCGCGCCCGAACCGGCTTCCGATCCAACAATACCCTGAGCATCGGAAACAGCTCGGGCTGGCGCTGCACCTCATCGATCACGATCAGCCCGCGCAATGATTCAAGCGCCGTCATGGGCTCGGACAGCCGCGCGAGATCAACTGGATTTTCCAGATCGAAGTACGTGCTCTTCGATCCCTCTGCCAGCTGCCGCGCGAGAGTAGTTTTGCCGCACTGGCGGGGACCCAGCAACGCCACTGCTGGACCCACCTGTAGGCCTGAGCGCAGCCGAGCCAAGAGGTGGGCTCGTCTCACCATGCCTTGAATATTGAGCGCACGCCGCTCAATATTCAAGGCACGATCGGCGATAGCCTCCGAGAGGCCGGCCTCACTCCCACTCGATCGTCGCCGGCGGCTTCGAGCTCACGTCGTAGACGACGCGATTGACACCCGGCACCTCATTGCTGATCCGCGTCGACATCCGGGCCAGGACGTCCGGCGGAAATGGAAACCAGTCCGCCGTCATGCCGTCCGCGCTGGTCACGGCCCGGAGCGCGATCACGTTGTCGTAGGTACGGTATTCGCCCATGACGCCGACGCTGCGCACCGGCAGGAACACCGCGAACGCCTGCCAGATCGCGTCGTACAGCCCCGCCGCACGGATCTCCTCCAGATAAATCGCGTCGGCGTGCCGCAGAGTCTCGAGCGCCGGACGCGAAACCGCAGTGAGCACGCGAATCGCGAGCCCCGGCCCGGGGAACGGATGCCGGCCGACCATCTCCTCCGGCAATCCGAGCTCCCGGCCGACGTTCCGGACTTCGTCCTTGAACAAGTCGCGAAGCGGCTCGATCAGCTTGAACGTCATGCCGGGCTTGAGCCCGCCCACGTTGTGGTGGGTCTTGATCGTCACCGATGGGCCGCCGCGCGGCGACACGGATTCGATGACATCCGGATACAACGTGCCCTGCACCAGATACTCGACCGGAGGCCCCGGCGCCTGCTCTACCCCCCGGGCCGCTTCTTCGAAAACGTCGATGAACGTGTGCCCGATGATGCGCCGTTTGGCCTCTGGATCTTCGACGCCGGCCAGCGCGTCCAGGAACCGGGATTCGGCATCCACTGTCACCAGCGGGATGTTGAGATGCCGGCGGAACGTGCGCTCGACCTGATCGCGCTCGCCGCGACGGAGCAGCCCGGTGTCGACGAAGATGCAAGTGAGCTGGTCTCCGACGGCCCGGTGTACCAGCGCGGCGGCGACGGCCGAGTCGACACCGCCCGACAGCCCGGCGATCACGCGTGACGTCCCGACGCGCTCCCTGATCGACGCGATGTGGGTCGCGACGAACGCACTGGGCGTCCAGGACGCCGTGGCCCCCGACACCCCGAACAGGAAGTTGGAGATGATCTCCGCCCCGCGGTGCGTGTGCGCGACCTCCGGATGAAACTGCACGCCGACGATAGGCCGCGTCTCGTGGCGGAACGCGGCGATGTGCGCGTTCTGGCTCGCGCCGATCGCCCGATAGCCCGGCGGCAGAGACTCCACCTGGTCCCCATGGCTCATCCAGACCGTCAGCCGCTCGCCGGGCGTGAATCCGCTGAAGATCCCGCCGCCCTCGCCGATCACCAGCTCTGCCCGTCCGTACTCCCTCCGCTTCCCGGGTACCACCGCACCGCCTTCGATGTAGGCGATGAGGTTCATGCCGTAGCAGATGCCGAGCACGGGCGCGATATCGAGGAGCGCGCGATCAGCCGTCGGGACATCGTCGCCATACACCGACGCCGGTCCCCCCGACAGCACGATCCCGGTAGGCTTCCAGTCCCGGATCCACTCGACCGATCGAGTCGGTGGATGGATCTCGGAATACACACGCGCTTCACGAATCCGGCGAGCGATGAGCTGTGTGAACTGCGACCCGTAGTCGAGGATGAGGATGCGGCTCGTCACTTCAGCCGCGCGCCTCGGTGCGGCCCTGCGCTGCTTCGCTCGCCCGCCGCGATTCCTGCCAGGGTGGACCGGTCAGCTCGATGAACTCGACCTCCATGGTGTCCAGGTCGAGGATGGCAGCACTCGGTGTCCCGAATAGCCATCCGCACGCCTCGCCGGGGTTGATGATGAGCGCACCGCCGCGGGTCCGCACTTCACGGCGATGCGTGTACCCGTGCACGACGACCCGGTGATGCTCGACCGAGTGCACCGCGGCTTCGCTCATCTCGTGCACGATCAGCAACCGCTTCCCTTCCAGCTCGACGCTGTGAGGCGAATCGTACAGCTCTCCACCCACTCCGACGGCGGCGATCGCCTTGATCCCCTCGCGATCGCCATCGTTGTTCCCGAAAACTCCGGCCAGTGCCATGTTGAGGTCGCGAAACGGATTGAGCGCGAACGGTGAGCAATAGTCGCCAGCATGGAGGACCAGCCCCACGCCCGCCGCCGACATCCGCCGGAGCAGCTCCTCGATCGCCGGAACCCGGTCGTGGCTGTCGGCCATCACTCCGACGCGCATCAGGCATCCCTCCACGCGAGGGCCGGCTGCTCGTGCCGTACGAGATCCTCGTACGACTCCCGGGTCGTCACCACGGCGAATCGTCGCCCATCTACCAGAACTTCGGCCGGCCGCGGCCGGGCATTGTAGTTGGATGCCATGGCGAATCCATACGCACCCGCGGAGTAGATGACCAGCAGATCGCCGGGCTGCACGTCGTCCATCCGGCGATCGAGCGCAAAGAAGTCACCACTCTCACACACGGGCCCCACCACGTCGACTACGGCTGAACCCCCGTCCTGTCCGCCAACGCGCGCACTGACCGGCTCGATCCGGTGATACGCGCTGTAGTGAGATGGCCGAAGCAGATCGGTCATGCCGGCATCCGTAATAATGTATGTCTTGCCGCCGGTCCGCTTGCGAAAAAGGACCCGAGTCAGCAGGACGCCGGCATTGGCGACGAGATACCGGCCGGGCTCGAGCAGGAGCGTAACGCCCGGCGGAAGGACCGGCGCGACGACCGCCGCCAGCGCCGCCGGATCGGCCGCGTCCTCGCCCTCGTAGGTCACCGCCAATCCGCCGCCGACGTCGAGGTACTCGAGTTGCGCCGTCCCATCGGCAGCGAGGATGCGACACAACTCCAGAAGTCGTTGCATCCCCTCCCGGTATGGCTCCGTGCCGGCGATCTGTGAGCCCAGGTGCATGTCCAGCCCACGGATTCGCACGGATGACAGGCGATTGGCGCGCCGGGCGACATCCGGGATCTCGTCGTACGCGATCCCGAACTTGTTGCCGCGCTCTCCGGTCTTGATGTACGGGTGCGGGGTGGAGACCGTCACCTCCGGGTTCACCCGAAGCGCGATATCGGCGACGACGCCCGCGCGCGACGCCTCATCGTTGACTATGGTCAACTCGGCTTCTGATTCGGCATTGATGAGCCGCACGCCGGCCGCCAGCGCCTCGCCGATTTCGGTGGCTGTCTTCCCCACGCCGCTGAATACGACATCACGGCCGCTATAGTTGGCCCGCAGTGCCCGATACAGCTCGCCGCCAGAAACGATGTCGACCCCGGCACCCAGCGATCGCAGCAGACGGAGAATCGCGAGATTGCCGTTGGCTTTGACGCTGTAGTGGATCCGGTGCGGCACCGCACTGAATGCGGTATCGAGCGCGCGGTATTGGCTCGTGATCCCCGCAGTACTATAGACGTACACGGGCGTCCCCGCCGCTGCCGCGATCTCCGGCAGCGGCACCCCTTCGCACTGCACGGTTCCGCCCATTCGCGGAAACACCGTGTCGGTGCCGGCCGGCCGCTTCGGCACGCTGCCCCCGGGAGACGCCGATGCCTCTCTCCCGAGGCTCGATGCGGCCACGCTCAATACGCCTTCGCCCACATCGCCTCGGCTGTCGCGTCCTTGCCACATTTCATGCACGTACGGGGTGCTTCCGGCGACCGGAACTCAGGGTCCGGCAGCACGCGAATGGTCGCCTTGGTCTCATCCTTGATCGCCGACTCACACGCATCGGATCCGCACCAACCGGCGTACACGAATCCACCCTCGCCGTCCATTACCTGGCGGAACCGATCGTAGGTGATCGGCCCGCGGAGGCTGTGCGCTTCCCGCCGTGCCCGCGCCGACTCGAACATGTCGCGCTGGATCGTGACCAGAAGATCGGCCGCAGTGCGCGCCAGTTCGCCGAGTGGAACCGGCCGCTTCTCACGCGTATCGCGGCGAACCAGGACGCCCTGGCCCTTCTCCAGATCCCGGGGCCCCAACTCCAGGCGAAGCGGCACGCCACGCAGCTCCCAGTCGTAGTACTTCGCCCCTGGCGTCATGTTCTCGCGGGCATCCACACGCACGCGGATCGGCGTCGCCGACTTGGCCAGCTCGGCTCGTATCCCGCTCGCGACCGACAGCACCTGTGCGCGCTGCTCCTCGGCACGATAGATGGGCACGATCACGAGCTCGGTCGGCGCCAGGCGGGGTGGGATGCGAAGTCCGATGTCATCGCCGTGGGTCATCACCAGCCCGCCGATCACTCGCGTCGAGAGACCCCAGCTCGTACTCCATGCGAACTCGCTGGCCCCTGCCTCCGTCTGGAAGCTGAGCCCGAATGCCTTGGAGAAGTTCTGCCCGAGGTTGTGCGAGGTGTTGGCCTGCAGGGCTTTGTTGTCCTGCATCATCGCTTCGCAGGCGTACGTCCGGAGGGCCCCGGCGAACTTCTCCGACTCGGTCTTGCGCCCGGTGATCACGGGCATGGCGCCCCATTCTTCCATGTAGCGGCGATAGATGCCGAGCATCTGCCGGGTCTTTGCCTCCGCTTCATCATACGTGGCGTGCGCCGTATGGCCCTCCTGCCAGAGGAACTCCATCGTGCGAAGGAAGAGCCGCGTGCGCATCTCCCACCGCACGACGTTGCACCACTGATTGACCAGGAGGGGGAGGTCACGATAGCTCTGCACCCATTTCGCGAAGCTCGAGTAGATGATCGTCTCCGACGTGGGCCGCACGACGAGAGGCTCCTCGAGCGTCTTGCCGCCACCGATGGTCACGACCGCCGTCTCAGGAGCGAATCCCTCGACGTGCTCCGCCTCCTTCTTCAGATAGCTCTCGGGAATGAACAGCGGGAAGTACGCATTCTCGACGCCCGTCTCCTTGAACATGTCGTCGAGGGCGCGCTGGGACCGCTCCCAGATCCCGTACCCGTTCGGACGAATTACCATGCACCCTCGCACGGCACTGTAGTCCGCGAGTTCGGCCTTGAGCACGAGCTCATTGTACCACGCGCCGAAGTCCGCTTCTCGCGTCGTCAGCTTCTGATCGTCTGCCATGCCAGTACCGTAAATTGCAATGAAGAGTGGTTCATGCCTGGGCGATCCAGGACTCGAGCCGCACCGTTTCCTCGTCCCCCGTATCGAGATCCTTGACCGTCACGACGCCACTGCCCGCCGCGCCCTGTTTGACGATGACGGCGCGCCGGGCGTGGGCCGTGGATGCCGCTTTGAGCTGCCGCGCGAGCGACGACCACCGAAACGCGTATTCCACGGACCGGCCCGCGCGCCGGAGCTGCCCCGCGATCGACGCCACCGCTAGCGCACTCCCGGCATCATCCGCGTCGGCCGCGACCCAGTAGTCGAGGCGCGCGAGGTCCGGCTTGAGCAGTCCCCGATCCCGCAGCAGCTCCGTGAGCACCACGTCCCCCATGCCGAACCCGAGCCCGGGCAGATCCGGTCCGCCAGCGGCAGCGAGAAGTCCATCGTATCGCCCGCCGCCGCACACCGCTCGCAATTGGCCACGGCGGTCGAAGATCTCGAACACGATCCCCGTGTAATACGCGAGCCCGCGCACGATGGTCAGATCCCATTGTACCCAGTCACGGGCCGGTGCCCCCATCAAGGCCCCGATATGGGTCTGGTACTGCTCGATCGCCGCCAGCACCTCCGCGCCGGCACGGTCTTCAGCCGCATCGCCGGTGGCCGGCGAGATTCCGCCTCCCGTCGACGCGACTGTGTCCACGTCGGCGAACAGCGCGTCCGTCTGCGCCGTCGTGAGCCCGGCCGCGGCGAGTTTCTCCGCCGACACGTCGCGAGGCTGGCGGTGGAACTTGTCGAGCACCGCGTACACGGCGGGCAGCGCCGCACGCGGCACGCGATGGTTGAGGAGGATCAGGCTCAGGACCCGGCGATCGGAGAATCGGGCGACGACGTCGTCGCTCGTCAGGCCCAGCGACCGCATCACATCGAGCGCGCAGCACACGAGCTCCGCATCTGCACGGACACCGGGTTCGCCGACGATGTCGACGTTGAGCTGAAAGTGCTCGCGCAAACGACCGCGCTGCTGGCGCTCGTAGCGGAACAGTTGCGGAATCGAGAACCAGCGCACTGGCTTGGGCAACGTGTTCGCGCGCGCGGCTACCATCCTCGCAAACGTCGGCGTCATTTCCGGGCGCAACGCGACCGCGCGGCCACCCTTGTCGGTGAACGCGTACAGTTGGCCGACGATCTCCTCGCCACTTTTCTTCGTATAGAGCTCGGTCGGTTCGAGAGGGGGTCCGTCGTACTCGGTGAACCCGTACCGGCGCGCAACGTCACGCCACGACCGGGCGAGGGCGGCCCGTTCGGCGAACTCCTGTGGATAAAAATCGCGGAACCCGGGGAGTGCTCCCGTCGACATCACGGAACTTACGTGTGTAACGGAGGAGCCTGCAAGCGCGACATGGCGTCGCCTACGGTGTGAAACGAGCCGGTGACCAGCACCGTCGCCCCCGCTCTCTCGGCGTCCGCCAGCGCGCGATCGAAATCCGGTTCGAGGCGCACGGACCATCCACGCGACTCCGCGAACGCCCGCGCCGCATCGGGGTCCCATGCCCGGCTGGCCGGCGCCGTCGGCGCCGTCGTCACCACGAATTGTGAGACCACGCGGGACAACTGCTCCATGATGCCGCGCCAATCCTTGTCCCCCAGCACCGTCAGGACGGCCACGATCGGCGCTGGCGGCCGGATCGCTTCAATGGTCTGCGCCAGTACCGAGGCGCCATCCGGATTGTGGGCGACATCGAAGATGTATTTGCCATACCGGTGGAACCGCCCCGGCAGGTGCACCTGCACCAGCGCCGCCCCCGCGCCGGCCAACGAGGTGGCGTATGGCGGGCCAGCCGCATCGAGCATCACGAGCGCCATCGCGGTGTTGGCCGCTTGGTGCAGGCCCGCGAGCGGGGTGTGCAGCCGCGCGCGCTCCCCGGCCAGCTCCAGCGTGAACCAGGTACCCCAGCCGGCGGCTGGATCGGCGCGGGCGGCCGGCTGAAGCTCGCCGCGAAGCTCGACGTCCGAGATCGTGCACTCGTCCGTCACCACGTGCACGGGGTCCGCGCCCGCCTCACGCGCGAACCGCGCGAGAAGATCCCGTATCGCGGGATCGCGTTCGCCGATGACCGCCGGACGACCGGGCTTGAAGATGCCGGCTTTCTCCCACGCGATCTGCTCCCGGGTGTTTCCCAGGAACTCCACATGGTCGATCCCGATGGATGCGACGCCTGCGACCAGCGGCGACAGCATGTTCGTGGCATCGAGCCGCCCACCGAGTCCGACCTCGACGACCGCGACGTCGAGGCCCGCCTGCGCGAACAGCTCGAACGCCATCGCCGTCGTCGCCTCGAAGAATGTCGCGTGCAGTTGCTCGACGAGTGGGGTGCGGCGTTCGATCCAGGACACCACCTCGTGCTCCGAGATCGGCACGCCGTCGACCAGAAACCTCTCGCGAAAATCGATCAGGTGCGGCGAGCTGTAGAAACCGGTCCTGAACCCGCGCGCGCGGAGTATGGCTTCAAGCGTCGCGCAGACGCTTCCCTTCCCGTTGGTCCCCCCGACGTGGAACGCACGCAGCGACTCCTGTGGCTGGCCGATCGCCCGGAGCAGCGCATCCATCCGTTCCAGCCCGAGACGCCATTTCCCGGTCGTCCGCGCGAACAGATATTCGAGCGCTTCGTGATACGCACTCTTGCGGCCCGGCATGTCCACGGATTTGTCCGCCAGGGGGCCTGCGGACTCGGCGTGCCCTGCGGGACGTGTGGCGCTCAGGGCGCCGACCACCCCGTCAGCGCCGGCTTGCCGCTCATATGCCGGAGCAACTGTCCAACCGTCTTCTTCAGATCGCGGCGATGAACCACGTCGTCCACGATGCCGTGGTCGAGCAGAAACTCCGCGGCCTGAAATCCCTCGGGCAGGTCCTGGCCCATCGTCTGCTTGATGACGCGAGGCCCCGCGAACCCGATCACCGCTCCCGGCTCGGCGAGTATCGCATCGCCCAGCATGGCGAAACTCGCGCTCACTCCGCCCATCGTCGGATTCGTGAGAATCGAGACGTAAGGAATCCGCCGCTCGCCGAGCTGCGACAGGAGGGCCGACGCCTTGGCCATCTGCATGAGCGAGAGCACGCCTTCCTGCATCCGCGCGCCGCCGGACGCCGAGACCAGTACGAGCGGGTACTTCCGCTCGAGCGAGCGCTGTCCCAGCCGCGCGATCTTTTCGCCGACGACGGACCCCATCGAGCCGCCCATGAACCCGAAGTCCATGACGCCGAGGTTGACGGGCATGTCGCCGAGCGTGCCCGATGCGGCGAGCATCGCGTCGCCGCTACCGGATGCGGCGGACGCCTTCTTCAGCCGTTGCGGATATTCGGGGAACCCCAGCGGGTCGGTCGACCGGAGATTCGCGTCGACCTCTTTGGAGCTGCCCTCGTCGAGCAGGATCGAGACGTATTCGTGCGCGCGGATCCGGCGGTGATAGTCGCACGCCGGGCAGACATTGAGATTACGGGCGAACTTGTCCCGCAAATCGGTATGGCCGCAGGCCTCGCACTTCTCCCAGACATCCGGCGGGATCTCGAGCCGTTCGACGCTCTCGCGACGGGGGCGCCGCGGCTTCTTATCCTTGCGCCACCAGGACATCGATGTAATGTGCCCGGCTGCGGCTCAGATCGCCAGTGTATCGGCCCGCCCCCGCCCTTCGCTGGAGATCCGGAGCAGGATTCCCACGGCCAGCCAGCTAGCCAGCATGAACGAGCCGCCGTAGCTGAAGAACGGGAGCGGAATCCCCGTGATCGGCATCAGGTTGAGCGTCATCCCCACATTCTCGCCCACGTGCACGAACCAGCTTGCCGCGAGCCCGAAAGCGACCAGGCTGCTGAACGAGTCGTTGGCCCGGGTCGCGATCCGCACCGAACGAAGGAACAAGACCAGGAACAGAGACAGCGCCAGCGCGACGCCGATGAACCCCAGCTCCTCGCCTACCACCGAAAAGATGAAGTCGGTATGCTGGGCCGGCAGGAACGCGAGCCGCTTCTGGGTACCCATTGTGAAGCCCTTGCCGAGCCACCCGCCGGAGCCGATGGCGACCTGCGACTGGATCACGTGATACCCTGACGCGCGCGGGTCGCTCGACGGGTCCAGAAACACCAGCAGGCGCTGTCGCTGGTAGGCCTTGAGCTTGTGGTCCCAGATTATGGGGGCAATGATGCCCATGAAGACGTTGGCGAGGACGACGCCGATGCCCTCGATCAGGTATGGCCGGTACCGCCAGACGAGCACGATCAGCAGGAAGAACCACGCTCCCCACACCCACGTGCTCGAAGCGCCGATGAGGCTCACGATCGGGCTCGCGAGGAGGACGAGCGTGAGCCACGGCACGCCGGCCCAGAACAACATCGCGAAGAGAATCCCCACGAACACGATCGAGCTGCCCAGGTCCCCCGCGGCCAGGATCAGCACCATCGGCACGCCGACAACCACGGCGGGGCGCCACAACTCGACGAGCAACTTTGGCGGCTCGCGGACGCTCGCGAGTACACGGGCGAGCATCAGCACGACCGTGATCTTCGCCAGCTCGGACGGCTGGCCGATGCGATGCCCGCCGATCGTCAGCCAACTCTTGGAGCTCGCCGCGTCGCCGGCGCCGCTGCCGAGTACGAAGAGCGACGCGAGCACCACCAGCGTCCCCAGATACGCGGGCCACGCCGCCCATTCGAGAAACCGCACGGATGCGCGGCTGATCGCGAACGCGCCGACGAGCGACACGCCGAGCCAGATGATCTGTGATTTGTACAGCCGCGCGACGACCGTCGGCACGTCGGTCTGGCCGGCTGAGTAGACCATCAGGATGCCGTACACCGACAGCAACAGCGCGACGGCCGCCAGCGGAAAGTCGGGGATTGCCTTGCGCTCGACTCGCATTCAACCCGTCGTCGGTGGGATAGACACCGGGGTCGCCTTGAGGTAGCGCGCCATGATCGCCGACGCGAGGCGGGCAGCGTGGCCGCCGTGCCCGCCGAGTTCCAGGAGCACCGCGACGACGATCCTGGGATGGTCGGCGGGCGCGAACCCCACGAACCACGCGTGGTTCTTGGTCTGGTCTTCGGTGTTCTGCGCCGTGCCGGTCTTGCCCGCGATGACGAGACCCTCGACATGCGAGGCCGCCGCGGTCCCGCCCGCCGAGACCACGCCGGTGAGCGCGCGGCGCAATCCCGACATCTGCGCGTCCGTCAGTTGGAACAGGCGCGTCCGCTGCGGCTGCGTGCGGCGGACGATCGACGGGCGAACCGCTTCGCCGTCGGTCGCCAGCGCCGTGTAGAACCGCGCCATGCTGGCGACCGTCTGCGAGTTCTCTCCCTGCCCGGTCGCGAGATTGAGCACGACAGACGTGTTCCACCCGTGCGGGCCGAACCGTTTGTTGTAGTAGTCCTCGGAATACGGAAACAACGGCGTGGATTCGTTGGGGAGGTCGATCCCCGTCCGCTCGCGGAATCCGAGCGCGACGCCGCCCGCCACGAGCCGCGTGATCCCGATCTTCAGTCCGAGCTGGTAGAAGTAGACCTCGCACGAGACTTCGATCGCCTTGGCCAGCGTAATGCTGCCGTGTCCGTGCGGGTCCCAGTCGTGGAAATACCGGTTGCCGAACTGGTATCCGCCCGTGCACGGTGTCGGCATCACATCGTCGAGGGTCACGATCCCGTTCTCGATCGCCCACGTCGCGGTCGCCAGCTTCCACGTCGAGCCGGGCGGATACCGGCCTTGAATCACTTTGTTGTACAGCGGGCGACGCGGATCGGTGTTCAACTCACGCCAGTAGTCGGCCGGGATGCCACCGATGAAGCGGTTCGGATCGAAGGTGGGCGCGCTGTGCAGCGCCAGCACTTCGCCCGTGACCGGATCGAGGGCGATCGCGCCCCCCTGGAGCGAATCGCCGAACAGGGACACCATGTAGCGCTGCAGATCGAGATCGATGTTCGTGTAGAGGGGTGGAGCACCCTCGGGCAGCAGGTCCTCGCGTGCGCCGGCCTCGCGGACCACCCGGCCGCGCGCGTCGACTTCCACGAACCGGATGCCTTCCTTGCCGCGGAGTTTGTCTTCGTATTCTCTCTCCAGGCCGCCCTTTCCGACCTGCTGTCCCGCCTTGTATCCGCGGTATGACCGGGAGGCAAGCTCGCCTTCGGTGATTTCACCGGTATAGCCGACGAAGGCGGCAACCGCCGCGCCGTCCGGATAGTGCCGCTTGGGCGCGGATTGGATCACCAACCCCGGAAACTCGACGCGGTGCTCCTCGAGCACCGACACGATGTCGAACGATGCGTCGCCGAGAATGGCGGTCGGCCGGTTCGGAGCGCGGCGATACCGGCGCACCGCCACTTCGATCTGGTCGGGGCTCAGCGGGATCGTCTCGCTCAGCCGGTGCAGCATCGCCCGGAGGGAGTCCGCGGTCGGCGCCAGCACCGACACGGAGTACCCGGGAACGTTCTCCGCGATGACTTTGCCGTTCCGGTCGTAGATGATCCCGCGCGGGGCCGGCAGCGGCACCTCACGCAGGCGATTGGTCTCGCTCTGCAACACGTACTGCGAGTTCTGCAGCACCTGGGTCCGGAAGAAAGCACCCAGCAGCAGAACAAAGGCGACCACCAGCCCACCAGTCGCGACCCGCGCCCGCCTGGCGACTTCATTGGGATGGAAGCTCATCGCTGGATGCTCATGGGTGGATGCTCATGGCTGGATGCTCATGGCTGGACGCTCATAGCCGCCGGAGGCCCCTGCGCCTCACGTGGACTGTGGCTCCAGAAGCGGCCGCATGACGGCGAGCGCGATCACACCCGCGATCGCGGTCACGGCCCCTGACAACGGCGCCCACACGAACATCTCCTGCGCCAGCTCGATCCCCCGCTGCTGATGCTCGGCCAGCACGTAGATGATCGCGAACGCCCACCGGCCCGCGAAGAAAAAGAAGCCGTTGAGCGCGAGGTTGTCGGCGAAGAACGCGGCCTTGAGCCACGACGCCCCGAACCCCACCATGCTCATCGCCAGTGCGCCCGCCCCGAAGGCACTCGGGGTCAGTGAATCGGCAGCCAGCCCGAGGGCGAGCCCGATGACCGCGGCCGCGCCGGGACGCACACGCACCGCCACGAGCAGGAGCGCGATCAGCAGGAAGTCGATCTCCGCCCGCCAGCCGAGCAGTGGGCGGAGCGAGTAGTGCAGGAGCACGAGGATCGCGAACGCGACCGCCGTCCGGATCGTCCCGGCCATGGTCATGGCTGCCCCCTCCCGCCCCCGCCGGCACCCCCGCCGGCCCCCCCGGCACCCGAGTCGGCCGCATCGGCACTGTCCGCAGGTGTTTCAGGCACGGTGTCGCGCGGGATGATGATCCCGCCTCGATGCGCCGCGGAGTCGCCCGGAGGCGCTACCGTGCGGTGGGCCGAATCCTCGCCCGCCCACACCGACTGCATACCCGCCAGCACCCGCTTCGGCTCGAGTACGAGGATCGACGATACGTCGAACGGCTTCACCGCTGGCTGCACGAGGTACGTCCGGGCCCACCCTTCGGAGGTCTTCACCTCGCCGATCACGGTCCCGACCGGGATGCCGCGCGGATACACCCCCCCCACACCCGAACTCACGATCTCCGTCCCGGGGGAGAGCGTCGCGCTCATTTGCACGCCGCTCAGTTCGAGCAGATATCGCTCGGGGCCCGATCCGAGATGCGCCTTGACGATCCCGAAGGCGCTCCCGTCCGCCGCCATCGCGCTCACCCGAAAGTCGGGGTGCGACCAGGTGATCGCGAGGCTCATTGTCGGATCCACGGTCTCGACCATCCCGACGAGTCCTTCTGGCGCCACGACCGGGCTGAACGTCCGGATCCCCGCACGCGAGCCGCGGGTGAGTGTGAGGGTGTATTCCTCCCCTAGGGCCCGGCTGTGCAGGGCCTCGGCAGGCACGAACCCCCAACCGAGCGAGCGGCCCAGCCCGAGCGCGCGGCGGAGACGGTCGTTCTCGGCTTCGAGCGCAGGTACTTCGAGGGCCCGCAAGGCGATGCTGTCCCGCGCATCCGTATCGGCGTCGTGGCGAACGATCGCGCGCCGAGCCAGCTCGGCGTCGCTCTGCAAGGCGACCAGCGGCGCGATGAAGACACGCCGGAGCAACGATGTGACGGGATCACGCAGATGTGCCGGGAGCGCGAGCGCAGCCAATGAGAGGGAGACGGAAAGTGCGAGCAGCCCGAAGTCCGCTCGGATCCCGCTGGCGACGGCACGCGCCATCGATCAGCTCAGACGCTCAGGGCTCAACTGCTCAAGACCGACCAGTACTTGTCCTCGTCGTCGAGAATCCGTCCAGTCCCGCGAACGACACACGTGAGAGGATCCTCGTCGACGTGGATCGGCAAGCTTGTCTCCTGGCTCAGGAGCAGATCCAGACCCCGGATCAACGCGCCGCCGCCCGTCATGACGATTCCGCGGTCCACGATGTCACTCGCCAGCTCCGGCGGTGTGATCTCCAGCGCACGCCGGACGGCGTCCACGATCTGCTGGATCGGCTCCTGAATGGCCTCGCGAATCTCGGCCGAATGCACGCGCACGGTCTTGGGTATCCCCGACACCAGGTCGCGCCCCTTGACCTCCATCTCCCGCTCCTCACCCACCGGCGCGGCCGACCCGATCTGGATCTTGATCAGCTCCGCCGTGGGCTCGCCGATCAGGAGGTTGTAGTTCTTGCGCATGAACTGGACGATCGCCATGTCCAGCTCATCGCCGCCCGTGCGAATCGAGGTATCGCTCACGATCCCCGAGAGCGCGATGACCGCGATCTCGGTCGTTCCGCCGCCGATGTCGATCACCATGTTGCCAGTGGGCGTCTCCACCGGAAGACCCACCCCGATCGCCGCCGCCATCGGCTCGGCGACCATGAACACTTCCTTGGCGCCGGCGCCGAGCGCCGAGTCCCGGACCGCGCGCCGCTCGACTTCCGTGATGCCGGATGGGACGCAGACGATGACCCGTGGCTTCACCTTGAACACGTGGTTCTCGATGATCAGGGTCAGGAAGTACCGCAGCATCTTCTCGGTGACGTCGAAGTCGGCAATGACGCCGTCCTTCATCGGCCGGACGGCAAGGATGCCGTCGGGCGTGCGCCCCAGCATGCGCTTCGCCTCCAGCCCGACCCCTTTGATCTTCTTCGTCTCGCGGTCGATGGCGACCACGGAGGGCTCATTGAGCACGATGCCCTCGCCTTTGACGTAGACGAGGGTGTTCGCGGTGCCGAGATCGACAGCGATCGCGTTTGCGGGAAACAGGGACCGCGATCCGGTCTTGAAGAAGGGCCAGCGCATTACGTCTTTGGATTCACGTCCGAACGCCGGGGCCGGCGCCCGTGCGTAGGGTCGTCGGAGAGGCGTCTATGACATACGCGATCGTGCGTCGAGCGCGTCGCGACGGCGAGCGTTAAGCTAGTCCACCCCCCGATGACGATCAAGAGAAATGATCGGCACCACGGCCGCCACCGGCCGCTTCCGCCCCACGCAGCGGCTCATGCGACAAACTTCGCCGGATCCTCATAGGCGATGCCGAACGCCTCGGCGACGCCCGGGTAGGTGACGTGCCCGTCCACGATGTTGAGGCCCTTGAGCAGGGCCGGCTGCGACGCGAGCGCCCGTTTCCATCCTTTGTTCGCCAGTTGCAGCGCGTACGGGAAGGTGGCGTTCGTCAGCGCGAGCGTCGACGTCCGCGGGACGCCTCCGGGCATGTTCGCGACACCGTAGTGTATCACGCCGTCGACGACGTAGGTCGGGTTTTCGTGGGTGGTCGCGTGGATGGTCTCGACGCAGCCGCCCTGATCGATCGCCACATCGACGATCACCGAACCCGGACGCATCAACCGCAGATCCTCACGCCGGACCAGACGCGGCGCCTTGGCGCCGGTCACCAGAACCGCCCCGACTACGAGGTCGGCTGAGGCCAGTTGTTCCAGGATGTTGTGCCGGTTCGAATGGATCAGCACCACGTTCGCGGGCATCACATCCGAGAGGTAGCGGAGTCGCTCGAGCGAGATGTCGAGCACTACCACCGACGCGCCCATCCCAGCGGCCATCTTCGCGGCGTTGATCCCGACGATCCCGCCGCCGAGGACCACGACTCTGGCCGGTGCGACTCCGGGAACGCCGCCGAGGAGCACACCACGGCCCCCGTAGAGTTTCTCGAGGTATTTCGCGCCCTCCTGGACCGCCATCCGTCCGGCGACTTCCGACATGGGGGTCAGCAAGGGCAACTCGCGGGACGGCAGCTCGACGGTCTCGTACGCAATGCACACCGCGCCACTCTTCAGGTGTGCGCGCGTCAGCGCTTCATCCGCCGCGAAGTGGAAATAGGTGAACAGCACCTGCCCCTTCCGGATGCGAGGCCACTCCGGCGCGATCGGCTCCTTCACCTTCAGAATCATCTCGGCTTCCCGCCACACGGCGTCGGCGTCCGGGGCGATGGCCGCACCCACGCGCGTGTAGAGCTCATCGGAGAATCCGCTGCCCTCCCCGGCTCCCCGCTCGATGAACACCGAGTGTCCAGCCGAGACCAGCGACTCGGCGCCAGCCGGTACGAGGGCGATGCGATTCTCGTTGGTTTTGATTTCCTTCGGTACGCCGATTTTCATGGCTCGAGAGGTCTGTCGTTGGTGAAGGTTGATGCCTGCCGGCAGCATGCCAGCCGGCAGTATGCCAGCCGGCAGTATGCCGGCCAGCGCTACGTCGTGGGACCCAGCGTCACGATCGTCTGCCGGTCCGGCGAAAAGAATTCCTGGCACACCGCCCGCACGGCGGTGGGGTCGATGCGGTCGATCTCGGCGAGGACCGCGTCCAGCGATTGAAATGGCTCGCCATAGAGCTCGGTCGACGCCGCGCGGTACATGCGCGCGGTCACGCTCTCCAATGAAAGCGTCACTTGCCCTTTGAGCTGATTCTTCCCAGCCTCGATTTCCGCGGCCGGCAGGCCCTCACCCGCGACACGGTCCAGCTCATCGGTGATCGCCGCGACTGCCTCCGAGGCAGTCTCGGGGGCGGTCCCCACGTAGACGCCGTGGGTGCCGGTGTCCGCATGAAACGTCTGAAACGAGTAGACGGCGTAGGCCAGCCCCAGCTCTTCGCGGACGCGCTGGAAGAGCCGTGAGCTCATGCCGCCGCCCAGCAGTGTGCTCACCAGCGCCAGCGTATACCGCCGAGGATCGCCGTGCGCGACCGCCGGGGACCCGAAAACGACGTGGGTTTGCGCTCCCTCACGCTCGACGTGCCGCCGGTGCGGCGCGACCGGTACGGCGGGAGGCGCGATCATGCGCCCGTCCGGCCCAGGTTCGAGCTCAGCCCAGCCGGTCGCGCCGACAATGCCGATCAGTTCCTCGTGGACGATATTGCCGGCCGCCGCCACCACGGTCTGCCCCGGGTGATAGGCGCGCGCGTGCAATGTCTGGAGGTCCGAGATCGCGAGCCGGCCCACGGTGTCCCGTGTGCCGAGGATGGAATATCCGTAGGGATGCGAGCCCCACAGCGCCTCGTTGTGCAGCTCGAAGACAAGGTCATCGGGGGTGTCTTCCACCGTGCTGATCTCCTCCAGCACGACCTTGCGCTCGGTCTGGAGGTCGCTCGCCCGGAGGATCGGGCGATAGACGAGATCGACCAGAACATCGGCGGCTTCCCGCACATGGATGTCGAGCACGCGCGCCTGGAAGGCCGTATGCTCGCGTCCGGTGTAGGCATCGAGCGACCCGCCGAGGGTTTCGAGCGCCAGCGCGATTTCTTTGGCCGTCCGCCGGGCAGTGCCTTTGAACACCATGTGCTCCAGCAGGTGCGATACGCCCATGGAGTCGCGCTGCTCGTGGAGCGATGCCGCCCGGATCCAGGCTCCGATCGCCACGGACCGGACCCCGGGCATGTGCTCCGATATGACCGTGAGGCCGTTGGACAACCGGGTCGACTGGAGAGTCGTTCCGTCGCTTGAGGCCGTACCAGCCGGTCGGGGTGGGGTCGAGATAGTACCCCGAGCCGGCTGAGGAGCGAACCGGTCGGTGCCTCTACTCACTCGCGCCGACGAGCGGACGCCCGGGGCGCCCCGCCGCCATCGCCGTTGCCTTCCTCCACTCCTTCAGGCTTGGGCTGCAACGCCTTCATCGACAACCGGAGGCGACCCCGCTCATCGCGATCGATGAGCTTGACCTTGACCCGGTCGCCCCGCTTGACCACGTCCTCCGTCTTGTCGGTCCGTCCCCACCGCAGCTCGGAGATATGAAGCAGGGCCTCGGTGCCCGGCATGATCTCGATGAAAGCGCCGAACGCTGTCGTGCTCTTCACCGTCCCTTCGTAAACCTCGCCTACCACGGGTTCGGCGGTCACCGCCTGGACCATCTGCTTGGCCCGGGCCATCGCCTCGCCGCCGACAGCGGCGATCGTTACGAGACCCGTGTCATCGACCGTCAGCTCGGCGCCCGTCTCGTCCTGAATGCCGCGGATCGTCTTCCCCTTCGGCCCAATCAGGTCGCCGATTTTCTCGGGATTGATGTTCATCGTGACGATGCGGGGCGCGTACTGCGACAGGTCGGACCGCGGCTCGGCCAGCGCCTTGCGCATCTCGCCGAGGATGTGGAGCCGGCCGTCCCGTGCCTGTGCGAGGGCCTCTTTCATGATCGACACGTCCAGACCCTGAATCTTGATGTCCATCTGGATCGACGTGATGCCATCAGCCGTGCCGGCCACCTTGAAATCCATGTCGCCCAGGTGGTCTTCGGTGCCGAGGATGTCGCTCAGCACCGCGTAGCGATCGCCCTCTTTGATGAGACCCATGGCGACCCCGGCGACCGCGCCGCGCATCGGGACGCCCGCATCGAAGAGCGCCAGCGACCCGCCGCAGACCGAGGCCATCGACGATGATCCGTTGGATTCGAGAATGTCGGCCACCACACGGATCGTGTAGGGGAAATCCTCGAACTCTGGAAGCATCCGCTGCAACGCCCGCTCCGCGAGATTACCGTGGCCGATTTCACGGCGGCTCGTGCCTCGCACCGGACGGACTTCACCCGTCGAGAACGGCGGGAAGTTGTAGTGCAGCATGAAGGACTTCGTGGTCTCGCTGGCGTCGTCGATCGAATCGAGACGCTGCACGTCGTTCGCCGTCCCGAGTGTCACGGCCACCAGCGCCTGCGTCTGGCCGCGGGTGAAGAGTGCCGATCCATGCGCACGCGGCAGAAGACCCACCTCGGTCGAGATCGTGCGGATCTCGACCGGTGTCCGCCCATCGACCCGGTGTCCCGTGTTGAGCACCTGCTCGCGCAGCGCCTCGTACTCGACGTCGCCGACGAGGTTGCCGATGTCGCGCCCGTTCTCCGGGAAGTCGGCCGCCAACCGCTCGGCGATGGACTTCTTGACCTTCTCGATCTGCCCGGCGCGCGACGCCTTGTCCTTGGCGTTGATCGCCTCGCGGATCTCCGATTGAGCCATGTCCCGCACGCGGGGCTCGAGGCCCGGCGGCAGGGTGGGCTTGGTCCATGCCATCTTCGCAACCGGCGGCAGTTGCTTGAGCAGCTCTTCCTGCGCGCCGATCACCTCCCGGATCCCGCCGTGCGCGACCTGCAGCGCATCGACGACCGCGTCTTCGGTGACTTCGAGCGCTTCGCCCTCGACCATCAGTAGCGAATCGCGATTGCCCGCGACCACGAGATCGATGTCCGTGTAGGCGATCTGCTGGAAGGTCGGGTTGAGCACCCACTTGTTCTCGAGGCGGCCCACGCGGACCCCGCCGATCGGGCCGAGAAACGGAATCTTCGAGCTGTTGAGCGCGACCGACGTCGCGATGAGGGCCAGCACATCGGCGTCGTTCTGCTGGTCGGCCGAGATCACGTAAATGAAGACCTGGATCTCGTTCTTGAACCCTTCGGGAAACAGCGGCCGGATCGACCGGTCGATGATGCGCGCGGAGAGGATCTCTCCGTCCTGCGGGCGTCCTTCCCGCTTGATGAAACCGCCGGGGATCTTGCCCGCGGCGTAGGTCCGCTCCTTGTATTCGACCGTCAGAGGAAAGAATGGAAGCGGACTGATATTGTCGCTGACGGTGACGGCGGCGAGAACCATCGTCTCGCCAAAGGTGACGACCGCTGAACCGGCCGCTTGCTTCGCCATCCGGCCGGTCTCGATGACCAGACGCCGTCCGGCGAACGTACGCTCTACACGTGGCATGATTGTCCGAAAAAAAGAAGTGGCGTCACTAGCGGCCTTGACCCGGCCGCCCGCCACGCCCAGTTGACTGCGCGATCGCTAATACCGCAGCCCCAATGTGTCGATGAGCGACCGGTATCCATCGACGTCGGTGCGCTTCATATAATTGAGCAGGCGCCGCCGCCGGCCGACCATCTTCAGCAATCCCTGACGGCTGTGGTGATCCTTGGGATGCGTCCGGAAGTGATCGGTCAGATAGTTGATTCGAGCGGTCAGGACCGCAACCTGGACTCGGCTCGATCCCGTGTCCGTCTCGTGCTCGTGGAACTGCTGTATCGTCGGTGCTTTTTCAAACGCCATGTGATATATTCCCGGCGCGCGGTCGCGCGCTCCTCGCCAAAGTTCAATAAGCCTAGAAGTTTACTGGAGTTGCAGACTGCTGTAAAGGATGTCACGGCTCGCGTTTTCATGCGAGATGTAGTGCATGGCGGCGCGGGCGCCGAGCCTTCGGCCGCCTCCTGTGCCCCCCAGCCCGCTTTTCCCGCGATCTCCCCCGATTCCCACCCGCTCGCCGGTCCCCCGCTGTGCCTGAACGATTTCTAGGGCGCACGCTGGGCAAGTTCCGCATCGATGCGATCATCGGCACCGGCGGCTTCGCGTGGGTCTACAAGGCGTTCGACCCCGAGCTCGAGATCCCGGTCGCGCTCAAGGTCCTCAAGCCCCAGTACGCCGGCGACGAACAGTTCGAGCAGCGCTTCCGCCGCGAGGCCGCGACTGCAGCGCGCCTCCGCCACCCGAACATCATCAAGATTTTCGCGGTGGGCAAAGACGGCGAGGCCGTCTACTTCGCCATGGACTTCCTGCCACAGGGACTGCCCGACCGCCTGGAGGTCGTCACCAAGCTGCCCGAACCGGTCCTCATCCGCATGGGCATCGACGTCGCGAGTGCGCTCGGCTTCGCTCACCGCGAAGGCGTCGTCCACCGCGACATCAAGATCGACAACATCCTGTTCGATGACCACGGCAATGCGATCGTGGCCGATTTCGGCATCGCCCGCGCCGTCTCGAACTATGTGCAGCAGACCGGCACGAACATGGTCGTCGGCACTCCGCAGTATTTTTCGCCGGAGCAGGCGCGCGGGATGGCACTCGATGGCCGCGCCGACATCTACTCGCTCGGCGTCACCCTCTATCGGGCCGCCACGGGAGTCCTGCCGTTTACCGGGGACGACTGGTACGAGATCGCGCGCCAGCACGTCGAGGACAAGCCAGCCAAGCCGCGGGTCCACAACTCGTTGCTCTCCCGCGATATCGAGCGCGTGATCATGCGGTGCCTCGAGAAGGACCCGGCCGCGCGGTTCCAGACGGGCGAGGCGCTGTGCCAGGCGTTGGGAGCGTTGAGTTTCGAGCGCAACGAGACAATCGCCATGCGCAGCACACCGCCGATCGGGACGTCGGGCACACCCACGAGCCCGAGAGTCTGGGAGACCCTACGTGCCACGTCCCGGCGCCGCGTTGCGGCCGGCGCCGTCACCGTGGGGCTGCTGGCCGCCCTGGCCTGGGGCGGCGTCTACCTGGCGCGCCGTGGCTCGGCGGCCCACGACACGACTCCCGGCCAAACGGCCGCCGACGGGGTGCCACTGGCCGCGACGGAACCCTCGGCCACCGACCCCGGCACCTCAAACCCGCCGGCAACCTCGACCACCGCCACGCCCCCGGACACCACCGCTGCCTCGTCCAGCCGGATTCCGGACCAGGTTCCGGTGCCGGGGTCGAAATCCCCGAGCGAGTCCTCGCCCTTGCATCGGGGAGCCTCGACCCGCCCGGCCCACGCGCGTTCCAGCAAGGCCTCCCACTCCAGAACCCCCACGCCGGCGGTCGCCGCCGAACCGAGTGCGCGCGGGTCGGGCACCGTGAGCCTCGAAGCGGACCCCGCGGGGGCCAGCTACACCCTCCAGGCGCTCGACGATGGCCATGTGATCAGGGGCACCACGCCTACCGCCACCCCGCTCACCCTGCCCGTCGGCGACTACGCTATCGAGATCTCGGCCCGGTACTGCGCCTCGTATCGGGACACGCTGCACGTCCAGGCCAACCAGCCCGCGACGTCGGTTCGCATCAAGCTCGTGTGCGGTACCTGACGCGGTACCTAACACGGACCTGTCGCAGCATTAGCCGGCGTTCGCCGCCACAGCCGGGCAGCCCCACGCTCAATGCCCGTGCACGAGATACCCCAGTACGCCGCCGGCCAGCGCCGCCCCCCAAAACCAGGGCTGCGCGTAAAACCGGCGCTTGGGCTGTGACAACAGCACAACGTATGAGGTGTTGAGGCGGGCGGTCTGGCTCATGACCACCCCGGTCGCCACGCCGCTGTCGACATTGGCAATCCGAATCCGCGCGATCAGCGCGTCACGGTGCGCGGGATCGACCGCGAGTCCGACCTGGCCGGGCGAGACCCACCGTGCGCCGACGATCGCGAAGGTAAACGTCGTGTCGGCGACCGACGCGACATCGAACCGCACGTACGCCGACTGCGCGCGTGCCGCCGATGCCCAGAGAGAAAAGGCCGCGACCGCGGTCGCGGTCAGCAGAGCCCGCTGAAGACCCGGCACCCGTCGTTGAACATCACGAGCAGGAAGAGCGCCCCGATCGCGACGAGCCCGACCCGTAGGATGTATTCGCGCGTCCGAAGGCTGAACGGGCGGCCTTTGACCGCTTCGAGAACGTTCACGAGTATCTGGCCGCCGTCGAGGATCGGGATCGGCAGCAGGTTGAGGATCGCGAGATTTATGCTGAGCAGGGCGATCAGAGTCCACAGGCTCTCGAGACCGCTTCGGGCTGTCTCGACGGACATTCGCGCGATCCCAACGGGGCCCGCCAGGCTGGTGAGCGATTCCTTCCTCGTCACCAGATCGTGTACCGACACAAAGATCAGTCCCGCCATGTTGCCGGTGACGCGCCACGCCAGGGTCAATGCCTGCGGCAGCGGCATCGGATGCCGGCGGCCGTCCAGGCGCGGGGCGGCGCCGATCTTCCCGACAGTCCGGATCACACCCGATGTGAAATTCGTGTCGGGAGTTGGCCGCGGCGTCACGGTGACGGTCCGCGCCGTGCCGTGCGACATCACAGTGATCGAGATGGGAACGTTCGGGTACGGCGAGACGTGCGCGACCAGATCCTTCCAGCCCGTGATCGGTTGGCCACCGACAGCGACCACGCTGTCCCCGCCTGTGAGTCCCACCGCCGCACCGGCGCTCTGCGGCAGGACGTAGTCGAACACCGGTGAGTCCGACGGCACCGGCCGCCCGTAGTACAGGTTGATGCCGGCAAGGATCACGTAGGCGAGCACGGCGTTCATCGTGACGCCGCCCAGCATGATCACGAGCCGCGCCCACAGCGGCTTCGACTCGAACCACCGGTTGGGCGGAATCGGGCGCGGCCCGAACGGCATCATCGCGTTGGGATCCTGATGGGCGGCCTGTGCCGCGGGCGATTCCTCCGAACCTCCCTCGAGGATCGCCGCGGGCTCGTCATCACGAGACGCCATGCGCACGTAGCCGCCGAGCGGGAACACGGCAAGTTGGTACTCGGTCTCACCCCAGCGGCGCGCCCACAGCGCGGGCCCGAAACCGATCGAGAACCGCGGCGCGTAGACGCCGGTCGCCTTCGCGGCGATGAAGTGTCCGAGCTCGTGTACGAATATGAGAAGGCCGAACACCAGGACCGGCGCCAGCCACGACACGTGATCGCGAAGAAACGTCAGCACCCTGCTCCCCCCTGGATCGCGCTCGCGCCGACCGCGCCACCCGCCCGCTGGCGGACATGCGCCCGCGCCGCGGTATCGGCCGCTTTCAGCGCCTGCCGATCGCCGGCTGGCAATCCGGCCAGCGACCCGAGTGCGGATTCGATCGCGCGCGCGATCCCGGCAAAAGTCATCAACCCCTCGAGAAACAACGCCACGGCTTGCTCGTTCGCCGCATTGAATATCGCCGGCGCGGCGCCGCCTGCTCGGCCCGCCGCCATCCCCAGCGCCAGCGCCGGGAAGTCATCGACCCGGACCCGCTCGAACGTCAGCGGTGACGCGGTCACGGGATCGAACGGTGGTACCCCGTCGTCCGGCAGCCGTTCGGGATGCGTCAGCGCGTAGAGCACCGGCAGCTCCATCGTCGGCATCCCGACCTGCGCCAGTACGTTCCCATCGATGAACTCCACGAACGAATGCACCACGCTCTGTGGATGGACGACCACCTCGATCCGATCGTATGGTACGCCGAAGAGATAGTGCGCCTCGATGACTTCGAGCGCCTTGTTGGCGAGCGTCGCGCTGTCCACGGTGATCTTGCGACCCATGCTCCACGTGGGATGGCGTAGCGCGTCGGCAACCGTTGCCCGTTCGAGCTGATCTCGCGACCATCCCCGGAACGGCCCGCCTGACGCGGTCAAGATCAGCCGCCGGATGTCACTCGCCGGCCGCCGTCCGAGACACTGCAGGATGGCCGAATGCTCACTGTCGACCGGCACGATCTCGCCGCCGCCCGACGTGGCGGCCGCAGTCACCAGCTCGCCGGCCGTCACGAGGGTCTCTTTATTGGCGAGCGCGACACGCTTCCCTGCCCGCAATGCCGCGAGCGTCGCATCCAGGCCGGCCGCGCCGACCACCGCATTCACGACGATGTCCACGCTCGGCAGCGTCGCGGCTGTCACCAGACATTCGGGGCCGACCTGCCACTCCGCGGGATACGTCCCGCCGTTCTGGACGAGTCCTACATACGCAGGGCTGAAGCGACCGGCCTGGTCTTCGAGCAGCAGCGCATTCCCGTAGGCGGTCAGCGCATCGACTCGAAACGACGCTCGCTGCCGTTCGAGCACCCGGAGTGCGGTCGTCCCGATCGAGCCGGTCGAGCCAAGCACCGCGACGCCGCGGATGCGGGCGCCGGCAAGGTGCCGGACAGCCGGAGCCCCAGGGATTCGCCTGCTCATCGAAGGGCGCTCACGGAACGGCGCTCACGGAACGGCGCTCATCGAATGGTGCTCATTGGCGACATCACCAGGAAGCCCGGGATGCCGAACATGATGTACGCGACGGGCAGCACGAACAACAAGCTGTCCACGCGGTCCAGCACCCCGCCATGCCCCGGGAACAGCCGGGAGCTGTTCTTCACGCCGGCCTCGCGCTTGAGCAGTGATTCGGCGAGGTCGCCGATCTGCGCCGCCACGCTCACGGCCACGCCGAAGATCACGATGCCCGACAGACTCAAACCGAGATCCGCCGATGGCACGAGGACGCGCCCGACGTACAGCCAGCACGCAGCGACCGTCACGACGACACCGCCGATGGCCCCCGCCACGGTCTTGCCGGGACTTATCGCCGGGATCAGCTTGCGGCGCCCAAGTGCCCGTCCCACCGCGTACGCGCCGATGTCGTTGGCCCACGTGAGCAGCAGTGGAAGCAGCAGGAGCGCAATGCCAGCCCGGTCGTCGGCCACGTACCGATAGTAGCGGATCGCGAACGCGAAGCTGAGAAGACCACCCGTATACGACGCGCCGAACAGGGTCGTCGCCACCGCCGACAGGGCGTGCCCGTCGTCCCTCCGTATCCAGATGGCGAGCGCCATGACGATCATCAGCACGGCGGCGGCGAAGCCCGGCGCGACGGTGAAAACACCCCTGGGCTCCGCGGCCAGCACGATCGGAATCAGGGCAGCCAGCGGAATGCCGGCGGCCTCGATCGGCCGCGCTCCGCCAGCCCGCGCGATCCGGAACAACTCCCACGCGCCGACCCCGCCCGTCAGCGCGAGGAGCCCCACCAGCGGCGCACCGCCAATCATGATGATCCAGATGGTGAGCGGCGCCGCGACGGCACCGAAGGCGATGCGCTGGGCCAACTCCGGCATATGCCTCATCGCACGCGCGTCATGGGCATGCGCTTCATGGGCATGCGCCGCATGGCATCCGCCGCATGGGCTCGCGCCTAGGCGGAGACGCGGCCGAAACGGCGTTCCCGATTGAGGTAGTCCAGTATCGCCTCGTACAGCTCCCGCCGCCCGAAGTCCGGCCACAGGACCGGTGAGATGAACAACTCGGTGTATGCCATCTGCCAGAGAAGGAAATTGGAGATCCGCTGCTCGCCCGACGTGCGGATCAGCAGATCGGGATCCGGGCAATCCGCCGTATACAATCGCCTCTGGAAGTCGGCCTCGGTGATCTCGTCGGGGACCAGGCGCCCGGCCTGAGCATCGCGTGCCAGCAGTTGTGCCGCCCGCACCAGCTCGGCCCGGCCACCGTAGGAAATGAACAGATTGAGCCGGAGCCGGTCGTTGTGCTCGGTCTCGGCTACGACACGGTTGACCGCGCTTGCCGCCGCCGGCGTGAGGCGGTCCAGATCGCCGAGGATGCGCACCCGCACGCCGCGATCGCGCAACTCATCGGCTTCTCGCGCGATGTACTCCTCGAGCAGCGACATCAGCGCCGTGATCTCGACGGGAGGCCGCTGCCAATTCTCCTGCGAAAAGGCGAACAGCGACAGCACCTCCAGGCCCGACTCGACGGCACCCTCCACGACGTCCCGCACGGCCTTCATCCCCGACCGATGCCCGTATGGACGCGGCATGAGACGCTCCCGCGCCCACCGCCCGTTGCCATCCATGATGATGGCCACGTGGCGCGGGACGCCGCCCTGGACGCGGATGCGCCCGAGCAGCTCGTCTGCCGTCGGTTCAGCCGGCGCCGTCATCACACTTCCATGATCTCGGCTTCCTTAGCCTTCAGCGTCTCATCGATCTTGCGCACGAAGTCGTCGTGCATTTTCTGCAACTCTTTCTCGCCGTGCTTGACGTCGTCCTCCGACACCTTGTCCATCTTCTTGAGACGGTCCCGCGATTCCGTCCGCGCGTGCCGCACACCCACCCGCCCTTCCTCAGCCAGCTTGTGCACGATCTTCACAAGATCGCGCCGCCGCTGCTCGTTGAGCGATGGCAGCGGCACGCGGATGATCGCTCCCTGGACTGCCGGGTCGAGCCCGAGATCCGACTCGCGGATCGCTTTCTCGATGGCCCTGGCAAGTCCCTTGTCCCACGGGGTCACGATGAGGAGCCGTGGCTCCGGTGCCGCGACCGACGCGACCTGGTTGACCGGCATCATCTGCCCGTAGGCGTCGACCCGAACGGTATCGAGGAGCGCCGGTGTCGCCTTGCCACTCCGGATCGACCCCAGTTCGCGGCGGGCGCTCTCCACTGCCTTCTCCATGGCGGTCCGGCAGTCCTTGAGGATCTGCGGGATGGTCGTGGTCGTGCTGGGACTCATGCGGTGCTCCGGAGACTAGGACGCCGCCAGCGCCGCCCGGGGCGCTCGCGGGAGCGAGCGCTCACCGGACAAGCGTGCCGACGCGTTCGCCGCGGATGACCCGGGGTACGGCCCCCGGCGAGTGAATATTGAGGACGACCAGTGGCAACTCGTTTTCTTTGCACAGCGTGATCGCGGTCTGGTCCATCACGCCGAGCTCGTCGCGCATCACGTCGCGGTAGCTCACCTCGTCGTACCGCGTCGCGGTCGGATCGCGCTTCGGATCGGCAGAATACACGCCGTCGACGTTCGTGGCCTTGATGATGACATCGGCCTTCATCTGAATCGCGCGCAGGACGGCGGCCGTGTCGGTCGTGAAATAGGGATTGCCCGTGCCGGCGGCAAAAATCACGGTGCGCTTCAGCTCCATGTGATGGATGGCGCGCCGCCGGATGAACGGCTCCGCCAACTCCTCCATCCGGATCGCAGTCATCACCCGCGTCTCGAGCCCGCGCCGCTCCAGCACATCCTGCAGCGCGAGCGCATTGATGACGGTGCCAAGCATCCCCATGTAGTCGGCACTCACCCGGTCCATCCCCATGTCGTGCAACTGCGCGCCGCGCACGATGTTGCCGCCACCGATCACCAACCCGATTTCCGCGCCAAGCGCGACCGCGTCGTTGATCTCACGGGCGAGCTCCTCGATGACGTCGAAATCGAATCCAAATCCCTTCGGTCCTGCGAGCGCCTCCCCGGACAGCTTGAGGAGCACCCGCGGGTACTTGAGGGCGGATGCCGCACCCGTCGCGGCGCCATCGGTCACGAGCGCGTCTACTCCTCGCCCACCCGGTACCGGGTGAAGCGGCGTACGACGATGCGCTCGCCAACTTTGGCCGAGAACTCCGTGATCAGGTCGCCGATGACGATCTTGTCGTCGCGAACCCAGCGTTGGTGCAGCAACGCCACGTCCTTGTAGAACGATTCGATCTTGCCACTCACGATCTTGTCGAGGAGGTGCGCGGGTTTGCCGCTCTCCCGCACTTGTTCCTCGAACAGCCGCCGCTCGCGCTCCACCCGATCGGGTGGCACGCCATCCTTGTCGATTGCCGATGGCGCCGCAGCCGCGATGTGCTCGGCCAGGTGCCGCACAAGCGTGTGGAACTCGGGATTGCGCGCCACGAAATCCGTCTCGCAATTGACCTCGACCAGCACCGCGAGCTTGCCGTCGTGGTGCAGATAGTGGCCGATCATTCCCTCTCGCGCTTCCTTGTCCATCCGCTTCTCGGCCTTGGCCGCACCGCGCTTCCGCAGCAGGTCGACCGCGCGCTCCATGTCACCGTTCGCTTCCTCGAGCGCCCGCTTGCTATCCATCATGCCCGCGCCGGTCCGCTGGCGGAGCTCCTGGACTTCTTTGGCCGTCACGGCCGTCGTCTTTGTCGTCGTCATAGTCACCACGCATCTGTGTG